>Ga0209581_1000054_pt1 | contig 416423 bp, 350 predicted proteins | sample Coa_R2_FD_187160 | JGI IMG/M metagenome (GOLD analysis project Ga0209581, IMG submission 187160) | Surface soil microbial communities from Centralia Pennsylvania, which are recovering from an underground coalmine fire - Coalmine... | ecosystem: Environmental > Terrestrial > Soil > Unclassified...
CGGCTTGACATCGGATGGCGGAGCTTGCGAATCGCCCGCTCCTCAATCTGTCGCACCCGCTCGCGTGTCACCTTCAGCCGACGGCCCACTTCTTCCAGTGTATGATCCTGGTCATCCAGCAAGCCAAAGCGCAGTTCAATCACCTGGCGTTCCCGCATCGTCAAATTATTCAAGACACGCCGCACCTCATCACGCAGCAGTTGCCGGTCGGTCGTCTCCACCGGACCAATCGCCCGCTCATCCTCCAGAATATCGCCCAGCGTATTCTCTTCCTCATCCGAAAGCGGCGCATCCAGCGAGAAGACCTTCTCCGCCCACACCAGCAGTTCACTCACCCGATCTGGAGGCATATTCAAAGCCGCGCCAATAGCCTCCGGGGTTGGCTCGCGTCCCAGGTCTTGATACAACTGGCGCATCATGCGCTTGACCCGCATCACCTCTTCCATGATATAGACAGGCAAGCGCACGGCTCGCGTCCCCTCCAGAATAGAACGAGTGATGGCCTGCTTAATCCACCACGTCGCATATGTCGAGAAACGAAAGCCTTTGCGATAGTCAAACTTTGTTACCGCGCGAATCAGACCAATATTGCCCTCGCCAATCAGGTCTTCCAGAGAGAGACCCTGCCCCACATATTTTTTAGCAATGCTGACGACCAGCCTGAGATTCGCCTCGATCAATTGATTGCGCGCCTCCCGATCCCCGTTTTCGGCGCGCTCAGCCAGCATCACCTCTCGGCTGGCCGAGAGCAGAGGGATGCGAGCAATCTCACGTAGATAGAGGCGCAAGCTATCACTCTGGGCCAGATTGCTCAGATCGGAAGTATCCAGATCACGCGGATTCTCCCGTTCGTGTTCAACCTCGACCCCTTTCTCCGCTTCATAAACCGCTTCTTGTTCTTCGATGCTCATAGGAAAAAGTCATCCCTCCTCTTCACGCCGCAGTATAGCACTCCGGGTCGAGGGTGCGCAAGTGCCACCAGGCTGCACAGTTCGCGCTCCCGTGCGGTGCGAGCGCCAGCAAGCGGTGGAAAGAATCTGGGGTTATCCAGCATATTGCGCGCCAGAATACTGAGGAAGAACATCGTCTGCTGCTCATCATACCAACAGCGCGAGACCACGCCGTCATCGCCGCACGTATCTTACATGCTGGCAAGATAGCACGAGAAGCGCGGCATTGTCAACGACTGGCAGGGGACAAAAAAAGGGAGGCGAATTGCCCCCCCCTGCTTTTTCGGCCACCCCGGCGGGACTCGAACCCGCATAGCACGGCTTAGAAGGCCGTTGCCTTATCCATTAGGCCACGGGGTGCTATGTGGCCCCCACCCCACATTCCCCGGCTTCCCTTTGGGAATTGTAGAACACACCAGCATCCCTGTCAAGCCAGCAGGACACAAAGGCTGCCAGGCAACTTTCCTCAGCATGCAGCCGCTGGAAAGGTTGAAAGGTCCTTATCTTGCTTGCGCTCAACAGCGTCCTCTGCTATGATACAGCCAGACATTCTGTTTTGCTCACTTCTCAAGCGCCTGTGAGGACTATGATCGCTGCAATCATCCTGGCAGCCGGCCAATCCAGCCGGATGGGACAACATAAGCTGCTCTTACCGTTACTCGGCAAAGCGCTCCTCGTTCATGTCGTTGATAACACGCTGGCCGCAGGAGTGGAACATGTCGTGGTCGTCGCCGGCTATCACGCGGACGACGTGCGGGCGCTGCTGGCGAACCATCCGGTGCGCCTGGTTGAAAACCCGGATTACGCCCAGGGGCAAAGCACCTCGCTGCGCGCCGGAATCACCGCGCTGGCTCCAGAGACGGATGCAGCCATCATCCTCCTGGGAGATCAACCGCTCGTGACCCCAGCACTGCTCAGAAATCTGATCGAGACCTGGCAGCGCACCAGCAAGCCCATCGTCGCTCCTGTATATCAGGGCCAGCGTGGCAACCCGGTGCTTTTTGCCCGCAGTCTCTTTGCAGAGCTGCTTGCTGTGACCGGAGATCAGGGAGGGCGCGCAGTCCTCCAGCGGCACGGGAAAGAGATGGCATCGGTCTTCGTCGAGGACACCGATGCCGCTCAAGACCTTGATACCTGGCAGGAGTACCAGACGCTTAAGCAGCGCCTGGAACCTCCTCAGCATGCCTGAGAAGAAAGAGGATAGCTGATGAAGATGGATGACTCTCCGGTCATGGAATGACTCGCTGGTCATGAAATATAAGGAGCAGCATAAGGAACAGCAAGCGCAAAAGGACGCTTGAACGAAAGGAGCGTATAGTGGCTGGCAATGATGGCTCTCCGATGGATATTAAAACCAGCTATCGCGGGCGAGCGTTTACCTCCGACCTGACCGGACAGGAATTCTGGCTGGTGGTCGACAAAGGCTTTCTGCCGATGGGGCTGGTGCTGGGCAACTGCATCTATTCAATGGGCGCTGTGCGCAACTGGCTCGCCGGGTTCAAAGCCAACTTTCAAGGCGAAATTAAAGAGTATTCACAATTGATGTACCAGGCGCGCGAACTGGCGATTAGCCGCATGCAATGGGAGGCCGACCGGCTGGGCGCCGATGGCGTGATTGGCGTCGACATTAAAGTGGAGTATCTCCATAACGGCGAGTGGATGGAAGTGACCGCTGTTGGCACCGCAGTACGCAAGATTTACGACGTGCCCCCAGGTCAGGGCCGCTATGCCGCCGAAGTGACTCCCTGGGTCAGTCAGCAGAAGTGACCACTGCCTCCTGCTTTCGTTACTATCATGGCAGGCTCAGAGATATGCTGCGCCTGCCATCCAAAATTCTTATGTCCTTGCCATTTGCTTGACGAGCGGCAGTGCCTATGCTACGCTTGTGTCAATCCCTTCCTATGGTTGGCTCGCAGCGTTCGGCAGGTTATAACTCCCTGCCCTACGACCAATCCGAAATAGTGAATACTGATGTCTTTCAGCAGATGATGTTCTTTCTGGAGGCTGGGCGATGACTGAAAAGGAACGATTGGAAACGCAAGCGCGCTCCTATGAATTTTATGCTGGTCTCATTGAACGCGCCGTTGGCCGGGGAGCGCCCCTGCCGGTCTGGGGACCAATGACTGCCGAAGAATATCGCCAGCTTGCCCGTGAGTATCGACGGCGCGCGGCCCTGCTGGCAGAACAGGAGCGAACACAGACCCCAAATGGCGCACACGTTGACTCAGCATCAATCCGTGTGTCAACGAGCGGAGCCACCACCCAATAAGATCACCCAATAAGATCACACGAAGACTCCGGGAGTGATGTGGCAGGCTGGTGGCTCTGAGGGTATGGACAGTTTGGCAATCACTTGACATGTATGCTAGAGTAGGACAGGATTCAAGCAACCCAGGAGCAGGGCAATGCCAGAGCAATATCTTTCCACCAGCCGCTTGGGGAATGTCATCCAACTTATTGCCCTGGGAAAACAGACGGGGGTATTAAAAGCCACGCGAGGTCAGGGGTCTACCCGCGAGCATGCTGAGGTGCATTTTGCTGACGGCCAGCCTGTTTTTGCCAGCCTGGGGCAGTTGGTCGGCAACGCGGCTCTGAGCGTATTGCAAAATTGGGGAGAGAGCCAGTATATCTTTCTCGAAGGACCGCTCCCACAGACTGAGCCTCCGGCTCCTGCTTCGGAGCCACCCAGGCGCACGGGAGAACTTGCACCGCCGCCACCAGGAGTCTATCCGTCACGCCTGGGACCGCGCGTGCCACCCATAACGGAACGCCAGGAGACAAATTTCCCGTCTTTCACCGCTCCGCTTCCCCCAACTCCAGGCTTTCACACAGAAAATAACGCTAACGGCGCCGCGAGAACAACGGGTAATCTTGCCTGGGGCAGAGGCAACGATACACGCTCAGGGTCACTGCCTGGCCCATCTATGCGGCGCGAAAGTTTCCAGGGACACTTTGTTCCCCGGCGATTAGCACCTATGGACCACCTGGATGCGCTCCCTCTAGATCGACGTGAACGCATGGTCCTCCTGCTTGTGGACGGACGCCGAAGTCTGACCGATCTGGTGCGGCTGACCCGGCGCAACGAACAGGAATTACAGGCTATCCTGGTGCATCTGGCCGCGCTGGGATTGATAGAATAAGATTCACCAATTGTTCGCCACCTCGTAGGAGGATATGAGCTGTATGACGCAAAAACGTTTGCGGTTCGGAATCCGCACCCAGTTGACCTTCATCGTGCTGATCGCGGCACTGCTCAGCACCATTGCCACCTTATACATCGCCAACAGCGCCATCCAAAACTATGTCATCAGCCAGACTGAACAGCGCGAGTCCCTGAACCTGCAAGTCGCCTGGCTGGTGTTGCACACCGAATTTGGCGATAACGTCTCCATCGATGTCAACGGCAACCTGGTAGCTGATTCGCCACTCGCTGCCAACGGCAGCGGAATCGTCGGCAATTCAGGAATCAACGCCCTTCTCCCCTACTCACTCGATAAAGATGTGGATTTCGTAGATGAAGTGCATCATTTCGTGGGAGGGGTGGTTGCCGTCTATCAATGCGCCAATGCACAGGGCACACTGCTGTCTGGGGGGTGTCCGCGTATCTCGACGGACATCGTTGAGACCAAGAATGGACAAACAGTACGCAACCTGGACGACAAGCTGAGCGATTCTGTGCTTCAGTACGTGCGGGCGCACCCCACCAGCACACTGGTGGAACAGGATACTGTCAGCGGGGTGCAGTATATCTCTGCTTATCAGGCCATACTTAGCCCGCAGAAAGATTTTATCGGCGTCTTGTTTGTGGGGGAGCCGGTCTCAGGCATCCAGGACCTTATCTTCCATATCACCCTTCAACTGAGCATTGTCGGCGGCCTTATCATGATTGTGGGCGCGATCTTTGCCATTCTGCTGGCACAAGCCATCACCAGCACCCTCCAGGGAGCAGCCAGACAAGTAAGCGCCGCTTCCACGCAGTTCGGCTCGATTGCCGCACGACAATCGAGCGGTTCAGCGCAGCAGGTCTGGGCAATTAACGCCCTCTCGCAAGCCTTACACAATCTCTCGGAGACTGCGACTGATGTAGCCAGGCGCTCAGACCAGCTTGCCCAGATGGGTGTGCAGATTTTACAGCGCCGCGCCGAAATTTCTCCGGCCCAGATGGACGCGATTATCAACTATATCACCCGCTTCATGCACGACATCAGCGTTCAGAGCCGCCAGCAGGCATCAACAGTCGAGCGTATGAACGGCGCGATGCAGGCTGTTACCGAAGTTGCTCAGCAAGTCGCCCATGATGGACAGCAAACAACAGAAGGCGCCGAGCGTCTGGAGCAAGTGGTGCGCCAGCTCCAGCGATTGGTTGGAGCGCGCGAAGTAGTAGAGTCCACACTCTCCAAAGACCAGGCGAGTGCCAGCCCACGCTCCAGCAGCCGGGAGGGCGCGCGTGAAATCAGTGGATCGCCCGGATCACTGGTGAGCCTGTCCTCTGCTTCCCCACGCCCGCTTCCCCGCTCTGTGCGGCCAGCGCCAGGAGAACGCGCGCCAACGACATCGGTAACGTGGTCGCCGCTCCCCAGCCAGACCAGCAACCGCCCAACTACTCAGGCGCCAAACACCTCGTTTATCTCGCCAGGCCAGCGCAACCAATCCAACGCCGACGAACCCACCCTGCGCCCCAGCCTGATACGTTCACCGTTGAGGCGGACCCCCAGCGGCGATGTCGGTTCGTTCCCATCATTTGACGGGGAAAAACCTTTCCCAGACAATGGCAACCCAGCTCAGTCGTACCCACCGCGACGCGATCCAAGAGGAAGAAGATAGGGAGTTTTTATGTACGAAGATCAACTCAAAAAGGTGACGTTGTTTGAGAACCTGGACGATAAGGAATTGCGTCTCCTTGCAAAGACCTGCACCGAGCGGCAGTTCCCTGCCGGCGCTGTCTTAATGCAAGAAGGTGAGGCCGGAGCCGGATTGTTTATTCTGATCGAGGGCCGGGTGCGCGTGACCCAATCGGGAGGCCCGAATCAACCGCCTCGTGAGATTACGACGCTCGATGCTGGCGAGGTGATTGGCGAGATGGCGCTTCTGGATGATTTGCCGCGCTCGGCCACCGTAACAGCGCTGGAGCCATGCCGCTGTTTATTGGTGCCGGTGTGGGATTTTCGCGCGACGCTGCGAGAATCACCGGATATTGCCATTCAGTTGCTGATTCAACTGAGCAGGCGGCTGCGCAAAACCGAGCAGCAGCTTTACAAGTAGGCAGAGGATTCATCAAAGCTGAAGGGTGAGCATTCGCCCTTCAGCCTGGTTTGTTGCTGCGGCGCAGCAATTCATCCATTTCTTGCCGCATTTCTTCCAGATCGCTAAATGAGCGGTAAACGCTGGCAAAACGAATATAGGCAATGCTGTCCATCGTTGCCAGTTTTTCCATCACCATTTCCCCTATCACCTGGCTGGCAACTTCGGTTCGCCCCAATCGGTAGAGCGCTCGCTCGATCTCTTCGACGGCATTCTCCAGTTCACCGACAGGAAGCGGGCGTTTTTCGCAAGCCCGGCGGATGCCTCGATAGAGCTTCTCGCGGTCATAGGGTTCGCGGTGCCCATCGCGCTTAACCACCATGAGCTGCGCTGTCTCCACGCGCTCGGTGGTGCTGAACTTCCGGCCACAATTTTTGCAGCGCCTGCGCCGATGAATAACATCGCCGGAGTCGCGCGAATCTGTCACCATTGATTCATAGCTGCCGCAGAATGGACATTTCATCGTATTCTGGCACACCCCCATGACGCGCTTGCCAGCACTCCGGCAATACAACTCATTCGCAAACCTGAAGAAAAGCCTGATGCGTTTTAGCGAGGTGGGATGGCACGTAACACAAAAAGGGGCACCCTCTCTACCCAGTATATCACAGGAGGGAACAGCTAATAGAAGAGAACGGCTGGCAGCGGGTAGTTGCAGAGCGCACTCAGGAGGGCATCTGTCCCTCACAGCAACCGAAGCGCTACCAGAAGAAGGGTATTCGTATGAGCAAGCGTGGTTAGCTTCTCAGCCGGGCGTTAAGAGTCCCTCACAAAACCTGCTGCCACCGGATGGGGCGCAGCACTGGCATCCCCTCCAGCAAGAGTGAGGTGAATCGAAGCCAGGTTCTGTGAGGCGCTCTAAGCCGTTGCGGTGGCCGGAACCTGCGCCAGCCGCGCTTCTGCACGCGCTGCCTGGGCCTGGGTGACGGCGAGCGGCTGAATTTTTCCGATATAGCTGGAACGCAGCCTGGCACCTTCGCGCCAGTAAGCATACCAATATGGCCCGTGCCCCGGTCCCATTTTGCAGGTGCTGCACGTTGGCTTACCACACTTCCGAAACTGGAGTTGATAGGTCACATGCTGGTTTGCTGGTACTTCCGTCATAAGTATTCACCTCCCACCGGCACCCCGGTGTGTACTGAAGAGCTTGCAAGTTTGCCAGCATCAACTCGCCCTCTCCTGCGGCCAGTGATTGCTTCCCTACTACTGCTTGCTTTCATGGGAGAGCATAACACTCATAGATGAATATCGGCTGAATGCCAACCGCCGCTTATGAATTTTTTTTCATTTTGTAGGAAAAAAAACGGGCAAAATGCCTCTTACATTGACAGTTCTTTCATTTTCCTCGACACTTTGGGCAGTTCTTTCGCCATGCCATCTGCTATACTTTTGAAGGAGCAAGAGCATACGGGTCTCTGGTGCTGCCCAGGTTTCTGCGACACTCGACCTGCTCATCGCACCAGCCAGGCTATGCTTTAGATCACCAGCATGGAAAGGAAAACGCTCGCCTATGGAAACCTTGCACGCGCTTTTGATCCATCCCCGGCCAGGACAGATTGATGAGGTGCCGCGCCAGGTCGGACTCCTCATAGAGCGGCTTCCTTCGCTCCCTGAATTGCTGGTCGGGCGCTTCTTTCGCAGTCAAGGGGAAGCGCATACCTATCTGCTCCTGACCACCTGGGACCCCGGCGCGGGCGATCAGCTTCTGGCCGATGATCTGCTGGAAACACCCGATAACGAGGCAGCAGCCCCAAAACCGGAGCGTGCCTACCGGCTTATCTTACCGGCTCTGGTGGAAGGCGAGATCGAAGAGTGGTTTTTACACTACCGCTGGGGATACAGTCGCTCCGGGTGGGAAGCCCGTTCCGCCCTGGTCATCATTGTCAGCCATCTTGATGGGCAGGAAAGTGTCCTCCAACAACGCTGGATAGCAGGTTTGCGGACACTGGCAGGGGAAACGCCGCTGGCCCAGATGTTCCTGGCGCGCAGCGCCCCAACCGAGGAGCCAGAAGCGACACCGCTCTTCCTCTGCTATCTGGGCTGTTCCTCTGATGAAGAGGTGCAAACGGTGCGGGCGCATCCACTCTACGAAGAGATTCTCAACTGGCTCAGCCGGTTTGCGCGAGTGCGCACCTATGAATTTACACCGTTGTTTCCCGATTACCGCGCGCCAGCTTGACAGCCATCTCCCTCATTTCTCTGGAATGCTGAGGCAAGGGTGGGCGTTCTTTCTCTCTTGTGCTACAATATGTAGAGTAGATGCGAACACCCACAGCGCCGTTTTCTCATCGGCAAGCGCCCAGAAGGAAGCAGAGCGCCAGATGTGCCTCCGTTCACATCTACCCCGATGTCATCACCCACTCAATGGGCTGTTACCAACCCAAAAGCCAGCGCGTTAGTCCAAGTAGAACCGACATCGTACCTCAACACTTCATCTTCATGGTTCATCTCCCAAACCCATTACTTCAGAGGAGCATTTTCTCTCCAACTCACTTCTAAAGGAGGGGCACGAAGGGGGACTAGAGTTAGCCAGCGCAGCAATAACAAGACGCGAGCAAGAACTTTCTCCTTTTTTCAACTTTTTTGCTTAACTATCGGCCAAGACTTCAGGAGGAAACGTTGAATTCACCGCAGATCAAGGCCATTTCTCCGGTGGGGGACGTTCAAGTGGGTGAAGACGAAGACAAACAGCCATTGGTTGTCGTGAGCAGCTATCCGCCAAGGAAATGTGGAATCGCCACTTTTACAGAAGAGGCGCTCGAATTTGTGCGCGCGCATATGCCAGAGCGACCGATTCATATCATCTCGCATCTCGATGGTCAGGGGTCAAATGTTCACCCGATCCTTGACCAGCAAGACCCACTGTGGCCGGAGAAGGTGAGCGAGGCGATCAAACGCCTTCGTCCCTATGCCGTCCACCTGGAACATGAATATGGACTATATCAGTATATCGATCCTTTGACCAGGAAGAACGATAATAACCAGCGATTTATCCAGCTTCTCACCTTGCTGCGTGATGCTGGCATCCCTACGATTGTTGAGACCCATACTGTTCATGGGCGCTATACCGAAGCCGAAGAACGCTTTCTGCGTCAACTCGTCGCCACCTGCACCATGCTGATTCTCAAGTGCGATTATCAGCGCTGGCGGATGGAGTGGAACCTCAAAGAGCGCCCCGAAAACGTGATCGTCATTCCACATGGTGCGCGCCCGGATAAGCTCAGTCTGGACTCGGAAGACTGCAAGCGCCGCCTTGGCCTGCTGGAACTGGTCGGTAAGCCTGTGCTGGGGCTGATCGGCTGGATTCAGACCAACAAACGCTGGGATTTGATCCTGGACCAATGGGAAGACCTGCGGCGCGAGGTGCTGGAGCAAACCGGGCAGGAGTGGATGCTCCTCTGTGCCGGAAATATGCGCGACCCGAACGACACAGCATTCTTTGAGATGTGCAAAGCCAAAGCTCAGGAACTCGAACGGCGCGGCATTGCCCGCTACATTGAGTTTGATCCACGCGGCGACCGCTATTATGAAATGATGGCCTGCTTCGATGCTGTCGCGCTGCCATCGCTGGATGAGACGCAATCAGGCACGCTGGCGCGTATCTTCGCGCTGGGCAAGCCCTACATCACGTCGGCGCCCCAGGAGGGTCTGACCTCGCAGACAGTGGAAAGCGAGGCCGGGCTGCTTTTTTCCAATCAGGCAACGCTGCGACGCGGGCTGCGACGGTTAATGACCGATGCCAGGCTGCGCGCTGAACTCAGCGCATACGCCCGCGAGTATCTGCGGCAGGTAGTGAGTTGGGAGATTGTAGCCGAGCAATATCTGGATGCCTACGCAATGGCAGCGGCCCGTATGCGCCACACGCTGGCCGCCACCACAGGAGAAGAAGCGATGGTGCCAGCCAGAGCGCCAACGCAGACCCGCGCCAGCATCTAGCCTCTGGCGGTGGTGAGTGGGGTGAGTGGGCCTCCAGTGCGGGCAGATATAGCCGCCCAGAAATACGTTTATTATACCGATGTCTACCAGCGAGGGGATTGCGGCTGAAAGCCAGCCCCTCGCTGTTTGCTGGCAATTACCGGGCGCAGGCTTGCCATATGCTGGTGAACAGGAGCAACGGCGTGAGCCGTGAACTGCGCCCTGCCGACGGTGACGCCGATGCTATCCCCCTTTCAGCCGAATATGGGGTTACAAAGCATTTGGCGCCATACCGTGCCATGAACTATAATGCAAGGAGCGGCAGAAGCTGAGCCATGAGAAGGCAGAACTAAAAGCGCGTGCCTGCTCTTGCCAGATGGAACCCTGAGCAGCGCTGATGCGTATATTCAGGTAATAAGGTGCGTATATTCAGGTTAATAAAGGCAGTGACGCTCATCGCCACCCGCGCGAAGGTGGTCTGAATACCAAAGAGAGGTCCCAATGGAAGTTCCGGTTGGAGCGCAGGAATACGTCGAACAGGGCAATACCTTGCTCTGGCAAGGACAGGCGCGCGAGGCAGCAGTAGCTTTCGCTCACGCGGCGAAGATAGATACCAATCTGGTCGATGGGCATCTGGGGCTTGCCGAGGCGAATCTGGCGCTTGGCTCCTATGGGCTGGTGCATATGGCCTGTCGGCGCGTGCAAGAACTGGAAGCGTCGGGGCCGAACGCCAATCTGGCACAGGCGCTGATTTTTGTGCTGGACCGCCGCTATGATCGAGCCATCGAGGCGCTGGAAAAAGTCACCACCGATGACCCTACCCGCGCCTACGCGCACGCGCTGCGTGGCTATTGCCTGCGGCGGCTTGGCAGGGATTATGAGGCCGCGCTGGCCGAAGCCAAAGCCGCGCGGCTGGCAGGCAACGTGGATTTTGCCGCGCTCTTTCCCAAAGTCGAGACCCCACCGGAGCGCCCTCAGCCCAGCAATGAGGCGCAAGACGTACCGGAGAAATACCGCGAACCCGCCTGGCAGCCGCCCTCGCAGGTGCGCCGACAGGTCACGCAGGTGCGTTTCGCCACGCGCAACTCTACGATTGTCACGAACTCGCTCATTATCATCAACATTGCAATCTTTCTGATCTGCGGCTTGATGGCGGGAAATATCCTCAATCCCATACCCGATTCCGGTCTGCTGCTTCCTGAGAGAAACTTTGAACTTTACATCTGGGGTATCCTGGACAGGCCCGATGTCTTCCAGGGATACCAATATTGGCGCATCATTACCTCGATGTTTCTGCATATTAACTGGCTCCATGTTGGCCTGAATATGCTCTCGCTGTATTTCATTGGTCGCCCGCTAGAACAAGTCTATGGCCGCTGGCGCTTTCTGCTGATCTATTTTGGCGCGGGCATCTTCGGCGGCTTCCTGGTTCTTCTGCTCTCCGATTCTGCCGCACTGGGGGCTTCGGGCGCGATCTTTGGCGTCTTCGGGGCGCTGGGCATCTTTCTGTGGTATAACCGGCGCGCTTTTGGATCAGCGATGCTCACCCAATGGGTGTTCTGGCTCATCTTCAACCTGGCCTTCACCTTTGGGTTCGGCGATATTTCCGTTTCGGATCACATTGGTGGGCTGTCAATGGGGCTGCTGCTTGGATTGCTCGTGATGCCGGGCTTCTGGACGCCCGTGCGCGTGAGACTGAAGCGGGGGCAGATTGGTGAGGCCATGCTGTTCGTCCTCAAGCCTGTCGCCGCAATCCTTGCCATCGGGGCCGTGCTGATCTTCCTGACCCTCCAATTTGCCGGCGGGCGATAAACCACTGCCTTGCGGGGCGCGTCTTGCCTGTGCTGCCAGCATCCGTGCTGGCGAATGGTCTGCCGCCTGGAAGGCGACACAGGTGGCTATGCGTGGGTTTCGGCAATCTCCGGCAGCGCCGAAAGCCGCGCAATGGCTTCTTCCAGTCGCTCATCGGGGACCGTCAGCGAGAGCCGCAGATACCCCTCTCCATTGGGGCCAAAGTTCGTCCCCGGCGTCACAAACACCCCGGCTCGATCCAGCAGCGAGAACGCAAACTCTTTGGAAGTCTGGCCCGGTGGAATGGCAGGCCAGAGATACATCCCTGCTTTTGGCGTTTCGACACGCATCCCCAGACGACGGCAGGCATCTACCAGCAGATCGCGGCGTCGCTGGTAGATGAGGTTGCGCTCGGCAATCCATTCCGGTGGCAGCGAGAGCGCCTCAATCGCCGCGTACTGAAGCGGGCGGAAGATGCCGGTATCGATATTGGTTTTCAACTGGCCCAGCGCCTGCACGACTTCTGCATTGCCCACCAGCATGCCCAGCCGGAAGCCTGCCATGTTATAGGACTTGGAGAACGAATGAAACTCCACCGCAACCTCAGAGGCTCCAGGAATTTCGAGGAGTGACATGGGCTGGTAGCCATCGAAGCTGACATCGGCATAGGCCATATCATGCACCAGCAGCAGATCATACGCCTGGGCAAAGCGCACCGCCTGATGAAAGAAATCAGCAGGCGCTGCCGCCCCGGTCGGGTTATTGGGGTAGTTCAGCCAGAGCAGTTTCGCGCGCCGGGCAATCTCCGGCGGAATCGCGTCCAGATCGGGCAGAAAACCCCGTTCCGCGCTGAGCGGCACGCTGTAATTGCTGGCGCCCGCCAGTATAGAGCCAACACCATACACCGGATAGCAGGGATCGGGGACCAGCGCCAGATCACCGGGATCAAGGAGGGCCAGCGAGAGATGCACCAGACCCTCTTTCGAGCCGATCAAGGGCACAATCTCCTGCTCCGGGTCAAGGCTGACTTTGAAACGCGCCAGAAACCAGCGGGCAAACGCCTGGCGGAACTCCGTCAGGCCCAGGTATTCAGGATAGCGTTGATTGATAGGGTCGCGCGCTGTCTCGCACAGGCGATCAATCACGGGATCGGGCGTTGGCAGATCAGGATCGCCCATCGCCAGGCTAATGACATCGACGCCGCTGGCGCGCTTGGCGGCAATGCGCGCCGCCGCATCGGCAAAGTGATACGGGGGCAACTGACGCATACGCTCAGATAACTGCATGAACTCTCTCCCTACAGACGTGATTTAATGGACTGGCGCCACATCATACCAGTTTGGGCCAATCTTCATATCCACCTTGAGTGGCACGCTCAGTCTCATGGCGTCTTCCATTGTTGCACGGACAATGCCTTTGACCAGTTCAAGCTCGTCTTCAGGCACTTCAAAGACCAGTTCATCATGCACCTGCAAGATCATCTTGCTGCGCAGCTCAAGCTCCTCAAAGTGGTGTTGCAGCCGGACCATCGCAATCTTAATAATATCGGCGTTGGTCCCCTGAATCGGCATGTTGATGGCCTCGCGCTCCGCCGCCTGGCGCTGTACCAGCGGCAGCGAGAGCAGATCGGGCATATAGCGGCGTCGCCCCAGCAAGGTTTCGACATAGCCCTGCGTGCGGGCAAGATTTTTGGTCTCCTCGACATAGGCTTTGACCAGCGGGAACGTCGCCTCGTAATTGCGGATGTATTCAGCCGCCTCGCTGTTTGGAATATCGGCCACGCGCGCCAGGCCAAAGGCCGATTGCCCATACAGCACCCCGAAATTGATCGTCTTGGCAAGGCGCCGCATCGCGGGTGTCACCTCGCTTAACGGTATTTTGTAGAGTCTGGCAGCCGTCGCGGCATGCACATCCTCATCGCGCTCGAAGGCCGCTACCAGCGCTGGCTCGCGGGTAATATGCGCCAGGATACGCAGTTCGACCTGCGAATAATCTGCCGTGAGCAGCACACAGCCGGGGTCAGCCAGGAAGGCGCGGCGAATGCGCCGCCCAACCTCGGTGCGAATGGGGATATTCTGCAAGTTTGGCTGGCTGCTGGAGAGCCTGCCAGTAGAGGCAATCGTCTGATTAAACGAGGTATGCACCCGTCCATCTTTGGGGTGAATCAGCGCGAGCAGCCCATCCACATAGGTGGACTTAAGTTTGCCTAGCTGGCGATACTCCAGCAGATTATCAATGACGGGGTGAGTTCCCTTCAACATCTCCAGCACTTCGGCGTCTACCGAATAGCCCGTCTTGGTCTTTCTGCCAGCCGGAAGCTTGAGTTCATTGAAGAGAACATCGCCAAGCTGCTTTGGAGAATTGATATTGAACTCGTGGCCGACAGCCTCATAGATGCCCTTCTCCAGCGCACCGATTTGCTCGCTCAATTCAGCCGCCATGCGCCGCAGGAAATCGGGGTCTACCAGAATGCCCGCCAGTTCCATGCGCGCCAGCACGGGGATCAGCGGCATCTCCACCTCACTGAAAAGTTTGTAAAGCTGGCGCTCGCGCAGCCGCGCCTCAATCACACCTGCCAGCCGATAGGTCATATCCGCGTCGGCCCCGGCATACTCCGCCGCCGCGCTGATGGGCACCTGCGCCATGCTGATCTGCTTTGATCCTGTGCCGATCAGGTCGGTAATCGGCGTCATTACCACGCCCAACTGCTCAAACGCCTGATCTTTCAACCCAAGCCCGCGCCGCCCAGGGTTCAGCAGATAGGCGCCCACCATCGAATCGCACACCAGCCCGCGCAGCCAGATGCCATGCCGCGCCAGCACCAGCATATCGAACTTGGCATTGTGGCCGTATTTCTTGAGACCTGCATCTTCCAGCAGTGGTTTCAGCACTTCCAGCACGCGCGCCAGCGGCAACTGGCGGCCCGGCTCGCGGCCATCGGGCGTGGTGATATGCCCAACCGGCAGATAATACGCCTCGTGCTGGCCCATCGAAAGCGAAATCCCTACGATGCCAGCCGTCAAGGCATCCTCAGAAGTGGTCTCCAGATCAATAGCAAACGCGCCGCTCGCGCGCAGGCTGCGTGCCAGAATCGCCAACCCCTCTTCGGTATCGATCACCATCGTGCTGGTCTGGGCGGGCGCCGTCTGCTCAGGGGCCACAATGCGAGGACTCTCAGGCGGTGGCACATCCGCGCCTTGTTCAACGGCGGCTTCTACTTCATCCTGAGCAAAGAGGCTGAGTTGTTCAGGGCCAATCGGCAGGGGCGCTGTTTCGCCAGCAGGCGCTGGCGGAGCCATCGGCTGGCTGACGACACTGCTCCGCGACGGGGCGCCGGAAGCCGCTGAGGCACCAGCGCTCGCTGCTGTGCCGGTTCTGGGGGCGCCAGCACTGCCAGCACCGGAGCGCGAGACACGATCAACCAGGCTGAGGAATTCAAGTTCGCGGAAGAGCGCCAGCACCTCATCGCGGTTCAGTGGCTGCACCCGGCAAGCTGCCAGATCAAGTGTCACTGGCGCGTCGGTGACAATCGTTGCCAGGTGCTTGCACTGGCGAGCCAGCGCCTCATGTTCGCGCAGCGTGGCGCGCACCTTGGGCGGCAGTTCGTCAAGATGCTCCAGAATGCCTTCCAGCGAGCCATACTGGTTAATCAAGGCTGTCGCAGTTTTAGCGCCAATGCCTGGCACACCGGGGATATTATCCGATTTATCGCCCACCAGGGCTTTATAATCCACCAGCTTTTCTGGCGCAAAGTTGTAGCGCGCTCGCACCGCCGCCTCATCGAAGTAGACTAGTTCACCCCGCAGCGGTTTGCTCGCGTAAGTAACACGCACCATCGGATCAACCAGTTGCAGCGTATCGAGGTCGCCGGTGACGATCACGGTTGCTATGCCCTGGGCTTTGGCCTGGCAGGCCAGCGTGCCCATCACATCATCGGCTTCAAAGCCGTCGAGTTCATAGATGGGCAGCCCGAACGTCTCAACCAGTTGGCGGACGCGCCCAAACTGCGGGCGCATCGTATCCGGCAGCGGCGGGCGCTGCGCTTTATAGCCATCAAATTCGAGATGGCGGAACGTCGGCGTGGAGCGATCAAACGTCACCGCCGCGTAGTCAGGGCGGATATTCTTCAGGGCGTCCAACAGCATGCGAGCAAAGCCAAACACAGCGTTTGTCGGCTCGCCCGCCTGGGTACTCATCTCTTCAGGAAAGGCATGGAAGGCGCGGTGGACCAGCGCATGGCCGTCGATGAGCATCAGCGTTGGCCTGGACTGCGCACTGGTCTCTGAAATACCGGCTTCGTTCGAAAATATATTGCTCATCGAAAGCCTCGATCACGTTTCTAACTGGTATGACAATGCTGGTTGGGATGAAGCTCACGCCATCTGAAGCAGGCGAGAGGTGCCATCTCGTCCACCTATCCACTTGCACAACCGCGCCGTCATAGAATGGCAGCCCATCCCATAAAAACATATTCTGCGCTGTGGGAGCATTTTCGGCAAGACTTATGTTTTTTATCCGCCGTTTTACCAAAGATCGCGCTCAGCGCCGCCAGCGGCTCGCTCACCAGCACATCCTGCTGCCGCTGGAAAAACTGAACCCTTCGGGGGTGCCATCGCCCGCTTGAATGTCGCTGAGCGCCACACAGGTCCATATCATATGCGCTCAGCCAGCCCTGGGTTCGGGCTTCGCTGTTGTGCGCTGATGCAAGATAACGTTGGTGAAGGGCACGCGGAAGACGACAAAAATCTCGATGCTCACCAGGAAACCGGCCAGGATAAAGAAGATACCAATCAACTGGCCCAGGAAGAAACCGCTGGTAAAGCCCAGACGAATCAGCCCGGTCAGCAGGCTGGGAGCGAGCGCGCCAATCGCAATCAGCACATTGGAAAGGACGCGCGAGGGCATGACGCGCTTGCGCCAGAAGACCCAGGCGCTCCAGAGCGCGCCGCCAAAGAGCAGCGCCGCGCCCCCAATATTCAAAATGGGCGCCAGAATTTCTATATCCAGCGGCATGATCGTAAAGTTAGAGACATCCACGATTTGCTGGGTGGTGGCTGTCTGCAACTGGTGCAGGTCACTGGGGCTAATAGACGTGGTAAAGACGCGCACCGCCCCATAGATCGTTGCCAGCGCCAGCAGTCCCATGATCCCGTTGGCGACACGCCGGGGCAGCAGCAAATACCCGGTGCCCATGCCCAGATAGGCAGCGACCAGCAGGCCGCCGAAAAAATACCAGGTTCGATACACCGCCAGGCTCCAATGGCCCTGCGCCGCGCCGACCACTTCGGCAACGGCAGCAATGCCATAGGCCAGCAAGCCAAGAGACCAGAGCAGCTTATACGCTTTGGGACGATGCAGATATTGATCGATCACAAAAATGGCGGCAATAAAGCTCAGCACAGCGGTGAGCAGCGCCAGCACTCCGTCAGCGCTCATAGTCGGCTCTCCTTAGAGGGGCGCGCCAGCGCGCCTCTTGGATGATGCAAAATAGGCGACAATCGCCCGTACCAGGCCGGGCATCGTATATTCTTCAGCAACGATCTGCGGCGCCAGCCCGGCTTCGCGCGCAGCCTGGGCGGTGATGGGACCGATACAGGCCACCGCCACGCCGCGCAGCGCCTCCGCCAGATTCACGCCTGCCAGCGCAGCCAGAAAGCCGCGCACCGTTGACGAACTGGTAAACGTAATCACATCGGGATGTTCTGCCAGCGCTGCTGCCAACGCCTGAGCATCCGGCGGATGCGGCACCGTGCGATAGGCGGCAACCTCTTCCACCTCGGCGCCCATCCGGCGCAGCTCCACCGCCAGCGCCTCGCGGGCAATATCGGCGCGCGGCAGCAAGATGCGCTGTCCGGCAACAGCGCCAATCCCCGCCGCAATAGCCTCAGCCACATATTCAGCGGGCACAAAATCAGGGCGCATTCCCGCTGCCCGAAGCGCCTCCGCCGTGGCAGGGCCAATGGCCGCGATCCGCGCGCTCTTCAGCACCGGCCAGTCGAGGCTCAACTGTTTCAAGCGTTCACCTACCGCCCGCACGCCGTTCACGCTGGTAAAGATGATCCAGTGATACTGCGCGCTGTGGGCCAGCGCGCGATCAAGCGCGGCATAATCAGCAACCGGCTCAATACGAATCGCAGAGAGCGTCACCACTCTGGCGCCTTCAGCTTCCAGCAGCGCCGCCAGCCCTGGCGCCTGCTCAGCCGGGCGCGTGATAACAACACATCTGCCAACAAGGAGTTTGTCCTGAGCCATAATCGCTATCCGTCTTTCCACCGGGTCTCTGCCGGGGCAGCGCGGCCCGCAGCCAGAATCTCCCCCGCGCCCGCCGCCAGCAATGCCTGCGCTACCGTAGCGCCCAACGCATCGGGCGCAGCCAGCCGACCACGCGCCTCGCGCCGGAGCAGGCGCGCTCCATCGGGGCTGGCAACCATCGCGCGCAGCCAGAGTGCTTCCTGGCCCGCCTCACCTTCGACAGAGGCATAGACGCCGATGGGAACCTGACAGCCGCCGCCAAGGGCATTGAGCAGCGCGCGCTCTGCCTGCACCGCCAGGCGTGTAGGCTCGTGATCGGCAGCCGCCACCAGACGTACCAGCCGCTCATCCGACGCCCGCACCTCTACTGCCAGTGCGCCCTGCCCGGCAGCCGGAAGCATCACATCCAGTGAGAGATATTCGGTAATATATTCAGCCAGACCCAGGCGTTCCAGGCCAGCGGCAGCCAGAATCACCGCATCCGGCCCATCGGGCGCGAGCGCTTTCCGCAGGCGCGTATCCACGTTGCCGCGAATCTCAACAATCTCCAGATCAGGGCGCTGATGCAGCACCTGCGCCCGGCGGCGCAGACTGCTGGTTGCTACCCGCGCGCCCAGGGGAAGCCGGTCCAGCGTCAAGCCAGCGCGCGAAACCAGCACATCGCGCGCATCCCCTCGTGCGGTAATCGCCGCCAGCATCAGGCCGCTGGCAAGCTCTCCCGGCAAATCCTTCAGGCTATGCACGGCCACGTCAATGGCCTGGCGGTTCTCTGGGAAACCTCCGGCGCCCTGGCGCTCATGCTCCACCAGCAGATGATCGTTTAATGGCTCGACCGCTATATCCAGGCGTCCGGCCAGCAGCGCCTGCTCCAGTTCGGCGACAAACATGCCTTTATCCCCAAGCTGCGCCATTGGGGCGGCCAGTGCCTGGGTTTTATCGCCCTGGGTCTTGATGATCTGAATCGTGAAGCGCGCGCCAGGATGGCGCTCGCGGAGCAGGCCAATCACCGATTCCGCCTGCCACATCGCCAGCGCACTGCCGCGCGTTCCCACCATCACTTCATACCTGGAACGATCATCAGAACGCGCCTGGTCTTCCGGCGCGTCTGTGAATAGATTGCTCGCCATAACGTTTGCTCCTGAAAGCGACCCTGCCCCCATGAGAAAAACCCTGCAAGAACATATGGAAGGGTGCGCTTCCGGTTTTTAGAGTGTCTTTGTAATCGTTCCAATTATAGCAAATTCGCCAGCATCGCGCAGGCCAGCGAACACAGCAGCAGTCGGGGAGAGTAAAAAATCTTGACAGAACCGGGGCTAATAGGGTATACTAGGTGTATCAGCCGTTGGGGTATCGTCTAACGGTAGGACCCGTGACTCTGGATCACGTTGTCTAGGTTCGAATCCTAGTACCCCAGCCTTCTACGAGGAACCGTAAACACGCGGTTCCTCGTTTGTTATCTCCCATTGCTTTATTGTTCCTAACCTTCTTCCTGCTTCTTTTTCCCTTCTTCCTTCTCTTTCCGCTCTCTTCTTTCTTCATTTTCAGGCAGAGATGGCATAGAACATGCACGTTTCTCTGAGAAGGACCAGGCGCTCTATGCCTGGTCCTCTTCCCGTGCGCTTGTTATACCATCAGAGAAGAGAGATGTTATGGAACAAGATACGACTGCAATGAACAATACCACTCCTATTCCTGGCAATCTTCCGGGCGAGAAAAATCAGGCTGAGCGCGGAGGATGGGCAGACGGCCTATCCGAAGAGCCAATGAGCGAGAGGTTCAAAGAGCAGGCAAAAACGTCGGCCCCATCAGGGCCGACACCCCCCGGCAAAGGCGAGGATGTCGTCCTCTTCGTCGAGGCGGTCAGCCTCCCGGAGCAGGAAATGGAAAGCTCGCCAGAAAACCTGATCTTGAGTGGAATAGACCAGGAGATGGGCGTCCCCTGGTATCGCTCGCGCTGGATGTACATTGGCACGGGTCTGGTAGCTGCAACGGCGCTCAGCATCGGCACCACACTGCTGCTGCGCAGGCGCAGCCGGTTAAATCGTCGCCTTGCCGCGTCACGAACAATCATCAAGCCGATCAAGCGGATACGCAGGCGCCGGGCGTTATCCCAGGCCACGCCGCGCATGCAGGACCGTTTCAGCCAATGGGGCAACCAACTGAGCGGCCAGGCAAGCCGACTCACCGACCAAACGCGGGGGCAGCTTAGTCGTCTGACTCGTCGCACACCAGGGACCGGCGCCATGCTCAACTCGCTTCAGCGTCAGAGTACCGCTCGCGCCTTGCTGAATCGTACCCGGCGGCAGCTTGGGCAGTTTTCCGCGCCAATCAGCAGGCGGGTGGGTCTGCTAAGAGGCGCTGCACGCACGCGAGCGGCCAGGACGACGAGCATCATTCAAGGGAACCTGACCCGGCTTGGCGCCGGAGCTGCTTCAGGAGTGGAAAAAGTGGGCACAAGTCTCAAACATGGGTGGAAAATCGGACGCAGCTTTGCGCTCGGTGCAGCAGCAGGCGCACTCTGGGCCATGCTGTTTACTCCGCAAAGTGGAGAAACCACCCGCCAACGTCTGGCACAGCCTTTTCGAGCCATGCGGAAGAAACGTTGACACATCCCCTGTTGATGGGCCAGACGCTATTGCTCTGAAGCGGCGCTGTTGGCATCAATCAGATCAACGATATGTTGCAGCTTGCGCATCACTTCCAGGATATTGCTGCGCTGACGTGAGTAGCCGTCGGGTCGCAGTTCACGGAACCAGGCAGCAATATCGCTTTCGCTAATATCAAACCACTTCAGGTCCGCCTGGAGGCGCAAATGCACACGCATCGCCGGATCATGGCGCGGCGGACCAGCTTTTGGCTCAGCAGGAACTTCTTCTGAAGCCGGAGTCTCGGCGGCTGGATGCAAGATAGCCGCGAGCGCATCCACCTCTGCGGCCTTAAAAAAGGCATCTTTGCCGACGCCGCCATAGGCCCGCAGGCGCTTCTCCCGCACCAGTTGCTCAAGTCCCTTGCGGTCCACCCCCAGCCGACGCAGCGCCTCGTTGTCATCAATAAATGCAAACCGACTGGCTGGCTTTGACATCGTGTACCCTCAATCCGCTGGAGCATCAGGCGGCTGATGCTCGTAAAACAGCAGCAGCGTGCTGCCATAGCGCCGCTCATCTACGAGGCGAAACGCGCGCAGTGATACCTGTTCCAGATCAACCCGCTCTTTAGGAAAAATCTGGACAATCGCCAGCGCCCCATCAGACATGATCGGCAATCGATCTACCTGCGCCAGCGCTCTAGCCGCCATCTGATGATACTGCGGAGGCGCAATATACACCATATCATATTGCCGACCCTGCGCGGCTGCCTGATCGAGAAAGCGAAAAGCATCTCCCTGCATTATGTCTGCCCGATCCCCCAGGCCGGTCGCGCGCACATTGTCGCGCAGCACAGCAACCACCTGATGGCTCATCTCTACAAACGTCGCCCGCGCTGCCCCCCGACTGAGCGCCTCCAGACCCACTGAGCCTGTTCCGGCAAACAGATCAAGAAAGCGCGCACCGCTGACGCGCGCCCCAAGAATATCAAAGAGGGCCGTCTTGACGCGATCAATCACCGGACGGGTTCCGGCGGTTTTTGGGCTTTTGAGGCGCCGCCCCTTGGCCGTGCCGCCAACAATCCGCACTCAGGATTCCCCTGTCGCTGCCAGGCTCAACAGCATATCTACTTCTTCCTCAAAATGATCGTCTTTGCCCCAGCGAATACACTCCGCGACCTGTTCAGGACTCAACCGCTCAGGCTGGGAAACATCCCAGATAGCGCGCAGCAGGGCCGCCGTCTTCTGCGCCCCCAACTGATTCTCTACCACATTGCGAAAGGCTTTCAAATTGTCGCTGCTCGGCGGATTCAATCGCCCGCGCAAGCGACGCAGCCGTTCCAGCAGCATCTGCGCTTTCACACGCTCTTGCAAGGAGATCAGCTTTCTGTCTCCCCCGCGAATCGGGATGGGCAGCGGATGATCCGGCAGATCGCTCTCCTCGTCCTGGTCCTCTTCGACATCATAGCCAGGCACCTGCTCCTCAGCATCCACCAGCACCTCACCAGCCAGGGGCGGGCGCAGCGCCATCTGGTCGCGTGGAGCGACTTGTGAGAGCAGCGGGCCGTGTTTTGTTTCAGGGACCGGGTGCCGGGGCAGCGCGCCAGGCTGAGCGCTGCTCCCCGCTCGTGATGTACTGCCTGCTGGTGCAGTATATGTCTCCTCAGCCTCGGCCAGCGAGCCACCCGACGGGGAAGAACGCTCGCGCAGCACCTGAAGGCGCAGTTGTTCAAGCGCCTGGCGCAGATTGATGCCATCGAGGCTGCGAATCCCCAGCCGCTCCATCGCCTGCTTGGGATTTAAGCCCAGGACGGCAATCTCCGCAATAAACTGCTTGCGATCCAGCGCCGGGCCACTGGCGCCTGCAAGTGGGTCAGCACTTGCCTGGCCTGCACTCGCTCGCGGGCTGGCGTGAGCCGATAGACCACCCACAGCGCCTTCCCGGCCACTGGGGGCGTGCCCGAATGCTCCAGCCGCCCCCCCAGAAGACGGCACCCGCTGTCGACTAAGCAACTCCCCCATCTTCTGGTTTAGATGCTGCGTCATCTGGTCTAGACCAGCATCGGCCTGGCGCAGCAAACGCTCAATCTCTTCGGCTGAGGCACCTGGCCGCACAGGAAGCGCTATCTCGATAGTGCGCACCTGTCCATCGAACGAAAATTGGATGGCCTGCTTCAGCCAGATACGATCTGACGCATCCTGCGGTCCCATCGGCTAGCCCTCCCATCTCCGTAGCTAGAACGGGACCAGCGGACTGGTCCCGTTATCACTCTGCAAGGCTATGAGCAATACTGCATGGTGCTGATGCTAAAAATCTCGGCCCCTCTCACGTCTACGTGGCTTCTCTTGTTTTTTGTGCTTTTTGCCGCGACGGGAAGACGGCCAGCTATCCTCCTCTTCCTCCTCTTCCTCCTCTTCCTCGTCAGCGTACACATCAGTATAACTATAGACCTCTTCTTCTGGCTCCGCATCCAGATCAAGATCAGTTGCTGGCAGCGGCTCCATATCTTCGATAACGTTCCCTTCCTCCGGCTGACCTGCCTCCTCATCGGCATCAATATCGATGAGGCCAGCAGCAGCAGCCAGATCAGCCAGCGACTCTGCTTCGCTCAAACGCAGCGGCTGATGGGCAGCCGGAGGCGTTGGTCGCCGCGTAGTGGGTTCAGCCTCCACCACCGGCTGCGCCGCTGAACCTTTCGCCGCTTTTCCGCTTTTTGACGTTATTTCTGGCGCCGCCTCCGTCTCCGCCGATTCCCCCTCTTCAGCTTCCTGAGCGCCTTTGCCTCCCCCAATAACTCGCCGACCGGCTGCTACATCCAGCCAAAACTGCGAGTAATAACGTGGGCGTTCTGTTTCTCTCTCAAGGTCTTTTCTTGCCATCATTTCACCTTGCGCATCAAACATGCAGCGCTGCTCTTACCTTGCCAGGGCACCGATACCCTTGTTGAAGCCCGGTGTTTCAGTCTGCCTGGACAGCATATCCAGCACAGCCAGAAGCACTGCTCATCCCTGGGTATCTGCCACATATGCAATGATACTGAAGTCTTTTTAGCGATGTCAAGCTGAATCGCCTTTTGTTCGCCTTCCCTGCCTCCAGACCCGAAGCCAGAAGCTGGCTAGCCCACCTGCCAATCCCACCGCGCCCAGCGCCAGCCCGGCCCGCAGCGTCAGGCGCTCTAACCAGCCGGTCAGCGGCATCACCTCGCCATCTGCCAGCGCATCACCAGCCATGACGCGCGCTATCAGATCGGCCCCCAGCGCCGCAATCGTCGTGAGCATTACGTGCCCAAAATCCGCGCGAGCCATCGCCGGATCACCCACATAGCCAGGCCAGCGCTCACGGGTCCAACTGCGCCAGCGCGCAAAGTGCCGGATGCGCACCCGCGCCAGGTTCCGAAATGCTGGATGCACCAGTTCAGGATGCACATGCAGCATCAACGAGGTTTCCAGAGCGCCGCCGTGATGGCCGCGCAGGAGCGCCGCCAACGCGGGGCCGGTAATCGGCTCCGGTAACGCAGCGCACGCCGCCTTCAACTCCTGACTCTGTACTGCCTGGCGCCAGACGCTCGCTACCGGCGCAATCATCCTGACCCCATATCGTCGACTGACCTTGCGAGACGCTGCCTCCATCGCCAGTATATGGCTCAAGCCTAGATGCCCGCTGATTGCCACAATGACGGGGAATCCATCTCTGGCAAAGGCCCTCCCGACACGCACCAGCACCTGCCGTACCAGGCGTGGCGGCGTGCGAATGGTGCCCAGATACGGAATCGTCCCGGAGCCAAGAGGCAGTGGCGGTGCCAGAACGGTATTGACGCCGGGGTGCTGCTCTTCCAGGCGCAGCGCAATGGCTTCTGCCAATGCGAGGCAGGTATACATGTCCGTCCCCAGCGGTAGATGTGGCCCGTGTTCCTCAATCGGACTGACTGGCACAAAAATGACAGCGCGCCCGCGATCCAGTGCCTCCAACTCCGGCCAGGATAATTCCTCCAGCTTTAGCACGCCCGTAGTTTCCTCCTTACGCGCTCCCAGGCCGGGCGCATGAATGCCCCTGGCTGTAACCCTGGAGAGCTGTCACGGCAGGGCAACCAGCAGCGTGGCATACTCTTGCTGGCTGGCCGCTGAATCTGCCTTCGGCTGACCATGCAGCGCAAGTAAGCCATCGCGGGCCAACCCCCGCACGAGCTGATAGAGCCAGTCCAGATCAGCCGCCGAAAAATCGGCCTTCACCTGCGGCCCCAGGTCCATCAGGCTCAGGCGCTCATCAGGCCCAAGCAGGCGCAAGGCATCCACCACGCGCCCACGAAAATAGCGGTTCGTGCTGGTAAAAGGCTGCGTTTTATAGGCCGCTGGCGTCTCGGCCACTTTGCCCAACGCTTCATCCGATGCTGTCTCATCGGCGCTGCGTTTTCCTGCTTTTGGCAGCCGCTTGCGTCCCGCAGCAGCTTTCTGCTGCTGAAGCAGCGCTTGCATTCCCTTCCCTGAAGGGAACAAGGTATACTGGCCTAGCTCTTGATACGCGCAGCAAATCTGCTGCATGGGGCACGTTTCGCACGCAGGAGCGGCAGCCGTGCAAATCGTCGCGCCCAGGTCCATCAGCGCCTGATTCCAGCGATACGCCTCGCCCGTCGGCAGAGCAGCTTCGGCCAATTCCCAGGCGAGCGTATCGCGCACCGGCTCTGCCGCCTTCTCAATGCCCACCAGGATACGAGCGAGAACGCGGCGAATATTGGTATCTACTGTTGGCACCTGGCGGTGATACGCAAAACAGGCAATCGCCCCGGCAGTGTAGCGCCCAACGCCTTTGAGCTTACACAATTCTTCTACAGTATCAGGAATGCGCCCGCTGTACTCAGCAACAACCTGCCGGGCAATCCCCTGCAAGCGCACGGCGCGCATATTATAGCCCAGCGGCGCCCAGGCGCGAATCACCTCAGCCGTCGGGGCTTCAGCCAGCGCCTGCAATGTTGGAAAGCGCTCCAGAAACGCTCGATACTTGGGGAGTACACGATCTACCTGCGTCTGCTGGAGCATCATCTCTGAGACCAGAATGGCGTAAGGATCAGTCGTCTCGCGCCAGGGCAAACGGCGCCCCTGGCGATCATACCACTCCAACAGCAGGCGCTGCGCCAGTGCCAGGCGCGTTCTATCCAGGGTAGCTGTTTCAGTCATGTGATTGCTGCTGCAACGTCAACACAGGCCAGCGGCTGCGCGGCTGGACGCCAGAACTCACCTCTGGTCCAGCATCGTCTAGAACACACTTTCAGCATTTCCGATAGGAATTATACCACACGCCAGCAATCACTGCTCGCTCTTGTGCAGATGAAGGTCCAACAAGCATCGGGAAGCGCCATGTGCAAGATAACAAAACTTCCTTATACATCCGTTGTTATTTTGTTATAGCAAAAGTATTGTAAAACTTCTTGTATCAGCTTATACTCTGAAAGGTGAATCACCTGTCATGTTCCCAGACGTTCACAAAGAAAGGACTACAGGAAAAGACTACTGCGGGAGGATTCTCCAGTTCCCGTCTTCCCCATGGATGCACACTCCGGCGTTTCTCATCATGCTGTTGAGCAGATCTATCGCAAGGAGGATTATCGAATGCGAGCCGTATCTTGGAGACAACACATGTCTCTGCGACGTATCGGGATAGGTGTGCTGATTCTGCTGCTGGCAGCGTCTTTCATTGTGCAAAGCGGCAAGGCCACAGCAGCTAACCCCGCGATTGTGACCACCCAGCAGGGGGCTGTTCAGGGCAATGTGCAACCGACCTTTCGCTCTTTTCTTGGCATCCCCTACGCGGCGCCTCCGGTTGGAGCGCTGCGTTTTAAGCCGCCCCAGCCTCACGCTGCCTGGTCAGGCACACTGGACGCCACCAAACCAGGAAGCTCCTGCCCCCAGGTGGCTACCCCCTTTGGGACGGCCAGCGTTAATGAGGACTGCCTCTTCCTGAACGTCTACACGCCCAATCCAGTGCAGACCAACCTCCCGGTCATGATCTGGATTCATGGCGGCGCGTTTGTGGCTGGCGAAGGCAGCGACTACGACCCAAGCGCCACCCTGGTAACGCGGGGCAACGTGATTGTCGTCACCATCAATTATCGCCTCGGCGCTTTCGGCTTCCTGGCCCTGCCGTCGCTGAGCGCTGAAGACCCCACCGGCTCGTCAGGCAACTATGGCCTGCTAGATCAGCAGTTTGCCTTCAAGTGGGTGAAAAACAATATTCAAGCCTTCGGAGGCAATCCAAATCTCATCACGATCTTTGGTGAGTCGGCTGGCGGCATCAGCGTCTGCGCGCAGATCGCTTCCCCAGGCGCCAGGGGCCTCTTCCAAAGAGCGATTACCGAGAGCGGACCCTGCACCTTCACGCTGCCAACGCTGGCGAGCGCCGAAAAGAGCGGCGCAGCCTTTGCCGCGAGCCTTGGCTGCACCCAACAGGTCGCAGCCCAGCAAACGGCTTGCCTGCGTAGTCTGACCACCCAGCAGATTCTCGCTCAGCAGCCTACAGGCTTTAACGTCGGGGGTACTGGCTCGTTGCTCGCTTTCAGCCCCAACATCGATGGAAGCGTGATTCCGCAGGCATTGACGAATGCCCTGCTCACAGGGGCCTATAATCATGTGCCCGTGTTGGAGGGGACCAATCAAACCGAGGGCAATCTTTTTATCGCCATTGCCTTTGATCTCCTTGGAGGCGGTCCTCTGACGGCTGCCCAGTATCCAACGGTAGTGACTGCGCTGGTCGGAAGCCAGGTTGCCAATCAGGTACTCCAAGAATATCCACTGAGCGACTTCGCATCGCCCGATGTTGCCCTGAGCGCCATCTTTGGGGATGCAGGCTTTAGTTGTCCGGCGCGCGCGGCTGATCAACTGCTCTCGCTCGGTGTACCGACCTTTGCCTACGAGTTTAACGACACGAACGCGCCCATGCTCTTCCTGCCGCCGGTCAGTTTCCCCTATGGGGCAACGCACACCGACGAACTCCAGTACCTCTTCCAGATCAATGGGCAGGCTTCGCAGTTGAATGCCAACCAAACGAAGCTCTCCAATCAAATGATAAGCTACTGGACGCAGTTCGCAAAGGCTGGCAATCCGAACAGCTTTAGCACAGCCCCGTGGGCTGCTTATACAACCCTCACCGATAACTTCCAGTCATTGATGCCACCGCTCCCCTCCGTTGAATTTGGATTCTCCAACGCGCATCACTGCGGCTTCTGGACCCAGATTGCGCTCGAAGAGGGCCTGGGCTAAACAACCATTTGTCCCCCAGATGGCCGCTCGCGCCTGCTGGCAGCTAGAGGGTCATCAGACCAGACGGCGCCAGGCAATGCCTGGCGCCGCCGCAGACGCTATCACAGATATATCCCAAGTACATGACGGTTTTATCGGGCCGCACGGGAAGCGGCATAAGCCACACACCCAACCCCTGTCGGCGAGACACCGATGCTACCAGTATCCCCAACCCCTGTCAGCGAGACGCCAGCGCTACAAAAATAGGCGCTATGCCGACGATGTACGATAGAATCTGCTATAATAGCGCCCCAGAGAGGCGATTCGTGCCAGAGCATGACCAACGAGCAGAAATTCAAAAAGTAGGTTTTGTGATGGAATTTGCAACCAGAGCTATTCACGCCGGGCAACATCCAGACCCGACCACCGGGGCGACGATTACCCCCATCTTCCAGACTTCCACCTACACCCAATCAGGATTAGGCGAGCATAAAGGCTACGAATACTCGCGCACCCAGAACCCCACGCGGACGGCCCTCGAAACCTGCCTGGCTTCCCTTGAAGAAGGGGCATTTGGGTTAGCATTCGCCAGCGGCATGGCCGCCATCAGCGCCATCCTTAGCCTCTTCAACCCAGGCGATCATCTCGTCGCGTGCGACGACCTGTACGGCGGAACGTATCGCATCTTCGAGCGCGTTCTGCGGCGCACCGGGCTGGATTTTACCTACGTCCCTGCCAGCGATACCGCCGCCTACGAGCAAGCCATTCGCCCCAATACTCGCGCTATTTGGGCCGAGACACCCACCAATCCGCTGCTCAACTTGGTCGATCTGGCCGCCGTTGGCGAAATTGCCAGCCGACACCACCTGCGCTTCATCGTTGATAACACCTTCGCCAGCCCCTACCTTCAACAGCCGCTGAAGCTGGGGGCGCAGATCGTTATCCACAGCACTACCAAATACATCAATGGGCACAGCGACATGATTGGTGGGGCCGTCGTCACTTCCGATCAAGACGCCTATGAGGGGATCAAGTTCTATCAAAATGCCGCTGGCGGCGTGCCAGGCCCGTTTGATGCGTGGCTGGCGCTGCGTGGCGCCAAAACGCTGGCCGTGCGCATGCGTCAGCACTGCGCCAACGCGCAAGCCATCGCTCAGTATCTTCACGAGCATCCTCGCGTCCGCAAGGTCTATTATCCTGGCCTGCCTGACCACCCCAACCACGCGCTGGCGGCACGCCAGATGCGCGACTTCGGCGGCATGGTCTCGTTCGAGATACGAGGGACGCGCGCCGATACGGACCAGTTTGTGCGGCGCCTGCATCTCTTCGCGCTGGCCGAGAGCCTGGGCGGTGTGGAATCACTCGTTTGCCATCCGGTAACAATGACGCACGGCAGCATTCCCGTTGCCGAGCGCGAGCGACGGGGCATCACCGAAACCCTGCTGCGGCTCTCTGTTGGCATCGAAGATGCCCAGGATTTGATTGGCGATCTGGAACAGGCTTTAGGTTGAAAGGCTTTGACGTGTGTGATGCTGCCTTTCAGGCGGCAGGCCCCGTACCAGAGGCGACTTCATCACAGCCCTGGGCGGCAGGAGCGCATTTGACCAATGCGCCCCCAATTTGATATGATGGCACCAGCCCGTCCAACACCCGGCAGGCTAGCGCATTACTCAGCCCGCACGCGCGGGCGCTGGGAGGAGCAGGATTTCTCATGGGGGCAATCATTGCATGGCTCTTTACTGACCCCGTTACGGCTGGCAATGGCACCGGCCTGGGGCCTGCTGGTTCTGAGCAATTTCACTTTTATCTCCCCTGGCTCATCTTCTGCATATTGGGGTTGCTGATCCCGTTTTACTATTGGATCGAAGCGCGCAAACGCTTCTTCAAGAAGAATGTCCTCAACAAGCGGCTCATGGATAAGTACATGAACAAGCTGGTCATCATTGCCCTGGTTGGCTGGCCCCTCATTGCCTCCCGCTGGCTGCTGGACAGCACACCGCTTGCCTGGCGTTTCTGGCGCTATCTCTGGCTGCTCTGGCTGGTGGTGGCGGCGGCCCGCTTGATTAAATACCTCGTCCAAAATTATCCAGAGGAACGCCTGGAATATCTGCGCACAGCGCGCCTGATGGAATACTTCCCCAAGCCCCGCGAAAAATCGCGCGAAGCCAAAGCAGGACGGCGCTAACGTATCCGGCTCGTTGGGCTGGCATGCTGGTTCTGTCTCATCCTGTTGAACCGGAACCGTACCACGAGCCGTGAACCCCTCACCTGCCTGGGGGGACGCTGGCGCTCTACCTCCGCCCTTCAGCCAGACCTGATATTGCAGGCGAACGGCAGATTATAGAAGGACAAAGAGGCGCGTCTCGGCTCTTGTGAGCCGGGCTGCGCCTCTTCTCACATCTTCCAGGCCGTTCTTGCTCGCAGCGCCGCGTATTCGCCAGCGCACTGGCTGGCGCTCCAGGCAGCAATAATCAGCCAGCGGGATACGCTGCGAGTGAGCCAATATTTTGCCATTCCGCCGGGCGTTACTTCCCTGTCACCCGAATGAGAATAATGCTCAGTTCGTACAAGATGGTCATGGCTGTGCCCAGAACAACCGGGCTATAGGGGTCGGTGCCGGGCGTCAGGACAGTCGAGAGAATCCAGAGGATAACCAGCGCCACCGCTCGCTTGCGGCGCAGAGTGCGCGAAGTCAGGGCACCTATCTGTGCCAGAAACGTCAGGATCAGCGGCAGCTCAAAGACAATCCCAAACGCCAGCATGAAGAAGGCGATAAAGGTAAAGTAGTTATCCGCCGTCACCAGTTCCAGAAAGTTATCTTTGCCGAAGTTAATCAACCAGTTGACCGGAAAGCGCAGCGTCAGAAAACCAACGGCGATGCCTGCCAGGAAGAGGGCGAACCCAATCAGGACAAACGGCCCCGCCCAGCGCCGCTCGCGCCTCGTCAGGCCAGGAGCGACAAACGCCCAGAGCTGATAGAGAATCATCGGCGACCCCAGGCAAATCCCCACTGCGACCGATAGCTTGAGGACGACTGAAAAGGCTTCACCAACCCCGTTCACAACCACTATCGTCGTTCCATTCGGCCCGTGGGCGAGCGCATCGGCGGCTGCTGGCAAAGGGATCAGCAGGAAGTGCAAGATGGGCTGCCAGAAGATGAAGCCGACAATACTCCCCACAACAATCGTGACGGCGCAGATGATAATGCGCCGACGCAGCTCTTCCAGATGTTCCACAAGGGACATTGTGGCGCCGTCTTCTTCTTCCTCCTCTTCCTTGACGGGTGCTGGCTCGTCAAGACCAGCAGACCCTTCTTGGTCCAGTTCGCTGATAGCCATTACTCACCCTCGCGGGTTGTCTCTGTCGTGGCTGCACTGGCGGCAGGAGTAGAAAGGGCATCGACCACTTCAGGAGGTGCTACCTTGGTGGTGTTCGAGGACAGCGGCTTTGGCTCAGGTGTCTTGATCTGCTCCGTAATCTCGCTGGTCGCTTTCCTGAATTCCCGAATGCTCTTGCCAACCGCGCCTCCGATCTCAGGCAATTTGCGAGGGCCAAAGATAATCAGCGCAATCAACAGAACAATCAACAGGTCCCAGGCATGGAATCCAAACATGGTGTGCCTCGCTTTCAAGAGACAAAAGGCGTTGAAACGCCGCCGGCTAAAAGCCTCCTGCTAAAAGCCTCTTCACGCTAGATTATAGCATGGCATCCCCAGGGATGCTAGTAGGAAATCCCCAACTAGACTAGAAAGCCCCCAAGGCGCCCCATGTCCCACCCTATCCTCCCCCTGAAAACGTACCACCCGAAGATAAGAATAGGATGAGAAACAGCGGAGAGACTCTTAAAAATCTGCTGTGATGCCGCCATCACATTCCATGCCACCTATCCTCCATCCACTTAGCCCCACCCCTGGCCGGTCGGGAGACCAGCACGCCGCTGCTACCCCTGAAGCGGGTATGCGCGCTCTCAGAGCAGGTAATCACAATAAGCGGGCGGAGTTCTCTAGGAACTCTGCCCGCCAGGAAGGGTGATCGAAGTGGCTGCGCTTAATGGAGGTGGTCCTCGATGTAGTCCAGCGCGTCGCCGACGGTTCTGATCTTGTCGACATCCGCATCCGGGATGGTAAATTTGAATTTCTCCTCCATCGTCATAATCATGTCGACCAAATCAAGCGAATCAGCGTTCAAATCTTCGACGAACGAAGCTTCCCTGACTACCAGGGATTCGTCCACGCCCAGTTGATCGACAATAATCCCTTTGAGTTGTTCAAATATGGCGTCGGATGACATCATCTCACCTCGCTTTCCGCACCGGACGTGGGCGACCCGTGTGCCCGGCTGAAGATAGTACCGAGAACCCCATTCACGAACCGGCTGGAATTTTCGCTTCCAAAGACTTTGGCAAGCTCCACCGCCTCGTTGATGGCGGCCTTTGCTGGTACAGTATTATTGAACAGAATCTCGTAGATTGCAAGCCTCAAGATATTTTTATCAATCTTTGCCATCTGTGGCAACGGCCAGTCACGAGGAGTTGCTTGCTCAATCTGCGCGTCAATAGTCGAGACATGGCTAAGCACACCCTGTACGAGTTCTTTCGCAAAGTCTACCACGCGCGGCGGAAGATTCCGCTGCGCGGCATGTCGTTCGATAATGCCCTCAAGGCCATGCCCGCCCAGATCATATTCATAGAGTGTTTGCAGAGCGATCATTCGTCCCTGCCTGCGCGCGCCAATTGATTTCATGCGTATCCCAGGGCCAGGTCATGCCACATCTTGAATATAGACGTTAATCTCCTTCACCGTCAAGCCAACCATATGCTCAATAGCCCCGGCAACGGCATCCTGCACTGCCGTCGCTAATTGCACCATATTCGTGCCGCTCTCCACGATCAGATAGAGATCAGCGCTGACCGTTTGATCGATCATCGTCAGGGCAATGCCGCGCGAGAGGGCGTCCCGCTTGAAGAAACGAGGCATATGCCCGCCAGGCACAGCCAGCCGCACGACGCCCGGCACCTTGAGCGCCGTCATCTCGATAATCGTCGCCAGCACCTGTTTGGCAATGCGTACCGCGCCTAGCTGCTCTGTTTCCATGTCCTGACGCTTGCCTTTCTCTTCTCACTGCTACAGGCCCATGCCACCATCAACCACAATCACCTGGCCGGTGATATAGCCGGCTGCCGGGGTGCAGAGAAAGCTAATCACTGGCGCTATATCTTCTGGCGTGCCTGCCCGTCCAAGAGCGACATGCTCCAGCATGCGTTTGCGCACCACGTCCGGCAAGTTCGAGGTCATCTCGGTCTCGACCAGACCTGGCGCCACCGCATTCACCGTAATGCCACGCGACCCAACCTCCTGAGCCAGACTCTTCGTTAAGGCGATCATACCGGCTTTCGCTGCCGCATAATTGGTCTGTCCGGCATTGCCCGCAATGCCAACCACCGAAGAGACATTGACAATCCGGCCCCAGCGCGCGCGCAGCATCCCCCGCAGCGCCGCCTTCGCGCAGAGATAGGACGATTTGAGATTGGTCGCCAGCACTGCATCCCAATCCGCCTCGTTGATACGCAGCAGCAAATTATCGCGCGTCAATCCGGCATTATTGATCAGAATATCAACGGCCCCAAACGTCTCTGTGGCCCTGGCAAAGAGCCGTTCGACTTCCGCGCCCTGGCTGACATCTGCGCCTATCGCAAGTGCTTTGCCACCCTGGCCCTCAATGAGCGCCTGTACTTCACGGGCAGCCTCCTCGCTCCCGCGATAGTTAATGACGATCTGCGCCCCCAGGCGAGCAAGCTCTAATGCAGTCGCGCGGCCAATACCACGAGCGCTGCCTGTTATCAGGGCAGTCTTTCCAGCCAGCAAACTGCGTGGCGGCTGATCCTGGAAACCTCGCGCACCCTGCTCCATCACGTTGTCGCCTCCCAAAAACATGCTTGTACTTGCGTCTTACTCATCCTTCAGCCGCGCCAGCAGCTCTCTTCCCACGCGCTCGACATCGGCAGCCGCGCTGATATTGAACACGTCGGCCCCCTTCACGATGCGCTTGACGAGTCCCGCAAGCACCTGTCCCGGCCCAATTTCTACAAACGTGGTAACTCCCTGAGCCGCCACGAATTCCGTCGTCTTGACCCACTGGACAGGAGAAACAATCTGCCGGGCTAACTCCGTCTGAAACGCTGCCGCCGTTGTAATCGGCGTCGCGCTGATATTCGAGATCAGCGGAATACTGGCATCACGCAGCGGCGCCTCCCCCACTGACCGCGCCAGACCAGCAGAAGCTGGCTCCATCACCGGGGAATGGAACGCCCCGCTCACTGCCAGCGCCACGACGCGCCTGGCGCCACGCGCTGAAGCCAGTTCCATCGCGCGTGCCAGCGCCCGCTGCTCACCGGAGATCACGATTTGCCCAGGGGCATTATAATTGGCGATTACGACGCGGCCCAGCCCGGGGTGGCTGCTGCCTTGCGTCCCCAGGGAGGCCAGCGTTTCTTCCGTCGCCTGGGCGCAGACTTCTTGCAGCACGGCCTCTTCTAGCCCCAGCACTGCGGCCATCCCGCCGGGGCAGACGGTCCCCTCCTCGTGCATCAAGCGCCCGCGCTCGCGCACCAGCCTCAGCGCTGGCTCCAGATCAAGCGCGCCGCTGGCGACCAGCGCCGCGTATTCACCTACGCTGTGTCCGGCCACATACGCTGGCCGGAGGCGTTCAACGGCACCCTGATTCTGACCTGCCAGGTACTCTTCAAGCGCCGCCAGCAGCGCCAGGCTGACCACCACAATAGCAGGCTGGGCATTGATGGTCTCTTTCAGCGTGTCTTCTGGACCCTGGAAACAAAGCGTAGAAAGCGCAAACCCCAGCGTCTGATCGGCACGCTCAAAGAGCGCGCGGGCTGCCGGAGACGCAGCGGCAATATCCGCGCCCATCCCAACAGCCTGACTTCCCTGGCCGGGAAAAAGAAAAGCAATATGTTCGCTCACGCCGCGTCTCCCTCAAACGTGCCCGCTGGCGCCTGGCACCAACACGCCAGACGCCGGGGCAATCCCCACCCCAGCTTTACTGCGCGACGGAGCGCTTTTCTTTGATCTGCAATACCTGGCGTCCCCGATAGGTCCCACAGTTGGGACAGGCATGATGGGAGAGACGCGGCTGGTGGCACTGCGGACAACTCACAAGCTGAGGCAGCTTGAGATGATGATGGCTGCGCCGTTTGCCCTTGGCAGCCTTGGTCACTTTTCGTTTTGGTAGAGCGCCCACCTTCGATTCTCCTTATATCCAGTCCTGATGAATGCTAAGCATAGCAGCAGCGCCAGTCTTTCAGGCAGCAGCGCCCGACTATTGTATCACAACATTCGGCTCACCGCCAAAGCCAGCGTGCTATCGCTGCGATTGATCTGATGATTCGGCCCCTTTGAGCAAATCCGCCAGCACACTCAAACGCTCATCCATCGGCGGCTGGCAATGACAGGAGCCTTCATTGAGGTTCTTGCCGCACTGCGGGCACAATCCGGCGCAGGTCTCTTTGCACAGCGGCTGCATCGGCAGCGCCAGCAAAAGATTCTGGCGAATGGCCTCGCGCAAATCAAGCTGGTGATTCTGGTCAATCGGGAAGATCAATTCATCATCCGTTTCCGGCAGGGAGATGCCGGTATTGACATCAATCGTTGGATAGAATTGCTCTTCCAGCATAAAAGAGAGAGGCATGGTAAAAGGTTCCAGGCAGCGCACACAGGTGAGCGCTACATTGGCCTCAACCGGGCCATCTGCCAGAATCCCTTGATTGGTGCGGCGCAGCCGCAGCCGTCCGCTTAATGGACCGGCCAGGCCGACCGAATCATCTCCCAACTCTAATTCATCGGAAGGATCAAGCTCCACAAGCTGTGTCGTGCCCACCGGAGCTTTCAAAAGCTGGGCAACGTTATAAATCATGGGTATCTTCCTCTCATCCTCTAACGCCTGCGCTGCGGTGTCGGTCCGCGCTCATTGACACGCGCCGATTCATCAGGAACCGAAGGCGCAAGGGGGGGTGTTGGACGCCTGGGCAGACCAGCCGATTGAGATGAGCGCGTCTGGGGTGTCATCTGCGCCGCCACCTGCTCTTGCTCTTCTGCTGCCCCGGCTTCTTCCCGCTCGCGGCGGGCGGGTGTCTCTTCCACTTCCTCTTCTTCTCCGGCTGCGGCGCGCTGGCCCAAAGTCTCCAGCCCTTTATGAATGCTCAAGATCGTCTGGTCAAGCTGCATTTGTAAGCTGTTTAATTGTTCTTCCAGCCCGCGCAGCGTCTCGGCAGCATAGATGTCGGCGCCATCACGAAGCTGGCGCGCGCGCTCTTCGGCTTCGCGTTCGATCTGCTCCGCGCGTTCGGCAGCGAGCTGGACCATCTCCTCATCGTTAATGAGACGCTCGGCTTCTTCACGCGCCGCCGCCCTGATACGGCTGGCTTCCGCCTGCGCCTGGGCCAGCACGCGATCTCGCTCCTGATTGAGTCGGCGCGCCTGCTTAATCTCTTCGGGCACCGCCGCGCGTATCTGATCGATCAGTTGCAGCACTTCTTGCTCGCGCACCAGCACCCGATTGGTCATCGGCATCCGCTGGCTGCTGGTGATAAGGTTTTCAAGGTGATTTACCAGAGTGAGAATATCCACAATGCTCTCTCCTTGCCACCAGCCCAGGAATACAGCGTGCATCCGCCCCTTGCCCGCGACACCACGCTGAATGAATCAACGCCTCACTGGGCAAACTTGCGTTGCAATGCCTGTGCCACAACCGCAGGCACCAGGTCATTGGGATCGCCTCCCAATTTTGCTACCTCTTTGAGCAGGCTGGAACTCAAAAAGAGATGGCGCGGCTCCGTCACCATGAGCATGGTTTCGATTTCAGGTGCCAGCTTGCGGTTCATCAGCGCATACTGAAATTCTGTCTCAAAATCCTGCACGGCGCGCAGCCCTCTGACGATCACCCGCGCGCCAACCTCACGCGCAAATCCAACTGAGAGTTCCTCATACGGCGCCACCCGCACATTTTCGAGCTGCTTTTCCTCAATCACCGCCTGCCAGAGCTGGACCCGTTCCTCAGTGGTAAACAGCAAATGCTTTGCGGGCGTCGCGTAGACCCCTACGACTAACTCATCGAGGATACGAGCCGCGCGGATAGCGATGTCCAGATGCCCATTCGTGACCGGATCAAATGTCCCTGGATAGACGCCAATCAATGGCCGCCTGGAACTGCCTGCGTTCACGCACCAATTCTCACTTTCACATTGAAATCTGGCTGCATAAGACGCCTCATAGGAAGAAGGCTCGCAGGGTTGCATCAGGCGTCTTCTCGTGTATTAAACCATATCGTTTTTTACCTGTCTATCCTGTTCCTGGCCGATACATGAGCCTGTCAATGGCCGATGAAGCGGCTCCAGAAGGAGGCAACGCGCTCGCGCAGCAGGCGGTGTTCGTTTCTTTGCAGATAGGGGTCAATGGACCAGAGCCATTCAGCCTGCGCCCGCGCTGCTTCCAGCAGCCGCGTATCGGCCAGGTTGGCGACGCGCAGTTCCGGCAAGCCGCTCTGGCGCGTGCCAAAGAAATCGCCGGGGCCGCGCAGCTTCAAGTCTTCCTCAGCAAGCTGAAAACCATTACTGATGCGTTCAATCACACTCAACCGCTCCTGTGCCTGGGGGCCTGATCCCTCGCTCAGTACATAGCAATAGGATTGATGCTCTCCGCGCCCCACGCGCCCGCGAAACTGGTGCAACTGCGACAGGCCAAAGCGATCAGCGTCCTCAATCACCATCACCGTCGCGTTGGGCACGTCCACCCCCACTTCGACAACAGCGGTAGCCACCAGCACATCCAGTTCGCCATCGCGGAAGCGGCGCATCACCTGTTCTTTCTCGGCGCTCTTCAGTCCGCCATGCACCAGCCCCAGCCGCAGCGTTGGAAAGACCTGGGTACGCAAGCGCTCATACTCGACGACCGCCGCTTTCACATCTTCCAGCGTCTCGGACTCTTCAATCAGCGGACAGATCACATATGCCTGGCGCCCCTGCGCCACCTGCTCTGCAACGACGTGATATGCTTCAGCACGCCGCGTGCCGGATCGCCAGCGGGTGATGATCTGCTGGCGACCTGCGGGCATCTCATCGAGCGTCGAAATATCCAGGTCGCCATAGAGCGTCAGGGCCAGCGTGCGTGGAATGGGTGTGGCGGTCATCACCAGCATATGCGGGTTATAGCCCTTCTGGCGCAGGGCATCGCGCTGCTCAACCCCAAAGCGATGCTGCTCATCGACAATCGCAAAGCCCAATCGAGCAAACGTAACGCCTTCTTGAATCAGCGCGTGCGTTCCCACTGCCACCAGCGCCTCGCCCGACTCGACGGCGGCGCGCGCGCTGGCGCGTTCGCGCTGGCGCTGGCTGCCGGTCAGCAGGGCGACCTGGATACCAAACGGCTCCAGCAGGCGCGAGAGGGTGCGATGGTGCTGCTCGGCCAGAATCTCGGTTGGCGCCATCAGCACCCCCTGGAAGCCGTTGGCCGCTGCCATCAGCAAGCCAGCCGCCGCTACCACCGTTTTGCCTGAGCCGACATCGCCTTGCAGCAGCCGACACATCGGCTGAGCGCGCCCCAGATCGCCCAGGATTTCGCCAATCACCCGCCGCTGGGCATTCGTGAGCTGAAACGGCAGCGTCGCCTCAAAGGGCTGCTCCAGCGAGACCTGCCACAAGCCCGCTCGCAGCGGCTGCGCTCCGGCGGGTTCCGCTCTGGCGCTTGCCGCAGGCGTCTGAGCCTCCATCCTGGCAGCGCTCTCAGCACCCTGGCTGGTTGTGGGTCCAGCAAAGATGACCGAGGGATCAATCTTGAGGGCAATCCCCTCGACGCCTTTGCTCCATTCTGCGCGCCGCGCCAGCATCCCCAGTTGAATCAGAAATAATTCATCAAACGCCAGCCGCCGCCGCGCGCTGACCAGCCGGGCCTCGTTCTCAGGGAAGTGATACTGGCTGACCGCCTGGGGCAGCGGCAGCAGACCGACCCGCGAGCGAATCGAGGCAGGCAGGAATTCCGGCAAGAGTTCGGCGCAGCGGTCTACCGCCCATTTGGTGTAGCGCCGCAGCGTCTTGGGGTTCAGTCCTTCGGTCAGGGTATAGATTGGCACCAGCCGTCCCGTATTGACGAGATCGCCCTGCTCCGGCAGTTCGTGGCTGCGCACATTGAACTCGACTTTGTTACCGAAGCGCTGCTTCACGCCAGTCAAGACAATATAGCTGCCCTTGGTTAACTGCTTGAGGAGGTAAGGCTGATTAAACCAGGTCGCGCGAATCTGGCCGGTATCATCGGAGATCCTGGCAACCGTGCGCACTCTGCCGCTGGCGCTGCGCACATTCTGCACTTCCCAGATCATGCCCATGATCGTCACGACCTGCTCCAGCGGGATCATCGCAATTTTTTCGAGCTTGCTGTAATCATGGTGTTCGCGGGGGAAATAGAAGAGCAAATCCTGCACCGAGAAAATACCCAGGCGCTGCAATTTGGCCGCCTGCGACGGGCCAACCCCCGGCACTGCCGTCACCTGTGCTTTCAGCAGAAAATGCCTATCTACCGCAGCCTGCCCGTCGCTGCCCGCAGGTGCCCCCGTCTCTGGCCCGTCTATCGCAAGCTCTGCTGCTTCAAGAACAGCCGTATCAAGCTGATTGGAGAGCGCCACCAGACGGCTCACGCCAATCACCGGGGAGCCGCGTGATGCTTCCGCTGCACGGGCTGTCTCCACAGCCCAGGGCGACTCATCTTTGATCACCAGGCTTTCAGCAGGAGGCCGCTCGCTCTCCTGCGTCTGCCCACCTCTGGCAAAAGAGGGCGCGGAAGCAGGTCTATCCGGCTTTCCGGCAGGCGCTGGTGCCTGGGGAGGCGTTGGAGCGCGCGGCGCGGCGCGCGCCGATGCCTGCGCGGGCAAGGCGGAGGCTGACGCTTGTGGCGTGCGGACCGGCTGCGCGCCAGCAACTGGCTGTTCTGCCGCCTGGCCGTTGAGTCTGGCGAGCGCCGAGCGCACGCGAGCCGCCCGCTGCATCGGGTCAAGCGCGTGATAGCCCTGCAAAAGCTGCTGCACCGCCTGTTCAATTGGCAGCGCGCCAGCCGCCTCATGCAGTTCGCCAGCCAGGCGTGACCGGCCCACTTCCTCAGCCCAGTGAGCGATAAACGCCTCTAGCCCGCCTGGCCGCACCGTTTGATCGGTATGCCCCAGGCGCTGCTCGTGCAGCAAAATCTTCCGAGCCTTCTCAATGACAGGTGGCAGCACGCTGCTGAATCCTCCTCACCGTATCACGGCAGCGACACGCAGCAGCATTCTCAACGGACTATGCTGTTGCCGCCGCTGGCTCAAAATGAATCTCCAGATTTTTATCAACAAATCGCGCTACCTTGGCATCCATTGGCACCAGCGCTGCCGGAAGGGTGATCTCGCGCTTGAAGTTCCCCACCTCAACGACCATCTCATCGGCCTTCTTGGTCAACACTACTTTATCCAATTCTACATGAGGCAGCGGAAGTCGGAGAATATAGCCCTGGCCGTTCTTGACGACCTCCTGCACCGCGCCGCGATAAAAGACGCGCGTGGGATCATCCTCGCCAAAAATCGTATGGGCCAGTTTCCGCAGCGCCTCCACGCCCAGAATCTCCTGCGAGAAATAGGGCGCTTCCCAGATGGGCAGCGGCTGGAATGTATCGTAAATCTGCTGGCGATAGCGCTCCTGCGCCTGCATCAGATGCTGCATAAACGTATCTTGATACGATGCTTTGGGCAAGACACGGTTGCAGATCACGCCATCAATCGGATAGTTATAGAGCGCCAGGTACGTCTCGGCGCGCAGCGCTTCCTTTATCACCATCTTTTCCGGGTTCACGACCAGCCGGTAGGAACTGGTCTCCGGGTCGATCAGCACCTCGCGCAGCGCCTTGACCCGCTCGTTGAGCCGCTGCAACGACTCGGCCAGATTGACGGTTGAAGGGATAAATGCTTTCAAGAGCGGCTTTGCCATGCTCAAGGCCGTCTTTTGCAACCCGCTCGTTCGGCCTACATACCAGAGAAACGATTCTGGCAGGCTCAGGAGCCGCATCGTTTCGCCGGTAGGCGCGGCATCAATCACAACGGTTTCAAAATCGCCATCCCGCGCGTTGCGATAAATATTCATCAGGCTAATCAATTCATCCATACCGGGGATGACGGCCATCTCTTCCGCCACGACCTCTTCTACGCCCTGCTTTTTCAGGACCGAGCCGACGTAATGCTGGACCTTGTTCCACTGCTGGCGCATCTCTTCCAGCACATTGACTTCCTGCGCCCAGAGCTGATCGGCCACCTGAAGTGGCTCCGATGTGAGCGGGCGATCCAGGCAATCGGCCAGACTATGCGCCAGATCGGTGCTGACGACCAGCGTTCGCTTGCCCAACTCAGCGGCGCGTGCCGCCGTTGCCGCCGAGATGGTCGTCTTGCCGACGCCACCTTTCCCCAGATACAGAATTATCCGCATGCTGCTGTGTTCCTTTCGAGACAGGGCCAATCTCTGGCAGTGTATCACACCTCTATGAAGAGGTACGCAGGAAGCGTGCGAAAGGTTTTTACCCCCTCCCGGCAGATCGACCGTTCCCATCGTGCCCATCGTGCCCATCGTGCCCATGTTGCTCCCTCAAACGTATTGACCAATGGTCATTGACATGAGGCGGACACGTTCCTGATTTTCGGCAGGTTGCTTGACTTGCAGTTTCCTTCTGGAAGCGTTATCATACGGGATATGGTAGACGTTTGGACCCTATCATTCAGATGTCAGTCATTGGCGGCATGAGGCGGGATGCGAACGTGCGAACGATGAAGCGCATCAGGCGAACCTGGCGCCGACGCCCTTTGCGATAGCCGTAATCCCCGAAGGAGTCAGCAACGGTGCCCACACACGAGAAGCCCCGTACCATTGGAGAACTGCGGAGAACGAACTATCAGGTGCTTTCGGTCAAAGAAGAGATGCGCAAGAACCTGATTGAGAAGATACGGAAAGGTGAGAACCTTTTCCCCGGTATTATTGGCTACGAAGATACCGTCATCCCCCAGGTCGAGAACGCCATCCTCTCGGAGCAGGACATCATCTTCCTGGGAGAGCGCGGCCAGGCAAAAACCCGCATTGCGCGCAGCCTCATCAATCTGCTGGATGAGGAAGTGCCCATTATTGCAGGCTGCGAGATCAACGACAATCCTTACGCCCCGATTTGCAAAGCCTGCCGCGTCAAGGTCGAAGAAGAGGGCGATGATGTGGCTATCACCTGGATTGGCCGCGACCGGCGCTATGGCGAAAAGCTGGCAACGCCGGACATCACCATCTCTGACCTGATCGGCGAAGTGGACCCCATTCGCGTGGCCGAGGGGCGCTATCTGGCGGATGAACTGACCATCCACTACGGCCTGATCCCGCGCACCAATCGAGGCATCTTCTGCATCAACGAACTCCCCGATCTGGCCGAGCGTATTCAGGTCGGCTTGCTGAACATTATGGAAGAGCGCGATGTCCAGATTCGCGGCTATAAAGTGCGGCTGCCGCTGGACGTGTATGTCGTTGCCAGCGCCAACCCCGAAGACTATACGAATCGCGGGCGCATTATCACGCCGCTCAAAGACCGCTGCGGCTCCGAGATTCGCACGCATTACCCACGCGAGATCGACGACGAGATCGCCATCATGGAAGCCGAAAGCGCCCGTTTCGTTGCCGATGGCCTGGAGACCAGCTATCCCAAATACATGAAGGAGATCATTGCAGAGATCACGCATCTGGCGCGCAAAAGCCAGGACATCAGCCAGCGCTCCGGCGTGAGCGTGCGCGTCTCTATCTCCAACTACGAGAACGTGATGAGCAACGCCATCCGGCGGGCTATCCGGCTCAACGAGCATCAGGCTGTGCCGCGCATCAGCGACCTGCCAGCGGCTATCGCTTCCACCAGCGGCAAGATCGAACTGGATACTGTTGGCGATGCCAAAGAAGATAAAATTATCCAGAAGCTCATCAGGAACGCTGTGCTGAAAGTCTTTGGCGAGTATTTTGAAATCCAGGAGTTTGAGCAGCTTGTCGCCGGATTCGAGAAGGGATTGAGCGTTCAGGCATCGGACAGCCTGCCCTCGATGGAGTACGTCACCCAGCTTGCGCGCGTCGGTGGTCTCAGGCAGGCGGTTGCCAAGCTCAATGGGCACGGTACGCCCGCTTCAGTGGCGTCCGCCGTCGAATTCATCCTCGAAGGGCTGCACCTGAACCGCCGCTTGAATAAAGACGAAACCGCTGGCCGTATCCGCTATCGCCGGTAGCGTTGGCGGTTAAAACCGCGCCTCCAGGCCCAAGGCCAGATAACCCGCCTGCGCGGGTTGGAAAACGGGTGCCGGGAGTAGCTGAAGAGGGGAGTCCGCGCAGGCGGACTTGGTGGCGCAGCCCCTCGCCGCGAATTTATTCGCCAGGGCTTATGCAGAAAGGCGGAAATCATGTTCGCCAGATACAACTACTCGCGCTGGGATGGCACACAGCGCATTGACGGGCTGGACGCTGATGAGGTGCTGGACGCGCTCTCGGAAGACTATTTGCGCGAGGGCAATCTGCGCCGCGCACTGGAAAAGCTGATGCGCGAAGGCTTCCGAGGGCAGAACGGCCAGCGCCGCATGGGCCTGCAAGAATTGATGGAGCGGCTGCGCCATCGTCGCCAGCAGCAGCTTCAGCAATATAACATGGCCTCAGTCATGGAGGATATTCAGAAGAAGCTGGAAGAGATCAAACAGATGGAGCGGGCGGGCATCCAGCGCCGCCTGGACGAAGCCGCCGGGCGCCCGCCCCAGTCTTCGCCGGAGAGCGGAGCAGAGAACCAGCAAGGGCAGCGCGGAGAGGATGGACAAGGCGGGCAGGAAGGCCCAGAAAGTCCAGCAGGCCAGGAAAGCCAGGGGGGGCAGCAAGGCACACAAAGTCAGCGCGGGCAATCGGGCGCGCAGCAGGGCGCCCGCATGCAGGCAGGACAGCGCGGGCAAAGCGGCGAAGGACAGGGGGGACAATCTGGCTCGCCGCAGGCTGGCTCGCCGCAGGGCGCGCCGGAAGGGATGGACCCGGACGCGCTGCGCAAGATGCTCGAAAAAGTCGCCAACCGCAAGCTCCAGTATCTGGACAGCCTGCCGCCGGATGTACCCGGCCAGATCAAGGGGCTGACCGAATACGATTTTATGGACGACGGCGCACGCCAGGCATTTCAAGAACTCTTGCAGATGCTCCAGCAGCAGATCGCGCAGCAATACTTCCAGGGCATGCAGCAGGCCATCCAGAATATGTCGCCGGAAGACCTCAAGCGCATGCGCGATATGGTGCGCGAACTGAATCAAATGCTGCGCGAGAAGCAGGAGGGCGGCGAACCGGATTTCGACTCCTTCATGCAGAAATATGGCGATTTCTTTCCGGGCGTCAACTCGCTGGACGACCTGATCGAGCAGATGCAGCAGCGCATGGCCCAGATGCAGGGCGTCATGGACAGCATGACGCCGGAGATGCGCGATCAATTACGCGATCTGGTCGATCAAATGCTGGGCGATGACCGGCTGCGCGTGGATATGATGGAACTGGCGATGAACCTGGAACGCCTCTCCCCTAGCCAGTACCGCACACGCTACAACTTCGAGGGCGACGAGCCGCTCAGCTTACAGGAAGCGCTGCGGCTGATGGGCCGCCTTCAGGGAATGGAAGAATTGGAGCAGCAGTTCCAGGCTGCCCGGCACATGGAGGACCTGGACGAGATCGATGCCGAGAAGGTGCGCCAGTTATTGGGAGATGAGGAAGGCCAGGCGCTGGAGCAGCTCAAAGACCTGATGAAGCTGCTGGAGGAGGCGGGCTACATTCAGCGGCGCGGCAGCCGCTGGGAACTGACGGCGCGAGGCATTCGCAAGATTGGGCAGAAAGCGCTCCAGGATATTTTTGCCCAGTTGAAGAAGGACCGCTTTGGGCGCCACGCGACGATCACGCGCGGCACAGGCGGCGAGCGCATCGACGAGAGCAAGGTCTATCAGTTTGGCGATCCCTTCCTGCTGGACCTGGAAAAGACGCTGATGAATTCGGTCCACCGTAACGGTATCGGCACGCCGGTCAGGTTGGATAAAGACGATTTCGAGGTCTATCGCACCGAGTTCATTACCCAATCCTCCACTGTGCTGATGCTGGATATGAGCATGAGCATGGTCTACAACTATTGTTATCAGGCCGCCAAGCGCGTGGCAGTCGCCCTGGAGAGTCTGATTCGCGGCCAGTTCCCGCGCGATAAGCTCGCTATCGTCACGTTTGCGCGGATCGCCCGCCAGCGCAAGCCGGAAGAACTGGTGACGCTTGGCACCTATGACCACGAGCAGGGCACCAATATGGCGCATGGATTGATGCTGGCGCGCCAACTGCTCGAAAAGCAGAAGGGCACCAACCGCCAAATCATTCTGATTACCGATGGCGGCCCCACGATGTCGTATGAGGAGGGCGAATGGTGGTTTGGGATGCCGCCCAACTTCGCCGCCGAGCAGCAAACGCTGCGCGAAGTGCAGCGCTGCACACGCGACGGCATCGTGATTAACACCTTTATGCTGGACCGCGACCCCTGGATGATTCAGTTTGTCAACGAAATGGCCCAGATCAACGGCGGACGCACCTTCTTTGCCACGCCGGAAAACCTGGGCGAGTACATCCTGGTAGATTACGTCAGCAACAAGCGCAAGCGCGTGAAGTGAGCCAGTTTTCTGTGCAGCGCCGGTTGAGACAACCGGCACTGCACACATGCCCTCATGCAAAGAGCAACTGCTCCCCTACTGCTGAGCCACGATGCCGCAGCAGCCGCAGTTCCCCATGCAGGATGATGAGCGCCAGCGACAGACCCATGCGATCCTTCATCGCTTTATAGACACGCCCAAGCTGCGCGCACTGCCAGAGCAGCACAGACTGAGAGGTCTCGCCCGCAGGCTGCAAAACACCTGCCTCCAGCGTATCCACCACACGCCACAGCGTCCACCGCAGCAGGCCGCGCAGCCCGGCCCGCGCTACCTGCTCCGGCGCGGTGGGCTGCGCGTCAAAGCGCTCCAGATACTGAGCGCGGATCGGCGACAGCCCACAGCGGCGCTCCCCCGGCGGCTGCTCCCGCTCGGCGGCAGCGATCTGCAAGCGCTGGAGGAAGGCGCTACGCACCAGGGGGCGCGCCTCCGGCTCGATCTCGGCCAGCAGGGCCTCGGGGACCATCCAGGTGAGGGGCCGCGTGGGGCCGTGCGACGTGGGACCGTGTGAGGTAGGACCGTGTGAGGTGGGACCGTGCGAAGAAGGGGTGAGTGACATAGAACGACCTCCTGAATGAGATGAACGCAGCCCACCCCGTCGGCTGCGCCAGAGACGAAACGGCCACCCTGGAGGAGCGCCTGCGTCCGCGCCAGCAGAGAACAGCGTTGAAGCTGCTTTGCTGATTGGTTCGCAGGAGGCAAGAAGGTGGCTGCGGAGGTGGTCCGAACAGATAGAATACGATGTGGCCTCATCTTCCTGGCTCCTGTCAGGGGTGGGGTATGGCCGGTCGGCGGTTTGATGCGCCGACTGTGCCAGCCGTTCCGGGACAGCGCGCTGCCCAATTGCAGCGCTTGAAGCGAGTATACCTGCTCAGCCTGCGGTTGTCAAATGGGCGCGGGTATGGGGCGCATTTATCCCCCAAATGGGGGGTAGGCAAAGCATTCGGCCAATAATGAAGCTCCCCATTCGGCGAATCAATTCGCCGCTAAGGGCGTTGCGCCGAGAAACCCGCACAGCGGGTCGGGGCGGAGACCTGGCCTGACTAAAAAATAAAACGTCATATGGGGGATAGGCAAAGCATTCGGCCAATAATGAAGCCACCGAGGGCTGGCGGCTGAAGGCCGCGCCTGGAGGCTTCGCCGCAGAGCTTTGCCTGCGCGGGCTAAGCTGAATACCAACTTTAATCACCAAATTTCATAGCACCCTTGTCCAGTTTCTCCAGTTCGACCACTTCGACCGCATCTGCCCAGGAGGATGCAAAGAACTCGCCAATGGGGTGGCCTGCAATGAATGAACGATCATTCATTGTTCTATCGAGATCAGAAGGGCACCAATGAATGACCGATCATTCATTGCTCAGTCAGGGCAAGGAGGAAAACTCGGCAGGGTGTGTCTGAGTAGTCCGAGTAGTCCAACTTGGGAAGCTAAAAAAGTAGGGAACATGCTATGCAAAGCACCGAGCAGCAAGGTGAATTGCCAGCAGACTTTGAAGGGCTGCTGACCAGCGCCCGGCAAATCGGGTTGGAACTCTCGCCAGAGCAGCTTGCGCAATTCGCCTGCTACCGCGAGCTTTTGCTGGATTGGAACCAGCGCGTCAACCTGACCGCCATTACCGACCCCCAGGAGGTGCTGACCAGACACTTTCTTGATTCGCTGGCCTGCCTGTTTGCCATCCCCCAGGCAGAGCGAGAGCAGCCGCTGAAGCTGCTGGACGTTGGCAGCGGCGCCGGATTTCCGGGCCTGCCGCTTCAGATCGTTTTCCCTGACTGGCAAGTAACAGTGTTGGAGGCGACGGGCAAGAAGGTGCGCTTTCTGGAGGAGGTGATTGCCAGGCTGGGGCTGAGCCGGGCGCGCGCCCTGCAAAGCCGCGCGGAGGAACTGGCCCACGACCCGCAGCACCGCGCCCGCTACGATATTGTGACGGCGCGCGGGCTGGCCGCGCTGCCGACGCTGTTGGAATATTGCCTGCCCTTCTGCCGCCCCAGTGGCCTGGTAATTGCCCCCAAAAAAGGGGCGATCAGCGCGGAAGTGGAGCAAGGCAAACGCGCCGCCGCCGCGCTCGGCGGGCGCTTTGTGGAGCAGCGCTCTTTCAGCCTGCCAGGGCTGGAAGATCAGCGCGCGCTGGTCGTCTTCCAGGCGATACGCGCCGCGCCCGCCCAGTATCCGCGCCGGGCAGGTGCGGCGGTCAAGAAGCCGTTGGGGTGATATGGTCTCCAGGCGCAAGGTATCCATCCTCTCGAAAAGAACACATCTGGGAGAAGCGTCCTGTGATGGTATGGAAGCATCAGGCGCCATAACTACTGATGATTCTGTCGAGTGACCTGGCAAATCTGCCACTCAATCAGGCACCATCAGATGGATATGGATAAGGAGGGCTATAAATAGCTGACAAAAGTATTGCGTTTCATGTCTATTTTGTGCTATACTCTGGACATGAAACTCAGTCAGTATGCACAACGAGCAGGTGTGACCTACAAGACGGCGTGGCGTTGGTGGAAGCAAGGCCAGTTGGATGCCTACCAGACACCGACGGGCACCGTGATTGTGCGTGATGCCACGCTGCCTGCCCCCACCACCGGGCGTGTTGCCCTCTATGCGCGGGTCTCGTCTGCCGATCAGAAGGCCGACGCCAGAGCGGCAGATGCAGCGCTTGCGCGACTACGCAGCGGCCAAAGGCTATGCTGTCTCCAAAGAAGTGAGCGAGATTGCCTCTGGACTCAATGACCGCCGCCCGAAACTGGCGAAACTCTTGACCGACCCCACCATCGGGACGCTGATGGTCGAACACCGGGACCGCTTGACGCGCTTTGGCTATGAGTACATCCGGCAGTTGCTGGAAACGCAGGGCAGGCATCTGGAAGTGCTGTTCCCCTCGGACACGGAAAGTGAACTGGTGGATGACTTTGTGGCCGTGATGACCAGCATGGCCGCGCGCATCTACGGCCAGCGCAATAGCCGCCACAAAGCAGAACGCATCCGGGCCTGTGTTGAACAGGTCATGCAGAGTGAGGACGCCTGATGCTGGTCACACGCGCGTACAAGACGGAGCTTGATCTCAACGACAAGCAAGTCACCGCCTGCAAACAACACGCGGGGGCGGCGCGCTGGGCGTACAATTGGGGCTTGCACCAGAAACAGGAGTGCTACAAAGCCACCGGCAAAAGCCCTTCCGCGATCGACCTGCACCGGGAACTGAACGCCAAGAAGAAAACCGACCTGCCCTGGATGTACAAGGTGTCCAAATGCGCGCCCCAGGAGGCGCTGCGCAACCTGGATAGCGCCTTCCGCCACTACTTCCGCCGTTGCCAGTTGAAGAAGGAAGGCAAACTGCGCGGCAAAGTCGGCTATCCCACCTTCAAGAGCAAGAAACAGGGGCTGGGCAGCTTTCGCTTGACTGGCTCCATCGCCGTCTTCCCTGATGCGATCCAGTTGCCGCGTCTGGGCCGCTTGCGCTTGAAGGAAAGGAACTACCTGCCAACCGGCGGCGTCAAGGTGTTGTCTGCCACCATCTCAGAGCAAGCCCAGCACTGGTACGTCAGCATCCAGGTCGAGCAAGAGCAGGCGGTTCCCGCCAATACTGGTCCCGTCGTGGGTGTTGATTTGGGCGTGAAGAGTCTTGCCACCTTTTCGGATGGCACGGTCATTCCCAACCCGCGCCACTTGAGGCGCCGTCTGAAAAAGCTCAAGCACTTCCATCGGGCCGTCTCCCGCAAGGTCAAAGGCAGCAAAAATCGCAAAAAGGCGGCCCGGCGGTTGGGCTGCCTCTATCGGAAGGTTGCCAATCAGCGTGCCAATACGTTGCATCAACTCACATCCCACCTTGCGAAAACCAAGCGGGTGATTGTGATGGAAGACCTGAACGTGTCGGGCATGCTCAAGAACCACCATTTGGCCCAAGCGATTGCCGATGTGGGCCTGTATGAGTTCAAACGGCAGTTACTCTACAAGGCAGCTTGGTATGGCAGTCGCGTGATGTTGGCAGATCGTTGGTACGCCTCCAGCAAGACGTGTTCCGGCTGTGGCTGGGTGGACGAGGCGTTAGAACTATCAGATCGCGTGTTTCACTGCCAGAATCCTCAGTGCCCCGATTGCGGACTGGTCATTGATCGAGACCTGAATGCTGCCCTCAACTTAGCACGGTTGGCCGGGAGTTCCTCGGACACACAAAACGCCTGTGGAGGGGCCAGCGCTGGCGCGAAGCGGAAGCCTCGCGTGCAACTGACCCCGGCGAAGCAGGAACCAAACGCGCGTAATGCTTCGGCATAAAACGCCAAGTTTTGGAGAACGGTCTCCCCATGAGGCAGATTTCTTTGCTGGCTGGTGTCCTTGTTGTTATTGGAATGCTGTTTGGCGGTTGTAGTGCCGCGCCCCCCAATTCGCCGCCCGCGCTGGTCTTATAACGGACACAGCGGCAATGTCCTGTCGTTCGCCTGGTCGCCAGATGGAACAGAGATCGCTTCGGCCAGCGATGATGGAACGGTGCAGGTCTGGACAGCCCCAGAACCAGGATAAGCCTGGAACTGCGGGTCGTCTTTCCCGATCAGGTCGTCGATCTCGCGCCGGGCAAGGCAAAGCCAGCAGTGGCAAGGAAGAAGTAGGTCAGTGGGCGCCGCTGAAGTCGTTAGCGGCGCCCTTTTGATACCCGCCAAGCTGTGGCAGCCTGGCGTTCATAGCCAGAATCCAACCAGGCGCCATATCAACTGCCGTTTTCGCTTGGTGTTGGCGGGTTGGGCTGTCGGCTGCTGCTCCAGCCAGGAAATACAATCCCGATGATATTCACGTTCTCGCTCGCTGGTGGCTGCAAAGAGCCGTTCCAGATGAAATCTGATCTCCTCTTTCGCTGTCATAGCAAATCCCTCTGCCAGTAGCCTGCTTCTCTATAGCAAGCAGCTTAGCTGTTATCTACTCGTTGCGGCACACAACCACTCATCCATCCTCATGAGCAAAGCGCTTCATGACCACAGTATATCTTGTGTAAGCGGATTACTCTCTGATACTAGTACCTATGGAGCCGAAAAAGTTACGGGCACGGCAGAGGAATTCTGGCAGCGTGGACAAAGAGCCGGTGCTGCTGCTCTCTACCGTTCACAGCAGAGAAGTTTCGCCAGCGCAGGCGCCAGTGGCATCGTTCACGCCTGCGCGACGAGCGAAGACTTCAGGTAAATGGTCTGTCCCCGGCTGGGGCCAACTGAGACGAGCAGGATGGGCGTCTCCAGGAGTTCACTCAGCCGGTCCAGGTAGCGTCTGGCGGCGAGCGGCAGGTCGTCATAGCTGGTGATCTGGCCGGTTTCGCATTGCCAGCCGGGCAGTTCTTCATAGATGGGTTCACACGCTGCCAGATCGGTCAAATTGGCCGGGGGCGTCTGTATGATCTGCCCGTGCAGGCGATAGGCGGTGCAAATCTTGAGCGTCTCAAAGGCGTCCAGCACATCCAGCTTCATGATCGCCGCGCCGGATAGGCCATTTAAGCGCGCGGAGTAGCGCGAGATCACGGCGTCAAACCAGCCGCAGCGGCGCGGCCTGCCGCTTGTCGTGCCGTATTCGTGGCCGCGCTCGCGCATGGCCGCGCCGGTCTCGTCCAGCAGTTCCACTGGCATGGGGCCGCCGCCTACGCGCGTGGTATAGGCTTTGTAGACACCGATGACCTGCTCGATGCTGCGCGCGGGAAGGCCCGATCCGGTGGAGGCATAGCCTGCAACAGTGGTTGAAGAGGTGACGAAGGGATAGGTGCCAAAGTCAACATCAAGCAGCGCGCCATGCGCGCCCTCCAGTAAGATCGATTTTCCGGCAGCGAGGGCGTCGCACAGGAGGGTGTGCGTATCGGTGATGAGCGGGCGCAGTTGCTCGCCATAGGCCAGGTATTCGTGATAGATTTCATCCAGCGAGAGAGCAGGCTGTCCATAGACAGCGGTAATCACGCGGTTTTTCTGCTGCAAGACGCTGCTTAATCTAGCATGGAACTGGTCGGCATTCAGCACATCGCCCGCGCGGATGCCGGTGCGCGCATACTTATCCACGTAGGCCGGGCCAATGCCGCGCAGCGTTGTGCCAATCTTCTCCGCGCCCCGGCTCTCTTCTTCCAGGCGGTCCAGCAAGAAGTGATAGGGCATAACCAGATGCGCCCGGTCGCTGATAGCAATCTGCTCCAGCCTCACGCCCTGGCGGCGCAGGGCCGCCAGCTCCTCCAGCAAGCCTTTGGGGTCAATGACGACGCCATTGCCGATCACTCCCCTGGTCTGGGGATGCAGCACCCCAGCCGGTACCTGATGAAAAGCGAACTCGCCGCCAGCATAGACGACGCGATGCCCGGCATTGCCGCCACCCTGGTAGCGCACCACATAGTCTACCTGACCAGCTAATTCGTCGATAATCTTTCCTTTGCCTTCGTCGCCCCACTGAGCGCCGACAACTGCCGTCACACCCATGATGGTTTCCTCTCTATAGCCATCCCTTCAGCCAATACATTGGCTGCTAAGGGCCTGGCGGCCTGAAAGTCCCGAAGGGACTTCTCGGCGGAACGCCCTTAGCGGCGAATGAATTCGCCGAGTGTTTATTATCGCCCTTCAGCATAGCTGATAAGCAGTTCATCCGTTAATTGTTCAACGGGGGCGCGGTCATCGGTGAAGACCACGCCGCCATCTGGTCGCCAGATCGATACCTGGGGCAAGACCTCCTGCGCTGCCTGGCCGAGCAGGCTGTCAGGCGGCAATGCTGCCAGATTGTGTTGAAACGTTGCCAGATTGGTTGGATGTTTTGTCGCCATGATTTCCGCATTAAATGTACCAGGCACTAAAAATACATAGACGCTGGGGAAGACACGGCTGAGTGTGTTGACAAATGCCTGCACCAGTTGGAAGTTGGTGCTGGTGTGCCCGGTGTTGAGCGCCAGCACGCCATTATCGGCCAGATGGTCGCGCAGTTCGCTAAAGAACTCTACGGTCGTCAGTTGAAAGGGGATATAGGGCTGCTGGAAGGCGTCGATGGCGATCACATTGTAGCTGGCCTGGGTCTGGCGGGCGAAGACGCGCCCATCCTCTTCAAAGACGTGCAGATTTGGTTCGCGCATGTCGAAATACTGGCGGGCCACGTTCACAATTGCCGGGTCGATCTCGACGCCATCAATCTGGACAGAGGGGTAGGCGGCGCTGAACTGGCGCGCAATGGTGCCACCGGCCAGCCCGATAATCGCCATGCGCTGAAGCTGGGAGGGCTGAAAGCCGGGGTTAAAGAAGGGCGCCGCCAGAAAGTAGTCCCAATACCAGCCGGTCAGAATCTGGCGCGGGTTATAGATGGAGTGAATCGCCTGCCCTTCGTTGAGAATCAGTTCTCTGGTTCCATCGGGCGCCTGCGTCACTTGAATATAGTTATAGAGGGATTCCTGCTCGTAGATCAGGCCAGGAATGGCTTTTAATGGTCCCAGCGGCGCTGCCACCGCCGCGCCGCTGGCAGGCACCAGCAGCACCAGTCCCAGCGCCACCTGCGCGGCGATCAGCGCCGGGCGGCGCACGCGGCCCGGCGCGGCATCCGGCGCGGGCCGCGTCCAGAACCTGGAGAGCGCGAGCAGGCTCCAGACCGACGCCACCAGAAGCAGGAGGGCAAAGACCAGAAAGCTGTGGCGGGTGCCAATGGTGGGGATCAGCAGAAAGACCGGCAAAAACGTGCCCAGGATGCTGCCGAGCGTCGAAAGCATGTAGATGCTGCCGCTGCTGGAGCCAGCCGTCGTAATCTGGGTCATGGTCAGGCGAATGGCGAGCGGCGGGACCATGCCCAGCAGCGTGACGGGCACCAGGAACAGCAGCAGCACCGATTCCAGCGATCCAGCCAGAATGCTGACGTTTGCTTCGCTTAGACCTATGACGCCCTGCTGCAAAATGGGGCCGCTGATAAAAGGGATGAGGCCAAGGGAGATGGCTGCAAAGAGCAGGAGCAGGGCCAGGGTGCGCTCCGAAGGATAGCGGTCGGCCAGCCAGCCGCCCAGGAAGTAGCCGACACTGAGGTACAGGAGGATGAGGCCAATCAGGTTGGCCCAGACGACTTGCGAGGTACCAAAATAGGGAGCCAGCAGGCGCGCCGCGCACATCTCAATCGCCATGCTGACCACGCCGCTCAGGAACACCAATATCAAGAGACGACGACGCATAAGGTCACGCTTCTTCACAGGAGCTTTCCACCCTACCCAAGATTTTTGAGCCTGTGTATTATAGCGCCTCTGAGACGGATATGCCAGGGATCGTCAGGGGTCTTTTGTGGGATCGTGATCGGGAGACGCCGGGCCAGCGTCGTGATGGTCCTGGGGGGGCGCTGGCGTGAGAAAAATTGGAATGATCTGCAAACCGCTTTGGGGATCATGGCGATAGGCGGCAATGCTCAGCCCGTCACTGGCAACGCCGGGCGCAGCGCCGCGCTGGCGATAGAACGAGGCAATCAACCAGACCCAGGGCGAATCTTGCAGGCGCTCCATATTGCCGGTGTCCGTGCGGCTAGGCATGGGCGGGCCGCCTGGATGGCTGTGGTAGACGCCGATGATGCGCTCGCCATAGGTCAGATCACACTCCAGCAGTTCCAGGCTGTCGAATTCAAAGCGCACCGCCGAGTTATTGATGTTGCGCAGGGGAAGTGCTGCCTCAGCGAGCCAATCACCTGCCGGAGTGATCTCGCCGAGCAGCAGGCCACACGCCTCAATATGCGGTCGCTGGAGCATATCTGCGCGAATTGCCTGTCGCGCCTGTTCGCTTAAAACCACTTTTGTCATAGCTTCACCCATCACCATCGCAATCAGCGGTCCAAGAAGGGCCGCGCTCGTCCGTGTCTCTCTCTCAGCATACCTTTCCCAGCAGGCGGCGTCAAGCCCAGACCCGGCACATTGGGCCAATGCTCAGTTGTTCGCCCAAAAACGTGATACAATCACCATCAGTCTGTGCTGGAGGAGGAAGTCATGCCCAAGGAGACGCGCAAAACCAGAAAAGCCGCCAGTCCAAAGCCAGGCCACCAACCTGCCGCGCCAAAGATTGTCGATCAGAGTACACAAGAGGCGGTCGAGGCGCTGCTGGGTACATTACCTGCGCTCTCGCAGCAACTGCGCCAGGCCAGCAGCCGCGAGGCCGCATATCGGGTGCTGGTTCCAATAGAGGGGCAGCCAGCCGCCTTCGCCTTTGTTGAGGCGCTTGCCACCAGGCGGGATAGGGCGGCGGCAGATGTCGCGCTGGCGCTGGCAGAGTTCAGCCAGGATCAACGACTGCGCAAGGAGGCGCGCCGCGCGCTGGTACGCCTGCGCTCGGCAGGTGTCGCGCCGGAGTTCTCGATTCCCGCCGCCACAACGCCAGCATCGCAGCAGGAATCACGCGCGTTCTACCGAGGCTATGTCACGCAGACGCGCCAGGAGGGTGAAGTGCAACTGGCGCTCGCCTGGTATGAGAACCAGGCCGCCGGGGATGTGCGCGGGCTGGTCTTTCTGCTCGAATTCTGGCGTGATGGTGTGAAAGATTTCTTTATGACGGATATTACCACCGCCGGGCGCTTCGACCACGACTTCGGGCGCAGGGTCCGGTCAGGTGAGCAGGCGCCAGCCATTCCCTGCACGCTGGCGCAGGCGCGCCAGCTTGTGCAAGAGGCGCTGAGCATCAATGCCTGGCGCAAGACCTCCCTGCCTGGCGCGTACAAAACCCACGCGCTTACGATCCGCGAGCTATTGCTCGAGGCGCCTATCAGCGAGGAAGAGGAGGAGGCTGCCGCCAGAGAGGGCGACCGCCCCTGGATTATCCGTGATCTGGAACCTGATGAGGTCGTTGGCAATTTCCTGGGAGCGTGGGCGTTTGGGGATTATGGGCTGACGTATGATCTGCTGGCCGATAACCACCCGGCGCGGCGGGCACAAACGCGCGATGAGTATGTCCAGCAGCGGCGGCAATGGGCAGACGAAGCCGAGCCGCTGGGTCTGCGGGTGCTGGTTATCCGCGAGCGAAGGGCAGAAGCGCAGCAGGCGCAGCAGCTCTGGGTGCCAGGCGGCTATCAGCTTGGCGGGCATAAAGATGTGGAGGCGCTCTGGTCACTGGTGCTGAAGGATAGCCCGCTGGGCGGCCAGATGGAAGAACTGCCAATGGCAACCATTATCAACCGCGAGACGGGCCGCCACTGGTACTGGACCAGCTATACTCTCGTTCAGCAGCAGGGGGTCTGGCGCATCAGCCGCCAGCGCGACGAGGGGTTGATGGCCCAGGGGATACCTATTCCCGATCTGCAAAAGCTCGTAGAGCAGCAGACCGAAGAGGCGAATCGCATTGGTGAGAGCAAGCCGGAAAGCGCGGAGGCAGCAGAAGAAGCCTATCGCAATCTGGTTGCTGCTGTTGCCACCGGGCTGCATTACCGCGATGCTCTGATGGCGCGCCTGCCGCTGGACCGGACGCCCTATGAGCAGGCGGCGATGGATGCGCGCGCCCTCGGCCAGTACGAGCGCGCTGACGCCTATTATCTCAAGATGCTCGACCGCTTTGGTGATCGCGCCCGGCTGCTGCTGGAGCAGGGCATTGTCCAGTTTTTGGGAGGCGAACGCGAGCAGCAGGAGGGCAATCAGGCTGGGGCACAGCGCTGGTGGGACCGCGCTGGTGCTTCGCTGGAGGAAGCGGTCTCGCTTCATCCCAACGCTGATGCGTATCAAGTGCTGGCGGAACTGCGCACGAAGATGAACCGGCTGGAAGATGCGGAGCAGTTGATCCGCCAGGCGATTGAGCTTGACGCTGCCCCGGCTGAGCGCTGGGCTACCCTGGGAGGTATCCAGATGAGCCGCAGCAATGCGCGCGCCGCCCTGGAGAGCTTTGAGCAGGCGGTCAAGCGCAATCCCGAACTGCCGGGGGTCTACTTCTTTATTGGCCGGGCGTATCTTGATCTGGACGATCAAGAGAACGCTCGCCTGGCGTATGAAGAAGCGCTGCGGCACAACCCAAACGATCCCGAAATCTTGAACGATCTGGCGGCGCTGCTGCAAAAAGACCAGCCTGCGCGAGCGATTGAACTGCTGGAGAGAGCCGTTGCGCTCGCGCCCAATGTGGCGCTCTATCACGCCAACCTGGCCGCGCTGCACTTAAAATCTGGATCGCTCAAGCGCGGAAGGACTGAACTGGAACAGGCCGAACGGCTCGACCCTTCTCATCCTGTCGCGCGCCAGGCGCGGGCATTGCTCAGCAGGAGATAGGTTTCTCGCTATTCGTCCGAGGCAGCCGGACTGGCAGGCGCGCCCTGCTCTTGGAGGAGTTCGTGCGCCGAAGCCAGCACCTCATCAGCGGAGATGGCCTTTAAGCAGCGGCGCGAGCGGCAGAGGTTGATCTGCCAGGGGGGCCGATTGCCCACGAAATGGAAGCACGGGCTGCACGGGAGATTACGATGGGCGGCGATGAAGCGGAAGCCAGGCTGCCCAACCGGATGAAACTGCTGAATATTGGATGGCCCAAAGATGCCGATGGCCGCTGTGCCTACGGCGCCCGCCATATGCAGGGGGCAGGAATCATTGCCAATGAAGAGGGTGCTGGCTTCAATGAGGGCAGCAGTCTGCTTGAGGGTGGTCTGTCCGGTGGCGTCCACTGGCGGGACGGGAAGTTGGGCGGCCAGCGTTTTCGCCAGGGGTTGATCGGTTGGGCCGCCCACCAGCAGGATTTTTGCCTGATAGCGTTCGATAAGTTGGCGAGCCACAGCGGCAAAGCGATCTAAAGCCCACTGTTTGCGCCCCTGGAAGCCATCGCCGCCTGGATGAATCGCCACGAGAATATCCTGAAAGCTCACGCCGGCCTTGCGTAGAATGGAGCGCGCCACCGCGCGGTCTTTGCCGCTGAGATAGAGGCGGGGCGTCCGCTCCAGGGCATCGCTGAGCATCGGCGCGCCCACGCGGCTGACGATGTAGAGATAGCGATCAATGGCATGGCCGGAGAGAAAGCGCTCATCGCGTGTTGGGCGTAACCACCAGCGGCGCGGCATAGCAAAGCTGGCATGCGCGGGTGCCCCAGTAAGCATTGTCAGCACCTGCCCCAGAGGGGAGAGGTTCACAATCAGATCAAATTGCTCGCGGCGCAGTTGGTAGAGAACGCGGGCGGCGCGTAACCACTCAAAACCGGGGCCGGCAGGATTAATCTGGACGAGATGATTGAGGTCGGGATTGCCCTCCAGAATGCCGTAATTGCTGCGATAGGTGAGGCCAGTAATCTCTGCATAGGGGAAGCGTTTGCGCAGGGAGTGCAGGGCAGGAGTGGAGAGCAGCGTATCCCCAATGGGGCTAAGCAGCGTGACCAGAATCTTACGCGGCTCGCCGGAGAAGGGCGGGGCGGGATTGATGCTGACAAGATCGAGAGCCTTCTTGGAAGGCTCGAGAGACGCAATGCTTGCCACTGTACGCAGAGACTGGTCCATGACCACTACCTCGCTCTTGCCAAAAATCTGCGCCGGGAGAGCATGAGCGGCAAGTCGCGGCGCCTGCCATCAGTGAATACCATATTACTTGTGGCTGTGGCCGGGCAGCAGCGGCTCAAGCTCCTTCTCATAGATGCCAGCCCCCTCGCTGGATACTCCAGGCATCATGGCCTTCATAGGGTGGGAGGCTGTGGCGCTCAGGCGGTTATCAAAGGAGACGCCAAGCAGGCCGCCAACGAAGACCAGTGCTGCCAGTACCCACATTACGGTAGAGATACTGGAAAGATCGGCGACGCCACCCATCAAGAGAATGACCGGGATCGAAGCCGCATTAAAGATAATCGCCTGCAAAGATAATACACGCCCTTTCATCACGTCAGGCGTTTGCTCCTGAATCAAGGTCAGGGCTGGGATGGTCATGAGATCGAGTTCACAGCCCAGCGCCAAGATCAACGCCATCATCAGCGCCAGAAAAGCCCAATCATTGAACCAGTTGTGGGGATCAATCTGCTGGGCAGCGCCCTGGCAGAGTACGAGCAAGATGCTGGTGATGCTCAGGCTGATGGTACCGGCGCTGATGCTGCGCGATTTGCCCAGCCGTTTGACGACACGCGGCATAAAAGCCGAACCCAGCACTAATCCAATGCCTGCGGGAACAAAGACGAGCGCCGCATTGGCGGGAGGGCGATGCAAGAACTCTTCGACAAAGGCTGGCGCAAGCTGACCAATGACCAGCAGGATAATGCTGCCAAAGGAGAGCTGGAGCAGGGCAATCAGCAGGCGCCGGTTACGGTAGACAAAGCGCCAGCTTTCAGTAATCTCGCTCATCACGCGCTTGTTGAGGCTTGTCCCGGTGATTGACTCCATCACGTTCCGTTCCACCGCGAAAAAGCGATTGGGCAGTGAAAAGGTCAGAGCAGCGCATAGAAAATAGGCCAGTCCGATAATCAGATACAAGAGTTGTACCGGGTCAAAGATATTGGAGAGAGCGCCCAGGGAGATGGTGACGGAGGAGACCACATTCAGGATGAGGGGGCCGAGCAAGACAAAGCCCAACCCTTGCGCCAGGGTGAAAGTGATATTGAAGAGTGAGAGGGCATTCACCAGTTCGCGCTCATCCACCAGGAGGGGGATGGCCGCGCCCTCGGCGGGAGTGAAGAACTGGCTGATGACCGCCACGATAAAGGTGAGGATATAAATGGGCAGAACATCATGGCGGTCGACGATCACGTTCAGGACGAAGCCCAGGGCGCAGAAGCCGCGCAGGAGATTACTGAGCCAGAGGACGTGCCGGCGATTGATGCGATCCACAATGACTCCGGCAGGGACGCCAAACAGCACCGCAGGCAGGCTGAAGGAGATGATTGCCAGGCCAATGAGGGTCGAAGAGCCTGTTACCTCGGCAATCAGGACTAGCAGCCCATAATTTGCGGCATTCTGGATGGTCTGCGAAAGAAGCTGAGCCAACCAGAGCCGTAAAAAAAAGCGATTCCGCAGCAGGCTGCGATAGCCCACATGCGGCGATGCAGTGATCATCAACAGCGCAGCGCAGAGACCTGGTATCGAAGACAGGACAGAAGCGCCGCCCTCCTGTGTTTTCTTGGCCCCTGATGGGGGGAACGGATGCCGCTCGAAGGCCAGCGGGGTCCACCTATACACACGAACGACTCAATGCGCTGGTCACAAATTACGTCCAGCAGCCACAGAAACAGTGGTTACGCCTGTTCATCGTCCTGGGCAGGGGCAGGCGCGGGGGCATGGCTGAGGATTTGCTTCAGGCGCCGCTCGACTTCGCTCCTGGGCAGTAAGACACGCCGCCCACAGCCTTCGCACTTCAGGCCAATATCGGCGCCCAGCCGTATCACCAGCCAGTCATAACTCCCGCAGGGATGTGGCTTGCGCAGCCGGATGCGATCATTGAGTGCCAGGGGCACAAACTTCATCATCAGGGCACCTCTCTCCCTGGTTGCTCACTTTCCACTGGTGGATGCAGCGGTTCTGGCCGTTCTTCGGCCTCTGGCTGGCGGTATAAGCCCTGCGCCAGAATATACTGCTCCACCGCGTCGGGTACCTGATAGCGAATAGAGCGACCGGCAGCCACGCGCTTGCGCAGATCAGTCGAATTGATCGTCACCTGGGCGGTTTCCAAAGGCAGCAGGCGCTCCTGAACGCCAGGCACTAATTTATTCAAAAGGGCCAGAAAAGGCGCACTCTCATCATAGCATGGCCGACGAATCACCACCAGGCGCTCCACCTGGCGCACGACCTCGTTGGGACGATACCAGCTTGGCAGATCATAGAGCATATCCCAGCCTATCACAAAATACAAAGCGGTGTCTGGCCCCCACGCTTCGTGCAGGAGCCGGAGGGTATCGGCTGTGTAGGATGGGCCGCTGCGGTCAACGTCCACCCGCGAAATGGCAAACGCGGGATTATCGGCAATTGCCAGTTCCAGCATCCGCAACCGATGCTGGACGGGCGTGATGTGACGGGTGCGCTTGTGGGGGGGTTCGCCAGCCGGAAGGAAAAAGAAGCGATCCAGGTCGAGCAGCGAGACAGCTTCCTGCGCAATAATCAGGTGCCCAATATGCACCGGATCGAATGTCCCTCCCAAGACGCCAAACCGGCGTGTGGGCCGATCAGATGCCATTGCAACCCCCTTCTTTGGGCAAAGGCTGGAAGCCAACGGGCCATGCCAGCGGCGACCCCCCACCCCTTGCCGGTTGGAGTATCAGGGTATGCCAGCTATCCCTGGAACGGAAACCTCTGCCGCCGGGAGCGCGCGTTTGACACGGAAGAGGGCGGCAGATAAGACATCCAGCCGATCAGAGGGAACCCAGAAATGGACCGCCAGCGTCAGCTTCTGGTCAACGACGCTGCTGACCGTGATGTCCGGCGGAGGGTCTGTCAGCACCCCATCGACGGTCTTTAATGTTTCTATGATGGCGGCCTCGCCAGCCTCGGCCTCCATATCGGCGGGCAGGATAACAGCCAACATGACGCGGCGGCGGCGGTACGCCGTGTTGTTTGTGACCGCCGAGCCAAAGATTATGGAATTAGGAATTAAGATCTGCTCACCACTTGTGGTACGCAGGGTGGTCACGCGCATATGAATATCCTCAACCTCGCCCACATATTTATCCACTGCAATCTCGTCGCCAATGCGAAATGGACGTTCCACCAGCAGATAGATGCCAGCAACGAGATTTTTCAAGATGTCCTGGAGGGAAAGGGTCAGGGCAACCGTAACCGCGCCCAGGACTGTCACGGGAACCGCAAGCTGGACATCCCAGACAGCCAGGACGATCAAGATGCCGATCCCCAGCGCGCAGAGATAGATGAAACGGCTGATCAAGACACTGAGGTTAATATCGACCCTGCCGTGTGAGAGGCGGCGGATGGAGGCGCGCTGCAACACGCGCCCCACGCCCAGCATCAGCGCGAAGACCAGCAAGGTGAGGGCGATGTTGCGGATCAGGGTCGGTGCCTGCTGAGCAAGTTGGTCCAGCAGGGCGCGTTGATAGCTGCCAATCGACCAGATGCCAATAATGACGATCAGGCCAAAGCCAAGCAGGCTGATATGGGCAACCCGTCCCAGGAGCTTGCCCCAGCTATCGCCAGTTTTTTCGCCGAGGCTGTCGGTCGCCAGGCGCTGAAGCCTGTGGGCAAAGCGCAGGCAGAGCGCGGCAACCAGAAGGGTGCCCCCAAGCTGGGCGCCAAAGAGACCTGGATTTGCCTGGATATACTCAACCAGGCCGGTCAGCAGCGGCACCGATGCGTCAGTGGTATATGCGAAGCAAGTCGTTAACAGATACACCTGAGTCATCTCCCGGCGCTATTATATCATAGCGGCTGGGGGACTCAGGCAGGAGCGGCCCGGCGGCCTTACGATCTGGCTGTTTGCCTGGGGCGATAGGTGCCTGCTGGTGTGCGGAAGGCGACATTCAGGCGATTCCAGGCGTTGATGGTGGTGATCGCCAGGGTGAGGTTGACCAGCTCCTCATCGGTGAAGTGCGGGCGGACACGCTCATATACCTCGTCGGGAACGTGGTTGTCGGCAACCAACGTGACTGCCTCGGTCCATTCGAGGGCTGCGCGTTCTCGCTCGCTGTAGCAGAGGGCTTCTCTCCAAGCGGAAAGAAGATAGAGACGCTGCTCACTCTCGCCCTCGGCGCGGGCGTCTTTTGTGTGCATATCCAGACAGAAAGCACAGCCATTGATCTGCGATGCGCGCGTCTGGACCAGCCTGATGAGCGATAGCTCTAAACCAGCGTTTTCCACATAGTCCTCAAGCTGACGCATCGCCTGATAGGCTCCTGGTGGGGCTTTGTCATAAGGAATGCGAGCAACCATAGTATCCTCCTTACATTGGGTGAGTTGTAAAGAGCGCTTTTTCCTTGAATCCTGGACAACTTTTATCCAGATTATAGGTTCCCGGACAAAATTTGTCAAGGATATAATGTATCGATTGATGCGCAGGAGTGGGGTACAAATAATCCAGGACACATTTTCTCCAGGAGAGTAGATGGTATTAAGCTAAACAAGCGAGGAGAAGCGGGGTATGAAATTAAGCGAAGGAGTTGAGTGGGGGCTGCATTGTGTGACGGCGCTGGCATCACTCCCGCCGGGAGCGACATTACCGACGAAAGCGCTGGCCGAATATCACGGCCTTTCAGAAACCTACCTCGCCAAGCATCTTCAGGCGCTGACCAATAGCCGCATTCTTGAATCTGTGCCCGGCCCAAGAGGAGGGTATCGGCTGATGCGCCCGCCAGAGGAGATAACGCTGCTGGAGGTCGTCGAGGCGATAGATGGACCAGAACCGCTGTTCCGCTGCACAGAGATTCGCCAGCAAGGCCCTCTGGCGCTGGAGTCACAGGCATATCGCTTGCCTTGCGCCATCCACGTTGCGATGGCGCGGGCGGAAAAAGCCTGGCGCGATGCGCTTCGCTCGCAGACCATTGCTGATATTATCATCCAATACGCGCAAGGTGTTGAGCTGCGGCAGCGGCAGCGCAGTGAGCAATGGATACGCGAGCGCATACGACAGGCCCTGAAGAAAGGCTGATACTGCGCTACAGAGGATCAGGATCGGCATGGTGGATGATAACCGGCCCGGCGGCCACGCCGATAAGGCGTTCTGACTCAAAGCGCGCCAGCAGTTCGCGGGCGCTGAGCGCCTCGCCCGGCGGGCAGAGTCCGCAGCTTGCGGCCAGCGCGCCCAGCACCTGCTCTGGAGAGAGGCCAGCCACCCGCAGCGCGCCGACGCCAGCGGCGTGGTCGCGCTTTGCCAGCCGGGCGCCCGCCGCATCCACAACCAGGGGCACATGCCCAAACTCTGGTGTGGCAAATCCCAGCGCCTCAAAGAGCGCGATCTGACGCGCCGTTGAACTGAGCAGGTCGGCGCCGCGTATCACCTGCGTGATGCCCATCAGACCATCATCCACCACAACGGCCAACTGATAGGCTGGAATGCCGTCGCTGCGGGAGACGATGAAATCGCCAACGGCCTGAGCGACATTCTGGACGACCGGCCCGGCGACCAGATCGACAAATTCGATCAGCCGATCCGGGGCGCGAAAGCGCAGGCAGGGACGCCTGCCGGCTGCCTCGCGGGCGCGCCGCTCTGCCGGCGTGAGGTTGCGGCACGTTCCAGGGTAGCGCGGGCCTTCATCGCCCGCGCCCTGCGGCGCGCTGGCCGCGCGGGCCACTTCGGCGCGGCTGCAATAGCAGGGATAGACCAGATCAGCGGCGCGCAGCCGCGCCAGCGCGGCGTCGTAGATGGCCTGGCGCTCGCTTTGCAGATAGGGGCCATAGAGGCCACCGCACTCTGGCCCTTCGTCCCAGTCGAGGCCGAGCCAGCGCAAATCTTCGAGCATGCGTGCTGTCGCTCCCGGGCGCACGCGGGGTCGGTCCAGGTCTTCGATACGCAGCACAAAGGCGCCGCCCGCCTTGCGCGCAAAGAGCCAGGCCAGCAGGGCGGTACGCACGTTGCCCAGGTGCAAATCCCCGGTCGGGCTGGGGGCATAGCGTCCTCGCAGAGCAGGGTGTTTCATGGCTATAGAACCATTCGGCGATTCATGGAGTTTTACACCAAAGCGCAGCATACCAAGTATTCGGCGAGTAATGAGATTTTACCAATTCATCAGGCCATCCTACCAGCATTCGGCGAATCAATTCGCCGCCAGGGGCCTGCGGCCAGAAGCCTACACAGTATTCAGCGATTAAAATCGCCGCCAGGGGCCTGCGGCCAATTCATTGGCCGACGGCTCCCAACGGCAGCGGTGGCCTGCACTGCGATGACCACATGCAGCCTGGAGGATCGTCAGCAGCAGGCGAGCGCAGCGGCGCAACCGCGAGACCCTGCTGGCGCAGCAGGCGCGTGACCAGGCAGAGCGGCAGGCCAACAACCGTGAGATAGCAGCCCTCCACACGCTCGACCGGATGAAAGAGTTCATGCTGTACAGCATAACTGCCCGCTTTGTCCAGCGGATCGCCAGTCGCTACATAGGCTTCGATTTCGGCATCGCTGTATGGGCGCATCCTGACCAGGGTGGAACAATGCCCGGAAGTCAAAGCATCGGCCCGCCGGTTATACAGCGCTACCCCCGTCGCCACCTGATGCGCCCGCCCGCGCAGCAGCCGGAGCATGCGCGTGGCATCAGCGCGATCAACCGGCTTGGAGAGCATGTCGCCCTCCAGAATGACGGTCGTATCGGCGGCCAGAATCCAGCCATCAAACGCCGGTTCGGCGGCGGCTACGGCGCGCGCCTTGGCAGCGGCCAATGCCTCCACCAGTTCGGGGAAACTGCCCTGGAACTCCCTGGCGAATTGATCTTCGTCCAGATCAGCCGGAACGATCCGAAACGGCAGCCTCAGCCGACTCAGGATGTCGCGCCGCCGGGGCGACGACGAGGCCAGCAGCAGCGATGGCTGCTGGCTGGCGTCCGTTATCTGTTTTTGCTCACTCACGCTTTGTCATCCTACATCTCAACATGCTGCGCTTCTCTGCGTCTCCACATGCTACGCTTCTACACTTCTACACTTCTACACCTGCTGTGCTTCCACAGCACGCAAAACGGCAACGCATTCGATATGCGCGGTCTGCGGGAACATATCGAGCGGCTGCGCTTCCAGCAGCCGATAGGCGCCGGTTGTCTGGCAGAGGCAGCGGAGGTCGCGCGCCAGCGTGGCCGGGTCGCAGGACACATAGACGACGCGCGGTATGCGCCGCGCCACCAGCGCGTCCAGCACCGGGCGCTGGCAGCCCTGGCGCGGCGGGTCCAGCACCAACCCATCGATTGGCTCGGCCAGCGTCGGCAAGATGCTCTCGGTTTTGCCCTGGAAAATCTCTACATTCGGGACATCGCGCAAATTCCAGCGCGCATCGCGCACGGCGCTGGCCGATTCCTCAATGCCGATGACGCGCCGCGCCTGACGGGCCAGGAGCAAGGCGAACGTCCCGACGCCGCAGTAGGCATCGGCAACGGTCATCTCCGGGCCAACCTCTAGCCCGCGCCGGACCAGCGCGGACATCTGCTCGGCCTGGGCGGTGTTGGTCTGGAAAAATGAACTGGGCCGAATCAGAAAACGCGCCCCGGCCAGTTCCTCTTCTATGCTCTCCTCATGTACCTCCAGCCCTGCCGCTTCCAACTGGGCGCGTACCTCCGGCGCGGGCAGAGGTTGCAATAAAAGCTGGCCGGTATTGGCGCCACAGCGCGCCAGCACCTGTGGTCGTGGCTGGGGCGTGGCCGCCAGCAGCGCCAGCGCGCGATTGATGGTTTCGTGCGCAATCGGGCAAGTGGTCAGCGGTATCACCCGATGGGAAGCGCGCACGGTCAGGCCCACCTGTCCCTCGCGGTTGACCGAAAAGCGCATATGGTTGCGATACTGCCAGGGAACCTCGCAGGCCAGGGTCGGCAGCACCGGAGGATCAACAAAGCCGCCTTCGCTGCGCAGGAGATCAGCGACCATCTCGCGCTTGATCTCCAACTGCCGCGCATAGGCAATGTGCTGAAACTGGCAGCCGCCGCAAACGCCCGCGTGGGGACACGGCGGCGCGACGCGCCAGGGCGACGGCTCCACTATCTGCTCAATCCAGATGCGCGGTGGCAGGCGGCGCTGCCGCTTTTTGCGACGCGCCAGCCGCACCGGCTGCTCTTCAACGGCCACGATGACACGCTCGCCGGGAATCCCGCCGGGCACGCGCAATTCGTGGGGCGCGTCGTCGGACGGCGGGGCGATCACCTGGCCGATGGCATCGCCATCGCGTGTCAGGCTGGTAAGCTGGACCTCATAATGATGAACCTGGGTCTGTCTATCCATTAGCGAGAACAGTATGCCCTTCAGGCTCAGAGCAGCAAGACAAAGCAGCAGATCAGCCACCAAAGCTGATCTCTGGCCCCATTGTATCATCTACGCCAGAGGGGAGAAAGCATCGCCCCATCTGGCAGCCAATCATGAGGCTCTACAACACAGCGCAGCCAGCATACAAAGCATTCGGCGAATCAATTCGCCGCTAAGTCTGGCAAAATTGCCCGGCGGCGCTGACCGCATTGCATACAAAGCATTCGGCGAATCAATTCGCCGCTAAGGGCGTGCCGCCGAGAAACTCGCGCAGCGGGTTGGGGATGGGAGCCGACTTGTGCCAACCTGGTGGCTGTAGGCCCTTAGAGTGCCTCACAAAACCCAGCACCGCTTTGCCCCGCCCCTGCCGGTTGGAAAACCGGCGGTACGCCCCACCTCTGCTCCAAGGGGGTTTTGTGAGGCATTTCTTAGCGGCTTATTGATTGGCCGAATGGTTTTAGTTGGCGCTGAGAGCATCAGGGCGCTATACTACAGAGAGTGAGTACCATAAGAATCGGGGAGAAGATGATGCAACGCCAGCCAACATCTTGCGCGCTCAGTTTCAGTGGCGGCAAAGACTCGATGCTCGCGCTGGACCGGGCTATCCGGCGCGGCTGGCCGGTGAGCTATCTGGTCAACCTCTACGACGGGGCCAGCGAGCGCGTGCGCTTTCATGGCGTGCGCAAGACCTTGATTCAGGCACAGGCCGATGCGCTGGGCATTCCGCTGCTGAGCTATCCCACGCAGCCAGACAATTTCGAGCCGGTCTTTCTGAGCGCGCTGGCAGAACTGCGCGAGCGCGGCGTGGACGCGATCATCTTTGGCAACATTCATCTGGCCGATGTGCGCGCCTGGTACGAAGAGCGCACGACAGCGCAAGGCTTGCTGCACCTGGAACCGATTTGGGGCGAACCGGTTGACGCCCTGGCACGCGAAGTGATTGAGCGCGGTTATCACGCGATTGTGACGAGTGCGGAACTGGCGCGAGCGAAAGAAACCTGGCTGGGCCAGCCGCTGAGCGAGGCGCTGATCGCTGAATTTGCCGCTGCGAAGATTGATCTCTGCGGCGAGCGCGGCGAATATCACACGTTTGTGAGCGATGGGCCGCTCTTTCGCCAGCCGGTGCCTATCCGGCTGGGCGAGCAAGTGTCTCTGCCTGGCTATGCGCTGATTGATCTTGTGCTGGCGAGCAGTTGAGGAACGGGGGAGCATAGTGGAAGATTTCTCAGAGCCAACCATCATTTTAGAGTACGGCCAGGTTGAGCTTGCCAGACTGCTCAACGAACTGCACATCATGATGCAAGCACTCCTTCCAGGGGGCATATTGCGCCTTGTCAGCGAACAAGTGGATTCTTTGTGGGCAATTCCGGCCTGGTGTCGTAAAACCGGCAACAAGGTAATTTGGCACGATGTAATACGCTCTTGCGGGCGAGAAGGCTCTATCGTTGAATACTCTTTCGACATCAAGCGAGGCAATACGTAAGTAAGCATCCTACCGGGGACTTAATCTCTATTATGGAGATAGCATAGAGGGAAGATCACATGAGGCTCGTATCATTGCTGGCAAGCGCCACAGAGATGATTGCCGCGCTGGGCTGTCTCGATCAACTGGTGGGCCGGTCGCACGAGTGCGACTATCCTGAAGCGGTGCGGGCGCTGCCGGTGGTCAGCCAGGCGCTCATCAACGTTGAGACCAGCAGCGCTGAGATTGACGCGCAGGTCAAAGCACTCAGCCGCGCCGCGCAGGAGGAGGACGCGGCACTACAAGCGCTGAGCATCTATCGCGTCGACATCGAGCGGTTGCAAGCTCTGCGCCCCGATGTGATCTTTACGCAGACGCAGTGCGAGGTCTGCGCCGTGAGCGAGCGCGACGTGAGCCGCGCAGTGTCACAATTGATCGGTATTCAGCCGCGTATCATCTCGCTGGCGCCCTACCGGCTGGCCGATGTCTGGGAGGATGTCTTGCGCGTCGGGACCGCCCTGGAGCGCACAGAGCAGGCGCGGCAGTTGGTGGCGGGCTATCAGACGCGCCTGGACAGGCTGCGCCAGCGCACCGCCGCGAAGCCTGAGCATCCGCGCGTGGCGGTGCTGGAATGGCTCGATCCCCCAATGGCGGGAGGCAACTGGACGCCCGAACTCGTCGAGATGGCGGGCGGCGTCAATCTCTTTGGCGAGGCGGGCGTTCACTCGCCCTGGCTGGCCTGGGATGATTTGCTAGCGGCTGACCCTGATGTGATTATTCTGACGCCCTGCGGTTTTACACTGGAGCGCACGCTGCAAGATGTGCCACTGCTGGAGGCGCGACCGGGCTGGTCAGGTCTGCGCGCTGTGCAGAGTGGGCGCGTCTTTGCGGTTGATGGCAACCAGTATTTCAACCGCTCCGGCCCGCGCCTGGTGGAATCTGCCGAGATGCTGGCAACGCTCTTGTGGGGCGAGGAGATGGGGGAGAACAGAGACCAGAGCTGCTGGCAGCAGGTAAGGACTCGATAAATGATGATGAATATACCACAACTAGACGTTGATCTCCGCCTGCCGCCTGCCAAACGATGGCATGCACTCCATCCCTTTGCCGGTCAGGCACGACAGCTTCTCAATCAATATCTGGGAGATTTGGGAGATTTTGAGCAGTTCCATGCCACCATTATCTCCTACCGCGACAGATATATCCAGGCTGAGTATGCTGCCGAATTGCGGGCTATCGCACAGTTGCTTGATGTTTCCGAGGAAGCGGCTTTAATTGTTAACCTGTACTATGACCTGCTTAAATTTGTGCTTGGCTGCACAGCCTTCGCTGCGGACACAGAGCAAGGACCACTTCATGCGCGCAACCTTGACTGGTGGACAGAGATGGGCTTGCTCTCAAGCGCAACAGTAGTAGCAAACTTTCAGGGAGCAGCGGCGGGGCCATTTCAGGTGGTTTCGTGGCCTGGCTTTACCGGCGCCCTCTCCGGCCTGGCGCCAGGGCGTTTTGCGATTACGCTGAATGCTGTTTTAAGTAATGAACCACCAACGGCTGCGGCGCCGATCACCTATCTGATTCGCTCGGTCTTCGAGACCGCTTCCACCTTTGCGGAGGCGGTTGATCGGCTGGCTTCAACTGCGATCTTATCTGATTGCCTGCTGCTGATCACAGGCATACAGCCAGGAGAGATGGTAGTGATCGAGCGTACACCTACCCGGTCAGCATTACGCCATCCTACAAACGGGCGTCTTATTGTGACGAACGATTACCTTGCCTTGCAAGCAAATCCGAGCAGTATCAGCGCAGAACAGCAATTGCAGCAAACCTCCTGTGGCCGCTTTGATCGCGCTTCGCTCCTTCTCAAGCAGCATACACCGCGCAACGCTGCCGAGTGCTTTAGCGTCCTTACTGATCCGGCAGTTTGCATGACTATTACCGCGCAACATATGGTGATGTCCGCTGCGCAGGGGTTTTTGGAGGTGCAACTGCCAGCCTGGTTTTCGAGATAGTTAACGTGTTTTGAAAAACGCAGCCATGCCCCGCCCGATTCGTTGGCGGGGCATGGCTGCAAGAAGTGGGGGAAACGCTTGCGAGGAGGGCAGAGCGTTCAGGCGTCGTAGAAGAAGGTGAACTCGATGGGGGTCGGGCGCAGGCGCACTTCAGTAGCCTGGGCGCGCTTGAACTCGATGTATTTCTCCAGCAAATCCTCGGAGAAGACATCGCCCTGCAAGAGGAATTCGGAATCGGCCTCCAGAGCGTTGAGCGCTTCGTCCAGCGAGCCAGGCACCGAGCGAATCTCGTGGGCTTCGGCGGGGCTGAGTTCGTAGATGTTCTTATCCAGCGGGCCAAAGCCATGCGTCTCCGGGTCAATGCGCCGCTTGATGCCATCCAATCCAGCCATCAAGAGCGCCGCAAACGTGAGGTAGGGGTTGCACGCGGGGTCCGGCGGGCGGAACTCAATGCGCTTGGCCTTGGGGTTATCCGAGTACATGGGCACGCGCACGGCGGCAGAGCGATTGCGCCGGGAGAAGACCAGGTTGACGGGCGCCTCGAAACCGGGGACCAGGCGCTTGTAGCTGTTGGTCGTTGGGGCGGCCAAACCCAGGATGGCAGGGGCGTGCGTCAGCAGTCCGCCGATATAATAGCGCGCCGTCTGGCTGAGCAGGGCATATCCGTCCTCGTCGAAGAAGAGCGGGCGCTCGCCTTTCCACAGGCTTTGATGGACGTGCATGCCGGAGCCGTTGTCGCCGTAGATCGGCTTGGGCATGAAGGTGGCCGTCTTGCCGTGCCGCTTCGCTACATTCTTGACGATGTATTTATAGAGCATGAGCTTATCGGCCATGCGCGTGAGGGTATCGAAGCGCATGTCAATCTCGCACTGGCCGCCAGTGGAAACTTCGTGATGCTGCGCCTCCACCGGAATGCCGCAGGCTTCCATCGTCAGCACCATCTCGGTGCGGATGTCCTGGAGGGTATCGGCGGGCGAGACCGGGAAATAGCCTTCTTTGGCGCGGATCGTGTGGCCCAGGTTGGTTGAGCGCGGGCCATCGCTGTTCCAATGCGCTTCGGCAGAGTCCACTTCTGCAATCTGCACGTTCTGAGTCGAGGCATAGCGCGCTGAATCAAAGACGAAAAATTCCGCTTCTGGCCCCCAATAGCTGGTATCGGCGACGCCGCTCTGGCGCAAATACGCTTCGGCCTTGCGGGCAATATAGCGGGGGTCGCGGCTGTAGGGGGGATGCGCCGCGCCAGGCTCGGCCACATCACAAATCAGGCTGAGCGTAGGGACAGCGGTAAAGGGGTCCATGAACGCCGTCACGGGGTCCGGCAACAAGAGCATATCGCTCTCGTTAATCTCCTGGAAGCCACGAATGCTTGATCCATCAAAGCCTAGCCCATCCGCAAAACAATCAACATCAAACGCAGAGAAGGGCACGCTAAAATGCTGCCAGGTACCGGGCACATCGGTGAACTTCAAGTCCACCATTTTCGCGCCCCGCTCCTCTGCAAACCGCATTACTTCTTCAGGGGTCATGTTCTTGTTCACTCCTTATTGGCATTGGCGCCAGATGTGCTTGTAGCAAATGAAGAAGCCGTGATACTGTGCGCAATGCACAATGCCACGGCGCTGTGTCCATTGTCACTAAGCATACCAGATACGAATGGGGCCTGTCTTTGGATAGAATGCCAGGAAAAAACTGGCTTCTTTTTGTGCAATGTGTCCTATGCTCTGCTGTTATCCCGTCAGAGAGCCTGGCGTATACAGCTTTGACATTGCCGCGCCGGGGGCATATGCTTTTGAGCGTGCTGCACGATCATCCCAGCAGCACCCAGGAATTATCCCAAGGGAATTTTTCCAGGGAACAGGGGTCATAGAAAACAGCATGAGTCAGTCAAAAACCGTATCTCAGCCAGTATCTTTTTCATCGGCATCAGCGATGCCGTCCGCCAGGCAGAGCCGCCGGGCGCTCATCCTGGAAGTGGGGCTGCCCGGCGGCATCTTGCTGCTGGCGCTGCTCCTGCGGCTCTGGCATCTGGACGCCGTGACGGATAATTACGATGAGGGCGTCTATTGGGCCTCGCTGCGCGCCATGCGCGAGGGGTATGGACTGTTCACGCCCGTTTTCTCTTCGCAGCCGCCGTTTTTTCTGCTCTCGCTCTATCCGCTGGTAGCTCTGCTTGGGCCAACACTGTACGCGGCACGCCTGGGCATTGTTGGCTTCTCGCTCATCAGCGTGCTGGCAATGTATGTGCTGGCCCGGCGGCTGGGTGGTCCCTGGGCGGGGGGGATTGCCGCGCTGCTGCTGGCCTGCGACTATCTCTATCTCATCCAGTCGCAGACCGTCCAGGCGGAAGCGCCATCGGTGGCGCTGATGATTGTCGCGCTGGCAGCCGCCAGCTATGCCAATCGCTATCCCTGGCAGGCCGCAGGCATCTCCGGCATCGCAACGGCGCTCGCCATCCTGGAAAAACTCTTTGCTGTGGCGGCCATCCCTCCGATTGCAGTGCTTTTCGCGGGGCAGTTAATGGCTTTTGAGCGCGCGCTGCCCGGCGCTGAGCGGCCAGCGACACCGGGGGCAGGCTTATCTGGCCGCCTACGGCTTCCGCAGCGCGCGACGATCCGGCGCGCCGGGCTGCTGGCAGGCACCTATCTGCTGGGGTTGGTATTGGCCGGACTGCTGGTGATGCTGCCGTATCTCGGCCAGCTTCAGACGGCCTATCAACAGGTGATTGCCTTTCATCTGGCAGCAGATCAGAGTTTCGCCAGCACCACGAGTCAGAACCCCTCAATTCTGCTCGGCGCCCATCCAATGTATCCCCTTGCGGTGCTGGCCCTGCTCGGTCTCATGATTGGACTGCTGCGCCGACGCTGGCATGTTCTTACGGCGGGCGCCTGGATACTGGCCGCGTTCATCATCCTCTTGCGCCAGGCGCCGCTTTTTACGCACCATCTGGTCTTGCTCATTCCAGGGCTGGCGCTCAGCGCGGCTATTGGCCTGGCTCCAGCAGGCTGGAGGTTGAAACCGCGCCTGGAGTCCCCCAAAGGGGCACAGAGCCATCCTGCGAGGGCTGAGACATATCCACGCGCTATCTGGGGGAGACAGGCGCTGCTGGTAGGGCTGCCAATGCTGCTGGTGCTGGGAGTAATTGTGTATGACCTGCGGGATGTCAGGAATTATCCGTTGGGTCCGGTGGCGAATGCCGCACAAATTTCCCAGGTTGCCGACGACCTGGCAGGTTTCACAACGCCGACGCAGCAGGTGATTACCGACGATCAATACATCGCTATGCTGGCGAACCGCGATGTTCCCCCGGCGCTGGTGGATACCTCCAATGTACGTATCACCACTGGCTATCTTACGACTGCGCAGGTGGAGGCTATCGCTGAGCAGCCCCAGATTGGCGCTATTCTCTTCTATAGTGGCCGGTTTGATGAACTGTCGGGCTTTCGCGCGTGGGTCACGCAGCATTTCCAACTGGCGCGTGACTATGGGAACGGGCGAGATCTTTACGTGCGGATAGCATCGTGAAAAATCTCCAGATTAGCCCGTGAACCCCCATATCCCAAAAACATGCCTGACGACGTTTCTTTTCACATGATTGGCTTATGTCGCTGGCTTTTCTGGTGCATGGGCATCAGTTGCCGCAACATAGTATCCATGAAAGGAACCTGACATGTCGGGCGTTCTCGCAGACGGCGGCGGTATTATCTTCGTAGGCGGTGTTCCTATTCGTATCCCTCCCTGGAACCCGGAATCCAAGCTTGGCAGGGAAGCGTTTGAGATCTCCGTTGGCCTGGCTGTACTGCAATTGGCGTCTCTGATCAGCAACGCCGAGGTGCGCCAGCAGATCGAAGGCGCTGCCGGACGGCTGATAAGCGCGCGCGGACAGGAACTGGGGCAGCAGCTCTAGCCCTGGAAGATGCTCAGCAAGCAGCGGTTTTGCTGCTTCGACAGCGACAGACGCGGCCAGGAGAGCGATTCACGTTCTCCTGGCCGCGTTTCACATCTCCTGCACGCCCTGAATACCGGGGCTACACGAATAGGGCAGCCAGCGTTGGCAGAAAGACAATAGCCAGCGTCATGTAATCTGGCAGGCGCAGGCGCGTCTCGTAGCGCATGGTCTGTTCGCCGAAGGTATAGCCGCGCGCCTCCAGCGCGACGGCCAGTTCCCCCGCACGGCGGAGCGCCCCGCGCAGCATGGGCACAATGAGCGCCAGCATTGTGCGGCTGCGATGGCGCAGTGAGCCTTTGCGAAACTCGGCTCCGCGCGCCTGCTGCGCCTTGATAAGCTGGTCGGCCTCGTCCAGCAGCAGGGGCAGAAAGCGCAGGGCTACCAGGGTCATGAGGGCCAGTTCATCTGAGGGCACGCGCCAGCGCCGCAGTGGTCGCAGCAGCAAAGCAATGCCTTCAGCCAGAGCGACCGGGCTGGTCGTGAACGTCAGCACCTGAGCGGCCAGGAAGACGAGAAGAAAAATGCTGGAAAAGCCAGCCACAAACCAGGCGCCATCTGAGCTAATAACCACCGGCCCAATTGCCACATCCGCTCCGGCGATATAGAGATGCGCCGGGCCAATGGTCGCCAGCGTCACGTCGCCGGGCGTGAAGAGCAGGGCTGGAATATCTGCCAGCACAATCAGCAGGAGCAATAAACGCATGCGCCGGAAGAGGTAGCTGAAGCGGATGCGGCTCAGCCCAACAGCGAGCAGGAGCAGCACCAGCACGACGATATATGGAGCCAGATGCCAGGCGTGCCGGTTGGCGATAAAGAGCAGTACCACCAGCCAGACCATGAGAATGAGCTTGGTGCGTGCCTGCAAGCGATGAATACATGAATTGCCGGCGATATAGACGCCAACGGGTAGGTTATTAAGCATCAGTGAAAGCCGCGTCTCAAGCGCGCACCTTGAGGCTGCGCTATCAAGGCCGCGCAGGCGGTCTGAAACGAAAAACGAGTTTTGGAACATCACGGACTGCCAGCCGTCGAAGCAAGGATGGCCTGGGTCAGTTCGTCCAGGGAGAGCGCGTCAGCAACAGGCAAGCCGCGCTGGGCAAGCATGGCGCGCAACTGGCTCAAGGGCGGCGCATCCAGGCCCCAGGTCGCCAGCAGATGCGGCTGTCTGAAGAGTTCGCGTGGGCTGCCATCAAACACCAGCCGTCCGGCATGCAGCGCCAACACATGACCTGCCAGCGCCGCTACTTCGCCCATATCGTGCGAGACCAGCAGAATCGTCGTCTGGCGTTCGGCGCGCAGTCGTCCAAGGAAGCGATGCAACCCGGCGCGCCCTTCGCCATCGAGTCCTGCCGTCGGCTCATCCAGAATCAAGACATCCGGCTCCATTGCCAGCACCCCGGCCAGCGCGGCGCGGCGCATCTGGCCGCCGCTCAGTGAAAACGGATCGCGCGCTCCAAATTCTGCCTGGGGCAAGCCGACCAGGCGCAGCGCTTCCTCAACAACGCGCGCCACCTTTGCCGCGCTCATGCCGATTTGGCGCGGCCCAAAGGCCACCTCTTCGGTCAGGGTACGAGCGAAAAGCTGCGTTTCCGGCGATTGAAAGACCAGGCCCACCTTCCGGCGCAGCTTCGTCAAATCGGCACCTTTTGCGCCAACGTCAACGCTGTTGACAACCACCCGTCCACTTGTGGGGCGCAGCAGGCCGTTGAAATGCTGTACCAGGGTCGATTTTCCCGATCCCGTCACGCCGATGATTGCTACACAGCTTCCATCTTCGATGCTGAACGAGAGATCGGCCAGTGCCGTTTTTGCCAGCGGCGTCCCGGCAGCATAGATATGCGTTAATGCCTCAACCTGAATCCCCACAAGGTCCGCATTTCTATATGTAGCCTGCCTAGCAGGAAGACATCAACAGTATTTTTTATACCGTTATAGTATACCCTTCACGGGGCATCCGACAGCACTTGAGTGTTTCTCGCTTTGGAAAAAGCGCCATCCTCTCCGCACTGGCGCAGCCGTTTAGATACATCGAGTCCAGCAGTATTCATGGAGCCGGGCGAGACGGCAGGCACACAGCCAGGCAGAGGAGGCATAGGCGGTTGTGAGTTCAGGCGCGCTGCACAAACGCGCACGTCTTGACAGTGTGTTCTATGCTAACGATACAAGCACAAGCCCCCTTCAGCTTGTAGCGACCACCCTGTTAAGATAAGGAGATCATCTCCAGATGGCTTCGCAAGCCCCCCCGACGCTGCAAGCAGACCCCACGCAGCAAGGTGCCCTTTCTCTGGCCTTTACAGTCTCGCCCTGGTGGCGTCAGGCCGCTGCGTATGTCGCTGCTGGTTTGCGCATCTGCCGCAAAGATATTCCCGGCTTGATCGCGCTGGTCGGCCTCTTTACGCTTCCGCCGCTCGCCACTGTCATTATTGGCAGCCTGCCGGATGCACAGGCCGCCTGGACGATTGCAAGACTGCCCTGGATGACCATCACCCTGCCGGGATCGGTGGCCGCCTGGGCCGCCTTTCTCTTGCCCTGGATCACCATTACATTTGGAAATATCTCCGTCGTCCTGGCCGTTGAAGCCATCGACGCGGGCCAGCCAGTCACACCCAGACTGCTCCTTCCAGCAACGATCCGCTGGTGGCCGCGCTATTTCTGGGCCAACACGATTACGACCATCCTTTTCTGGGGTATCTTCACCCCACTGCAATGGGTGCTTGATCCGCTGGCGGCCCGCTGGGGCTGGCCCTCTTTTACGCCGCTTGTCGTCTTGCTGCTGCCTATGCTCTTCTGGCATGTGCGGCTCGTCTTTGCCACCTACGCGGCCATCGTTGATGACCAACCAGGGATACGCTCGGTGCGCATCAGCATTGGCATTGCCCATCGCCGCTGGAAAATGGCTGCCGGCGCTTTTGCCTTGTCGGTAATCATTGAAGGGCCGATTGTCGGGCCACTGTATCTGCTGATCCTTCAGGTGACAAACCCCATCGTTGCGGGGGGCTATACCTGGGCGCTGGTGATGCTGATGCGCCCCATCTTTATTGCCACGCTTCACGAAATCTATGAAGATTTTCGGCCAGCAGCAGCGATTGCCGAAAGCCGGAAGCATCCTACCGTCACGCTCGGACGCGCCATCTATCAACGCTTTGCCCGGCGCTCTGCCACTGGAGAGGCGCAGCCCAGCGCAGCCCAGCCAGATCAAACAGAGGAATCCTGATGCCAGAAACCAGCCAGAACAGCCGAGGAAGAATCGCCGGAGATGTCACGCTCATTGAGACCGAGACCATCCTGCCCCTTCAGGATGGCATCACGATTTTTGCCCGCGCATGGGCACCAGCACGCCCGCAGCGCGTAGTGGTCTGCGTCCAGGGGTTAGGCGGGCACGGCGGCTATTACCGCGATCTGGCAGGCTATCTTGTCCCGGAGGGCACCGCAGTGGTAGCTCCCGACCTGCGCGGGCATGGCCGCTCGGAGGGCGCGCGGGGCACGATTGATCGCTTTGATCGCTACCTTGAAGATGTCGCTGCTGCCCTGAATTGGGCGCGCGCCTGCTGGCCCGATCAGCCGCTCATCTTGCTGGGGGAGAGTATGGGATCATCTATCGCGCTGCACTATGTAGCCCGCGCGCAGCATGAGATGGGGAGGCTGGCCGGGCTGGCGCTGGTCTCTCCAGTGCTAAGCGCTACTGTTCATCCCAGCCTGGGGGAGATTGCCCGTTATCTTCGTCTGCTGCTCACCGCGCCATCTCGCGCTGGCATCCCGGTGACAGGGCGCGAAGAACTGGGCTGCCGCGACCCGGCCTTCAATGACCGGCTGCGGGCCGATCCACTCTTTGTTCGCCAGGTCAGTGTGCGTTTTCTGAATAGTCTGGCGCGCTGGCTGCGACAAACCAGGCGTCTGGCGGCGCACATCAATCTGCCGCTGCTGGTTTTGCAAGGAGAAGAAGATTACATTGCGCGCCGGGGAGCAACCGCTGCTTTCTTCCGGCAGGTGGCAACTACCGACCGGCAGTTAGTTACGTTCCCGGAAGCATACCACTGCCTGCTCTACGACCCGGCGACGCCGCTGGTTATTCAGGCGCTGACAGCGTGGCTCGCTGCTCGTGGGTAGCCATTGGCCCACTCACGCCCTGCGCCCCGGTTTGCCCGATGGGGACCGAGCGCCGTAAACGGCCCGGCGAACTGCCGCCAGAGCCGGGCGTGTTACGCGCCCGCACGCGCAGGAGCGAGACCAGCGCCGCGCCCAGGTTCAGGGCGACCAGCACATTGATAACGGTCCCGATGCCGAACAGATCAGTCAGCGCGCCCATAAACAAGACGACTGGAATGGCGCCCCCATTAAAGAGTACCTGATAAAACGCCAGGATGCGACCACGCAGCGCATCGGGAGATTGCTCTTGCATGCGCGTTTGCGCCGGGACGATGACCAGGTCCAGGCTCAGCCCAACCAGCGCCGTCAAAATGGCGATGGAGAAGAGGAAGAACGGATTGAGCCACCAATCTGCTGGATCGAGCAGGGCTGCCAGGCGCTGGGCTATAGGCAGCAGGCCAATGCCCAGCGCAGTGCCAATCAGGCCACTAATGATCGTGCCTGTCGTTTTCAAGCGGGAAACAACCCAGGGGACCAGGAGCGCGCCACCTACCAGGCCAATACCGGCAGGCGCAAAGACCAATGCTGTATCGCTGGTGGGCAAGTTCAGCAAGCGCTGCACAAATGTGGTCGCCAGTTCAGCGATGGTAAGCATCACCAGGCCCCCAAAGCAGGACTGCCACAGCCCATCCAGGAGCAGCGCATTGCCCCGCACCAATTGCCAGCCCTCCAAAACGTCCTCACGGAGTCGATGCCAGATATGCACCGATTCTTTGGCCTGGGCGGAAATAGCCTGGACAGCCACCAGCGCAGGCGGCGTATCTGTATATGCCATGCCATCATCCAGGAGGCTCACTGCCAAGGGTGGCTCAGACTTCTGCTGGCGGGGCAGGCTTGCCGTCAGGGCAGCGGCAACCAGATAGAGCAACGTGAGCAGGGTAAAGAGTGTCTCAACTGGCGTGAAGATGAAGGCGTGGGGACCAGCACCGATCACCATCGACGGTAACAGATCGAGAGTCAGCGGACCGAGTACCAGCAGCCCTACTGCCTGGCTGACATTGAGGGTCAGGTTATACAAGGAGAGCGCGGAAAGCAGCTCAGCCTCACCGACCAGTTGGGGAATAATTGCGCCCTCTGCGGGACTGAAGAACATGCCAACCAGCGAGAAGACGAAAGCCAGCACATAGATAAACCAGAACTGGTGAGGGTCAAGCAGCAGGACAACGACAAAGAGGGCTGTTGAGACGGCACGCACAACATTACTGATCCAGAGGATCGAGCGTCGGTCAAGCTGATCTACGAGCGCGCCTGCCGGAGCGCCAAGCAGCACCAGCGGCAGGCTCAGCGCAATAATCACCAGGCCCACCAGCGTTGCCGAGTGGGTTTCATCTGTGACCAGCACGATCATCGCGTAACTGGCGGTAAATTGGACACTGAGATAAATGATCTGGGCCAGCCAGAGGCGCAGCAGCGCAGGATGCCGCAGTACCCACAACACCGCCAGGCCCTTCGGTGATCTGCTCAAATGCTGCTTCCTTCACTGCCTATTCCGGCAACAGTGCTTGCTAACAACACAGCGTAGATGCAGAGGGCGCCAACAATGGGTGCCGCGTTGATCGCAATGGATCAGAAGAGCGCATTGGCTTCCCGCTGCTTATGAGAACCAACAAAACTATACCACATCCCTACCACTCAGTACATTGATGCTTCGCACCCTTCTCTGGGCTTGCCCTGCTTTGGTAGGCCAGCAACAGCCCAGCGAAACGAATATGGGTACGCTTGATACGCCTGAATGGTTCAGATATACTTGAGCAGGCAAGGAGACAAACCGACGCCAGGGACAGACTGCCGGACTCCACCAACGGCGTACCGAAACGGTGCTGGCATCACAGAAAATTGCAGGTGGAAGGACCAAAAAAGCAGCACTGGCTGGAGCTATGATGCAGGGAAAATATTTCCCGCTCTGGCGGTGGGATAAGGAAGCAGGGAGATGGCAGCGCCAGAAGCATGCCGTCTGCCTTTTGCAAGGATTTGCAAGGCTTCGTGCCCAGGGCTGATTAGAGATCTCGCTTCAGCGCTTCTATCGGCACATCGACATAGGTACCGATGATGCGCCGTCCGGCCCGGTAAGCGCCGCGCAGCGCCGGGAAATTCTGGGCAGAGACAAAGCCAAAGAGATAGGGCCAATCTGGCGCCTCTGGCGCTGGCGCCCGTTCTGACGGGGCGGAAGCAGCTTGATCTGGCACGCTCTGGGTCTGCGGGTTCTGGCTGGCATCTGGCTGGCCCGTCGAGACGGGCTGTTCGACATCACTCGATGCGGTATCCTCTCGCGGCGGCGCATCCTGAGCGGCAGGAGGCTGGGTGATTGTGGGGATTACCCGCGTCTCGCCCAAATGGGCACGCCGCATCAGGCGGCGGGTATAAATCAAAGTCGCTGCCACACGCTGAAGCAGAGCGCCCAGGCCCTGGCCGCGCACGCGCCGCGCAATATGCAGCGAGAGAATGCCCCAGCCATCGCAGCCCTCGGCCTCATCGCGCTGGCGCGCCAGCGCGAGATGCCCCACCAGATCAGCGCCATCATAGAGATTCAAAATCAGCCCCTGTGGACGAGCAATCCACCAGGCCAGTTCTTGCTCCAGCAGGCCAAGGTCATGCTCCAGGTCTTCCCAAAGCTCCATGCCCGGCGTTTCGCGCTCCTGCTCTTCAATCAAGGCGCGAAGCTGCGGCCAGAAGCTCATATTGGGGGCGCGCACCACGCTGTAGCGTTCCAGCGGTGGCTCGGCCAGCGCCGTATCCGGCAGCGGTGGCACCCGCCCACCCAGCGTATACAGCCGAACCGCCGCGCCTGGGCACCAGCGCTCTATCTCCGCAGGCGCCAGCGCTCCGGCGCTGCGAAATGCGATGAGCGCCGGGGGCGCGCCATGCTCTCCCCCAACGACTTTTGCCCAGCGTCCCGCTACTGCCCGCAGCATCTCCAGCGGCGGCAGGAGCGATGCAGGTTGTTCAGCCGCTCCTGGCTGCTCGTCGCTCGCTGGAGCGCGTGGCTCAGCCTGGCCCTCCCTCTGATCGACTGCCGCGAACCAATCGGTAAGAAAGATGATTTGCTGTCCAACGCCTGATCGCCAGCGCAAGGTGCTAACCGCCTGCCAGCGATGGGGGCGCTCTCGTGTCCCACCCTCCCCAGAAGAGGCAACTGACTCAGGCAACTCCTGCTGTGATGGACTGGTGGCATTCATAGGCTGTGTGCAGCGGATACCTGTTTCCTTGCAAGGAAAGGCGACCGCACCCTCCTGTCACCCTTCGATCTCCAGAGCAACGTGCGCCCAGTATAGCGCGCCTTGCGACTTCTATCAAGGGATGTTTCACGCTCAAAAAAAGTTCCCACTCCCGGAACCAGAAGGCGCCAGGCCAGGCAGCGCCTCCTCCGCTTATCTGCTACAAGCAGCAACGGCAACACATACTCCGTTATATCTGCTCTAGCAGATTTTTGCTATACTTCAGGAGAAGAAGACGACAGAGCAAAGGAAGAATACGTCATGCTGCGTACACTCTGGGCAGGCTTCCGGGTAATCGCCATCGCCCTGCTAATCTTGCTGCTCGCGGCCTATGGACTGATTCTGGCTGGTGAGCCGCTGCCCGCCGCGCTGGCGTTTGGCTGGCTTATCAGTGGTCTGGCATGCCTGGCAATTGGCGCCTGGCGGCGTACCACACTCTGGGCAACCTGGGGCTTCACTGCATGGGGCGGCGCACTGGTGGCCGCGCTGATTGCGCGGGGAGTCGCAAACTGGTGGTGGCCGCTTGGATTGGTTGTGCCCGGCGTGGCCTATGTGCCTCTGGCGTTTGTGCTGTCGGAACGATTGGCTGCCGGTTGGCGCCCGGCTCTGGAATATGCCGCCCCACTCCTGGCAAGCGCGGGCGCCATCTGGAAACTGGGGCAGGTCATCATCATCTTCATCCTGCTCTCACAGGGCGCGCCGCTGATGGCAGCCGACGCCAACGCGCTGAATGCCTCGTTTGCGCTCTCTTCGCTGCTGTTGTTTGGCGGGTCGCTCCTGTGGACTATACTCTATCGCCGTCTCATGGCGCTGGCACTGGCGGGTCTGCTGGCCGCCCAGCTTGCCATCGCGCTGGTCATCAGCGGCACTGCTGTTGGCAACCCCAGCGAAGGCGCGCTGCTGGCGCTGGCGCTGCTTGTCGTCGCGCTGGCCTGCCATGTGGGCACCTATCCACTGCGGTTCCTGTTCCCCGATCTCGCGCCCGGCAAACACATAGCGCTCTGGCGACTCCTCATGCAGCGGCGCAGAAACCTTCGGGCTGCCCTGGCAGTGAAAAGTGTCGCCAACCCGGAAGCCTGGTGGCTCTGTTTACTCCTCGATAGCCTGGCCCTGCTCTTCACGCTTGCAGCCGTGCCCCTGGCCGATCTGCTCGCGGCGGATGCGCCCGATGCTTCAGAGCAGATGATTGTTTTCAGCGCAGGTATCTTGCTCAGCATCACCATCGCCTACTGGCAGGATACCCCCTGGTTCCTGCTGCTGGGCGGTTTCTTTCTGGCGGCTGACCTCCACAGCCTGGGAAGCGCCTTCAGCAGCCCCGCGCTCGCCTGGCCGCTGCTCTATCTTGTCGCCACCATCCTCTTGCTAGGCACCGCCGTATCCCTGAAGAGGCACATCGAACGCTTCTGGGTCTGGGCAACGCTGCTGGTGGCGGCGGGCACTGGCGTGCTGGCCCTCTCGTTCGCTTTCCAGCGTCAGAGCATTGCCTGGGAGCTTGGAATCGGGGCAGCGCTGGCAGCAGCAGCGCTGCTGGCCTATTGGGCCTGGCGTCAGGACTGGTTCATCAGTCAGCGCTCCTGACTGGCCCGGCCAGATACTGACGCGGCACCTGCACGTTGTATCTTAGGGGACCAGCTATTTTGGGCTATCCAGCAGATACCATCATTCTCAAAAGCGTGGGGAGTATGATATACTGGCGTCCAGACTTGCCTGTACCAGCCTGCCTCACCAGCAAGACACAGCGCTGGTCTCTGCATCAAAACCGGCTGCTAGACATCAGGGCAAGAATAACCGGAGGACCGTGCGATGGATGTGTATGAGGGAACCAATCCCAAACAGCGACTACAGCCAGATCACCAGGCTGAGGTAGAAAACTGGGCACTGGCCGAAATTCAGCGCCAGCAAGCGCAGAAGGCCAGACAGACCAGCCCGCCATCAAATGGTGCCCGCAATCTGCCTGCGATCCTGACAGAGCAAGAGGCGCACGTACCTGCTCCCGCGGCACCTCAGCCGATCAAGGTCAAGCGGCCTCCAGTGCAACGCGCGCTGACCCGCGCAGTGAGCCGGGTGGCGGATCGGCGCCTGGGCGCGGTCAGCCGCATGGCAACCAAGCTCAGCAATCGTATCCAGCCCTTTAACGCTGATGTACGTATGCTCAAGGAGCGGCTGCGGTCGGTGGATGAACGTGTGGCCGCCGACGCTGCCCGCAGGCTCGCTGAAATCGCCATCACCTACGCCTCTGAAGAGGCGCTGCAACCACTCCTGGAGCGGGCTGCCACCGCCAGTCCAGTCTTTGTCGGCTTTCGTGGCAACACCAACGAAGAAATCTACCGCGACATGAGCGAGCCAATTCGTCGCGTGGCGACTGAGGCACTGCGGCGCATCGACGCCCGCTGCGCCCAGACGCTGCTCGACTTCATTGGCGGTGAACTTTCCTGGATGGCCGGATTGGGTGGGCCATACGATCAGGTGCTGGCGGCTGTCGAAAAAGCGCTGGTGCGTTTCGGCACCGACGCGCTGCCGGTTGTCGTCCCCGCACTGCGGCGCCAATCCACTGCCGTCTCAGCGGCGCGCGTTCTCGCCAGGCTGGATGATATGCAAGCCGCCCACGCGCTGGTCGACGCGCTGTGCAGCCACGATGATTTTGTCGTCGCTGCCGTCACGCGCTCACTGATTGGCACGCGCAACACCTCGCTGCTGGATGTGCTGGTGCGGGCGCTTCAGCAGGGCAATGTGCGCATGCGTCAGGCTGCCGCCGACGCCCTGGGCTGGATGGCAGACCGGCGCTCGGTCGAGGTACTGGTGGCTGCGCTTGGCGATGAAGATTGGAAAGTCTGCGCGAATGCCGTGATCGCGTTGGGTCGTCTGAACGACCGCCGCGCCGTCACCCCGTTGGTGGCGCTGATCGCCGGACTCAACCCGGCCATGCGGTTAGTGGCGGCTGGCATCCTTGGTCGCCTGGGTGATCGCCGCGCTACTGCGCCGCTGGTGGGGCTGCTTGATGACAGCGACGTGCTGGTGCGCGCCGCTGGCGCCGAAGCGCTCGGCTCGCTGGGCGACCCACGCGCCGCCAACCCACTGGCACGGGCGCTGGAGCGCGAATGGGAAGATCGCTCGCGCATGGCAATGATGACTGCCCTGGTCCAGCTCAGGGATAGCCGGGCAATGGAACCGCTCTTGCAAGTGCTGGAACGCAAGCGTGGGACAATGGAGCAGCGGCCCAAAGCAGCAGAACTCCTGGGCGAATTGGGCGACCCACGCGCCATCTGGCCGCTGGCTACTGCCCTGGTGGACAGCGAACCACAGGTGCGGCGCAGTGCCGCTGCGGCCCTGGAACGCTTTGATCTCTCCCAGGCACCGCTCGTCCCTGAACAGCGCAAGCGCCGCAGGCTGGGGCGCTATCTGCGCGCCGCGCGCCACAACGAAGATGGCGACCGCCAGGTGACGTTGATTGCCAAGAACCTGCTGGCTCAACTCAACGCCATGCAAGGCCCCACCATCAACGAGCGCGAGGAAGACGACGAAGACGACGAAGACCTGGAGTAGTTCCTCCAGGTCTCTGCCGTTCTCCATCCTTCTCCTATGCGCCCAGGCGCTTATGCGCCCAGGCTCTCCTGCTGGGCCAGCGTGTGCAGTTCTTCGCGCAGCGCGGCCACCTCCTTGCGCGCGCGCTCGCTGCGGGCGATCCTCTCCTCCACACGTTTCAAACCGTGCATCACGGTGGAATGATCGCGGTGCAGCTCGTCACCAATCTGCTCAAGTTTGGCCGACGTTTCTTCCCGCATCAAGAACATCGCTACCTGCCGGGGCCAGACAATGCTCCGGTCGCGCTGCTTGCCACAGAGCATCTCCAGACTCACGTTAAAGTGCCGGACCACTAGGTCCAGAACCCGCCCCGGGTCCAAGGTGCGCCTGTGGCTGTCGGTATGGAGTTGACCAAGCACCTGCATGGCGATACTCACCGTTACCGGCCCAGGATACACACGCGCATAGGCAACCAGGCGATTCAGCGTGCCCTCCAGTTCGCGCACACTCTCGCGAGTAGGACCGGCAAGATAATGGATGACATCATCGGGAATAATCAGCGGCTCGCCGTTATTCCGAAAGAGGCCCTCGGATTTGGAACGCAGAATGGCGATGCGCAGCTCCAGGTCGGGCGGCTGAATATCGGCGATCAAGCCCCATTCAAAACGCGAGCGGAGGCGATCTTGCAGCGTCACCATCGCCTTTGGCGGGCGATCAGTCGTCAGCACAATATGCTTATTGGCATTATGCAGAGCGTTGAAGGTATGAAAAAACTCCTCTTCGGTTGACTCCTTACCGGCAATAAACTGAATATCATCGACCAGCAGGATATCGATCTGGCGATATTTGGCGCGAAACTCCTCGGTGGTATGAAAACGGATAGCGTTAATGATCTCGTTGGTAAAGCGATCAGAGGTCGTATAGAGAACCTTGAGTCCGGCAGCAATCCCGCGCTGGGCAATGGCATGCAGCAGATGGGTTTTCCCCAGTCCTACGCCGCTGTGGAAGACGAGCGGGTTATACTCACGCCCCGGCGCATCAGCAACCGCCTGGGCAGCGGCATGTGCCAGTTCATTGGACTTGCCCACAATAAAGGTACTGAAGGTATAGCTGGGATTGAACACCCCTTCACTGGCAGAGGCTGCGTTAGTGCTTCCACTGCTCCCAAAGCTGGAAGTATGCACAGAAGCCGATGGAGTCCAGGCCGCCCCGGATGGTGACAGGCCGTTCAGGCGATCTTCCCCCCGATGCTCTCCGCCTGAACCCAGGAGCAGGGGCCTGGCAGGCTCCAAAGGCGGCGGGGGGGAGAGGTGATTGTCGTTTTGCGGCTCTGCCTGCCAGGTGGGCGCGGCGTCATCGCCGTCGTGCCCATCCAGGGGATAAAGCTGCGTCAGCAGCGGCGCCGCAACAACCGGCCCGGCAGCGGGCAGCAGTTCAGGCCCGGCATAGGAGAGCGGGCGCCGCGACAGCCGCCGCCCCGGCTGCGCCACTTCAAGACGGTCTCGCCTGGCCGCCGCAACCGTCATCAGTGTTGCCCCGCGCCGACTCTGAGGCACCTCCGGCTCGTCCACCTCTTCCAGAGACGAAGCTGACGCTTCCTCTGACGCGGGTAAAAGAGGGCTGAGCGCCAGGTTTCCATTCACCACCGCTTCCGCGCGCGCTTCAGGCTCTCCGATCTCAAAACGGACCTCAGCATCGGCACCCAGGAATTCGCGTAAGACGCTGCAAATCAGATCATAGAAGCGGTTCTCCAGATGAGCGCTATCAAATGTCGTCTTGACACGCACGGTCAGCAGATGCCCCTGGAGCGAGAGCGCGCTGGTGCCGCTAAACCAGGTATTGAAGGTCGCCTGGCTGACCTGTGGCTGGATGCGCTCAAGCGCCGACTGCCAGATCTGTTTGGCGTTCATAACAGCACAAAGCCTCCCAAGCAGCAGATTAAGATAGATAAAGATAAAAGCACAGTCTTTAGAGCGCCGAGGACTGGCGCAACAGACGAGTGTTTCTCACACAGGTAAGGTTGCTTCGCAATCTCTGGGCGGTTTGCATTCACACGGCTGGTCTGGTATCGGCATGGAGGAGTGATAAATGACCCTGACCAGGACCATATCGTACCATGAAACCCCTCCCCTGTAAAGAGGGTCGGCTGACATAGTGCAAAGTGTAGGCCAAAAGGGCTATATAGCTCTATAAATGGTTGAGCTTCTAGTTGACATGCCGCTCCCGGTGGGATATAATCGCTCATAGGTCTGCGGAGTTCTGAATGATCATGAGAGCAGTGCAATACCGCCCGACTACTGGCGGGCAACCGACGTGCCTCTCCGATCCCGAAACCGCCGAGATTCGGCCAGGAGAGGAGGGAGTAATGTGTCGGAAGTTAAAATTGGCGAGAACGAGTCGTTCGAGGCTGCCCTGAAACGCTTTAATCGCAAGATTCAGCAGGATGGCATCCTGGCTGAAGCGCGTCGCCGCGAACACTATGAGAAGCCAAGCGTCAAACGCAAGAAGAAGGAAGCAGCGAAGAAGCGAAAAGCCCGCAAAGGCTAACACGTCTCCGCGTGTTGCCTTATTGCAAAATCGCAATCCAGGAAGCTGTTGATGAGAGCCGGGTCGTATCATAGGCGGTCCGGCTCTCTCGCTGCACATCTGCTTGCACGGAAGAAAGGATTGCACATGAGCGATCATGCTGTGCAATTTCCCAGGCACTCACGTCGGCGTCTGGCACTGCGCCTCTGGCGTGCCGGGCAGTTTTGGCCGGTCCTGATTTTCTGGCCGCTGGCAACAGGCGCCCTCACGGCAATCTTGCTGGCGCCTGTCTTTGGGCCGCCTGTCAATCCGTCCTGGGCTTTAGGGCAGAGCATCGTCAGCAAAGGCAGCGTTCCGTTGCCCTCAACCGACTGGGCGGCTGACTTCGGCGTCGTGCTGCTGGTCGGCGGGCTGATGCTGGGACTCTCCTTCTATCTGGTCTCCCTGGCTCAAAGCGTCGCAGCACGCCCGCGCTATCTGCTGCTCTTGCTGGTGGTCCTGGTGCTGACGATCCTGGCAGCCAGAGTCACACTACCCGGCTGGTCTGGCTGGGCGTATGCCTTTCCGCTGGCCGCCTCAGCAATGGTCATCGCGGCGCTGCTCGATGTGCAGCTTGGTCTGGTCATCGGCCTGGTCCTGGCGTTCCTCTCCGGCGCGGTGGTAGTGAACTCTTTCTCCCTGAGCCTGTTTTATGCGGCAGGAGCGGTTATCGGCGCGCTGGGGATGCGCCGGGTGAACCGCCTGAGTCGCTTTGGAGTGGTCGGGCTGTTGATAGGATTCTGCTCGCTCCCTTTCATCGCTGCCTTCACCTTCATGGCTGGCACCGCCCCCAATAATATCGGATACCTGCTGCCGCTGTGTCTGACCGGCCTGGTGGGCGGCGAGCTTTCGGCCATCATGGCCCTCTCGCTCTACAGCTTCCTGGGGTCCCTCTTCGGCATCACCACCATACTCCAGCTTTTTGATGCCAGTCGGCCCAATCACCCGCTGCTCCATCGCTTGCTGCTAGAGGCGCCGGGCACCTATCATCACAGTATTGTCATGGCGGCAATGGCCGAGCGCGCCGCCCAGGACATCGGCGCCGACTCATTGCTGGCGCGCGTTGGCGGCTTCTATCACGACATCGGCAAAATTGTCCATCCACAGGTCTTTATCGAAAACCAGTTCAGCGGGCGCAACGTCCATGACCAGCTCACCCCACTGAGCAGCGCTAAGCTGATCCGCGCCCATGTAAGCCTGGGTCTGCGCATGGCGAGAAAACACCACCTCCCGGCACGGGTGCGCGATTGCATCGCTGAGCATCACGGTACCTCGCGCATGGAATTTTTCTACGAGAAAGCCAGACGCCAGGCCATAGAAAAAGGACTGGAGCCACCCGACGAAATGGCTTTTCGCTATAAAGGCCCCAAACCGCGCAGTAAAGTGACTGCGATCTTGATGCTGGCCGATGGCGTCGAGCCGCTGGTCCGCTCCGGCCAGGCAGGTCAGACACCCGCAGAAATGGACGCCGCCATCCAACATCTCACGCAGGACCGCCTGGCTGATGGGCAGTTTAGCGACTGTGGCCTGACCACCCACGAGCTAGAAGTCATCCGCAGAGCCTTCCTGAGTACCCTGCGCGGTATGTTCCATCAGCGTATTCTCTATCCCGAACTTCATGCTGAGGTGGACGCAGAGCCAGACGAAAAAACTGAAGGAGACTCTGCTATCCAGCCACAGCCCATCAAGCAGGTGAGTTAAAGTTATGGCAGATGACAGAGGTGTGGTACATGCGTCCACGCAGCAGAATGCAGATAGAGATACCAAAGAAGCGCGCAGTGACAGTGCCAATCTCACGATCATCATCGACGACGAGGTGAGTGAAGCAGCCCGCTGCCTCCCTGAGCCTTTGCTGGCGCGTATCGCGCAGACAACGCTGGAACTGGCTGGCATCCGGCAGCCAGTCGAAGTCACACTGCTCGTGCGCGATGACGCAGGCTTGCGCGAACTGAATCGAGTCTATCGGGGCAAAGACGAAGTTACCGATGTTCTCTCGTTTCCGCTGCTCGATGAGCCGCTGGTCGAAGCACCCGCCGGGGAACTCTGGCAGGAAGTCACCAGACCAGCAGTACCCTTTATCACCGCGCCAGACCTGCCGCTGCATCTGGGCGACATTGCTATCTCGTATCCCACCGTAGTACGTCAGGCTGCGACAGCAGGCCATAGTCCCCTGTATGAGTTCGCATTCTTGCTGGCACATGGCATGCTGCATCTGATCGGCTTCGATGACCAGACGGAAGCCGGATATGAGCGCATGGTCGCGCTGCAACAGACAGCGCTGCTCCAGGCAGGAATTGTATAATGCCGATAGACGGCGAAGGGGGCACGTATGCAAACGGCTGAGCAGCAAGAACCACCAGTCTCCGGTGAACAGCAGGAGACATCCCCGGCTCAAGGCGAGGAACGCGCCCGGCAGACACCTTCCAAACCAGCGCGCGCCGCGTTTCTCCAGAGCTTTGTCTATGCCTTTGCCGGTCTAAGCTATGCCGTGCGCACGCAGCGCAACGCCCGCGTCCACCTGGCGATTGCGATCCTGGCGATTGGCATGGGAATCTGGCTAAGCATCAGCCCGTTGGAATGGGCCTTGGTCTTTGTCGCTATCACCGGCGTCTTCATCGCTGAAATGCTCAATACCGTCGTTGAGGCGTGTGTCGACCTGGCAACCCAGGAATATCACCCGCTGGCAAAGGTGGCAAAAGATGTCGCCGCTGGCACGGTGTTGCTCAACGCCATGCTCTCCATTGTTATTGGCCTCTTCGTCTTTGGCCCCCACCTCTTCCCCTTGATCGGGCGGCTGGTGCATCTCTAAAAGCAAGGCCATCTACCTATGCTTGATCCTGTCCGCCTGAACGATTGGCATCCTGTTGCCCTGGCAAACACGCTGACCACCAATCATATCCTCTCTCTTCGGCTGCTCGGCCAGCAGATCATCCTCTGGCGAACCGACGCTGGTATCGCGGCCTGGGAAGACCTCTGCCCACACCGGGGCACTCCGCTTGCGGTCAAGGCTGGACACCTCGCGCCCAGCGCGTCCATTGCTTGAACGAGTACAGGCCGTTGATGCGGTGAACACCCGGCGCGTGCATGGCGGCTAGCGCGTCTACCGAGCGCAGCGCAGCATATTGCAGACCCAGGAAACTATCCTGGGCAACGTGCGGCCCACCCAGCGTCATAATGCCAGCCGCGTAGACGTGCCCATCACCATTGCCCATCCCCAGCACTTCAAAATCGTTGGCAACCTTCAGCCGCCCCTTGGGATTGCGCCCAAGCTGGTGATGCGTCACCAGATCGTTGAGCAGCGTATGGTACTCCAGGCCCTGCTCCAGACCTGTGCAGTCGATAACGAAATCGGCAATCAGCCAGTTCTCTGATTGCCCAGGCTGGCCGCTCTGAATGAGCGTCGCTACCTGCCCGGTGGGAGTACGTTCCAGGCGCTTGACATTGCCAAAGCCGATCTGATACCAGCCTTCGCGCAGCCCGGTCTTGATAATGCGGCGCCAGTCTTTGCGCCCGGCAGTGGTGGTGCCACCCCAATCGTTGATAAGCTGGTCGCGGGTCTGGTCGTCAGCCTTCTCCATTTTGATGAGATAGGTACCGCCCCAGCAGGATTTGGGCCAACCAAGTGGTTTAAACTCCCAGTAATGCTCCACCTTGCGCCAGGCGTCCCCATGCTGATGACCGCTTCTTATCGGTGCGCGCATGAGATGCAGGATACGCACGTTGGGAGTGTGCTGGCGCACTTCGTAGAGCCGCTGGATGACCCGCGAGGCCACGATGCCACGCCCACGTATCATCACCGTGCCACCGCGCTGGAGCAGGTGTTGATAGACATGTTCATGGTATTCGTAGGCATTGACGACGCTGTGGAAGTCTTGCGCGCGCTCACGATACTCCTGAAGGTCGGGCAGCAGTTGGATGCCTGGATAGCCCACGCAGATATGAAGATAGCGCGCGATGATGAGTTGGTGGCGCTGTTCGGAGGCCACATCGGTCCGGGTAAAGGCCACGACATAGCGCCCGTCATCCGTTTTGCGAATGGCCCTGGCGCGGCCCTGGCGCCCCATGCGCTCCCAGCCGATGCGCGCCGCTTCCCGGTCCAGAGCAGCGAAGACATCGCCTACCAGCGCGGTGTAGGTCTCTGCCAGCACCGGCTCGCCCAGAAGCTGCCAGGTAGCGCGCAGCGCGTGGCCGATCTTGCCCTTGCTCAGCGAGCGCCAGAGTTCCCGCGCGCCATAAGACGGAAACCCCCAGAGATTATCAGGGCACGCTTCACTGTGAGAGCGAATACGCTCGTGGAGGGGAATCTGCGAGTTTTGGGCCAGGCGGATAAAACGGGCATAAGGCTTTGGCTCCGGGCTAATGCAGACGATCTGCTCAGCCGGAACGCCCGCAACGCGCAAATGATCGACCCAGGCAAAGCTGCCCATCCCGCCACCAATCGCCAGATACGTAGTCTCTGTAAGAGGAAGCCTGTTGCTGCGCAGGTGCTGCACCGAGACAAAAGGCTGCTGGAAACTGGCTGGAGGGAAAGCCGACTCTGCCAGGGCTGGCGGCGTCAAGGGATTCAGCGCATTCGCCTCGTTTTGGAAGATCAGCGTTGCTTCTTCCTCGTTGGAAGGCTGCGGAGGCGTGTCCCCCAGCCAGAGGGCGGGCTGTTTCACAGCCGATACCTCCGCCTGCGCGAAAGGCAAGAAACCAACAGAGAAGACAAAGGGGCCTATCTGGAAACTCGCCCCTTCTCGCAGGGCAGCGCTGGTAATGCGTTGCCCGTGAAGAAATGTCCCGTTGCTGCTGTGACGATCCCTCAGAATCACTTCACCATCAGCGGTTTGCTCGATCTGGGCGTGCTGGCGCGAGACGGCCCGGCTGTTGAGGGAGATGGTATTCTCTGCGGCGCGCCCCAGGGTCACAGGGAGCGGCACCAGCCGTTCCATCTCGTGGCCCGTTCCGGGGTCCGTCCAGGTCAGGCGCACATAGCGCGGCGCGGAAGATATGAGCATGGCTGGCCTTCCCTTCCTTCTTCACACAGGGTCAGACTTCACACAGGGTCAGACCAGATACTCGGCCAGCGGGAAGGAGCGATGGGCGCGCGGCGGCACCAGGAAGTTCTGGCGATGAGTCGTGGTAAGTACCGCGTTGAAGCCCATGCCGAACGCGCGCGGATGCAGCTTCAGCATCGTTCCATCTGGATAGTGTCCATCCATCGCCAGCCGCCCCCGATGGAAAGAATCACTGGTGGGCACAAAGACGACGAAATGTAAGCCAGCCGCCGGTTCGCTGGAATACCGATCCTGCTGGGGGTTGGCGCTGTAGAAAAATGGATTGTCCAGTGTATTGAAGTCAGCCCGCTGAGGAATGGCGGTACCCGCCCGATAGAAATTGTCGTAGTTGTCGGTTACATCCTGTGGTAAGCGCGTGGCAGGCTGGATCGCGGCGCTGTGGCCGACCGTTCCATAGGTTTTCAGGTCTTTGACCAGAGCCGCCGCATTCACCACCTGGGCAGGCCCCTCTGGAACCGTTTGGGTGCCTGCTGGCACCGTCAGGCCAGGGCGGAAGGTGGCCCGCACGCGATCAGCGTAGCTGGAAAAGCTGATAGCCCCATTGCCCTCGTACCAGGCTTTCAAGTCCTCAAACAGATGCGAGAGGTGCATCGTCGTGCCGTGCTGAAAGTAGCCATACGGCCATTGGTCGGTGAGGCCAGGAATACTCTCCAGATTGGCAATCACGCCGGGGCCAAGCGCGTTCTGCTGCGTGGAAGTAAACCCCATGAACAACTCGGCATTGGGGGGAATGTGTTCGGCCCCCGGAATTCTGGCCGCGCGAGCCATCTGGCTTGGCAGACTCTGTTTGCCATAGAATCCGCCACCAGCGAAGCCCCGGCGGATGCTCGTAACCTGGAACATCCAACCGGCCTGGCCTGGTTGCGTGCCAAAGAGGGCATCCATACCAGCCTGGATGTGGGCCAGCGAATCGCTGCGCAGGAGGACAGCCACATCGTTGGCCTCAAGGAGAATGCCAGGAAACCCAGGCGGCGGCTGGTCGCTGGGGAAGATGATCGCGTCGAGAATCGCGCGGACCGTCTTCCCGGCTGCCTTGGAAGCGCGATGGTCGATGGGTAGATAATCAGGATACGTTGTCCCGGCAGCAAAATAGTACGAACTTTTGCCCAGGCGTGGAATATAGCGCTGAAAGTAGGGCAGTCCCCAGGCGACCGTCATCCCCAAGCCACCCGCCGTCTGCGGATAGGTCTGCTCTAACGCCTGGATAGCTGCTTCAAGCTGCGCCTGGGCCTGCTGGAGCGCCCTGGCACTGAAATCGACCCGCAAGGTAGCCGTCACCACCTGATGATGCAGCGGGGGCACAACCACCGGCAGCGCGCCGGTACTGCTGCTGCTCCCGGTGCCATCATCGGTGATAATGGGCACGTCCTGCAACAAATGCTGCTCTGGCAGGAATTTAAACGGTGGTGTGGGCGAAGGGGCCATATCGGTGCGCGCGGGGGGTTTTGCGAAGGTGTCGATATATTCATAGACCCCGTTGTTCGCCGTCCGCGCACTTGCGGGCACTGGAGGGGGAGGAACAGCAGTCACAAAGACCTGCCCACAAGTGGGGCAGAAACGGGCGCCTCCGGGCGCCTCCTGCCCACATCTGGCGCAGTGAACGGTTGGCGCGTTTGCTGTTGAGAGCAGCGCTGCGCCCACTTTCGCCGGTTGTGCCCGGCCACACGAGCGGCAGATGCCTCTCGCCGTGTCTATTTCTCCCTGGCAGAAGATACAAGGTTCCATATTGGTTCTCCCGGTCTCTGTAGCAATTGCCCATACATCGTTCATACCCATTCACTCAACATCACTGCTTCAGTGTAAGCCCGGTTCTGCCTGGAGAAATATCACAGATATATCACCTTTGCATCATTGATGCAGATGATTAAGGGCATCTCCTCGTTCCGTCTGCGCTTGCAGGCGGCTATAGCGCTCACGTATAGCGACGGTACCGGGATGCTCAGGGCCAGGTCTCTCCTCACAAATGGCGAGCGCGCGCCGATACAGGGAAAGCGCCTCAGCATACTGCTGCCGACATTCAGCAAGCTGGGCCAGGCCATCCAGCGTCAGCGCCGTGCGCCAATGGTTTGGCCCAAGGGTGCGCTCGCGGATCGCCAGCGCCCGCTGCAAGAACGATTCAGCCTCCTCATAGCGCTCCCGCTTCAGACAGCACATCGCCAGACCATGCAGCGAATCAGCAACAAGGCGATGATCTGGCCCCAACCTTTGCTCGCGGATTGCCAATGCCTGCTGGAAGAGCGGTTCCGCTTCTGCACAGCGTCCTTGCGCCAGATAGACATCGGCCAGCCCGTTGAGCGGATAGGCTTTCCAGGGATGGTCGGCCTCCAGCGCCTGCTCGTAAATCTCCAGCGCGCGCTGAAACAGCGGTTCCGCTTCCGCATAGCGTCCCTGCAAGCAATAACACTCGCCTAAGTGTTGGAACTCCAGCGCCACATAGGGATGCTGCCTACCCAGATGGTTTTCGGAGATTGCCAGCGCCTGCCTGAAGAGCGGTTCCGCTTCTGCGTACCGCCCCTGATCGTGGTACAAGAGTCCCAGATTGGCAAGGGGATTGGCGTACAAGAGATGCCCTGTCCCCAACGCATGTTCATAGATCGCCAGCGCCCGCCGGTACATGGCCTCGGCCTCGGCAGGACGACCCTGCCTCAAAACGATGATGCCCAGATGATTGTAGCCATCCGCGACTTTAGGATGGTCCGTTCCCAAAACCCGCTCTCGAATAGCGAGCGCGCGCCGGGTCAGCGGCTCGGCCTGGGCATAGCGGCCCTGATTCCACTGGATAATTGCCAGAATATGGAGGATGTCCGCGAGCGCCAGATCATCCATCCCAGGTATCTGCTCAGCGAGAGCCAGTGCCTGCTGTAAGAGGCGTTCCGCCTGCGGGTATTGCCCACGCCGCTGCTGATAGTCCCCAGCCTTCTGAAGAAGAGCGGCAGCTTCGGCAAAGAAGAAATGGTAGCGCTTAATGAGCGCAGCGCAAACCTGGGCATGTGACATCAGCCGCTCGGAAGGCAGCCAGTGTTCAAAAGTTCCTTCAGGAAAAGCCTTGCTGACCGCGCGCACGGCTCGCTCAGCCCACTGGCGCTGCATTGCTTCCCCCATACCATCTTTGATTACCGTCTGCACCAACCGATGGATCGTCAGCGTCTTATTTTCCGCGTGACGCTGCACCAGCGAGTAGCGGCGTAACACAGCATAGACCTCATCCAAGGCAAGCGGGTCTGCCGCAACTGGCGCGAGCGTCTCACCCAGTTCCACCGCGCCCGCCGTGATGAGTTCTTCAGGGATCGCATCCGGCGCGAGAAACGCGCAAAGCCGCAGCAAATCGGCTGCCGCCGGGCTGGCGCGCTGGATATTCTCAAAAGCAAGCGCAAACGTCGCGCTGACCGACTCCGGGTGTTCTCTGGTGCGCCCGCGCCTTTGGAGCAAAGCAGCCTGATGGCGCTGGCAGCGCTCCAGATAATCTGCCGGAAGGCATCCCGTCTCTTCAATATAGGCCCTCGCTTGATCGAGCGCCAGTGGCAGCCCTCCCAGCATCCGCGAAATGTCTTGCGCGACCAGGGCATGCGCCGACGCCTCCAACGGAGCATCCGGGGCAAGCAGTCCAACCCGGCGCAGCAGCAAAAGCGCGCCCTCTTCTGGCGTCATCTCCTCCAGTTGCAGACTCCGCGCGATACCCCCGGTGGACTGCGCGCGAGTGGTCAGCAGCAGGTGGCCCTGAACCACACGAGGCACTATGTCTTCTACCAGAGCCATATCTTCTACATTATCCAGGATGAGCAGCCATTTATCGTGGGTACTCATCCAGCGCTTGACGGCTGCAACAACGCGGCTCTGGTCCTGCTGCTGCCGCTCTGGAAGCGCCAGCAGATCAGCAGCCTGCACCAGATCGGCCTGGAGGGTCTCAGGGGTTTCGGCCCGTGCCCAGAAGACGGCCTGATAGTCCTGGCGGTGACGATAGGCATATTCTACGGCAGTCTGCGTTTTACCGATGCCGCCCAGGCCGCTGAGAGCCTGGGGCTGGCTGAGCGCCGCGGCTTTGCCTGCCCCCAACAGGACCGCCAGCCGCTCCAGCACCTCTTCACGCCCCGTAAAGAAGGGATTACGCCGGAAGGGCACTTGCCAGACGGCTGGAACAGTCGGGGATGCAGCCTGGCCTTCAGATTCGGCTCTCCTGCTCGTGTCTGCCTCAGAAGCCAGACCCAGCGCCTCTGGAGGCAGGCCAAAAACCTTGCAAAGCTGCCTGCGATAGTAGAGGCTGGGGCTGGTCGTACCGTTCTCCCATCGGCAGACGCTGAGATACGTGGCGCCGATCTTGAGCGCCAGTTCGCTCTGGGTCCAGTGGCGGCGTTCGCGTTCCCGGCGCAGGGCCAGGTTGGGCAAAGATTGCTTCTGTGCTTTCATGGGATGCTCCGTAACGGAATGCCAGTGCAGCGTATGAATGGTGGCAGAGAGGAAGTGGTCAGAGCCGGAAATGTCTGGCGAGGTTGATGGAGCAGGTGCCGCAGGTTATTGCGCGTCCGCACCTCGGCGGCGTCGGGCCAGAAGAGGAACCGGCACTCTACCATGAAGCGACAGTCACCAAATGGAGTGATCTCAAAAAAAGGGGTGGCCGATGGGGTTCGAACCCACAACCACTGGAGCCACAATCCAGTGCTCTGCCAGTTGAGCTACGGCCACCGCGCTGATCCTACCTTCTTAGTATAAACTATAGAAGGTCTCTTTGTCAAACGGCTGAAATTTTCCAGCCAGGCTGGCGGCAAATTCATTCATTCCAAAAAAGTGGGTGGGTAGGCTGAGTGGGCTGAGTGGGCTGAGTGGGCAGAATAGGCAGAGTAAGCACAGTGGAGCAGCACTGGATACAACCTGGAGAACGATCATTTATGCAATCAGAAGCCACCCAACAAAACCCTCCTCGGCCAGAGGGCTGGGATGCCGCGCCGCCGCCAGAACTCTTGCGCGGCATCGAGCAGTTCAATCACCGCGAATACTTCGAGTGCCACGAAACGCTTGAGGCAATCTGGATCAAGGAACCCCGGCCCATCCGCACCCTCTACAAAGGCATCCTTCAGGTCGGCGTCGGCTGCTATCACCTGCTGCGCGGCAACTATCGCGGCGCCATCATCAAGCTGGATTCCGGCGCGCGCTACCTCGAAGCCTTTGCCCCCTGCTGCCTGAGCGTCGATGTCGCGCGGCTCATCGCCGACGCTCGCGCGCTCCATAGCACACTCATCCGGCTTGGCCCGGACCACTTCCGCGAAGTGGACCCCAACCTGCTGCCGCTGGTTCACCTCTGTTGAAACTGGCAAAACAACCTCCTTTGTCGTATAGTTTTCGAGTCATACACCATCTCAACAGGAGACCTCATAGCCAATTTGGGAGCAATAGCCTGAAGAGCAGCGCGTGGCAGAGCAGGACCCAGCCAGGAAGAGGCAGGAACCAAGCCTCCAGGGGCTTGACGAGCGTGCTATGCTACAAGGCAAAGATGCCATCTGGCGCGGCGCGGCGTCAGCCATCTGCTGTGGAGAGGATCGAACCAATTTATGCACCAACCTCTTTGGAAACGTCTTCGTAATTCGTATCTGCTGAGTAACCCTGACCTGCTCTTAATCTGCCTGGGCGTTTTTGTCACCTTTCTGGGCATGGGCGTGGTCCTCCCCGTGCGGAACCTCTATGCCGAGCAAACCGGCTCCTCTCCAGAGGAAATCGGATGGATGACTGCTGCATTTCTCGGCGCCACGTTCCTCTTCCTGCTCCCCTGTGGCTGGCTCACCGATCGCATCGGGCGTCGCATCATGCTTGCCGGCGGGCTGGGGATACATGGCGTTGTCGCTCTTCTCTATCTCGTCTTCCCCAGTCCTTGGGCATTTATCACCCTGCGTTTCATCGAAGGCATTGGCGCTGCCGCGCTGGTGCCAGCCGCTCGCGCCTACCTTGGGGATGTCACTGCCCCGGAACGACGCGGCGAAGCCTATGGGGCGTTTAGCGCCGCCGTCAGCGTTGGTCTGCTGATCGGCCCTGGGGTTGGCTCAGAACTGGCGTTGCTGGGCTATCCAGCCCCGTTTATCGCCAGTTCAGCGATGGCCTTCATCGTGGTAACGCTCTCGCTGCTGCGTGTTGATGACCGCCGCGCCAGAGAAAACCTCTCGCCAGAAGCAGCCGAAGTCTCCATAGGTCTCTTTGATCGCCGCCTCTTAAAGCTCAATCTCTGGGGCGCCATGACCCTCACGTTTGGCCGCAATATCGCCCTGGGCCTCTTCAACGTCCTCTGGAGCATCTGGCTGGCCGATCTGGCAGCCGGGCAGGGACTCTCCCAGGCGACCACCCTGTCGCTGATTGGCCTGAGCTATACCACCTTTGCGCTGCCCCAACTGTTTTTCCAACCCTTCGCCGGGCGCTTTGCCGACCGCCACCAGCGTTTCCTGCTCCTTATCATCCCAGGCATCTGCCTGGCGTTTGTCTACACAACCTACGGTGCCCTCACCAGCCTGGCGCTCATCTGCGTCTTTGCCTTCATAGAGGGCACACTGGTCAGTTTCTTCCAGCCAGCTACCGACAGCTATTTGATCGATGTCTCGCCAGAGGAAGCGCGGGGGCTGATTCAAGGGCTGTTCTACGCGGTTGGCATGGTGGGTGGCTTTCTCAGCGCCATCATCACCCCAACGCTCTACGGCGCGCATGGAGAACATCGCTTCTATCCATTCGCGTTCCTGGCAATCGCCACGCTCATCACCACGCTGATTGGCTCGGCTATCGTGGCGCGCTTCGACCCGCGCCGCAAGCGACACCCCAGGCTCACTCCCAGACTTCCAGAATTCGAGCCTATGCGCCAGGTGCCTGCCCCGGCCATCAGCAGCACCTATATGACTTTGCCAGAGGAGGACCCTTCTTCGGGGCTGTTGCCCAGCAACTGAGCGGCGCTTTGGCGCACATGGAACAAAGATAGACAGGAAGCGCGCACTATGCACGATGATATTACCGACATCCCCGGCGTGCGTGTTGGGCATGACACGAATCTAGAGGCAGCCACCGGCTGCACGGTTGTGCTGTGTGACTGGCCGATGGTCGGCGGCGTCGATGTGCGCGGCGGAGCGCCCGGAACGCGCGAGACCGACCTGCTGCGCCCGCACTACATGATGCAAGAAGTGCATGCCATCGTGCTGACCGGCGGCAGCGCCTTTGGGCTGGAAGCCGCCAGCGGCGTGATGCGCTATCTCGAAGCGCAGGGCATCGGCTATGCCGTCGGCGACGTGCGCGTTCCCATCGTCCCGGCAGCCGTCCTCTTTGATCTTGGCATCGGGCGCGCCGACATTCGGCCAGATGCCGCTGCTGGTGAGCGCGCCTGCCTGGCGGCAACCGCTGGGCCAGTCGCCCAGGGAAACGTTGGCGCTGGAACGGGCGCCACCGTCGGCAAGTTTTTAGGCTTCCCCCAGGCCATGAAAGGCGGGCTGGGCAGCGCCAGCGCCAGCCTCCCCGATGGCACGCTGATTGGCGCGCTGGTTGCCGTTAATGCGGCAGGCGACGTGCGCGACCCGGAAACACAGCGCATCGTGGCAGGCACGCGCCATCCCTCCGGCCAGGGCTTTCTCTTCGAAAGCATGCCGGTAATCGCCACCCCCACCCGGCCTGATGCTGCCCCCACTTCTGCTGGCGAACCACCACCCACAGCGCCATCCCCAGGCACAGCGCCGCTGGCAAACACCACCATTGCGGTAATCGCCACCAACGCGCTGCTCACCAAAACCGATGCCAACATCATCGCTCGTATGGCTCACGACGCGCTGGCGCTGGCAATCCGCCCGGTTCACACGCCGTTTGATGGCGATACTATCTTTGTCCTGGGAGCAGGCCGTCCAGAGCAGCATGCCGGGGCTGACCGCATCGGCCCCGCCGAATTGAGCATGCTTGGTGCTGGCGCCGTTCAGACGTTGGCGCGCGCCATCGTCAAAGCCGTCCAGGCGGCAGAATTGCTCGCAGGCATCCCCGCTGCCCGCGACCTCAGCAGCCAGCGCGCATAAGCCATCACATCCTGGCATCTTCCTCGATAATGGCCGCTCTTTGCAACCTGTACAGGTCTATGAGGCGCCTGCGAATGCCCGCTGCAAGCAACACAAACCACCCCCCCGCTCCTGCCATGCCGAACGGTTGTTATAACGGTTGTTATAAAGTGCCTTCCTGTTATCAGCCCTTCCTGTTTTCCGGTGCAGCCCTCCCCTTAACGCAAGCACCTACCCTATCAGCGATCAGCAGCCATTATCCAGAAGCGCTCTTACAGGTCGCGCAGGAGCGTTGCAGCAAGAGGAAAAGTGGGAGAACCCTGCAACAGCCCCACAAGCCAGGGCTTCTGCCGATTGAGAAGGTATCGACAGCCTGCACGTCATACCACAAGAGCGTTCGTAACAGCAGTCTATCGCCGTCTTTTGTTCAGCAGCCACACTACGCAAAACACACTACAGAAACAAGAGGGGCGAGCCGAATATGCCACAGCGGTATTGTGGGGGCAATCCGCCAGCATAGAAGCTCTCTGCTAAGAGAGACGGACGACAAGCCAGGCGGTAACATCTCCGGTTGGGGCCTGCTGGGCCGCTTTGCCGGGCCGGATCAGGTGGATTCATCGGGTTCTCGCAAGCGCCCCAACAGATCAAACAGCATCCGCGCCGTAGCACCCCAGATACGATTCGGGCCATAATCATAGAAATAGACCGGATGCGGCTGACCCATCCGTATCCATTCCTCCTGATGAAAGATAGCTGGATCGGCCAGCGCTGCCAGAGGCGCCTCGATAATATCAGCCACCTCCTGCGGATTGGGGGAGAGCGTGCCGGGGCCGTCAGGCAAAAAGCCCACAAAGGGAATAATTGTAAAATTGCTGACCACCGTAACCACCGGCTCCAGCCTGCCCAGCACCTCGACCCGTTCTGGCGCCAGGCCAATCTCCTCTTGGGTCTCGCGCAGCGCCGTCTCCGCCAGCGACCCATCCTCTAACTCACGCGAGCCGCCCGGAAACGAAATCTCCCCCCGGTGGGATGGCAACGTGCTGGCCCGGCGGGTAAAGAGCAAATGAGGGCGGCCATCGCGGGCATACAGCGGCGCCAGCACGGCTGCCATGCGCTCGCCGCCGGGCGCGCCGGTAAGCTGCCCAGTTGATGCTGGTAACAAAACCCGCCGCAGATGCGCCACCAGCGCCTCAAGATCAGTGTAGAAGCCTGAAGGCATGAGCGTTCACTCGTTTTCTTTCGCGCGTAACCTGCCGCTCGAACACGAGCAGCAGTAGAGCATAACCTGAGAATGCAGTATGAATCTCGTCACATTCCTGATGTGACAGGGGGTAGCACTTGCATTGTCAGGGCATCATAGGGTATAATACAGATACATAAGTGGGGGCACCGCATTGAGGAGGCTCGCGCCAGGCCGTGAGCGTTGCCGTTTATGCTCGGCAGTTTGTTCTCAAAGAGGAGAGCTTACATGCCTGTAGGCTCTTTTTTCGTTCCCGGCTCTGTTGGTTTGGACCAGAACGTTGTGTGTCTCGTTTGCCTAGCTGATCCCCTTGCCCACTCCCCTGCTTATCCGCCTACGCACAGTCGCGCATTTCTGCGTAACGTCCAGGCGTGAGGGTTCCTCTCCCCGCGCTCCTGCACGCCGAGCGCCCGCGCGGCGGCCACGGCACCACAGCGAAATGAGGGGGTGTAGACAAACCCATGTATCAAGAGGAAGTGTTTGATTCAGGGACGCCTGCCGCGTCCAATTCCTTCGACGAGCGTTCCCGGCATCTGAACTTCGGCGCCAACGACTTCAACGGAGCAGATTCTGAGAACCTTGAGGGTGAAAGCAACCCAATGGCCGAACTCCTCAAAGGACAACCCGATGTCGTCAAATATGTCAAACGCGGCGATGTCGTTGAAGGGGTCATCGTGCGCATCGACCCGGAAGAAATTCTGGTCGACATCGGCCTCAAGTCCGAAGGGGTGCTTTCCACCAAAGAACTGCCCACCACCGGCTACGGCTCCTTCGAGGAACTCAAAGTAGGGGATGAGGTGCTGGTCTATGTCATGCAGCCAGAAACCCCTGAAGGCCACGCCATCGTCTCCCTGAAGCGTGCGCGCATGGAGCGCCAATGGCGCATTGCCCAGGAGCAGTACGAGCGCGGCGATCTCCTGGAGGCAAAGGTCATCGACTTCAACAAAGGTGGCCTGATCGTCGATCTGGATGGGATTCGCGGCTTCGTGCCCATCTCCCAGATTTTGAACCTGAAGCGGGAGGATACCGCCGACAGCGCCGAAACCAACGCCAAATTGCAGGCAATGGTCGGGCGCACCCTCCAGCTCAAGATCATCGAGATCAACCGCAACCGCAACCGGCTGATCCTTTCGGAGCGGCTGGCCGTTCAGGAGTGGCGCACCAAGCGGCGCGAGGAACTGCTCAACGAGTTGCAGGTCGGCGAAGTGCGCAAGGGCACCGTCAGCAATCTGGCAAACTTTGGCGCGTTTATTGATCTGGGCGGGGCCGATGGCCTGGTGCATATCTCACAGTTGGCCTGGAGCCGCGTCAACCACCCCAGCGAAGTCTTGCATATCGGTCAGGAAGTCGAGGTGCAGGTACTGGGCGTGGACAAAGAGAAAAAGAAGATTGCGCTCTCGATCAAGCGCGCTGAGGTCGACCCCTGGACAACGGTGGAGCAGCGCTATCAGGTCGGCCAGATCGTCAAAGGCATCATCACCAAGATTGCGCCCTTTGGCGCGTTTGCGCGCATCGAAGACGGTGTTGAGGGATTGATCCACCTCTCCGAACTGCTGCCGGGCCAGGACCCCAAAACGGCTCTGCATGAAGGCCAGGAACTTGCACTGCGTATCCTGCGCATCGAGAGCGACCGGCGGCGGCTTGGCCTGAGCGTGCGTCAGGCGGTTGAGCCAACCGCCCCGGAGCCAGGAGAAGCAGCGGCACAGGCTGCTGAAGCTGTGCCAACAGAAGAGGCAGCTCCGCAAGCGGAGCGACCAGCAGAAAACGGCACAGCGCGCGAATCGAATAAGCGCGCGAATCGTGAGGCATCGACTGGAGAAACCACATCTGACCAGCATGGTGAAGAGCTAACAGCAATGGCCGCTGCCTTCCATGCGGCCCGCCTGAATCGGGAGCGCGAGAGCGCAGAGGGCGAAGAGCAATCATCGCCCATGATCCCGCCGGAGGAGCCAGATCAGGAAGTTGGACGCGAGCAGCAATAAACGCCAGAGTGCCGGAAACATGAAACCAGCGCTCACTGACACGGGCGATCTTCAGCGCTTCGGCCTCCTCGCTGCCTGGAATGGGGCAGCGAGGAGGCCGCTCGATCTTTTGCAGACAACGCTTGACGCTCACCCGCGCGTATTGTATCATGGAACTGTGGTCTACCTGAGCTATCAGAGGGCACGGTTCCTCCCTCTGCCTTTGATGAAAGGGGGGTGTCACAGGTGAACGACCGCGAACGCTTTGAGAAATTTACTGAGCGGGCCAGGAAGGTCTTGAGTCTCGCCCAGGAAGAAGCCCAGCGCTTCAACCACAACTATATCGGCACCGAGCATCTGCTCCTTGGCCTCGTCCGGGAGGGCGAAGGCGTTGCCGCAAAGGTTCTGAGCAACCTCGGCGTGGAACTGAACAAGGTCCGCAGCGCCGTCGAATTTATCATAGGCCGGGGTGACCGCATTGTGCTGGGGGAGATTGGCCTCACCCCACGCGCCAAGAAGGTCATCGAACTGGCGGTGGATGAGGCGCGGCGCCTCAATCACCACTACATCGGCACCGAGCATCTGCTCCTGGGACTGGTCCGCGAAGGCGAAGGCATCGCGGCTGGCGTCCTGGAGAGCCTGGGCGTCAATCTGGAAAAAGTCCGCACCCAGACCATCCAGGTGCTGAGCCAGGCGAGTGGTCCGCACCACACCGATCCCAAGCACTCCAAGACGCCCACCATCGACCAGATGGGCATGGACTTGACGGCGGCAGCCCGCGCTGGCAAGCTCGACCCCATCATCGGACGTGAGAAAGAGATCGAGCGGGTCATTCAGATTCTCTCGCGTCGACTCAAGAACAACCCCGCACTCATCGGCGAGCCGGGCGTTGGCAAGACCGCGATTGCCGAAGGACTGGCCCAGAAAATCGTGGCCGGCGAAGTCCCTGAAACCCTCTCCGGGAAGCGCTTGCTTACCCTGGATGTTGGCTCCCTGGTCGCTGGCACCAAGTATCGCGGCGAATTTGAAGAGCGCCTCAAGAAGATCATCGAGGAGATTCGCACCAGCGGCGACTGCATTATTTTCATCGACGAACTGCATACGCTGGTCGGCGCAGGCGCGGCAGAGGGCGCGGTAGACGCGGCCAATATTTTGAAACCAGCCCTCTCTCGTGGCGAACTCCAGTGCATCGGCGCGACCACCCTTGACGAATATCGCAAATATATTGAGCGCGACGCTGCCCTGCAACGACGCTTCCAGGAAGTGATCGTGCGCGAATCCACCGTTGAGGAGACCATCGAAATCCTCAAAGGTATCCGCGAAAAGTACGAGCAGCACCACCGGCTGACCATCACCGACGCTGCCATCAAGGCCGCCGCCGAAATGGCAAGTCGCTATATCACCGACCGCTTCTTGCCCGACAAGGCTATTGACCTCATTGACGAGGCTGCCAGCCGCGTCCGCATGCAGCGTTCCCTCGCGCCCCTCAATCTCAAAGAAGCGATGAAGGGTCTGGAAGCTGTTCTCAATGAAAAAGAGGCCGCCATCCAGCAGCAGGAGTACGAACTGGCGGCGGAACTGCGCGACCGCGAGGTCAAGCTGCGCGACCGCATCACCAAGCTCGAATCCGGCTGGCATAAAGAACAGGGCAACGAGAAGCCTACGGTGGGCGAAGAGGACATCGCCCAGATCGTCTCCATGTGGACAGGCATCCCGGTCATGCGTATCGCTCAGGAAGAGTCGGTGCGCCTGCTTCAGATGGAAGAAGCGCTCCACAAGCGCATTATCGGCCAACAGGAACCTATCGACATCATCAGCAAAGCCGTCCGCAGAGCGCGGGCGGGCCTGAAAGACCCAAAGCGCCCCATCGGCTCGTTCATCTTCATGGGGCCAACCGGCGTCGGCAAGACCGAACTGGCGAAGGCACTGGCCGAATTTATGTTCGGCAGCGAAGACGCGCTTATCAAGATCGACATGTCCGAGTTCATGGAACGCCACGCGGCAGCCCGCCTCGTGGGCGCGCCTCCGGGCTATGTCGGTTATGAAGAGGGCGGCCAGTTAACCGAGGCCGTGCGCCGCAAGTCCTACAGCGTCATCTTGCTGGATGAAATCGAGAAGGCCCATCCTGATGTGTTCAATATGCTCCTCCAGATTCTGGAGGACGGCAAACTGACCGACGCCAAAGGCCGCACGGTGGATTTCCGCAATACCATCGTGATTATGACCTCGAACGTTGGCGCCAGCGAGATGAACAAAGCGGCCTCCATCGGCTTTGCGCAGAGCAAAGACAAGGCCAAAGCTGCCCAGCATGAATACGAGCGGATGAAGGACAAGGTGCTTGGCGAACTCAAAAACACCTTCAAGCCTGAATTCCTCAATCGTATTGATGCGATCATCGTCTTCCACGCCCTCAAGCAAGAGGAAGTGCGCCAGATTGTCGATCTGATGCTGGCGCGCGTCCGCACGCAGTTGACCGAGCAGCAAGTCGAACTGGTCGTGCCCGACGATACCAAGGACTTCCTGGTCACGAAGGGCTTCGACCCGCAGTTTGGCGCGCGTCCGCTGCGCCGGACGATTCAGAACCTGGTGGAAGACCCTCTGGCCGAGGGACTGCTCCAGGGGAAATTCAAGCCGGGCGATATTGTGGAAGCGCTGGTCATTGATGGCGAACTGGTGCTTGAGGCCAGGCACCAGATCGAGGCGCTGCCACCACCGCCGCCAGAACCCGCGCTCCCCGCAGGCGAAGCGGCGAGCGAAAGTCTATAACCATTCAGAGCCTGGGCCAGCTCGTTGTGTGGAATGCCTGTGTCCCTCCCCTGGCATCTGCGCCAACCATGCAAATGCCAGGAAAGGCGGGCACCCGCAGAGCAGTCCAGGCTCTTTACGTCCTTTCATAACTCTATGCCAAAAACCTATACCAAATACATCTGCCAGCAATGTGGCTACGAAAGCGCCAAATATTTGGGGCGCTGCCCTGACTGCAATGCCTGGAATAGCCTGGTCGAAACGGTTGAACAGCAGGCATCGCCCGCTCGCTCCAGCGGCGGAAGCGCGCGCCATCCCAGCAGCCTGACTGGCATCTATACCCAGCCCACCCCTCTGCCAGAGGTGCGCGCCATCGCCCATAGTCGGCTGAGTACCGGCATTGGCGAGATGAATCGCGTCCTGGGCGGCGGCCTGGTACCTGGCTCCGTTGTCTTGATCGGCGGAGAGCCTGGCATCGGCAAATCCACCCTGCTCTTGCAAACCGCAGGACATATCGCCGATACGGTGGGCATCGTCCTCTACGTGACGGCTGAAGAATCGGCGGAGCAGGTAAAAATCCGCGCCGAGCGCCTGGGCATCGGCAGCAAGCAGTTGTATCTCTATCCCGAAAGCGATCTTGATACCATCGTTGAAGCCATCAACGGCGTCAAGCCCGCGCTCGTGATTGTTGACTCCATCCAGACGATTGCTTCCGAGCAGCTTACCTCCGCGCCCGGCAGCATCAGCCAGGTGCGCGATGGCGCTAACCGCCTGCACCGCATCGCCAAAAGCCTGCACATTCCTATCTTCATCATCGGCCATGTCACCAAAGAGGGATCGGTTGCCGGACCCCGCGCGCTAGAACATATCGTCGACGCCGTTCTTTATTTAGAAGGCGAGCGTTTCCATACCTATCGTCTCTTGCGCGGCGCCAAGAACCGTTTTGGGGCCACACATGAGGTAGGGGTGTTTGAGATGCAGGGCGAAGGGATGGTGGAAATCCCCAACCCATCTGCCGTGTTCCTGAATGAGCGCGGCCCGCGCTCCAGCGGCGCCGCTGTCGTCGTGAGCATGGAGGGGACGCGCCCGCTGCTGGTTGAAGTGCAGGCGCTCGTCTCAGCCACCGCCTTTGGCACGGCCCGCTTCACCACCACAGGCGTAGACCATAACCGCCTGCTGATGTTGATCGCCGTGCTGACGAAACGGGTCGGCCTGCTGTTGTATAATCATGATGTCTATGTGAATGTTGTTGGTGGGTTTACTCTGGATGAACCAGGCGTCGACCTAGGAGTGGCAGCCGCCATCGCCTCCAGCTTCAAAGAGCGCCAGATTGCCCCAGATGTGGCGCTGATCGGTGAGGTTGGATTATCGGGCGAAGTGCGCTCAGTGAGTCGGATTGGCCTGCGTATACGTGAAGCAGAGAAGTTAGGCTTTCGCCGATGTATCGTACCTAAGTCTGGCACGACAATTGATATATTCAACGAGCGAACCCCGGCAAAAGCGGGCCAGGCCGGGCATCCCAGCGGCGAGCGTGCTTCAGCGCGAGCCGCGCGATCTGAGGCATCTTCTGGCCCAGAGACACCTGCGCGAACAACTCAGGGCATCGAAATAGTACGGGTTGCCACGCTCGCTCAGGCATTGGAGGCCGCGCTTGACTAGCAAACATATCATAAGGACATACAGACCGGTAAGGATGTAGCACGTAGGGTGAAACGCGCATCTCTGAGGTCTATGCCCTGGCCCCAGAAATGCACCAGCAATTCTATGGTGAGAGCTTATTTGAGCCAACACGGATATTCAGAGGGGCGTAGGCGCCTATCAACTTCCCAAGGCTGGATGAACTGGCCGAAGATGTTGACTGCAATCATCTATTGTTTATTGCTTGCCCCCTCTGACAGCACAACACAACAGGCGACATGTGCAGGCATGGGCCGGATTGAACCAGGGCCAGGCACATATGTCCCTGGCTACCTCGCAAGGCAGGTTGCAGCGCGGCGGGGCTGGTGGTGGGAAAAGCTGCCGCCAGGACACACCCTGGCTTTGCGAGGATGCACAGCTTCGGAGGTTGCACATTATGTCAGCATCATTCATCTCTCGCATCATCGGCGCAATTATCACACTCGGCCTGGGATTCGGCATTAGCTGGCAGCAAAACCAGGATAATCATTGGGGCTGGTACTGGGCGATCCCGATTGGGATCGGGCTGGCCTGTGGGATCATTGCCTTCTTCATCACGCCCTACATCACCATCTATCCCTACCGTTGGGTGCGCGACACCATTCGCCAGGCTTCGGCAGGTGACATCGTTGCTGCCACCATTGGCCTGATCGTGGGACTGCTGATTGCAACGTTATTCACGTTCCCTTTTTCGCTGCTCACGTTCCTGCACCTAAACACCATCTTGCCATTGGTAGGGGCATTACTCTTTGGCTATCTGGGCATTGCCACCGCCGTCTTGCGTAAACAAGACCTGGCACACCTCTTCAGCGGCCTCTGGACCGTGCGCCAGCGGCGCGCTGCCGAGCGCGAAGAGCGCGAACGCGACACCCGCGATACCCGCGAGCGCGATAGCCGCGATCTTGAAGAGGTTGATACCCGCGAACGCGACACACGCGAACGTGACAACCGTGAGAGCCGGGCAAAAAAGAACGGCAAGGTCTCCGATAAGATTCTACTGGATACCAGCGCTATCATCGATGGCCGTATCGCCGACATCAGCCAGACCGGCTTTGTCACTGGCACGCTGGTGGTACCGCGCTTTGTGCTGGAAGAACTGCAACATATCGCTGATTCGGCTGATACCCTGCGCCGCAATCGTGGCCGACGCGGGCTGGACATCCTGAACCGCCTTCAGAAAGAGACCAGCATCCCTGTCGAAATCTCGGATACCGACATTGACGGGGTGGCTGAAGTGGATGCCAAGCTGGTGAAGATGGCGCGCAACCTGCACTGCCCCATTATCACCAATGACTTTAACCTCAACCGCGTGGCCGAGCTTCAGGGCGTCAAAGTCCTCAATATCAACGAACTGGCAAATGCCGTCAAACCCGTCCTGCTGCCTGGCGAAGAGATGCAGGTCAAGATCATTCAAGATGGCAAAGAACTGGGCCAGGGCGTGGGCTATCTCGACGATGGCACCATGATTGTCGTTGAAGGCGGGCGCCAGCACATGAACAGCACCGTCGAGGTCACAGTAACGCGCGTGCTGCAAACCGTCGCCGGGCGCATGATCTTTGCTCATCCCAAAGGCGGGACAACCAAAAAGTGAAACGCTGAAAAACGCGGGCAGCAGAGGGGTTTTGCGCGATGAGCAGTGAGCGCGAGAGTGATCGAATTGCCGCTGTAATCGTCGCGGCGGGCAGCAGTCGGCGCATGCAGGGCATCAACAAAACCTGGGCCATCCTTGGCGGCAAGCCCTTGCTGGCACACAGCATCAGCGCCTTCGAGCAATCTGGCCTGGTTGATGACATCGTGCTGGTGCTGGCGCAAGATGCCCTCGCTGAAGGCGCGCGGCTTTGCGAGCAAGAAGGCTGGGAGCATATCCGCGCACTTGTGCCCGGCGGCGCCCGGCGCCGCGATTCCGTCCTGGCCGGACTGACGGCGCTCTCCCCTATCCCCAGCTATGTGTTCATTCACGATGGCGCGCGCCCTTTTGTCACAGCCGCGCTCATCGAGCAAGGGCTGGCCGCCGCGCGGCGGCATGGCGCCGCTGTCGCCGCCGTCCCGGTGAAGGATACGATCAAGCGCGCCGGGCCGGATGGCCTGGTGCTGGAGACGCTGGATCGTGCCACCCTCTGGGCTGTCCAGACGCCGCAGGTCTTTGCCTACAACCTCATTCTCGGAGCGCACCGCACCATCGACCCCGCCTGGGATGCCACCGATGATGCCGCCCTGGCCGAGCGCGCGGGCCACCCGGTTGCCCTCTTTATGGGTGCCTACGAGAACATCAAGATTACTACGCCCGCTGACCTGCTCATCGCCGAAGCCACACTTCGCCGTCTGATTGAGCAGCGTTTGAACGCCTGGCACTCCTGCCCGTAACATCGAACCCACAATCTGGTGCCCTTCTGGTACTTTGTTCCTACATATCTCTGGCTTTCCTATACATCAGGGGACGCACTCTGCTATCGTTCCCATTGTACTGAGGAGAAGGGTGGTGAAGGCTGCATTTCAGGAAGAAAGTATCTTCATCGCGTATACAGAGAGGAGAACACTGATGCGTCTCTCGGAGATCACCCCAGCGAAAGGAACCCGTTTCACCCGGTCGCGTCTGGCCGTGCAAGAAGACAGCCAGCCACGCCTGCTGGTCCATGAAGAGGCGTGGGCACGCCCGCTGAAGCCGCAAGAGACTCCCCCACACCGGAAGCGCCTCTGGAAATACGGCCTTTCAGCGGGTCTGGTGGTGCTGCTGGTAGCTGCAACGATTGGGGCGGTCGCCCTGGGGCGTCTGATGGTGACGCATGCCGACGCGCAGCTCAATATGGATTGTACGCTGATTGTCCCGAATCATCCCTTATCAGCAGCAGGACTGGCTACCCCCTTCCAACTGGTTGCCACCGATCCCAACCAGGGGCCGTGCAATGAAAGCAATCCAGATCAGGCGGCCTTTGTAGAGGGGGCCGTGCTAGACTCGGCCACCGGGCAGATAGCAGTGTACGATCCGCTGGTGATCGACAAAGGCACCAAGCCCGCAGTGCCTCCAGTAGTGCCACAGCTTCCGGCCAACGCCGTCGTCGCTCTCTGGTTTGGCTTTAACGGCAATAATCTCACTCTGCAAGGTGAAAACAGCCAGACGCTCGCGCAGGCCAACTGCATCAACGGCCTGGGCAATTCCATCTTTGGGCAATATTCCTATTGCAACGCGCCGGAGTTCTTTGCAGTTGCCAATGCCCTGATAGGAGCGGGAAAATTGAAGCCGCCCGCGCTGGGCATGGCAAAAGATGGCATGACCTGCCCGACCGTTCGTGACTTTTCGGTGGTCGACCAAGATCAGAGCGATAACGTCACGACAGCGTATCTGGTGACTCCCGATGGCCGTATTGCCCAAAATACGCCAGCGAACGTCAAGGCGTTACCAAAGGCCCAACCGCAGGATAACGGCAGCGACAATGGCCTCCTGGTTGGCCCTCTGGATACTGCCCTGGGCTGCACTCCCTGGAAAGCCCCCGATCTGGCTACAGATGGCAAGCAAATGCTGACGGCGCTGCCACTGAACGAGTTGCAGGCGGCCATGTTCCAACAAAACCCTGTTGCGCTGGTGCCTCTGGGCGACCCTATGACCCTGTTAAATGGCAAGGAAGACCTGGCGAAGACGAACCTCTACCGCATCGGCGTCGATCAGGTTCCCGCCACGAATCAAGATCAGGCCAGCACGAAGACCTACTGCCAAAACCTGCTCAATATCGCACCCGCTCGTCTGAAATTAGACATGCCGCTCACACTTGCTGTGCCATCGCCCGATCCTGCCGCTGCCAATAATCTCTTCACCTTCCTGGCGCAGCGCTTTGTGGCTACCTTCGATCAGAATCTGGCCTGCACCACCCTCTTGAATGTGGCTGATCCTGTGACCATCCAGCAGGACGCGAACGGCGTCACCATCGGGGCCACCATCGGCGGGGCTGGCACTGGCGATCAGGGAGGCGCGCCAGACTGTGTGGTAAACGGCACAAAGCTCCCAGGATGCAACGGCACGGCGACCATCAACGGCCAGACCTGCACCTTCGCCTTTGACGCCGCCAACAAGCAAGTCACTGTCACCTGCAAGTAACAGCAGCACATCTCGCGCGCAGCAACGCGGGATGAGAGATATGGTAAAATCTGGTCAAGGTATGGACGGAGCGCCGGTTGGGAAACCGGCGCTCTGTTGTAAAAGCAGCGTTGCAAATCGTGTTATTACGCCTCAGAGGCATCTCATCTCATGGCTACAAGAATTGGCATTGGCTACGACGTACATGGCTTTGCTGAAGGACGCCCGCTGATGATCGGCGGCACAGCGATCCCCCACACGCGGGGGCTGGCGGGCCACTCGGACGCCGATGTACTGATTCACGCCATCGTTGACGCCCTGCTTGGCGCGGCGGCGCTGGGAGACATCGGCAGCTATTTCCCCTCCAGCGACCCGCGCTGGAAAAATGCGCCCAGCAGCGCCTTCCTCACCTATACCCGCGATCTGCTGGCACAGCACGGCTGGCAGGTGGGCAATATTGACGCGGTGATCGTCGCCGAGCGTCCCAAACTCTCCCCACATATCCCGGCCATGCGCGCCGAACTGGCGCGCCAGTTGTCGCTCGATCTGGGGCAAATCAGCGTCAAGGCAACGACTACCGACGGCCTCGGCTTTACCGGGCGCGAAGAGGGCATCGGCTGCTATGCTGTGGCTTTGATTGAGAAAGACTAAAGAACGCCTTACCAGCCGTCCCCTTGCAACTATGTGATACACTATCAGAGAAGCGCCGCATACAGGCGCCCGCAGCGATATTTCACCCAAAAGACGACCATCGGCAGAAGGACTCATCAAATGAAGGCATTCATATCCAACAGTCTGCGCTGCACCTGTCGTAAGGGCCTCGAAGCTGGGGCATAATACGTCAGGCGGCAGGCCATCGAGAGCCATTATCCTCTGCTGACACTGCTTCCTCCGAAGGCTGAAGGCCCCATTTCGCGGCCCATTCCTCTCTCTGCCTACCATTCTCGCCGACAACACCCTCCTCTTGAGGGTAGAAGCCTTGCGCCATACATTGCATTACAGAAAGAGTCACAAGGAGCCAGTATGCTCATCCATAATACTGAATCGGGACGCGAAGAAGTTTTTGAACCTTATGGGCTGCCCGTCAAAATGTACGTCTGCGGCCTGACGCCCAAGAATGACCCGCATGTCGGGCACGCGCGCAATTTTGTCCTCAACGATGTTATCCGGCGCTATCTGGAGTATCGCGGTTATCCCGTGCGCTACATCCAGAACTTCACCGATGTAGACGACAAGATCATCGCCGCAGGCATCCGCGAGGGCATTCCAGCCTCAGAGGCAGCCAGGCGCTATATCGCCCAATACTTCGAGGCCATTGACCCGTTGAACGTGCGCCACGCCGACCAGTACACCTATGTCACCGAATATATGCCCAAGATCATCGCAATGGTGCAGCGGCTGGTTGATCTAGGGCACGCCTATCCGGCAGGCGGCGATGTCTTTTACGCCGTCAACACGTTCCCGCGCTATGGACGGCTTTCACATCAGCCAGAAGAAGAACTGCTCATTGCCGGGGCGCGCGTTGAGCCGGACCCCAAAAAGCGCGACCCGCGCGACTTTGCCCTCTGGAAAGCGGCCAAACCCGGCGAACCCTCCTGGGACAGCCCCTGGGGACCGGGACGCCCCGGCTGGCATATTGAATGCTCCACAATGGCGCTGGATACGCTGGGCGAGCAGATCGACATTCACGGCGGCGGCAGTGACCTGATCTTCCCGCACCACGAAAACGAGATTGCCCAGAGCGAAGCGGCTACCGGCGTCGCGCCCTTCGCCAAATATTGGGTGCATGTCGGCATGCTCAATCTCGGCGAGGGCAAGATGGCACACTCCGGCGTGTTTATTCCCCTCAAAGAGATGCTCAAGAAATACCCCGCGCCAGTCATCCGGCTGTATCTCGTCAGCCATCATTACCGCGCGCCCATCGCCTACAGCGAAGAGGCGCTGGCCGCCGTGCAGCCGCGCTGGCAGCGCTACGTAGAAGCGCGCGCCAACCTTTCGCGGCTGGCGCGCCGCGCGGAGGAAGCGCTGGGCACGCAGGTAGCCGCCGGGGCAGCGCTGCTGCCCCCCAACGCCGCCGTGCCGGTGGCAGAAACGCGCGAAGCGTTCATTGCTGCGATGGACAACGATTTCAACACCTCCGGCGGGCTGGCGGCCATCGACAACCTGCTCCGGCGAGCCAACGAATATGCCGCCGCATTGGAAGGCACAGCGCCAACGCCTGAAGCGCTGGCGACCCTGCGCGCCGTGATCGCATTATTGGATGAATTGCTTACCGGCGTGCTGGGCGTGCAGATCGAGGCCGAAAGCGCGGCGCAGCAGCTTTCCCCTGCGCTGGTAGCTGAGATTGAGGCGCTGATTGCCAGGCGCAACGAGGCGCGCCGCGCCAAACAGTGGGCCGAAGCGGACCGCATCCGCAAAGACCTGGAGGAGCGTTTGAACGTGATCTTGAAAGATCGCGCTCAGGAAACCACCTGGGAACTCAAGGCGTGAAGCGATGGCAGAATATGTATGGGGACGCAACCCGGTGCTGGAGACGCTGCGCTCCTCGCGCCGCGTCCACCGGCTGCTGCTGGCTGAAGGCGGGCGCGAAGCCGGGCTGGCCGAGATTGTCGGCGAAGCCGGGCGGCGGCACGTCCCGATTGAGTATGTGCCGCGCCGCCGACTGGACGAACTGACGCGCGGCGCAGCCCATCAGGGCTGTGCCGCTGCCGTTGCCCCGCGCGAGTATGCCTCCGTTGAAGAGATTCTGGCAGTGGCCGCACGGCGTCAGGAACCACCCCTGCTGCTGATCCTCGACGCGCTGCAAGACATCCAGAATCTTGGCTCGCTGCTGCGCACCGCCGAGGCCGTCGGCGCGCACGGCGTCATCCTTCCCGAACACCGCGCCGCTGGTCTGACGCCCGCCGTTGACAAAAGCTCCGCTGGAGCGGTGGAGCATCTGCTGGTGGCTCAAGTAACCAACCTCACGCGCACAGCGGACGCGCTCAAGAAACGCGGCATCTGGATTGTCGGGCTGGCCGGGGAAGCGGCGCAAGATTACGACTGTGTGGACCTGAATCGCCCGCTTGCGCTGGTCGTCGGCAATGAAGGGAAGGGTATCGGGCGGCTGCTGCGGGAACACTGCGATTTTCTGGTGCGCCTGCCCATGCGCGGGCACGTCAACTCGCTCAACGCCGCCGTCGCTGGCTCCATCGTACTCTACGAAGCCTGGCGCCAGCGCGAAAGACAATAAATCGCCAGCCTTCTATCTCGGCGGCTGCGGCCATTCCAGCAAGTTAATCGTCGTTCTCGTGGGGGTCTGGCTGCTGTTCTGGGAATCGGTTGTCACCCAGAGAACCGCCGTTGGTGAAACGGTCAGTACCAGAGCATTGGAGACCAGTTGATTGATCGACTGGCTGTGTTGTGAATTTACCAGATCACAGAGATAGAAATCGCCGCCTCTATTCTGCCAGACTATAAAGGTTGCCCCAGCCTGTGGCTGCGAAACCAGTTGATTTCCAGAAATAGATACCCTGGGGCTGGTATCCAGATCGGGCCGACCATCTTGATCTTCGCTCCAGAGAATGCCAGTTACAGGCGCGTCGCTCGCGCTGCCACCACCAGGGGTCAGGGTGGATACAGGGGTAGGTGTGGGAGTTGAGGATGACGCTCCATTCACACTCTCCCCATTTGGGGGCAGCGGTTCCTCTAGCCAGACCAGCTTCCCCGCTACGATCATCGGCGCAAATGAGCTATCATTCGTCGTGACTGGCTCAGGCGAGCCGCCGGACAACAGGCGCCAGATATTTCCATATACTGTACCATCTACATCAAGCCAGCTATCAACCCAATAATCTGTTGTTCCATCGCTCGTGGGGTTCAGAATCAGATGGCCGGGGTCAGCCTTCCTCAGAACTGAACGCGCGAGCGCAGTTCCATACGCCAGATCAAGCGACACGAGCTGCCCACGCCCATCTGCCAGTTCTTCAGCCAGCAGCACTGTCAAGCCAGAGGCATACACACCATGCAGAGCGGCCACCTTGCCATCCGGCCCATCCTGGCCTCCACGCAGCAGGAGCAGGGTTGGACCCGCGCCGGGCAGGGCCGGCAAGAGTTCTGTCGCGTTCAGTTGCCAGTTGGAGCTGGTGCCAGCGCTGCCTTGTATCCAGAGTACCCAACTGCGCGCCCAGCCCTCCAGCGACAGCGGGGTAGCAACTGGCGCCGGGAGCAAGGCGGTGCTTTGGCCGTTCAGGCGATTCAGTTCCTCCAGCATCCATTTCCCGCTCGCGTTATGCGCGGCATAGATAATATACTGCCCATCAGCACTGGCAGTGGCATCTGCGACCAGTGGATACGCTGGATCGGGAGCATAGACAGAGGTGAGAACCTGGGAAGTGCCAAGGCCAGAGGGCAAGGTTTTAGGGGAACCATTACCATTCAACAACTGGAATAGCACAAAGCTCAACCCAAAGCTGAAGAGCAAGAACACAGCAGCCAGCGCGGCGCTGTAGCGCAGAGCAAACGTCGCCGCTGGCGTCGCCGGGGGGCGCAGCGGCGCCAGGCGTACCCGGCGCTCCTTCACGGCGCGGCGCAGCGTGGGGAAATGCCGTGCATCGGTCAGCCCCGGAACCACCACCGTAACCCGCTTCTTCTCAACCGTCCTGGCCTGCTCAGCCGCTTTGTGTTCATCTGCCCGCGCAGCAGCCATGACACGCGCAAAAAAATCAGGGGGCGGCTCAATTGATGGAAGGCGCTGCAACGCCTCCCCTACCCGCCGAAACTCGGCAGCCCGCGCGCGGCACTCTGCACATCCCACGAGATGCGCTTGCAGCCCGGCGTGTTCACTCAATGAGCTATCATCTCGCCGATAGGCAGCCAGAAGCTGCCTGGCCTGCTTGCACGTCATGAACCTTCCACCTCCTGCTGATAGAGCGTCACAAATCGCTCGCGCGCCCGCATCAGCCGCATTTTGACCGCCGACGGGCTAATTTTGAGGACATCCGCAATCTCATTACAAGAAAAGCCCTCATGCTCATACAACAGCAAGCAGGTTGCGTATTTCGCAGGAAGTTTACTCAGCACTTTATCCAAAATCTCACGATCAGCGACACGCTGCTCAAAACGACCACCGTTATAACTGCCCCCATCATACAGACCCGCCGCACTGGCGAACCCGTCCTCAGACCCACCACCAGGCTCACCGGAGAGACCACCCACCCCTGCCCCCACGCCCCGATCTTCATTGAACAGAGAAAGCGGCAACCAGGCAATCAATCGTTTGCGCCGAAGCGCATCCGTCGCGGTATTAGCAGCAATGCGATACAGCCAGGCCGAAAGGGCGCCCGCGTGAATCTTCGTTCCCCCAGCCAATGCTTTATACGCCTTGACAAAAACATCCTGCGATAAATCGTATGCTTGCTCACGATTGCCAACAAGCCGGTAGACAAAGTTAATAATCGGCGTTTGAAAGCGCTGAAACAGCGCCTCAAAATCGGAGAGATCAATCAGTTCGCCGCCCGAAGCACCCGGCGCTGCTTCCTGCTCCGCAGCATCTCCCTCTTCCTCCTCATCTTCACCCTCATCAGCCCCATTACCCGCGAAGTCGCTCTCTGCCACGCCTGTTCCCTGATATAGCTTACTTGCTCCGCGCCTATCTGACTCCTCACGCCCTCCCCATTCCGAGTTCTCCGCCACTGTCTCCAGCAGCTCTGGCACCGCCATTTCTGCATCTCCAGTGCCGTTCCCGTTGACCGCGTGAGCGGCCTGGGTTCTGCCCTTTTCAGGGCGACACGCTCCAGGATCAGATGCTGCTTGAGATGGCATCCCATCGGTCGGCCTGTCAGCATCGTTCAAGTTGAAGAGACGAATAAAAGTCTCCATCGGTTACATACACCTGCGACGCAGTTCATCGCCATAGCCTTCCCGCCCTGCTCCACCGCCAGCACCGCCTATCCCACAGCGCCCCTTCTATCATACCGCTCCTACACTGCACCCTGCTATGAGATGGTTCACAATCAGCCCGGATAGCCCCCGGTCACGCACCCTGCATTCTTTACCACTGTATGTATTGTCTCACAATTGGGAGCCGTTGCCAATGTATGGCTGTGCTAGATGCTTCCTCGCATCCTCCCTGCCAATGGCAAGAGCCATACCTGCTCCTACAGCGCTTTTTTGCGGCTGGCAATTGCTCGCCGCTTATGCTATATTTTGTGTAGTAATAGAAATCTTCTCTTACAGAAGCCTCGAAGGAGTTCTATTATGCCTAGAAAGCGGGTTGCTCAGCCGCTCATCCGCATGTACTCAACCACCTGGTGTGGCGATTGCCGACGCTCGAAGCGTTTTCTGGAAGCCCATCACATCCCCTTTGAAGAGATCAATATTGAGGAAGACCCGCAGGCTGCCCAGATCGTCATCTCCCTCAATCATGGCATGCGCAGCGTGCCAACTATCGTCTTCCCTGATGGCAGCGTGCTGGTTGAGCCATCCAATATGACCCTCGCCAGCAAGCTCGGCATCAAACTTCAGGGATAACATCCGCACACAGAGCCGGTTGCGCTTATGCGGTCGGCTCTGTCGCTCTTTCTCGCTCCCTCTTTGTCTCTATCACGCGCAAACCACGCTTGCATGTAAAGCTCTGCCGTGCTATGCTTGCTGCCGAGAGGGCATCTTTGCTCTCATCTCTCCAGGCAATGGAAAGTTGACAGGTACAGCATCCTGACGCCTGTTCCTGTGCCTGGATGTTACCTTGCTTGCAAGGAAGGAGCATAATCCATGTTTTGCCAACGCTGCGGCGCTCAAATCCCGGAAGATTCCACCATCTGCCCCAGATGCGGCACGCCCGCTATCATATCCCCCATTGCCAGCATGCCAGCCCCAGGCGTCAACGCTGCCGCACCACCCCCCAGCGAACAATTTGGCCCGCCGCCTCCCTGGCAACCGACTGTACCAATGCCTGGCGGCGTCTATCCCGGCGGCCCGACCAGCACAAGGCCGCCTTCGCCACCTATCACACAGAGCTTCTTTGGCCCGCCTCCACAGCCGGGAGTACCGCTCGTTCACCGCAACCGGGTCCAGCGCTGGCTGCTCAGTCGGATGCGTCGATCCGCCGCAAGCAGCGTCTGGCTTGGGATGGTGATCGGGGCGCTGGCCGCTTTTGTGCTGGTGCTGGCGCTCAGCATCATCTTCAGCCTGACCCTGGGGCATACGCTCGATCAGAGCTTCTTCAACTCCCTGGGTACCAGCCAGACAGGGGTTATCTTCAACAGCGATACGGGTGCCTCCCTGTACTCTAACCCGCTTTACCTGATGGCCTATGCCCACCGCACCACCATCGACTTGAATCTTTCTCTTGGCGCTTCAGGCATACCAGCGAGTGCATCAGAGGGTGTCACCCCGCCAGTGACATTATTGCTGCTGCTCCCGGCTATCGGTCTCATCTTTGGCGGCTATCTGGCTGCCTCTACGAATTACAACAATCGCCGCCTCTTCAGCATCACGCGCGGCGCTTCCATTGGTATCCTCTACGCGCTGCTCCTGCTCATTATCAGCCTGGCGACCTCCATCAGCTTGTCTCTCAGTGTGCAGAGCATCCCTGATTTTTCAACAAACGTCAGCGTCACACCTGATGGTTTCTCGGCCTTTCTGAGTGGGCTGGTGTGTGGGATCATCTTTGGAGCCATAGGAGGCGCGCTCCAGAGCCGATCTATTCCGCCTGCCCCTCCGGCACGTCCGGCAAGTCGCGGATGGACCCTCATTCGAGGGGTGTTGAGCGGTGCTGTCAAAGCGCTGGGGATATACTTCGTCCTCTGCCTCATCCTGGTGATCGGGTTGTACGCCGTCGCGCAGCTAGGCGGACCGGCGCTCCATACCCAGGGCACCCCCTCGCCCACCTCATCCAGCAGCACCTGCCAGGTGTTCTTGCAGCAGCCCGATCCATCCACGCAGCCGATTTTCAAAAACGATTTTCCCACGCATGTTTCTTTTACCATCGAAAGCCCGACGGTGGCGCTGTGGGTCATGATGGTCTCAATGGGCGCCCCGCTTCAAGTCAGCGCGTTAGGCCAGAACATTAGCCTCGGCCTTTTCAATGCAAGTTGCCAGCCTGGCTCCGAAGGCGCGGTGTTCTATTCCTTGCTCCTGCTTCCGGCAGCCTGCATCTTCTTGGGTGGCTGGATGGCTGCGCGCGCGGTGCAGCCCAGAAGCACCCAGGAAGCTGTGTGGACCGGGCTGCTCATGGCCCCGGCAATCGCCATCCTATCCCTGGTCGCCAGCTTGTTAGCATCCCTGAGCGAGTCTATCAGCCTGAGCGGCCTCGGACTCGGCTCGACCACGATCACCTTCGGCCCTGCCATCGGCTGGCTGCTCCTGGCAAGCCTGCTGTTCGGCGGTGTGTTTGGGGTGCTGGGCAACCTTGTTGGACGCCCACGCCATCTGCCGCCGCTCCAGCCAGCCGCAGCGCCTGCCTGGCCCAACGCGCCGGGCACCTGGCCTCCAGGCGCTCAACCACCTTCCCAGCCCATCATTTCGCCAGCAGTAGCGAGCATCAAGCCAGACCCGTTAACCGCTCCTCCTGGCGAGTTGTCCGACACACCATCCGACGCGCCAACCAGTCCAGCGCCGCCTACAGAGACACCGCCGCAAGGCGCATAAGGAGCAGCCTATCTTCCACGTACAACCAGCCATGCAGCGTCCTGGATTTCAGGACACTGCATGGCTGCGGCCATTCAGGCTGAGCAACCGAAGCCGAAGCAGCGGCTGATGGGCGCGAATTTGCGCCCGAAACGACCCAATAGTCCTATGCGGCTGCTGGATTTGACAGCCGGTGACAAACCAGGTATACTTTTGAGCAAGCGCTGGATTTGCAGCGCGAGTTGTTCCGCAACGGCTGGCATGGCCGGTGTTTACACACCGGCCAGCCATCACCCCACCCCTGATTGGAGCCAGGAAGATGAGGCCACGTTTCATTCTATCGGATAGAACCTCCTCCACAGCCACCTTCTTGCCTCCCACCAACCGGCCAGTAATCCGGCGCCCGCGCGGCGCCGCTCCGGCTGGAACGCGGGCGCTCCTCCAGGGTGGCTGTTGCGTTGCTGACGCTGCCTGGGGGCGGGCCGCGTCACTGGAGGTTCATCCATGTCTTTCGCCACGTTTGGCCCCCTGCCCAGGCCACAGCCAAACCCCATCAGCGGCCTGCCCGCCCTGGAAGCCGCCATCCGCCGCCTGGAGGCAACGACCATCCCCACCCCCGCCAGCGCGGAGGCTGGCGCTGCCCGCCTCGCCCCTGCTGGCAGCGCCGCCGTCTCTGGCAGCCAGTCACACGCCAATGGGGGAACCGGCGGTACAGGCGGTCCTCATCTCTGGCTGGTGGTAGCCACGCTGCTGACCCAGATCGACCCAGACACACGCTACTACCTGCAACGTCTCTTTGAGCGCACGCTGGAAGCCGCCGAAGCTGATCTGGCGCTGCCGCCGGAACGGCGTCGGCTCCTACCCAGGTCATGGCTGGAGCAGCAGCAAAGCCGCCCTTGCGCTGAGGAAACGGCGCAGCGCTGCCAGCAAGGCCAGCGCGGGATAGATCACCTGCTGCGGCAAGCCCTCTGGCGAGCGGTAGACGCGCTGGAGGCAGCGGCACTCGTGCCGCCAGGCGAAGACTATCTGGCGCTGCTGGCCGAGCAATGCGCGCAGTTCGAGCGCGTCTATCAGGTGCTGAAGCGGCGCGCAGGTCGATATTTTGCGCTGGCAATCCTGGAGGGAGAACTGCGCGTGCTGCGGCATCATCGTGGTTCGACCATCATCGAACACCTGCTCTTTAGTTGAGCGCTGGCGCCCCATCGGGAAAAGGAGGAAAAGGAGGAAAACTGGGGGAGGGGGTGTCTGAGTTGTCTGAGTTGTCTGAGTTGTCCGACTTCCCGCACGCAGTCAGACAACTCGGACAACTCAGACAGCCTTCGCCGATGTTTCCATCGCTCTGGGCTGCTATCGGTGATCTTGACAGCGCTGGCTCAACCGTACTAGCATCTTTTGCAGAGGTTGTATCATCACAAAGCGAGGTCTCTGCTCATGTCATCAGTGCTGCTCATCCTGCTCAGCGCCGCAGGTATTATGGTCCTGCTGGCGCTGGCGCTGCTTGGCTTCACCTGGCGCCAGGCGCTGTTTCTCGTCCGCCCGAAGCGCAAGCCGCTCACCCGCACGCCCGCCGATCTGGGCATAGCTTTTGAAGACGTGAGCTTCTCTACCGAAGACAACATTACCCTTTCCGGCTGGTTTATTCCGGCGCGCAACGGGCGCACGCTGATTGCCTGTCATGGCATTCTGGATAACCGCGAGCAATTCCTGGAACCGGCTGCCGCCCTTGCCAAACAAGGCTATGGCTTCCTGCTGTATGACGCGCGCGCGCATGGCAAAAGCGGAGGCACATACTGCACCTACGGCCACAATGAGATTAAGGATGTGGCCGCAGCTATCAGCTATCTCGCCTCCCGGCCAGAGGTAGATATGCAGCGGCTGGGGATTCTGGGCAATTCGTTGGGCGGCATCACCGCCATCCGCGCGGCGGCGCGCATGCCCCAACTGCGCCTGGTAATCGCCGAAAGTACCTTTGCCGATTTCGCTCAGGACATTGGCAAGGGCTTCACGCGCTTCACGCGCCTGCCCGCCTTCCCCTTCGCCCCGCTCACCATCTTCTGGGGTCAGCGCATCACTGGCATCGATCTCAAGAACATTCGCCCGGTGCGCGACATTGCCATCATCGCGCCTCGCCCCATCCTGCTGATTTCTGACCTGCTCGATGCCATCGTTGATGAGCCATTTGATGGCGAAAGCCTTTATGCCAACGCGGGCGACCCCAAAGAACTCTGGCAGTTGCCAGATTGCCAACATGTGCAGTGCTTCGCTGCCCACCCCGAAGCCTATCTCAGCCGTGTCAGCAGCTTCCTCGACAAATGGTTCGCGCTGGAAGCACCCACAGGCAAAGCAGCATCGTGACCGGCTGCCGGATGCCTGTAGCGCCAGCACGGTGGCTGGCGCGTCCTGGCGCCAAAAGACGCAGCGCGGCTGGCAACCGTCAGCCAGATGCGCCATCAACTCTTTTTCGTCTGGCGCGGCGCGGCGCGTTTCTTCGGGGCAGCCGGAGCTGCCTCGCCAGCCTCAGCGGCGGGTGCGGCCTGCACCACAAGATGCTGCTTAAGCCACCCGGCCACCGGCGGCAGCACCTGCTCTCGATACTCCACTGGCAGCATATGCGCCGCGCCGCGCAGCACGAGCAGGTCTTTCTCGCACGTCAGCCGGTCATAAATCGCCTGCGTCATCCCCACTGGCAAGATTTTATCCTTCTCGCCCACAATGATGCGCGTCGGCGCCTGAAGCAGTTCTAACGCGGGTTTATCTTTGGGATACATAAACAGCGAAATCCAGGCACTGGCACGATAGGCATTCGTCGCGTAGGGGTCCTTCAACCAGGCCCGCGCGTGTTCCTTCTGTTCCCAGACCTCTTTCGTTGAAAGAAAGGCCGTGACCGGCACCGGCGCCCAGGTGAGCAGCGGCCCCAGCCCCATACGCGCCAGCAGCTTTGTCGGTGGCACGATGATCTTGTGGCGCAGCAGATGCAGCGCCGGATCAATATTGCGCAGGTCCAGCACATTCATGGCCGCCACTGCCTTGATCTCTGGAATCTCCAGCGCGGCATACAGCGAGAGGATGCCGCCCATGCTGGAGCCGGTTACGCCCACCGGCGTCCCAAAGCGCTCAGCAGCGTAGCGCGTCGCCGCGCGCAGCGTCTCGATAATGCTGCGGTAGGTGAAGAGGCCGCGCGGCCCCTCGCTGCGGCCATGCCCCGGTAGATCAACCGCCACGACATTCAGCCCCTCCCCGGCTAATGACGCCAGAAAGTTGGCCTGCGGGTCCAGCGTGGAATAGGTGCCAGCATGGCTGCGCATGCCTGGGATAAAGAGCGTCGAGGGTGACGCCTTGGGGTGAGCCGCCGGATAGATCGTCAGATGCTTGCGGCCCTTAAAGCCTTCTACCGGCAGCAAGACTTCTTCGGGCGCTCCATTGGTAGATGCTGCATCGGTTGCCATGATGTTGCCTCCCTTGTGGCAAAGCCTGCCACTGCTCAATCACAAGCGCGATCTGCATCAGGAAACACAAATAAAAGCTCCCAGAGATAGCATCGGGTATCGCAAAAAAGGTGAGGTGATGGAGGGCATTCTACCAGAAAGCTATTGGCTGCGCCAGAGCCTCTTTTGCTGCTCCCCCGGTACATTCTTCCTAACCAGCCCGGCCTCTGTCTCCCTCAGCAGAGAAAGATGTGGTATCGTACCTGATATTAAGAGACAATACACATCATTGGCCGCAGAACTGGCCTATCTTCTGCAAAAATCTTCATTTGATAGAAAAGGAGCGGAGCGACACAATGCCTGCACGAGCAAAAGTCGCTGTCTTAAAAACACAGCCTGAAACGGTACTCGAAGATTATGGGCGGCTGATGGCCCTTGCCGACTTCTCCCAGCATCTTGACCCGGCCAGCACCACCATCCTGAAAGACAATATCTCCTGGCACTTTCCTTTTCCCGCTGCCAATACCACGCCCTGGCAGATGGAAGGCGTCATTCAAGCTCTGCGCGGCGCGGGCTATCACGATCTCACCTGCGTCCAGAATAAAACCGTCGTCACCAATGCTTTCAAGGGCGAAGATTTGAATAATTATGTGCCTATCTTCCGTAAATATGAGATTCCCGTCCTGTATAACTTCAAACCTGAAGATATGGCCTGGGTCAAATATGTGCCCAGGCACAAGATGCTGGTGTTGGACCAGATTTACCCTGAAGGCATTACGATCCCTGACTATTTCTTTGGCAAAAATATCGTCCACCTGCCAACGGTGAAATGCCATATCTACACGACCACCACTGGCGCGATGAAGAACGCCTTTGGCGGCCTGCTCAACACCAAGCGCCACTACACCCATAGCTGGATTCACGAAACGCTGGTCGACCTGCTGGCGATCCAGCAAGAGATTCATAAAGGCATCTTTGCCGTGATGGATGGCACCACCGCCGGGAATGGGCCAGGCCCGCGCACCATGTTCCCCGTCGTCAAGGACTATATCCTTGCCAGCGCCGATCAGACCGCCATTGACGCAGTTGCGGCCTGGATGATGGGCTTCGACCCTCTGACCATCAAATATATCCGGCTGGCGCATGAGCATGGGTTGGGCGTTGGGGATATGAACGAAATCGAGGTCGTGGGCGCTGACATTTCCGCCGAGCGCTGGGGCTTCACCGTCGGTGATAATGGAGCCAGCCGGGTGGGCGATCTGCTCTGGTTCGGCCCGCTCAAAGGTATCCAGAACTTTTTCTTCCGCACGCCGCTGGTTAACATCTTTATCCTGGGATCAGAAACCTATCATGATTATTATCGCTGGCCGCTGAAAGACCGGCGTGTCTTTGAACACTGGCTGGCAACCACCCATTGGGGCCAGCTTTTCCAACAGTACATGGCTGTCGGCACCCCGGCAGAAGCGCGCAGCGCCTGAACGGCCTATGAGGAAAAAGGCCCCTCCCTCTTGCCACTGGTGCAGCGGGCATGTACAATCTTTCAGCAGCCATCATTCAACAGGATGTGGGAAACATCTATTTGCCCATAGCGCGGGTAATAGTGAAGTAGAGAGTGTCGATTCGAGGCGGCATGGGGAGTGAGCGTTTAGCCAACCAGGAAAGAGAAGATGAAGCGCTTGTAAAGCAGGTTGCCAGGGGCGATACCAGCGCGCTTGAGAAACTCTACGACCGCTATGGGCAGCCAGTCTACTCGCTGACCCTGCGGATCGTGCGCGACCCGCAGACCGCCGAAGAATTGACACAGGAAGTATTTGTGCGGCTCTGGCGCTATGCTGATACGTATGATCCGGCGCGTGGCCGCTTCTCTGGGTGGCTGCTCGGCATCGCACATAACCTGGCGCTCAACGAAGTGCGCCGCTGGCAGAGTCGTCCCCAAAAAGCCGAACTCATCAGCGATGACGATGAGCGCGAATATGAACCAGTGGACGAATCCGCCGATGCTGCCGAGGCAGCCTGGATCAATATTCGTCGCCAGGCAATTGTGGACGCGCTCAAACAGCTACCCGAAGTGCAGCGCCAGGCCATCGAACTGGCGTTCTTTGGGGGCTTCACTCATCTGGAGATCGCTAACCTGCTGGGTGATCCTCTCGGCACCATCAAGAGCCGCATTCGTATCGGCATGCAGCGACTCAGGCAGCTTCTGCTGGCGCAGGGCATTGAGGCGGAATAAATCCATGTCTGAGAGCCAAAACCAACCGAATAGCCACGTCGAGGACCAGATCGACGCCTATGCCTTGGGAATCCTTGAAGATGAGGCCGTGACCCAGATAGAAGCGCACATGGAGACCTGCCAGCACTGCCGCGCCCTGCTCCAGCAGGCGCGTGAGGTGACAGGGTTCCTCTCCCTTGCCCCCCGGCAGGTCCGGCCACCAGCAGGACTCAAACAGCGCATCCTGGCGCGCATCGCCCAAGAGGAACGCTCCGGCACAGCGCGGCAGCCGCCGCTGGACCAGCCAGCCGGTCCAGCAGATGGCGTCTCTGATTTCAGTGCTGCCACCCCGCTGCCCGGCATCACGCCGGAGCGCCAGGGCTTGATAGGTACACTGCGCCAGATATTGCCAGGCCGAAAAGGCACCGCCGGAGATGCCGCGCAAACTTCCCAGGCAGAGCTGCCCAACCAGCAGCAGCTTCAGGCCATCATGCGGCTGCTGCGCTCACCGCATCCGGCCATCTGGGAGCTGCCCGGCACGCCCGAAGCGCCGAACGCCCGCGCTCACCTCCTCGGCTCGCCGGAAGACGATATGGCCGTCCTGATTGTCAGCGGCCTGGAACCGCTGCCCCCAGAGCGCGATTACCAGCTCTGGTTCCTACGCGAAGGCAAGCCAGTGGGCAGCGCAGTCTTTGATGTCCAGGCCAACGGCGAAAATCAAATGCTTGTTCGCGCGCCCCGCCAGCTTGGGCATTACGACCTGGCGGCCATCACGCCTGAACCTGCCGGGGGCAGCCCTGGCCCAACCGGCCCTATCATCATCGCCGGGCAGCTCACAGTCGCCTGATCCCAAGCAGGGCGACCTGTACATAACCCTGGATACCAGCTAATGCCTCTTGACAGGCGTTCGTGACTGCTCTATGCTTGTCGCGGTCAAGAGGCTGGCCGAGCAAGAAACAACCTGTATTTCTCTGGAGTGTTTTCCTGGAGTGCCTTTCCGCTCGTGGCTCTGCTACAGAGGAGGCAAGCCTATGGCAACAAGAGAACAGAGCCGACAGTTGCTACTGATGAGTATCCAGGTGATAGCCACTGCGTTGCTGATCGTGCTGGTCGTGAGCGGCTGCACAGGCAGCATTGGCAGCCAGGCGCACGTATCTGCTTCTCCAACGACGACCCCCAGGCTGGCTTCAGCCAGCGCCAGTCCGGCGCCGCCAGAGACATCCTCACCAACCAGTGTGCCCATCGGTCCCCTGGGAGCGCCAGGCTGCAAGCCGCCCTCGCCCATGCAGCCCACTATGGTGGCTGGACCAGAGATTGAGGGCACCTCAGCCAACGCCTCGCTCTGGGCCTTGCTCTTTCAGCCCCTCACCACCGGGCAAGACATCAAGATCGTCTGGCGCATGACCGGCAGTGGCAGCCTGCATCTGGTCGCCATCGGTCCCCAAGAGCAGCACATCCAGCCAGATTGGGGGCCAGAGGCACATCTTGGCTCCAATTGGAATCGTCCTGGCAATGAATGGGGCGCCGGATTCACCTTCACTGCGGCAGGCTGCTGGGACTTGCACGCTACCCGTGATGATGCCTCTGGCGACATATGGCTGGTGATTCCCTAGCGGATGGGGTCTGCGCGGCGCCAGACTGGAAGATTGGGCACATCACTCCTGGCAAGCGAGCGGGCGAGATGCTATCCGACGCCCCTGGCTCTGCCTGCATCCACCATTGCGCCCTGCTGGCGCTTTCGCCTGCGCAGGCGCCGCCAGATCGCGCGCACGATAAGGATAAACAACAGCACAAAGAGGACCAGCAGGATCACAGCAAGAATAGGGATCAGAATTGCCAGGACCACAAAGCCAATGACAGCAATATCTTCTATCAGGCTCACGACAGGATTTCCAAAGCCAACGGTTGTTGCGGTGACAACCGGGCGCGAGAGCGCCTTGAGTCCATGCACGCTGCCCGCCAGCACCAGACCAATCCCGGCGGCCAGGACACTGCTGTCCGGGCTGACCAGGTTCTTCGTCCCCGAAAAGATCACCGCGCCCATCACTGGCCGGATCACTGTATGAACCGCGTCGCTGACGTGATCGACTACGGGGATTTTATCGGCCACAAACTCCAGAAGAGACAGAAGGCCCAAAACCCCCAACATCAACGGATTGGTCAGGATTTGATAGCCAGGTTCCAGTGGAATTACCCCACTGCGCGCCGCCATTCCCAAGGCAAACAGCGGAAGATACGCCCGCAAGCCCGATGAAGAACTCAACACCGCAGAGGCCAGCGTCGCCGTTAATTGATTATCCATTGTCTTGCTCCCTGCCGCGTGGTATAGGCCGCTTCCCATCCGCTGGCAAACGCCGCTGACGCATCGGCTGCGGATTGCCTGGCAGACCCGGTTGGGGGCGTGGACGCGGCTGACTCTGAGCCGGATTTCTCAAGGCTCCTGTGCTTGATGTGGACCCCTGCGCCGGAAGGCGGCCTGATGAAGTTTGCCTGGCAGCACTCTGAGCCTCGCGCTCCAGGCGGCGCTGCTGCCAGAGCGGCAGCGGTGGAGGCGCATCGCTGACAAAAGGTGAATATTCGGGCCGCTGGTAAGCCCAGAGGGCCGGGTCCAGCGTCTCCTCATCCGTCCCGCCTGGCAACGCGGGCAAGGCCGGTGGATTGCTCACAGCTACAATCGCCTGGAGGGCCTCGGCATCCTTCGCCCTCCCAAAAATCCTGGCCGACAGCCCACTCATGCCCACCATAATCAACAGATAAATCAGGTAGAGAAGCAGATTGACTACCACCACCAGGGTAAAATAAGCCGCCTGGTTTACATCGGGCAGGCGCGCGGTAAGCTGGGTGGAGAGCAGATTCGTTGGATTTGGTTTCCCAACAGCAGCCAGCACCAGGCGAAGCAGCAGATCACACACCTCCACAATTCCGGCTGCGACCAGGCCAGAAAGCGCGCCAGCCGATGCCTGCTCTCCATAATCGTCTAGTTCAAGCCAGGCTGCCGAAAACGCGCCAGCCAGCACACCCAGTCCAAAGAGCAAGAACATCGCCAGGAGAAAGGCCAGAAGGCCCGAAAAATTGGCAGAAAGGACGAGCGCAACATAGAACACCACACCAAAGCCGCCAGCGACCACACCAGCCAGCATTTTCGATGACATACGGCTCTCCCTTCCTCTGATCGCCTGCCGCCCCGTCCGCCAGCCCTGGTCATGACTCTGCGGCAAGGTACTTTGCAATCAGCATACGCTGCACCTCACTGGTACCCTCGCCAATCTCATGTGCTTTCACATTGCGATAATAACGCGAGACAGGGTATTCGTCCATAAAGCCATAGCCGCCATGAATCTGGACCGCCTGATCGGCAGCGCGTTTCGCCGACTCCGAGGCGAAGAGCTTTGCCATCGCCGCTTCTTTTGCGTAAGACTGCCCCCGCATATGCAGCCACGCAGCTTTATAATACATCAGCCGCGCAAGCTCGATCTCCATCGCCATATCAGCCAGCTTGAATTGAATTGCCTGGAACGTGCTAATGGAGCGGCCAAACTGCTGGCGTTCCCTGGAATATTTCAGCGACTCATCCAGACATGCCTGCGCCAGCCCGACGCTCAGCGCGGCAATAGCGATGCGCCCCATGTCCAGAATCTGCATAAACTGATGGAAGCCCTCGCCACATCTGCCCAGGACATTTTCTGCTGGCACCTGGCAATCCTCAAACGTCAGCGGGCGGGTATCCGATGCGCGCCAGCCCATCTTTTTTAACGGATTGCCGATGAGATACCCTGGCGTGCCCTTGGGAACAATCAGGTTGGTCACTTCCGGGCGGCCATCTGGGCGGCGTCCGGTCGCTGCCGCGATGGTCACTCCCCCGGTCATATCAGTGCCCGCATTGGTAATAAACATCTTGGCGCCGTTGATATGCCAGCATCCATCGCGTAATTCGGCGCGCGTTTGCGTGCTGCCAGCATCGGACCCGGCGCCTGGCTCAGTCAAGCCAAAGGCCCAGAGCTGCTTTCCCTGTGCCAGCGGAACGAGATAGCGCTGCTTTTGCTCCTCCGTCCCAAACAGATAAAATGGCGTCGCCCCCAGCGAGACATGCGCCTCCATCGTGATGCCCACCGAGGCATCGCCGCGCCCAATCTCCTCCAGTGCCAGACAATAGGAGAGAAAATCGGCTCCGGCGCCGCCGTACTCTTCAGGGAACGGCAGCCCCAGCAGGCCAAGCTCGCCCATCTGGCGCACAATATCGTAGGGAAAGGCCCCCGTGCGGTCCAGCTCCTCGGCACGCGGGCGAATGACCTCGTTGGCAAACGCGCGGGCCGTCCGTTGAATCTCCATCTGCTCGTCGTTGAGCGAGAAGTCCATTGTATATTGCTCCTTTATAGACAATGCAGGCGAGCGGCAATAACAATCGAATGGCGCTCTCACCTGCCCACTGCCGATTATAACATACTCCTTATCCATATGCCGCAGCAGAATCAGGGCCGGATGTGGCCTGCCGCCAAAGCATCCAGATGTTCTGAATGCACGATCTGCCCTCTTGACAGCGCCGAAATTCCTCTGTATACTTGCTGGTAACGCTATCGGTAGCGTTACCGGAGAAACCGGCAAGCGTAGAGAGTCATTTGCGTCATCCGCATCGAGTTTCTTGCGAGAGAAAGGAGGCAAGGCCCAACAGCCCCAGCACATCCGAGCAACTCCAGCGGATGTGCCACCCTACCCGTTGCGAAGAGTCTTATCGCTGGAACAACGTTTGGCTGTATCCTGGCAGGTATTGTGAAAGGATTAAGCAATGCAGCGGTTTTTCTATGGAGATAAGGATACCCATTCCCAGCCTCAACGCCAACGATCATCCCTTGTAACCCATCGCCTATTCACCGCCTTGCTTGCCCTGACGGCTGCCCTCTTTGTCCTGGGGATTTCACTGCATATTGAAGGGACGCCCGCAGCCAGGGCGGCCACCTGGACCCAAATCTGGGGCGATGACTTCAACGGAGCGGCCAATACAGGCGTCAACACCTCCAACTGGCTCTACGACACCGGCACCGGCTACGGGTGTTCGGGCTGCCCCTCCAACTGGGGCACTGGCGAAGTCGAGACCATGACCAGCAGCACTTCCAACGTCTATCTCGATGGCAACGGCCACCTCGTTATCAAAGCCATCAACAGCGGTGGCAATTGGACCTCCGGGCGTATCGAGACCCAGCGCACTGACTTCGCGGCTCCTGTGGGCGGCGAGCTTGCCGTCGAGGCTTCGATCCAGCAGCCCAACGTCACAACCAGCAATGGCCTTGGTTACTGGCCTGCTTTCTGGATGCTGGGCGCGGCGTTTCGCGGCAACTACCTCAACTGGCCGGGCATCGGCGAGATCGACATCATGGAGGATGTCAACGGGCTAAGCTCCGAGTTTGGGACACTCCACTGCGGCACCAGCCCCGGCGGACCATGCAACGAGACGACTGGCATCGGCAGCGGACAGCATGCGTGTCCTGGGTGCCAGACGGCCTTTCACACCTACCGGATGGAGCTTGACCGCAGCGTATCCCCTGAGCAGATTCGCTGGTATCTGGATGGCGTCAACTTCTTCACCGTGAATGCCAGCCAGGTTCCGGCAAGCACCTGGACCAACGCCGTCGATCATGGCTTCTTCATCATCCTTGACCTGGCAATGGGCGGCGGCTTCCCGGCGGCCTTCGGCGGCGGCCCGACCTCCGCCACCGTCTCTGGCGGCGCGATGGTGGTCGATTACGTGCATGTCTTCACCTCGTCTGGTTCGGCGCCCACACCCACGCCCACTTCCAGCGTGCCAACCGCAACTCCCACCTCCAGCGGCACTGGCTTTACCCAGGGCGTCAATAGTCTCAGTTCCAGCCAGGCGTTGTTCTGGTTCCAACCCAGCGGCTGGACCGCCGGCTATGTGATCTTGCACTACACCGTCCCCGGTCAGGCGCAGCAAAATGTGAACATGACCTACAACAGCAGCACCGCTCGCTGGGAGTATACGGTGAGCGGGTTGAGTCCTGGGCAGACCATCACCTACTCATTCACTTATCAACGAGGCGGGCTGCAATACGACACCGGCACGTACTCGTGGACGAACAACGGCTCGACATCTACGCCAACCCCGACGGCCACGCCTGTCGGATGCACTGGCACCTTTGCTCAGGGGGTTAACAGCGTTAGCTCTAGCCAGGCGTTGTTCTGGTTCCAACCGTGCGGCTGGACCGCTGGCTATGTCATCGTACACTACACCGTCCCCGGTCAGGCACAGCAAAACGTGAACATGACCTACAACAGCAGCACCGCTCGTTGGGAGTATACGGCTGGCGGCATGCGTTCGGGCCAGGTGATTACGTACTCGTTCACCTACCAGAGAAGCGGCCTCCAGTACGACACCGGCACCTACACCTGGACCCACCCGTAAATTGGTCGGGCGATTCAGCCTCTGGTTGGATCGCCCACGCTTTGCTCTCTCTTTGCCTACACAAGAACACTTGCCCGCTCATAGCTGCCTCTCCAGAAGCCTCTAAAAATGGAGAACGCCGGGAACGCTACCGAGAACCCTGGCTCCAGGCAAAGAGGCAAAGAGAAACCCCCTCAAAAGTGTCCCGTGAACTTCTCTTTACTCTGCTGTATATGATATAGTAATGCCTATATGACAGGCCAAAGCATCTGGTAGCGCTCCCGAAACGCGCTATCAGGAGACAGCAGCAGCATGTGTTACCAGCAAACATACAGCCTATGCCCATTGGCCGCGAGGTCACGCTGACGTTGGAGCGCGTATGGCAAAAAAACTGACTATTCAGGACATTGCCCGACTCGCTGGTGTTTCCCACTCTACCGTCTCGCGCGTCTTGAACAAAAAACCTGATGTAGATGCGGCCACGCGGGAGCGCGTCTTGCGCGTGATGGAAGAGCAAGGGTTCGTTCCCAATCTTGCAGCCACCCGATTGGCTGGTGGCCGGAGCCAGATTCTAGGCATCCTGGTCCCACCGCTCTCCTGGCCGTATATTACAGACATCACTCAGGGCGCTTTTGGAGCCTCATTGCAATGGCCGATTGTCCCGGAGATCATGCGCGGCGTCACCGAATTTGTCAGCACCACGCCCTATGAACTGCTGCTCTACAGCATCAGCCAGCAGCGCGATCATCGTGAAATCATTCAGCGCATTCTGGCGACCCAACTGATCGCGGGCCTCCTGGCGATCCTTCCCGGTGACGCCGCCGAACAACTCACGAAAGTCCACGAGCAGGGTCTGCCAGTCGTGATGATCGACGATCAGGGCACACATCCCAATATTCCCTGGGTTGGCACCGACAATCGCTATGGCGCGTATCTGGCCGTCAAGCATCTGGTGAACCTGGGACACCGGCGCATCGGCCATATTCGCGGGCTGTATGCCTGTTCAGAGGAACGCTTTCAGGGCTATTGCGATGCCTTGCGTGAGGCGGGCATCGCGCTCGATCCATCGCTTGTCCTACAAGGCGATTTCGCTCCGGCCAGCGGGCAGGCGTGCGCGCGCATCTTTTTTGCGATGGCTGAACGCCCCACCGCAATTTTTGTGGGCAACGACCAGATGGCCTATGGCGTGCTGGCCGTTGCCCAACAGCTTGGCATTCGTGTTCCCGAAGCGGTGGCCGTCGTCGGGTTCGACGATATTCCCCTCTCTGGCTACATTCGCCCGGCGCTGACGACAGTACATCAACCCTTCTTTGAGATGGGCCAGCGCGCAGCAGAGCTGCTGCTCTCGCTGGTGGAATCCTCCAGCGCATTCGTCCAGAGCGCTCAATACGGCGCGCAAGCACCAAGGGCGGCACCGGGCACTGCTCCACATATCCAGCTTGCCACCAGTCTTACCGTGAGAGAATCGTGTGGCGCTCGCGCGGCCCATCATTTCTCTTTTCCAGTCCCTGAAATCCACTGACAGGAAAAAGCATGCAGCAACCGTCCCTAAAAGTTTCTAATCAGCCAATCGCCGCAATTGATGTCGGCAGCAACACCATCCATCTGGTTGTCGCCCGCCCGCGTACCGATGCAGGGGACGGCCTGGATATTCTGGTAGATGAACTGGAGTTCGTGCGCCTGGGCGCGGGGGTTGGGACAACTGGGCGCATTGCCCCCGAACGCGCCGAACGTGGTCTGGCCGCGCTCCAACGACTCTGCGAACTCGCAAAACGGGCCGGTGCCGCGACCATCCTGGGCGCTGCTACTGAGGTCATGCGGCTGGCAGCCAACGGCCCGGAGTTCCTGGCGCGGGCCAGAGCAGACCTGGGGTTGGACATCATTGTGATTACTGGCGAACAGGAAGCCGCGCTCACCTTCTGGGGAGCGCTGAGCGGCTGGCAGCTTACGCCTCAGCAGCCGGTTGCAGTCGCCGACCTTGGCGGCGGCAGCATCGAGTTGGTTTTGGGAACCGGAGCGCATCTGGACTGGCGGCGCTCCCTGCCCCTTGGCTCAGGAACATTGCATGATCGTTTTATCCACAGCGATCCGCCCGCGCCAGCCGAAGCCGGGGCGCTGCGCGGCGCAGTTGCCGACACCCTGGGCAGCTTCAGCCTGCCGGAGCGTTCGCAGGACGGCAGGCTCTTCATCGTCTGCGGCGGCACAGCCACGACCCTGCTCTCCTTTGCCCGCAGTGCGCTGCATATCCCAGCCGCGCAAGCCAGCCTCTCGCGGGAGGAGATGGCAGCCGCCATTGAGGTATTGCTGGCAATCCCGGCAGAGGAGATCGCGGAACGCCACCGGGTCGAAGCACAGCGCGCACGCATCCTTGGCACGGGCGCGCTCGTGCTGTCGGTCTTCATGGAGCATCTGAACGCCAGCACCATGCAGATCAGCCAGCGCGGCATCCGCGAAGGGATGATCCTCAGCTATATCCGTCATGGAGCGCGCTGGCTCGATGCCGCTCAACGTGGCGAAAGATGACGCTGGCGCTTTTTCCAACGCCAGCCGGAGATGGGGCACCTGCACCGCCAGCGCCCTAGCCGACAGCGGCAGTGAGCAGCATCAGCGGCGCCTGCGGCGGGCGCTCTGGTCACGCGCCGCGCCCACATGCTCAGGCTTGCGATTATCCGGTTCTTTGGTGAAGACACGCAGTTCCGCGCACACCACCGTCAGCAGCAGCAAGCCCGTCTCCGGCACATAGGCATACTGCGCATCGGGATACTGTGAGCGCACATAGAGCGCGACACCCAACGAGACGAGAAATCCCAGAATGACGGAGAGCCGCGTATGGGCGCGATGCCCATGAATGCCCACCGAAATACCCAGAAAAGTCAACGCCGCCGCCGCCACCGCCACTACACCCCAGGTATTCACCTTTCCGAGCGCCGGGTACATTGCATAGAAATAATAGGCCCCGCCAAAGGCGGCAAACAGCCCCAGAGCAGCAAACAGTGATTCTAGTCGACGAAACATCAACCCATCCTTACTACGCATCATGCGCGGGATATGGCGCATCGTGCCAGAGCGTGCGTCAATGCGAGGCTGGTTTTGCATTCATCGGATAGGGATGCGCCCTCGCTCTGGCGTTCGCCTAGCTTCTGGCGCCACCGCCCAGCGACGGCGCGCGTTCCTCTGGCTCCGTCGCGCGCAGATTCGCTCGCGCAAAGGCGAGCGAATCTGCCAGCCGCTCGCGCCCCTGCCGCAAGCTCCAGGCATGCAGATGCAGCGGGTTGACCTCCAGCGTCACCAGCCCGGCATACTCATCGCGTGCCAGCACCCCCAGAAACCCTGCCAGCGGCATCGTCCCCTCGCCCGGCACCAGATGTCGGTGATGCTTGCCATCACGCATGCACCAATCGCTCAGGTGAATATTGCGCAGCCGTCCACGCAGCTTTTCATAGAGCGCCAGCAGATCATGCCCATTGGCCCCCGTGTGCGCCGTATCCAGCGTAATGCCCACCTGCTCGCCCTGGTCCTCCACAAAGCGCAGCACTGTATCCACATCATCCATCGCATGGCGCTCTTTGCGGTGGATAAACTGGCTGATCTCCACCGCCACCATAATCGGCGGCCCCGGCCTCTCCAGAGCCGCCCGCATGGCCGCAGCATACTCGCGCCAGCGACGATTTCCCTCCACCCAGGCATCGGTTGCGTGAATCACCACCACCTCGCAGCCAAAAGCGCGCGCCGTCTCGACCGCCCGCAAGATATTCTGCACATGATTCATCGGCCAGCCCGGCATCCGCAGCAGCGGCGGATGCAGGCTCAGCGGCCTCACCCCCAGTTCCTGGAAGAGCCGTTGGGTTCCTCGCTGCCCGCGCAGCAGATATTCTGGCCCGATCACCAGTTCCACGCCATCAAACGCCAACTCGCGGGCCAGGCCGAGCGTGAAGCGCAAGGGCCAATGATAGAAAGACGCGGTTGAAAAGCTGAGTTTCATGTCCCCCTCATGGGTAAATACCACGCGCAGCGGTCGCTTCGGCAACCCTGGTCACAGCCAGCAGATAGGCCCCCATGCGCATGCTCACACCCAGGTTGCTCGCCTTCTCATAGGTGGCCTGATAGCTGCGACGCATAATGCGTTCCAGCTCCGTATTAATCTGTTGTTCAGCCCAGAAGAAGCGCTGAAGGTCTTGCACCCACTCAAAATAGCTCACCGTTACGCCGCCCGCGTTTGCCAGAATATCAGGAATCACTGTGATGCCGCGCTCATTGAAAATTGCATCAGCATCGGGCGTCGTTGGACCATTGGCCGCCTCAACAATTAAACGGGTAGAGATACGGCTGGCGTTACGCCCCGTCAGTTGCCCTTCAGTAGCAGCAGGCACCAGAATATCGCAGGGCAGTTCGAGCAACTCAGCATTGGTAATCGGTTCCGTCTCCGGCAGATTGGTCAGTCGGCCATGCTCCTGGCTATAGCGTAGCGCGCGAAATACATCAATCCCATTGGGATTATAAACCGCGCCATAGACATCGCTCAAACCCACCACCTTACAACCCGCTTCATAGAACAGCCGGGCGCTGATCGAGCCGACATTGCCAAAGCCCTGCACCACTACTTTGGCGCCTTCCAGCGCAATGCCCGCGTCCCTGGCCGCCTCCTGCGTCACCACCAGCACTCCCCGCGCCGTCGCTTCCAGCCGCCCCTCGCTTCCTCCAATCGAGATAGGCTTGCCTGTAACCACCGCCGGAACAGAATAGCCCTGGTGCATTGAATAGGTATCCATGATCCAGGCCATCACCTGCGGGTTCGTATTCATATCGGGCGCGGGAATATCGCTGTCAGGGCCAATCAGGATGGAGATTTCTGTCGCGTAGCGGCGCGTGAGGCGTTCCAGTTCGCTCCTGGAAAGTTCGCGGGGATCGCAAATGACGCCGCCTTTGGCGCCACCAAAGGGAATACCCACCACCGCGCATTTCCAGGTCATCCACATTGCCAGTGCCCGCACCTCATCCAGCGAGACATCGGGGCTGTAGCGGATGCCACCCTTGGCCGGACCCCGGTTAATATTATGCTGCACCCGGTAGCCAGCAAACATCTTTACCTTGCCGCTGTCCAGGCGCACCGGAAAATTCACCGAAAGCTCGCGCTTGGGCTTACGCAAGACCTCTCGCAAATCGTCATCGAGATGCAAAAGCTCAGCCGCCTGATCGAACTGCGCGACGGCCACCTGATAAGGGTTCTGTACTTCAATAGCCACGAGTGAGACCTCCCTGGTTTTTGTTGGCCGACATCGGCCATATACTTGGGGGCGCCATTGGCCCCAACACAAAAAACGCGCAAAAAAAAGAAGGCCCGGCCCTCAGACCTGCGCCCGCAAATCAATCGTGCAAAACGCCGCCTGCATCTCCGTCTCCTCCACACCCACTGTGATTGTTGCCAGATTCGAGATACCTCCTGCTCGCAGCCGCTCAATGATACGCCCGGCCAGATATTCTGCCAGGCGCTCTGCCGTCGCGTTATCCACTGGCAGCGACAGCACACTGGCACGCGGCAGCAGATAGCGCTGTTTGCCAAAGCGCAGTTCCCATTCTTCCGGGCGCTCGCTAATCTCTAAATGCCTGCTCTGGCGCGGCAGCAAAAAGCGATGATCCAGTTCCTTACAGATTTCGCGCGTAATGGTCTTGAGCGTCAGAAAATCCAGGACATAACCCTCCGCGTTGAGGTCGCCAGTCACTTCCACACGCACGCCATAATTATGCCCATGCAGCGGCTCGGCAGTCTGGGCATCAAACGTAATAAAATGGGCAGCGCTAAAGCCCAGATTCCCGCGTTCGATCAATACCTTCCAGGACACAATGAATAATCCCTTACAAGCGTCTATCGGCCCGGCATCGGCCCGGCGTAGGAGCGCGCGGCTGGTCCAACGCCAGGACAGGCCAGATACATACCCTACTACACCAATGTATCCGGCCCCTGGCCTACTCTCATTATAGCATCGGCTCAGCCTATCGCACAATTCCTGCCCATGCCCCGCCAGGGCAATATAAAATAGAAGAGCGTTCCTACAGCAGCAGAGAGGATACGCCCACCGGCATACCCTCTCTGCTGCTGTTATTGAGGTAATATTGGGCTATTTGGCGAAGTGCTTGCCTCCCAGGAAATCAAGCCAGACCACCGCCTCCTGCCCCACAACCCACGCGGTATGCCCGGCAGGGAGCGAGACAACATCGCCAGGGCCGACTTCGGTTTCCGTCCCATCGTCCATCTTGAGGTGCATATGCCCCGAAAGCACGTAGTTCAAATGCGAGACCTGGCAACTGGAACCGCCGACACCGGGCTTGAGGTGGTCGTCCCACTTCCAGCCTGGCTCAAATGTGACCTTCAAAACCTCCGTGCCGCCGACGTTCACGACTTCCGCCTTCATCTTAGGATGCCTGCGTGTTTCCTCTGGAACACTAAAGTTCTTCTTTTCCACAGATGCCATCCGTTCACAACCTTTCTTCATTGGTACAAAAGCCAGGCGGCATTACCCGAAGACAAGCACTGCTTATCCACTTCCCCAGCATAGCAGGTCTGTCAAGTCGTCGTGTCGACAGCCGATGTACGTAATATCCTGGCAGCACCCTGGCGCGCCAGCCTGGATCGGCATATAATGGAGGGAGCCTTCTCTCACCCATTTTGCAGGTTTTCTGGAGGGATCATGCGACGAGTCGGCGTGATTGGCACGGGCGCCTGGGGCACGACCCTGGCGATATTGCTGGCCCATAAAGGCTTCGAGACCACGCTCTGGGAACACCACAAGGAACGCGCCGCTGAGATGGAGCGGGACCGCCAGAATCGCACCTTCCTGCCCGACTTCTCTTTTCCATTCTCGCTGCGCGTAACCACTGACATCCGCGAAGCTGTTGCCGGGCGCGAACTGGTGCTGCTCGTTACACCCACCCAGCGCCTGCGCGAAAATGCCCGTGCCATCGCGCCCCATCTAGCTCCTGACGCCATTGTACTCTGTGCCAGCAAGGGACTGGAGGTTGGCAGCCTCAAACGCATTTCCGAGGTAATCACCGAAGAACTCCCCGAAGCGCTGCACGAGCGTATTGCCGCGCTCAGCGGACCCAACATCGCCCATGAAGTGGCGCGGGGTCTGCCCAGCGCCGCCGTCATCGCTGCCCGCAACCGCAGCGTCGCCGAAGCAGCCCGCGACATCCTCAACACCGCCACCTTTCGCGTCTATACCAGCAGCGATCTCATCGGTGTGGAATTGGGCGGCGCCTTGAAAAACATCATCGCCCTGGGCGCGGGCGCTTGCGACGGCTGGGGCTATGGGGAAAATGCCAAAGCCGCTTTTATGACACGCGGCCTGGCCGAGATCGCCCGCCTTGGCATTGCCTGCGGCGCCAATCCCATGACGTTTGTTGGGCTGGCAGGTATGGGCGATCTGATTGCTACCTGCGCCAGCCCGCTCAGCCGCAACCGCTATGTTGGCCTGGAGATGGCGAAGGGCCGACCGCTGGAAGAGGTTCTGGCGGGCATGAAGAGCGTTGCTGAAGGCATCACCACCACCAGAGCCGCCTACGAACTGGCCGGGCGCTACAGCGTCGAAATGCCCATCACCCAGACGATTCACGCCATTCTCTTCGAGGGGAAGAATGCCCGCCAGGGTGTCATTGAACTGATGCTGCGCGACCCCAAAGACGAGCTTGAGGGGCTGCACAGCATCATGGGCAGATAGCTGAGGACAGAACTTAGCGCTTCGTCTGTACTTTGATGGTGCGCGGCCTGACTTCCTCAGCCTTGGGCAGCGTCAGCGTCAGCACCCCATCTTCAAAGTTGGCCGTTACCTTGTCGCTTTGAATCGGGAAGGGCAGCGTCAGCGTGCGAGCAAAAGCCCCATAGCGGCGCTCCCGGAAGTGGTAGCGGCCCTGCTTCTCCTCCTGCTCGTCCCTCATCTCGCCCTTGATCGTCAGAGTCTCGCCCTGCACCGTAATATCCAGGTTCTCCGGCTTCACACCTGGCACCGAGGCTTTGACGACCAGATGATCGTTCGTCTCGTACATATCAACCGCCAGGCCCCAGGCGCGCCCGGTGCCACGTACTTCGCCCAGTATGCTGGGCAGGACAAAGCTCTCCTCCATCAACCGATTCATCGCGTCACGCAGGCTCAACAGTTCGCGCTCAGGATCAAAACGCATCAGGCTCATCATGGTACTCCTTTCCATATTACCCAGATTTGCCAGTAACTTGCTATTCCAGGCTTCCCCAGGCACCTCAAAACATCATTCCGCACGTTTCGTTCCTGGTTGGGCCTCTTTCCACTCCTGATTGTATCAGCCGTTGTGTTAAAATGACGTAGGAAGTTCATAAGAGTAATATTAGAGTTTGGCTCATTGCGCAGTTCGTCTTCCCACCGTTGCCGGTAAGGGAAACCAGCGCTGCGCCTCCAAAAAATGGGGACGTGTCATGGCCTCACCTCCATCAGCGCTTAACAAAGCGATACCTATTGATGACGCTCTGAGCAGCCTGCTGCGCGGCGCCATCGACATGTTCAACGGGCGCGCGGGCATTCTGGTACTCGCCGATCACCTGGACCCTGCGGGCATGCTCAGTCCCGTGCTGGTGGGCATTGAAGAACCAGAGGCCCACACGTTGCTTGATACGCTGGAGCGCGTCAACGGCTGGAAATATCTGCTCTGGAGTGTTGACGGGCTGGGGCCAAAAGAAGTGCTGCACGGGACCATCCTGCTGCCCGGCGCCTACCCGGCACGGCTGGAAGATTGGTTCCCACAGCGCCCTATTGCAGTAGTGACACTGGTGCTGCGCGAGAGCCAGGGCAACGTCGGCATGCTCCATATCCTGGGCGAGCAGTGGATCACGGCTGTCCCCATCCTGCGCTCGGAACGTGTCGGCGCTGCGTATGCCGCGCAAACCGCCGCCGCCGTGCGCAACGCCATCGAAGCGCGCCGCGCCCGCCAGGAAAAAGAGCAGCTCGAAGCCATCCTCTATTACAGCGCCGACGGCATTCTCACCGTTGACCGCCAACTGCGCATCACCAGCTTTAACCCCGCGATGGAGCGCCTGACCGGCTGGCGCATGCCAGAGGTGCAGGGCCGCTTCTACTACGATGTCCTGCGCCCCAAAGACCCGCAGGGCAATGAGCTTGGGCTGCACAACGATCCGCTGCTTCAGGCGTTTGCCACCAGCGGCCCGATTGTGGACCGCGAGATGATGATTACCACGAAAGACGGCCAGCATGTGGACATTGGCGTCACCGCCTCTGCGATACGCTCGCTGCATGGCGAGCCGCTGAGCGGTGTCCTCAATCTGCGCGACATCACCCGCATCCGCGAAAACGAGCAACTGCGCTCCACCTTCATGTCGATCATCTCGCACGAATTGCAGACGCCCATCGCCATCATCAAAGGCTACGCCTCCACCCTGCGCCGCGAGGATGCTAAATGGGACGAGCAAACCATTCGGGGACGGCTGGAAGCCATCGAAGAAGAGAGTGACCGGCTGCACCATCTGGTCGCCAACCTGCTGCAAGCCTCGCGCATTCAGGCCGGTGGCCTGAAGATGGACCCCGGCCCTCTGGACCTGGGAGAGATGACGCGCAAAGTGGTGCGCAAGTTTGCGGCGCGCAGCCCACACCACACGCTGCGCGTCCACTTCCCAGAGAACATGCCCACCGTCTGGGCCGACCGCGAGCGCATCGAAGAAGTGCTGCTCAACCTGCTGGATAACGCGGTCAAATACTCGCCCAATGCCAGCCTGATCCGCATCGAGGGGCAGGTCACAGACGAAGCCGTGATCGTCAGCGTCGGCGACAAGGGGATGGGCATCCCGCTGCGCGAGCAGGGGCGCATCTTTGACCGCTTCCAGCGCGTCGATAACGCGGCTTCGCGCACCACCCAGGGCGCTGGCCTGGGCCTTTACATCTGCCGCGCCATCCTGGAAGCGCACGGCGGGCGCATCTGGGTGGAGAGCGAGCTTGGCAAAGGCTCGACCTTCTTCTTCAGCCTGCCGCGCATGGAGAAAACGCAGTTGCCAATGGTCCTCTTTGGTACCAGAGAGCAGAAATCTGCGGTAAAATAAAAAAAGTTTTGTATGCGCTTCCCCTGCTTTGGCTCTGTACTATTCTGGTGGTTGAGGAACCTATGGACCAGCTTGATCCGCGCAACCTGACTGTTCTCGTGGTCGATGACGAGGCGCGTATTATCGATTTTATTCGGATGAACCTGGAACTTGAAGGCTTCCACGTCCTGGAGGCTGCCAACGGCTATGAAGCGCTGGAACGCCTGAAAGAAGACCTGCCCGACCTGATTATCCTGGATGTCATGATGCCCCAGATGGACGGCTTTGAAACGCTCAAGCACATCCGCGAAGTCTCCACCGTGCCGGTCATTATGCTGACCGTGCGCCAGGAAGAGGGCGACCGCATTCGCGGGCTGGACCTGGGCGCCGACGACTATATCACCAAACCCTTCAGCCCCCGCGAACTCCTCTCGCGGACTAGAGCGCTGCTGCGCCGCTCATTCATGCCTTCGCCCACGCGCAAAACGAAGATCATGGTAGATGACGAACTGACCATTGATTTCAATAAACACGAGGTCTGGGTGCGCGGCGAGAAAGTGAATCTGCGCCCAACCGAATATCGCCTGCTCTACCATCTGGTCAACAACGCCGGGCGGCTCCTGACACACGAAACGCTGCTCTCCAAGGTCTGGGGCCACGAATACCGCGACGAGGCCCACTATCTGCGCCTCTACATCACCTATCTGCGCCAGAAGATTGAAAAAGACCCGGCCCACCCCAAATACATCCTGACCGAGCGCGGCCTGGGCTACCGCTTTAAAGAATTGGAGCCAGAAGCCGGGGCATAAATAACTGAGCGCTACAACCCGTACAGCACGCGCGCCGCACCGTTCAAAATAGTTTCGGCGCTCTCCCACGCCTCGCTCGCAGAGAGCGCGCCCGCGTCCACCAGTTCGCCCAACACGTCGCCCAGTGAGCGTCGTCCCAGCAGGGCGCCCAGCCAGGTATGCTCTGGGATCACCGAACCATCGGAGCCATAGAGGATTTTGCTGGCCGGGGCCAGCGCCAGCAGTTCCCGCCAGATGGTCGGCATCATGCCCGCCAGGAACGGATTCACCAGCGACACATCCGCGTAAACATGGGGATACACCGCCGCCAGATAAGCGGCCTCGCGGGTATAAGGGTAGCTGGCATGCAGCAAAACAATGCTCGCCCCGCGATAAGCAGCTTGATCCAGACTGGCCTGAATCAATGGGCGCAGCAGCAGCGGATTGCTGGTCAGCAGATCAACATCGGTATCGCCAAAGCCGGTATGAAACTGAAATGGCAAGCTCTGCCTGGCCGCGTGTTCCAGCGCTCGATACAGGAAATAATGCAGCAGCGCCCGCGCCTCCAGTCCCGCCAGCCTGATCTGCCCTTCTCTGGCAATCACCCCGCGCGCCCAGGTGAACGCCGCGCGTACCTCCTCCATCGCTGGCGGGCGCACATCCAACCCGCCTCGATAGGCGATGATGCTCTTCAATCCGACCACGCCGCGCGCCCGCAGGTCAGAAAGCTCTACATCAAAGGCTGCGCGCAGATCATCCAGGCTTTCCGCGTAGAGCAGCAGCATTTGAAGCAGCGTCTCCAGCCGCAGCACCCGCCAGGCCGAACAGCCGCAGACCGCGCCCATCGCCGCTACGCTAAACGCCGCGCTCGACGCCGGATAGCCATCATCCACCAGCATCCCCGTCAGCCGCGCCTCACTCATCAGCGTCGTCAGATACTCTTCGCCTCGCTCCGCCCGCACTGCCAGCACCATCTCTTCATCGGCATCAGGCCCCAGGTCCAGTACCCGACGCATCTCATGCAGCGCCCACTGGTAATACACCAGCGACGGGACATGCGCGGCAACCGGCTGGCGCCCTTCTGTAAAGCAGGCGCGAAACGCTTGCAGGTTCAGCGTGGCCCACTGGTGCAGCAGAGGATGGCAATGATGGTCAATGACTGCAATCTCTGATAGATCAATTGATGGCATGGCGCTCCTAAAAGAAGCCGCCCGCACGTAGCGGGCGGCAAACTCTAGTACCCGGTACGCGGCGCACGTTAGACCTGACCAACAAGTATCGGACCACTTGGCCGCTTTTGCCCACCTCCCGATAGCCCGCCGCCTGCCACCCGAAGCACCAGATTTTTGGGCACGGCGGAAAGCTGCCGGGTAATCACACGGTCAGCTTCCGGCTCAAGCGTGAGCAGGAAACCCTTCACAATGCGCGGATCGAAGCGGCGCCCGGCTTCCGCCAGCAGATGCTGGCACACATCTTCCGATGAACGCGCTGCCTTATAGGGCCGCGCGGAAATCAGCGCGTCATACACATCGACCACCGCCAGCATGCGCGCGCCGATGGGAATCTCCTCGCCAGCGAGGCCCGCCGGATAGCCATGCCCATCGTAGGCTTCGTGGTGATGCAGCACCGTCTCCACAAAAAAAGGATCAAGATCATAGCCAGCCAGCATCTGCGCGCCAACCACTGGATGGCGCTCCATCAGCAGCCGCTCTTCCGTCGAAAGTGCCGTTTCTTTCAGAAGAATATCGTTGCCGATCCAGGTTTTGCCCAAATCGTGAACCAGCGCCGCCAGAGCAAGCTGATGCGCGTCATGCTGATCCCAACCCAGACGACGCGCCAGGCGCCCGGCGTAGCCAGACACGCGCAGGCAATGCTCATAGGTCAGCACGTCGCGCTTTTGAATACTTTCTGCCAGGTCGTGAATCACATGCTCAGTATCACGCTGGCTTGCATACAAGACCATTTCTAATGCAGCCACCTCGCTGCCTCCCTCCTCCCAACTCCTTTTGGAGACCGATCAGCACGAGCAGCCTCTTTCTCACTGCCGACACTGGCCGGGGGTACGCCATTGTATCCCCTCATCCCCGGCAAGCCAGCATAAGCTCGTGCATAATATCCTGCACGCTATAACGCTGTGTCATCAAAAAGGTAACGGGCGCTTGCCATTTCTCCTAGTGGGCAGATTGTTTGCCCTGGCAAAAAGTGAGAGAAAAAAACAGGCAAGAGCCGATTGCTCGCCCTTGCAGAGTTGATCTGGCAAGATTCATGCCAGATTCGTTGTACCCTGCCCTCATTGTAACAAAATATCCACAAGGCCGGACGCCCCGCCCTTTGACTCCTCAAAAATATGAACGTATGGTGCATCGCTGGAAATTCGGCACAGGATATGCTATGGGGCTTATGTTGTCCCACTCGTTTGATCGCATGCTGGAAGAAGGCCCCTGAGCCAGATGGCTGCTGGCATAGGGACTGAGTAATCGGTTCTGGCGCTGCCAGGTGGATATAAGGACCAAAAGGCTATGACCACCTATCGCATCATCTGCTTCATCGCGCTCTGCGTCTGCCTGGTATTTGTCTTCTATTACCCCTGGACGGCCTTCTTTCTGCTGCCGCTCTGGATTGCTTTCGCGCTGCTGCTGTGGAAAGTCGCCATGACGCCGGTAAGCGAACCCAAGCGCGCGGTGGTCTTTCGCATGGAAGTCTTTCATCACATCGCGCGATCCGGTTATATCTTCCTGGTGCCTGGCCTGGATCGCATTGAGCGGGAGATTTCCGTTGGCGAGGAGGTCATGGATTTTAAGGTGCCGCAGTTCTACACTGCCGATGGGGACCGGCCAACCTGCAACTTAGAAGTCGCCTGGAAGATCAGGAACGACGTGGAGGGCCGGGTCAGCGATAAAATCCGCGAGATGGTTTTAATGAGCGACGAACTGCGCAAAAAGCTCGTCGAGCAGACCGTCATCGGCATCGCGCGCGAACTGGCGCTCAGCTATGACGCGATCCAGTTGAAAGACAATCGCGTGCGCGAAGGCTTCTGCACCACCGTCACCCAGGCCGCCAACGAGATTTTAACCGGGCATGGGCTGGTGATTGAGCGCATTTTCTGGCGCGGCTCGCTGCCGCTGCCCGAAGTGCAAAAAGCGCAGGTCGAAGGACAGGTAGCTGAAACGGAGGTCAAATCAATGGTCAAAGCCATCAAAGCCATCCGCGAAGACCTGGGAGAGAGCGTCAGCGCCGAAGACCTCTATGCCCTGCACGAGTTCATCAAAATGATGCGTAGAGGCGGCATGAATCCCTTTAATCGCAACCCACCCAGCAGCTAAAAAAATAGCCGCCACCAGCAAGCAATGCTGATGGCGGCTGGTACAAGCCTGAACCGCGCTACTTCAGCGTATAACGAATGACGCTAAAGTTTCCTTTTCCAGCAGTCGTCACCACCCAGAGCGTGTCATGCCCGTCCGCCGAGGGCTGCACAACCACCTCAAGGGGGTCGTCGGCAAATGGGGGCGTTACCTGCCTCCATGCCTGGCCGCCCGGCTTCCAGGCATACACTGCCCAACTCACCCCCTCTGTTTGGACCAACCGCAAAACCGACCCATCGCTGAGCGTCCCTGCCGGGAAGGCATCATTTGCCGCGTTCGCAGGAATGCCCTGGCTGGGCACCTGCCGCCAGGTCTGTCCCCCATCGGTACTCATCACTCTGGTATAAGCGTTTCCCTGACCCGCAGCAGCGAAAAGCGTTGGCTGAGCGCCGCCCGAACTGACAGCCACGAAGGATTGAGCGTCTGGGTTCTGGTAGGGGAAGACGCCAGCCAGCGTCCAATGAGCGCCCGCGTCATCAGTCCGCAAGATTTCCACGCCAGGACGAGCCTGGGCAGCGAACGCATTGATCGCCCGATAGCCAACTGGCTGCGAGCAGCTTCCCACCTGCGCGAGAGCAAACGCCGTCGAACCTGTTGGAGCCGCCGCAAAACCACAGACCTCTTGCCCCTGTGCCAGCACCGCGCCATCGGCAAACTGCCAGTTTGCGCCGCCATCCGTGCTGCTTATCAGGCGACTATGCTGATTGGCATCAAAGGCTATCAGATAGAGGTGGCTCCCTTGAACGGTTATGTGCAGATCAGCAAGACCTGCTCCATTGGGCAGGTGCATAGAGTTCCAGTGTGCCCCACCATCTCTACTGGCGTAAGCAGAAGTATGATAAGCAGACGCTCCTACCAGCAGAAAGATATTCTGGGCATTGGTTGGGTTGATGGCGAGCAGCGCTTGATCCACTGGCGAAGTCAGCCCATCAGGCAGGGGCAGGTTGCTCCAGGTGGCGCCGTCATCATCGCTCCGCCGGAAGGTCGTCACGTCTATGCTCGCTTCATAGACGACCTGCGGATTACTGGGCGCAATCTGCGGCTGAACAGCAAGATTGGTCAAGCCCGGCACACCCTGCCATCCCCGGTTGCCCGGAGTGGGCGTAGGCGGATGGGGGCCTACCCCGGTGACCGTGGACTTTCCTGCATGGCTGACGACCAGCGCCGTCACAACCAGGGCGACGATCAGCACGGCGGCAATAGCCGTTATTCCTGAAATCAGAGGCCGCCCCACGCGGCGCTCGTGGTGCAGTGGTACTGGCGCTGCATCGCCAGAGTCGGTTGTCGTTTGCATAAAAACCTCCGGCACGCGCGGGAGCAGCACCGGCTGACGTACCCCCGCGCGGCGATCTTCTTCTGCCCACAGTTGCAGCAGCCGGGGCGGAAGGCCAGCAAACGGCTGAGGATCAGGCAGGCGGCGAATCTGTGCATCCATACGCCAGTAATCAGCGCGCGCCGCCGCGCATGCTGGACAGGTAGCAAGATGTGCCGCAAGCGCCGCGCGTTCGGCAGATGAAAGATCAGTTGGATGTAGAGCCGCGAGTTGTTCCGCCCAGGCGTCACAGGGTCTGGGCTTGCGTCTCTTCATCGGCCTGGCCCTCCTTTCCCAGCAGTCTCCGACTTGCTCTCCAGGCACTGATACGCCTGGCGAAATTGCTGGCGTCCCCGGCTGGTATAGGCGCTGACGCTCTTTTCGCTGATGCCCAGCAGTTGAGCGACCTCTCGCTGGCTAAAGCCCCCTTCGATCTGTAGGAGCAGGCAGGTACGGCACTGCGGAGATACGCGCGCCAGCGCTAGCGCGACATATTCAGCCTCGCCTGCGTGTTCTTCTGGTCCGGCCATATCGGGGTGTCCTGCCCCCACATGACCGCCAGCATTTCCCCAAGGAAGCCAGCGAATCAGCCGGGCGCGCCGCAGATGCGAGCGAGCCAGATTGGTAGCAATCCGATAGAGCCAGGGGCCAAAGCGCGCGCCATCTTGAATGCCTGATAACCCGCGCCAGGCTGCGAGAAACGTATCCTGGGCCAAATCGCATCCCAGGTCTTCATCCCCTACCAGCCGCGCAAGATACCGGCAGATGCGGGTGTTATAGCGCTCAAAAAGCGCCGCGAAGGCTGCGCGATCCCCAGCGCGCGCACGCTCCACCAGCCCCGCCAACGCTTCATCCTCAGCAGGCCATGCGGGCATGGCAGATTCATACACAGGCTGCGACATCGAATAGCCCTCCTTACAGAACGGTGTCCTCTGGCTACCCTCTATGACGCATGGGGGAAAGAAAACCCTGTGGCCTCACTGCCCAACCCAGGCATTTTTGCCAGCATTTCTGTGAAACAAGGGAGGCAAGTGGAGAAGTGGAGAAGTGGAGAAGGTGTAGACGCAGCAAACCGGAGAACTGGTTTCTCAATCTCCCGACGCTCTCGGCCCTTCGTGGTGCCAGCCGGAGGCTTGAAATGCCGCCAGGGCTTCCTGATCGCCGGGGATATAGCTCACGATGGGATATTCGGGGGCGCCGCTAAAGACGGTCAACGTCGTGCGCAGCGTCAGCCAGCCGAGCCGCGAGTGGCGCAGTTGAAAGACCAGGCTCGGCGCGGGGACGCCGCCCGGCTCGGCTGCGCGGGCAATACGCGCAAAATCGGGCAGGCGGCGGAGTTCGTTCCAGAGCGCCCGATACTCTGGCAAATAGGTATAGGCGCGCACATAGAATTTAAAATCGCTGAGTACGCGGCGCGCCAGGCTCTCCCAGGGACGAAAGCGCTTGCGATACACCGGATCAAAGGTGATTGCCAGCAGATGAACCGGGGCATCGCGCAGCGTAAACCCATAGGCATCCAACTCGAAAAGATCGGCAGACGCCTGATTCCAGGCGCGCAGATACCAGAGGCGATCCAGGCTGTGCGCCGGATATGAAATATTATGCACCAGCAGCGTCGCCAGATCATTCAAGTCAAGCAGTTCATGCTCTTCCGCCTGATCTTCGGCAGGTGTGCCGGTCAGGGCATAAAACGCATCAAAAAATTGGCGACGCTCCACGCCCCGCAGTTCCAGGGCGCGCGCCAGGGCGCGTGCCACGCGCGGCGAGGGGTTGTCACGCTGGCCGCTCTCCAGGTGATAGATATAGGTCCGCGAGAGGCGCGTCGCCCGAGCCAGTTGGCCCTGCGACATCCCCCGGCGGCGGCGATACTCGCCCATAAGAAGATTGAATGGTGCTGGCATTGGGTGATGACCATCTTGTTAGCTGTTAGTAACAGTATACCATGAAAAGTGTTAGCTGGCAACATTCACCTCACGCCAGAAAACCTCTTATAATGGGGTAATGGGAGGTTCTTTAACATATCAAAGGGAAGACTGTTCCCAACAACAGCATCTACCTGAGAAACAATCTCGCGCTCTTTGGTCTCTAACACGTCATCGTAGGCTGATAGAAGGTTATGTGCCACGCGGGCGCATAACGCCAGAGACTCTCTGAGAAGGAGCGCTTCTATGTCGAACGTGCAGCCAACCCGCCAGACGCAGACGAGCCGCCCTGATCTTATCGCTCGCCCCTGGCTGCGGCATTATGACCCCGCCGTCCCACCCACGCTCACCTATCCAGACAAGCCGCTCACCTGGCTGCTGGATGAGGCGGTGCGCAATTATGGCAGCCGCGACGCCATCATCTTCTACGGGCGCCGCTTCAGCTACTCTCAGCTTGGCGCAATGGCTGATCGCTTTGCTGCCGCGCTGATTGAGCTTGGCGTCAAGTCTGGCGACCGGGTATCCATCTGCCTGCCCAACATTCCGCAGTTCCCTATCGCGTTCTATGGGGCGCTTAAGGCAGGCGCAGTGGTCGTGCCCACCAATCCCATCTATACTGAGCGGGAACTGGCGCATCAACTCAGCGATTCTGGCGCCGAAACCATCGTAGTGCTTGACCTGACCTACCGGCGGCTGCTGAACGTCCGCGAGCAAACGCCGATCAAGCGGATCATCGTTGCAGGCGTGCAGGATTATCTGCCGCCGCTGCTGGCGCTTGGCTTCCCCTTGCAGCAGCGCCTGCAAAAGCATCCCATCCCCACGAAGCACGAGATGCGCGCCAATAGCATGGTGCATCTGTTCAAAGAGGTGATCGGCAAGCCCGATGAGCGTTGGTATCAGTTGCACGCATTGCCCGAAGCCGCGAAAGCGGATGATCTGGCGGTCTTGCAATACACGGGCGGCACGACGGGCCTTGCCAAAGGCGCGATGCTGACGCACCGCAATCTGCTGGCGAACGCCATGCAAGCCTGGGCCTGGACCGAAGAAGCCAAACAGCCGGAGATTATCCTCTGCGCCGCGCCGTTCTTTCATTCCTACGGCCTGACCGTCGCCATGAACGCAGGCATCTGGAGCGGTTCCGCGCTGGTTCTGATGCCGCGTTATAAAGTCAAAGATGCCATCAAGATGATCGAGAAGTATCGTCCGACGATCTTCCCCGGCGTGCCCACGATGTATCTGGGCATTGCCCAGGAGATCGAGAAACACGGCGGCGATATTCGCTCAGTGCATATCTGCATCAGCGGCTCAGCGCCACTGCCTAAAGAGGTCCAGGCTCATTTCGAGAAGCTCTCTGGTGGCAAGGTTGTCGAGGGGTATGGCCTCTCGGAAGCCTCGCCGGTCACGCACTGTAATCCGCTTTATGGCGAGCGACGGCCAGGCATCGGGCTGCCGATGTCCGATACGGATGCAACGATTCAAGACCCGGAGACTGGTGAAATCCTGCCTCCCGGCCAGCCGGGCGAGGTGTGCATTCGCGGGCCGCAGGTCATGCAGGGCTATTGGCAGCGACCCGAAGAGACGGCGAAGATGCTGCGCGGCGGCTGGCTGCATACCGGCGATATTGGGGTCATGGATGAGGATGGCTATTTCTCCATTGTGGATCGGGCCAAGGATATGATTATCGCCAGCGGCTTCAAAATCTTCCCCCGCGAAGTGGAGGAGGTGTTGTATGCCCATCCGAAGGTGGCCGAGGCGGTGCTGATTGGCGTCCCCGATGAGTATCGCGGCGAAGCGCCCAAGGCGTTTATTGTCCTCAAGCCGGGCCAGCAGGCAACAGCAGAAGAGATCATCGCCTACTGCAAGGAGCGGCTGGCGGCCTATAAAGTGCCCAGGCAGGTGGAGTTTCGCACCGAACTCCCCAAAACCATGATCGGCAAGGTGCTGCGGCGCGCACTGCGCGAGGAAGAGGCCGCACAACGCAAGGCGGCAAGCGACTCATGAGGTCTTATCATTTGGTTGAGACAGAGGCGCGGCTTTCGCGCCTGAAGCGCGCAGCTTGAGGCTGCGCCACAAAGCCCGCGCAGACGGGCTGAATAACGGAGGAACACGAGTGGCAACAGAAATCAAATTACAGACCGGCGCGAATTATCTCATCACGCCTGTCACCCAGGCAGAGTTCCTGACGCCGGAACAGTTCGACGAAGAGCAGCGCCTGATCCGCGATACCGCGCGGACGTTTATCGAGCGCGAAGTGCTGCCCAAGAGCGACGCCATTGAGCATAAAGAGCCGGGGGTGCTGCCCGGCCTGCTCAAGCAGGCCGGAGAGAAAGGGCTGCTGGCCGTTGATATTCCTGAAGAATACGGCGGCGCTGATCTTGGGCTGATCGTGAGTACAATTGTGGCTTCTGAGGTCCGCGACGCTTCGTTTGGCGTGGCAATGGGCGCGCAGACCACCATCGGCCTGCTGCCGATTGTCTACTACGGCAATGCCGGGCAGAAGGCCAAATATCTGCCACGACTGGCAACCGGCGAACTCATCAGCGCCTACTGCCTGACCGAGCCGGGCAACGGCTCCGACGCGATGGGCATCAAGACGCGCGCCGAACTTTCCGAGGATGGCAAATATTACATCCTGAACGGCGGCAAACAGTGGATTTCTAACGGCGGCTTTGCGAACGTCTATATCGTCTTTGCGAAAGTCGATGGCACCAAACACACTGCTTTCATCGTTGAGCGCGACTGGCCGGGCGTCTCCACTGGCGCGGAAGAGCATAAGATGGGCATCAATGGCTCATCCACCGTCAGCGTCTATTTTGATAACGTCAAGGTGCCCGTTGAAAATGTGCTGGGCGAAGTCGGCAAGGGCCATAAGATCGCCTTTAATATTCTGAATATTGGTCGCCTCAAGCTGGGCGCGGGCGGCGCCGCAAGCTGCATCGGCGCGCTGGCGCTGGCAACGCCCTATACCAGCGAGCGCAAAGCCTTTGGCAAGCCGCTGAACGCCTTTGGCATGATTAAGAAGAAACTGGCGCACATGGCCTCCGATGCCTATGCTGCCGAGAGCCTGGCCTATCGGACGGTGGGCATGGTCGAGACAGCGCGCCGCCAGGCTGGCGAGAACCACCAGGCGCAGCTTGCCGCGATTGAGGAATACGCCATCGAGGCCGCAATTGCCAAAGTCTTTGGCACCGAGGCTACCGCGCGCTGCGTGGATGAGGGCGTGCAAATCTTTGGCGGCTATGGCTTCATGCAGGAATACCCGATTGAGCGCGCCTATCGTGACGCGCGTATCACCCGCATCTTCGAGGGCACCAACGAGATCAACCGCCTGCTTTCGGTTGGGACGCTGTTCCGCCGCGCGATGGCTGGCAAGATCGATCTGATGTCGGCCTACAGCGCCGCTGAGAGCGAGGTCAAGAGCGGCAAGGCTTCAGACTTCGCCACCAGCGACACGCCCGCCGATCTGCGCGACGCGGTAAACGTGCTGGAGCGCGCCAAGCGTGCGGCAATCTATACTGTGACCAAAGGCGCGCTCAAGTTCATGGCGGCAATGGAAGAGGAAGAAGAGTTCATGGAGTACGCCGCCGATCTGCTGATCGACCTCTATGCCACCGACAGCGCCATTGCCCGCGCGCTGATGGCGCACAAGGCTGGCGATCCAAACGCGCAGGTTCATACCCAACTGGCGCAGTTAACGCTCTGGCGCTTCTTCACCAACATGCGCGCCAATCTGGAGCGCGTCTTGCAGGCCATCACCAGCGGCGACGAACTCCACGAGGAACTGGCCCGCGTGCGCGCCTATCTGGGCGATTACACACTCAACGCCGTGGCCCTCCAGCGCGAAATTGCCGCGCTGGTCGTGGCGAAGAATGGCTATCCGCTGGCCGCCTAGCCGTGTGCCTGGCGATTAAAATCGCGGCTAGAGGCTGCGCCACGCAGGCGGCCTGCGTGGCCTGGGACGGGGAGAAGACCATCTGGCTGGCGTTCTCATCTGATTGCTATTCGTCCCCAGGCGCTGCTGCCTGGGGACTTGTTTACCGCAAAGGAGCAAATTACCCATGCCTGATGCTGTGGTTGTCAGCGCCGTGCGCACGCCGATTGGGCGTGCCGTCAAGGGCAGCTTGAAAGATGTGCGCGCCGATGATCTGGCGGCGCTCGCCGTGCGCGCCGCTGTGGAGCGCGTACCGAATCTAGATTTGAGTTTGATTGAAGACGTGATTCTGGGATGCGCCATGCCCGAAGGCGAGCAGGGCATGAACGTTGCCCGCATTGTCACCGCGCTGGCAGGACTGCCTTATACCGCTGGCGGCGTCACCGTCAATCGGTTCTGCGCCTCCAGCCTGCAAGCGTTCAACATGGCCGCGCAAAACATCTTGCTTGGGATGGGCGATGCCTATGTCGCGGGCGGCATCGAGAGCATGTCGCGCGTGCCAATGGGCGGTTTTAATCCTGATTTTAACCCTAAACTGGTGAATAACCCCCAAGGGATCGAAATCTGCGGCAAGCCAGGCACAAAGAACCCTGGCTTCGATCAGGTCTACATCTCAATGGGCATGACGGCAGAAAATCTGGCGAAGCGCTATCACATCAGCCGCGAGGCGCAAGACAGGTTCGCGCTGCGCAGCCACCAGCGCGCCATTGCAGCAACTGATAACGGCACCTTCAAGCGCGAGATCGTCCCCGTGCCGCTGCCCGATGGCAAGACGATGGAGATCGATGATGGCCCACGCCGCGATACCTCGCTGGAGAAGCTGGCGGCGCTGGAACCTGCTTTCCTCAAGGGCGGGACCGTCACCGCTGGCAACAGTAGCCCGCTCAACGATGGGGCGTCGGCGGTGGTCGTCATGTCGGCGGAGAAGGCGAAAGAGTTGGGCATCAAGCCGATTGCTCGCGTGCTTTCGATGGCTGTCCAGGGCGTTGAGCCGGAAATCATGGGCATTGGTCCCGTCGGCGCGGTGACAAAAGCCCTCAAGCGCGCCAACCTGAAGCTGAGCGATATTGACCTGATCGAACTGAACGAGGCGTTCGCAGTCCAGAATCTGGCGGTCATTCAGGAGCTTGGCATCGATGAGGAGAAGCTAAACGTACACGGCGGCGCGATTGCGCTGGGCCATCCGCTGGGCTGCTCTGGCGCGCGGCTGATCGCCACGCTGATGAACGCGCTCCAGACCTATGACAAGCGGCTGGGTCTGGCGACGCTGTGCGTTGGCGGCGGCCAGGGCGTCGCTACCATCTTTGAGCGCGTGGCCTGAACCCTTGCGCTCATAACGGGTTGCATCTGAAAGCAGGACAGGTTATGACAGATACTCAGGTGACGCCCTGGGGCGTCGCCACAGCCGAGGAATTGCTAGCGCGGGGACAACAGACACTGGAGAAGCAATCCTTCAGCGTGTTGATGGGCGCGCAGCTTGTTGCCCTATCGCCAGGGCACACCGAGTTGCTTATCCCGCTGCGGCCCGACTTTTATCAGCATCATGGATTTGCGCATGGTGGGGTTGTTGGATATGTGGCTGACACTGCCCTGGGCTTCGTTGGCGGAGCCGTCTTGGGTCCCAATGCTGTCAGCGCCGAATACAAAATCAACTTTGTGCAACCGGCGCGTGGAGAGAAGCTGATCGCGCGGAGTACGGTTATTGCCGCTGGCAAGCGCCAGGCCATCTGCCGATGCGACGTATTCGCAGTAGATGGCGCGAATGAATACCTCTGCGCGACGGCACAAGGAACCATCGTAAAGAGGGGCAAAGATGACCTATAAAGTTGAACATGCAGCCGTCATTGGCGCGGGCGTGATGGGTGCGGGCATCGCCGCGCATCTGGCAAACGTCGGCATCCCCACCTTGCTGATGGACATGGTGCCACCCGACGCCCAGGGCAGCACAGACCACGCAGCGCGCAGCCGCATTGCCGCCTCTGGCATTGAGCGCCAGTTGAAAGCAAAGCCCGCGCCGGGCTTTTATAGCCCGCGCAGCGCGGCGCTGGTCACGCCCGGCAATATCGAAGATGATCTACCAAAACTTTCAGGCGTCGATCTGGTGATTGAAGCCGTTTTTGAGCGGCTGGACATTAAGCGCGACCTGTACAGTAAAATCGAGCTGGTGCTTGGCCCCAATACCATCATCACCTCTAACACCTCTGGCCTTCCGGCGCGACTTCTGCTGGAAGGGCGAAGCGCAGAGTTTCAGCGCCACTTTCTGATTACCCACTTCTTTAACCCCGTGCGCTTCCTGAAGCTGCTCGAACTGGTACCAGGCCAGCAGACCGATCCCCAACTGCTGGCGTTCATGCAGCATTTTGGGACCGAGCGGCTGGGCAAGGGCATCGTCGTCTGCAAAGACACGCCGAATTTCATTGCCAACCGGCTGGGCAGCTATGGTTTCTGCGTCACCATCCGGCGCATGCTGGACGGCGGCTATAAGATTGAAGAGGTGGATGCCATTTTTGGCGAAGCGCTGGGCCGCGCCAAATCTGCCGTTTTCCGCACTGCCGACATCGCCGGAATTGATACGCTGGTGCATGTTGCCGATAACCTCTACGAGAACCTGCCCAACGACTCGCAGCGCGAGGTCTTCAAGCTGCCCGAATTCGTGCGCGAGATGGTCAAACGCGGCTGGACCGGCGAGAAAGGCGGCCAGGGCTTCTACAAGCGAGTCAAGGATGCCGAGGGCCAGACGCAGATTCTGGTGATTGATCCGGCGACCCTGGAGTACCGCCCACAAGACAAGGTGCGCTTCGACTCCATTGGCAAGGCGCGCAACAATCCTGATGTCTCGGAGCGCGCCAGGATCATTCTCGGCAGCGATGATCGCGCGGGCACGCTGGCCTGGGAAATCACCGCCGACGGACTGATCTATGCCGCCGAGCATGCCGCCGAGATTGCCCATACCATCGTGGATATTGACCGCGCTATGCGCTGGGGCTTCAACTGGGAGCAGGGCATGTTTGAAAGCTGGGATGCCCTGGGCGTCGAATGGACGGCAGAACGCATGCAGCGCGATGGTCGCCCGCTGCCGCAGATGCTCAAGGACGTGCTGGCGACGCCGGAAAAGCGCTTCTATCCAGAGGAAAAGACAGGCCAGAAGCGCTTCTTTGATTTCGACACAAAGCAGTTCAAGCCTGTCACCGGCGAAGAGGGGCTGGTGCGGCTGGCGACGCTGCGCAAGAACAACCGGATTCTCGATGAGAACGGCTCGGCTACCATCTTTGACATGGGCGATGGCGTGCTGTGCGTCGAGTTCCATGCCAAGATGAACGCGCTCGACCAGGATATGGGGCTGATGATGGCGAAGGGGCTGGAAGAGGCGCAGAAGAACTTCCGCGCCCTGGTCATCGGCAACGAAGCGCCCGACTTCTCCGCCGGAGCCAACATCTTCGCGCTGGTCATGGCCGCCAGAATGGGGCAATGGGAGATCATTGAGCAGCAGGTACGTGGCCTGCAAACGCTCAACATGGCGATGAAGTACAGCCCCACGCCAGTCGTCGTGGCGGCGGCTGGCCGGACGCTGGGCGGCGGATGCGAGATCGTCATGCACAGTTCTAAAGCGCGGCTGGCCGCCGAAACCTATATCGGCCTGGTCGAAACGGGCGTCGGCCTGCTGCCTGCTGGCGGCGGATGCAAAGAAATGCTGGCGCGCTGGGCAAAGAGCCGCGAAAAGGGGCCGTTCCCGCCTGTGCGCCGGGCGTTTGAGTTGATCGCTACGGCCACCGTCTCGACCAGCGCCGCCGAAGCGCAGGAATACCGCTTTATGCGCAAAGAGGATGCAATCACGCTGGACCGCGAGCGCTTGCTAACTGACGCCAAGGCCGACGCCATCGCTCTGGCTGAGGCCAAAGCGCGCGGCGAATGGCAGCCGCCCACGCCGCCAACGTTCCATCTGCCAGGACCGGGTGCCCGCGCCGTGCTGGAGGAGCAGGCGCGTGGCCTCTACCTGCAAGGCAAGGCGACTGAGCATGATCTGGTGGTCGCCAGCCAGGTGGCGCGCGTGCTGACCGGCGGCGAAACGTCCTTCTTGCGCGAGATGAGCGAGCAGGATGTGCTTGACCTGGAGCGCGAAGGCTTCCTGAGCCTGCTCGGCACGGAAAAGACCCAGGAGCGCATCGCTTACACGCTGCAAACGGGCAAGCCGCTCAGGAACTAAACGCGCATGCTGGGGGCACACTGGCAGTAACGCCCCCAGCATCTATGTTTATCACTTCTCCCAATGCAACACTTTGTCAAAGCGGCGCACCGCACGTCGGGTGCGAATCGCGTCAGAAACATTCATCGTTCCTGCTCCTCAAGCTCTAGCTGCTGGCAGAGCCATTGGGCACGGTCCTGCCGCGCCTCAGCGTTAAAGCCATGCCCGCTGTCATACCACTTCGTTTGTTTCGGCTCACTTGCAGCCTGCTCATAGTGCAGGGCTTCCTGTTCGGTGACAGATTCATCATGCCGGGCAAACTGAAAAAAGAGCGCTGAAGGGGCCGCAGAGCCAATATAATGCACGGCGTCCAGCGGCTCCATCAAATCCAGGAAGCGTTCCCATATCTCCGGCGGTGTGGTTGCTCTGGCCTGAGCAATCAATGGATGAGCAGTCATACGATAGGAGTTCGTCAGGCTTCCATACCCAGCCATCAAGACAAACGCCTTGATACGCTTCTCTACAGCAGCAAGCACGCCCCCAAAGGTGGCGCCGTAGCTGTGCCCCACATAGCCAATGCGCGTTGGATCGACATTCTGGCAGGCAATCAGCACATCTACTCCGCGGCGCACATCGGTGATAAGCTGAATCTCAGCTTCCTGCGGGGCCTCAACTGGTCTATAGGCGGGTGATCTCAGCGCTTCAGGACGACGATGCGGCGAATCAATACACAACGAGACAACACCCCGCCTGGCTAGAGCTACCGCTTCATCCACAAACTCTTCACGATCTCCCTCGCCCCAATGGACAAAGATCACCCCGGCGAAGGGGCCTTGCCCCGATGGCATGATACAATAGGCGGGCACTTTGCCGCCCTTCGGACTGGCATAGGTGATGTCCTGCACGATGACGCCATCGCGGTTGTGCGTGGAAGCCACCACGACCTCAAGTGGGGCATGCTGGTCATACTCAAAGCGAGCTATGTCAGGCATACATCCTCTCTTCCTTGCCATGCGGCAGTTCTTCACTGGAACTATCTTAGCAAAAATATCGCCGGGCGACGAGAGATGGTTCGCCTGTAAGATGTTATTTTCTCCCTGTCAGGTATTGCCCGCTCGTGCGATAGCAAAAGTGAAGAGATATTTGTGAGGCGCCTCTTGATCTCTGTCACGAAAGGGTTGTCTGTTCATGATTGAAACTGAGCGGTCTACACCGCCAGCAGCGCTCTCGTTTGAGGCTTTCACCCGCCTGGTGGAAGAACACCAGCACCCGCTGCATGTCTTCCTGCGCGGTTTTGTAGGCAGCAGCGAGCAGGCGCTTGACCTGATGCAAGACACGTTCTATGCCGCCTGGCGGGCAGCACGCAGCGGGATTGCGCCCTTTGTGGAAGGCTACGAGGAAGAGGCCGTGCGCCGCTGGCTGTTTCATACGGCGTACTGCCGGGCCATTTCGACGCTGCGGCGGCGGCGACTGATTCGCTGGGAATCGCTCAGCCAGTTTTCCGAGCCAGAGACGAGCGACGAGAACCCCTCGTTCGAGGAGCAGATTGCCGAGAGCGAACTCCTGCGGGCAGCGCTTCAGCGCCTCTCGCCCCAGGATGTGGCCTGCCTGTTACTGCGCGTCGTCCAGGGCTTCAGCGCCGCCGAAGTGGGCCAGATTGTGGGGGCGTCGGCTGAAGTCGTTACCAAACGCCTTTCGCGCGCCAGACAACGCTTGCGCGCTGCCTACCTTGCCCTGGAGGGCCAATCCAAGGAGCATACGCATCCATGAAAACGCATAACACCCACGCAGCACCGGAGCCGGGTTCAGGCTGTGCCGCCTTCGCACCCCTGCTGCCGGTGATGAATGAAGCAGACATAGACGCAGACGATCTGACCAGCCTGCGCGCGCATCTGGAGACCTGCCCCTATTGCCAGGATCAGCTTGCCTCCTACGAACGGCTTGACGCGGCCATGCGCCGACATCTTGGCCCGGCAGCAGTCCCCAGGCTCTCGGCAGCCGATATTCTCCGCGGCTTTGCGCCTGAGAGCCAGCACACAACGCCGACCCTTGCTGCTGATAGAAGGAGCGAGCGTGCTGCGCTCTTGGGCAGAAGCCACCCCCAATCAAACGATCAGGAGGCGGATCGGCATCCTTTCCGCCCAGAAAGACAGGGTACAATGCAAACTCCAGTGCTTGCATTTCGCACGAGATGGACCCTCCTCCAGCGCCTCAGCGCCATCGCGGCGGCTGTGCTGCTCGTGGCGCTCGTCGGGAGTCTGGCGGCTGGATTAGTGCTGGTACGCAATCATGGGAATAATGGGCAAACTAGCACTACCCAGGAGAGCATTTACATTGTTACAAATGACGAATCTACAGGCGCGAGCTGGGTGTATAAGCTGAACGCCCAAAGCCACACCCTCCAATGGAAGACACAAGTAGGAGGCCAGGTCAGTGGAGGAGCCATAGTTGTAGATGGGATCGTCTATGTGAACGCACCAGGCAACGGCATTATTGCCCTTAATGCCAGCGACGGCTCTCCGCGTTGGGGGTCTATACCACTGGTGCCTTATTTTGGCAGCGCCATATTTGGCTCCGCACTGGTAGTAGGTGGGGGGGCAGTCTACACCCCTGGCGGGGACGGCTCGGTATACGCATTTAACGCCTCTACCGGAGCGCCCCTTTGGCACACTCCGGTGGCAGCCGATAGCACCGAGGCGCAGGATGGCCTGGTTATCGATCTGACCTACGGTGATGGGGTTCTCTATGGGAACGAAACCCAAACACAAGTGGGCCTACAAGAAAGTTCTCTCTTTGCTCTTAATGCCGCCACTGGCGTGTTGCTCTGGCGCACCTCAGCATCAGATGGGCAAATCTTCGGCGCACCGCAGTTTGCCAATAACATGGTTTTTGTGAGCCTCTCCCCTTCCGACGAGCCTGCCGAATCTGTTGCGGCATATAATGCAAAAACCGGCGTCCAGCTCTGGCATTCACAACTGGTCAATGCAAATTTGTACATAACGCCAACAATAGTCAATAGGACGCTCTACCTTGTCGGGTACGATACCTACGGCTATGCTGGAGCCTATGGCGCTATTTATGCGCTCAATACAACCGATGGCACGGTGTTGTGGAGCTACAGCAATCCATCAGATGGCGAAGCATTTTTTAACCCGCCAGAGGTGGTTGGAGGCGTCCTCTATATCAGCGGGAGAAGCGCTCTTGATAAGGACTTTGTGCTGGCCCTCAATGCCAGCAATGGAACGGTACGCTGGCGCTACCGTGCCAACTTCCTGGATGAATCGCTGGCAGTGCAGAACGGCGTCCTCTATATCTCGCTGGATACAGGCGTCCTGTACGCCCTCCGGGCTGCTGATGGCTCGGTGCTGTGGCACGCCTCCTATGTCACGGGGTTTTTCTATGGCTCGGCTCCCGTGACAGTAGCGCCATAAAACAAAACTGGCAAGGAGAGATACCAAGGACTGCCCCACTTGCTGGGCAGCCCTTGGTATCTGTCTTATTTCAGGCTCTATTGATGATGCTCTCTCTACGCTGGAGCAGCTTGCATGCCAGCAACCTTATTCACCACATCGGCCAGGAGCTTTACCTGATCCAGTTCAGGGATGCAGGGCCAGGCAATCACTTCATCCATCCCCATATCCAGCCGAGACTGGATCGCCTGCTGCACTGCCTCTGGCGTCGCTGGCAGCGTGCGTATCATGCCCTCAACCCCTGGTCCCAGGAAGGCGTAATAATCGCGGAGAGAAACGCTCGCGCGCTCAAGGGCGTTGGAACCCAGGCCAAAATAGAACGCCCCTACAAAGCGGGGCTTGCCGGGCCTGCCTTCAGCCTTCCAGGATGCCTCAGCAGCACGATAGAGTTCAGCAGCCTGCTCAACGCTGCCGCCGCCAGCAATATAGCCATCGCCCCAGCGGCCCACCCGCCGCATGGCCGCAGGCGAATAGCCGCCAATCAACACCTCTGGCCCACCTGGCCGGACCGGCTTCGGCCCGATGGCCCCAACGCCGTTGCCCAGCGGCTGGCCGGACCAGATACGTTTCATCAGCGCCAACTGCTCATCAAAGCGCTTTCCACGATCCTTGAAAGGGACCGAAGCGGCGCGAAAATCATCCTCCCGAATCCCGACGCCCAGACCCAACGTCAGGCGCCCATTGGAGAGCGCGTCCAGACTTGCCGCCTGTTTTGCCAGGACAGCAGCATTGCGCAGCGGCGCCAGCAGCACGCTGGTTATTAGGCGAACGCGCCGCGTCACCCCCGCGCAGGCGCTCAGTGTCACCAGCGGCTCATAGTTGGGATAGACCAGGCGATCAATAATACTCAGGCTGGAGAATGGGCCAGACTCCGCCAATTTGGCCCACTCCATCAGGCGTTCGCCGGGTACATCGGGGATATTCGCCGGGAGGCCGATACCAATCTTCATACAACGCCCTCCTTTGGGATAGCCAGGCAGGATAGCCTATGGGAAACCGGATCGGGAGGGATGCAACTTTTGTGCCCAGGAGAGCAGGCGCGAAAAATGGCAGAACCACCCAAGGCGCCAAATCAGCTAGTGGTAGCACAGGGCTTTATAGAATGGCACGCTCAGCCCGCAGCAGCGATGACCAGGATACCGCTGAAGATCAGCAGCGCGCCCACGGTGCGCAGCGGACCAAAACCTTCGCCCAACCAGCGCCAGCCGATAAGCGCCGCAAAGACGATGCTGATCTCACGAATTGCCCCACCATAGCCAACATTGACGCCTGGCAGCGCGTAGGCATGCAGGACCAGCAGATACGTCACCATCATCAAGACGCCCACCAGGATGATACGCAGCCAGTTCGCACGCCATTCAGCCAGAACCGCCCGACGACCATAGCGCAGCAGCACCGCCGGGGCTGTCAACACTGCGCTCAAAGCCAGCACCAGTTCAGTATAGGGAGAGGGATCGGCAAAACGCACCGCCGCCCCATCAATGATGGTATAGATCGAGATGCACAGGGCCACAAGCAGGGCCGCAATCACAGCGGCTGGACTCACGCTGATCGATTTCCCGCGCGACCACCAGGCGCCGCTGCCCACCACGATCAGGCCCAACAGCAGAATGCCCAGTCCAGCCAGCCCTGGCAGCGTCGGATACTCGCTCAGGAAAAGCGCCGCCCAGACAGCCAGTAAGGCGGGCGCAGCGCCGCGCGCCAGCGGATAGACCAGCGAGAAATCGCCCAGCTTATACGCCAGCGTCAGGGCCACAAAATAGGCGGCCTCCATTGCGCCGCTGCCCAACACATAGGGCCAGACGCGCGCGGGAAGTCCAGGCCCAATGATTACGAGCGGCGCAAAACACACCACACCCACCACCAGTGCCCACCACGTAAAAACCTGTTTTTCTCCCGCTCGTTTGACAAACAGGTTCCACCCGGCATGCAGCACCGCCGCAAGTAGTAATAACCCTAACGCGCCTGGCGGCATGTTAATTTCTGCCTTTCACTCTCTCCGAGGATGGAGGAAACAATACGGTTGATGATGAAGCGTGTTGACATTCTGTACCTTCGGCCCTACTATACATGACACGCCGCGCTTGCGCCAGAGGCAACAAGGGGGTAGGATGAGGCAAGACGATCAAGCGCCCCATCGCAAAAGGAGCAGAAATGATGTTCCAGCAGCCCGAACCATTGCGTCATTTCAGCGGACACAGCGATTGGGTGCAAAGCCTTGCCATCTCACCAGACGGCCAACTTTTAGCGTCGGGCGCCAACGATCAAAGCATCCGCCTCTGGAACCTGGCAACGGGAGCCTGCCTGGATGTCTTGTGGGGGCACACCGGCAATATCCTGGCGCTGGCCTTTGCGCCGAATGGGCAGTTGCTCGCTTCAAGCGCCAGCGATCAGACCATCCGCCTCTGGAACCTGCGGCGCAGAAGCACGCCGCGCATCATCAAACAGCCCGATACAACGGTCTGGGGTCTGGCTTTTGCGCCTGACGGTGCCTGGCTGGCAGCAGGAGCAAACGACACGTCGATACGTCTCTGGCATCCCACCACCGGCAGGTTGATCGCTGATCTGGGCCATCACGAGGACGAGGTGAACAGCATTGCCGTCTCGCCAGACGGCCAACTGCTGGCTTCAGGCGCCAACGATGAAACGGTGCGCATCTGGGAGATCGCCGGGCGGCGACTGGTGCGGGTGCTGGATGGACATTTCGGCGGGGTCAATGCGCTGGCCTTCTCGCCCGATGGTCGCCTGCTGGCAGCGGGATCGAGCGATTATCTGGTGCGGCTCTGGGAGCCAGCATCTGGACAACTCCTGCAAACGCTGGAGGGGCATGACGAGTTAGTACGCAGCCTGAGCTTTTCAGCCGATGGAACGCTGCTGGCCTCGGCAGGTCATGACGGAACCGTCCGGCTCTGGCAGCCGCAGACGGCTCAATGCCTGGCTGTGCTGGACAGCTTTGGAGGCGCCGTCAATGCTGTGGCGCTCACCTCAGATAATGCGCTGCTGGCCGCCACCATGAGCGATCCAGTGGTACGGCTCTGGCATTCGGGCGGGCTGCTCAGGTGAACGAGCCAGAGCCTGGGGCCGGACGCTGATAGAGCGTCGCCGGGTCATTTGCAGGACCGGGCGAGGAACTGGTTGGCGCCGTCAGGTCGCCAGGAGCATCCGGCGCGGCAGGGGCAAAGCTATCCAGCGGCGGAGCGCCATAACCAGTCACCGGCTGCGCGTAATACTGCCCGGCAGAAGATGGACCCGAAGCAGTTCCGGCAGCAACCGGAGCGCCCATTGCGGCCTGATTGGCAGCGCGGGCAGCGCTGCTGCGGGCCGCACGCTTGCGTGCGCGGGAAACCTCCAGGATGACGCCAAGCAGGAGCAGTGCTATCGCCAGGCCATCAACCAGCCATTCATATTTATAGGCCCCAAACAGCACCTGCGCTTTGCACTGCTCAGAAGTCGTGCAGAGATATTGATGGGTCAGGTGGCGATAGGCGGCGCGCAGAGGCGAGAGCGATTGAGACACTGCGAGCGCCAGCGCAGACAGCCCGGCAAAGAGAAAAATGGGGCGACGGGTAGAACGCGCGTAGAACAGGGCAACCGCGCCGACCACAAACCAGAGCGCGACCAGCAGGAAGACCGGCCAGGCCAGCGCAATCACTTTTCCAAGATATTGCATTGGATGCCTCCAGAGCAGCAACAGGCAACGCGCCTGGCGAACGCAGATACACTTTCAGATCGCAGCCGTAGGCTGCTCACGCCCTCCAACAGCGCCAGTCAGGGCCACCACAACCGCCATCGCATACTGGCGAGTATGCGAGATACTGACATCCAGATGGGCAATCCCCAGGGCTGCCGCCAGCTTTGCCGCATCTCCCAACAAGCGGAGCGCTGGCTTACCACTCGGCTGGCGCAGAATCTGCATATCATGCCAGGACACCGACGCGCCAATGCCTGTGCCCAGCGCCTTGGCGCAGGCTTCTTTCGCGGCAAAACGCCCCGCCAGCCAGGTGATGCGGCGGCGGCTCTCCTCAAGCTCTTCCTCCGTAAAGACACGATGGAGGAAACGCGCGCCAAAGCGCTCAACGCTCTGGGCCACGCGCTCGACCTCAATCAAATCAACCCCTACTGCCACGCCCCACCCGCCGATAAACGGCTCTGGCAGTGCCGCCGCCAATCTGCCAGCAGACGTAGGGGAAGATAGCTCTGTCGGATGAGAAGCCGCTGGCGCGTGCTTCCCAGTTTTTCTGCCAGGCATGGTGTTTCCTTATGATAGCAGGCATGATAGCAGGCGCTTCTCGCAGCCCTGATTTCCCTACCAGTGAACATCTCTCTGCCCATTGATACCACATCCCAGGGCATCACTGCCGTTGTATGCCAGCGGTGGCCCCACCGTGAGCCGGTGGGGGCACCGGCGCTGCGCCCCACCCTCAGCAGGATGGGCTTATGAGCTGCCAGCGCGATGCGAAGCCAATCAACAACCACCGGGTCAGCGCTTCCCGGCCCTGGGCAGCGCCCCAGAAACACGCGGCTCAACAGAGGCGCCATGATTGCTTTGCCCATTCGACAATCCCAGCAGCGCGTTGCCGGAAGCGCGCCCTATACCCCGATACGTAAAGCCCAACCGCTGCATCTCCGCTGGCTCGTAGATATTGCGGCCATCAATCAAGATGGGGCGGCGCATGCTCTCGCGGATGCGTACCATGTTGAGCGATTTGAACTCATTCCAGGGGGTCACAACCACCAGGGCATCAGCACCTTGAGCAACTTCATAGCTGGTCTGGCAATAGGTTACTGACAGTCCCGCCAGCGCTTGCTGGGCCGTCTCTTTTGCCACCGGATCATAGGCCCGTACCTCAGCGCCCTGGGCCAGCAGCCAGCGAATAATATCTACCGAAGCCGCCTCGCGCATATCATCGGTATTCTCTTTAAAGGCCAGTCCCAGGATGCCAATCGTCGTGCCGCGCAGACCGCCCAGCAGCGAAACCAGCTTATCCACCACCAGCCGCCGCTGGTCCTGGTTAATCTCCATCACGGCATTCAGCAGTTGAGGATGCAGGCCAGCCTCTGCGCCCATATGGGCTAAAGCCTTGACATCTTTGGGAAAACAACTGCCCCCATAACCCAGGCCGGCGTCAAGAAACGCGCGTCCGATGCGCTTATCATAACCCATCCCGGCGGCCACTTCTTTGACATCAGCGCCCAGCCGCTCGCAGATACGGGCAATCTCATTGATAAACGAGATTTTGGTTGCCAGAAACGCATTGGAGGCGTATTTAATCATTTCCGCCGTATAAATATCGGTAATCACCATCGGGGCGCGCAGGGGCAAATAGAGTTCGGCAACCAGGCGTGCCGCTTCCGGCTCGGTGGACCCCAGCACCACGCGGTCTGGCTGCAAGAAATCCTGAACAGCAGCGCCCTCGCGCAGAAATTCGGGATTGGAGACGACCGAGAAGCGCACGTCCGGGCGCTTGAGGTTCTGGCGCACCAGATTTGCCACAATGTCACCAGTACCCACCGGCACCGTGCTTTTGTTGATAATCACGGCATAGTGATCGAGTTCTTGCGCAATCGAGCAGGCGGCACTCTCGACATAATGCAGGTCGGCGCCATGCCCATCCTGGCCGGTGGGCGTGCCTACTGCAATAAAAATAAATTCAGCATCCTTCAGGCCCTCGCTGTAGCTGGTCGTAAAGCGCAGACGCCCGGCCTCCACATTGCGCTCTACCAGTTCGCCCAGACCCGGCTCATAGATAGGCAAGATACCAGCTTTGAGCTTCTCAATCTTTTCGGGAATAATATCAACACATGTCACCTGATTGCCCATGTCGGCCAGGCACGTACCAGTCACCAGGCCCACATAGCCTGTACCAATCACACAGATATTCCGCAAGTATTTCCTCCTCACAAGGGTGGCTTTTGGACGGCCTCCCTTTTGTATGTAACGATTTTCCGCGCCCTCTGTCACCCCATGATGGGGTCATTGCGCTCATTTGACAATGAACGGCGGCTGGGCCATAATGGCGGTGGCCGGATACACCTCATAGCAGAGATGCACTCTGCCGATAACAGCCGGGAGGATCGTGAATAGTATGCCACAGAGCGCTCTTACACTTTCATATATTATTATCAATATTAATCCCGTCTTTTATCTCGGCCCGCTGCAAATTCACTGGTATGGAGTGGCCTATGTCGTGGGCATCAGCATAGGACTTTGGGCTATTTTGCGCTACGCGAAACGGCTGGGCATTGACTCAGAGCATGTCTACAGCGTTTTCTGGTGGGCAGCCCTGGCCGGATTGATTGGCGGGCGGCTCTATTTTGTGATCCAACAACCTGATCTCGTCAACACGTATCTCAAAAATCCGATTAACATTATTGCCGTCTGGAACGGCGGCATGGCGTTTTTCGGCGCGATCTTTCTGGGCGTGGCAACGGTGGCCTTTGTCTCCTGGAAACGGAAACTTCCGATCTGGCTGGCGCTGGATATTGCTGCACTCTTCGCGGCGGTCGGGCAGATTTTCGGGCGCTTTGGCAATCTTATCAATGGTGACATTGTTGGCTACCAGGCAGGGACACTATCGGTACAGCCAAGCGCGGTCAATGCCTGCGCCCTGCCGTCCTCAGCCCCGTGCATTGGATTTGTCTCCGATCCACATGTTGTGCCCTGGGCCACGCTCTACGCCAATCCTGGCGCTTTTACCCAGAACGACGTTCCGGTGCATCCAGCCGCTCTCTACGAGATAGGCATGAATCTGATCCTGCTGGCAATTCTCCTTCCCCTGCTGCTGCGTCTGCCGCGCATCAAGATGGGGCTGGTCTCGGTCATCTATCTGGCAGGTTATGCTATCACGCAGTTCATCGTCTTCTTCTTCCGCAGCCCTGTGAGCCAGCCATTCACGCCCTTCCTGGGCATTGACGGTCTTAAGCAAGCACAGTGGACAGCTATTTTTGTGCTGATCGCCCTGATCCCGTACTATTTCCTGCTCCAGCGCACCTCACGCTCCTGGACAAAAGAAGCAGCAGAAGCTCTGGCGGCGCTCCAGGCAGAGAGGCGGCGCCAGGCTGAGGAAGCGTATCGAGAGCAGCAGGCAGCATCTGCTGAGGCGGATTCCACGCATCACGCGCATGAGCTTGCTCACGCTGCACACCACGCGGAAGAGCAGCCGGCAAAAGAAGCAGCCGACGATGAGCGTGCTGACGAACGCGAGCGCACAAATCATGCCGACGAGGATGCCCATGAGGCATCACCCGAACACGCGCATAAAGCTGCTGCGTTAGAAGAGTATGGGGCAGCGGCTGAATATACCGACGCGATGGCTGCCGAGCTGCGCACCGAAGGCATTATCGTTTCAACACCTGCATCGGAGGAGGCCAGCACCCAGCCAGAGGGTGGCTCGGAGACTCGCAAAAAGCCACGCGCCCGCTCCAAGGGCACAGAAAAACGTGCTTCCAAAGAGTAAGGGGCAGGACGCCAGGATCGGGCAGGCGAAGAAGCAAGACAAGCGAGAGGGGGCCGCTATGGAGAACCCGAAGCGAGCAACAGCACTGGCAGAAACGCTGGGTGGCACTGAAACCCAACGCGGCGTGAAACTGGGCATTATTGCCGCAAGCGTAGAACTCATTTTGCTCTTTGGTGGAAGAATCTTGCTCAGGGGGCAGTCCGACGTTTTTGATCCAGATCGCGGGCAAATTGCCCCGCTGGTAGTTGACCTCCTCAGCGGATTTATCCCACTGGTGATAGCCACTGTTCTCGCCTTCTATGCAGGTCTGAGCGCGCCTGAAGCCAAAGAGGGAGAGACGGGCAGAGCAGGTTTGCTTGCTGGAGCCATAACGATGCTGTTGTACTGGATCGGACAAAGCATTTATGTGCTGGTCGATGGAGCGCTCAGTTCGCAGGGGCTGCCGCTCGGCAGTTATATACAAACACGCCTGATTACTGGCATAGGGTTCTTCGTGATCGGCGGATTGTTCGGCTGGTGGGGCAGCCGCGCGGCTGCGCGGCGGGCACGCTCCATTCTGGCCGCGCCAGCAAGCGGCACACTTAGCCTTTCAGGTTCCTGGTCCGGCCCGGTAGATGCCTCGTCGAAGATGAGCAGCCCTGACCTGAGCAACCAGATCAGCCAGGAAGATGAGGACAGCACCAGAGCATCTGACGATGGAAAACTGGACAAATGGGGCAGCCATTTCGAGCGGGAGCAAGGCAGCTTATCGGGCGATAACGAGGGGTGAGGATGGAGCCGGGAAGGGAGCGATTCCCTTCCCGGCTTTTTTCAGCGTCTGGCACCGGAGAGGAATGGGTCGAGGCACTCCAGAAGCTGATCGACATCGAACGGTTTGGCGAGATAGCCCTCTACCTGAAGGTCACGCGCCTGTTCGAGCCGTTCCCCTGCCGACATGAGAATAATAGCGATTTGCTGACGCAGTGCCGGGCGCTCCGCCATTTGACGGCAGAGTTCCCAACCATCCATGATAGGCATCATCAAATCCAACAGCACCACCCGGCGCGTGCCATCTTCCAGCAGCGCCAGCGCCTCGCGCCCGTTGCGGGCGGTCTCCGTCCGCACCCCTTCAAGCGAGAGCGCATCCACCAGCATCTTACGAATCGCCGCATCATCATCCACAATCAACACCCCCGGCTTTTCGTCTGTCTCAGTCTGGGCAGAGTCCGCCGTATGAATAATCTGCATAATTGCACCCCTTTGTGTAACAACACACCAAAACCACCACGCTTTCTACAACGAACAATGCGCCGTAATATTCACCAGGGCAAAAGGGATGGGCCTATTTTCCTAGCGCAAGGCAGGGCAAACGTTGCTCGCGCCTTTGCTGGCAAGGCAGCGCCTGCCCTCGCCCGGCATTCTTGAAACCAGGCGTGCTTCACAGCCCGGCATCATCAGGAGACCGGCCCTGTTGGCGTTTTGGCATCGGACGGAGGGGCAGTCAGCGGCAGCGCAAAACTGAACGTTGCCCCTTGACCGGGGGTGCTTTCCACCCAGATGCTCCCGCCCATTGCGCTGAGGTACTGGCGACAGATATACAGCCCCAGACCTGTTCCCCGCACCGGCGTAGTCAGCGAGCGCTGGAGGCGGACGAACTTCTGGAACAGCTTCTTTTGATCTTCGGGCGCGATGCCATCACCGCGATCAACAACGCTGACGACCAGATACGCGCCTGGTGGAGTCTCAGCCGCGCTCTCGGCAGCAGGCGCGGCATCTGCCATCTGATCTGCGCCGGTCTGGGTCGGCGCGCTGCCGGTCGCCGCTGGGGCGGGAGGTGCGCTCTTGGAGACGTGAGGTGATCCAGCGCCCCGCGAGATATGCGTCTGATTGGCCGCCTTGCCAGGCACAGCACCATCTGGTGGGGTAAAGTGGCGCTCCACACGCGCCACAAAATCGATGGGCTGGGTGGGAGGGGAATATTTCCCGGCGTTTGTCAGCAGATTGGTCATCACCTGACGTAGACGCTCCGCGTCGGCAGAGACCCATACCCCGGCGGGAATATCCATGTGGATTGGCTGCTGGATGTCGGGCTGAATGAGCGCCAGAGCGCTTTCAGCCAGCGGGCGTACCTCAACCGGCTGGAGGTTCAGTGAGAGCGTGCGTGAATCCAGCCGTGAGGCATCCATCAACGTCTGCACCATGCCCACCAGTTGCTGGGCCGCGCGTGTGATCTCGGTGGAAAAGCGTTTCGCCTGTTCGATGCTTAGCCTGGCGCTGTGCCGCTGAAGCAGCGACGCATAGCCGTGAATCGCGCTGAGCGGGGTGCGAAACTCATGGGAGGCCGTCACAATAAAATCATCCTTCAGGCGGTCCAGTTCTTTTTGCTGTTCGAGCGCCTGCTCCAGGTCCATATAGAGACGGGCGTTATGCAGCGCTACCGCTGCCTGGCCGGCCAGCACATCCAGCAGCGCAAGTTCTTCCGGTGCGAAGGTACTCCGCTGCCCCGGCGTATAGAAGGCCAGCACTCCCAGCAGCGATTCCTGACGCACAATGGGCACAAGCAAAAGCGTCCGCGCGCCATAGCGACGATACAGCTCGCCCTCCAGTGTACCAGGGGCATGCTCTTCGTCCAGATGATCGAGCAGTATCTGCTCTCCAGCGCTCAAATGAGCAACCATCTCGTCAGCAAGCGCAAAACGAATCTCCTCCAGCGCAGCAACTGCCCAGAGACGCAAATGCTCTGCCTCCGCGTTTGAAGCGCGAACAACCAGCACTTGCTCGTCTTTCTCGAAGAAGAGGACGGTACAAATCTGCGCAAAGGTGAGCAAATTGGCTTGCTTCACCAGACGTTTCAGAATCTCGTTGACATCCAGGCTGGCGTTGAGTGTATTGACCGCGTTATTGAGTCCTGCTACCTGGCGCTTTCGGTTTCTGGCCTGCGCCAGCGATTGGCTGCTGCGCACAGAGAGATCAGCATTCTCAAAGGCAAACGCCGCCGTCTGGGCGATGATCTCCAGTATCTCCACCTGCTCGTGGGTATAGGAACGGGGTTCCTGGCTCGCCACACCCATCGCACCGATAATATGTTCCCGCGTGCGCGTCAGCAGGGGCAAAATCAGGAGTGATTCAAATGACTGACCATTCATCCAACCGGCGCGCAGCGCCTCAGCGTACTCCTCCCGCTCTTCGGGCGTTGTCACCATGACAAGCGCCCCATCTTTCATTTTCTTCCACCAGGCAGGCATACGTTTCTCTTTGACCACGCGCCGTCTGGTGGGATTCGTTTTCTCTGCCGCATAGAGAAATTCGACTTCGTTTTCTTCACCCTGGCGTTCGCTGGGGTGATAGAGCATGATGGTAAAGGAGGTCTGGCCCACGACTCCCAGCACCAGTTCATGCAGTTCGGCAAATAATTGTTCCTGATCGAGCGTTACCGAAAAATGCAGGCTGGTATCGTGGAGCAGGCGCAGAAATCTGGTCTGGCGCTGGCGCGTCTCCTCAAGCCAGGCTGCTTGCAGAGCCAGCGCTACGCGGTCCGCGTGCAGTTGCAGCACCTCCGCGTGACGCCTGGGTGGGGACCAATGTTTATCTCGAAAGGCTACCACCAGCACGCCTACCACTGGTGCGGGTCCATCGGAGGGCAGCGACAGCAGCGGCTCTGGGACGCGAATGGGCGCGCCAATATACCAGGCCATCCCCAGATCGGGGGGGGTAGACGCATCACGCGGGAGCGCGCGGCATTGTTCATCCGAGAGGATCAGCGCCTGATTTTTCTGCCAGATATAGCCGGGCAGTCCCTGCCCACAGGCATATCCAGCAGATGGAGCGACAGGCAGTTCCGGCACCGCATGACCAGCCGGTTCGGATTCGTCTGGAGCGGCATCTCCGGCTACACCGGCTGGCTCGCCCGGCTTCAGCGCCGCGTCAGCATGTGAAGAGAGCAGCGGCAGCGGGCGCGTCTGCTCCAGTTCAAGGGCCGCACTCTCCTCCGGCGTGCCTGCTGGTGGGGTGGGTGTCTGCGGGGAGCGTCCCAGCGCCGCCAGAGCGGCATAGGTATCCTCCAGCACGCCGGTACCGCGCAGGCCACGCACTACCAAACGCTGGCCTGTTGGCTCAAGCGTTGCCAGCATCCCGCCATCGGCATGCAGCAGTTCAATGGCGGCCTTGAGGGCAGTATCAAATAACTGCCTATCGGTAGGGAAATCCAGGTTTTTGAGGCCAGCAGAGAATTCCAGTCCACCTTCATCAACAGCAGCCAGGCTTATCCGGCGCAAACTGGCTTTATGATACCCATGCGCGGCCCCACTCATACCAACTGGCCCTGGAGCTGCTGCTGTAGGGGAGAAGAGCGCCAGGGAACGCGACGAGGAGGTTGGTAAGCCTTCTGGGGGCTGTTTCATTGCTGGTGCCTCCTTCTCAATGCGTGTCCAGCACACGCAGGGCTGGTTTCTTTCTTCCTCTCCCGCCCTTCGTCTCACAAGCGCCAGCCTGATCAAATGATGGCTTGCAGGAATGGTGGCAGCATAACACAGCCGGAGAGATGGCGCAAGGCTGTATTCTCATACGGTTTGACATGCAGCCCTGGCAAGGGCTATCATGAGAGCGATCTTCACAAGAGACAGGGCTGTCATGTGGTCCTGATCGATGGGCTGCCCTATGCGCGCAGGCGTCTGCTGAGACAGCCGTTTGCGGCGCAGCATTCAGAAAGGTTATAGTTAATGACCATCTCTAGCTCACAGGGGACCGCCGGGGCGCCAGACAATACCAACCCCAACGGCACGCGCTTCTATACCCACCGGCTGAGCAACGGATTACAGATTCTGGGCGAGCAGATGCTCGATTTCGAGTCGGTGGCCGTCGCGTTCCATGTGCGCACCGGCGCACGCGATGAGCCGGACCCCCGCTTCTATGGCGTCTCGCATTTCCTGGAGCATATGGTCTTCAAAGGCACCCAGACGCGCTCCGCTGAGGAGATAAGCCTGGGCTTTAACAATATTGGCGCTGAGTTCAATGCGTTCACCTCGCTGGAGCAGACGTTCTATTATGCGCGGGTGCTGGGCGAGAATCTGGCGCCTGCGGTGGAACTGCTGGCCGACATGATGCGCCCCAGGCTGGATCAGGGCGAGTTCAATACCGAGCGCGGCGTGATTATCGAGGAGATTGCACGCTCTGAGGAAGTGCCCGCGCGCCAGGCATATCGCTGGCTGATGAAACACTATTTTGCAGAGCATCCGCTGGGGCGCGAAGTGCTGGGATCGCGCGAGAGCATCGGGGCAATGGATGTGGAGTGGATGCGCCAGTATTGGCAGCAGCGCTACAGCGCCAATAACATGATTTTGACGCTGGCGGGCAATTTCCAATGGGAGCAGGTGCTGGAACTGGCCGAACGCTATTGCTCCGAGTGGCAAAGCGGCGAGGCCGGGCGCGTTACCCAGCCCTACGCACCAGCGGCACCCATCACGGCAGTCTGCACGAAGGAGAAGCTGCAACAGGAGCAGATTCTGATGGCCTTCCCATCGGTAGGGATGGAAGACCCTGATTATTACGCGATGGAACTGGCCGCGATGGTGCTAGGCGACAGCAGCGGATCGCGGTTGTTCTGGAATATCCGCCAGCAAGGGCTGGCCGAGGCAGCCGTCGCCGGATTGATCTCCTTCGAGGGAACGGGATTAATCGAACTCTACGCCACCACCAGCCCGGCCCACGCGCCAGAGGTGCTGCGCCTGATGCAAGCCGAACTCAGAACGCTGGAGAAAGAAGGGGTGCATGAGGACGAGCTTCAGCGCGCCAAAGACAAGCTGATTAGCCAGATCATCCTGAGCGCCGAGCAGACGACGAGCCGAATGCAGGCGCTGCCAGTCACCTGGATTACCGAGGGGCGGCTTAAATCGGCGGCGGAAGAGGCCGCCGAAGTAGAAGCCGTTACAGTTGAGCAGGTTCATCGGGCGCTCGCCCGCTTTCCCCTGACCGAAAAACTGACGCTGGCCGCGTATGGGCCATTGGAGGCACAGGCGCTGGGCTTATAGCAGCGCCTTCAAGCGCTCGCGGTCAACGTTGCCGCCGCTGAGAACAGCCACAACCTTTGCGCCCTCAGCAACTGTAATCTTGCCAGACAGCAGGGCGGCGACGCTGGCCGCAGCCGCAGGCTCGGCCAGCAGCTTGCAACGTTCCAGAATCAGACCCATTGCCTGGCTGATCTCTGCATCGGAGACCAACACCGCCTCGTCCACATAGCGCTGCGTGAGCGAAAGCGTCAACTGGCTGGTAAAGGGGGCGCTCAGGCCATCGGCAATGGTGTTGATGCTCTCCAGGGGCACCGGCTTTCCGGCGTCCAGCGCCCGGTGCATCGTCGGCGCGCCTTCCGGCTCGACAATTACGACACGCGCCTGGGGACGACTGGATTTGATCGCCACCGCGACTCCAGAGCAAAGGCCGCCGCCGCCGCAGGGCACAATCACGAGATCAGGGTCCGGGAGGTCTTCCAGAATCTCCAGGCCAACTGTCCCCTGTCCCGCGACGATGCGCGGATCGTCAAAGGGGGGAATAAAGGTCAGGCCACGCTCATGTTCAATCTGATGGGCGCGGTCGAAGATGCCCGACATACTGGTGCCGAAGAGGACGACTTCCGCGCCATAGCCGCGCGTGGCGTTCACCTTGCTGCGCACGGCTGTTTCAGCCATCACCACCGTTGCCGGAACACCTTCAGCAGCGGCGCTCCAGGCTACCGCCTGGGCATGATTGCCCGCCGACACAGTAATCAATCCGCGCTGCTTCTGCTCAGGACTCAGCGCAGCCAGCATATTCAAAGCGCCGCGCACTTTGAACGCTCCGGTTTTTTGCAGCAGCTCGGCTTTTAAGAAAAGCTGTACCGGCGGCTGGGCCATCTCGCCCAGGGCGCGGGCAGAAAGCAGGGGCGTGCGATGCAGCCGTCCGGCAATGACGCGCTGCGCGGCAAGAACATCCTCTAGCGTCACCATTGACACAAACTCCTTGGTTGGATTCAATAAGATGAGCCTGCAAAGGCAAGTCAGACAACTCAGACAACTCGGACAGGTATCCCTCTCACCGGAGATAAGATGATCGGGTTTCGAAGTTCGACCACTTCGACTACTTCGACCGGTATCGGCCAGAAGTCACCCTATTCAGCCGGGCAGATCAAGAAAAAGGGACAGCGCAGGCAAACGCGGCGATTGGGCTTTGGAGGATAGCGCCGGGCGCGCAGCCCGTTCAACGCTTCTGCCAGATCGGCGCGGCGGTTGCGGGCTGCAATGCCATCCAACGGAACCAGCGTGAGCGCGCCAGTGCTGAGATTATGTTCATACACCTCCACCGGGCGATCCGGCGCGCGCTGCCTCTGCGCCAGTTCGTAGAGGATATGGCGCACCTCGACTTCCGGCCTCTCATCATCTTTGCCGCTCATGCGATGGCGCACTAATCGTACCGGGCGCGACGGCGCCTCTGTCAGCGGCAGCCGCTCATCCTCCAGGCGGTCCACCGTTACCTGAATCGCCTGCCCATCCAGGTGCGCGTCTAATTTCTGCGAGAGGCGGCTGCTGGCGGCCAGGCGTGCAGCGGGTTTGTCAGCATCTAGCGCTGCTCCCTCCGGGGAGGAATCTGAGATACCCGCTAACTCGCTCCAGGCGCGCTCAATCACCTGCAAGCCATGCGCAAAATACGCAGCAGCAAAAGGATGATCCAGCGGCCCATGCTGCCGCCAGTGATCGGCAAAGAGTTCGCGCGCGGTTTCCAGATGAACAGGCACTTCGACTGGAGCTTCGGCCCCGGACACGTTAACGCTCAGCGCCGCGCCGGTTTGCCCTGGTGTCCTGCGCGAAGCTGCAAAGCGCTCGTGCAGGATGCTCACCGTGCGCTGCACGCATTCATAGAACTGGCGATAGCCCTGCTCAGTCGGCTGGAAGCCATAGACATAGCGATACTGATACTGGCGCGGGCAGCGCAAATAGGTTTCTAACTCTCCAACGCTGAGACTTTTCGCTCCTCCGGTAAGCATCTGCTCTGAGGCACCCGTTGTGGTATTTCTTTTGGCACCTTCAGCGCCCTCCTGCTCATCCGCGCCGGGTGCGCCCCCCGGCAGGCTAAAGCCATCCCAGCGCACGCGGCGCAGGCGGACGCCAGGCGCCGACTCGATGTGTGCCAGGAAATCAGAAGGCGCCGCCTTGCGCTTTTTATAGCGCTCTGCCCGGCTCAGGATCAACTCATCGCGGGCGCGCGTGATGCCTACGTAAAAGAGGCAGGCTTCATCCAGCAGATGGGCCTGGCGGCGATCCTGGCGGTTGCGCTCGGCTTCATCTTCATCCAAACCAGGTGGCAGGGGCGCCGCCTCGCCGCGCATGATCGAAGGGAATTGCAGGTGCGCCAGGCGCGGTAGATAGACGACCGGGAACTCCAGCCCCTTGCTGGCATGGACCGTCATCACGCGAATGAGATCAGCCCCGGCCTCCTCGCTCTCCTCAGCCTCACGGCGCCCGCTGTCATCGGCGCGCAGTTCGATCAGCACGCGCACATATTCCAGGAAACGCTCCCAGCGCTTATCCACCGTTTCGATCTCATCTTCTTTTCCGGCAAGCCGCTCGCGCTCCTGCACGTCAAAGCGGCGGGCAAGGTCCAGCAGGCCACAAAGATGGTCGAGACGCTGCCGACTCGCGGGATCATTCGCCAGCAGCAAACGTTGGGCAGAGCGGGTATGGATAAAGATGTAGCGGGCGAGCAGCGTCCATGTATCGGGCGCGACGCGCAGGTCGGCCAATATCTCTGCCAGACGCATCAGTCCCGCAAACCCCTCTGGCGAGAGCGTGGGCAGGCGCTCTGGCTGCCAGAGCAAGATGCCAGCCGGAAGGCCCTCGCGCAGCGCGTGCGCAAAAAGCGCCAGCAAATCAGAACGCGGAATTGAGTGATCGGGATGCCCGGCGGCGCGCAGCAGGCCCATGCCGCTTGGCTCGGCCAGCAGCGCCACGATTGCCAGCACATCCTTGACATCGGGCTGCTCCAGCAGGCTGCCTCCCGCGCCAACGGGCAATCCGGCACGCTCCAGGCCCTCGATGATGATGCGGGCATGCTCACGGGTGCGGCAGAGAATGACCTGATCTCGATAGGGCACGCCTCGCGCGCAGCGCTCTCGAATGGCGGCAATCAGCCCATCAATCTCGCCCTGCTCATCAGGTGCCGTCGCCAGGGTGATAATCGGGTCAGAGGGCGCCGGACGCACCGGCTCCTGGGCTATTGAAGCAGCGGGGCGGGCGGCGGCTGCGCCCTCTTTCCCTGGCTCTGAAGCACTGGCATGTTCTCCGTCACCCTCCATCTTCGCACCTGCGCTCCGCCAGTCGCTCGTGTTCTGGCGCAGAGCCACTTCACGGAAGGCGCCCGCCGCCGCGACAATATCGGCGAGCGAGCGATAGTTGCGGCTGAGCGGCAAGACCTGGGCGCCGGGGTAATCCTGGTGAAACTTTCCGATATTGGCGGGGGATGCACCGCGAAAGCGATAGATAGCCTGATCCTGATCGCCCACCACCCAGATATTGGCCCGCTCGCCAGCCAACAGCTTGAGCAGCACACCGCTGGCACGGTTCATGTCTTGAAATTCATCGACCAGTACCTGCTGGTAGCGCTCGCGGAGTTCGGCCAGCGTTTCTGGCACCGACTGAAGCAAGCGCACCGTCAAGAGGATCAAATCGCCAAAATCCGCGTCACCCTGCGCTGCCAGCGCCTCTTGATACACCTGATAGATCTGAGCCACCTCAAGAGCACGCCCGGCCCTCAGCCGCTCTTCATCTGTTTGCGCGCTCGCCAGCGCGGCTTCGGCCAGGCAGAGATAGTCTGCTGGCGTCGCCAATTCATCCTTGGCGCGCGAGATGGCGCCCAGCAGCGTGGCAAAATGGAGTTCGGGATGGCTCAGATGCCCATAGTGGCGCAGCGGCAGGCGCCCTGCCAGCCGTCGCAGCAAAAAATAGCCATCGGCGGTATCCAATAAGGCGAAGTCGGGGCGCAGCCCCACCTGCGGCGCGTAAAGACGCAGCAGTTCCGCGCAAAAGCTGTGAAAGGTGCTGACCGTCGGCAGCGCCGCGCCTGTCCCCAGCAATCCGGCAATGCGTTCGCGCATCTCGCGGGCCGCCTTGTTGGAGAAGGTCAACGCGAGCAGGCATTGGGGCGCGATGCCTCGTTCTTCGATGAGATAGCGCACGCGCCCCACCAGCGTGCTGGTCTTTCCGCTGCCAGGACCAGCCACTACCAGCGCAGGCGTAGGCGCGACAATCGCGGCCTGCTGCCAGGGATCAGGAGGCTTTGCGACGGCGGCGGCACGCTGCGATGCTGGCGTTTGCTGGAACGCTTTGCTGGCCGCTTCAGATTCATGGGGAATTCCAGCCTGCTGCGTGCTGGGCATTGAAACCCTGGCGAGCGGGAGCGCGCGCAGCGCTTCCGACAGACGACCGAGCATGGCCCTGAGCGTGATGCCAAAATGAGCGGCCAGGCGCTCAGGTTCCGGCGGCGTCTGCTGGGACACATCCAGCCAGAGGGCAGAGACACGATCCAGCGGCGCCAGCAGCGCGGCGGCAAACGCATCCGCCGCGCGTTCGCGGCGCGTGTGCGGGCTATAGGATTGTCCGGGCCGCAGCAGTTCTTCTTCCAGCAATCCCCCCGCCAGATAGACCTCGACATCCTCTGCGGTACAGGCAGCCTGTTGTTCGGGGACAGAGAGCAAGACAGCCTCCAGAGAACCGCTGGCAGAAGCCCCGGCGCGGCGGTGCAGTATCCAATGCCCCAGTTCGTGGGCCAGCGTGAAGCGGCGCACCGGCTCATCCAGCGTCATATTTAGCCAGATCAGGTCTTCACCTGGCTCCAGCCAGCCCAGCGTCCCGACTGGATAATCTGCCGGATGAAAGCGCGCAACGGTAATCCCCTGCCAGGCAACCAGTTCATCAATGGGTGTAGCTGCCAGCAGATTGCTCTGTTCAGGATGGGCAGCTTCGTAGCTGGCAAGAAGCTGTTGGGCAGCAGCCACTGCCCCGGCAATATCGTTCATGGAGCATTTCTCTCGCGCCACAGGTCACGCAACAACCTTTGTATTGTACCATAGGCAACAGGCACCGCGCCCCGTGAGGACGGGCCGGTAATCTTCGTATGGTATAATAGGAGTCGTATTCGCGGTTCGCTTTGGCAGGAGAAAGAGAACGATGGAAGCTGCCGAAATCTTGTCCACTGCCCGCAGTGGAAGCGCGCCATCAAGCTGGGTGATCTTACCGCTCCGGCGCTATCAAGTAGGGTTCGCCATGTTGCAGTGGGCCTTGGGCACCGTGATGGGGCTTGGTCTCTTTGCTGGATTATTTTCTGCCACCGTGCCGGATAACTTTGAGAGCGGTATCGGGGGCGCCATTATCACCAGTTTCTTCCTGGCGCTGCTTGGGTTTGTGGGCGTGGGCAGCCTCTGGCTGCTGATCAAAGATGGACTTCGGTACTTGCACGCCGATCAATCCATTATCGTGATTACGCCCGAAGTGTATTTCAAGCAAGAGGGCAACAAGATCGATCTGGTGCCCTTAGAAGACATTGCCTATCTGACGACCAGAGGCACCAGACCACCGAGCAAACGGTCATCATGGGCAGCCTATAATGCAGCGCCGGAACCGGCCTATGATCCAGAGGATCGAGATATTGCCGGCCACGCAGCTTCAATTGGAAGGATGCTGTATGGTCGGCGCCGCAGGCCACGCGGCCCTACCTCTGTGAGCTTTGTGGATATGCGCACCGACCGGAAGATCGCGGTGACAGCCGACAGCAGCTACGCCCATCCTTACGAATTAGGAGAAATGCTCCAGCGCTATGTCGATGCGCGCCTGCGAAAAATAGATGAAGAGGCGGCAGCGAAGAAACGAGACGAGGGAGCGAGCGAACGCTGACCCGCCAGCAAGAAATGGCTGAAACGCTCGCCCGGCATTATGGAAACGCAAGACAACACCAGACTGGCAGAAGTGGCAAACACTGGCTGGGATGAGCGGCTGCGCCTGTTCCGGGCGGGCAACGAAGTTGACACCAGCGTGCTGGTCACACAGCGCTACGTGGTCGTCGTAGATACGATGGCAACGCCTGAACTGGCGGCAGCCATCGTCGAGTCCGTGCGCCCCGCGCTGATCGGGCGGCATCTGCTGGTCATCAATACCCATGCCGACTATGACCACTGCTGGGGCAATGCCACATTTGCCGCGCCCGGCGGCCTCTATCCAGCGCCGATTATCGCCCACGAGCAGGCAAAGCAGCGCCTGCGCAGCGAAGAGGCGCGCGAATCTCTGACGAAGCGTCAGCAAGCGGAGGCGCGCTTTGCCAATGTGCGGCTGGTGGAACCAACCATCACATTTACCAGCGACCTCCAGATTGATGGCGGAGACCTGACGCTGGCGTTGATCCCGACGCCTGGGCACACAGAAGATCATATCTCGGTCTGGATACCGGAACTGCGTCTGCTGCTGGCGGGCGATGCCGCCGAGCAGCCGTTCCCCTTTGTCGAGGATGCGGCAGCGCTGCCCATCCTGCGGCACTCGCTGGCAACACTGGCGGCCCTGGACGCGGCGGTGGTTATTCCCTGTCATGGTGGCACCACCGACCCTGGACTTGTCACGCGCAATATCGCGTACTTTGACGCGCTTGAGCGCCGCCTGCGCAGCGCGCTCGCGTCGGGTCTGGTTCCACCGGATTGGCGTGCGCGTGAAGACCTGCCGACTCTGATTGGCCTGCCCTTTGAAGAAGCTGTCCAGCAGGCTGGGGCCAAACCGGAGGACGTGTCAAACTTCTATCGCGGCTTTCATCTGGCAGCGGTGCGAGCCACGCTTGCCAATCTCCAGGCCCGATGAGCGCGTAGGTGGCAACTTTATTCCAGGATATGTCTACACCCGGCGTTTATGCTGGAAGGTCTGCGGGGGAAGAGGTTGCCTGCCTGGAAGATGAAAAGGAAGCACCACATGAACCGCTCTAGCATGTATAATCCTTGGAAAGAGAAGAGCGCAAAGAATAGCTCCAGAGTAGTTTCTCTTAGAAGCTCAATCCCCTAACGAACAAGGGAAAGTTCTTCTTCCATAGATGAGGAGTATGCTGTGATTCGGGATACCATTCGGGAACTCACGATGCGGGCTGCATTGGCGGCGCAGGCAGAGGGAACACTGCCCCAGGTGGAGCTGCCCACCTTCGATGTGGAGCGACCACAATACGCCAGTCACGGCGATTATGCCGCCAATCTGGCGATGAAGCTGGCAAGCGAGATTAAACAGACCACTGGCAATAAGGCTAACCCGCGCCAGCTTGGCGAGACCATTGCTGCGCAGGCCAGAAAACTGGCCGAAACGACTCCGGCTTTTGCGCCGGTTGAAAGCGTAGAAGTGGCCGGAGCCGGATTCATCAACTATCGACTCAGCCCTGACTGGCTGTTTCAGCAGGCTGATCGCGTGCTGGCCGAAGGCGAGACCTTTGGCAATGTTGATGTCGGGCATGGCGAGCGGGTGAACCTGGAGTTTGTCAGCGCCAACCCAACCGGACAGGTGCATGTGGGCAACGGGCGCGGCGCCTTTATCGGGGATACACTGGGCAACGTGATGCAGGCCGCCGGTTATGCTGTGACCAAAGAATATTACTTTAATGACTTTGGGCAGCAGATACTCAACCTGGGGCGCTCGATTGAATACTTCTTGCGCCAGGAGGTGGGCGCGCCGGAGATTCCCCAGATCGAGAACGGCTATTACGACAGCTATTACGCCGAATTAGCCAGACAATTCGTAGCCGACGCCCAGCGCTATCTGGCGCTGCCGCAGGGCGAGCGCGACGCCGAACTGGGCAGCGCCGCCGCAAAGATCATCATGCAGGGCATTCATCGGACGATGGAGCGGCTGGGCATTCGCTTTGATGTCTGGTTCAGCCAGCATGCGCTGGAGACCAGCGGCGCACTTCAGGAGGCGCTTGAACTGCTGCGCCAGCGCGGCTATCTCTACGAGCAGGACGGCGCGACCTGGATGCGCTCAACCGATTTTGGCGACGACAAAGATCGCGTCATTATCAAGAGCGATGGGAATCCTACCTACATCGCGCCCGATGTCGCCTATATCAAAAACAAGTTTGAGCGCGGCTTCGACAAGCTGATCTGGGTGCTGGGGCCAGATCATCATGGCTATGTCAGCCGCCTCAAAGCAGCGGCAGGCATGCTGGGCTTTGATCCCAATCACGCCATTGTTTTGATCTATGGCAACGTCACCGTGCAAGGCAAGCGGATTGGGAAGCGGCTGGGCAACGCCATCCCGCTGGATGATCTCCTGGATGAGATCGGCAAAGACGTGACGCGCTTCTTCTTCCTGATGCGCAGCAACGAGCAAAATCTTGATTTTGATATGGAACTGGCGCGCGAGCAGTCGGAGAAGAATCCAGGGCTGTATGTCCAATATGCCCATGCCAGGATCGCCAGCATCTTTCGCAAGGCCAGCGAGCGGCTGAACCTGGAAGAGCGCGACTACGCGAATGCCGATATGTGCGTGCTGGCAGATGATCCGGCGGCGCAGCGCGATGTGGAGTTAGCGCTGCTGCGCGAGATACTCGCTCTGGAAGAAGTTGTCGAGCGCATTGGCCTGACGCTGGAGCCGCATCATCTGACGAAGTACGCTGCCGATCTGGCGACGGCATTCCACGCTTTTTATCACGAGTGCCGCGTCTTGCAGGCGGAAAGCGAAGCCGTTCGGCTGGCGCGGCTCAAGCTCTCGCGGGCGGCGCAGATAGCGCTGGCGCGGGCGCTGCATCTCATGGGCCTGGAAGCACCGGAGCGGATGGTGCGCGAGGCCGAGAGCGAGGTGGAAGAAGCCTGAGCGAAAGAGGGCCAGCTCATGGGCGAAGCGGCCCCCTTTTTGCTAAAGCATAGACGGGCAACACAGCGCGCCTTGCTGGCGAGGATGGGAAGATGATGGCAGCAGCGCGCAAACATTCCCACGACGATTTCAAACGGCTGTATTCCTTTGCGATAGATATACCTCTCAGCGCAGATGCGCTGGCCTATAGATCGAGGACGGCGGGCTACCCGCTTGTAAAAATACCATGCCAGGGAAACAGAACGCTCCGCAGCGTCAGGCTGCGCGTGGGTCCAGGACATCAGCTAACAGCAGCCAGGCGCAGGGAGCGCAAGGCTGGAAACAACTCAACAGTCCAACCGGTGTGAGCGTGGCGACCAGGAGCAGCGGGAAAGGGGCCAGCACGACATCCAAATCCGGCAAGAAAGCCGCGAAGGCATCCACCCCTCGCCCAAGGCGAAGTCAGAAGCCCACCAACAATCAGCCGCCCAGGCCGCCAACCCGCGATACGGCCATCATTAACTGGATACTTGGCTGGCCCAGGCATGTAAAGCAGGCATTCAGCGCAGGTCTGCTGCTCTTCTTCACCGTTTTGCTGGCCGTTGGCTTGCTTATTCGCACGCAATCCCATAACGCGCTGGCTGCGCTGGGGGATGCGTTCGATGGGCTGTTTGGCTGGGGGGCCTATCTGCTGGTCATCGGGCTGGCGGCATTTGCTATCGCGCATCTGGCCGAAGCTGCGACGCGCAAATCCTTCATTCGGCTGGGGCTGGTCATCCAGCTTATCATTCTGGGTTGTCTGCTGGTGCTGGAGAGCCGATTGCTGTTGGGCAACGACACAGGCCAGCTTTTTGGCGCCTTGCTCGCGGGACCCATTTCCGGCCTGCCGTCCGGCGCGCAAGAGATTGGCGTTGTCGGCGCCATTGTGATTGTGCTGCTGCTGATCTTCCACATCTCTTTTAGCCAGGCAGTGGGCGCGCTGCGCTGGTTTTTCCGCATCCTGCGCGCGCTGGCACGCGCGCTCTCCGGCAGCCTGACCGCTGCTGTCCAGCGGGCGCGGGCGCGGGCGGCAGCTCGCAAGGCAGCGGCGCTGGCCGCCGCGCAAGCGGCAGAGGAGGAGGAAGACGCCGGGCCAGGAGCTTCCAGTGGCACCATCAGCCGCCCATTCCCGCGACTGCCCCACCGCGCCGGGAGCGGTTCGCTCCTCGTTGACGACGAGGGAGAAGATACCGAGGGCAACCTTGCTCAGCCAGCGCCCGGCGCCAGAACATCAGGCGCCTTCGCAGTTTCTGGCCGACGCAGCGGACAACAGGCGACGGGAACACTGCTCGCGCTGCCGGGCCAGCCTGGACAGGCTGGCGATTCCACACTGGATGACCTGCCCCAACTGCCTCCGCTGCCAATGAAGGCGGATGCACTGGCGAAAATCTCGCCGCGCGGCAGCAGCGGCCCTCTGCCTGCGGTGGGAGTAACGCCGACGCTCGCCTACGAGCTTCCATCCATTACGCTGCTGAACGGTGTGATCGAGCAGCGCCAGCTTCGCCAGGAAGACCTGATCGAAGAACTGGCGAGCAGAGTAGAGCGGACCTTGCGCAGCTTTCAGGTCGATGCCGAGGTGCGACGCAGCGACATCAGCATTGGCCCAACCGTCATCCGTATTGGCATCCGCCCGGTGGAGAAAATCAAGAAAGACTATCGCGGCCATGTTGTTGTCGACGATGAGGGCAAGCCCGTCATCGCGCGCACGCGCGTCAGCCGCATCATGGCTCTGCAAAATGATCTGGCGCTGGACCTGGAAGCGAAAAGCATCCGTATGGAGGCGCCAGTCCCTGGCCGCCCCTATGTCGGGGTGGAGATTCCCAATAAGCACAGCCGGCTGGTCACGCTGCGCGAGATTCTGGCAAGCAAAGAATATGAGGAGAGCCGCCGTAAATCAAAATTGACTATCGCGTTGGGGCGCGATGTCGCCGGGCGGGCGCGTGTGAGCGATCTGGCACGCTGCCCCCATGTGCTGATTGCCGGGGCAACCGGCGCGGGCAAAAGCGTCTGCATCAACAGCATTATCGCCTGTCTACTGATGCAAGCCACGCCAGATGACGTGCGCCTGGTCATGATCGATCCCAAGATGGTCGAACTGACCGGCTTTAATGGCATCCCGCATTTGCTGGAGCCAGTCGTTACCGAGGTAGACAAAGTGGTGGGCACACTCAAAAGCGGCATCATTGAGATGGAGCGGCGCTATCGCCTCTTCTCCAGGCTGGGCGTGCGCAACCTGGAAGCCTATCGCAAGCTCCGCGCCCAGCGGCCCGAACTGGAGCCGCTGCCCAACATCGTTATTATCATTGATGAACTGGCTGACCTGATGATGTCGGCGCCAGAAGAGATTGAAAACCTTATCTGCCGCCTGGCTCAGCTTGCACGCGCCACCGGCATTCATCTCGTCGTAGCGACCCAGCGGCCATCGGTAGACGTGATTACCGGGCTGATTAAAGCGAACATCCCCACGCGCATCTCGTTTGTCGTCAGTTCGGTTGTGGATTCGCGCACCATCCTCGATATGGGAGGCGCCGAGCGACTGCTGGGGCGCGGCGATATGCTCTATTTGCCGGTGGATGCAGGCAAGCCGGAACGCATTCAGGGCACGTTCCTGGCCGACGACGAACTGGAGCGCATCGTCGAACACTGGCGCCAGGCGCCACGCATCCCCGCACCAGCGGAGTCATCCTGGGAAGCCATCAAAGACGACGGCAAACCTCTTTCGCCCGAAGATGATTTGCTCGCGCAGGCAGAGCAGATCATCAGCGAGGCCAGCAGGCCATCGATCTCGCTCTTGCAGCGCAGGCTAGGGGTTGGCTATGCTCGCGCGGCGCGGCTCTATGATATGGTGCAGGCACGCAGGATGGTTGTTCCGGCAAACAATGGCGGACAACCTCGTGAAAATATCTTGCCAGAGGAAAACGCCCCAGGCATCACTGGCAGCAGGGCATCATCTGCTGCGAGCGCGCTGTCTGCCACGCTGCCCATGCCACGCACGCCCACGAGCAGCAGAGCAGGGGCTGGCACACCAGGGGGACAATCTGCTACAATGCCTCACGGAGCTTTCAAAGGCCAGACTGGCCCCGGAACAGGCTCCAACACGTCGCTGCCCCTACCGCCAACCGGCGCTCACCGTCCGGGGAATGCACAAATGCTACCAGACGGGCGCAACTCTGGCACACTGGATGCTGGAGAAGGGATTGAGGATATGGATGAGGAGGTCGAAGAGTCGGATTGGTGACATGGGCGCAGGAACAAGCGTACACGCCATAGACGAGCTTCTTCGAGAGGGGTGGAAGATGACACAGCGCGCACAGCAGCAAACCATAGCCAGGCAGCCGCACGGTCAGCCAAGGAAAAGAGATTTAATTTTTCACTCCATCAAGATCGCCAGGCTCGTCAGCGCAATACTGAAGGACCGGCGAGTATCTATCGTGCGCAAAGGGGCATACCTGGGGATCGTCGGACTCCTGTTAGGGGCTTTGATCTTCCCAGAATTGTTCGCCGATCTTGTCACCCTGATTACGCCTTTGCTGCCGCTGGAGGTGTTGGAAATTCCAGCGGATGCGACCCTTGATTGGGTAGCCTTTGTCGTAGCAACATTTTCTCTGTTGAAGCTCTTCCCCAAAGAGATTGTGGGCGAACATTACGACCGGCTCTTCCGGCGCTAACATAGATCGTGTCATGTGTCATGTACTGTAGCGTCCGCGCAGTCACGAACTGCACGAGCGGCGTCTGATATTTGCCTATGTTTGAGGGGAAACTTTGTGATCGCTAAAACCCATTGGTCCTGGCCCAGTCCTGGAAACGAAAGCGGCATGCCAGCCGCACATCTCTTGCACCTGCCTGGGACGCGCCAGGCGCTTGACCATCTCCTTGCGATTCAAATGCGGCTGGAACTGGCAACGGAAGTGCCGGTTGCTCTCTACGGCCCCATCGGGCAGGTACTGCCCGGCATCTCTCCCGCCAGAGCCAGAGCCATCGCGCCTCAACAGATCAAGGATTTGCTTGCTGCTCCGCAGTGGCCCCGGCGCATCGGCCAGGTCATGGAGGTGGTGTATGGTGCCAACCTGCATATCTTTATCACCCCCCTGATGCTCAAAGGTCTGCCCGCCGCGCAGGTTGTGCTGGGTCCTGTCCAGCTTTTCGAGCCAGAAACGCTCAGCGACAGCACCGGGAAACATAGCCCACCGGGCGGCATTACCTCCATCAATGGCGTGCCCGTCTTGCCATCCTGGCGCGTGCAGGCTACCGTAGAAATCGCCAGAATGATCGTCAGCGCCATCTGCACACAGACAGCGACTGAGCGCGAACATCCGGCCAGTGAGAACCTGGCGGTGAGCGACCGGGCAACAGCGATCATGCCCATTGTGAGCAGCACAGGACCAACAAAAACAGCCGTGCTGCTGGGAGCGCTGGCCCGTGATGCCACGCTGCCCGAAACGCGGCCCTCAGAGCGCCTGAATACGCGCGCGCTGGCTGAAACCGGGCAGGAGGCATCGCCAGAAGGCTCCACAGAAGATAATCCCGCGCTCATCTGGCCTCCGCCGTCCGGGCCGCTCGCCGGGGACACCTACCCAGCCACGCACAAGCTCGAACATCCCAGCTTGCTGCGCGACCTGATCGAGACTATGCCACAAGCGGTCATTATCAGCGCCGCGCCTGGCGGCCAGGTCGTTCTGGCAAATCGCGCGGCCTCCCGGCTCTGGCCGCACCTCCTGGGAGAGCGGGCCAAAGGAGACACCGCTTCGACGCCGCTCAGTGCGCGCCTCACCACTGATCAGTATCCCCCGGAATGGTTGGGATTGAGCCTGGCGCTGCGTGAGGATGCCGGATTATTTCGCGCAGAAATCAGCATTGAAGTGGCTGGCGAAGAGCCTTATGCCGCGTTTCAGCCATCGCCAGCCGGGCAGGTCGCCCAGCGTTCAACCGGCTCGCTGGATACCGCTCTGCGCGGCCCCCGGCAACGACCATTTCTGGTCAGCGCCTTTCCCTTACGCAGCGCTCAAGGCGTTGCCAGCCACGCCGTCGCTATCTTTGAAGATTTAAGCGGATTGCTAGATCGTGAACTCTTCAAAGATGAGTTATTGCTGCTGGCAGCGCATGACGCGCGCAATCCGCTGACGCTCATCAGCAGCTACGCGCAGTTGCTGGAGCGCAATCTGGCGATGGAACTCCCACCCGGCCAGGGGCTTGAGCGGGCGCGCGGGCGGCTGGCCGAGATTCAAGGGCAAGTACAGGCGCTGACCGAGCTGACCGATCAGCTATACACCATCACACGCCTCCAGAGCGCTCAGCAGCGTCCGCATGTGGAAACGCTGAATCTGGCGCGCCTGTTGCAGCGGGCTGCCATTGACCAGCAGATGCTCACGCCGGGGCGCTCCATCGAGACGGCTGTTGAGGAAGACCCCTGTATGGTCCAGGGCGATCCCACATTGATTCAACATATCGTCATGCGCTTGCTCAAGAATGCGATTCGCTACAGCCATCCAGGCAAGCCTGTGCAGGTTTTCTTGCGCTGCATGCCGGAAAACAACCCGCTCTGGGCAGAGGTGAGCATCCGCGATCAGGGGATTGGCATTCCGCGCGCCAGCCTGCCCCACATTTTCGAGCGCTTCTATCGCGTTACCGACAACGACCAGCGCGCACGGGCAGCCGGGCTGCCACACGCCGGGAGTGAGTCAACCAGCTTGCGGCTGAGCCTGTACCTCTGCAAGCAACTGATCGAACACATGGGTGGACGTATCTGGGCCGATAGTGTGGAGGGTCAGGGCACCACGATCAGCTTTACGATCCCGCTGAAGCGCCAGTAGAACATCCCCCTGAGTACCCAGGGTAATGCCTGTGGCATCATCCCTGGGCAGCCGATTCTGCCCGCCAGTTCGCCACCTGCTGCATCACAAAATTGAGGTACCCATTGGTATTGTTCTCGCTGGGGGGCGCGTAAATGGGGAGGATCGTGTAGACGGAGACATAGCCACGATCTACAAAAAAGACACGCATATAGTGGAACCACCCGGCAATTCCCTCCGGCCAGGTCGGCCAGCAGGCCCAGCGCCCACAGCGGGGATCGGACCCCAGACCTTCAGTGTAGCCAGGGTTATGATCGGTGGCAGCCACCGAGCCATCGGATGCCTCGCGGCTCTCTTTCATCCAGATCGCCAGCGCGAACACTGGATCAATCTTGTATTGGATGCCATCGGTATACACATCCCCAGCATAGGGCAAAATCGGGCTATTGACACGCTGAAGCACGCGCGCGATCTCCGAGACGGTAATGGTCGGATTGCGCGCAATTACGTCTGGCCCAATCTCCCCCGGCGCAGCCGTTGCTGGAGGCGGCGCAGGCGCCAGCCCAAGCAACTGGCCTCCAAAGCCAAAGACATTGGGCGATAATCCCTCGACCAGTCCCGTTCCAATCAGTGCCAGACCCAGGACGGCAGCGAAGAGCACCAGGCGCATACGGCGCAAATGCCCCAGCCTGATCCGGCGCTGGGGCGCCTTTGGCGGCGCAGGCGTCTCTTCAGACGATTCGCCAGCCTTCTCAGGCAAAGCTTTGCGGGGAGCAGAAGGCAGCGGCGCAGTGATAATCGTCAGTTGCCGCGTCAGCCGCTCGCGTTCATCAGGCGTCATCGCCAGGTCATCCTCCATATTGTGAATTCTGTAGCGAGGACAGAAGCATCTGCCCTCTGGGGACTTGTCTCACTCATCGGCAAACACAGTAGCACACACGAGGTTCCTGAGACAATGAAAGTCAGGTACATCAGGACCAAGGTACTAATGCCAATGTGCGAGGCATTGTATGGGTTTCCTCTTGCGATAACGCCTGCGCTCAGGTACACTTGAAGAACAAGGGGGCCAGAAAAGGGTCGCTCTTATGCAGGTTTTTCGCTTAAATGGTCGGTGCCCATTCGCACCGCTGACGACAAAGGAGCAAGAAAGATGGCCTGGGCACCTTCCACGTTTGACTGCCCACATTGCAGCGCCCCGCTGTCTGCGAATGCCCGCTTTTGCGGGGAATGCGGCAATGCGGTGAGCTTTTCGGCAGGAATAGCTATCGAGCCGTCATCGGCACGCCTGGCACCGATAGAGGAGGCACTGACCGCCTTTCAACAGAAATATCCTCTATTTGCTACTACCCATCGCCTTGATGAACTGCGCGCTGCCGAGTACGGGCGCCTCGACAAACAGGGACACGTCTACCTGGATTACACCGGCGGGGGACTCTACGCTGAGAGCCAGATTCGAGCGCATCTAGAGATGCTCAGCGAGGGCGTTTTTGGCAATCCACATTCTGAGAACCCCACCTCGCTGGCAGCAACCGAACTGGCCGAACATGCCCGCGCTTATGTGCTGGAGTATTTCAATGCCTCGCCCGATGAGTATCTGGTGGCTTTCACTCCCAATGCCAGCGGCGCGCTCAAGCTGGTAGGCGAAGCCTATCCGTTCAGCGCCGAAGGTCAATACGTGCTGACCTACGACAACCATAACTCGGTTAACGGCATCCGCGAGTTCGCGCGTGCGCGTGGCGCGGCGATTACCTATATTCCCGTTGTGGCTTCAGACCTGCGCGTTGATGAGGAACAACTGATGGCGGCCCTCAATCAGCCAAGAGGCAGCAGCCCGCGTCTCTTCGCCTATCCAGCGCAGTCGAATTTCTCCGGCGTGCAGCACCCGCTGGAGTGGATTGAGATGGCGCACGAGCGCGGCTGGGACGTGCTGGTCGATTGCGCCGCCTTTGTCCCCACCAATCGCCTGGACCTGAGCCGCTGGCACCCCGATTTTGTGCCTATTTCCTTCTATAAAATCTTTGGCTACCCCACAGGGGTTGGCTGCCTGATCGCGCGCAAGCAAGCGCTGGCAAAATTGCACCGCCCCTGGTTCGCCGGTGGAACCATCTGGGCCGTCTCAGTGGAGAGCGAGCGCGTCTTCATGGCCGAGGACCACTCAGCTTTTGAGGATGGCACCATCAATTACCTTGGCCTCCCGGCAGTTGAGATCGGACTGAAATATATCGAATCTATCGGCATCGAAACTATTCACACCCGCGTTCTCTGTCTGACAAACTGGTTGATCGAGAATCTGCGCTTTATGCGCCACACCAACGGCACGCCGCTGGCAGAGGTCTATGGGCCGCACGATACGCAGATGCGCGGCGGGACGATTGCGCTCAATTTCCTTGATCCCAATGGCAAAATCGTTGACGAGCGCCTGGTAAATCAACGCGCCAGCGCTCAACAGATCTCTTTGCGCACTGGCTGTTTCTGTAACCCTGGCGCGGGTGAGGTAGCGATGGGCGTTCCGCGAGAGGTGCGCGCACAGAGCATGGCAATTGACGAGCGACCGCCTTTTGATGACTTTCTCAAGGGAATGGGGCTACAAACCGGCGGAGCAGTACGTGTCTCATTAGGGCTGGCAACGAACTTTGCGGATGTGTATCGCTTTATGGAATTCGCCCAGACATTTCTGGATACTGTTCCCGATGAGAGTAACCTGGCACCCAGACAACATTGTTGATCTGCGCCCCAGGCTCTGTGCAGAGCCTGGGGTGGTCTGATGGCCGTTTTTGGAACCTGCTGAGCGTAGTGCCCGTCGAAGAAGCCAGCTTGCCTGGCTATACCAACGATTTCATTGCTGTCTCCTGGTATCCGGCAGGCTTTTACATCCTTGAGCAAGGCGAGGCGCCTGTGAATCTCTATCTGATCCTCTCCGGGGTTGTGGAGGCGCGCCGCGAACTGCCAGATGGGGCGCAAGAATCTGTGAATTCTTTGGCGAAGAGGGTCTGGCGCAGCGCCAGCCGCGCCACGCCCATGTGATGGCACTTGATAACGTAACCTGCCTGGCTTTCTCACCAAATGCCGTCGTCGCCACGCCATCCGACGGAATCAGAAGCGCGCGCCGCAGCATGGCGCTGGGCGCGCTTTGAACGAGTATGAGCGATCCGGCGTGAGAAGTCGCTCACTGCGACCACTGGTTATAGACGCTCCAGGTGCCGTTGTGATAGTGCAGCATGACCGTTGCCGTTGAACTGCCGATGTTATTTGGATCATCGGTCATGCCAACGGCCCAACCCTCGTTGGCGGAAATCATGGAGATGCCCTCAAGGAAAGCATTCACCTGCATAGCCACCACTTCCCAGTGCCCGCCTGTGTAGTGCAGGAGAATGCTGACCTCGCTGGTATCCTGGCAGCTAGAGGAGTCTGTCTGGCAGCCCGCAAGCCCCATAGGCACGCTCTGGCCGCCGCCAATCGCCCAGCCCTCGCTCGGAGAAACGAACGCAAACCCGGTCAGTTGGCTCAAGGAGTTGGCATACTGCGCCATTGCAGGCAGCCGCACCGGCGCCCACGTGTTGCCGTCATAATGCAGAAGAAACAGCGTGTGTGGGGAGTCCTGGAAGAGAGCGTGCGGTGCAACACCTGCCGCCCAGCCATCAGTCGCCGCAAGCATTTGCAAGCTAGTCAGATCGCCGGGCGCAGTCGCGGGCCAGGATGTCCACTGCCCATGCTGATACTGCGCAATCACCCCATTGTTCCCAACTGCCCAGCCATTGTTTGCTGAAAGCAGTGACAGAACAGTGAGCGGCAGGTTGCCATCATCTACCTGTGACCACAAGCCATTCTGGAAGTGCATCAGGATATAAAATGGCTTTCCCCCAGTACCAAACTGCACTCCAACAGCCCAGCCCTCGCTCGACGAGAGCATATGCAGTTGAAACAGGCCCATCTTTTGAGGGCCGGGCACACGCACCCACTGCCCATTAAGATAGTGCAAGACAACACTATCAGCGTATTCTGTTTGCCCAACAGCCCAGCCCTCATCGGCAGAAAGCATCGAGATACTAAACAACTCCATGTTGGGCAACGAGTTGCCGACCAGGCTCCATCGGGAGCCATCGTAGTGCAGGATCGCGCCGCCAGGTGGGTCGTTATATGAGCTATAGAAATCTCCAACGGCCCAACCATCGTTGGCCGAAAGCATTTGAACAGCGTTAATGACGACTCCCGACAACACCTCGTCCCGCGAAAGAATCCGGGTGGGCAGCGGCGCGGCAGTGCTGACCGGGAGCAGCGGAATAGTGCTGCTGGCGGTACTCCTGTGCGGCACAAGGCTGGACCTGTTGAAGAGCAAAACACTCACCAGAATAATCACCAACGTCACCGCGACCGCAGGTATCCAGGCTAGGCGGGGCAATACCAAGCTGTTCCTTTTAGGCCACTCCTCTGCGCGTGGCACACCAGCCGCATGATTGGTGCTGCCCGGCTTTTCATATCCCACCAGCAGCTTTTCTCCAAAGGGTCTTGCTTGACGCTGCCTGCCAGATCGACGAGGCTGTTCAGGAATTCGCGCGCGCAGACGTTCCCATTCCTGCTCTGCGCGCAGATCAGGCGGAATACGCTGATCTTCTTGCAGCAGTGTCTCCTGAACGGTACGCCACTGCGCCAGTTCCTGGCGGCAGCGCGCGCAGGTAGCAAGATGGCTCGCAAGAGCGACGCGCCCGGCGTCAGAAAGCTGGTCCGCCAGATACCAGATAAGCTGTTCGCGGCAAGCTGTGCAGGTTTCTTTCTCACTCATGGGTTTTTATTCCTCAGCGGCCTTTGCGGCGGTTAACTCTTTAAGCAGCGCGCGCCGGGCATAGCTGATCCGGCTTTTGACGGTGCCATCCGGCACATCAAGAATCCGCGCCACCTCACCAGGCGAAAAGCCATGGACAAAGATCAATTCCAGGACGGCCCGGTGCCTGGCCGAAAGCCGGCCAAGCGCTTCAACCAGCACCAGCCGATCCAGCACCTCATCCTCGTGGGAGACACTCTGCCAGGCTGGATCAGGGGCGATCTCTTCATCCAGATGCTCACCAAAGGGGGCAAGCGTTCCGGTGATCCGGCGCGCAGCATCGCGCCGCGCATGCAGCACCTGATGATGCGCGATCTGAAAGAGCCAGGTGGCGACCCGCGCCTCGCCCCGATACTTGCCTGCCGAGCGCCACACAGCCAGGAAAACATCTTGCAGCGCTTCTTCCAGGCGGCCCACATCGCCATCAAACTGATACCAGAGATAGCGCCGCAGTCGGGGGCGATAGCGCGCATACAGCTCCCGCAGCGCCTCCTGGTCTCCCCTTGCAACCTGCGCCAGCAGCGCCTCATCGTCAGGTGTCATCATCCCTCCCCTGTCTCCTGGTCTAGATACATCTGGCAAGCCCTCTCATCAGTAAGAGGTTTTCATAAGAATAGGTGCCCGGCAGCAGCATAGTAGTTCAAATGAAGCTGATGCTTCGCTGAAGTCGCTCTAGCGACTCAGGGTTAGCAAGCACCAGCAGCGTATCGCCAGCCTGAAGGATGGTGCCGCCGCCAGGCATCAGAAATTCATGATCCCTTTTGAGCAAAACGATCAGCGCCTCCGACGGCACATCAACATCCACCAGTTGTTTACCAACAACCGGCGAGCGTTCAGGGATGGTTAGTTCCACCAGCGCGCCACGCAGAGGCTGTGGCGGCTCTGGTTCCCGTCTTTGGGCAGGTGGAGCGCTCACCGGGGCAATCACTTTCAGCCAGCGCGCCACCAGCGGGATTGAGGTGCCTTGCAGCAGCACAGAGGTCAGCACAATAAAAAAGACGAGATTGAAGATCAACTGAGACTGATGAACCCCCGCCAGCAGTGGGAACGTCGCCAGAACGATGGGCACCGCCCCACGCAGCCCTACCCAGGCTACAAAGGCTTTCTCTCTGAAGGGCATAGTGGTAAAGAGTAAGGAGAGCAGCACGCTGACCGGGCGCGCCACCAGGATCAAGAATCCGGCCATCAGCAGGCCAGCGATGAAGATCGGGATAAGCTGCGATGGGAAGACAAGCAAACCCAGCGTCAGAAACATCACAATCTGTGTGAGCCAGGATAAGCCATCGTGAAAGCGGATCAGGCTTTGTTTATGGATGAAATGCCTGCTCCCCATCACCAATCCAGCGAGGTAGACGGCCAGAAATCCGCTGCCGCCCAGCGCCGCCGTGATCGCGTAGGTAAAGAGCGCCAGCGAGAGCGAAAGCACTGGATACAACCCCTCATAACTCAGCCGGATATGGTTCACCACCAGCACCATCGCTCTGCCCATCGCATACCCGATCACCGCGCCAATGCCCATCTGCTGAAAGAATGTCGGGATCAGCAAGAACACCGAAGCAGTGGGAGTCGTCAGCAGATGAACAAAGCCGATGGTCAGAAAAACAGCCATAGGATCATTGCTCGCCGATTCCAGTTCCAGCAGCGGGATCAGTTTTCCCTTCAGGCGCACATGGGTAGCGCGCAAGATACTAAAAACTGCCGCCGCATCGGTAGAGGAGACGACGGCACCCAGCAGCAAGCCCTCAAGCCAGGAAAAGCCAAGAATCAGCGTGGCAAACCAGCCTACCAGGATGGCTGTAATCAGCACGCCCAGCGTGGAGAGCAGCAGGCCCGGCAGCAGCGCTGGACGTAGCTGCGTCCAATCGCTATCCAGCCCGCCGCCAAAGAGGATGAAGGTCAGCGCCACCACGCCCAGAAGCTGTGCCAGAAAGGGGTCATTAAAATAAATATGCCCCGGCCCATCCGAACCGGCCAGCATGCCAATCAAGAGAAACAGCAAGAGGGCTGGAATGCCCAGCCAGCTTGAGGCTTTGCTCGCCAGAATGCTGATGAGCAGAAGACAACTGGCCCCGAACAGGAGATACTCAATAGGAATATGGGGGATCATCTCAGCCCTGATCTGTCTGCTCCATAAGACCTGCCACTTTCTCTACCAGAGGAGAGCCAGCAAGACCTGAACCGGGGTTCCAAAAGCTGAAGCCGCCCTCGATACACGCATCGAGAGGCGGCTCCTTCAGAGTTGCAGGCGCTGCTCAGTTATTCCTCATCGCCAACAGCCACGCCATCAGCCTCACCTTCAGTCGCTTTGTAGCTGCTGATATTGGTGCGAATTTGCTGCTCGATGGCGGCGGCCACATCAGAGTTCTGTCGCAGAAACTCTTTGGCATTCTCGCGGCCCTGGCCCAGCCGAATATCGCCAACCGTAAACCAGGCGCCGCTCTTCTTGACAATGCCCATCTCCAGGCCAAGATCAAGCAGCCCACCCTCGCGCGAAATGCCCTCGTTAAACATGATGTCAAACTCGGCGCTCTTGAACGGGGGGGCGACCTTATTCTTGACGACCTTCACCTTGGTGCGATTACCAACCACATCGGTGCCTTGCTTTAGGCTCTCTACACGGCGAATCTCCAGCCGCACCGAGGAATAGAACTTCAGCGCGCGCCCGCCCGGCGTCGTCTCCGGGTTGCCAAACATCACGCCCACCTTCTCACGAAGCTGGTTGGTGAAGATCACCGCCGTCTTGGAGTTGTTGATGGCAGCGGTCAGCTTGCGCAGCGCCTGGCTCATTAAGCGCGCCTGAAGGCCAACATGAGCATCGCCCATCTCGCCCTCAATCTCCGCGCGCGGCGCCAGAGCGGCCACCGAATCAACCACCACCACATCCAGCGCGCCGCTGCGCACCAACATTTCGACGATTTCCATCGCCTGCTCAGCGGTATCCGGCTGAGAGATAAGCAGGCTATTGGTATCGACACCACACTTCTCAGCATAATCAGGATCAAGCGCATGCTCCACATCCACATACGCCGCCATCCCGCCGCGCGCCTGGGCCTGCGCAATAATATGCTGACAGAGGGTTGTTTTACCAGAAGATTCCGGGCCGTAGATTTCAGTCACACGACCACGCGGCACGCCACCGATCCCCAGGGCCAGGTCAAGGCCCACTGCGCCGGTAGGGATGGCTTCCACAAAAATCTTGGCACGGGCTTCGCCCAGCCGCATGATCGAACCTTTGCCAAAGCGGCGCTCAATCTGAGAGACCGCCATCTCCAGGGCCTTTTCGCGCTCGGAAGCGCTCGCGCCAGGCGCCGCGCTGATACTATTTGCGCTGCTCCGCTCTGCCGGCATTGCTCTGCATCTCCTCTCGGACTGGCCGCACCCTCTGGAGGCGAGATATTACCACCCAGACTGGCGCCAGCCACACGCATTTTTCAAGACAATGAGTTCGTGAGTTCGTAGAAAAACCTTGAACAAGTGTACTATATTGGCAGGGTTTCGTCAAGCGCTGCCATAGTGGGTATAGCACTTTTCTTTTTCGGCAGACCACAAACGGAAGCAGGCACATCCAGCAGCCAGCCCGCTACATCTCCCGGCGCCCCTCCAGGGCGCGGCTGAGTGTTCCCTCATCCGCGTATTCAAGATCACCGCCAATGGGCAGGCCACGCGCCAGCCGTGTCACTCTGACGCCGTGCGCGCTGAGCAGCGGCGCGATATACGCAGCGGTATAGTCGCCCTCATAATTGGGATTCGTCGCCAGAATCACCTCGCGCACCGGGCTATCGGCCACGCGCCGCACCAGTTCCTCAATGCGCAAGTCCTTGGGGCCAATCCCCTCGACTGGCGAGAGCGCGCCATGCAGCACATGATAGAGGCCCTTAAACGCGCCCGTCTTCTCCAGCGCCAGAACATCCAGCGGCTCTTCCACGACGCAGATCAACTCATGATCCCGCTGGGGGCTGGCGCAGATCGCGCAGGGACTGACTTCGGTAATATTGAAGCATATCGAGCAGGAGATAATGCTCTCCTTGACGCGCGTAATCGCCTCGGCCAGACGGCGCGCCTGATCGGTCGGGCTGCGCAGAATGAAGAACGTCAGGCGCTGCGCCGTCTTGGGGCCAATGCCTGGCAATTTTGCGAATTCTTCAATCAGCGCCGTTACTGGCGCGGCAGTCGTTTGCATGATGCTTTCCTAAGCGCAAAATCAATTGATCTGTTCGCCATGCTCTGGTATCATCATACCAGGGCTGACGCAACAAGATACCCGCTTCATGACAATCCGCTTCGAAGATATTGAAAAAAATTAGAACAATCCTGGGATTCTCATCCCGCCCATGACGCCGCCCATCACCTTCTCTTGCTGTGCCCGCACTTTCTCGAACCCATCATGCGCAGCGGCAAGAATCAAATCTTCAAGCGAGGCCACATCAGCCGGGTCTACAGCTTCAGGTGCAATTTTAAGGCCAACTATCTCAAAGGTACCTTTGAGTGTCAGCGTCACAGCGCCGCCGCCCGCTGTGCCCTCAAACGTCGAATTCGCCAGCTCCTCCTGGGCTTTTAGCATCTTTTGCTGCATCTGCTGGGCCTGCTGCTGGAGGGCCTTCATATTGAAACCCATTGCTGCTCCTTTCGGGGGTCGCTCATAGAAACGATCAGAGGTCAACAACGAAGGGTCTTCACCGGGCAGGATGCCTCTTTCTCGTTGCCGCTCTGTCTCTCAAGGCAGAGCATTCCTGACACGGCGCCCTTCCATTATACGACAATTTTTACTCTCCCAGCGGCTTCCACTCGACCAGTTTCGCCCCGTAAGTCTTCATGATCTCCTTAATCACCGGATCGCGTTGCACAGACGTTTCAAGCGAAGACGCGGGAGGGGCTGGAGGCTGCGACGCAGAGGCCAGGCGCGGCAGATGCGCTGCGCTGTGACCGTTCTGAGCAGCCGGAGCCGGTGATGGCTCTTCAGCAGACCTGGCCCTATCCATCAGGCCCGGAGGGTCTTCAAGGGCAGCGCCAGGCATAGCCGATCTGGAAGACGCGGCTGGAGGCTGGCGAATCTCTGGCAAGTGGGCATGTGATACGGGCGGCATGCTGGTGGATGGCGGAATCGGCTCGTCTTTCTGGAGAAAGCGGCTCCGGCAGGGAACCTGAAGAATCTCGCGCAGCGCCCAATCAACCACGCTCCGATTTTCCGGCTCCAACAGCTTTTTATAATGAAAATCAAACTCTACCCGAAACACCACCTCGCAGCTTTCCGCACCAACATTGACCGCGACAGGAGGCGCATTATTTAACAGCGCCGCGAGCTTAGGGGTCTTTGTCTTGCAGGCTTTCTTAATCATCTCCCACTGGCTCTGGACATCATTCAGTGTCAGGCCAGGTTTGGACAAGGGCTGGGATGAGCTTTCATCGCTCATCTCCTCTTCATCGCCAAACTGGCTGGGGCTGAGATACTCCTCGACATCAGGCGCCGGTTCTGCTTCACCGGCTGGCGTTTCATCCTGCCGGGCCACCAGATGCACTGGCTGTTCATCTTCTGCGGGCGAAGCGGCCAGCGGGGTCGGCTCCTCGCGCACACTCCGCGTCGGCCCAGGGGGTGAAGCAGGCAGGCCAGAAGATACAGGCGAACTGGGAACAGGTGTTGCAGGCAAGGCAGGCGCAGCGCCCCGGCGCGCTGGAGGCGTTGGACGATTGGCAGACATCTGGGCAGTATTGCCAGCAACCCGCGTCGATGGAGCGGTGTCGGTTCCGCTCGTTCGCTGGCGATGTAAATGCAGGCAATCAATGAAAGAGAGTTCCACCGCTAACTGGGGGATGCTGATGCTCCGCGCCCCCACATCATTCTGCGAAAAGAAGCGCGCGCAGGCAGAAAGCTCATCCAGCGCGAAGAGTTGGGCAAGCTGCTGAATCTCCGCAACCTCTTCCGGCAGACGATCCAGCACAACGACCAGATCAGCCCCCGCTTTGGCGAGCATCAACGCGCGCCAGTAGTCGGCAATTTGCGCGCTCAACTGGCGCAGATCGGCTCCCGCTTCGGCGAGGCGGTTAATCAGATGCAGCCCATCGGCCCCGCGCAGGTACGCAACATGCTCCACCAGTTCGCGCACCAGATGCGGATCGGCCAGACCCAGCATCTGCTGCACACCCGCCAGCGTCACATGCTCGCCCAGCGCTGCAATCGCCTGATCGAGCATGCTCAGCGCGTCGCGCATCCCGCCGCTGGCAGCCCGCGCCAGCAGATCAGCCGCGCCTTTCTCCAGCGTGACGCCTTCTTCTTTCGCTACATGCTGAAGATGCGCCACAATATCGCGCACGCTGATGCGCTTAAAATCAAAACGCTGGCAGCGCGAGATGATGGTCGCCAGCATGCGATGCGCCTCGGTGGTCGCCAGGACAAAGACCACGTAGGGCGGTGGTTCTTCAAGCGTTTTCAACAGCGCGTTGCACGCCTCTGAGGTCAGCATATGCGCCTCATCCAGCACATACACCTTGTACTTGCTGTTGCCGGGCCGCACGCCAACCTTATCGCGCAACTCACGAATCTCATCAATGCCACGATTGGAGGCTGCATCAATCTCAATCACATCCAGCGAGCGGTTTTCGGTGATCTCGCGGCAATTCAGGCAGGCATTGCAGGGTTCACCGTTCTGGGGCTGCTGGCAGTTGATCGTCTTGGCAAGCAGGCGCGCTGCGCTCGTTTTGCCAGTGCCGCGCGGCCCGCAGAAGAGATACGCATGGGCAATGCGTCCCGATTGCAAAGCGTTCTTCAGGGTGCGAACGACCGCCTCCTGCCCAATCAACTCCTGGAATGTCTGCGAGCGCCACTTACGATAGAGGGACTGTGAAGCCATCGGAGTGTACCCCCAACCTGGCAAAAAGAGACGGTCGTACACCCACCTTCGACCCTCGCTTACTGAGTCGTCACCGGCTTCCGGCTCAGGCCAGGCTCCCCTGCGTCACCCAGAGAGGTCTCCTTACCGCTGCTTGGTTCCCCATCTGACGGGGTTCGAAGACATCTGCCGCGCAGGACCCGGTCCTCAACGCCTTTCACCAGCGAGCAAATCAGGTGCGCTGAGCCTCGGAGTGGGAATTCGATCCCGTATTGAGCATACTCGGGTACAGGGCGGCCCAAGCGCCCCATCTAGTACGACCTACGATCCCATTGTATACGCTGCTGGCCCAGGTGTCAAGAAACGAGCCACCTGCCTCCCGTTTCAACGTTCCCTGGGCGCCAACATCTGCCTTTACTATAGAACAATATTTCCATATCGTCAAATGGCTGGCAAGACATCTATTTGCCGCTGTAAGATAGAATATGATACAACACAGAAGAGCCTGTCATCTCTTTATTCAGAACACTCTCTTCAGCATACCTGGCAGGCGGAGATGCCTATGTGTGAAATGCTCGCGCTCCAGACCATCCAGCAGGGGGACACGTTTCTGCTCGCAGAAGTTTTGCCACTGGCCGCCAGGCTAGAACGCCTGGGCATTGCTGGATTTGGCTGGGGCGCTGCCTGGCACGACCCGGCAGCCCGACGAGTGCAGCACCATATCTCTCTGGGGGCGCTGCATCAAGACCTGCCAGCCGCAATTGCCAGGCTGGGCAATGTGCGCGCGGACGCCGCGATTATTCATCTGCGGCGCCCCAACCAACTGAGTACCGTTGGGTTAGCCGATACGCAGCCCTTCTATAGCGAGCGGCATGGCTGTGCTTTTGCCCACAACGGCGATTTCACCGGGCATGAAGCGCTGCGCCCCAGATATTTGGAACAAGGCTTGCTACATGGAAAAGCAGATAGTGAAGTGGGGTTTCGGTTCTTTGAAGAAGTGCTGGATCGCGCAACCGGCACAGCGCAGGCAGAAGCGGCGCTGCGTCAGGTTTATACAGCGCTCGGTGGGCGCGCCAATCTGCTGGCTTTGCTCTCGGACGGTTCAATAGCAGCTTATGCCAACAGCCAAGATAACTGGATGTTCACCTGTCGGCTTGGCGCCTGGAAGGCCATTGTCACAGCCCTCTATAGCTGGGATCAATCGGTTTTCGATCTTGTTCTCCCTGATGCGCACTCTATCCGCATGATGCAGCCCGACGAAGCATTGACGCTCAGACACGGCAGCACTGATGCTGCCCAAGATCATCAACAATGACAGGAAAATCATGGCTGACAAGCACCTGACACCCCAGACTTCCATAGCAGCGGCTTCCAATGAAGAGAGTGTCGTCCCCAGGCAGCCTCGAACCATTTTGATCTGTGAAGATGATGATGGGATTCGAGAATTATTGGTCGAAGCTATCCAGGAAGAAGGCTTTTCAGCACGCGCCGCACGCGATGGCCGGGAAGCGCTGGAATTGCTACGCAACGGACAGGGACGCTATCTCATACTGCTCGATCTCATGATGCCCGACATCAGTGGCTACGAGATATTGGAACTGATGGCCGCCGATCCGCATATGCCCGGCGACCATGTGATTATCGTGCTTTCCGCCACCGGCTTTATACGCCCGGTCAGCCCTGGCGTCATGCAGAAACAACTGGTGCGCGGCTTCCTCAAAAAGCCCTTCGAGCTTGATGAGCTGTTCGCGCTCCTGCGTGAGTTCGCCTGAGAGCGGGCGCGTAATCTATTCGCTTTCGCCCTCATCCTTGTCAGCCGCAGGCGGCTCAGTGTCCACAGGCTCGCGGCGCTCTTTGCCGAATGGGCGGAAAAGGAAGCTGGAACTGCCAGGCAGCGCTCCGCTGGAAACAGGGTTGGCAGGCGCGAGTGGGCCAGTGGACCTGCCGCCCCCCGCGCCAGGCGCTGGGGTCGACACAGGCGTGGAACCGCTGCCATTGCTCACGCTGCCGGTCAAATTGCTATAGGTTGCCGCCCCGCTGAGCAGGCCAACACCAACCGGCGCAGAGGCCGCTGACGATGATTGGCTGGGCGTAATGACGCTCAGTTCATTGCTCAGGATGCGCCGGACAATCGCTATCGCCGCACCGTAGGTGGAATCCATCCCGAAGTAGTTCAGACTCCCCGCGCCCAGATTCTTGCCGCGCGTGTAAGGCGTATCTGAGGCATAGTGCAGAATGCCCAGATCAAAGGGCAGCCGCGCAAAGTTGATATTCTCGCCGGTTGGGTAGCGCGTGGTGTAGAGCGCCTCATAAACGGCGTTGAGATAGGGGCCGCTTTCCATCTCCACCACCGTGTAATTGGCCCGGTAGTAGAAATCCAGATACTGCCGATTCTGCAAGAAGGTGCCCTTCGACGAGACCGCCTTCTGGTTATCCAACACCGACCCATAGACCAGATGTGGTCCAACGTCCCCCGCCGTGAAGCAATTTTCCAGCCAGTACACATTCTGGCTATGCTCATCCAGCACCACATCCGAGATCATCACATCGCCAATGCTGCCGTTCAGCGTTGCCGCTTTGCCCAGAATATAGATGCCGCGCGTCTGCGGCAGATTCTCCATAATCTCGCGCAGCATGCGATAGGCAGCCATACCCAAGGGATAGTCAATATTCAGGATAATGGCGCGGCTGCTCACCAAACGCTCCAGACCGGGGATACGACAGCGCGGATCAGTATCATCGACACGCAGTTTGGAAAGGTCAAAAATCTGAGCATCGACTTCCACGCCCTGGCGTGCCGTGACATTCCAGATGCCGCGTTCCTGCTCTTCAGTCGGGCGGCTGCGCGCGAAATCCTTGCCCTCCGGGGTCTTGATATATTCACGAGCCGCGTAGTAGAGGAAGTTCTGCCAGTTGCCGGGAACACGGCCCTCTTGCAGCTTGCGGCACTCTTCTGCCAGCATCGGGTCTTTGCCGCTGAGCGCAAAGCGGGTGATCTCTGCTTCGCGCCGCAAGACAGCGCCGGAGAGCAGGTTCGCCAGGCTATGCGTATTGCTGGAGACAAAATAGATCGGGCGATCTGCCAGGTTCAGATCATTGAGCAGCTTGTCAACCGGTGCCCACCATTTGCGGGTAGCGCGCACATAGCCCACATGCGAGCCACCCAGCATACGCAGTGTGAAGTTCTTGCGCTCGCGGCCAATCGTCAGCAAATTCCCCCACATCCGCTCGCCCCAAATCACTTCCAGCCGCCGCCAATCATCTGGCGAGACCTGCAAGCGCTCGCGCAGCACTTTGGTAATCTCGGCAAAGACCGGGGACGCTTTATCGACCCGGCTCTCTAAAAGCTGCATCGTCGTGGGATCAGCGTTGAGCAGCCAGTTAAACTTGTTCCACTCAATCTGCATCGCCACCAGCACGGGCACAATATCTTCTGTATCACTGACACTGGCAACATAGGCCGCCAGCGTATTCTTGCCATCATAAAACCACTTGCGCCGCCGCGCCGAAGCCGTCACCGACTCCCAGGCATTAACATCATAGCCTTGCTGCTGAAACACCTCCTCCGATTGCCCCAGCAGGATACGATTGCAGTTCAGGACAGCATCTGGCAGGCGCAGCACGCTGTAAATGAAGGCTGACATATCTGGCCTGGTAGAACGCGCGTCAGGATGCAGCGCCGAATCGATATTGTAGTGGGCCTGGACCAGCGCCTTCAGCCCTACCTCGCCAGAACTACGCAGGAGCGTATGGAAGGTACGAATATACATCTCGACTTCGCGTTTGCCAGCCTCGTGCCTGGCTTCGCCGCTCTCCAGTGCGTTCAATTCCATACCATCGTTTGGTCCGCCCTGGCCGCGCTCGCCGCCCGCCCGGCGCGAAAAGTTAAACTCTGCCACGTTGCATCTCCTCTTCATGGATAAACAGGGTACACAGCATCAGCTATCATCAGCCTCCCCACACCCTCCCCTGGCTCTGTAATCCCCTCTTCCCGAGACGGCCCACATATATCTGGCCGGGCCATCCTTCTCGCTTTATCTTACCCCCTTCATTTTGGGACATTATACCTGACGGGCGAACGATTGAAAAGTAGCCGAACGCTTGGGTACCTCCCCCTTTTGGGGGAACAAGGAAAGCCTGTTTTGGGCATCATTCTGGCTCAGAGTGGCTCACATCAGCCGGTAAGACACCAGCCCCTGCTGGTTGGGAAACCGGCGCGGCACCCCGGCTTGCAAGGCGGTTTTTGTGAGGGATTCTCAGTGCCCTGGCCTGGCCTGGCGCCGATCTTGCGGCGTCTTGGTTCCCTGATTGCCGATCTGGTCAAAGCGTTTGCCCAAGCGCAGGGCCACCATCAAGAATCCAGCAGAGAGTCCGACAATGCTGGCAAGCAGCAGGATGATAATCAACGTTCCGAACATACCGACTCCCGCGTTGGTTGAAGATGAGGAGGCTTGCGAGATGCGCCAGCATACCTTGTGCAGCCTCTTGTGCAGCCTCGTATCCACTATATGTTATAGGTTCTGGGACTGCAATAAGACGCTCACAGCTTGATACCCTGGCGCAGCGCCTGCGCGGCGGTTTCGGGCGTCTGAATCATGAAATGCTCCTGGTAGAGATGCTGGAGCGCGCTGGCATCTGCCCCCCAGATGCGCGGCGTCATATACACCCTGGGCGAAAGGCGCGCGTGCAGCCAGGTATCTTCGCGTCCCGCCGCACCTGAAAAAAACGCCAGATTGAAGCTGTAGACGCCCTGCGATCCAAGACACTGCAACGCCTGCTCCAATCCCTGGCAGAATTCGTCAAGCGCCGCTTCAGAAAAGTCGAAAAGCGTCCGCTGCCCCGGAAAGAGAATCAGCGTATCTGCCAGGATGCTCTGCGAGACAAAGCTGGTCAACCAGGCGCTGTGCGCGCCGCGCGCAATAAAGCGCTCGCCCAGCCGCTCCTCCTCGTCAAGCAAATCTGCCCAGTAAGCCCGCCCGGTCTCGTTGTAGTAGCGCAGGCTGGCAGATAGCTCCTCCTGCATCGTGTTGCCAGGCGTGTCGGTGGCAAAGACCTGAAAATGGGGATGAATCTGCGTGCCCCCGGAGGCCGGGAAATAATTCCAGAAGACGAGGGGATACGTCGTGCGCGGAAGCCGCTGCACCCGTTGCAGATACGCCAGGCACACATGCAAGGCATCCTTCAGCATGGTCCGCGTGAACGATCCGATGGGCACATAATGCGTCCGGGCGATGACCGCAACCGCGCTGTGTTCGTCATAAGGCGCCAGATTGGGGAAGATGACCGCTTCTCCTTGCTGCAAGCGGCCCTCCGGGGCGATCTCTGCCGGAAACCTGGGCGTGACCGTCAAGAGTTTGTCCGGGCAGAAGGGGCAGAACTGCTGCGAGCGTTCAACCAGCAGCGCAATGTCCGGCGCCTGGAGCGGCCCTCCGGCTACATGCGCGATGCGCCCGCTGCGCCCGGTCAGCGGATCCCAGCGAATCTCGCAGGGAATCGCAGCCTCCTGAAAATCAGCGCGTGGGTCAAGATAATGAGCGATTTTTTCCTGGCGTTCAAAACGGATGCTCATGTGGCTCTCCTCCTGGCGAGATGCAGACGATTGAAAGGGCTGGCGGTTAAAAACCGCGCCTGGAGGCCGCGCCGCCAAGTCTCCCTGCGTGGGCTTCCCCACCCCAGGCTGGCACAGCGTTTATCCCAGCCCGCGCAGGCGGGCTTCGCGGCGCCCGCAGGCGCCTCTAGCCGCGAATGTATTCGCCATGTTCACTCGCCGCGCTCAATCATCTCCAGCTTGCCGGTATGCACATCAATCACCAGCGCGTGTACTGGAATACTGCGCGGCAGATAGGGGCTGGTGCGAATGGCGCGTGCCGTGCGGGCGGTGTTTTGGCGCACATCCTGGAAGGTGCCCAGCCAGCGCAGCAGCTCATCGCCCTTTTTCGGGAGGTCGTCGGGGTTCACGCCCAGCGCCTGCATGGAGGCGGTCAGGCGCGCCAGATCGCCATGCGACAGGCCGCAGTCGGTATGCCCAATCACTGCTACCTCGCGCACCCCCAGCAGATAGATTGCCCCGGCCAGCGAGCGAATCAGGTCGCCATCCACTTCCTGCCCTTCAGGGATGGTCGCGCCCGCCGTGCGAAGCTGAATCACTTCTCCGCGATGCAAGCCCAGCGCCTCCTCGAAGAGATGCGTCAGGCGCGTATCCATGCAGGTGACAACTGCCATCCGCCGGCGGGGCAGATGGCTGAGCTGCGCGGGCTGATGTTTCTCCACAAAAGCCGCGTTGACCTCAAGAATCTCATCAATGACCATCGTGTGCGCCTCTCATATATGTATTGTTGAAGCGCCTGGCTTCTCTGCCGGGCGCCGAACCCCAGGGTTATGAATGCTCTGCGGTGGAATGAACAGACGCCAGCGCCGCGCGGGCTGCGCGCACAACCCCGGCGGCTTCCGAAGCGCTGGGAGCAAGCGCGGTCAGATGCCCCATCTTGCGACCAGCGCGAGGGATCGCTTTGCCATAGAGATGCAGTTTGACATGAGGATACGCGTAGGCGGCAGCCCAGTCGGGTTCGCTATGCTGCCAGAGATCGCCAAGCAGATTCGCCATTGCCGCCGGGCGAAGCTGCTCTGTCGCGCCGAGTGGCAGGCCACAGACGGCCCGCAGTTGCTGCTCAAACTGGCTGGTGATGCAGGCATCAATCGTCAGATGCCCGGAGTTATGCGGACGCGGCGCCAGTTCGTTGACCAGCAGCTTTCCCGCGCGCGTGACAAAAAACTCCACGCACAGCACACCCACAACATCCAATGTTTCGAGAATGCCGCGCGCAATCTCGACGGCTTCGCCAGCAAGAGCAGGTGGGAGGGAAGTTGGCGCAAGCGAGACATCCAGAATATGATGGCGATGCGTATTTTCAATAACCCCATAATGCACAAACGCGCCATCCAGCCCTCGCGCGGCCACAACCGAGACCTCGCGCTCGAAATCCACAAAGGCTTCGAGCAGCGCCTCCTGACCGGCCAGTGCCTGCCAGGCTGCTTCAGTCTGGTCGGGAGACGCAATCTTAACCTGGCCCTTGCCATCGTAGCCAAAGCCAGCCGTTTTCAGCACCGCCGGATACCCCAGCGCTGCAAGCGCTGCGTGCAGGTCATCCAGCGAATGGACCGGGCGAAACGGCGTGACCGGAAAGCCGGAGCGTGCGAGAAACGTTTTTTCGCGCAGGCGATGCTGTGTGGTATGCAGCACCGCGCCTGCGGGGCGCACCGGCGCATATTCCGCTGCGGCCTCGGCAGTGGCTGCCAGAACATTCTCGAACTCAAACGTCACGACAGCCACACTGCGAGCAAAGGCGCGCACCGCGTCAAGATCGTCATACGCCGCGCTGACTTCTCTATCGGCGACCTGGCCGGTGGGCGTATCGCGTTCGGGCGAAAAGGTCTGCACTCGATAGCCCATGCGCCGCGCGGCCAGGGCCAGCATACGCCCAAGCTGGCCGCTGCCAAGCACGCCAATGGCAGCGCCAGGAAGAATAGGCTGATTCACGGAAGAGTGTCCTTCATAACTTTTTCGGTCTGTTCGGCGCGAAACTGGCGCAGCTTCTCGCGCAGTTCCGGGCGCGTGGTGGCGAGGATGGCAACCGCCAGCAGCGCGGCGTTGGTGGCGCCAGCCTGACCAATCGCCAGCGTCCCGACGGGCACGCCCGCAGGCATCTGCGCGATGGAAAGCAAGGAATCCATGCCCTTCAAGGCACGGCTCTCTATCGGCACGCCCAGCACCGGCAGCAGCGTGTGCGCCGCCGTCATCCCCGGCAGATGCGCCGCGCCACCCGCCCCGGCAATAATGACCTCGATCCCGCGAGCTTCGGCTGCTGAGGCATACTCAGCCATCAAGACCGGCGTGCGATGCGCGGAGATAATGCGGCACTCGTGCGCGACGCCAAAGCGCGTCAGTATCTCATCGGCGTGGCGCATCGTCTCCCAATCAGATTTGCTGCCCATGATGACAGCGACGAGCGGTTGTTCCATCGGATGCTTGTGAACGATCAATAACGAACAGGCAAGATCAGGCGGTCCAACGCCATTGTAGGCCAGGAAATGAGAGAACGCAAGTTACCGGCCATCCAAAAGTCCTACCCTTGCTCCAATATTTGACATCAGCACAACGAGCAGCTATACTGTGTACAGCGCTCATGGTGAGCGCTGCCAATTGCCTGAAACGGCACAACACGGCAGCGTTTGTAACACTGCCGTGTTGCTAGCCCCACGCCTGCAAAGTTCAGGGGTGGGCCTGACGAGTTATTCTACCATCTCCGGGGGAATCGTTTCCCTTTTTTCCGGTGGTGGAAACCTCTCAGCGGCCACTCCTGAAGGGTGAATGGGACTCGACGACTGGCGGACGCGGTGAGGGCAGGCAGTCTGATGGGAGTATCGTCTCCATCTGATCTGCCTTGCTTGCCAGCGTTCGTCCGGTGTCGGCCATTTGGCCCCAGGGGTGGCCGCTTCGGCTGGCTGAAGGCTGCGCTTTATGCAGACGAAAGAGAGATTCCGCCCATGTTCACATCCTCTGATTTTTCCACCCCCAAGCTGGTCAGGAGACCGGCGCTACAGACCGTTCCCCAGAACTTACCTTTTTCTTCCACAGGGAAGAGCGAGCGTCTGGTTCCTCATTCACCGAGGCCGGTTTCACCGCTGGCATCTGCCAACAGCCAGAGCCTGGCCTCTCCACAGGCGTTTTACGTGTCCGACGAACTGGCGGCCACGCCAGCACCAAGGCCGGAAATCGGTGGTGCTGGAGCGGAACGGGGCTTGGTGTTCGCCCGGCCAGGATTCCAACACCAGAGGCAGAATAGCATGCCTGGTCCAGCCGGTCAAGGCCCAGAAAACGCCACAAAACAGGAGAACATGCTAGAAAATTCGGATTCAGTTATAACCCCTTCCACCCCCCTGTCGGCGGGGACGCCAGCGGTACAAGGCCCCGCCCCTGCCGGTCAGGAGATCGGCGCTGCGCCCCATCCCATCTCACCTTCTGACTCCCTTTCCAACAGGGTTGGAGAGGGCCGGGATGAGGCCAGCGGCCCGCTCGCGCTCTGGGAGCGCGTGGATGCCACCTGGCCGGTCATCGCCAACTCGCCAACGGGACTGGATGGCGACACGCAGCGGCTGGTACGCCATTTGTTGACCAAGATGGCAGGCCAGCGCCTGTCCCGCCGTCGTCAGTCGGACGCCGCCGCATGCTGGATGTGGGAGCCAGACCCACAGATGGCCGATTACGTGCGCCGCTGGCGCTTCTACGCGCCGGGCCTCTATCGCTTCCAACCGCCGGACCTGTACGACCTGCTCTACACTGAAGCGCGCCTGGCGCTGGAGGTCGTCACAACGCTGCCGGGTGTGCTGACCCTGGAGGTCTGGCAGGAACTGCTTCAACTCCAGTGCCGCCGCATCGGCCAAATATACAGCGCGTTGCAGCGCTGCCTGGGCAGCGCGCAAGCGCAAGCGGCCTTGCAGCATCTTCTAGAAAAGGCGGCTTGCTAAGCATCCCTCGCTTTGGAGAGGCCGCCCCGACATGTCGAATGGGAATCTCTGCCTGGAGGCTCGCCAGGAGCCTGCCTCCGGGCGGAGATCACCTGTCAGCCCGCTCTAACACTTCTCTAATACTTTTCATATGGACCTCTAACAGTTCTCATACGCCCTTCTAACAGCTTCTATGCGATACTTTTCTGCGGACTGAATGAGACGCGCAGTAACGATTGAAAGACATTGCGCCAGGCGCGTCCGGCAGAGAGTGGTAGGGGTCCTCCAGCAGCTATGATGAACGCAGACTCTTCCGCGCAGCAGAACGCAGAGAGCAAGGCACAAGGCATACCCCAGGGTCAGCCGGTTGACCAGCAGGTAGTCTCTCTGCCTCGCTGCGCGAACTGCGACATCGAGATAAGCTGGCTCCCAATCATCTCCGGCGGTCTGACTTACTGCTGTTGGGGCTGTGCCCAGGGCGGACCCTGCTCATGCGACTACTCTGAGCATGCCAGTCTGCCTTCCAGGGTCTGAATCCCAGATTCTCAAAACGATCAATCCACTATGTAGACAGAAGGGAGTAAGCAGCGTGGCTAGCAAGATTCGTCCCGTTGGCGACCGGGTAGTGGTCAAGCCCGCCGCCAAGGAAGAAGTGACCAAAAGCGGCATCGTGATCCCCGATACCGCCAAAGAGAAGCCCCAGGAGGGGGAAGTGATCGCCGTCGGCAGCGGCAAGCTGCTGGACAACGGCGACCGCGTGCCGCTGGAACTGAAAGTGGGGGATCGCGTGCTGTATGCCAAATACGGCGGCACCGAGTTCAAGTTGGATGGGGAAGAGTATCTGGTGCTGCGCGAGAGCGATGTTCTCGCTGTGCTGATGAAGGAGTAAGCAACGATCATGGCAAAGCAGTTGGTATTTGATGAGCAGGCGCGCCGCTCGCTGAAGAAGGGCATTGACACCCTGGCTGGCGCTGTCAAGACCACCCTGGGTCCCAAGGGGCGCAACGTTGCCCTGGACAAGAAGTTTGGTGCCCCCACCGTCACCCACGATGGCGTCACCGTCGCCAAAGAGATCCAGTTGGAAGACCCCTTCGAGAATATGGGTGCCCAACTCCTCAAGGAAGCAGCGACCAAGACCAACGATGTGGCCGGAGATGGCACCACCACCGCTACCGTGCTGGCACAATCCATCGTGAACGAGGGGCTGAAGAACCTGGCGGCAGGCGCCAACCCGATGCAACTGCGGGCTGGCATCGAGAAAGCCACCAACGCGGTGGTCACGTACATCAAGGGCATAGCTATTCCGGTGGAGGGACGCAAAGAGATCGCCCAGATTGCCTCGATCTCCGCCGCCGATGAGCAAATTGGCGAACTGATCGCCGAAGTCATGGAGCGCGTGGGCAAAGATGGCGTCATCACGGTGGAGGAAAGCAAGGGCACGACCTTCGAGACGGAATACGTCGAAGGCATGCAGATTGACAAGGGCTATATCTCCGCCTACTTTGTCACCAACTCTGATCGGATGGAGGCAGTCATTGAGGATGCCAACATCCTGATTACGGACAAGAAGATCAGCGCTGTGGCCGACATTCTGCCGGTGCTGGAGAAGCTGACCCAGACAGGCAACCGCAACATCGTCATCATCGCAGAGGATGTGGACGGGGAAGCCCTGGCAACCCTGGTGGTCAACAAGCTGCGGGGCATCCTCAACGTGCTGGCGGTCAAAGCCCCTGGCTTTGGGGATCGGCGCAAGGAGATGCTGCGCGACATTGCGGTGTTGACGGGCGGGCAGGTGATCAGCGAAGAGATGGGTCGCCGCCTGGAGAACACCACGCTGGCTGATCTGGGGCAGGCGCGGCGGGTCATCGCCCGCAAAGACGACACGACCATTGTGGAGGGCAAGGGCGAGCAGCGCGACATCCAGGCCCGCATCAAGCAGATCAAGGCGCAGATTGAGGAGACTACCAGCGACTATGACCGCGAGAAGCTGCAAGAGCGGCTGGCGAAGCTCTCTGGCGGCGTAGGGCTGATTAAAGTCGGCGCGGGCACCGAAGTGGAACTCAAGTTCCGCAAGACCCGTGTGGAGGATGCGCTCTCTGCGACTCGCGCAGGCGTGGAGGAAGGCATTGTGCCTGGCGGCGGCGTGGCCCTGCTGAACGCGACCGAGGCCCTCAAGGACCTCAACGTCAGCGGCGACGTTGCCACCGGCGTTGCTATCGTGCGCCGCGCGCTGGAAGAGCCGATGCGCACGCTGGCCCAGAATGGGGGCCAGGATGGGGCAGTAGTCGTTGAGACCGTCCGGCGCAAACAGGCGGAGACCAAGAATCAGCGGGTCGGCTATAACGTGCTGGAAGACCGATACGAGGACATGGTGGCTGCCGGTATTATCGACCCGGCCAAGGTGACGCGCTCGGCGATTCAGAACGCGGCCTCGATTGCGGCAATGATTCTGACGACTGAGGCGCTGATCACCGACATCCCGGAGAAGGAAAAGGCTCCCGCTCCGGCAATGCCCGAATACTAAACCGCGTACAGAAAGTTTTCGCTCACACGGCGGGACGGCTCAATGGCGCGCCGTCCCGCTGATTTTTTAGTGGCTATGCCAGTTCAGGCGTCAATATCCATTGAACCATAAAGTGTTTGCCGTCCCCCTTCGGCGTCAGCGCAATAAGCGCCGCGTATTGAACCACAACCACGCCTCTATCCTCATCCCCTGTCACCAGCAGGGACGCCAGCCGTTCTAGCAGCGGCAGGTGGCTGACGAGCGTAATCCCGCCTGTATCTTTCTGCGCTTCCACCCGCAGCCAGCGCGCCAGCGGCTCCGCGCGATCTTTGGGATTCAGCCCTTCCAGTTCTTCTACTTTGCTTTCCAGGTGGAGCGCGGCGGCCAGTGCCTCTGCCGTCTGGCGGGCGCGCAGCTTGCCGCTGTGATAGATGTGTTCAATGGGCAGCGAAAGCCGGGCAGCGCGGGCGGCGACGCGCGCAATGGCCGCGCGTCCTTCGGCGGAAAGCGGGCGCTGGGGATCAACCTCTTCCGGCACCGCCTGCGCGTGCTGCATGAGATAGAGCATCATAAGCTGCCTGGAGCGAAGCTACTCTTCATCTTCTAGCCGGAACCAATCGTCATCACCCAGCGCGTGATGCAGCACCCGCATCGAGAGCATGGCGCACTTCATGCGCGCCGGGCTGATGTTTTCCAGGCCGAGCGCGTCAAGAATATCGTCCTTGCCAAGCTGCTTCAATTCCTCTGGCGTTTTGCCCTCGATCATCTCGGTCAAGAGCGAGGCAGAAGCCTGGCTGATGGCGCAGCCGCGCCCCGTAAAACTGACCGCACTCACGCGGCCATCAGTGTCAAATCGCAAAAACAGTTCCACTTTATCGCCGCACAGTGGATTTGAATCCGCCGTGTGAATGTCTGCCGGGTCCAACACACCGGCGTTGCGCGGGTGGCGATAGTGGTCAAGAATGACCTCACGGTAATAGTCCTGCATAAGCCCGTCTCCAGCAGCGTAACATGAGCAAAAGCGTGTTATCTGAATACTAGCATAACACAGGTATACGCCATTATTCAGGGCAGCGGATTAGAGCGCAAAGATCGTCTTCGCCTGCTCCAGCGCCTGGGCCAGCGCGTCCACCTCTTCAGGGAGGTTATAGATATAGAAACTCGCGCGAGCGGTGGCGGGCACATCCAGCTTTTCCATCAAGGGCTGAGCGCAGTGATGCCCGGCGCGCACGCAGATGCCCTCGCTGTCAAGAACCTGCGCCAGATCGTGCGCGTGAATATCCCCCAACGTAAAGGAGACCACGCCGCCGCGCTCTATCGCTCCAGGACCGTAGATCGTCAGCCCCTCCACCGCGCCAAGGCGCTCCAGCGCGTAGCTGACCAACGCGCGCTCATGCTCGTGAACAGCATCCATACCCAGCGCCGTCAGGTAATCAACGGCAGCGCCCAGGCCAACGCTCTCCGCAATCGCGGGCGTCCCGGCTTCAAACTTATAGGGCAGGCTGTTCCAGGTGGCGCTGCGCAAATGGACCTCACGAATCATATCGCCGCCCGCCAGGAAGGGCGGCATCGCCTCCAGCAGTTCTCGCCGCCCATAGAGGACGCCAATGCCCGTCGGGCCAAGCATCTTATGACCGCTGAAGACCAGAAAATCACAGTCCAGGTCTTGCACATCGGTTGGCAGATGTGGCACGCTCTGGGCGCCATCCAGCAAGACCAGCGCGCCAGCGGCGTGCGCCTGGGCAATCATCTGCTTCGCCGGAGTGATCGTCCCCAGCACGTTCGACATGGCTGTGAAGGCCACGAGCTTAGGCCGTGTCTGCTCAAGCAAGCGCGTATATCCTGCCTGATCGAGTCGGCCTTCCGGCGTGACAGGCACAAACTCCAGCCGGGCGCCGGTACGTCCCGCCAGCAGTTGCCAGGGCACCAGATTGGCGTGGTGTTCCATCTCAGTCAGGAGGATGGTATCATCCGCCCGAATGTTGGCGCTGCCCCAGCTATAGGCCACCAGATTGATGGCCTCGGTGGTGTTGCGTGTGAAAATGATCTGGCGCGCCGATTTCGCTTTGATAAAGCGCGCCACTTTGAGACGCGCCTGCTCCATTGCCTCGGTGGCTTCCTCGCTCAGCACGTAGACGCCGCGATTGACGTTCGCGTGCGAGGTGCGATAGTAGCGCTCCATCGCCTCCAGGACAGCAGCGGGCTTCTGCGAACTGGCCCCGCTGTCCAGGTAGACCAGGGGTTTGCCATGCACCTGCCGCTTGAGGATCGGGAAATCTTCACGAATTGCCAACGTTTGCGCTCTATCTATTGCGCTGAGCATCGTAAGCGCTCCTTTTCATGGCAGAGTCTTGAAGCTGGCGGCTAAAGGCCGCGCCTGGAGGCTTCGCCGCAAAGGCCACCTGAGTAGCCGAAAACGAATGGAAGCGGCCCAGCCTGCGAAGGCAGGCTTCGCGGCACCGCAGCGCCTCCAGCCGCGACCTTCAGTTGCCAGGCTCGCGCCTTGAAATGCACCATGACTATTCTTCGCCGCCAAGAATCTCGACAGCCTCGGCGCCCGCGCCTTCAACATCCCACTGATCGGTGACGGTATGCCACTCGGTCTCATCATCAACCGGCTGGCCCTCCTTGGTCATCTTGCGCACAATCGAGCGGCGCAGTCGTCCACGCAGTTCCTCGGAGGGAATCTTTTCCAATACCGGCTCAAAGAACCCCTGAACAATCAGCCGCCTGGCCTCATCTTCAGGGATGCCGCGACACATCAGATAGAACAACTGCTCGGCATCGATCTGCCCGGTCGTCGCGCCGTGACTGGCACGCACATCATTGGCAGCAATCTCCAGGCTTGGGATCGCCTCCGCGCGAGCGTTATCGCTGAGCAAAAGGGTGTGATCTGAGAGATACGAGTTCGTCTGCTGAGCGCCAGGCGCCACCTGAATCAAGCCCTCAAAATTCATGCGTGCCCGGTCATCCAGCACGCCCTTGAAATAGGTCTCTGCTGATGTCGAGAGCGCGGCATGATTGGAGAGCGTATTGATCTGGATGAACTGCGTGCCAGTGCCAAAGAGGACACCAACAATATCGCCGTTGCTCCCCGAACCGGCCAGCGTCGTGCCCAGGTTGGCAACCGTCGTATCGGCTCCCAGATCAGCGACAATCCAGTGGATATAGGCGTCTTTTTCAGGGATGCCGTGCTTGGTCGTCAGGTTCCAGACGCCGGGGCCGAAGTCCTGAACGCTGTTGAACTGGACATGCGCGTTGGCTTTGGCAAAGATTTCTGCCACACCATTAAACAGCGCCGTCGCGCCGTTCGGCAGCGCCGAAGCCGTCTCTTCGATATAGATAAGCTGGCTGCCAGGCTCCGCAACAATCAGAGTATGGGCAAAATTCGTCGCGTTGGCCTCATCAAGCAGGTAGCGCGCCAGCACAGGCTTCTCGATCACCACTCCCCTGGGCAGATAAAGAAAGATGCCGCCGCTCCAGAACGCCCCATGCAGGGCCGCATATTTGCTGGCCTGCGGCGTTACGGCGGTCATGAAATACTGCTGCACCAGATCAGGATGCTCGCGCACCGCCGTATCCATATCAGTGAGAATCACGCCTCTGGCGGCCAGCGCCGGGTCCAGGTCACGCCCAACCACTGTGGAATTGCGCTGCACCAGCACACCCGCTTCCCAGGTGGGCATGGCTGCGTGGCCGTTCCCATTCACGCCGTTCGCGGTATAGGGGGCCAGTTGATCGAACTTGAAGCGCGCTACGCGCTGCAAGATGCCCAGATCGCCACGCCGCCCCAGCGGCGCGGGCGTCTGCTCATAGATGTCCCAGGCGGCCAGTCGTTTCTCCAGCATCCAATCTGGCTCGCCCTTCAGCCGGGACAGGGCCTCCACACCAGCGCGGGAGAAGCCCTTCACCAGTGCTGCGCTCATGCTCCGGCCTCCCCGTTCTCATCGGACGTGCCGGTCAGCCACTCGTAGCCTTTTTGCTCCAGTTCAAGCGCCAGTTCCGGCCCGCCAACTTTGATGATGCGGCCCTTGTCCATGACATGCACCTGATCGGGCTTGATATAACTTAGAATGCGCGGGTAGTGGGTAATAATGAGGATACCTAGATTGGGTCCGGTCAAAGCGTTGACCCCATCGGCCACAATCTTGAGGGCGTCAATATCCAGGCCGGAGTCGGTCTCGTCCAGGACGGCCATCTGCGGCTGAAGCACAGCCATCTGCAAGATTTCTGCGCGCTTCTTCTCGCCTCCCGAAAAGCCTTCATTGATGTAGCGGTTGATAAACGTGCGATCTACGCGCAAAATCTGCATCTTCTCTTGCAGCAGCTTGCGGAACTCGGCGGGCGAGACGCCCTTGCGCTTGTTGTCCACCTGGCCGGTGGGCTGGGCAGACGCATTGGGATCATAGCCCTCGCGTACCGATTCCAGCGAGCGACGGAGGAAGTTGGCAACGCTCACGCCAGGCACCGAGGCAGGGTACTGGAAAGCCAGGAAGAGGCCCAGTCGGGCACGCTTATCCGGCGAAAGCTCCAGGATATTGATGCCCTTAAAGAGAATCTCGCCTTCGGTCACTTCATATTTGGGGTGGCCCATAATCACGTTCGCCAGAGTGCTTTTGCCGGAGCCGTTGCGGCCCATCAAGGCGTGAATCTCGCCCTGGCGCACCGTCAGATCAACGCCCTTGAGAATTTCTTTATCTTCCACTTTTGCGTGGAGATTGCGGACAACCAGCTCTGCCGTCTGTACAGGGGTTTGTATCTCCATTGATAAACCAGTCAGCCTCCTCAAAATTCGCCAGATAAGCGCGTGCGCCGAAGCGCAGCGCCGTCAAATAGTCACCTGGAAGTCTGCCGCTCCAGGCGCAATTTACTCGATCCCTGAAGGATCAGACAGGGTCAATGAGCCTGTTTCGCTGCTCTGCTGGCCGCGAGTCACAAGCTGCGCGATGGGGATCAGCCGTTGGGCCGAAAGCGCCCCAGGTGCCGGAACCGTGTGCGCGTGCGCGGGAATCCGTTCGTGGGCCGTCGCGCTGGCAACCTCGGCCAGCGTCATCTGTTCCAGGGTCTGGATCAGCGCATCGCGCAGCTTCGCCCAGAGGTATCGGGTGGAGCAGCAGTCCAGCCGGTCGCAGATCAGCTCCATCTCGCCATCCGCCGCGCAGATCATGGGGGCGATTGGCCCTTCCAGCACGCGAATCACTTCGCTCATGCGAATCGCCGTAGGCTCACGGCTCAGCGCATAGCCGCCGTGCGCACCGCGCGTGCTGACAATCAGGCCCTTATCGCGCAAGAGCTTGACCAACTGCTCCAGGTAGGGCAGTGGTAGCTGCTCCTCCATTGAGATGTCGCTGAGCGAACGAGGGCCGCGCCCATAATGGCGGGCCAGGTCCACCATGACGCGAACACCGTATTCTCCTCGAGTCGAAACACGCATCATGTCGGCGCTCCTCCCTTCTGGGCTGCTATTCCGACTAATTCACTCGGATATAAGTATACCATTTTGGCCTTGGAGGCGTCAATTTGTGACGATCCGCTCGTTTAGTGAGACAAAAGATACAGCAGCAACGTAAACATACTATGAGGCAGTGTAGACGTGGTATACTCTTCCCACCAGGCGGCAGCCCCTTGGCTCGGCAAGTCAAAGAATGCAACACAGTCCAAAGGGCCGCTATCTCATTGGCCGCTAAGGGCGGGCAGGCAGCAATCGCTTGGAGGCGTTGTCATGGCTATCTCTCTGGCGCGTGTGTTCTTCATCAGTCTGGTGCTGGCCGTGTTTCTGGCAGGGTGCGGCAGCGCCACACCCACAACAAACAAGGCCACCACTCCTGGCGGGCTGATGACCCCGGTGCCAGTCTCTCCAACGGCTACCCCGAAACCGGGGCCACTGCCAGCCGATATTCCTGTCTATCCAGAGGCGCAGCTCCTTGTATCACAATATATCACAACCGGCATCCTGTATTATTATACAGTGGTGGCATCGCTTGAGGATGTGACCAGTTTCTATACTACCCAGATGCCCAACCAGGGTTGGACCCAGAAACTAGACGAAGAAGGCCCCCAGGGGAATCTCTATGTCTATACCAAAGACACACGCAGCGTCATGCTCAGTCTTGCGCCCGATCCGAATGAGGCGAAGAAGACTGATATAAGCATCACGCTCAGTAATAGCTGAGGATGTTTCGTCATGAAGAGATCGTGGAAGATGCCGATGTGCTGCAATGTCCTGCTTCTGGGTCTGCTGGCCCTGAGCGGATGCAGCAGCGGCAGCAGCACCAGTAGTTATTCAGTGCCTACCTTCACCCCCACGTCAACACCACCCGCAAACGGCGGGCTGCCAACTGATATTCCTGCCTATCCCGGCGCGCAGTTCATTGGCAACCCTTCGCCCGGCCAGGCCACTTTTCAGGCACCCGCCTCACAGGAGACAGTCAAGAGCTTCTACCAGCAGCAGATGCCGCAAAATGGCTGGCAAGAGGTGCAGGCTGTTGACAACGGAACCGACGGCATCTTTCTGAGCTTCTCGAAAGATACTCGCATGGCGCACATCAGTATTTCACCGGGCGCCAGTTCGGGCCAATCAACCATTCTGATTACCGTTGGCAACAGTTGAAGTCCTTGCCCGAAGCGCTGCTAACCCTGGCGGCGCCTTCGCCAGCACGCTGGTCGGCGTTACAGGCAGCAGAGCAATTCAAGCGAATAGCAAGGAAAGCACAGCGGGCGGAAAAAGCCGCTGGCCTTTCCCGCCCGCTGTCCGCCGCGCTTCTTGTTTACGCCCTCGCGCGGGCGCCACGAACAGGTCGGCGATCCTGCGGCGGGCGCGGCTTGAACCCAAAGAGGCGGTGAAGCTCACCGCGCTCCCAACTGACCAGCAGCATGCTGGCGTTGAAGATTGAGGAATACGTCCCGCTGGCAATACCGATCAGCAGTGTCTCAGTGAAACTGCGGATGCTCGCTCCGCCGAAAAGCGTCAGCGCGCTCAGGGTAAATAACACCGTGAGCGAGGTGTTGAGCGAGCGCGCCATGGTCTGCACCAGGCTGGCGTTCACCACCTGCTCAAAGGTCTCATTGGTGCGCCGCTGCATATTCTCGCGGATGCGGTCAAAGACCACGATGGTATCGTGAACCGAGAAACCGATCACTGTCAGCACAGCGGTCACAAAGAGTGAATCCACCTGATAATTGGGATCGAAATGACCAATGATGGCCGCTACACCCAGCACCACCAGCACATCATGTAACAAAGCGATAATAGCACAGGAACCATAGCGCCAGGACTTGGCAACCTTGCGGAAAGCCAGCGAGACGTAGATGAGAATAGCCAGGGCAGCCAGCCCAACCGCGCCGATAGCCCGCACCGTCGTCTCGCTGGCAATCGCTGGACCCACCGTATCCTTGGCTTCCTCCAGCAGATAGACGTTCTGCGATTTCATCAACTCCGTCTCAATGTTGGTAATGTCCTTGTCCTGGAGCGGCGAAGAGGTCGTGATTGTTACAATAGTGCTTGAGCTTCCCTGGCGGATACCATCTCCTGAAGGGCAGGCCAGCTTGCTATCAACACCCTTATCATCACACAGCAGCACCGGAATATTGGCGGCTGGATTTGGCGTAGCTGTAGCCGTCGGGGCAGGCGTTGGTGTGTTGGTGGGCGCCGGGCTGGGAGTAGGCGTCGGCTGCCCGGTGATCTGAGGCGTTGGCGTATTTGTGGGTGCGGGCGTCGGCGTGTTGGTGGGGGTCGGTGTAGCCGTTGCCGTCGCGGTTGGCGTTGCCGTTGGCCCGGCTGGCGTCGCCGTTGCAGGGGGTGTATTAGTAGGCGTGGGCGCTATCGTCGGTGTCGGCGTCGGCTGCTGGGTTGTCTTCAAATTGGAGATGCCAGCGATAGCCGTCCGAATCTGCGCGATGGTCGGGGGGGTCTTCATCCCGGCACAACCCGTCGTGCCGCTTCGATCACAAAAGCGCACCACCAGAATCGAGAAATAGGTCTTGCCACCATCAAACGTTACCAGGCGTGTAAAATCACCAGCGCCCTCGGTATCCAGCTTGCCGCTCTCTGGTAACTGGCTGGCGAGCGTATTCAGCGCGTCAATGACGCGCGCCTTGGTATTATCATCAATGGCGACATTAAAGCGCAGCCAGAACATATCTTTAGGATTTACGGTTGTCTCCTGCGAGGTCGTCACCTGAAGATCATTCGCATGAGCCTGGGCAAATGCTTTCTGAATTACAGCAGTGCTGACCGGCTGCGAAAACTGGAGATCAACCACCGCGCCGCCCTTGAAATCCAGACCAACATTGAAATGCCAGACCGCCAGGGCAATCACGCCAGGAATAATAATCAGCAGCGAGATTCCAAAAAACCAGAAACGTTTACTGACCAGATTGAGCACAGTTATCCCTCCACGCCACGCCTGGAACCGGAGCGACCGGCGCGGGCGGTTTCATGTCTATCATTTTGTGCCCCGGAGCGACCGGCGCCATTCGTTCCATTGGTCCCTTCCCCTTCCATACCATCCGCTTCCTCACCATTTGCCTCGCTGGCATCTTCCTCCTCGACTTCCGCTTCTTCCTCACTCTCTTCATCCATGGCAGCCTCAGCAGGAACAGGCTTCTCGGTTGCGCGAGCCGCGGCGCGGCGGGCCAGACGCTCTTTCAGAGTCAGCGGGCGATCCACTGGTTTCTCTTCTTCCTCTTCTTCCTCCGCTTCTTCCGCTTCCTCCACTACTTGCGTGCGTGCAGCGGCGCGCTCAGCCAGGCGCCGCTGAAGTGCCGCCCGCCGGTTCGGTGCCACCGTGATGGTGCCGCGCGGCAGGCCAAAGAATGCCGGGTGGGTTGCCACACCCGTTGGCACCAGCAGATTCAGGAAGGTGCGCGTGACCGTCACGGCAGTGAAGAGGCTGATCAACACGCCAAAGAAGAGGGTTGTGGCAAAACCAACGATAATGCTGGCACCAAAGTTACTGCCAAACCAGTACAAAATGCCGCAGGTAATCAGCGTCGAAGCGTTCGAGTCACGGATCGACGGCCAGGCGCGTTTGAAGCCGACATCAACGGCTTGCGAGAGTGTGCGCCCGCCTCGTAACTCTTCTTTGACCCGTTCAAATATCAGCACATTGGCATCCACTGCCATACCAACTGAGAGAATGAAGCCCGCGATACCCTCCAACGTCAACACAACCGAGAGCAGCTTGAACGTGGCGAAAGTAAAGCCCGCGTACAGAATCAGGGCAACATCTGCCAGCAAGCCAGGTACGCGATAGTAGATGAGCATAAAGAGAATCACGATGCCCAGGCCAATGATACCGGCAACCGCGCTGTCAATAAGCGATTGTACGCCCAGCGTAGCGTCAATTAAGCGCTCGCTCACAGTCACGAGCGGGACAGGCAGCGAGCCAGAACGCAGCAGCGCGGCGGTCTCCTGCGCCTGATCCAGCGTCATATTGCCGCCAGAAATCTGGCCCTGGCCGGTAATCTCGGTCTGGATGACAGCAGATTCGATGACCTTGTTATCCAGCGTAATCGTCAGATATTCCCCAACGTGCGATTGAGTATACGAAGCAAAAGCGCTCTGGTACTGGCTCTTGAACTGGAAGAGAATTTCGGGCTGGCCGGTGCTTGGGTCAACGGTCGCGTTGATGCTGTTTGGGTCAAGCTGATCGCCGGTAAACTTGACCGGATAGCCCGAAGCGCTGTAGCACTGCGAGGTTGGATCGCTCACATCACAGCCAAGAGGCAGTGAAGATGCGCCGGTATCAATAATCTCCAGCTTGCCCGTCTGGCCGACCAGCGCAATTGCATCCTGCTCATTCTTCAAACCCGGCAGTTCGACTGAGATACGATCACTGCCCTCCAGCCGGATGACCGGCTCCGACACGCCCAAACCACCATTGACGCGGCGCTCAATGTTATCGCGCACATCCCCCATCAAATTCAGTTCGCCATTTTTGCAATTGCTATCCCCATTGAGTGAGCATTGAGCCTGCAAGAGAAGCTGCACGCCGCCCTGAAGGTCCAGACCCAGGCGCACGGTCAAATCGTTATTATATCCGCCAATATGGATACCGCCATTATTGGGCGCATCAACATAGGCCGCTCCCGCCGCCAGCAGGGCAATAAATACCAGGAAAATGAAGGTTCTACGCCGCATGAATCAATTCCCCCTCGCTCTGACTCTGAGCGATTAAGAGTGCTTAGGAATAAAGAGTCGGGCGCAGAACGACGCGCCCTAGAAAATGCCAGTGCGTCCACAGAGGTCAACGATTTGCCCGCAGTATAGCCGACGCCGACGCGCCCTGTCAAATAGACACCGGAATTGCTCCCCTTCTCAGACTGGCTTGCGTTCCTGAGTTACCAGGCCCTCCGAGGGCGCAGGGCAAAAGATGAGGCGGGTTCAGGAACCGTCACATTACAGTATGACGAGCAAAACGGGGAATCTGCAACATGCCCTCACCAGAGCATCCTGTCGGAGAAAGGCGATGAGACGCTGACCAACAAACCAGCGAACGCTGGGAAGCTGCACATGCGGAGGCTGCGCCGCCTTCGTCCGTGCGCGCTGAAGAGGCCAGGCGTGGTCGTCAAGTTTAGCGGCAGCCAACAAGAACCGGGCACTCGTCGGGAGCGCCCGGCATCGCTTGCGCGTAAAAAGTGTGCCACGAGCGCCAGGCACTAGCTCTCCGGCGGCGCCTGCCAGACTTGCACCGTCGCGCTGCCCGCCGAGGCAATCTTCGTACCATCCGGCGACCAGACCAGCGCAGCAATGCCCTCGCTCTGCCCATCGTAGTAGAAAACATGCGCTCCTGTGAAGGCATCCCAGATTTGAATAGGATGATCTTCGACGACGCCCCCAGACTGCTGGCTGCCGGAGACGATGCGCATCCCGTCGGGCGACCATGCCAGAGCGCTCACGTTGCCCATATGCCCCAGGTAGCGGAAGAACAGCTTACCCGTCGTTGGATCCCAGACCTGTACTTCGGGTTCGCCGCTGGCTGAAGCAATCGCCTTTCCGGTCGGAGACCAGGCAATCGCCAGAGGAGGAATGTTGTGGCCCCGATAGGTGAGCAGCAGCTTCCCGCTGGCGACATCCCAGATTTGGATCGAGCCATCCTTGTTGCCCGCCGCAATCTTGCTGCCATCGGGCGACCAGGCCGCCACGTTGAACTTTGGGATCGAGACAGGAGAGGTCGAAAGGAGCTTGCCGGTGGCCGCATCAAAGACTTGCACCTCCTCCTTCTGGGGGGGGTTCGGATTGGAAACGGTGCCAACTGGACCCGTGGAGATGAGCGCCTCAATATGCGAGCCATCGGCCAGCCACGTAAAGGTCAGCACCTCACTTGTCTGACCCGGAGTGGTGCTGAGCAGAGAGAGGAGCATCTTGCCTGTTGTGGCATCCCAGATACGCACATGGCCGGATTCATTATCATCAGCCCATACGCCTGCTGAGGCCAGACGGGTACCATCTGGCGACCATATGAGGCAACAATCGATCCCAACCTGATCACCATAGGTGGAAAGTTGCTTGCCAGTGGTCGCATCCCAGACTTGAAATACCTGACCGCTGTTGTTGTTCCCAGCCTCCAGAGCAAGCCGCTTACCATCGGGCGACCACGCTAGCCTATCCGTTTGCACCTGCCAGATTTGCAGGGTCTTGCCTTCAGCATTCGAGCCGCCGGGCGTAGATGAACCACCAGGCGCAGAAACGCCAGCCGTCGTACTGGGAAACGCCAGGGGTGGTGGTCCTGATGGCTGACTATTGCCCCCGCAGCCAGAGAGCAGGAGGAATGGGAAGAGTAAGATGGTCACAACGGTCATCAGGTGTTTCATACGTTCCCGCCTTCCCTCTTCAAGACTAGAGAAGCAACACAGCACTCATCAATAACGACGACTGATGAGCGCTGTTTGTTTCTTGCCCCAAGAGAGCGCCACGAGTGTCAAGCGCTACTTCTCCGAGTGGCTGGCATGCTTAATTTAGAAGGTATCCCAGGCATCTCCTCCTTTCAGCAGTAGTGTCGCTCCCCAGGGAAAACTTCTACCTCCTCCTGGGCAAGGAAAGATAGGGTTATCTCTTTATCGAGCCAAAGACATTGGGATATGAGGAAATGGTCTTCCAATCACTGAGAGGCCAGAGAACCAGCATAGCCTTGCCGACGATAAGGTTTCCAGAGATCGGTCCCCAATCGCGTGAGTCAGAATTAGAGGGGCGATTATCTCCCATGACAAAGAACTGATCCGTTCCCACTGTGATAGTCAAGTTCTTTGTATTGACCGGTCGCGAGATATAAGGTTCCCGGAGCAGGACTCCATCTACCAATACCTGATTGGCAGTAATAGCAACGGTATCACCTGGTATCCCAATGATCCGCTCGATAAATTCTCGGCTGGGGTCTAAGGGATAGTGGAAAACAACCACATCTCCCCGTGAGGGTGCATGGAAGAGGTATGCCAGTTTGTTTACCAGCACTTGCTCGCCAGCCTTCAACGTCGGCTCCATAGCATGTCCATCAACCTGAAACGTCTGGACAGAAAACAGAGCGGAGAAGAAGAATAAAAAGATAAGAACGAGCGCTATGATGATTTTAAGCATTCGATGAGAGCGACGCGATGCAAGGCCAGGAATCTGAGGAGAACCTGGAGGTGGCGAAGACTGCTGCCCCTCCCAGGGAAGACCTGGAGGAATAGCTGGCACATCGCGTTGGCTTATCTCTGAGAAAGTTGTTTCCGAATGCCCCCGCTGGTCAGGAATATCCGGTAAGGGGGCGCCATCTGGATAACCGTATCGGGCATGTAGTGGTTGCTGTGAAAAGTCCATAGAACGAGCGAGTCTCTTTCTAGGGCAGTACCAGCCACCTTTCTTTAATTAGAGAAGATGGTGGTATCCATTTGCACGCAGTTGCCCACCTTCATATCTGCCAGGGAGGGCCAGCTACGCCCTTGACACTCCATGATAACACCGCTACATTGTTCTTAGATGGATCATGTACAAGGATGAGTATACAACTCAGCAAGCCAAAACGTAAGTTGTCTGAGGCAATAGTGCCTGGGACAATAGCAAGGAGCGCCAGACATGGAAGACGCCACCTGGAACGACTTTCGGGGGTGGTTGCAAGAGGTGCGAAAACGGCAGGGGTTATCTCAAGAAAAGCTGGCTGAATTGATGGGATGCACCCAGAATTATATCTGGCGACTGGAAAAAGGGGAGCGCTGCCCAAGCAAAGAGTTTCTGAGGCTGCTGGGGCATGAATTGCCCCTCACAGCCTCAGAAACAGCAACTGACCACATTTCTCCGCATGGCCGAATACTGCCGTGAGGATTTCAAGAGAGAGAGAGAGAAGCAGGTAAGCGGTTATCCCACTATCTAAAGAATGAAGCAATCGGCAAAAGCGCAATTCAGCGCCACAGCGGAGAGGCTCGCTGCTCTGCTGTGGCGCTGACGCTTGCATGATCTCAGGAACGTTTGGCAGGTGTGCGCCGCTTGAAGCGGGCGCGGAAGAGTTCATAGACCGTCAGGCCAATATAGATCAGCGAGCGCTTCACGCTGATGGATGACGATTCCAGCGTATAGCGGGTGGGGATGGGAACCTCTTCAATACGAATGCCATTCAGCACGGCATCAATCAGCATCTGGCTGTCAAAGACAAAATCATCCGAATAGCTGTGATAATTCAGCCGCTCCAGCGTGCTGCGCCGGTAGGCTTTGAAGCCGCTGTGCAGCTCGCTAAAGTGGGTACCCAGCATCAGATTCTCAATGGCGGTCGTGAGCTTATTGCCCCAATAGCGATAGAGCGGCATCCCGCCCTTACGGGGATCAGCGCCTCTGGCAAAGCGCGAGCCAAAGGTGAAATCGGCGCGCCCCTCGATCAGCGGCTCAACCAGGCGACCAATAGATTTAGGATCATACTGATAATCGGCATGCAGCAGCACCACGATCTCCGCCCCCATACGCAGCGCCTGATCGTAGCACGTCTTCTGATTCGCGCCATACCCCTTGTTGCGCTCGTGGAGGAAAAGCGTCAGGCCCAACTCGCGGGCCACCTCAGCCGTGCGGTCACGGCTGGCATCATCCACCACAATGACCTCTGCACCCAATTCCACCGGAATATCGCGCACCGTTTGCGCCAGCGTTTGCTCCGCCATAAATGCGGGCAGCGTCACTACCACGCGCGCGCCCAGAGCCATACAGCCCTCCTTTGCAGCGGCTGAGCGAGTTCTCAACCACCGGCTTGTTTCTCGCTGAACGTGGATATTATATCTGGCCGAATGGGGGGCTACAAGCAGCGTAGGACTTTTGGGCCTTCCATGACTTTTGATCTAGCAGCGAAATAGGCCGTTACGGACTTCTCCCCCAGGCGCCTGCCCACCTATACTTTCTGTGGTGAACAACGATGGTGCCGGACGCGCAGAGAACAGCCCTTCCAGCGATCATCCTTGCAAATCACCACAATAACCGCCATTACACAACCGCTATTACAAAGGAGTGTATGAATGCAAAACAACAAAACGGTGATTCGCATTCAAGACCTGTACGTCTCCTATGGCGAGGTGAAGGCCGTCAAAGGCGTCTCGTTCGAGATTTACGAAGGCGAATGCTTTGGCCTGCTCGGCCCCAACGGCGCGGGTAAAACGACAACGCTCTCCTGCCTGGAGGGGCTGAAAAAGCCCGACAGCGGCACGATTATGGTCGAGGGGCTGGATGCTGTCAGCGACAGCGTGAAAGTCAAGCAGATGATGGGCGTGCAGCTTCAGGACACCACACTTTTCCCCGACCTGACCTGCACCGAACTGGTCGAACTCTACGCCAGCTTCTATAACGTGTTTCTCAGCCGCAAGCAGATCATCGCCTATCTAGAGCAGTTTGATCTTCAGGAGAAAGCGCGATCACGGGCCAAAGAGCTATCGGGCGGACAGCGCCAGCGGCTGGCCCTGGCGCTGGCGGTCGCGCACGATCCGCGTATCGTTGTGCTGGACGAGCCAACCACCGGGCTGGACCCGCAGGCGCGGCGCAGCATCTGGGAGAGCATTCGTCACATGCGCTCTGAAGGTCGCACGGTCATTCTGACGACGCATTATATGGAAGAAGCGGAAACGCTCTGTCGGCGTGTCGGCATTATCGATCACGGCAAGATTCTCGCGCTCGACACACCCCACGCGCTCACCAGCGCGCTGGGCGAAGCCTCAACGCTGAGCGCCGACGTGGAGCTTGAAGATGAGCATCTTGAAAAGGTCAAAGCGCTCCAGGGAGTATCTTCCGTGTCGTATACGGAGGGGCAACTGGAGATTCAGACCACGCAGTCTCAGCAAACGCTGGCTGACCTGCAAATGATCGCCGTCAGTGCCGGGCGCTCGCTGCGCAACGTCAACATTCGCCAGCCGAACCTGGAAGATGTCTTCCTCTCGATGACGGGCCGCAAGATTCGTGATTAGCAACCAGGCCAGCAGGCCATCCTGTAAGCCTGGCGAGAGACACAGAAGATACAGAGAAGGAGCTGCCTCCATGAAACGCTTTTACATCTCACTGAAGATGATATTCCTATCTGCCATCCGTAACCGCACGTCGACGTTCTTCAACCTGATCTTCCCGATGCTGCTCTTCCTGTTCTTTGGCTACATCTATGGTAAGGGAGGAGGCTATGCCAATGTTACAGGCACTTCCTTCACCCAGAGCGGCGGCATCAGCGAGGCTCTCTGGCTGCTGCCGGGCATCATCAGCATCAGCATCGCCTCGAACGGCATCTTTAACTCGATTCCTATGATTACGCTGCGGGAAGGCGGTGTCTTCCGCCGCATTCAGGCAACGCCGATGCCTGTCTCACAATATCTGCTGGCGCGGATCGTCATTCAGTTGGTGATTGTCGTAATCCAGGTGGTCCTGGCGATCATCATAGGAGCTATTGCCTTCAACGTGCATCCAGCGGGCAGCGGTTGGTATCTGGATGTGGCCTTTATCCTGGTGGGGGCCATCGTCTTTATTACCATCGGCCAGTTCATCGCGGCTATCTCGCCACGCATTGAAACTGCCAACATCATCTCCCAGTTCCTGAACCTGGCGCTGGTCTTCTTGAGCAACATCTATATCCCTTTCGCCATCATGCCGGATGTCATTCAACAGATTGGTCGTGCCTTGCCCGGCCTCTTGATGGTAGATGTGCTGCGCCCGGCAATGATTCTGGGTAATGTCTCCCAGACACTGAACAATCCCCTGGTTGACCTGGCCGGACTTGGGCTATACTTTATTGTAGCCCTGGTTATCTCGGCCCGTTTCTTCCGCTGGTCGTAGCAAGAGTAAGGAGGCGCCTATGAGTAGTGAGCTAGAACGTCTGAGTCAATCAAACCGCAGGACGGCTCTTTTCTGGCTGATTTTGACCGTCGGTTTGCTCACCTACTGCCTCGTAGGCGCCTTCACAGACCAGCCAGACATGCTCTACACCTGGAGAGGAGCGGCACTCATTCTCCTCTCCATTGGTTATCTCTCCTGGTACGCAAGGTGGGCTTTCAAGCATGGGCGCAGCAAGCGCGGGTTCAGCGGCCCCTGGCCGCTCCCCTGGCGTATCTCGCTCTTCCGCTGGGCATGCGTCTTTGGAATAATCTGCCTCATGACCGCGCTCAGTCCGATCATGGGCTGGATGTTCTGGGCACCATTCGGCATGGCGCTGGGCATCTTCCGGCTTCCCCTGGGGCTGATCCCGGCAGGTCTGAGCATTCTCGGCGTTTTTTATGTGCTGGTGGTCACAGAAAATCCACCTGCCTCAGCGCTCATCTGGATTATCATCTCTCTGGGTCTGGGAATCATGAGCGTTGGCTACACCACCTACACCGCTAACCGGCTGATGCGCGAGCGCGTCGAGCGGGAACGTGTCTTCAGCGATCTGGAAGAAGCCCATCGCCAACTGGCTGAGGCGCACCGCCAGCTTGAACTCTCTGCCGAGCGCGAGGCAGAGATGGCCGTCTTTGCCGAGCGTGGTCGCCTGGCCCGCGAGATGCACGACACCATCGGGCACGCCCTGGTATTGATCGCTGTCAAGCTCGAAGCGGCGCAGCGCCTGCGCGCCGTCAACCCGGAGCGTGCCGATCACGAGATCGAAGTCACTAAAGAGATTGTCCGCAGCACGATGAATGAATTCCGTGCCTCGCTTGCGAATCTGCGCTCGCCGATAGACGTTCAGCAGCCCGTTGCTGAAATGCTGGCGCGCCGCGCACGCGAAGGCAGCGAGCGCGCCGGTTTTCACGCGGTCTATCAGCTTTCCTCTGACCTGGGAGACCTCTGCGCCGCAGCACGCGAAGCGCTCTATCGCGTTGGAGCGGAGGCGCTCACGAACATAGAGAAGCACGCGCGCGCGAAAAATGTCATCCTGAGCCTGGCGCGGGAGAGCGATGCACTCGTCCTGCGCATTGAAGATGATGGCGTGGGGCTGCCTGTTCCAATCGCTGCGGGGCAGCGATCAGGCGACGGCGACGCCGCCCAGCCATCCAGTCCGCCGGGCCATTACGGCATCACTGGCATGCGCGAGCGCATTGAAGCGCTGGGTGGTCGCTTCAGCATCACCGCTCGCCCCGGCGGCGGGACGCTTGTTGAAGCGCGCCTGCCTCTATCCCAGGTCCTGAACTGATCCTGCATGGCTCAGCTCCTGATTTCATGAGCCATTGGGCTAAGCCTCTGGCACTGGAGGAACTGCAATGCAAGAACAGCGCCCCATTCGCATCCTTCTTTGTGAAGATCAGACCTTGATGCGCGAGGGCTTAAAAACCATCCTGGAATTGGATGGCGGCTCCCCGCCGTTTCAGATCATCGGCGAAGCGAGCGACGGTGAAGAAGCGGTACGCCTGGCAAACAAACTTTCGCCCGACATCGTGTTGATGGATGTGCAGATGCCCAGGCAAAACGGCGTCCAGGCGACAGCAGCCATCTGCGCCACGCTTCCGGCCACGCGCGTCATTATCCTGACCACCTTTGATAATGAGGATTACGTCTTTGAGGCCATCAAAGCGGGGGCGATGGGCTATCTTCTCAAAGATACCCCGGCCAACGAACTTGCCACCACCATTCGCCGCATTCATCAGGGCGAGTCCTTTATCCAGCCCAAGGTCGCTACGCGGCTGCTCATGGAGTTTGGCCGACGTGGCCCCGCTTCGCGCGGACCCGCTGCCGAGGAGGAAGACCTGAGCCAGCGCGAACTGGATGTCCTCAAACTGCTGGCTCAGGGCGCCAGCAACCGCGAGATTGCCACGCGGCTGGTGCTGGCTGAAGGCACCATTAAAAATCATGTCTCTAATATTCTCATCAAGCTGCACGCGGCCAACCGGACGCAGGCGGCCAATATGGCGCGCGAGCGCGGCCTCATTTAGCCCGAAGAAGAGGCCATGCCACCATTTGCACATCCCTAAAACTTTGTGCTACAATCCCAGCGGCGCACAGTGAGGACGCCTGTGAGATTCGATGAAGAACAATGACAACCGACAAGCGAACGGGCTTGATCGATCATCTATAAACGCTCTTGCCGTTGCCAGCCAGGTTGGGCTGGGCATCGTCCTGCCCCCTGTAGGCGGCGCGCTGATCGGTTGGTATCTCGACTCTCAGGTATTCCACAATTCAGTGCCAATAGCGACAATTATTGGGCTGCTGCTTGGCCTGGCCGCTGGCATATATGGGCTATTTCGCCTCATCTCCTTACTGAGCTAGCGGTGGGTTTTCCGCCGCCAGCGGAAATTACCCGCTGTTACATCTCTGAGAACAAGGGGGGAGCGGTCGGAGCATCATAGATTGGTGTGGCGGCCCGGCATGAAGGGGGACTTTAGGATGCTCTGGAACCTCCCAAATATTGAGATCGCTCCAGAAACGCTTTTCTTCATTGGGCCAATACCCATCTCCAATACCCTCCTCGCCACCTGGTTTGCCATACTCGTTGTGCTGGCGTTCGGCTTCATCGCCAAACGCAATCTCTCGCTTGTGCCGCGCGGTACCGTCGCCAATTTCTTCGAATGGATTTTCGAGCAGATTCTCAACCTCTGCGAAGAAGTGGCCGGGCGCGAGCGAGGCCGCCGGTTTTTCCCTCTCGTCTGCACGATCTTCATGTTCGTGCTGGCCGCCAACTATCTGGAACTGGTGCCCTTCGTCGAATCGATTGGCACCACCACCGGGCCGGTTCATCCAGTGGCTGGAATCTTCCTGTTTGGCAGCGACTCGAACATGATTAAGCCCTGGGTGCGCCCGGCCTCCACCGATCTCAACATGACGATTGGCCTGGCGCTCATCTCAGTGATCGCCACTCAATTCTACGGCTTCCGACTGCTGGGGCCAAAGCTCCAGCTCGGTCGCTACTTCGCCCTGCGCGACGGTCCCATTGGACTCTTCGTTGGCATGCTCGAAGCTGTTCTGGAACTGGCGCGCATCATCTCATTTAGCTTCCGACTTTTTGGCAACATCTTTGCGGGCGATGTTCTGCTCCTGGTCATGGCGTTCCTGATTCCGGCGTTGGGTCCGGTACCCTTCCTGCTGCTCGAAGTCCTGATCGGGCTGGTGCAGGCATTCGTCTTCTCCATGCTCACCCTGGTCTTCATGACGCTGGGCACCACCGCGCACGGTGATGAGGAACATCACGAAGAAGCCCATCACGAAGAAGCTCGTCATAGCGAGGTGGCAGTCGTCGAGAAAGCCGCCTAGCGTATCTGACCTGCGCCTCCTCCGCCGCCTTCGGGCAGCGGTTGACATACCGGCGAAACGCACTTTTCCTGCGTACACCCTTGGAAACAAACCTGAACAAACAACAAGACACGTATTTGCAGAAGGAGAACTCTTTCCATGCACGACATGATCGCACTCGCAGCAGCCCTGGCTATCGGCATTGGCGCTGTCGGCCCTGGCATCGGTATCGGCCTGATGGCTGGCCCCGCGCTCAGCGCGATGGGTCGCAACCCTGAAGCCGCTGGTATGATTCGTACCAACATGATCCTGGCGATTGTGTTCGCCGAGGCCGTTGCTATTTATGCCCTGGTCGTCGCGCTGCTGGTCTTCTTCCTTGGCAAGTCCCTGCTGGGCTAATGCTGTTACCCATCGGCTGGTTGCATCCGACCTGCGAGCCAGATGCAACCGGCTCACGAGAAAGGGGGACCGCCTTTGGAGAATGGTTTAGGTATTAACGCCTGGTTCCTCGCGTCGCAAATCATCAGTTTCTTGATTCTTTATTTCATCCTGCGCCGATGGGTCTTTCCGGCCATCATGAAAACGCTGGATAAGCGCGCAGCGGTCATCCGCGAAGGTGTGGAAAACGCCGACAGAGCGCGTAAGGAACTGAGCGAAGCCGAGGCACGGGTGGCAAAGATGCTTGAAGATGCTCGTAAGGAAGCTGCCCAGAGACTGGCGCAGTCTACCCAGGCAGCAGAGCATGTTCGCGCAGAGATTGAACAAGAAGCGCGCAATCGCGCCAACGAAATTGTCCAGCAGGCGCAGGTGCGCATCCAGCAGGAAGTCGCACAGGCACGCGCCGAACTGCGCAGTCAGGTCGCTGATCTGGCTATCCTGGCTGCCAGCCAGGTGATTCGCAGCTCGCTGGACGATGAGGGCCAGCGTCGGCTCATTGAAGAGTTTGTAGCCCAGGCGAAGGAACTGCAATGCTAAAAGGAGCGGTGGCGCGCCGCTATGCTGAGGCCGTCTTCGATCTTGGCGTCCAGCAAGGCACGCTGGACCGTTGGTTGAGTGACCTGCGCCTGATAGCGGAAGCGTATAGCAATCGAAAACTCGCGTTCATCTTGCGCCAGCCAAAGATTCCCTTTGCGCGCAAAGAGGCCATCGTGCGCGACCTGCTGGCGCCAAAAGTCTCGCGGGAGGCGCTGGCTCTGGCGATCCTGCTGGTGGAACGCGAACTGGTCGACCTGGGGCCGAAAGTCGCTGAAGCCTTCGAGCAGCAGCTCAACGACTCTCGCGGTCTGGCAACCGCCGTCGTCACCAGCGCCGTGCCGTTGGACACACGCCAGCAAGAGGAAGTCGCAGCCTATTTAGAGGCGTTAACCGGCAAGCGAATCACGCTCAAGACCAGAGTAGACCCGGAGATTCTAGGCGGGATCGTCGCCCAGATTGGCGATACCCTGCTTGATGGCAGTGTGCGCCGCAAACTGGCACTCTTGCGCGATCAGATCATTCGCGGCGGCGCGGGTGGCCCCGACGATGGCAGCAGGCAGGCGGCCCTGAGCGACGGCAAGGGACCAGACACGCCTACGGCTCCAGCACCTTCTGGCAAGCCACCCGGCAGTAAGCAAGGCAACAAGCATCAGCCTAAGCGCTGAGGAGAGAATATGTATGGCAATCGCTGATGAAATCACTGAAGTAATCAAGCGACGCATCACCCAATTTGACGGCGCTGCCGCCGAGACCTCGCTGGTCAGCGTCGGCACCGTCATTGAAGTGGGCGATGGCATCGCCCGTGCCTATGGCCTCAGCGGCGTGCGTTATCTCGAACTGGTCGAGTTCCCACGCACCGGCATCATGGGCATGGCCTTTAACCTGGAAGAAGAGACCGTCGCCATCACCATTCTTGGCGACTTCACCCAGATTCACGAAGACGACGAAGTGCGCACCACTGGCCGCATCATCGAAGTGCCGGTTGGTGACGCCCTGCTTGGCCGCGTGGTCAACCCGCTGGGCCAGCCAATTGACGATGCCGGCCCTATCAATACCACCAGGCGCCGACCCGTCGAGCGCGTGGCGCCCGGCGTCATCACCCGCCAGTCGGTGAACGTCCCCGTCCAGACGGGCATCAAGGCCATCGACGCCATGATTCCTATCGGACGCGGCCAGCGCGAACTGATTATCGGCGACCGCCAGACCGGCAAAACGGCCATCGCCATCGACACCATCATCAACCAGAAGGGCAAAGACCTCTTCTGCATCTACGTCGCCATCGGCCAGAAGAACTTCCAGATCGCACGTATCCGCGAGATTCTCAAGGAATACGGCGCAATGGACTACACCATCATCGTCGCGGCGGGTGCCTCTGATCCGGCTCCGCTCAAATATCTGGCACCCTACGCGGGCTGCGCGATGGGCGAAGAGTTCATGGAGTCCGGGCGCGACGCGCTGGTGATTTACGATGACCTCACCAAGCACGCCGAAGCCTATCGCAACATCTCCCTCATTATTCGACGCCCTCCAGGCCGCGAAGCCTTCCCAGGCGATGTCTTCTATCTGCATTCGCGCCTGCTGGAGCGCGCCGCGCGCCTCAACAAAGACTATGGCGGTGGTTCCCTGACCGCGCTGCCCATCATCGAAACCAAGGGCAACGACGTGGCGGCCTACATTCCCACAAACGTCATTTCCATCACCGATGGACAGATTTACCTGGAGCCAGACCTGTTTAACGCCGGTCAGCGCCCGGCGCTGAACGTGGGCATCTCCGTCTCGCGCGTGGGGAGCAGCGCGCAGGTGCCTGGCATGAAGCAGGTGGCTGGTCGGCTCAAGCTGGACCTGGCGCAGTTCCGCGAACTGGCCGCCTTTGCCCAGTTTGGCTCCTCCGACCTGGACAAAGCGACCAGAGCGCGCATCGAGCGCGGCCAGCGCCTGATGGAAATCTTGAAGCAGCCGCAGTATAAGCCGGTGCCAGTGGAACACCAGATTATGATCTTCTGGGCAGCGGGCAACGGCTACGTGGATGATGTGCCAGTCGAGAAGGTGATTGAATGGGAAGAAGCCTTCCATCGCTATATGGATGCCACGCATCCTGAGATCGGCCAGGCCATCTACGAAACCACCGTCGTCAAGCGTCAGAAGATCAGCGACGAACTGTTCGAGCGGCTGCGCGCGGCAGTCGAAGAGTTCAAGAAAGCTGCGCCGAGATAAGCAGCCTATACCCGCAGGGGTAGGGGGATAGGAGGAAGCATGGCAACACTCCGCGATATTAAACGGCGCATTCGCTCGGTCAGCAATATTGCGCGCAGCACTCGCGCGCTTCAGCTTGTCGCCACCAGCAAGATGCGCCGCGCCCAGGAACGGGTGCTGGCTGCCCGGCCCTATGCCGAACACCTTCAGCAACTGCTCTCGCGGCTCGCCGAGGCCGGCGGCATGGATGAACCCCAGCCGCTGATGGAGGAACGCCCACTGCGCAACCTGGGCGTTATCCTCGTCTCACCAGATCGTGGCTTCTGCGGCGCGCTGCCCAGCAACCTGAACCGGCAAGCAGCGCAGACAGTAACGGACGCACTGCGCGCTGCACGCAGCGACAGCGCCAGTGCGCAAAGCGGCCAGGGGTACTTTATCGCCGTTGGCCGCAAAGGGCGCGACTTCGTGCTGCGGACTCAGCAGCGTTTGCTCGGTGAGTTTACGCAGTATGGCGATCAGCCCGACATCAATCTGGTGCGCGCCATTGCGCGCGTTGCTACTGAAGCCTATCTGAACCATGAGGTTGATCGCGTCGATCTGATTTACGCGAAATTCGTCTCGACCGTCAGCCAGCAGCCTGTCACCGTGCAACTGCTGCCCGTGCAGCCGCCCGCACGGAGCGAAGAAGGGTATAGGGAGGAGTACATTTTTGAACCCGATCCGACGACACTCTTCGCGGCGCTCCTGCCTCGCTACGTCGAGACCTTGATCTATCAGGCAATGCTTGAATCGCTTGCCAGCCAGTGGTCGGCGCAGATGGTTGCCATGAAAAATGCGACCGACAACGCCACCGAACTGGTAGGCGATCTTACCCTGACGTATAACAAAGCGCGCCAGCAGAGCATCACCACGCAGATTCTCGAAGTCGTGGCTGGTGCCAGTCAATAGAAGCTGGCGAATAAATTCGCGCCTAAGGGCCTACGGCCACCAAGTCCGCCTACGCGGACTCCCAGCCCCCTTAGCGCAGCATTCGACCTGACCCGCGAAGGCGGGTTTTGTGGCAGCCGCAAGCTGCCCATAGGCGCGGTTTCAACCGCCAGCAAGGAGAATAACATCATGGCTGTTTCCGCTCCAACGAAAGGCACCGTTGTGGAGGTGTTGGGCGCGGTGGTGGACATCGAGTTCCCGCCCGACCAGCTTCCACCGATCTATAACGCTGTTGAAACCACAATTGAAGGCGTCGAGCAGCCGCTGACGCTGGAGGTCGAGCAGCACCTGGGCAACAACTGGGTGCGCTGCGTCGCTATGGGACCAACCGATGGCCTCAAGCGCGGCACGACTGCCATCGATACCGGCGGCCCCATCACCGTCCCTGTCGGCCCCAAGACGCTGGGCCGCATCTTCAATGTACTCGGACAGGCAGTCGATAACAAGCCAGAAGTGACTGACGCGCCGCGCCTCCCGATCCACCGCCCTGCACCAACGCTTGAAGAGGAAGCTACTGCTATTGAGGTCTTTGAGACCGGCCTGAAGGTGATTGATCTGGTTGCTCCCTTTATGAAAGGCGGCAAGATCGGCACGTTCGGCGGCGCAGGTGTCGGCAAGACGGTTATTATTCAGGAACTGATTAACAACATCGCCAAGGCGCACGGCGGCTACAGCGTCTTTGCCGGCGTGGGCGAGCGCACACGCGAGGGCAACGACCTCTACCATGAGATGACAGAGGCCGGCGTCTTGGATAAGCTGGCGATGGTCTTCGGTCAGATGAACGAGCCGCCCGGCGCGCGGCTGCGCGTCGGGCTGACGGGCCTGACCATCGCTGAGTATTTCCGCGATGTCGAAGGGCGCGACGTGCTGCTCTTTATCGACAATATCTTCCGCTTCACACAGGCGGGCGCGGAAGTCTCCGCGCTGCTGGGCCGCATGCCCTCTGCTGTCGGCTATCAGCCCAACCTGGCCGAAGAGATGGGCGCCCTTCAGGAGCGCATCACCTCGACCAAGAAGGGGTCTATCACCTCGATGCAGGCCGTCTACGTGCCCGCCGACGACTACACCGACCCGGCGCCCGCAACGACGTTCGCGCATCTCGACTCGACCATCGTGCTGGAGCGCGCGCTCTTCGAGAAGGCGATCTTCCCAGCCGTTGATCCGCTGGCCTCCACCAGCCGCGTGCTGGACCCGCTGGTCGTGGGACAGGAACACTACGACACCGCCCGCGCCGTCCAGAAAGTTCTCCAGCGCTACAAAGACCTTCAGGACATTATTGCCATTCTGGGCGTGGACGAGCTTTCTGACGACGATAAGCTGACCGTCGCACGCGCCCGCAAGATCGAGCGCTTCTGCTCGCAGCCCATGTTCGTTGCCGAGGTCTTCACCAGCATTCCTGGCAAATACGTGCCGCGCAAGGAAACCATTCGCGGCTTCAAAGAAATTCTTGAAGGGAAACACGACAACATCCCCGAACAGTATTTCTACATGGTCGGCGGTATCGATGAGGTCGTGGCGGCCTACGAGAAAGCTCGAAGCCAGCAGGGGTAAAAGGAGCGCAGTATGGCAACCCGACCAACCCTGCACGTTGAAGTGATTACGCAGGATCGCAACGTCTACAGCGGCGAGGCCGATATGGTCGTGGCGCCTGGCAGCGAGGGCGTGCTGGGCATTCTGCCGCGCCACGCGCCGCTGCTGACCACCCTCCAGGTAGGCGATCTGCGCATCAAGCACGATGGTGACGAGGACGCGATCTTTGTCTCCGGCGGCTTTCTCGAAGTCAGCCATAACGTCGTCACCGTGCTGGCCGATGCAGCCGAGCGCGCCGAAGACATCGATATGGCACGCGCCGAAGAGGCGCGCCGCCGCGCCCAGGCGCTGCTCGAACAACGCGCGTCCGATGTCGACATCGGGGCCGCGCAGGGCGCGCTGGAGCGTGCCCTGGGCCGTCTCAAAGTCGCGGAGATTGCCCGGCGCCGCCCAGGCGGCGTCCGCCGCACCCCGCAGCCACCTCCACAAGAACTGGGGAGTTAACGCCTCCAGCAAAACCGTTCAGGCAAACGGACCATCATAGCACAGGCAAGGGACAGCGGGATCATCTCCCCTGTCCCTTCCTGTTTCGCTCGCAGCACTGCTGTTGCCAGCGCAGCCTTCCAGCCAGGCCGCTCAAGCAATCCTTCCTGAGTCTCTCTGCAAAGAGGGTGGTTACATTTTTTCGGTGACTCTATACTCAAGCCGCTTGCCCAGCATCAACTGCGTATGCGACACGATGCCAGGCACCGTCACCAGGATCAAGCTGGCGACTGGCAGCAATACCAGTTCCAGCGGGAACAAGATTTGCCTGACTATCGAGACATCCCGCCGATAGGGCCGATTGAGCAGATCAACCAGAATCATTGCCAGGAAACCGACCAGGCAGAAGGTTAAGAGTTCTCCGCTCAGCCCAAGCAGGGCATTATAGATTTTACTCCTGGCAAACAGCGGGCTGAAGAATGGAACCAGTCGCAGCCCAATCGTCAGCAGGAACCAGTACACCGGCCAGAGGATATGCTCCAGCACCACGTAAAAGAGAATCGCCGTCTTCCTGATAAATGGAACCCCAGGAACGGTCAACCACCATTGGAAAAACAAAGGGGTATCAGATATGCCCCAGGCCCAGCGGCGCTCCTGCTCATACTTACTTCTCAAGCTCTTCAGATAGCTCTGTGCGCGCGGAGAATCCATTGATGTCTTCAGGAAGACCGGTTCCACCCATACCTTGCCCCTCAGCGCGTAAAAAGCCTTGAAGAAAATACGATAGTCCTCTGGAATCACATCCACATCCCAATAACCAACATCCACCAGCAATTTGAACGAAAGCGAGTAGGTTGAGTTCGCAATCAAGCGGCTGCGCTGAAGCAGGAACCCGGTACGCACCATGCTCTCTACCACCGAGATAACCCTCACGGCGGCTGGCACCCGCCAGAAATTATTGTAGGCAACGTTCGCTGATTGCCAGAAGATATGATGACGCCTGGGACTGCTCAGAAACTTGTAGGTCAGATACGCAAAATACTGCTCATCAAACATCGAATCGGCATCCACCGAAGAGATGGTCGCGTAATCCAGATCGATCCGCTCCTGCACCACCAGCCGCTGGTACGCATCCCTGGCGGCAAACGCCTCATTCGAGGACTTGCCCTTCACCTCGCCAACCACATCAGGATGATAGGTCGCCCAGATGCCGCCGAACGCGCCCCGGAATTCCTCAACCAGCGCCTCCGCCTTTTCTCTGGCGCCTGCTTCTCGCTCTTCCATTGCCAGGACAATAAACAGCCGCTCGCGGGGGAACGTCTGCCGGGCAATGGACTGGAGGGTTGCTCGCATCTTATCAGGCTGCTCGCGGTAATTTGGGATAATGAGAACATGTGTTACCTGCTGAAAGCCGGCGAGTTTCTTCGCCTTCGCCAGCCAATCCTGGCGCTCGGCCCGCTTGATCTTCACGCAGGCCACAAAGGCAAAGGTCGCCAGCGAAATGGATTTATACAGCCAGTACACGTCAAACACCACGATGCAGACAGACAACAGGTAGGGGAAAAACAATGATCCCCATAGTGGAAACAAGAGCAGCGTCCAGGAAATGATTCCCGGAATGACTTCCAGAAAGCGCCTGGTCGTGAAAGGGTATCTGGCAAACAGCCTCTGAAAATACAAAGTCATCGTCGCAAAACCTCAACCAATCGTCATGAGATGAGGAAGAGAAGCAGCGCCGCCCATTGCCAGCGCACCCCATCAGCCATTATCCTGCCCGTAGCCCCAGGGCACGCGCTGCCCAGCCTACTCCTAGCCCAAGTGCTACCATGAAGCCTCCCAAGGCCAGCACACCGATCCCCCAGACCACCTCTTCCTGTGGATGCTGCGAGCGTACCATCGGCACATCACTCACCGCTGCTGGCGCTGCGGCCTCTGCTCCAGTCGCTTCATAGAGAGGTTCAGCCTCTTCCTCATCAGTTCCATCTCGCTCCGGTCGGCCCACGCCGCCAGAGTACGCCGCCGCTCGTGACCTCGTGGTGTGTGCAGGCGGCAGCGCAGCCCGTTTCAGTTCCTGGGCACGCCCTGGTGGGCAAAAACGTTCAAAGAGATCAGCAGGGGTAATATGCGCCGGGTCTTTCCCCCACACAAAACCGCCCCGCTCCAAGGCCCGCGCAACCAGTTCAGCAGAGGTAAAAATATTCTCCTCTTTGATGACCAGTGCATGATGATCGAAGAGTCCATGCAGCGGGCGCAGCACACGATATTTGCCCGTCAGATGGCGCGGCGCGATGCTCATGCCCACATGCAGCAACAACCCCGCAAACTGCCATTCTGTAAAACCTCGCTGCTCCTCAAGCATCTGCTCAGCAAAGCGCACCACCTCGCTGCGCGTTCCATCTAGAAGTTCCACATACCCCACCCAAACCGGCGCGCCCCGTTCCAGATACTCATTGATGTGCGACCGGCGCAGCCCACCCTCCGAGGTGATAAAAGCTGGATTAACTTCAATGAGTCCACCACTGCTATCCACAATCAGTGCTGCTTGATTCAATCGGCTGGCAGTCGCCGCGCCCAGCGACCAGGCAAGTGAACCCTTGCTGCGCGTCAGGACAAAATCGCCTGGCCGATAGGTACGCTCATTCGCCGCCTCTGCTGGCAGCAACTCCAGAATCGCTCGTCCACGTGGAGAAACTCGCATAGCCTGCGTACTTCCCGTTTTAATGTTGCCCCTTCTTCGCACTGCACCTGATTGCATCAGGTGCCTGCATTGAGAATACAGTCAAGGGCTTCGTAAGGTGAAAACGGACGAGAATCAACTTCCGTCACCATTTTTGCAAACTGCTGCTGTCCTCGTGCCTCGCTCCAGCCGCTTTATCTGTACCTGCTTTGGCAAGCACACAACACAGCATAAAGCCATCAACCAGCGTCCCCTCTTGACAAACTGATACATGCTTTGCTATATTGTTTATTGATTGGTCAATTAATAAACAGAGAGAAGATGATTGCCATGCCTCGCAGACCAGCACCGCCCGGCGAAGAACGCCGCGCCCAGATTCTCGAAGCCGCCTTGAAAGTCTTTGCCACCAAAGGCTTCAAGGGCGCCACCAACAAAGACATTGCCGACGCGGCGGGTGTCTCAACCGGGCTGATCTACTTTTACTTCGAGAACAAGGAAAATTTGCTGCTCGCTATTCTGGAGGATCGCGTGGCGCCTGGGGCCTTTCCGGTGCCGATAGAGCATCTCAAAGCCTTTCCGCCAGAGCAGGTGCTGCCGATGCTGGCGCACTATGGGCTAAGTCGTCTGGATAATCAGGATGCGATGAATATCTTCAAAATATTTATCGGGGAAGCCGTCTACTCAGAACACATTCGCGCCCTGGCAAATACCCATCTCATCCGCCTGATAGAGACGCTGGCAGGCTATCTGGAGTCCCAGATGGAGCAGGGCCGCCTGCGCCATGCAGACCCGCTGCTCTGCGCGCAAACGTTCCTGGCCGGGCTGATGGCAAGCCTCGTCCGACGGCAGTTCTTCGCCGATCCCAAAATACTCTCGTATTCAGCCGATCAGATTGTTGAGACCGTCGTAAGCATCTTTCTGCGCGGCATGCGGCCCGATTAGGGTCGCTTTTTTTAAAGCATGATTTAATTGACCAGTCAATCAGCAAGAGAGGAGCAAAGCAGCATGTCAAGCAACGAGGCATCCCCCGCCTCCCAAAACGCAGGGCCTCCAGGAGGAGTCTCCCCAGGTGCAGAACCCCTTGCTACCCAGGAGGCGAGCAGCCCATCTGAGGCATTGGTCGCCGTTCGCAACGTTACCAAAGCCTTTGGCAAACTCCACGCGCTGGAGAACTTCACAATGAGCATTCGCGCTGGAGAAACCTATGGACTCATCGGACCCAATGGCTCCGGCAAAACGACGCTTATCCGCATCATCGTTGGCCTCACCAGGCCAACCTCCGGTGAGGTCCTGGTCCTGGGGCGGCGCATGCCCAATCGCCAAATCGCCAGAGACATCGGCTATATGACGCAAAACAACGCTCTCTATCAAGAACTCACCGTCCGCGAAAATCTGGCATTCTTCGGGCGCATCTACGGCCTGCGCGGCCAGCAGCTCCAGCAGCGCATCGAAGCCGTCCTGGAAACCGTTGATCTGACCGAGCGCGGCAAAAGCATCGTTGAAACGCTCAGCGGCGGCATGAAACAGCGCCTGCTGCTTGCCAGCACCCTGATTCACGAGCCGCGCCTGCTGCTGCTGGATGAGCCAACCGTTGGCATTGACCCTGAACTCCGCCTGGCTTTTTGGGACCACTTTGCCCGGCTCAACGCTCAGGGCGTGACCATCATCGTCTCCACCCATCACCTGGACGAAGCCACGCGCTGCCATCGGCTTGGCCTGATGCGCTTTGGCGCGCTGCTCGCCGAAGGCCGACCCGACGAACTGACGACGCTCTCCGGCAAAGCCACGATGGAAGAAGCCTTTCTCTACTTCGCCACCCGTCACAAAGACCAGACATAGCCTCGGAACAATCCACACAAGGAAAAAGTCACAGAAAACAGCAAAGGAGCAAAATCATGGCAGTACCTCAAAACAGCCTGACAGCCCTGGTCGTTGGCGCCGGACCTACCGGGCTGATGATGGCCGCAGAACTCGCGCGGCACGGTGTTCCCTGCCGCATCATTGACAAGCTGCCGCACGCCAGCACCACCTCGAAAGCGCTCGCTCTGCACGCGCGGACGCTGGAGGTCTTTGAACAGATCGGCATCGTTGAGGAAGTGCTGCATCAGGGACTGAAACTGCACGGCATGAGCGTCCATGCCGATGGACGCCGCATCATGCACATCAGCCTTGATAATCTGCCCGGCCCCTATCCCTTTATCCTGAGCCTGCCGCAGAGCGAGACAGAACGCATCCTGAACAACCACCTGGAACGCCTGGGCATCCAGGTTGAACGGCAAGTAGAACTTGTGAGCTTCACCCAGGATGAACAGGCCGTTATCGTCACCCTGCGCCATGCCGACGGGCGCGAGGAAACCGTCACAACCTCCTGGCTCATCGGCTGCGACGGCGCGCACAGCACTGTGCGCCATATCCTGAACATCCCGTTCACTGGCGCACCCTATCCCGAAGCCTTCGCCCTGGCCGATGTGCATATCCAGTGGCCCCTTCCAGATGATGAGGCATATATCTTCTTGCAGCAGGATGGCCTGCTCGCGGTCTTCCCCATGCGCGGCGGGCGCTGCCGTCTGATCGTCGAAACGGCGGCAGAAGCTGGCGAAGAGCAGATGCCGGACCCCACGCTCGAAGACATCCAGCGGTATCTCAACACATTCGCGCCAGCGGGCAGCATTGCCAGCGATCCCGCCTGGCTAGCCGCCTTTCGCAGCCACCTGCGCCATGCTGAGCAGACACGCCAGGGGCGCGTGTTCCTGGTTGGCGATGCCGCGCACATCCACAGCCCCGCAGGCGGTCAGGGCATGAATACCGGCCTCCAGGACGCTCATAACCTGGCCTGGAAGCTGGCCCTGGTCAACGCAGGCCACTCCCCCGCGTCCCTGCTCGATACCTACCAGATCGAGCGCCAGCCCGTTGCCGAAAGCGTTATGCGCATGAGCGACCTGATGATTAAGGGAGCAACCCTGCGCGGCCCCATTAGCCAGCAGATTCGCAATCGGCTCGTCCCGCTGCTGGTGCAGCAAGACTTCATCCAGCAGCGCATCACGTCGCAGATCGCCGAATTAAGCATTAACTACCGCAAGAGTCCGATTGTTGCTGAGCATCACGGCGGGCACTTCAGTCGCGGCCACCTCATTGGCGGACCCAGGGCCGGTGATCGCGCGCCGGATGCCGCGCCGCTGCTGCGTCCAGACGGAACCACCCGGCTCTTTGAGATGCTGCGCGGCACAAAGCACACGCTGCTGCTGCTGGCCGAAGCCGAAAGCAATGGCACATCTTATCAGCGGCTGGCCGCGCTGGCTGACGAGATCAGCGCCCAATACGGCCAGCAGATCAACTCGTATCTCGTCGCAGCCGGAGACAAAGCGCCTGTGGGCCTCACCTCGCGCGCGTCCATCGTACTCGACCCCGAACTCGCGCTGCATCATCGCTACGGCGCGGCCTCCGAGTGCCTGTATCTGATTCGCCCCGATAGCTATATCGCGTTTCGCAGCTATCCAGCGGACGCCGACAGCCTTCATGACTATCTGAAAACCGTCTTGCGCTGACGACCAGGCAAGAGAGAGGAGAGCTTTCTATGTCCTTCTTACGCATCGGTGCCCTGGCGCTGCGCATTGTGCGCCAGTTCCTGCGCGACCCGCGCACCCTGGCGCTCGTCTTCCTCGCTCCCATTCTGGTGATGACCCTGCTCAACTTCGTCCTGAGCAACCAATCCTCCGCAGTCACGCTGGCCGTCGTCCTGCCCACTGGCAGCGACCCCGTCACCGCGCAGCTCAATCAGGCGATCATGCAGGCGTTTGACCAGCAGAAAGAAAACCTCACAGTCATCTATATGAACGCCTCTGACGCCGACAGCAAACTCAACAGCGGTGATGTCAACGGCGTCTTGATCTTTCCCGCCGATTTCGCCAACCGGCTGCTGCAAGGCAGCAGTGCATCCGAACCAGTGCAGCTCAAGCTGGACGGCTCCAACCCCGGCGCGGCCAAAGCACTGCAAAACATGGTCAGCGCGCTGCTTCAGAATCTGGCGCAGCACCCTGCCGCTGACGGTCAGGGCAGCACATCCGCCGCTGTCGGCCCGCACCTGGACACCGAATATCTGCCCGCCAGCAGCAAAGACTACACCCAGACTGACGCACTGGCACCGCTCTTTGTCGGGCTATTTGCCTTCTTCTTCATCTTCTTGCTCACCTCAGTCTCCTTCCTGCGCGAGCGCTCGCGCGGCACCATCGAGCGCCTGCTTATCTCGCCGCTTAGCCGCGCCGAACTCGTGCTGGGCTATGTCATCGGCTTTAGCATCTTCGCCGTCGTGCAATCGCTGGTCATCCTGCTGTTCGTCATCTATGTCCTTCAGGTGCATTACGCGGGCAATCTGGGGCTGATCTTCCTGATTACCCTCTGCCTGACGATTGGCAGCGTCAATCTGGGCATCTTCCTCTCCACCTACGCGCGCAACGAACTTCAGGTGATCCAGTTCATCCCGCTGGTACTGGTGCCCCAGGCGCTGCTGGGTGGCATCTTCTGGTCGGTCAGCAGCCTGCCGGTCGTTCTGAAGCAGATCGCCTATGTCCTTCCGCTCACCTGGGCCAACTTTGGCCTGAGAGATGTAATGCTCAAAGGCGATGGGCTGGAAACCATCTGGCCCGATCTGCTCGTCCTGATAGGCTTCGCTACGCTGATGGTCGTGCTGGCTGCCTTCACCATTCGCCGCGAAAGCGCCTGAATTCTTCTCCCGCTGATGGTCCCTTTCTCATTCCAGAAAGGGACCATCAGGTTTTCCTACCTTGCAAAAAGCCCCTTATCGGTGGTAGCATGCGGGTGAAAGCATATTGTCCTCCGGTTGCCATGTTCCCTGGAAACCTTGCTATCCATGACCACCCTGAGCGAACACGAGGTTGAAGAGCTTTTTCGCGCATCAGGCGCCATGCTGAAGGGGCATTTCTTACTGACCTCTGGCCGCCACAGCGGCGCCTATCTGGAGAAATTCCAGGTGCTGCAATGGCCCCAGCATACCGAACGCCTCTGTCGCGCGCTGGCCGACCATTTTCGCCCATTCAATGTCGAAGTGGTCATCGGCCCAACCACTGGCGGCGTCTTGCTGGCCTATGAAGTAGCCCGCCAGCTTGGGACGCGCGGCATCTTCGTAGAGAACGACCCCGACCGCCCCGGCCATCGCGCCCTGCGACGCGGCTTTCACCTGCGCCCAGGCGAGCGCGTACTCATCGTTGACGACATCCTCACCGCTGGCACATCCATTCGTGAAACGTTGGAGGCAGTAACACCGTTTCAGCCGGAGATTCTCGGCATTGGCCTGCTCGTTGATCGCAGCCAGGGGCAGGTGGATTTTGGCTATCCGCTGCACGCCCTTCTGCACCTCTCGATTCCCAGCTACGCGCCCGCCGATTGCCCCCTCTGCGCAGCGGGGCAGCCGCTAGTCAAACCTGGCTCCAGGAAACAGATATGAAACACTGGTACGAAGAGACGTTTGAAGAGATCGGCGAAGATTTTGAGATCATCTTCGCCGGGCAGATGCCCCGCACCGGCGCGCAGGTTGAGTTTGCTATCCAGGCCCTGCGGCTGGCGCCAGGCGCGCGCGTGCTGGACATCGCCTGTGGTGTTGGACGCCATTCCATCGAACTGGCCCGCCGGGGCTATCAGGTCACTGGATTGGACCTCTCGCCCACCCTGCTGGGTCTGGCCGCCAGACGCGCCGAACGGGCTGGCGTTCAGGTCAACTGGGTGCGCGCCGATATGCGCGAGATTCCCTTTGCACAGGAGTTTGACGCCGCGCTGAATATCTTCAGCAGTTGGGGCTACCTCGAATCCGAGGACGAAGATCAGAAAGTGCTGGCCGCCGTTGCTCGCGCCCTCAAGCCAGGCGGCGCCTTTCTGCTCGAAACCGCCCATCGTGACTGGCTCATGCGCCACTTTCAGCCGCACACCTGGCACGAAGGCATCGGCGTGCTGGTGCTGGAAGAGAATCTGCTTGACCTGCTCAGCGGGCGTCTCATCTCCACGCACACCGCCATCTATGACGATGGCCGCCAGCGGCGCTGGCAGATCAACACCCGCCAGTATACCGCCGCCGAACTGCGGCGGATGCTCGAAGCCGCCGGTTTCCGCCTCAGCCAATCGTTCGGCGGCTATGATGGCGCCCCGCTCACGCTCGATAGCCCCCGGCTCATTCTAGTTGCTGAATTGTCAGGCGTGTGAACAAGGGGCGGAACACGTCTTGCCAATTCACTGGCCGTAATCGTAGTATAAAGCCGTAAAAACAAGAGTGTTCAAGAACGTGCGCGTTTGCAAGCCGCAGTTCTTCTTGATAAGGAGGCAGCATTTATGTTCGACAAGCATTCTGGCCGTTCGTCCGGCATAGTGGAGGTGTCATGTCAGACAATTTGACTGGTCTTGTGATTGGCAGCACACACGGTATCTTCGATGTCGCGCTTCAGCAGGAAATCCTTCGTTGCACGTTACGCGGCAAACTCCGCAAACCCCAATTTCAGCCGGAGCATACGTCAACAAGCCTCAGCCGCAAAGGCTTCTCGAAGTTCTTTCGCTTTAACCGAACCAACACCCCCCAACGCAGTGCCCCAGCCAAAGCGGTCGCCGTTGCCGATCCCCCCGAAGAAGAAACCACCTCGCCCCTGCGCATCTGCGTGGGCGATATTGTCCGCGTAACCCGCATTGACGCCAAAACTGGCGTCATCGAGGAAGCGCTGCCCCGGCGCAACAAAATGTCGCGGGGCGCGCCAGAAAGCGGCAACGAGCAAATCATGCTCGCCAATCTTGACCAGGTCATCATTGTCTTTGCCGTCCGCGAACCAGAACCACACTTTGGCATGCTGGATCGCTACCTTGCCATCGCAGAACACAACCACATCACGCCCATTATTTGCCTGAATAAAATGGATCTGGGCTGTCCGAAAGACGTTGCCGAAGCAGCAAAATTGTATGCGCGCCTGGGCTATCGTGTCCTGGGCACCAGCACCATCACCGGCGAATGCCTGGACACCCTCACCGGCATCTTGCGCGATAAAATCTCTCTGCTCACCGGCCCCTCTGGCGTCGGCAAATCATCGCTGCTCAATGCCCTGGAACCTGGCTTTAGCCAGCGCACCGCCGCCATCAGCGAAGCCACCGGCAAAGGCCGCCACACCACCACCAGCGTTCGCCTGTTCCCGCTCTCTTTTGGCGGCTGGCTGGCCGATTCCGCTGGTATTCGTGAACTGGCGCTCTGGAGCATCCCGGCTCAAAACCTGGCTGCCTGCTTCGTCGAGATGCGTCCATACCTGGGAAAATGCGAGTTCGAAGACTGCACCCACACTGAAAACGAGGAAGGCTGTGCCATCCGGCGCGCCCGCAAACAGGGGAAAATTCGTGTCGCCCGCTACCGGAGCTATCTCCAGCTACGGGCGGAAGCCGAAGAAGCTGAGAAAAAGATGGGGTATCAGGTATAGCCCTTGCCTTCACCGCTGGGGTTCACATGGCATCGAGCGCAAAATCGCCTGATACACCCCGCTCTCCTCCAGTCAGTCTGAAACCTCGTTGGATCGAAGCGATTCACCGGATTACTGGAAGCGTAGAGGTAGCGATTCAAAACCGTTGGATCGCTGGGTGTCACATCTGCTGTATCGGCACTCAGGAAACGCCCCGTTGCGGGATCGTAATAGCGGGCGCGTAAGTTGTAGAGACCCGTCAAGCTGTCAAAGTATTGCCCATCCTAGCGATAGGGGTTGACGGTCGTGCCCTGGCTGGTGAGCAGATTCCCAAAAGCATCGTAGCTGTAACTGTCTGTCACCGCCCCCGCGCTGTTGGTCAGCCCCGCACGCTCCCCTGCCCATCGTAGAGATAGTAGCTGGTTACACCACTGCGCGTCTGGGTCAACACCTGCCCATTCCCCAGCACATAGCTGGCCTGGATGGCGCCGGTGCCATCCGTCTGCTGCACATCGCTAGAAGCTATGGTTGATGTGATAATTCCTACGATGTTTCAAGGCTTCTCAGACCTGCCCACAATGCAGCAACCATCTCTTGCATGAGCGTATGCAATATATCACGAAGATGCTCTATTTCTTCCTTCGTGGAATCAATACCAGGCAACGGAAGAATATGCAACTGCAAAACCTTTACGGTAATGCCATGAGCAGGAACGGGAGACCCAACAGTAAGCAGCCCTCCATGCACACCATCATAAAGGCTTCGATAGAGCATATCCCTTAAATGCTCAGGGAGTTCTGGCTCAAAGAGCAGAGAAGTCGATACACTAGCGTCTTGCTCGCCTGGAATCTCGACACGAATCGCCATCTGGATTGCCAAAGTAGGATAAGCATCAGATCCCCAATACATAACATAGATCGCTTGTTCGCCTTTCATCAAGCATTCCTCCCTAAAAACGCTATCGCAAGGATACCACCAACACACCCTGCGGGTGTGAGATGTGTCGGGTATCCTTTCTGTCCTTACTATTTTCGAAGAGCTTTGGTCGGTAGGAAGCAGGTCGCGACTACGTTGTAAGGTTCTTACCGGAGAGGTTATCTATGTCGAACCTCCAAGGCTTCTTCGGGTTTTTTTGGATCAATAAATGGAAAGCTCATTTTAACTACCCCAAAGACGCCATAAGGGGGGCGAGTTTGAGTCCATGCAATTGCATTTGCGATAGCTTGGCTAGCTGCTGCCTGCGCACCTTTAGGTATCGCGGGATTAGTACGTACTAAGGCCAATGCTGCAATTACTTGCCCAGTAGTTACCCCAGTCCCATCTGGGTTTGCCCCAACAAGAGGAAAGGTAGGTTGATAGGTAACTGTCCCTTGTGGTCCGGGCGCTATTTGCTGTTGAAGTTGAATCCGCATTGCAGCACGCTGTTTGGACGGTGTCGCGGTCGCTGCTTGAGTCGCTGCGCGAGGTAGTGGTAGGTTCTGGGTCGCTAACCATTGAAGCAAAAGCCACAAGCCCAAAGCCCCCAGCCCGGCCAACAAGATTGCGATCTCCTCCTCCGTCAGCCTTGGAATGAGCCTCCCAACCCCGGCACCTGCGGTGCGTACCACCCCAAAAATGATCGCATACAATCCCCCCTCCTCCTCTTCTTCACCATGCCCAGACCGGATCGATCAGGTTGATCGGGTTCTCCTGCGCATAGCTATACCGATTCACCTCCACCGGATTGCTGACATCAATCCCTGCCGTGTCCCGGCTCAGGAACCGCCCTGTCGTGGGGTCATAGTACCTGGCACGCAGGTCGTAGAGGCCCGTCAAGCTATCAAACTGCTGCCCCGTGTAGCGATAGGGGTTGACGGTCGTGCCCTGGCTGCTCAGCGCGGTGCCAAAGGCGTCATAGCGATACATGTCCGTGATGGCGCCGTTCGCATCCGTCAGCAGCCGCACACTCCCCTGCCCATCGTCGAGATAGTAGCTGGCCGCGCCGCTGCGCGTTTGGGCCAGTACCTGCCCATTGCCCAGGACATAGCTGGCCTGGGTGATGCCGTTGCCATCCGTCTCCAGCACCACATCCCCGTTGGGAGAGGCTTCGTCCCAGAGATAGTTCGTGACACTGCCGCCCACCGTCTGCTGCACCCGGCGCCCAGCCGCATCATAGGCGTAGCTAGCGGTGGTGCCACCCGGCAAGGTGACGCTGGTGAGTCGATCTGCCGCATCATGGCTATAGGTGGTGATGCTACTTCCGTTGGCTATCTGCGTCAGATTGCCCCGTCCGTCATAGGTATAGTGTGTCCCCGCGCTGGTGCTGGTCAGTTGATCCAGGCTCCAACCCATGCTCTCTATACACTATCTCTCCTCCTGCTGGCCCTGTTGAATACGCTCGATGGCTTCTGAGGTGGCAGATTTGACCCGTTGGCCCTCATACGTTCTGGATGAATGGATTTGCTGTGCCCGTTTCAGTGCATGCAACGCCTGGCGGTCGCCAATGGCTCCCAGCGCCTGAGCAGCAGAGCAACGCAGGAAGAGCGTGTCCTGTTCCAAGATGGCGATAAGCGCTGGGACCGCACGCCGATCTCCCAGTTGTCCTAATGCTTCGATGATGATGGCACGTCTTCCGCTCTCCTGTTCCCCCTGACCAGTCTCCTCCAACAACGTGAGCAGTGGTTCCACAGCGCGCTGATCTCCCAAGTTCCCAAGCACCCGAATGGTCCAATCCTTGACTCCAGAGAACTTTTCGAGGTCTGGCTCACGTAGGAGTGAGAGGAGAGGCTGCACTGCGCGCGTATCCCCCAGTTTCCCCAGCGCCCGGATCACTTGCGCACGTGCCTGATGATTCGGCTCTCGAAGCGCGGTGAGAAGCGGCTCGACTGCTCGCTGATCGTCCAGATTGCCAAGTGCTTCGGCAGCGAACTTGCGCACCGACCACTCCTGATCGCTGAGCGCAGCGATCAGAGCCTCTATGGCCTGCTGGTCTCCCAGCCTCCCCAATGCTCTGGCAGCCTTGCTCCGCACGCTGGGATCGATATCTTGGAGAGCCGTGAGGAGCGGCTCCATCGCCCGCCTGTCTCCCAGTTCCCCCAACGCCTCAGCCGCACACGCGCGCACCAGCTTCTTCTTGTCCTGAAGCGCCGTAAGCAACAGTGGCAGTGCCTCTCCATTGCCCAGTCTGACTACTGCCTCATAGGCCATCTGGTATACGTAGGGATGCTCCCAGCGCTTCCTCAGAAGCCTCAGCAATGGTGCTGCTGCCTGAGCCGCACCTGTGTATCCTAACGCATAGGCGGCGCGCTCACGCAGGCGCCTATCATCGCTCGTGAGGGCTTGAAGGAGTGGCGCAAGCACTGGCTCACCAAAGCTGCTCAGGGCTTTCGCCGTGCGATAGGCCAAGACTGGATCTTGGTGATTGAGGAGTTGGAGGAGAGGTGGGATCGCCCGCTGATCCTTCAATTTGCCCAGTACCTCGAATATCCAGCGTTGTACCACAGCCCCCCGCTGGCGCTCCAGCAGGCCGAGGCGCGGTAGCAAGTTAAGGAGTGGTAGCACGGCTGGCTCGCCGAACTGGGCCAGAGTATCAGCTATAGCCGAGCCAATGAAGAAATAGTCTCTCAGCAGAAGGGTGATGAGTGGCTCAATGGCCCGCTCATCACCAATGGCCCCCAAGGCTTTAGCAGCCATCAGGCGTACACCACCCGATTGGTCTTGAAGTGCTGCAAGCAGAGCATCAGTCGCGCGAGGGTCACCTATGTAGCCCAGGATCATAGCAACACGAGCGCGCCTCTGGCGCTGAGTGGCGCCCAGGAGAGTGGTCAGTTGCTCTATAAGATGCTCATCCTGCTTGGCCCACAAGCGCCAGACCTCACGGAACGCAGGTCGGGCGGCCAGGCGAAGCAAGGGGGCATCGAGGGGACGAGAACGACAAAAATGGGTGCAGAAATAGACCTGTAACGACATATCAGTGAATCTCAGCGCATTTTCAGCTACGCGCAAGAATCCAGTTGCCTCACCGAAGGCCCACCATCTGCCAGCACGCGCTCGCTCTTCCAGAGGCGCGTGTGGGCGAGTCGCCAGCTTTCTGGTGCGCAGATGAAATAACCAGGCAGCCGCTGCTTCTTTGGTTACTTCGCTCATCTGCCCTGCGAGGGTCATATTAAAGGCTAGAAGGTCCAGCCGTTGATGCAGTTCCTCTGCATCGTTCCTCATCATCCTTCCAGCGGCGATCTCATGGTTGAGCCTGTCCTCCACATCAAACGGTGGACCCATTGTGGTCCTCCCTTGTTATCTGACAAGCATTGCCGGATGCCAGGTTGAACGCACTAAAGGATCAATCACGACGCCTAAAACATCTCTTCTCGTTCACCGTAGTTGATCCGCTCATACCTGCTACCCTCTCCACCTCGGACGTGCTTGCCGATCAAGTATTAGGTGTGACATCCTGTGGATTAGTTTGGGCATATGTAGAAAGAAACTCTGGGGTCTGCTGGCGCGGATTACAGTTGATTGACCAATGGCCCTCGGCAAGTTCTGGGTCTGGCGGACCAAACTGAGGCGAATATGTAGCCTTACATTGGTGTTCGGCAAGATATGGGTTATCCAGATCTGCTATTACCGGGTAGTACGATCCGCTGTCTGTTCCAGCAAAAGCAACCTTAAAGGGATAAATGTTGCTTTGTTTCATTATAGCTGGTAATTCAAAGACGGAAACCCCATCCGCATCAATGCTAAAGCGTTGTGGGCGAAGGTCAATCGTGCCTTTTTTCTTATCCCTATAGTACGTCCCCCTATAAACAGTCACCTTCCCCCCCTTCATCGTTCAGCTTCTTCTTGCGCTGAATCTGTCTGGCAATGTTCTGTACCTTTTCAAACAACTGCTTTAGTTGGTTCTGCAACCAACGCAGAATACTAAACAGAAGATTGAGATAAGGCACAACAATGTAGTGGACGTAGAGAGCCAGAGCAACCCCAACAGAAACGGCTGCGAGTACCAGCGCTGCGTATTCTACCAGACCTGGACCAGCCGACTCCTCAGGTTCAGGAGGAGGCGGTGCCGGGGCAGCTTCTTGGCCGGAAGGATCAAGGAAATCAACTGGATCATCCTGCGCATAGCTATACCGATTCACCTCCACCGGATTGCTGACATCAATCCCTGCCGTATCCCGGCTCAGGAACCGCCCTGTCGTGGGGTCATAGTACCTGGCACGCAGGTCATAGAGACCGGTCAGGCTGTCCAACTGCTGCCCGGTGTAGCGATAGGGGTTGACGGTCGTGCCCTAGCCGGTGAGCGCGTTGCCAAAAGCGTCATAGCTGTAGCTGTCGGTGATGGCCCCGTTGGCATCCGTCAGCAGCCGCACATTGCCTTGCCCATCGTCGAGATAGTAGCTGACCGCACCACCCCGCGTTTGGGCGAGGATCTCGTCATCCCCCAGGACATAGCTGGCCTGCGTCACCCCGTTCCCATCTATCTCCAGCATCACATCGCCATAGGTCGAGGCTTCAAGGGGAGGATGCACCTAGCAGGCAAGGGTGAAGCAGGCATGAAGAGTGACTGGCGCTATCTCTCCCTCTGGCAGAGGGTAATCAGGTTCCCAAGACCACCACCTGAACCGCATGCCAGGAAGGTTCCATCCGGGCTGAAGGCAATGGAAGCGATATGTTCCTCGGTTTCGTTGAGGCGTTGAACTATCGTTTTCGCTGCCAGATCCCAGAGCCAGATCACGGGAGCGTGTCGATACAGCCCTCCAACAGCCAGCATCTGCCCCTCTGGGTGAAACGCGATGGCATCTATACCCATTTCCTCAGAGCCAGCAAGTGTTTGTTCATGCCCAGTTGCAATCTCCCAAAGTTTTATCCCCCCGTTGATCCCTCCGCTAACGAGCAATGCGCCATCTGAGCGGAACGCGACAGCGCTCACCATCCCGATATGTCCTCTGAATGTCCGCGTGCAGCGGGCTGCTGCCACCTCCCAGAGCTTGATGACCCCTGCCTCATCACCACTAGCGAGCATCTGTCCATCTGGATTCCACGCGACGCAGGACACGGCTGCATCGTGTCCTTCCAATCTCAGTAACTGTTTTCCTGTGGACGTTTCCCACAGGAGGATCGTCTTATCCTCACTCCCACTGGTGCAGAGGTGTCCATCAGGACAAAAGGCAACCGTAGTGACCCCTTCACTATGGCCGCTCAGCGTCTGCTGTTCACTTCTAGTAGACAGGTTCCAAAGCTTGAGGGTCGTATCTGCACTCCCGCTCACTAGCAGAGCTGCTACCGGGCTGGAGGCGAGGGCGAGGACATGATCGCTATGGCCGCTCAGCGTGCCAATCATCTGCTTGGTGGCAATCTCCCAGAGAACAATCTGGTCTGGAGCGCCAGTGCCGCAGGCGAGCAGTCGACTATCAGGACTAAAGGCTACTGCATACAGGTAGGCAGCGGCAGCATAGGGTTGAGACCAGTAGGGTTTCATGATGAAAGCTGGCATAGAACTCTCCTCTTTGACGGAGGAATTCTCTCCTCTGGTTGTCTTACCTGCTGGTGAGAATGATGCGTGAGAAGTTCTAAATCCAACCAAAAGTAAGCAGTGTAGCTCTGCTACTGTCAGGAGGCTGATAGTTATCAGCCTCCTGGCTCAAGTACCGCAAGTTCTACGCCTACCTGTGGAGGGCTAGTTGGGGCACTCGTTAGGATCGACCTTCAGACCGTATAGGTAGTCTGCATACCATGAAGCTGTTCCCAGTTCATAAAAACTGGCCGCCGCTTCCTGCCTCCAATCATTCCATTGGTCTCCAGCCCAACCGCCTGGAGCATCAGGCAACCACAGGGAAACATGATCTGGTGACAGGTTGTGCCCAGTGAAAAGGTCGCCTGGAGTAGGGGGTTGATAGAGACCAGGGTAATCTTTCTGGGGGTAATTTGCTGCCTTGGGAGGGACATCCCCTGTGCGAATGTCGGCAGCAGTCTGACCACCATCATAGCGTAAACTGTATCCTTGCTCCAAAAGCATGCTCGGTTTATACGCGATGAAGGGAACCCTTTTGCTCTTAGGCCGACTGACACTGAACGAGAGACCCGTCACCCAATCAACTATCCGGTGTGGATCAAGGTCGACAACTCGTGCCGCTTGTCCTGGGGTTGGAATCGTACCATCTGCCCCTGGAACTGTGTAGCGGCCATAATCCGCCCTGAAGATACACGGCTCCTTCTTTTGATCGTCGGTTGCTGTGGCAACGGGCGGTGGTACTGGTTGAGGCTGCGGAGCTGTTGCTGTAGTTGGAGGCGCAGATGTTCCCACTTGGGTGCCCGTTCCAGGCGCTGCCTGGCCCTGCTGTTGCCGCTCAAGCGCAAGCACCAACACACCAATGATCTCTCCGATGTCGGCTCCAACCAGCGCGGCAATCACAAGACCGGCGCCCGTTTCATAAACTGATGGGGCGGCGGTTCCTATCAAAATGCCAGCATCTTCTAGCAAGATCGCGCTATCCTCGTCGAGAACAAAATGGCCGGAAGGATCGATCCCATTGATGGGATCGTTGTATGTGTAGCTGTAGCCATTCAACTCTGCCGGATTACTCGAATCAGCACTTGCTGTATCCCGGCTCAGAAATCGCCCCGTTGAGGGATCATAGTAGCGGGCACGTAGATCGTACAATCCCGTTAGACTGTCGAACTGCTGGCCGGTATAGAGGTAGGAATTGGTTGTGATACCCTGGCTGCTCTGGAGGTTGCCAAAGGCATCATAGCGGTAGCTATCAGTGATACCTCCGCTACTGTTGGTAAGAGTACGTACACTCCCTTGCCCATCGTCGAGATAGTAGCTGACCGCGCCGCTGCGCGTCTGGGCCAGTAGCTCATCATCCCCCAGGACATAACTCGCCTGCGTCACCCCGTTGCCATCGGTCTCCTGTACCACATCCCCAGAGGTGGAGGCTTCATCCCACAGGTAATTGGTGACGGAGGTACCTACCTTCTGCTGCACCCGCACCTAGCGGCATCATAGACAGAGTTGTTGGTCGTGCTATTGGGAGTGGCTTTATCTTCCAACCTCCTTTTCTCTGCTTGGCCCCAGAGGTGAGAACACTGAGATATAATTAAAATGGAGATAAGGAAGTATCCCCCTGTAATCTGAACTGTTGTAGTTGGTGCGATACTCTACTTGTGGCTTGCGATTTTCCCAGTTCTAACCTTCACTTCTTGTGGAGACAAAGCGAGCAGCAGGAGAAAACGATGGAAACGAGTGCTGATCCCAGTGCTGACCAGGCTGAGCGACCTCTTACCTGTGATGATCTTGAACAGCTCCTTGACGAAGTTGGGGGAAATCCAGCGCGGCTCTCCCTGCGTGGCCGCAATCTGGCTGGTATTTTTGTTCCGCCTTCACTGAATTTGGATGGATGTGACTTGAGCGGGGCCAATTTGCGCGGCGCTGAATTTGTCAATACTCCTATGCGAGGGGTGAACCTGAGCGGAGCTGATCTACGCGAGGCTTTCCTGGGTTGGACTGATCTCCACGAGAGAGATCTGATGGGCGGCACCATTACCATTGAAGATGATCTGACCCGGGAGAACCTGAGTGGGGCCGACCTTACGGGAGCAGATCTCAGTGGCGCCAACCTGAGCGGGGCCGACCTGCGAGGAACCATCTTAAAAGATGCTAGCCTCCTATCAGCCAATCTGAGCGGGGCAGATTTGAGAGAGGCAGATTTACGTGGAGCTAATTTGAGCAATGCTGTCTTGCATAGAGCAATTTTGAGGCGAGCTGATCTGAGCCGGGCTAATCTGACCAAAGCAGCACTGAATAAAGCTGACCTCCGGCGAGCTGATTTGAGCGAAGCTGATTTGAGCCAGGCAGACTTGCGAGACGCCCTTCTACAAGGAGTTCGTCTAACAGGGACAAACCTGGTCGGCGCTGATTTGCATGGAGCAGATCTGCCGGGGACCGATTTAGGAGATGAGAGCCAAAGAGAGTTACCTTAAGAAGAGCTTAAATTGTGTGTATCCTTTCTTCCTACTTCCATTGCTGTCCAACAGGACAGACGTTGGCGACTGCATATGTGCTATTGCCAACATCTTTCCAAAAGTCCGAGTAAGCTCAGGGGAGCGCATCGATCTTATTGATATTCTGGAAAGCAACCTTTTTGCACAGGTCTGATATGGGGCGCAGCCCTTGCGGTCTGAACACGGTTACATCTGATGTCAGAACGTGTTTTAAATCGTACAGCACCATCGTGGCGCAGAAGGTATGGTCAAATGTGATTAGCCCTCGATCTGTCTTGAGCATAGTGGCACCAATAGTAGCATCAGCCCAGTGATTTTTATCCGGCTGGACAATATCATGGATCTCGTTTAACTCTATAAGCGTGAAGAAATCGAAATCTGGTTCCACCCAATGAATACGTGAGTCTGGTAATGGCCTTTGCCTCTCAAACAGAACTGTGGCTATAACTACAGGATCTTGCCCCCTTAGCAAGCTATTCGGTTCATCTTTTGTAATAGCTGTAACAGCCTTCCAGTTGGACAAGGCATTATTATCCAGAAGTACCTCATCGGGATGACTATCCTTCTGCTTCTGCTGTGTTTGCGTGAGGCTTTCTACGAGTCCCTGGATGTTCGTGAGAACCCCAGGGGCGCTCAGGAAGAGCAGCAGCAATAGAGCTATCAGAATGCGGGCGCTCAAGACGCCAGCTAATACCTTGAGTACTCCTCGTCCTACGCTGAAAACTATCGTATTGGCTAATCCATACTCCAGCTCATCGTCGCCATGCCCCGACGGATCGCGCAGGTTGACCGGATTCTCCTCGGCATAGCTATACCGATTCAACTCCACTGGATTGCTGAAGTCAAGCGAGGCCGTGTCCCGGCTCAAGAACCGTCCGCTCGTCGGGTCGTAGTACCGCGCCCGCAAGTCATACAACCCCGTCAAGCTATCAAGCTGCTGCCCCGTGTAGCGATAGGGGTTGACGGTCGTGCCCTGGCTGGTGAGCGTATTGCCAAAGGCGTCATAGGTATAGCTGTCGGTGATGGCCCCGTTGGCATCCGTCAACAGCCGCACGCTCCCCTGCCCATCCTCCAGGTAATAGCTGACCGCCCCGCTGCGCGTCTGGGCGAACAGTTCATCATCCCCCAGGACATAGCTGGCTTGCGTGACACCATTGCCATCGGTCTCCTGCACCACATCCCCAGAGGTCGAGGCTTCATCCAAAGCTAGTTCGCGTGAGATAATCAATCAAAAACACCAAGGAAGAGCGACTGCTTCCTGGCAAGCGATGTCTCCAACATCTCACGCGCGTCAGCATATGCTTGGCTCAACAACTCCGCAGGGCTGCGAGACCACCAACCAGCTAAGTCTGTAATCTCTTTCCTGGCTTCAAGCAGTGGCGAGGGGAAGAAATTCTCCACTAGGAGGAGCCGCGAGAGTAACGGAGCGGCTCGCTCAATGCTAAGCCACCCCCCATACTCATTGCACCAAAATTCAGCCACAAAGAGCGGATGACCGAACGCTTCAATAAGTCTGTGCATCGGCTCCCCAGACAGGAGTAAGCGAATCTCATCAGCACTCCATCCTAGAAGTGGCAATCCGTATTGCAGGACGAGGTGGCTGACCAGACAGCGGTGACTTAGCGAAGGGGCTGGAGTCAGCTTGTCCGCTAAAACAATCATATACCACGCATCAGTGTAGCTGACATCCTCCTCCGTTGGCGGTTCGAGTAACTCCGCATCCAACCGGAGCAGGTCTAGAATTTCCTGTGTTGTTGCGGAAGGGGCTGCCACAACAGACGCCGCCAGATCGTACAATACCTCCAGGCGAAGCTGGTTGTTGACGATCAGCTTCGCCTCCAGTTCACGATGAAAACCCTGAGCATCAAATGTGTACGCAGCATGAATGAGTGCCATTATTTGCCCTGCCTACATAAATAGGTGGTAAGTAGGCGCTACTGTTGCTTGCGAACTCAAAGGGGTATGTAGCTATCTAGATTATTTCTAGACTTTGCTACAATCCAAAAGACGCTTTTGTGGTTCCTCTTTCCAAGCTGGATTTAGAAACACCACTGAATTGCAATATCTTCTCGCATATTGTGACAGAGCCACCCCAGGCGTTCCAACACAATTGATGGACCAATGCCCCGGAGCAATGTAAGGTGTGAAGGTTCCTGCACAAGGCGCACCAAGTACAAACCCGGTAATGTACGGCCTCTTTGGCGGTATGTAGAAAATTACAAGTGCAACCATGTAAGGTTGGAAGCCACGCGGTTCTTCTGTCGTCGAGAGACCATCCCTATCTTGTGGACGGGGTCTAAACTGACGCTCCTTCAAATCTACATTGTTATATTGCGTCTTCGCGTTGTTTTTATTCCCTCCAACCTCACGAAAGACTACCACGAAACCCCGCTTGTCATCAGGATGCGGTAACAGTTGCACAGGTGTCGGGGCAGGGAGCGGCAAGAGCGTTGGTCCTGGAGGCAGCAGCGGAACCGGACCAGCACCAGGCGCAAGCAGATGGTAGAAATACAGGACCGCAGTGATAACCACAAGCAGTCGCTCAATAAATGAACTTTCCGGGGGCAGGATCTCTTCTTCCGCTGGAACTGTCACTTCTTCCTGCTTCGCCGTCTCCACCAGAAACTGCCCAGAGGGATCGGCAAAGTTGATGGGGTTATCCGCGACATAGGTGTACCGATTCAACTCCACTGGATTGCTGAAGTCAAGCGAGGCCGTGTCCCGGCTCAGGAACCGCCCGCTCGTCGGGTCGTAGTATCTGGCCCGCAGGTCATACAGCCCCGTCAGGCTGTCCAACTGCTGCCCCGTGTAGCGATAGGGGTTGATGGTTGTGCCCTGGCTGCTCAGCGCGGTGCCAAAGGCATCGTAGCGGTAGCTGTCGGTGATGGCGCCGTTCGCATCCGTCAACAGCCGCACATTGTTTTGCCCATCGTAGAGGTAATAGCTGACCGTCCCGCTGCGCGTCTGGGCGAGTAGCTCATCATCCCCCAGGACATAACTCGCCTGGGTGACGCCGTTCCCATCCGTCTCCTGCACCACATCCCCATAGGTGGAGGCTTCATCCCACAGGTAATTCGTAACACTACTGCCCACCGTCTGCTGCACCCGCCGCCCAGCGGCATCATAGGCATAGCTGGCAGTGGGGCCATCTGGCTCAGTGGCGCTGATCAGCCTCAGCAGCGAACATAGGCGGTTTAGTCAGTTCCTTCCAAGCTATTTAGGCCGGCTGTTACAGCGACAGATCATGGAGTAGGCCATTGAGCTGGATCCCAGCCTGGACTTTCTGGGAGCCATAGTTTCACTTCCGCGCTCAAATATCCTACGCCGCGATAGCCCCCATCGCCTTCGAGATCATACTCATTCAGAGGATTATCGGGCTGGCTAGCATTCAAAAGTAACTCTGCAAAGAGTACGCTCCCTTTATCTGTCCCAAATCCACGTACGGTATCCCGTTCTACGCGATCCTGCTCTGTGCCAACACAGTCTTTTTGATTGGTAAGATAGAAGCAAGGAAGCTCTGCTGGGTCAAGGTGCTGCTCAGGCCATGGAAACCATCTGGTAGTGGAGTGAGGAGAATACAGAAAACAATAGGGGCGTGTGTTGTATCCAGGATGAAGATCATCTGGGCCTTTATAGGGGGATTGGATGATAAGGTGCTTAATGGCGGAGGCCGGATGAGTCAGTTCAATATGAACCTCAGTTGGCTCTAAGTGAAATACCACCGCCATGATGAGCAATCCCAACTGTCGATAAGTGGTTTTGCGGGCATGGAACAAGAGAGTGTCAGCGCGGAACCATCCAGGGTGGTAGTCATGGAATCCTTTCTCGATATATAACTGATCAGTCATGATAAGGGCTGGTGGGCGGGGAAGCGTGGCAGCAGAATACACTATCTCCTCATTCCCGGAAGTGGGAACCTTCTCGGCGACTTCCCCGAACAGATACTCTAGAGCAGCCGTCATCTTTATCCTCCGGCAAGCGCCAACAATCAATGGTCCCAAAGGGGTCTTCGCTGCGCTTTTAGTCAGTATAGCCTGAGCGAGGAACTTCCCGCCAGCATACAATAAAGTCCCCCTTATCGTGGCCGTAGCTCATCAGACGGAACCAGCCCTATACCAGCAAGTAAGTCGGAACCCAGAGCCTGAAAAATCGTACAAACGCTGGTAGAGCCCCGGTCCTTAGCTCAGAAGTACGTAGGTGACCAAGTTAGGTTGGCAATTGGGCTAAACGGTGAGGTTTAGTCCAAAAATGTTCTCATAATCAAATCTCCATGTATAGCTGGGGTTTTTGGGATCAAAATAGAAACTCGGAGCGACGACTCGCCCATAAACACCAGCAGGAGGGCGAGCTGATACCCAGGCGATAGCAGCTCTGAGGGCCATATCAGCCTGAGTTTGAAGCCTTTTAGGTATTGCTGGGTTATTGCGAAGCGTCACAAAGGCTGCTATCGTCTGTGCTGTGGTCACGCCATCCCCAGCAGGATTCTTACCATAAAGCGGGATCGAGTCAATATGGTTGGTCGCTCCTGGTCCCACTTGTTGCTGAAGCTGAACCCTCGCTGCGGGTCGCTGTTTGGATGGTGTTGGCGTCGCCGCTACAGCGACGGAGCGCGGTACAGCAATCACGCTGCTCTGAAGCTTGGCCCACAGCCGAGCCAGATAATCGGCCATATCTTCGAGCGCCCGCTCAATCTGATCCTTATCCAGCGCAATCACCAGGCCCGCCACTGCCCCAGCTAAGAGGTAATAGCGGTATTGATAGAGGATTGCTCCAAATTCTGCCAAGGCATCATGTCCTGATGGATCGCTGAGGTTGACCGGATTCTCCTCGGCATAGCTATACCGATTCACCTCCACCGGGTTGTTGAAATCAACGGAGGCCGTATCCCTGCTGGTGAACCGTCCGCTCGTTGGGTCATAGTACCGCGCCCGCAGGTCATACAACCCGGTCAGGCTGTCCAACTGCTGCCCCGTGTAGCGATAGGGGTTGACCGTGCTGCCCTGGCTGGTAAGGGCGTTGCCAAAGGCGTCATAGGCGTAGGTGTCGGTGATGGCCCCGTTCCCATCCGCCAACGTGCGCACATTGCCTTGCCCATCCTCCAGGTAGTACCTGACCGCACCACCCCGCGTCTGGGCGAGGATCTCGTCATCTCCTAGCACATAGCTCGCCTGCGTGACACCATTGCCATCGGTCTCCTGCACCACATCCCCATAGGTCGAGGCTTCATCCCACAGGTAATTCGTAACACTACTGCCCACCGTCTGCTGCACCCGCCGCCCAGCGGCATCATAGGCATAGCTGGCAGTGGCGCCATTAGGCAATGTGACGCCCGTGAGCCGGTCTGCCGCATCATAGGTGTAACTGGTCGTGCCGCTGCCGTTCGTCACCTGCGTCAGATTGCCACGCCCGTCATAGCTGTCCTGCGTCCCCGCGCTGGTGCTGGTCAGTTGATCCAGGCTGTTGTAGGTGTAGTTCGTCGTCTGCCCGTTGATCGTGCTGCTGGTCCGGTTGCCCACCCCATCATAGGTATAGCTCGCCTGATAAGTGGTCGTCCCGCTGCCGTTGGTCTCCGTCTCCCCGGTCAGCCGATAGGCCGCATCATAGCTCCAGGTGGTCGCGCTGCCATCCGCCTCGACCACCTTGGTGCGATTGCCCGCCGCATCCAGCGTGTAGGTGTAGGACGCCAGCGTCTGACTTCCCTCCTGCTCGGTGAGCCTGGTCAGCCGATTGAGCGCGTCATAGGTGTAGCTGACCGTGATGCCGTTGGGCAGGCTCAGTTGCGTCCGATTGCCCACCTGGTCGTAGCTATAGCTAAAGCTGCCCACGCCTGGTGAACTCACACTTGCCAGCCGGTTCGCCGCATCATAGCTGTAACTGACGCTCCCGGCAGGCGTGCCCATGTCCACCCGATGGCCTGCCGCATCATAGGCATAGGTGATCGTCTGCCCACTGGGTACCCTGATCTGGACGAGCCGGTCCTGGTTGTCATAGCTGTAGTTGGTGATGCCGCGCCCATCGGTGACAGTGGCCTGCTGTCCAGTGGGGGTGTAGGTGTAGCTGACGCTGGTGCCATCAAAGTAACTCAGCTTGATCAGCCGATTCATGGCGTCATAGGTTGAGGTGTTGGTATGCCCATCGGTGAGTTGATGGCTGGTCTGGTTGCCCACCGCGTCATAGCCAAAAGTTTCAAACGACCCATCCGGCCAGGTCTGCTTGATCTGCCGGTTGTCGGCGTCATAGGTAAAGCTGGTCGTGTGGTTGTTGGCATCGGTGATCGTCAGCAGATTGCCGTTGGCATCGTAGGTGTAGGTGGTCTTCTGGTTCAAGGGGTTGGCAACGCTGAGCAGATGGCTATCGGCATCATAGGTGTAGCTCGTGACCTTGCCCGCCTGGTCAGTGCGGCTGAGCAGGTTTCCATCACCATCGTAGCTCTGCTGGGTGGTGGTGTTATCAGGATAGGTGGTGACGGTCAGGCGACCGCGGACATCGTAGGTGTAACTGGTCGTGTGCCCGTTGGCATCGGTGGTACTGCTCTGCCGCCCATCGGCATCGTAGGCCGAGGTGGTCACGTTGCCCAAGGGATCCGTCGTGGTCAACAACTGCCCGGCGTTATCGTAGCTGTAGGTCGTGGCATGCCCCAGCGGGTCAGTCACCTTCACCTGGCGCCCGGCAGCATCGTAGGTGAAGCTGGTCGTGGCAGCATCCGGCGTGCCGCTGGCAGTGGTCACGCTGCTCTGTTGCCCCAGCAGCGTGTAGACATACGTGGTTACATGCCCCGCCTGATCGGTAACGGTCAGCGGGTTGCCCCGGAAGTCATAGGTGGTGCTGCTCGTCGTGCCATCGGGGTAGGTCGTTTTGATGAGCCGGTTGAGGGCATCATAGACGTAGCTGGTCGTGCGCCCAAGCGCATCCTTCATCGTCACCTGATTACCATTGGCGTCGTAGGTGTACATCGTGACGTTACCCAGCGGGTCGGTGACGGTGAGCAGATGGCCCAACGCATCATAGGTGTAGTGCGTGGTGTTCCCACGCGCATCGGTGCTGGTGAGCTTGCGTGGCCGTGCCACTGGTGGCATTGGCCCCCGTGACCGTGAAGGTGATCGCCGCCCCCGCGATGGGATTGCTGGCCCGATCTTTGAGGGCGGCTTGCAGGGTCTGGCTCGCTCCGGTCACATCGGGACCGGCGGCGCTGGGCGAGAGGGTCAGGGTCGCGCCGCTGCCAGTGGAGCAAGCCACGCTGCCGGTGGAGATGAAGCTGATCGTCTGTGGACCTGGCGAGGTCTGCAAATGAAAACCGGTCAGGCGCATCGAAGCAAAGCCAATCACCCGCAGCGTGCGTACATCCCCGTTCTGCGTGCCCTGGTCAAAGACCGGCACGGTGATGGCCTGCGCTTCCAGCGCGTTCAGCTTGGTGGTGGTGGACGTGTCATCAACGGCGGTGGGACGGCCAAAGACCAGATCGCCCGGATCGAGGCTGTGGTCAGAAGAGTGGCTGGGGTTGACATAGCTGCTGCGGTTGCCCGCGCCGGGGAACAGGGGAGGGCTTCTCTGATCCACTCCTTCCAGGAGAGAAGTTTACCAGAGATGAAGCGATGGGGGGGGGAGAATTGGTAAATATTTGGTTGAGAAAGGCGAAAGAAGGTGGAGAAAGTGCAGCAAAAAGACGCACCATCTGCTGCTGTCTATCCGACCGGGAGGTCAATCAGCGCAGATCACGCTCCACATTGACCACATCTTTCATCTTTTTCAGCTTGCCCATAATATGATTGAGCTGATCCAGGCTTTCAATCTCCAGCGTCGCAGTGATAATCGCCTTGCGCGCCGAAGGAACGGTTGTCGCACCCACCGCCGTCATATTGACGCCGGTTTCGCCCACTGTAGCAGCCACGTCGCGCATCAGGCCGGGGCGATCCTGCGCCGTAATAATGATTGGCGCCAGATAGCGGTCCTGGGGCATCGCGCTCCAGCTTACCTCAATCAGCCGCTCGCTGCTGCGCTCCTTGAAACGCCGCAGGTTCTTGCAATCCTGGCGGTGGACCACCACCCCACGCCCCCGGCTGGTAAAACCAATCACCGGATCGCCTGGCAGCGGCGAACAGCAGTTCGCCAGACTGGTCAGCACGCCGCTCACCCCGCCAACGCTCATCCCTGCTGGCTTGATCGATTCCGCAGGCGCCGTCGTGGGCAGCGCCGCCAGCACCGCCGAATCTGCCGCAGCGGCGCGTGCCTCGCGGTCGGTTGGCGTCTCCTGGGCTTGCTGCATCTCCTGCCAGTGTTCGAGCAGCCGGAGCGCCACCATATGCTGGCGGAGCTTCTCGCGCGCCACCGCGACCAGCAAATCTTCCCAACTGTTCTGCTTGAGATCCTCCACCAGCCAGTGCTTGTCATCTTCCGTCAGCGCCATCACCCCTCGCGCACCCAACGCGCGTAGCTCGCGGTCAACCTGCTCCTGCCCTATCTGCATATCAATATCGCGTTCGGTCGTCTTGAGGTAGTGCAGAATCTTCTCGCGGGCGTGTTTGCTTCTGGCGAACGCCAGCCAGTCGCGGGTGGGATGCGCGTTCTTATTCGTCAGGATCGCGACAATCTCGCCATTCTTCAGTTCATAATCCAGCGGCACCATGCGCGTAATCAGCCGCTCGGTATCGGTGATGATGCGCGCCCCGGCGCAGTGGTCGCCTATCTCGCTGTGGATACGATAGGCGAAATCAAGCGGTGTCGAGCCAACCGGCAGTTCCTTCACATCGCCTTTGGGCGTGAAGACAAAAATCTGATCTTTGAACAGATCATCTTTCACCGTCTCCACAAACTCGGTCGCGCCCAGCGATAACTCGCGCTGCCATTCGCGCAGTTGCTCAATCCACGCCAGCATCTCTTTACGTGGCAGCGCTGAGCCGCCGCTTTCCTTATAATACCAGTGGGTCGCCACACCAAGTTCTGCCGTGCGGTGCATCTCGTGCGTGCGAATTTGAATCTCCGCCAGCCGATTCTCCAGACAAAACACGGTGGTATGCAGCGACTGATAGCCGTTGGGCTTGGGCTGAGCAATATAATCCTTAATCCGGCCATCTTTAGGCCGCCAGAGCATATGAATATGCCCCAGCGCCCGATAGCAGTCATCCACCGAATCCACCAGAATGCGGAACGCAATCAGATCGTGAATCTCGCTGATGTCCACGCCCAGCCGCTCAATTTTCTGATAGATGCTGTAGAGATGCTTGGGCCGGCCCGAAACTTCGGCCTTGATATTGGCCCGCTCCATCTCTTCGCGCAGAATCGCGCAGACGCGCTCCACATACTCTTTGCGCTGCTCGCGCTTCTCCGCTACCTGCTCCTTCAGCCATTGATACTTCTTCGGCTCCAGATATTTGAAGGCCAGGTCTTCCAGTTCCGTCTTCATCAGCCCCATGCCCAGGCGTGCTGCCAGCGGCGCATAAATCTCGCGCGTCTCGCGGGCCTTTTCCTGCTGCTGCGCCGGACTCATCGCTTCCAGCGTGCGCATATTATGCAGCCGGTCGCCCAGCTTCACAACCACCACACGCGGGTCTTCGGCCATCGCCAGCAGGAGCTTGCGCACTGTCTCTGCCTGCTGCTTGATATGACTATCGCGCACGCGCTTCTTGCGGCGTTCCTCATCTTCCGGCATCGCTCGCAGCCGCGCAGCCCCCTCCGCTGCGGCAGGAGCAGCGCTTTCGTCCGATGTGCCCGCGCCGCCCGGCTCTGGTGTCCCCGCGCGCTCTTCACCAGCATCCTCTTCACCATCCCCACGCCCTGGAGAGATCAGGCGCAGCGAAGCCTTGGCGCGTCCGGCCTTTTTATTTTCAAAAGCGTTGAACTTCGTCACGCCATCCACAACCGCCGCAATACCCGGCCCAAATTGGAGACGAATATCTTCCAGCGTAAAGCGTGTATCCTCGACCACATCATGCAGCAGCGCCGCCGCGATGCCCTGCGCATCAATACGCATATCTGCCAGAATCTTTGCCACCGTCAGGGGGTGTTCAATATATGGCTCGCCTGATTGGCGCAGCACGCCCCGATGCGCCTCCTCCGCCAGAGCATAAGCATGCTGGACCAGATCAAGATCGCGGTCAGACATATAGCGCTGGCACTCATCAAGCAGCGCCTTCAGCGCTCCTGTAGCTGGTGGCTGTTGAGCCATCTCCTTACGATGGGCCGTTGACATACACACACTCCTGGCAATTTCCGCTCAACCAATGCTTGCTGCTTGCGCACGCAAGCACTTCTTTTCAGTCTATAGATTGATCCTTTGCGCGTCAAGCGAAAGGGCGCCATCTGCGAACTGGTGCCGGAAAAGCGAGCGGCGCCCGATACTGCTCCTCAGGCGCCGACTTCCTCGTCATTCCCGTTCAAGATATTCTTATCAAGTAATAATAGCACAAAAATGCAAAACAGGCCAGGAAACCCTCTGGCCTGTCTGTCGTGTCTGGCTGGCTACTTCTGAAACGATCTAGCGGCGAACGCGCACCTTATCGTAACAGGAGCTGCAATACACCGGGCGATCATTCTTGGGCAGGAATGGAACCTCGGTCTCTGTGCCGCATTCGGCGCAGATCACGCGGTGCATCTCGCGCGGCGCACGCTCGCCGCTCGCCATGCGCCCGCTGCCCCCCTGGGCACGACGCGCTGCACGACAGCTTGGGCAGCGAGCAGGCTCGTTCATCAAGCCTTTCTGCTGATAGAACTCTTGCTCACCGGCAGTGAACAGAAAGTCCTGACCGCATTCACGACACTTCAGCGTTTTGTCGGCGAAGCTCAAACTAGGGGCCTCCTTATGATAATATCGGTTATCCTGAGTCGTGGTCGCGTAGCGTGGCTCACCAGAGTTCCCCTAGCAGCGTGGGACGCCATTGTGCCAGGCCCCAAACGAGACCGAGTCGGATACCGGACAAAGCATACACTATTTCTGCCGCTTTTTCAAGGGGTTTGCCAGGCAGTTTTCAGGATGGAACGACGTTGACACACTCTGAATCAATCTGATCTATCAGCAAACGGCAGGAGGCTGCGCTCTTTTTCCACGCTTTTTGCCCCTGTGCTATAATGCCCTGTACTATGATGAGCCTTCCGTCCAATCCAGCCCACCTCTTCAGCGAGAGGCAAAACAGCCCCTCCGCGCCAGCGCTTCAATTTACTATCCAGGCGCGCGACCCGCAGAGCGCGGCCCGCGCCGGAACCATCTATACCCCGCACGGCGACATTCCCACGCCCATCTATATGCCGGTGGGCACCCAGGCCAGCGTCAAAGCCGTCACCCCGACGGAACTGGAGGCGCTGGGCGCGCGCATCATCCTCAGCAACACCTATCATTTGCTGCTGCGCCCTGGTCCCGAACTGATCGCCAGCTTTGGCGGGCTGCATCCATTCATGCAGTGGCATCGCCCCATTCTTACCGACAGCGGCGGCTTTCAGGTCTTCAGCCTGGGCCACCTGCGCAAGCTCACCGACGAGGGCGTGCTGTTCCGCTCGCACCTGGACGGTTCCGAACTCTTCTTGACGCCGGAGCGCGTCATCGCGGTGGAAGAGCAGTACGGCGCCGATATTATCCTGCCGCTGGATGAATGCCTGCCCTATCCCACCACGCCAGAGGCCAGCCGCGTAGCAATGGAGCGCACCCACCGCTGGGCCGAGCGCGCCCTGGCCGCCAAAGCACGTCCCGATCAGGCGCTCTTTGGTATCACCCAGGGCGCTTTTGATCCCACCTTGCGCGCCGCCAGCGCCCGCTTCATCGGGGCGCTGCCTTTCTCTGGCTTTTCCATTGGCGGCCTCTCCGTTGGCGAACCCAAAGAACTGATGTGGCCCCTGCTGGAAGCAACGATCATTGAGCTTCCCGATGGCAAGCCGCGTCACCTGCTTGGCGTTGGCTCGCCCGAAGACCTGCTGGAAGGCGTGGCACGCGGCGTCGATATGTTTGACTGCGTTCTGCCGACCCGCACCGCCCGCAACGGCGGCCTCTATACTCGTCATGGCCGCGTGAACATCCGCGCTTCGCGTTTCCGCACCGAGCGCGGACCCATCGAACCTGCTTGCGACTGCGCTACCTGTCAGACCTTCAGCGCGGGCTATCTCCATCACCTCGCCCGCGCAGGCGAACTGCTCTACTATCGCCTGGGCAGCATCCACAACCTGCGCTTTATGCTGCGCCTGATGGAGCAGGCGCGCCAGGCCATTCTTGATGGCACGTTCGCCAGCTTCAAGGCCGATTTCCTCGCCGGGTACACGCCCGTCAGCCAGGACGTGCGCGACGCCCAGCGCCGCAAATGGCTGGAGGCCAGGGCACTGGAGCGCAAGTAGGCTGGCGGGTGGGCTGCCACTTCCGGCTGGCACGGTGCGTGATAGAATGGGGTAGTGAGGATACGCGCACCAGAAAGGGCAGGCTCATCATGACTACGACCACCACATCACCCTACATCCTGACCCACCAGCCTGGGCGGCTCTTGACGCTGGCTGAGTTTGCGCGGCTTCCCGATGAGCCAGGCTGGAAACACGAATTAACACGGGGGAAGGTGGTCAGGATGCCCACGATCAAAGACCCGCGCCACGACTGGATTATTCGGAATCTCAGTGATGTCCTCTCTCCTTATGTGCGAGCGCACGCGCTTGGGGCCATCACTTACGAACAAGTTGGCTACAACATCACCTTGCCCGGCGAGGAAGAGACCGGCTGGGCGCCTGATCTGGCCTTTGTGCGCGCAGAGCATGCCGAGATTGTTCTGGATGCGATTGATCGAGACATCTATGTGCCCCTGGCCCCTGACCTGATTGTCGAAGTTGTCTCTCCCAGCCAGAGCCGCGCCGATATGGCCGAGCGCATCCAGCATTGGCTTGCCGCAGGCACGCGCCTGGCCTGGGTCATCTGGCGGGCCAGCCAGACCGTTGATGTCTGGCAGCCAGATGAGAGCCTGCGCACGCTCACCGCGCGCGATACGCTCGACGGGCTAGACGTGGTGCCAGGCTTTACTATGCCAGTAGCCGATCTCTTCATTCTGCCCTTCCAGCATACATAGCCAGAGAAGGATCAGGGACGCACATCGAACCAGGACTCCACAAAACCTGGCGCAGCGTCACCATCAGATCAGCGCATTAAAAATCCGTAAAGAAATCTCTGGGCGCATAAAGCTCATCAGATAACCGCTAAACTTTCCCACTTTCGTCAGCTATACTTGAGATGGTGAGGAATAGACGAAACTGCGCAAGAAAGGAGTCCAAACTCGACATCCACGCGGGGCACACTAGGACGGTATTCACAGCGGTCCTATTCTGGATGGTTCCTACAAAGCGTGAGAAGGTTCATCATGATGGATGAATCACAGACAAACTTTAGGAGTAAAGTTATGAAGTCTTTCACTGCCCCTCCCAACCCTGAACCAGCACCGGGCCAGTCACGCTGCCACTTATGGATCGTAACCCCACCTCGTGTCTTTGCCTGTCTTTGCCGCGTTCCTGATCTTGTGGATGGTATTCCAATTCTGGCCGAGCAGCGCATTTGCTCAGGCAGGCGACTCACCCAATCCTAACTGCGCAAACGTGGTCAACACCGGCGGAGGAAGCTGTGTAAGTGGCCCGGTGCAGCTCACGGCACAGGAGCAAGCCATTCTAGCGAAGAAGACAGCCCTGGTGCAAGAATATCTTCAGGTACGCGCCGGAAAGTTCAGCTATACAACGTTCCAGAGCGATATGCTTGCATTTTTCCAGACCTATGGCGGGTCAAAGCAGCCACAAAGCAGAGTGAACCCCGCCTGCCCAACGATCAGTACCCAGGCTCCTGCCGTCACATGTGGAACCAACGCCGTCTACGCGCCCCAATTCTCGCAAATAAACTATTCCTATTGTGGCCCAGCCACCGCCTACGAGATACTCTATGGGCTGGGCTGGACAAGCGGCCCCAATGGAGAATCGCTCAGCCAGTCGGTGCTTGCCAAAAACAGCTACCTGAAAACGGACGCGAACGGGGGAACCAACTGGAGTCCCTATGTCATGGGGCCAACGCTGAACTCCTGGACACGTTCTGGCTGGTACATCGCGGTAAATGGCTCAGGCGTGGGGAGCGGATTTACCTCAGCCACCTTTATAAGCGACCTCACCTTCGATATAGACGATGGCTGGCCGCTGGCAGGCAACATTGTCGAGTACGCTGGCTCCAATAACCCACATCTGGTAGGGCATCCATCATCATTGACCATCTACCACTGGATCGCCATCAAAGGCTACACCAGCTACGGCAACAACACTACCTATGATGATTCGGTTTCCGGGGATAGTTGGATCTGGTCGTGGGCGGCGAATGTCCCTGCTGTCAGCACCATTGCTAGCACCACCATGACCACACTGCTCAACGGACGAGGATTTGTCTGGTGAAAAATCGCGCGTACAGCGCCAGCGCGTGGCCGGTTCGGTCATGCGCTGTGCTGCTCCTGCTGCTGTTGGGGCTGACCGCCTGTAGCGGGTCCACTGCTCAACAGGCAGCAGCAACAACCACGACTCCAGCGACCAGTACACCTGCCGCTGCAACGCTGGTCCCCACCCCGACGCCCAACAGCGGCCCGGTGGACATGCAGACCGCCTGGGGCGCCGTCACCGTTCAACACCTGCCCAGCGCAATGGGCAACAACCAGGTGTTTGTCTTTGAGAATGCCGCTACCCCTGATGGGCAATGGCTGGTTGGCGCTCTGGAACCGCGCAACTTCCTGAGCAACACCTCGCAGCTTTCGTATCTGGTTCTCTACAACATCTCCAGCCACCAGGTTCAGACTCTGCACGCGCTGCTCACGCCGCAGAGCCAGATTCTCAGCGTCTCGGCGGACGACCATTGGATCGTCTGGTCTGAAGCATCCGACCAGCCCAACTTCTTCGACTGGACACTCTTCGCCTACAACCGGCAGACCGGGCAGGTCAAGCAGCTAGCCCAGGCAGCGCAAGCCAACGGCCAGGCCATCCCTGGCCCCTATCCCATGCCCAGTGTCGATCAAGATACAGTCCTCTGGAATCAGGTCATTGGGCCGATTAGTTCCACAATGCTGGAGAATGCAGTGGTGAAGGTGGAAAATCTGGCAACCGGCAGCGTCACAACGCTGGCAACAAAAGCCGGCCCACCGCTGGGTCTTTCCTGGCCCTGGGCCATGTGGAGCCAGGGCGCGCCAGGGGTTGACGCCGCCGTCCTATTTCAAAACCTGAATACCAACCAGCGCATTACCTTCGCAGGGACGGTTGGCTTTATTGCCCTCTCCGGCACCAGCGTGGCCTACACCACTTCCACCAATAAAAGCCTGTTTCTGCTAGAAGACATCACCCAGAGTGCCAGCAATGCCACCTTGATTACTCAGGTGGGTGATGCCAACTATCTGCAATTCATTGCTATGAATAATCGGCTGATCGGCTGGACCGCCTATTCGATGACACCCCAGGTCTGGGACCGCGCACAGCATCGGCTTGTCAACTTACCCATCACCAACCCGGAAAGCGAACCAGGCACCTGGGTCGGGGGCCACCTCCTGGTCTGGGCAGACTCCGAATCGCCAGCGCAGCAAGATCAGGATATGAAGGATGGCCTCACTCCTACGCCAACCTATGACATCATCGCTACCGATACGCTGCCGACTTCGCCGTAAAAGGCTGCCAGGCAGCGCCAGGATGGGAATTGGGGACCGCGCAGGCTTGAACTGCCGCCTGCGTTTCGGCCAATATCCTGGCGGCGCGAGGCAGGCGCCAGGGCTGCGAGAGGACCATCTGCTCAAGCGATGGCCCGGCAACGCGCTCATACACCACGCCAGATCGCCCATCCACTTCAACCAGCCCGCGGGTGGCCGGGCTGGGCACACCAGCGGCATACAGAGTTTCTGCCATTGCCGCCTCATATTTCGCCTGCTCAGGCGGCCAGCCAGCGCGGAAGAGCTTCAGCACATCCTGCTCGCCCCAGGCAAACACCTCAGCCGTTCGCCCCTCAGCGATGCGAAGCCCCTTCTCCATCCAGCGTCTCTCTAACCCAACACGCCGTAATCATACGTCGGGCGAATCAGATCGCCCTCGGCAAAGCGCGTATAGCGGAAGTAATGCAGGTCGGGGTCGCGCTCCCCATCAGCCACCAGCGCGGCCATCATGCGCCCAATCTCTGGCGACATTTTAAAGCCATGCCCGCTGAAGCCCACTGCCAGATAGAAGCCGCGCACCTGCGGCGTCTCATCCAGAATGTAATGCGCGTCCGGCAGGCACATATCATAGATGCCCGCCCAACCGCCGCGCTGCACCGCCCGCGCCAGCGCTGGCACCCGTCGCGTGGCACGCTCGTAGAACCACTGCGCCTCCGCCGCGTTGACCGGCTCGTAGTTGTCGGGATCAATATCAACGGTCGTATCTTCGTGCATTGGCCCGATATACGTCCAGCCGTTGAGGTCTGGCCGGAAATACACTTCTGTCACCGCATCCAGGCAGACCGGATGCAAGGCGCGCCGTCCCCCAAAATCTTCTGGCCGCCGCAGGGCCGCCATTGGCGTGCGCACCGGCTTGATCGGCAGTTCGACCCCCACCTCGCGCGCCAGCGCCACGCTCCAGACATTCGCCGCGCAGACCACTTTCGGACTCTCGATCTCCCCCTGCGTCGTGCTGACGCCGCGCACCTTACCCCCATCGGCCAGAATATGCGTCACGGTCACGCCCTCGCGTATATCAGCGCCAAGCTCGCGAGCACGCCGCCCAAATGCCTGCACTGTCGCCGTCGGGTCGGCCACGCCGGCATCTTCCTCAAAGCAGGCTAGCGCCGCGCCATCCCCAACGAAGCCCGGCGCTACAGCCGGAATCTCATCGGGCGAGATCAGCCGCGTGGGCACGCCCTCAGCCTGCTGCATCTGGACATTATGGCGCAAGCCCTCCACGTCGTCAGGCCCAACAATCATGAGCATGCCCGTGCGCTGAAAGCCCGCGTCCCCGCCGACGGCTTCATCAAACTGCTCGAAGACCCGCAGGCTCTTGCGCGCCATGCGTACCGTGAACGGATTGGAGTAATGCTGGCGGCAGATCGCTCCAGAGCGCCCGGACGTACCCGTTGCCAGCCCGCCGCGCTCCAGCAGCACCACTTTGCCAACGCGCCGCCGCGCCAGATGAAAGGCAATGCTCGCGCCCATCACCCCGCCGCCAATAATCACGACATCGGCTGTTTCAAGCATGAAAGTCAATCTCCGTTTTTATGCTATGCTTTTCACATTTAATGGCGGGCGGCGCTTGTGATAATCCGTCGCCCGTTGATAAGCATCGGCCACCCGCAGCAGCACCTCTTCTTTGAATGCCGGGCCAAGCAGTTGGACGCCCACCGGCAATCCCTCGCTGAAGGGGCCGGGCATAGATAGTCCGCAGATGCCCGCCAGATTCGCCGGAATCGTGAAGACATCCGAGAGGTACATCTGATAGGGGTTATCAACTTTCTCGCCAATCTTGAAGGCCACCGTTGGCGAAACCGGGCTGACCAGCACATCGAAGCGCTCAAACGCGCGCTCAAAATCCTGCCTGATGAGCGTGCGCATCTTTTCGGCGCGCAGATAATAGGCGTCGTAATAGCCGGACGAGAGCGCGTAGGTGCCGATCATAATCCGGCGCTTGACCTCCGGGCCAAAGCCGTGCTGGCGCGTCTTTTTATACGCATCGATCAGATCATCCACGCCTTCGCGGATCGAGAAGCCATATTTGATGCCATCGTAGCGCGCCAGATTTGCGCTGGCCTCGGCGGGCGCAATGATGTAGTAGGCAGCCACGCCATAGCGCGTATGCGGCAGCGAAACCTCGCCCACTTCCGCGCCCAGTTCGCGCAGCGTCTCGATGGCGGCGCGCACCGACTTTACGACCCCTGGCTCGGTCCCCTCAATCCAGTATTCCTCTGGAATCCCCACGCGCAGCCCCTTCAGATCGCCGGTCAACGCCGCGCTGTAATCGGGAACGGGGACATCCATTGAGGTTGAATCCAGGGGATCGTGTCCGGCAATCGCCTGGAAGAGCAGCGCCGTGTCGTGGGCGTCGCGGGCAAACGGCCCGATTTGATCGAGCGAGGAAGCAAAGGCCACCAGCCCAAAGCGCGAGACGCGCCCATAGCTGGGCTTGAGCGCGGTCACATTGCAAAGCGCGCCAGGCTGGCGGATAGAGCCGCCGGTATCGCTGCCATAGCTGCCCAGCGCTTCGCCTGCCGCAACGGCCACCGCCGAGCCGCCGCTGCTGCCGCCGGGCACACGCTCTATATCCCAAGGGTTGCGCGTTGGGAAAAAGGCCGAGTTTTCCGTCGACGACCCCATTGCAAACTCGTCCATGTTGGTCTTGCCCAGCATTACCATACCCGCCTCGTTCAAGCGGCGCATCACCGTCGCATCATACGGCGGCACAAAGTTTTCCAGAATACGGGAGCCGCAGGTGGTGCGCACGCCCTCGGTGCAGATCACGTCTTTGATTGCCAGCGGAATGCCGGTCAGGGGCGAGAGGTTCTCCCCGGTGGCAAAGCGCCTATCGGCAGCCTCCGCCTGCTTCAGCGCCAGGTCGGGCGTCAGCGTGATAAAGGCGCGCAGCACGCCATCCACTTCCTCAATCCGCTCCAGGTGCGCTCTGGTCAGTTCCACCGAACTGATCTCGCGGCGGCGCAGTAACGCAGCGGCTTCATGTATCGTCAATTCCCACAAATGGGCCATCATCATTCCTCCAGGCGCGGTTTTAGCCGCCGGTTTCTTCCAGAACCACTGGAACGCGCAAATAGTTATCTTCTGCGTCAGGGGCGTTGGCAAGCAACTGATCGGTTGGGCACGAGGGGCGCGGCTGGTCAGCCACCATTACGTTGCGCACCGGCAGCACATAGGTGCTGGCCGGAACCTGGCTGACATCCACTTCCTGCAAGATCGCCATATTTTCCAGAATCACGCCAAGCTGGCTGATAAACCGCTCTTTCTCCTCCTCCGTCAGACCCAGCCGGGCCAGCTTCGCCACATTCTCAACATCGTTCCGTGTAATTGCCATCTACTCCTCCTCAAGCAAAACCAATGGACCTTTGCTGCATGTTCTGGTACAATCTCCAAGGCTGGAAGCCGGGATAAACGCTTCATGACGATCAGTTTCAGGATATTCAAGAGTAGCGCACCCGAAAACCGGCGAACCCGCCGGTAGCTGGTCCCCAGCCAACTTCGACATCTTCGACATAGGCCGCTGGCGGGCCGCGCCGCAGCGCTTCCAGCAGCCGTTCTAGCAGGGGGCGCGGCCCCTCGGCAATCACCTCAACCGTTCCATTGGGCACATTGCGCACATACCCGCGCAGCCCCAGCGCGTTGGCCTCTTCAATCACAAAATAGCGATACCCAACGCCATGCACGCGCCCATGCGCGGTTGCCGTCAGGCGCACTGTTTCGTTCTCAGTCATAGACTGTTCTTAACTCACTCAATCCGACTGCACCCTTAGATACGCGCCTGAAGACGCACCTTAAGGCTGCGCCACGAAGGCCGCCTGCGCGGCCTGAAACCCGGTACCTATTCGCCTGAACCGCCAGCGGCCCCCGTCTCCATCGCTTCCTCTTCGGCGCTGGCCGCAGTCTGGGCGACGCCATCGGCTAGCACGACAGGCGCCGCCTGATCCGCTGTGCTTTCGGGAAGCGACGCAGGCGCGGCGGGCGCTGCCGTGACGCCGCCCCCCTCGCCATAGATGCCGCGATATTGAGGCGGCAAAAGCTCGGCAATATGGCGCATAATCACATCCAACTGCCCCTGAAGATCGCCACGCCCGCGCCGCCCCTCGCGGGTGAGCGTGAACGGCTTGCCATAGGTCAGCGTAATCGGCGTGCGGAAGGGCCAGATATGCCAGAGCTTGAACCGCTCCGAACCATAGATGCCGACAGGCACAATCGGGGCTTCTGAGCGCAGGGCAATCAGCGCGACCCCCGGCAGGCCCGCTTTCATCTGGCGCGTGCGGCTGCGCGTGCCCTCCGGGAAGATCACCAGCACCTGCCCGGCCTTCAATACCTCTTCAGCCTGTTTGATTGCCTGGCGATCAGCCTCGCCGCGCCGCACCGGAAAAGCGCCCAGACCAATGACCAGCCACTTGAGCGGCGCCTTCTGAAAGAGTTCGGCTTTTGCCATAAAATGCGTGCGGCGCATCACCTTGTAGCCAATCATGGGAATGTCGGTCCAGTTCAGGTGGTTGCTTACCAGAATCACCGGGCCTTCTTTGGGCACGTTTTCGATACCAATCACCCGCAGCTTAATCAGCAGCGGCACGATGATGCGCGCAAACACCCGTATGGTCTCATAGAACCGTGTATATTCTTTCATCCAGCAAGCTCCAGAATGCGCTGAATAACCTGCTCTACAGAGAGATGATCGGTATGAATCATGATAGCATCTGCGGCGGGCGCGCTCTGGGCGCTGTCCAGTTCATCGCGGCGCTGCACCTCAGCCAAGACTTCCTCAAAGGTAGGCGCGGTGTCCTCTTTGGCGCGCAGTTCCAGCCAGCGCCGCCGGGCGCGCTCCTCCAGTGAAGCGGTCAGATAGATTTTAAGCTGCGCGTTCGGCAGCACCACCGTCCCAATATCGCGCCCCGCCATCACGACGCCGCCGCGCTCGCCGATCTCCCGCTGGCGGCGGCGCATGGCCGCGCGCACGGGCGGATGGCGCGAGACCAGCGAGACCGCGTGATCGACCTCCGGGCTGCGCAGTTCCCAGGTCACGTCGCGTCCCTCCACCAGCACAGTGTACTGCCGTCCATCGGCGATAGTTGGCAAGATGATCTCCAGATCAAACGTCTCGGCCAGCGCACCCAGCGCAGCGGCGTCGTCCAGATCGATCTTGCGCTGGAGCGCCAGCCAGGTCAGCGCGCGATACATCGCGCCGGTATCTAGATAGAGATACTGGATCTGTTTTGCCAACCGCTCGCCTACCGTACTCTTGCCGACACCGGCAGGCCCATCAATCGCAATTTGCAGGTCGTGGCGCATCTCCCCTCCAGAATAGCCGCCCCGGACACGCAGCATGCGCCAGGGCACAGGATGATTGCAAGGATTGTGCAGGGCCAGGCCGACACATTCCAGATGATTATAGCACAAGCGAAGCTGGCGGCTGGGGGCCGCTCCACCCCATTCACCAGGAGCTTGCCTCTCCATCCAGTGAACCCCACAGGTCTCTGAGCGCCTGCTGAAAACGCCGTATGAGCATTTCCACGCCATGCTATACTTGATGAAATGACCATCCTGATCGGTCTCTTGCTGGTGTGAACGACAGTTGGCTCGGCTTCCCGCCGGAGGATCATCCCGTGACATCACCTTCTCTTTGCGTTTTCCTTCTCGGTCGCTTCGAGGTCACTCGTGAAGAACGCAGCCTGGGCGCCTCTGCCTGGACACGGCGGAAGGCAGCAACACTGCTTCAATTGCTGGCAATCAAGCGGCGACTTTTGAAAGAGCAGGCCATCGAGGTACTCTGGCCGGAGGGTGATCCCCTTGCTTGCGCCAACAACCTATACCGCACCGTCCATACCCTTCGCCAGACGCTTGATACTGCGCTTGGCGCTGGGACGGCTGAGGCTCTGTTTACCTTTCACGATGGCGTGTTTGTCCTGACAGATGGGGTGTGGGTAGATGCAGCCGCGTTCGAGTCGTTAGCCCGCTCCAGGGATCGGACTAACCTGATCGCTGCTTTGCGCCTCTATACAGGCGATTTGCTCCCGGAGGAGCGCTATACTGAGTGGACGCTGATACCCCGCGCCGCGCTCTCCCGTCAGCACCGCGAAGTATGCCTGGGACTTGCCGCCTATGCCCGCCAGGCGCGTGAATATAGCGACGCCATCACATTGCTGACCCCATTGCTGACACGCGATCCGGCTGACGAGATCGTGCATCGAGAGTTGATGGAACTCTTCGCCCTGGCAGGTCGTCGCCATGAGGCGCTCCGCCAATACCAGACCTGTGTGGAGGCGCTCGCCACCGAACTTGAGGCGCCGCCTGATCCACAGACAACAGCACTCTACACGCGCATTGTCAGCGGCGAGCTTGCCCCATCCCCCCTCCCCGTCCAGATTGGTTGGATAGCTCCTGCGCCCGTCGTTCCTGAAGGGGAACACGCGCTGCCGCTGGTCGGGCGCCAGAGCGAACTCGATCTGCTCCTGACACGATTGCGCTCGGCCCCAAAGCCCCGCGAGCAGGTGCTGCTCCTGGCGGGAGACTCCGGGGTAGGCAAGACGCGCCTGGCTCTGGAGGCACTGCGCGCCATCGCCACCTCTGGCGTCACCACCCTCTTCAGCCGGGCGTATGAACAAGAAGGGCAGATGCCCTACCACCCGTTCATTGAAGCCTTTGACCAGTATCTCCTTGAACACCATCATCTGCCTGGCGAGCATCCCATCAGGCACTTTCAACGGTTGGGGGTGAGTGATCCCCAGCAAGAACAGTGGGCACTCTTTCAGGCTACCTTGACCTTCCTGATAAATCTATCAGCGCAAGGTCCGGTCGTGCTGATGATTGATGATCTCCACGCTGCTGATGAGGCGAGCCTTCACCTCTTTCATTATCTGGCGCGTCAAACGCGGGCCGCTCCAGTGATGCTGCTAGCAACCTATCGAAGCGATACGGGCGCCCAGGGAACAACTCCTTTCGGCGCACTCTTGAATGCCCTCTACCACGAGCATCTCAGCGAAACGCTCAATGTGGCGCCGCTGGTCAAGAGCGGTGTGGCACGTATGATCTCTTTTCTGCTCGGCGGGCAGATTTCTCCAGCTTTGCTGGAAGCCATGTTTGTCATCACCGAGGGAAACCCGTTCTTTGTTGAGGAAATCACTCGCATGCTGCTCACGTCGGGCCAGGTGGAAGAAGGCACGGGGCAGTGGCAGCTCAAGCCAGGGGTGGAACTTCCCGTGCCGAGCGGACTCGCGGGATTACTGCGCGAGCGTATCAGCCGTTTGGGATCGTCAGTCGAAACGGCACTCAAGACGGCTGCGGTGGTCGGACGAACATTTCCATTTGATCTCTTGCACCGTCTCGTTCCGCTCTCCGAAGGGGAGTTGCTCGATGCCCTGGATGCCGCGCTTGATAGCCATCTGCTTGAGGAGGTGGCAGATGGGTACTCCTTCCATCATCCATTGACGCGGCGCGCCCTCTATGACGCGCTGAGCCGGGAACGGCGGGCGCTGCTGCATACACGCGCCGCTGAAGCCATCGAAGCAGCATATGCAACCCGGCCTGAAGGGCCGTTCTCTTCTGTAGAAACGCTGGCTTTTCATTATGAGCGCAGCGCCCGTCGTGACCGTGCCATCCCCTATCTCCTTCAGGCAGGGATGAAAGCCGCCGACCTCTATGCGTTCGAGGTCGCGGTCAGATGTTTCGAGCGCGCGCTGGCGCTCATGGACGAGTCAGGAGTACATACCCCAGCACGCCGCTGGGACATCCTGAAAGCGCTCGGCTGGTGGGGCCTCATCCTGGGAGACACTTCCCGCGCCCTTGCGCATCTTGAGCAGGCGCTGACCCTACTGCCAACAGAGGACTGGCAGCCGCCAGGACGCGATCAGGCACGTCTGCATCAGATGGCAGGACTGTTGCTGATGAACGCGGGAAAGTTGGCAGAGGCAGAAAACCACTTGCAGGCGGCAATGATAATGGTCGATGAACGCGAGGACGCCGACGAGTATGCCTATGCCCTCTATCATTTTGCGCTCTTCTACTGGCATCAAGGCGAGTTTCAGCAGGCGTTAGAGGGCGCGCAGAAAAGCCTGGCTATTGCCCAACACCTGAACGAGCCAATCTCCCTCGCTCGCGCCTATGAAATGCTGGCGCTGGTCTATCATTCCCTTGGGGAATGGCAGCGCGGCCTCGACTTCGAGCAACAGCGCGCGCGTCTGGCTGGTCCCGAACTCGATGTCACCGAGGCTTTTGATATTCATCTGTGCCTGTGGGAATATCATTTGTATAGTGATGACGGCTACGAAGAAATGAAGCGGGCGGTGCAGACAACGCTCACACAAGCCCAGCGCATGGGCGCGACGCGAGCGGTTGCGCTGTGTCATTGTTTTGACGGAACGCTTGAGTTTCAATCAGGCCATTGGGCCAGCGCGGAGGCGGCGCTGCGCGATTCTATTCAACTCTTCCAGCAGATCGGCGCCGCCTTTGGCGAGGCGTTAGCCTGTCAGCGGTTGGGGGCGCTCCTCACAGCGAGCGGCAGGATAGACGAAGGGCTGGCAACGCTCTATGAGGGGCGGGCCGCTGCGGAACGGGCGCTGTTGCGCACCCACTGCCTCACCCGTGTGAACGCCTCACTCGTGCGCAACCGCCTGGCTGCGGGTGATCTTCTAGCCGCCGACCAGGCTCTGACCCTGGGGTTGACACTGAGCGAACGTCATGGGAATTGTTCCACCTGTTATTCGCTGCTGCTCCCGGCGGCGATCAGCCTCCGCATAGCCCAGGGGAATCTGGAGGAGGCTTTGCGCTTTTGCCTCCAATTAGACCAGGCAGCAACAAAGTATGCCAGCCACATGTGGGTGGCGATGGCGCATCAAGCGCATGGCGAACTGGCGGCGGCTCAAGGAAAACACGAGGCCGCTTTGAACGACTACGCCAACGCCCTGTCCAGTTTCCGGGCTGCCGGAAACGAGTATGAGACCGCACGCTGCTTAACCGCCATTGCAGCCCTACATCTCACCTGGAGGGCCGTCGAAGATGCCGAAATAGCCAGGCAAGCTCAGAAGGAGGCACAGCAAATCTTCGAGCGGTTGGGGAGCGCCTGACCTTTTCGTCACAGATGCGCTCTTTTTGCAGGCCGGGACAGGTGTTCCGGCCTTTTTGCATGGTGCTTCACGAGAGAAAGGAAAATTGACACTCCCCACTGCACCATCAATCTCGCCCCTGGTAAGGCCAAAGTAAGAATTTTGGGAGGTGAGGAAGGTATCTTACAGGTGTTCTCATTATGCTGACACTTCTTGAGAACATCACTTACCACAAGGAAACAACCAGCATGCAAACGCCAGAACTGTTGCTGCGCCAATGCGCCAGCGTCAACACAACCTTCCACGACGTTGCGGATGACCTCTCCTCTGAGGAGTGGACGACACGCATCTTGCCGCAAACCAACCTGCTTGGCTTCGATCTCTGGCATGTTGCCAGAACTCAGGACTGGGCGCTGCACACCCTGATCTGTGGGGAGCGGGAGGTCATCAGCGACCCGCAGTGGGCAGACAAAGGGGCATTGACCACGCCTGGCATCGGCGTTGGGATGACCCAGTCAGAAGCCGATCAACTCGCCCGCCAGGTGACGAAAGCCGATGTGATCGCCTATGCGGATGCGGTCCATGCGCGGTTACTTACCTGGCTGTCGACCATCGATGAGCAGACTCTGGAGAAGACGCCAGATGTGCTGGCGCACTATCAGACGCATCCAGAATACCTGACGCCCGCGATGCAAGCCGAAGTCCCCTGGATTGCAGAACACCCGCCAGTATGGCGCTGCCTGATGCCGGGCCTGGTGCATGTCAGAGATCATCTCGTTGAAGTGGGCCTGCTGAAACGCTGCTGGCGACACCAGCAGCACTCCAGCGCCAGCAGCATTGTCTCTCCATCATCCAGCAGCATTGTCTCTCCATCATAAGGAGGTATCGCATGCGTGTGCAAACGCTTTCCCTTGGATCACTATGGAAGGTTCGATTAAGCGCGCGACCCACTGCCGTCATTTGCTCGTTGCTGTTGTGGGCGTTGTACAGTGCCCTTGGTGGCTTCCTGTTCAAGTTGACGCCCGGTGTGGCTATTGTGGGTGGTTTTCTTGCTCTGATCCTTCACTGGTTCTCTGAGCTAGCGCATCAATTTGGGCATATCTGGGCCGGGCGACAGGTAGGGTATGCTGCTACTGGCATCCAGTTGTGGTGGGTCTTCAGTTCTACCCTCTACCCCACAGATGAGCCAGCATTGCCAACAGCCGTCCACCTGCAACGGGCGTTAGGTGGGCCAGCGCTCAGCCTGCTCTTGACAATTTTGGCCGCGACGCTTTGCCTGGCGCTGCTGCCTGCCGGTGGGTTCGTCTGGCGGCTTGCAGCAGTCTTCGCACTGCAAAACTTGCTCGTCTTCATCATAGGGCTTCTGCCTCTCGGTTTTACCGACGGGAGTACTTTGCTCCGCTTGCGCGGCGCGCGTCCTGCGCAAGAGCGGTTGGGCCGTAACGGCTGACCAGGAATCATGTGCCAGATTCGCCCATCAGCTTCGCCACCTCGGCCTCGGTCAGCGCGCGCCAGTGACCGGAGGGCAGGTCGCCCAGGCGCAGCGGACCAACCCGCACGCGAATCAGCCGCAGCACCGGATGTCCAACGACTGCCAGCATGCGGCGCACCTGGCGCTTGCGTCCTTCGTGCAGGGTGATCGAGAGCCAGGCAGCCTCACGTCCTTCTGCGCGCAGGAAGCGCACTCCGGCGGGGGCTGTCGGGCGCTTCTCGCCGGGCAAGGACATGCCGCTGCGCAGCGTCTCTAACACCGTTTGATCGGGGCGACCCTCAACCAGCGCGTGATATTCCTTCTCCTGCTCGTAGCGCGGATGCGTCAGGCGCAGGGCAAAATCGCCGTCGTTGGTCAGCAGCAGCAGCCCCTCACTCTCCAGATCAAGCCGTCCCACTGGAAAGAGCCGCTGCGCCCGCAGGTCGGGCGGCAGCAGATCGAGCGCCGTCTTTCGGCCCTGGGGGTCATGTGCTGTTGTGACGACCCCGGCAGGCTTGTGCAGCAGCACATAGGCTCTGGTCGCTGTCGGCTGCACCGGGCGGCCATCCACCGATACCTCATCACTTTGCGGATTGATCTTCGTGCCCAACTGCGTCACCGGCTGCCCGTTGACCTGCACCCGCCCGGCCAGGATCATCTCTTCCGCGTGACGGCGCGAGGCCACACCTGCCCGCGCCAGAAACTTTTGCAGACGTTCCGGCTGGCTGGAGGTAGCCCAATTGGGGGATATGGCTGGTCTTTTTCCCATACGCTTGAGTATAATGCGTCCCTGGAAGGAACAGCAACCAGCAGCAGAAAGAAGGATGCCGTGCGTCCAGATTTATTACCAACAGGCCCCTTGCGATTGCCCTCACTCGCACCCGACGCACGCCAGACATCAGGCATCAAACGCTGGCTTTCCTATCGCTTGCTGGCCGTCTGCATCGCGCTGGGGCTGGTGATTGAAGCTGGCTTTGGCCTGCTCCTCCTGGGCCATGCCAGCAATAACACGCCTGGCTCTTCGCGCTTCACACCACAGAATCCGCAGGCCGGGCTGGCCGGGCTGGTCACTCCAACGCCAACCGCAACCCCTATACCTCCGACGGCGACACCGCCGCGCCAGCAGCCACCTGGAACCAATCACTTTGCGTTCGGGCTGGATAACCAGCCCGGCAACGTGCAATATATGAACGCGATGCGCTCCAGCAATGGCGCCGCCTTTGACTATCGCTATCAGTATCTTTCTGCCGGTGTGAATACAGGACATGGCTGGGAGACCTGGAATAGTCCTGCTGGCGCGTTCGCTACGTATTATATCCAGGAAAGTCTCGCCAATCACTATAACCCCGTTTTTGTCTACTACGACCTGCTGCAATCGAATGGCACCTGCAACACCTGCGGCGAGCAGCAAAGGGATTTGAGCAATCTCGCCAACGCCAGCGTCATGAATGCCTACTACGCCAATTGGGCGCTGCTGATGCAAAAGATTGGCGCCTTCAAGCAAGCCGTGCTGGTGATTGTCGAACCTGATCTGTGGGGCTATATGCAGCAGAGCGTCGTCAATGGCTCAAACAGCGCGGCCTCTGTTCCGGCCAGCGTCGCCAGTTCGGGCTACAGCGCGGTGGCGGGTCTGCCCAACACGGCGCAGGGCTTTGCCTGGGCGCTGCTGCATATCCGCGATCTGTACGCGCCTAACGCCGTGCTGGCGCTGCACGCCTCCGACTGGGCCACGAAGATTGACATCGGCAGCGATACCGATCCCAACCTGAATGTCGCCAGCGTGGCGCAGAAAGAGGCGCATTTTCTGCTTTCGGCTGGCATTCAGGGCAACCCCGGCGGCATCTCGCGCTGGAATCTGCTCTCTAATGATGTGGCCGATCACGACTCCGCGCAGTCGAACATCTGGTGGGACCGCACCAACAAGACCTTCCCCAACTTCGCGCGCTATCTGCAATTCATCGGTGGGCTGACCGCAGATACAGGATTGCATGTGATGATGTGGCAGGTGCCGGAGGGCAATCAGTATTTCGATACCGAGAACAATTCGCAAGGGCACACCCAGGACAATCGGCCCGAATATATTCTGGGCCATGTGGCCGATTTTGTTCACGCGGGCATTATTGGCGTACTCTTTGGGCCAGGCAACGGCGGGACCGAATATGACGATGCTGATAAGGATGGCATTACCAATCCCGCGCCGATCAGCACCTACGAATGCAACCAGTGCAACACCCATCAGAGCCAGTATGCCGACGACGACGGCGGCTATCTGCGTATCTTTGTGGGCCAATACTACAAAAATGGCGCCTATCCCCTGCCCGCCGGGTGGTAGGGGCCATTATCCCCAGAATTACCGGGACACCTCAACGGGGGCGTTCTTGCGCGATGGCTCAGCCCAGACGCAGAGGGGTCTGCTCATCAAGAACTACCAGAACTATCAGAACGCCCGCTCTGTGGCCTCTTTTGCTTTTTCCTTGCAGGCTCAGATGGATTCTGGCATAATGAGATCAGGCACCTTGGGGGAGCGAAAGAGCTTGCGGAACAGGGGGAGTAGACGTAGTGCCGCGTAAAGTGCGTGAATTGCTGGCCCAAGCCAGGAAAGAAGGGTTCTCTATCTTGCCTGGTGGCCGGGGCAGCCATCGGAAAGTAGTGCATCCACTTGTGCCTGGCTCGTTCACCATTTCTGGGCAAGAAGGGGACGATGCCCAACCATATCAGGAACAGGAATTACGCAAGGCGCTGAGGAAGCTAGAGCAAGCCAGAAAGAAGCAGCCATGAATCCCATCAAATACAGCGTCCTCATTCAATGGAGCGAGGAAGATCAATGCTATATTGCCACGTTGCCAGAATGGGGGCAGCATACGCACGGCAAGAGCTACGCAGAAGCTGCCCAGGCCGCCGAGGAAGTGCTTGAGAACCTGCTGACGGTCTGGCGTGAACCTGGGCAAGTTCTCCCGGCGCCTGATCTGTTCGTCTTCCCCGAAGAAAAGGAAGGGGAAGAGGAGCAGATGCAGGCGCATGTTTGAACGATCAGAAGCCAGGTATGCGCCCTTCAAATGCCACCAGCCTATACAGGCGCCATAAGGAAGCGAAAGAGAGCAAGGCTATGACTGAAGCACTTCAGCAGGTAATCGAAGAGATTCAGCAGTTAGACCCGGCCCTGCAAGATCGCTTTGCCGCATTTCTCCGAGAGAGGCTGGCCGAATTAGAAGCCAACCCGCGCACGCAGGCAGCGATTGATCGCCTGCACGCTGAATGGGACGCTCGCCTGCCAGAGCAACTGGCTGCAATTGAGCGCGGGGAAGATCAAGGCCCCGTCTACCACAGCACCGAGGATTTCTTGCGCGCGCTGGGCGCAAGTGACCCACAATTATAAGGAGGCTCTATGCTACCAGAGCAACACATCGTTGGCTCGGCAGAGCCGCTTTCTCCAGAAGAGACACGCGAGCGCTTGCAGGCGTTGGCCGCGTGGGGCGTTGATCTCTCGCTCGTAGAGGCTTCCTTGAGCCGCACACCCACAGAGCGCGTGCAGCGCATGGTTGGGCTGCTCAAAGTGGTAGAGGAATTGAAACGCGGCTATGCAGCAGCCAGGACAACACAAGAACCGGATGCAAATAGATGAATATGCTGCCTGAAGACCTGTTCGCTCATCTGGTGGCCGAACACGTGGATTTTGTTATCATAGGAGGCTTTGGGGCAGTGATCCTGGGTGTTCCCATTGTCACCCAGGATATTGATCTCGCCTACAACCCGGCTTCTGAGAATATTCGTCGGCTGGCTCGTGCCTTGGAGCCGCTGCACCCACGTCTCCGCGTTCTTGGAGTGCCAGATGAAGAGGCGCGAACCTGGCCCTTCCGTTTAGATGAGCGTCAGCTTCGCCAGGCATCTATCTTCACCCTGGTTACAGATGCTGCTGAACTTGATCTCATGAGTTCTGTGCCAGGCGTGGGAGACTACGCAGCAGTGAAAGCGGCAGCGATTGAAGTAGCGCTCTTTGGGCATCATGTACTCACACTTGATCTGCCTGGCATTATTGCAGCCAAGCGCACGGCAAATCGGCCCAAAGACCTCCTGACCCTGCCGCAGATTGAGACAGCCCTGCGCTTGCGCGAGCAGAAAAAGAGGGAGGAATAAGATAATTCATGAGACGTGCTTGAGATGCTCTAGCAGGCAAAGGCGCATCTCATTGAGCGTGATCTCGCCGCGTATCCCTGATGGGATCGTCGCGTGGTATCATAGACAGGGAACCATCAGAAAGCGAGGCGGGCATGATTGAGGCGCTGCAACAGGTCGTAAGCCAGCTTGAACACCTCCCGGAAGACGCGCAGGCACAACTTGCGGAAGAAGTCCAGGCATTGCTCATTGAGTATCAGCGCCGGGAAGCCGAGCGTGTACGAGTCGCTCAGATGTCAGCGGACGAGTTTGCTGCCTTCCTGGCAGAGCGCAAGGTGAGCAAGCCCTATCTCGCCCCAGGCTATCGGGGCATCTACTATAGCGATGAAGAGTTCGATGAAGCACTCCGCCTCTGGTCCGGGCCAGAAGCCGTCGAACTCTACGAGCGCGAGAAGAACGCCTCTGATGCCAACGTTTGAGGCTGAAGATCGCTTTCGACAAGAGTACCTGCGCTTGTCTATACAAAAGAAAGCCGCGTTTCTCAAAGCCCGCGACGATTTCTTTGCCTGGCTTGTTGTTAAAAAACACCAGCCAGACCTGGCTCCTCCGGCCCATCTGCGCTTGCATTTCATCGAAAGCAAGGATGCCTGGTCAATCACCTTTGGGGGCGACCTGCGGGCACTGTGGCGCTATGGCAAAGAAATCCGCCCCGGTGAAGCCCATATCCTCTGGCTGACGGTTGGCGGGCATGAGATTTACTAGCGCAATGCCTCTTCCTCTGCATCCTGCTCCTCTAGAAACACAAACAAATGCGGTTCTGGGAGCGATTCTTCGCCATCCATCAGCAGTTCAAGCGCTTCCTGCGCGTTCTGGGCAGCCTCCACATAGGTCTTGCCGTGCGTGTGCGCTCCTGGTCTCCATTCTGGGAACGAGACAACATAGCACTGATCTTCTTCGCTCCACTGAATAACCACACTGTATTTGATGGGGTTCACGACTGCTTCCCCGCTCCTCCTGTTTTCTTCGTGTGAGGTTGCGGAATTCTCTTGCGGATACGTGGCTTACCACAATGCTTAATCGCCGTAAAGGCATCCAAAAGGTTCTCGCCATACTCTTGTACAACCTGAGCAACAGCTTCAGCTTCTTCCTCAAAGGTCAGTTTACTGAGCCGGATCAGTAATACCCCTGAATGAGCAAGCCGCTGATGATAGACGAGTTCCCCAAAGTCCTTGTCGTTCGTGATTAAGAGGGCGTTTCCTTGAGTGGCAACGGCTAATACAATGGGGTCTAAACTGCCTCGTGGTCCTAGCTCGATAAATCGCGTCACCTGATGGCCTTGTTCACGCAAACGCTCAAGAATATAGCGCGAAACATTCTCATCAGTAATAATGTTCATGCGGAGCGTTTTTGCTGGGCGCGCACAGCATCGGCAGCATACTCTAGCGCCGCCTCGATCTCTTCACGGGTGAGCGGAGGATAGGCATCAATCAGTTGTTCTATCGTGCGGCCACCAGCAAGCTCTTCTAACACAAATTCTACCGTTATCCTGGTTCCCTCGATGGTGGGTTTCCCAACCATCAGATCAGGATTGGTGATAATTCTCGGTCTGGGCTTCGCCATAAACGCTGCTCCCTCCTCGTCAGTTCTAAGGCACCACTCCCTTTTCATCAGCAGTATACCATGAAAGCCAGAGCAGGCGCCACCTGCTCTTTCTACAAATATCGCTAGCCCCACCCCGCGCCAGCACCCCAACGACGGCGGCGATCTGCGTCTCTTTGTCAGCCAGTATTACTACAAGAACAGCGCCTGCTGAAAGCCCAGCGATTAATAATCTACTAATAACACCTCACGCAAACACCACCATCCTGAACGAACATAAATATTGCAAGTCCTAGCCAATAGGCCGCCAAGGGAAAGCTGATATAGCCAGTTATCAGCCCTGCAATTGCCCGGCCTCGCCCCCTCATTTGCCCTCCACTTCGGCGAATCTCACCCAACGCTCGATGCCCCGTAATCACTGCGAAGAGAAAGAGGGATAAATTTGGTATCGCTAAAACAGCTAAGAAAGGAAGTTGACCATTCAGAAACTCCCCACCAAAGAAGATTACGAAGAAGAGCGCGACCAAAGGCAGTGTGAGAACAGCAAGCGCCAGCGAGAGAACCCCCAGCCACCTTGCCCGGTTAGCTTTCTTGCTGACGGGTGATTTAGAAGTCGTGGGCACCACTGGCACAAGCTGATAGCCCGGCGGTGGCGTATATGGGGCGGCGGGATGAGGACCGCTGATGGGCAGCGTGCCAGATGGTTGATAGTTCGTTACTGGCGGCGCGGCGGCGCGCTCGGTGGGGAGAGCGGGCGCAGAGGCGCGGCGCGTGGGAGCGTTGGCGATGGATGGGTCAAGCTGCGGGCCGCTCTGCGGGCGCGCGGGGCGGCCCTCCAGGAGTGCGCGCAGTTCTTCGACCAGCGCGGCGGCAGTCTGGGGCATGCGTTGGGCGCGGTCAGCGGCCAGCAGCCCCAGGACCAGCCGATCAAGGCGGGCGCTCATGTCGGGCGGCATGGAGCCGAGCCAGCGGCTGGGTGGCTGCGCCGGGGCCGAGGCGAAGAGCGGCGGCAGTTGGCCGGTGAGCATCTGGTAGAGCATGACGCCCAGCGAATAGAGGTCGCTGCGCTCGTCGACGCCTTCGCGTTTCGCCTGTTCGGGCGGCATGTAATCGGCGGTGCCAATGACGGTGCGCCCGCTGCGCTCGGCCAGGACGGCGGCAATGCCAAAGTCGGTGACTTTCACGGCGCCGTCGCTCGCGCGCAGCAGGACGTTGCTGGGCTTGATGTCGCGGTGAATCACGCGCAAGGGAGGGCGATGGGCGTAGGCCAGCGCTTCAGCGACGCCCAGGGCGATCTGGAGCGCCTGGCGCGGGTCGAGCCGCCCGCCCTGCTGGCGCAGCAGTTGCTCGACGGTGACGCCTTCGACATACTCCATGACGATGAAAAAAGGCGCCTCTGCGGTGCTGCCGGAGCCGTAGATTTCGACGACGTGATGGTGTTGCAACTGCATCAAGACATCGCATTCCTGGCGCAAGCGGGTGATGTCGTCGGGGTCGCTGTCGTTGGGGAGCTTGATGGCTACTTCGCGTCCGCGCGCTTCATCCACTGCGCGGACGACGGTGCCCATGCCGCCTTTGCCCAACTTGCCCAGGGCGCGATAGCGCCCGATGTACTGCTGCTCCATCGCTCTGCCTCCTCATCTTGCCTGATCTCAACCCAGGGTCCAGGCAGAGTGTACCGCTGCGGCAAGAGGGTGTCAAGGGCCTGGGGAATTTCAAGTTTTCCCAGTTTCCCCACTTTCCCAGCTTTCCCAACTCAGACTACTCAGACCACTCAGACACCCTCCTGCCCAGAGAGTTTGCAATGAATGACGGGTCATTCATTGTTTGGGGCAAAAAGTCTGACAATGAATGAACGGTCATTCATTCTATCAGGAAACGAGGAGATGACATCCAAACAGAAACATGCTATCATTGCGGCAGAGAAAACTTATGGAACCGATCAATGTTTTTGAGTATGAGAAGCTGGCCCAGCCACGCATGGCGCCGCCCGCCTGGGATTACTACCAGGGCGGCAGCGACGATGAGGTGACGCTGCGCGCCAACCGCGCCGCATTTGAGCGGCTGCGGCTGAGGCCGCGCGTGCTGGTGGATGTGAGCGCGGTTGATCTGCGGACGACGGTACTGGGCACGCCTGTCAGCATGCCCATCCTGGCGGCGCCAACGGCGCTGCACGCGCTCGCGCACCCGACGGAGGGTGAGTGCGCGACGGCGCGCGGCGTTGGGGCGGCGGGCACGCTGATGACGGTCAGCACGTCGGCGAGCCGGAGCGTTGACGAGGTGGCAAGAGCAGCGACTGGGCCGCTCTGGTTTCAACTCTATGTCGGTACAACGTGGGAATCAACGGGGCAGCTTGTCAGAAAGGCCGAAGCGGCGGGCTACCGCGCCATCGTCCTGACGGCGGATACGCCGCATCTTGGACGGCGCGAGCGCGACATCCGCAATGACTGGCGCAAGTTCCTTCGCGCCTCCGGTGTGCGCTTTGCAAACTTTCCCGACGACGAACAAGAACCCTCCCAGGATTCCGAGGAGGAAGACCTGCTGCCAACCTGGGAGACGTTGGGCTGGCTGCGCAGCATTTCGACGCTGCCGATCATTGTCAAGGGACTGCTGACGGCTGAGGATGCGCGGCTGGCGCTGGAGCATGGGGCGGCGGGCATTGTGGTTTCCAATCATGGGGGGCGCCAGCTTGATACCGTCCAGGCGACTATCGACGCGCTACCTGAGATTGTGGAAGCGGTGGCGGGAGGCTGCGAGGTCTATCTGGATGGCGGCATCCGGCGCGGGACCGATGTGTTAAAAGCGCTGGCGCTGGGGGCACGCGCGGTGCTTGTGGGGCGGCCCATCCTGTGGGGACTGGCGGTCAACGGCGCTGAGGGGGTGCGGCATGTGCTGGAACTGCTGCGCGCGGAGTTGGAGCTTGCGATGATGCTGGCCGGGCGGCCTACGATTCAGAGTATTGATCGCGCGGTGGTGAAAGCTGGCGATTCATGAAGTTTTACAGCATACGCCTTTCAAGGGATGAGCATTCCCGCAGCTTGCTTTAGAATTTGGCGGAAGATGCGCCGGGATTGAGACGGGCAATAAGGTCGGGGCGAGCGGTATCCAGGGAACGACCAGGATAAGCAGCCACAAACCAGGCACGGTATTTATTCAGCCAACGCGCGAGGTCTGCTTTATTTCCATCCGCGTGCAGCCAGGTAAGGAGTGCTTCATAGACCACTTCGGTCTCCACCTCATCCTGGTCAACCAGTTCTTCTGCTAATTGGATGGCCGTTTGCCGCTCTTCAAGTGCGGCCAGTAACTCAGCCGCATGGAAGAGCGCACGCTGGTAAATACTCCGATAGCGGCGCCTTGGCTCCTGGGTCCACTCCTGAAGCTGAAATTGCTCTGCAAACTCCCCGCGATCACGATAGAGATGCCAGAGGTGCTGGAGCCACTCCAGCACTTCATCGCGTTTGGGCAGCTTACCATCAGGTCTGCGCATCTGGTCGCGCGCCCTGCGCAGGTGATTGCTGGCCTGGAGAAAGTCGATCAAATCGATCTGCACCTCAGAACGCAAGCGGAGAGCGCCGTCGGCCCGTGACTCTAACCAGGCATGATCTGGAATACCCTGACTTCTTAGCCGACGACAGAGGCGATATTTCCAGCCCCCAAGAGGAGAGCGGTGATTGACGGTTGTTTCCTCACCCTCTTCAGAACTCTCATCGGTGAGGTCATCTTCTGTCTCTTCCGGGAGCAGGGCTTCTGTAATCGTGCTGCGATCCACAAACGCCTGTCTTCTGGTTGCCGCGCTGTGGGCGAGAAAGGCCATCAGTTCAAATTCTCGTGAAGACCGGAAGCGACTATCCAGTGGGCTAAGCGACTTGCCGCTTGCCAGAATATCGACAGTACCAAAGCAGACCACACGGAGCAGTGGGGGTGCCCCGGTGGTCTCAGCCTGGGGCAGAGGACTCACATGAGATTGGCGCCTGGGGCTGGCCTCTGGGCTGACGGCTTGGGTAGTCTCAGATTGATGGAGGTTCTCTGCTCCGCCTGGAGGGAGCGGTCCCGATGAGGCAGTGCCTGGTGATTGCACAGTATGTTCTTCCGGCTTTTGTTGCATTGCAGGGCTACCCATCTGGGCTACCGGAGAGGGAAACCCTACCAAACGTGCCCGCCGCGCAGCGCTTTGCAGTGGTTGAGGCTCAGGAGGAGGCAGCGGCAACGGCTGGGCATCTTTGTGAAAGGGGCGTGCTGCTGGCGGCTCTGAAAACAGACTTGAGAGCTGGGCTTTGCGGATAGGTGTCTGCGCGCGTGTACCTGGCTCTGCCCCGGCAGGTGCTGGCATTGAAGCGCTCTCTGAAGCGCCCTCTAAGGTAGGAGAAGTATCATCAGCAGGCACCACATCAGGTTTACTGACCGCAGGTGAAGTGCCTGCGGTTGGTATGGTGATTGGCTGCTGCACGACCTGAGAGGCTTCGCCACTCTGAGGAGCAGCTTCGCCCGGCTGGGCTGCAAGCTGATCCAGATGGGCACGAAGCTGGCGGAGCGCATCGACAATATTCCACGAGAAGCGCCCAAGGCGCTCAGGGGCAGTGACAACCGCTTCAAACTCGGCAACCATCTGCCGAATCGCTTCTAACTCAACTATCCGTCCCTGGATCACCGCATTGTACATTTCAGCGAAACGCAGGTCTTCCGGCTGCCAGGGAACCGCTGGGGGCCTGGGGTTCGCTGCTTCAGCCAGGGTTTCCGGGAGTGGGCGTGTAATACGCCCCGGCTTCTTCAGCGCGTCCCCGACTGGCGCGGTTGTGGAAACAGGGTGATCGAGTGTGATAGTGATTGTTTGATCTATCTCTCCTGGTGGCTGCGTTTCTGGCAGGGTTCTGTCCTGGCTGGCCGCCGCCAGAAGTGGATGCACAAGCGTTGGATCATCAGCAAGGGCATCAGACGGTTCGCGTTCTGCTGTCGAGGGTTCTTTTGTGGCTGCTGCTGCACCGGGCGGTGATGACTGATGAGTCTGCCTGGGAGCCAGAACAGCGATGTGGGGCACAGATAGAAAGCGGCGCGGGATTCTTGCCTGCTCGCTGCGAATGCGATAGCCAGGCAGCACAGAAGGCGCTTCCCTGGAATGCCGGAGGCGGAGGGGTTTCCGAGACCGCCGCTCAGCATGTGGTAAGAGCAGCAGAAGCAAGCCTGCTGTTAAGAGGAAGAAGCCGACCAGGAGGGCTAACACAATGGTCGTCTCGTTGCTTACTGCCAGAACAACAAAGCGCGGGGCGACCATAGAAAGCTCCATTGAGAACAACCTCCTCTGTGCCAGTGCAGCACTTCTGTAGAAGAAGGAAAGATTATTAGCCACAGTGTAGCAGGGAAGCATGAGGATTGCAAGCGCAACATCCTACAGGCCAGGGCTATGTAAAAGTCGCGGCTGAAGCCGCACCTGGAGGCCATGCGGCCACCAAGCCTGCCAAGGCTGTTTTGCAAGCCCTCCCTTGAGCGGCTTCGTGGCGCCAGAGCGCCTCCAGGGGCGTCCTTGGGCGCGACCTGGCGCGGCTGAAACCAACTTGTAGATGGCCCTGCCTACAGGCTGTCTTGCGACGGTGATGACATCGCGGCGCGTATCTGGTGCGACGCTTCTCTCCGATTATGTCTGCCCAAACCGGCGGGGTGAGCGCGATTATGACGTTTTTATCCAACAACGCGGCCACTGCGCCAACTGCCCGACGAATAATGAAGTTCACGCTGCCACACTCCTGCCGCGCTCATGCGTCTGTGCTGCGTTGCCGGTCTGGTAGACTTCTCCCAGGCACCAGCTTCACCTGCTGCGGTCCCTGGCCCGGCCCATCCGCGCCAGCAACAACATGGGGAGCATTGCAGCTATGCCGCAATTAGTACACCAGGATACGCCATCTTTCGGAGGGGATGAGACCACTTCTTGTCGCAGTTCTCTCCGCCACAACCATCCGTTTGTTCGCCAGGTGCCGCCCGGCGCTGTTCAGCCTGTGGCGGCGAAGCCCCCTCAAGGCAGCAGCGCGGGAATCCTCTCGCGGGTCAGCGGCAGGTACTCTGCTTCGGCACCAGCGCTTGAGGATATGAGGGCAGGCCATCCTGCTCGCCGGGCCAGAAGCTGGCCTGGCGTCCCACACCATCTTCTGCTGGCGGCGCTGGCTCTGGCGGCGCTGCTTAGTCTGGTGGGTCTGGGCAGCGGAATCGTCAATGTTCATCCCAGCACGCCCTCCAGCAGCGCCTTGCATACCACCATCAGCCCGGCATCAGCTCAGGCGTGTCATGGGGAACGCTGCCCCTCCACCCCATGCCGACAGGCCCCCAGTTTCCAGCATTGTAATCAAGTTGATCCCTACGATGGCAACTGTGTCACGGGTGCCCGGACGATTGCCCAGGCGAGTGTCAAAGATCAGCATGGGCAGGTAGTTGGCGAGATTGATCTTCGCTACAGCGCGGCGTGCAAGTCGGCCTGGGCGCGGCTGATTCCCTATCGGGGCTATGGGTGGGATGCTGAGGCGTTCATCCAGCCGCAAAAGGCTCAAGATGGCAACGGGATTGGTGGTTCCGTCCCCTGGCTCTACGCGCCGTTCTGGACGGATATGGCCTACGCGCCTGATCCTCACCAGGTCACGGCCATTGGGGAGATGTCTTCAAATATCGGTGGGTAGTGCTGCTGGGGCCCAGTAGCAAAGGCACATTTGTGATAGGCTGCACGCAGGCTGTGCGCGCTTGCTGCCATGTCGCTGCGACGCCGGGAGCGTTCTCGTGCGATCCCCATGCTCTGTTCGGCTTCTCGCGCGACGCTGCTGCGTCTCTCAAGAGGTATGGGTGAGAGGCTGGTGAGGAGCCGCTGCGACAGTGGCCTGGTATGCTTTCTCCGAAACTTTCGGATGGTGTTTTGACCAGGATGTGTGATTCATCTCGCCGGAGCAGCGCCTGACTTGAGCGAGAGAGGGAAATGAGGAAAGGAGGAAAATTTCTCATGGTATCCGCTGGTAAAGACCATTCTGCCCGGCGTTGGGTAATCTCCAGGCGCGCTTTGCGCCGGTTGGTCTGCTGTTGGGTGGCTGTGGTGCCGCTCCTGTTTCTTCTGGTGGCAGCGGGATCACCTGCTGCGCATGCCGAAACAACCAGCGCAACGCAGCCGGGCAGTGCAGTGGTCCCATCGAAGCCCTGTCCAGATCCGACAACTCAACCACCTTGCTCCACTCCTACCCCCACCCCTGTTCCTTATGACCCGACAGCAGGCCAATGCTCGGCAGATTCGTGCCAGAATCTCTCGCTCGTGCTTCAGACGTGGACGCGCTGGCTTTCCTGGATATTGGGAGGCATTGGTATTCTCTGGGTCATGGCGGCTTTCTATAGAGGAACCGAACCGCGCTTCGGACATGGGCCAGAAGGGCCATTCCGGCGCATCCTGATGCGGGTGCTTGAAGCCGCGCTCGTCTTCTATATTGCGGTGCGGGTGGGTGATATTGCTATCTTGTTTGAGACTATTTGGACGAGTCATGAAACAGATGAGAATGTGTCTTTGGGTGTGAGCGTTGCCAATCCGTATAACGGTAACAAGCAAGTAGCATCTGGACTGCTGGGGCCGTCGCACACAGCGATTGCGGAGCTGCTGGGCATTGTGACGGCGCTGCTCATCCAGGTCTTTCTGATGTATCTGGCGATACGGATCATCTATCAATTTTTCAGCGCGATGGAGATGATGATTAGTGGCCGGTTCGGTATGATGCTCATCGTCCAGGGGGGAACTGGCAAACTTGGGTTGTTTGCGCTGACCTCACTCCTGGAGTTGATTGCGCTGGGAGTGGGGATTGTCTTTATTCAGCCGTTTTTAATCTGGCTATTTACGTTCCTGACCGGATAGGCCACGAGGGTTCTTATCTATTCTTCTCTAAAGGGGGAAGTTATGTCCCAATTGCTACGGTCTGGTTATCGGCGCGGGAGAGACAAGGTACGCGCTTGTTTGCCCGCTTCGTCGACGCTCAAGCGAGGCAAGAGAGTGCTGCTGCGTCTGCTGCCTCTGTGGAGCTTGAGTCTGTTTTTGCTGGGTGTGAGCGGCGTTGCGCTGGCCGCGCCTGCTTCTGTCTCTGGAGCAGCGACACTGGCTCCGGCAGCTTCTGGAGCCAGCCTGGGGCAAAACGGCAGCGCCAGCGCTCCGCAGAACTCCAGTCATGCGCAGAGCAAACATGCACCTCCTCCTACCCCTACGCCTATTTGCCCGCCTGGCACCCACGTCGACACATGTGCCCAAAATCTGACAAATACGTTAGGTAGTGGGGCCAAGGCGTTCTATGAGATTGGAGTCTGGACTGTTATCGTTGTTGCAATCCTGGTCATCATCTGGACCACCCCACCGGCCATCATGGGGGCAGCCACCAGCAATAGTCGGGTGATTGGGCAGTTGGCGGCACGCATCGCTATCATCGTTGCCCTGGTGCTGCTGGCGATCAATAGCTGGACGATTCTTTCATTTTTTATAGGGGAGACGACCAACAATGGCATCACCCCTCCACCATTCCCGACGATTGTTGGAAGCTGATGAGCATAGGGAGCGCCGACCTCACCCTGGCCCTCTCCAACGGGGTTGGAGAGGGTGTCGGAGGGTGAGATGAGGTGGGGTGTACCGCCGGTCGAGAGGCCGACTGGGGTGGGGCAAACTGACGCCGGGCTTTGTCCGGCGTTCTACGCAATGACTGCGTTGAGAGAACAAGGGGGTAGATCGTATGCCACCGTGGAGTTTTCCCAAAGATTATTGTACTGCGATGGATCAGTATAATGCAGCAGGAAACACTTACCCAGGGGGAATTAGGGCCTATGGAAATCAGACGTGGAGTACCTGGACATCTGATAACGTCTTTTGCTTAGGCGGGGCGGCGTCGTTCTGGCAGACCGCTCTCTATATTGCGCTGGCGTTCTGGGGCTTTTTCACCGTTTTGCAGCTTTTTACCGTTTTTGATATTCAGCACGCGCACGGGCACGCGCTGGCGAGAGCCATACAGCACTTGCTGGGGCAGGTTATGATTTTCTTTCTCGCCCTGGGCAGCTTTTTTATGCTGCTGCTGGCGCATCAATTGACCTGGCTGATCGAAAATGCCATTGTTGGCGGCAACCTGCCCCTCTGGAGGGTCGATGCCATCTGGTATGGCAACCTCAACATCAAGTCCAACGGCAACCCAACACCAGGGGCCTTGCTGATTATTCAGGCGGCCATCAATTCGCTGGGCGGTGCCACCTTCGATTCCTCTGGCGGTAGTAACTGTGGTAATTCAGGTGGTTCTGGTCAGCCTAATAATTGCCAATCAATTTTTGGCATCCCTATTGGGAATATTGCGAACGGATTAACGTTCGTAAGTAATACGATTCTTCAAGGGACCGGTTCGATCCGTTTCGTCGTTATGCTGATCCTGCTCGGCATCGCACCTGTAGCCATCATCTGTTGTGGTTTCCGCCGCTTCAGAGAGGCTGTGTTTATGCGCTGGCTGGAAAGCTGGTTGGAACTGGAAGGGTTGGCACTTCTCACTGCCTTTGGCGTTGCTGCCTTTGAACAGGTCGTGTGTGGCGCTAGAAACCTGCGCTGTATCTCATCTGGACCTGCCAGTGCTGGTACCCCAACCCTACCCAACTTTTTGGGCGGGGGGAACGGTACAACTCAGGGCATGACGCCTATGGAAGGCGCCTTCTTGATGCTGGGATTCGTAGGGATCGTTGCCGGGTTGCAGATCGCTTATATCTGGCGCCTGATCGGCAATATCATCGCTACGGGCACCGATATGTATCAGGCGCAGTACAACCGCGACCAGGCAGACAGCAAGGCACAGCAAAACGCGATAGTTGGCTGGGGAGAACTGGCCTCAGAAGCCGTAGGCTACTTCATTCCCCCGCTTGGAGAGCTAGGACAGGCTGGTTTTGGCCTGTACAATACCATCGCGAATACACAAAGGAGTACTGTCCCACAGGCGAACGGCTTTGGCGGCGGTACGGAGACCGCGCTGCCTAGTTTTTCAGCATCGATTGATGCCCCTTCAGGTGGTGGTGGTGGCGGCGGTGGCGGTGGTGGTGGTGGCGGCGGTGGCGGCGGTGGCGGCGGTGGTGGATCCGGGGGGATTCTCACAGCAGTGGGGAGGGCGCCCTACCAGGGACTTCCTGTTCTCGGACAACAGGCCAGATACAAAATATCTACCAACGGGATCGATGTTGTCTATGGCCGCTACTCGAATACGGCAAGCGGCGGTAGCCCCATGGGCAACCCGCTGGGCGGTAGCCCCATGGGCAACCCGCCGGGCGGCACGACAGTTACACCCATGTCGAATACGTCGGCTATCTCCAGTGGAAACGCGGTAGAGGGAAGCCTGGTAGATAGCACAGCTTCAACCACGGCTTTAGCGGACGCGGCAAGTCAAGCAGGACCGTTGCTCCTTGCCTGATGATGCTGCGGGAAAGGCGCTGATGGTGTTACTGCGAGAGAGGAGCCATCATTCAGTGAGAGAGGAGCCTGATTACGTATGAATACCGAGGTTCAACCACCCAGGGCGCTCCCCTTACGTGTGGTTGGCTGGCTGTCGCTGCCCTGGCGCCACTGGGTCTATATCAGCACCACGCTTTTGTTTGGGCTGTTCTTTGCGACGCTGGCGCCGGTTCCATTTCTGGTGCGCTTGCTGGTGCTGCTGATCCCGTTCCTGATTGCGCTTGGACTTGCCATGCCCTATGGAGGGCTGCATATGGATGAGTGGCTGCTGCTGGCGCTGAAATATCGGATGAGGCCGGCAGCTAAAACGATCAGCCACGAGGAACTCAAGGGGCTGGCGCCGGAGGCCCTGGAAGCATTATTAGAAACGCCGCCGGGTGCCCCGGCAACATCTGATCCGGTTCCGTCGTCGCAATTTCTTGCCAGCAGGGGACCAGGCGCTGCCGACGCCGCCGCTGGCGCGGCCCCCCACCCCACAAGCGTATCTGGTGCGGGTATCGCCGCTGATGCGCCCCTGGCGAGCGGGCAGCAGGCAGGTGGAGTCACCAGGGAAGGAGCCAATACCTGGACTGCCAGCGGGCAAGGCATGGCTTCGGCTGTCACCCGCCAGGTCTATCTGGCTGGAACACACGGGATTCTCCGGCGCGGCTACAGCGGGGTTCCTGAAACCACGTCGCCGACGGCGCCGACGGTTGCCCCCGCGCCAGGAGGCGTGTCAATGGGGCCACAGGAACAGGTGGAGGTTTCCAGGCAGTCCACGGCACGCCAGGCGCCTTCTGCTCTGGCACAGCCATTCGCAGCTTCTTTGCAGCCAGATAACAAGCAGGCATCCTACACGCCGCCTATCCAGCCCATGAGGTCTTCACAGGCAGGCGCGGATCACTGGCATGCTGTTCCAGGGCAGCCCGCGCGTCTCGCGCAGCCGGGTGAAAGGCCAGGGCGGGCGAGCAACAGGCCGAAGAAACGCCCAGATCGGAAATGGGCATAGGCACGCTGAGCAGATGCCGTTCATCTGAGAGCCACATGATTGGCAGTTGGTTCCAGGAAGGAGGCGCAGGGCTTTCCTTTTCACCTGAAAGGGGAACCTTGCTGTGATAAAGCACCCATGTTTAGTCACTTCAGGCAATCTGTGCAGTCTTATCAGAGCCAGCAGGCGGCTCAGTCGAACAAGCGAGTGCGGAGACTTCCAATCGCTTCGCTGACACGCGCTGCCATCGCAACGGTTGGGCGAGACTATGTGATCGATAATACGGGCCGCTATATTGCCGTCTTTCAACTGCTGGGAAGCGATTTTGGGGTGGTTGACGAGTATACACTGACGAGCCACTTGAATGTTCTGCAAGGCTATCTGACACGCACGACTGATCCGATTCAGCGCATCAGCGCCAGTTATCTGCAACCGCTAGACCCGTATCTTGCCTATCTGAGTGCCTGCTTTCAGGCGGCTCAGCAGTATATCCCTCATCTGATGACGCCGATCAAGGAACTGGCTGATTACATGGTCTATGCCCGCGAGCGCTTTCAGGCGAGGTTGGGCAGCGACTATTGGGTGGTTACGTATTGGCCGAAAGGGAGCGGGGCGCTCCGGCTGCCGGGCGGAGGATTGCCTGCCGCTACTGCACAGCAGAGCGGCCTGGGGCAGACAGGGGCTGCCCAGTCACAGAGTACCAGCTTGTGGGCACGGCTGCAACGTGTTCAGAGGGCAGCCCAGGAGCGCGCTCTGCGCGAGTTAGAGGAACACTGCACGTTATTCTCGCTGGCGCTCAAACGCGCTGAGATCAGGGCCAGGCGGCTGCAAGGCCAGGAACTGGTGAAGGTGTTTAACGCCAGTTGGGGAGGGGACGTTACTGCGCCGCTCGTTGAGAGCCAACCGGGCGATGCAGCGCCAGTTTCTCCAGAGGAACTGGTGAAGATGATTCGTTCCCCTGCTGGCCTGATAGAAGTGACTTCCAGTTGGGCGCGGACGGCCAGCGGCTATGTTCGTTCCTGGTATCTGCGGGATTTTGCTGGATTGCTCTCGCCGGAGATGATTAACTGGTTGACACAAGAACCGGGCGTGCGGGTGCTGCAATACTGCGAGCAGGTTCCGATGATGGAAGCGCGGCGGGTGCTGCGGATCAATCGGACGATTAGCGCGAGCGAGCGCTATATACGTCCCCAGGGGGATATTCCTGACTATGACTGGATGGTAAAGGCGCAGAGCAATGATGAGGTACGCCAGGCGCTTTCGTTCCGAGGAGACCCCGTCTTTCGCTATCGGGCGATTATCCAGCAATGGGCTGCCAGCGAGGAAGAGCTAGAGGAGCGCTCGCGGGGGCTGCTGCTCAACTTGCGAGATCGGGCGCAGTTGGTGGTGCATCAGGCTACCTTTCGGCAAGATGCTGCTCTGCTCTCTGGCTTGCCGCTGGGTCGGTGCCGCATCGAAAAGCCAGAGCGCAATATGGACGCAAAAAGCCTGGCGCGGTTACTGTATCCAAGCCCGCGCGATCCTTTGCAGCCCCAGGGTGTCTGGCTCGGTATGGTGCTGCCCAGCAAGCTGATGGTGACAATGGACCTGTTTGCCTTGCAAAATCCGGTTGTAGAGTTGGTGGGTATTATGGGCAGCGGCAAGAGTGTTACGCAGAAGTTTCTGCTGACGCAGCTCATTTCCCAGGGCTACCCCGGCTTTGTCCTGGACGGGGCACGCGAGTATATCTCGACGGTTGAAGCGCTCAAGGGTACGGTCATCCGGCTTGGGTCGGTCAATGGACCTGGATTTAATCCAGTCCATTTTGATCCGCTGGATGAGGGCGAAGAGGGCGATCCCTTTGTTGTCGGCCAGGCGCTGTTTGCGGATTGGGTGGAAGCGGCGCTGCATCCCCTTTCCGATGTCGAAAAAACGATAGTTGGCGAAGCGTATGTGCGGGCGCTGGAGCATGTGGGCATCAAAAGAGGTGAGCGTGCTACGTGGGAGAAGGCAAGGCCATTGCTTTCCGATGTGTACGCGGCGCTGATGGAGGAGCCAGCGGACCCAGAGATGGGCCATGAGAATCCGCAGATTGTGGCCCGCAAACTAGCCATTGCCCTCAAACCCTTTGCGTTGGGAGTGTACGCTCCGCTCTTCAACCGGCCCGACCAGTTGCAGTTGAGCAATGAGCAGCTTGTTTGTTTTGATGTGTACGACGTGCCGGATCGCCTGCGGCTGCCTTTTATTCATCAACTGCTGGCTTTTATCCAACGCCAGACGCTGCGGCGCTATCGCTACAAGGGCAGTGTGATTGTGCTGGATGAAGGCCATTTGCTGCTCCACGATGAACGCAGCGCGCGCATTCTGGAGCATCTGGTGCGCAATGGGCGGAAAGCCGGGCAATTGATGATGTTTACCCAGCACACGCACAGCGATAGCCAGCGCAATCGTTCGGCGCAGTTGGCCCATAAAACAGCGGGAGCTACGCTGGTCTTTCGCATTAACCGTCAGGATGTTGCTACGCTGGAAGACTTGCATCTCTCGGAGCTTGAGAAGCGGATCGTGGTTGAGCAGAATGAGGGAGAGTGCTTGCTGGTGGCGCCCGATACGCATCTGCGCCTGAAGATTTTGATTCCGCCAGCCTGGTATCCACGCTTCACTACCAAGCCAAAGGAAGTTCTGGAGCGGCAGGAGAAAGAGCAGCAAGGAGCCGAGGCGAACGCAAAGCAGGAGGAGGCCAGGGAGGTGGCGCTGCAACCGGCAGGCACGATGACGAACACGCTGGTGCCATCTGCTGGCGCTGCCCCGGTGCCTGCTCCGGCCCCACAGGCAGCGCCCCAGACACTGCCAACGATGGAAGTGGCCCAGACGCTCGTTCCAGTGGCACCGGCCCCCAGCCAGGCCAGGGGGCAGGGTATTGATCCGTTGCTGGGAGACCTGTCGACCTGGTGCGATCCGGCCACCGCATCCTGGGAAGACACGCTGGTTGGCTCAAATCAGGTCGCCTCAGACTGGCTGCGGCTTGCCCAACAGAGCCAGGGGCATCCAGCAGGCGATACCAATAGAGGAGAGCGATGGCCTCATGAACATGCCCATTATCTGCGCTTAATCTGGTCCCGCGCTCCTGGGGAAGCGGAGGAAGACGAGGTAAGGAGGAGAGACTGATGGGTAAGCAGCGCAGGCGAAACTATGGGGCTGTTGTGATAGCAGGGATAGCAGTGGGCGTGGGTATTTTTACTATCTTGAATCAGCCACAGGATGTCCAGGCATGCGGCAGTTCCGAAGGAGCGATTGTGGGACCGCCCAGTGTGAATGCACAGACCATCAATTCTGCATTTATAAAGCAACCGGGTACTGCTGCTGAACTTCGAGACATGAGTACGGCAAATTATATTGTGACTCAGAGTAATCAGTTTCAGATCGATGATGCCTTTGCTATGGCTGACTGGCAGCATGAGGGCAGCTATGGGACGAGCGGCGTAGCCGCGCAAGACAGAAATATAGGCAATATTACGATCTCTCTTCCTTTTAATCCCACCTCTCCCAACAGGCCAGTTATTGGACATACGCCAGCGGGAGACCCCATCTACGAGCTTCTGCCTTCTGATTACACCAATTATGTGGACAAAGAACATGCCGGGACGCCTATTGGCTTCATTTATATAAGCAGCAGCGGGCTTTTGTTTCCCTTCTACCAGACGTGGCAAGAAGGCATCTACGGCTGGTTTGCGCGGGTGAAGAGTTATGTTGATATGGGGATTACTGATTACGAGCGTTTTGCGTTCTATTATGACCTGGGTATTTTCTCCCCGACTCCGGCACAGTTGCAGAACCCACCGACAGAGATTGCGAACTATGTAGCCGCTTTGGAAAATGGGGTTGCTGCCCTGCGCGCAGCGAATGGGGGCAATGGTTCAGGTGGTTCGAACACTGGCATCCAGATACCAGGGGGAGCCTGGGCGACGCCAGCAGCGCGGCGGGACGCGCAAAAGCTGGGACTCTTTAACTGCGGCGATACCCACACGCTGGTTGGAGCGGCGATGACGCTGGCGCTGCATCTCACGTTTAACTCGTGTTCGGGTGGGGAGTGGTGCGGTCTCTTTAATCGGTGGGATGGCACGATCCCTGACCCACCAGCGGAGATAGACAGAGGAACCGGCGTGGTGCAGTGCGTCTCATTCGTGAAGAGCGTCTACCGCATGGCTACAGGCAAAGATGTGCCCTTTGCGCATAATGCTGTGGACTGGTGGAGTGATTATAAGAATGTGCCTGGATTTAAGGAGTATCCAGTTGCCAATGGTCCGCCGCAGCCGGGCGATTTTATCGTGTATGAGAACGTGGATAGTAATGGGAACCCGACTGGGGGTGCTGGTCACATCGCGGTGGTCGTTGGGGTTCAGCTTCCGCAGGCCGGGCAGGATGGGTTCATCATTATTGCCCAAGGAAACGCTACGAATGTTCTTGCCGAGCAATCCCTCAGCCAGCGTGGCACCATCTGGTATCTGGGGAGGTATGACCCGTTGGAAGTTGCGCTGGGATACATCCGGGTCACTTCTCAGTAAGGGAAGGAGGAGGCAATGTCTTTTGATGGGCAATCTGGGAGGCGGCTTCCAGACCAGCAATCCCAGGGACAATGCAGCGATGCCAGGCCCGCTGCTGGCGCTCCTCTGGCAGCGCCTTTTCTGCCTGATAGCAGCCCGGTTCTATCGCCGCAGTCATTCCCGGCCCAGGCTGGTCAGAGGGCAGGACTCTTGCGCGCTTCCCAGGCAAGCGATGCTCCCGCCAGCGGCGGGGCAACAGGGCAGGTGCCCGCAGGAAGTCCCGCTGCGCCTGTGATGGACCAGACACCGAAAAGCTGGCGTTTGGGTCTGGGCAGGGGAGGCGGCTTTGGGGGGCGCCTGGCCGAGAGGCGCGCGGCAAGCCCGGCGATAAGACCACCGCTGTCGCTCAGCGGGCGAACGCGCTTTGTACTTCGGCTGGTGCTGGTGCTGGTGTTTTTGGTGGCCGTCTGGTTGTTTTTTGTGCGGGCTGGTGGTGGACCATCCACACTTCGTCCAGGCGCGACGGCTCCATCGAATGGGCAGCCGACCATTGCTTCAGGCGCAACCGCCTCATCCAATGGGCAGCCCACTCCAGGGACTACGCACACGCCGGTCCCAACTGCACCAGCTACTGTGGCCCCAACTGCAACACCAGACAAGACGAGGCCGTCCTCGGCTGAGCAGGTGACAGCCGCGTGTCTGAGCGCTTATTTTACGTGGAATGGAGGCGAGAGTGACCAGAGCTATATTATGGGATGGTCGGAGTATGTCGCACCCAGGGCTGTGGCTACGCTCGACACGACCTCCCCGCGGCTGTGGTTAGACAACGGGGATGACAGCGATGCTCAAAGTCCAGTGCCAGCTATCCCCGCCGGGTCGGCTCAGATTCAGGGACACATCGCCCAGGTTCAGGCGGCCTGGACTATTCAGGTCGTTCCGCCATCTTCAGAACAGATCACCTGGCAGGCGCGGCAGATTCAGGCAATGGTCTGGCTCATCCAATCAGGCAATACCTGGCTGATAACAGACCTTACCTGGCAGAGCAGCGGCACGTAGAGAGGAGCTTTGCGATGTCTTTTGATCCTCTGAACCATCCGCAGGAGCGGCGCGCTGGGCTTTTAGGCCAGCGCTTCGAGCGGGCATCCGATGATACGCCCTGGCATGAGCCGGATATACGAGTGGTGGATGCGGCCCCAGGGAGCGGCGCAAGAGCAGAAGAACCGGCAGCAGTGCAGCCTATCTGGGATGCCGATCCGACAGGTAGAGACTGGTCGCCCGGTATCGGGCTGGTAAGGACTGCACCGGACGAACACGCCCAGGTCCTCTGGAGCATTAGCCAGCCATCTGCGCGGCAAGCAGAGCCGGGCATATTGGGGCAACACCTGGCTGCGGCCCTCTATCCCCTTCAGCCAGCGCTGTCTCCCTGGAAGCAGCTCTTGCAGAGAACGGTGAGCCAGAAACGATCACCGGAAGTGTTGGCGTTAGAGATTGCCGGAACCCAGCAGCAGATACGTTTCTTGCTCCGGGGATCGCAGGCTCTCGCCACGCGCGTCTTCGACCATTTGCTGCTGAGCTATGGAGAGGTGCAGCGCGAGGTAGTAGACACGGCAACCAGCCCGGAGCTTGATCCCTTGACTGTCCAGTCAGGTGAGGCCATCAGCTTTGCTGAACTGTATCTGGAACACCCGTCTATTATCCCACTCAAGACCACTGGGATGGCGCAAGGAATCGACCCGGTGTCTGGAGTCCACTATGCTTGCAGCAGGGCAATCACTGAATCTCCGGTGCCGTTACGGGTGGTCAGCCAGCTTTTGATTACGCAGGCTCCAGCAGGCTGGAGCAAAAGCTATCAAGCGATTTTGCAGCGGGCACGCGCTCGACGAACCCCGCAGCCTGGCGCAAAATCGGGCAGCGAAACTCAGGAACTGGTTCTGGCGCTGCTTCTGTTGAGTGCTATGGTTGCTCTTTTCCTGGTGACACATGGCCTGCTGTTTTTGTTCTGGGGAGTGCTGCTCCCATTTTTGGTGGTAGGGGGGAGTTTTGCGCTGGCAAGGATGGGGCGGCGCCTGCTGCTAGGTTTGCGGATGCTGCGCCACGAGTCTGAGGTTGCCACGAAACTTGCCCAGCCTCTCGCGCAAACCTGCCTTCGGCTCCTGGTGTTGGGGCCGGCTGATGCTCCGGGGGTACGGGAGGCAGCGCTTGATCGGCTGATTGCGGCGTATGGAGCATATAGGGGTGGGAATGGCTGGAAGGTGGGGAAACGCTATCAGCTTGGAGGGGCCATTCTGGCCCATCCAGGTCTCGCTTCCTCTGGAGTGAGCGCTGGCGTTCCTGGGGAAGCGCTTCAAGGTTCCGGCAGCAGGTACCAATCCATACGTAACTTGCGGCTGGCGTTTCAACCGTCCTCTTTCGGGCAGCGCCTGCTGCACTGGCTGGCAGGAGATCAGGTGCGCCCGATACTGAGCATGCAAGAGATAACGGCGCTCTGGCATCTCCTGGCTCCATCACAATCTATCCCTTCTACACAGGATAGAGGGCCTATGTAACTTACTTTCCTGGCTATCATCCGTCTCTTGTTATATAAGAAGCAGGTGGGAGGGAGGGCAGGCTGTTGCCTTCCCATGAACAAGCAGGTATACTGACTTACGCATGGCTTATCGCTTGTTCTTGATTATGAAGAAAGGAGCAGCGCTGCCAATCTGATTGAAGACCCAGATCAGCGCTCCAAAAAGTATATGATTGCATCTGCCTCTGGGCGCGGGGCAAGGGGGCGAAGGCTCCGATGGGTGATTGTTATTTGCCTTGTCCTGCTCATAGTTTTTCTTGTTGCTTTTTCACTTGCTCAGATTCATCCGCTGCAAACCTATCTTGTTGCAGCCCGCTCATTACCTGCTGGCACCATTCTGACCAATGATGATTTACAGAGCCGCGACCTTGATCCTGGGAGCGTTCCTCCATCAGCGGTGCTGGCCCAGGACAGCAGCACTGTCGTGGGGCAAGAAGTGGTGATTCCATTTGCCGCCGGAGACATTATTACCAGCAGCCATCTTGGGAGTGCCTCTGGGGATATAGCGGCTGGTGTCCCTAAAGATATGCGTGTCTTTAAGCTGCCCACGACGAATATCGTGCTGCCCGACGGCCTGCAACCGGGAGACAAAATCGATATGATTCTGACATCCCACGATGCTTCGGGAACAGTGGTGACAGAATATCTCATCCAGGGTCTGGTCATTCGGGCGATAGCAGCAGATAACAGCAGTATCACGTTCGTGGTGCCACCCGCAGTAGCAGAATTGATTGTTCACGCTCAACAAGCGGGGCAGATAGTTATTCTGGCTGCTCCGACTGATGAGCAATTTGCTGTGCTTCCACCTGTGACAAGCAATCAGCCATGTCAAATCTATTTAGGGCCAGATGGTGAGCCTACCAGCGTCCCATCATTGAATGCGACGCCTTGCCCCCCCATACCAGGAGGCAATTTGCCAAGCCCTACCGCTTCGCCGTCTGCACAGCCCAGCCCTGGCGCCAGCTCAACTCCTTGACCGTGAGACTGATTGTTCTACTAAGGAAAAAGAAGAAAAGGGAGCTTGTATGTTCCGAAAGCGTCAATCTCACAAAACTGATGCGGCGCCTGTGCAACAGGGCAACTGGTCGGCTCCGCCCAGGACTCCAGGGGAGGGGCCTCCAGGCCCCTATCCTCCACCGTCATATGGAAGCGCGCAACCTGTCATGCCCCCGCCGGTGCCAGCGGCCATGATTGCCTTACTGCTGCTGAGCGCTGATTACCGGCGGGCGGAGGAGCTGCTGCGCGCATTAGAGCAGAATATGGGGAGGGGCCGCTATGCTGTCACCTGGGTCGAGACAATAGAGGATTTGCTGGGGGCAATGAGGCAGCGCAGATACAGCGCCTGCCTGCTTGATCTGGCAAGCCCGCAGGTGGCACGCCTGGAAGGGAATTATCAGATTCTTGGGGGTCTCCCCTATCTGGCTGTACTGACCACCCCATCACTGAGCGATGGGGACCCACTTCTTCAGCAGTTAGATGCTCGTGGATATTATGCCTATATTGGCTACCCTTTTGATGGCCCGGCAGTGGACCACGTGCTTACGGAAATCTTCCGCCAGATGGCGAGAGCGGCGCCGACACCAGCGCCTCAAGCAAGCAATCATTATAGCCAGGCTCCCGCTGTGCCGGGGGCTTTCTCACCTGCGGAACGAGATACACGAGAGAGGCTTGCCCAGGCTCCCCAGGCAATGCCGACTGGCACCAGTGCGGCTTATGAGCCTCCGCGCCCACCTCTTGCCCCGCCGCCAACGCCTGTTCCGCCAGGTCCACCGCCTGCGCCTGGCTTTACTGGGCCGCTGCCGGTTCAAATGTCTTCGCCACCCGCGTCTGCGCCGCCTGCATCACTTCCCATGCCATCTGGGGGGGCAGCGCCAGTACCACCTGGGGCAGCGCCACCCAGGCCAGCCCCAACGGTGCCCCAGGCACTTCCCGTACCAGATGAGTTAGCGCCAACGATGGCAGTACACCATCCGCCAGCGCCTCAGACACCTGTTGGAACGCCGCCAACAGGTGCGGAATTGGAGTATGCTCCGACGCTTCCCGCCACGCCTGCCCCACCGGCAGCGCCTGCGGGGGGAGCAGCGCAGAAGAGCGTGATCCCGTTCGCCATTCAACCCCAGCTTATCCGGCATCGTGGGTTGTTTGTTTGCTGGTCGCCGTTTGATGGCGCTCAGCGGACTGCTGCCGCTCTGAATCTTGCCACTGCTCTGGCGTTTGGTGGTTTTCGGACGCTGGTTGGGGAGCTGCGCCGTCCGGCTGGACCGCTCGCCAGCTATTTGCAGTTGACCCGTGATGAATTATCACGATCATTGTTTGCCGCAGCTTCTGCAAGCGAGCGTTTAATGAAACAGAAGGGGTATGTGATCGATCAGGAGCTGCTGGAAAATCATCTCCTCAATGCGATTCCCCTTGATCCACACAGCGATGAATCTCCAGAGGTTCATTTCTTTTTGAGTGGCTCGGCAGCCAGTCCTCAACTGCTGTTTAATGCCCCAGCCCTGGACCCAAATCAATCGCCCTTTGTGCCAGAACTGCTCCAGATGATCCGGCAATACTGGGATTATGCCTTTATCGTCGTAGGGTCCAGCCCGGTAGATAAGCTGCACTGGCAGGCGTTTCGAGCCTGCGACCGGCTGCTGGTATTTCTTCCACCAGATGCAGCCTATCTGAGACAGGCAGAGCAACTGCTTCCTGTCGTCTTGCGCGCCGCCAAGATCTCGCCAGCCAATGTTGATGTCATTCTTACCCAGGCGGATCGGGGATTGTTGAGCGAGCAGCTTGAGCCGGTGCTGCGCTTTATGGCGAAGCATGCTCAAGCGGAAGAACACCAGCAGATGTCTTCCCTGCGAGGGGTTCTTCCCAGGAGGCATCCGCAGATGGAGGAGAAATATCTACGTATGCTTGATCGTTATCTCCGAAAGCTTTCGGAAGATGGGACGCTGCGCGGCAGGATTGAAGAGGATGTGCGTTCGATGCTGAATGCTGCCGGTCTGGAGGATAAGCTGGCTGGAATCCTGCCCGACGCACTTCCGTTGATGCGGGGTCTGCGTCGGCAGAGTCGACTGCTCTTGCCAGCAGTCATGCAGCGTGAATTTGCTGGGAATCCTTATGTCCTTGCTATTCGAGACTTGTTGGGAGCCTGGGTGCAGCTTGCGGGGACTGCCCCGACGCCAAAGCAACAAGCGGCGCGCTAGCTCAAGAGATGGAGAATCGGTCATGTCATCAGAGGTCAGACCATCTGGACGCCAGCCTTATCGCCAGCCTGATCAGGCTGAAGCGGATGGAGTAATACAAGCGATCTTTGCAGAGGAAGCTGGAGGGGAAGCCGACGTTCCTTCAGCGTTCTTCCCTCAAGGGATTGTGCGCCGCGCCAAGCTGCAACTTTTTCCGAAAGCAGACCATCCATCTTCTGCGCCTGCTGCGGAAGATTTATCGTGGCAGCAAAACTGGGTGGTTGATAGCCAGATTATAGAAGACCCTCTGGCGTTCGGGGCAGAGGGCTATGAATCGCAGGAAACGGCCTCAGTGGCTCAGTATAGGGATTCCCTCCCAACATTTCCTGAAATGGTGCAAGCGGCCAGCATGACTCAGGAGCAACCAGCACCCTCTCCAAGCCCGGCTTTGGCAGAGCCAGAGCAGAGGGAAACGTCGCTGATCGTTAGCGAAACGAGGCCCAAGGTGACGGCCCAACTGGCGACGGTTCAAGGGCCTATCCGCGCGCCTTCTGCTGAGCAACCTTCTGAGCTTCCAGACAGCGCGTTTCGGAAGCTCAGCCAGCTTGAGGCACAATATATAGGGACGATGCGAGCCTGGCTCAAAGAAGAGAGCAATAACCCCAATAGCCCGCTCCCTCAGCTTTCCCCTGATGAGCAGGTGCAACTGGCATTGGAGGCTTTGAATATTGAACTGGCGCGCAAGTTACAACAGCGTTTGCCGAGCAGTTTTGCCTCAGTGGCTCAGGCGTATCTCTTTGGCTGGGGTCCCCTCGACCACTTGATGCGTCTTGAGGAGGTCACGGAGGTGATGGTCAACGGGGCTATTTCGATTTTTATCGAGCGCGCAGGGCGCCTGGAGCCGGTGGGTCCAGGGCTTGACGATGAAACGATCTATACGATTGCGGAACGGATGACGGGCCGCCGCCCGACTCTGGCTGAACCCATGCTGGATGACCGGCTGAAGGATGGCAGCCGGTTGAATGCAACGCACGCCAGTATCAGCCTGCTGGGAGCGACCCTTTCGATTCGGCGTTTTCCCCAGGTGGCGCTGCTCGCGGATGATCTGGTGAAAAGCGGGTCAGTCACTCCCGAACTGCTGCGTTTTTTGGAGGCGCTGGTCCGGGGACGGATGAATGTCGTCATTTCTGGGGGCACAAATACTGGCAAGACAACCCTGCTGAATATTCTGCTTGGGGCGATTCCCGTAACCGAGCGGCTGGTGATTATTGAGCAAGCGCCCGCTGAGATTCGGTGCAATCTGCCGAACCGCGCTCATCTCTTAACCCGTCCGCGAACGGCTGACGGGGCAGCCGAGATCAGCGTTGCCGCTCTGGTACGCAACGCGCTGCGCATGCGGCCAGATCGTATTGTGATTGGCGAATGTCGAGGAGGTGAGGCGCTGGCAATGCTGCAAGCTATGAATACAGGCCATGCCGGGTCTCTCACAACGCTGCATGCCAATAACCCCTTTGACGCGCTCTCTCGTCTGGAAACGATGGTCTTGATGGCTGAAAGCGGCCTTCCTCACGAGGCTATCCGGGCGCAAATTGCGCGTGCGATCCAGATCATTGTTCAGACACGCCGCGATCCAAGCGGGCGACGCTATGTAAGCGAGGTGGTTCAAGTAACGCCAAGTACCGACTCTGCCTCGGGCTATGCTATCTCTACGCTTTTTGAAACGCGCACAGAACACCATATGATGATCTGCCGGCGAACCCGGGCGGCGCTGGATCAAAACATTACAGCGCAGTTGGTTTCTTATGGAGTACGCATGGATGAGATACAGCCTGTGGCAGCTTCAGGCTTGAGCATTGAAGCGGAAAGGCGTTAGAAGCAGAGGAGAGTTTTCTATGAGAGACGCTTGGACCGTTTTTGCTCTGGTGGCCCCTTCACTCAACGATTGGGTGATTGGTCTGGCTGTGGGAGGGCTGCTGCTGCTGATACTGCTGACTCTTTGGGGGTCGCCAGTCTTCCCAGAAGCTTCGTCCGCCCTCAAGAACACGCGGCAGGGGCCACGCCAGCAGGCAAACCGCTGGTTTTTCCAGTTCCCGCTGATCGGGCAAAAACGCTTTCTCTATTGGGAAGAGCAGCTACGGCTGGCAGGCGCCCCTATTTATACAGGAGAACTCTATGGGATTGCTTTTGTCCTGGCAATTGCAGCCATAGCGCTCCTGTATGCCTTGCTTGGCTATGGCTTGCTGGCAATCTTCCTGGGGATCGTTGCAGCTATTGCGCCGTTCCTGTTTATTCGCTGGCGCGCGCAGCACAGCCGTCGTCGGCTCACGCTCCAGATCGAGGCCATGTGTCTTGATCTGGCAGGCGCAGCAGAGGCAGGAGCGAGCAAAATGCAATTACTGGAGCAGGCCGCCGAGGCAGAAGCCCCTTTAGGTCCGTTCTTTGTGGAGGTCATGGCCGAGCGCGACCAGGGGATAAGCACGATTGATGCGCTCGAAAATCTGAGGCAGCGGGCACGGCATCCACAGATGGAAGGGTTGATCCAGTCCCTTCAGATTCACTTTGAGCGCGGGGCACCAGTTGCGCCACTCTTGCGGGAAGCGGCAGAGGATATTCGCATTGAAGACGAATTGATTATCGAGATTCAGACACGCCTGGAGCAGCCGCGAGTCCAATTCTGGTTTGTCTGTTTGCTTTCTATTCCGGTGCTGCTTTATATGCGCTGGCAAGACCCGGCGGCAGTGGATGGGCTGCTAGGAAATCCGATTGGTCAAATCTATTATCTGTTCTTGTGGGGGGCAGCGCTGTTCCTCTACTTGCTTGTGAGAAGAGTGACACGGATTGAGAGCTTGTAAAGGAGGGTGGCACCTTGCTCGGACATGCGTTTACGCTGGCTAGCCTGCCTGTTATTACGCCGCTGGATATGCTGGTGGCTTTTCTGGCAGGCGTGCTGGCACTGTGCCTGCTGACCTGGCCGCGCGCGCGCCCGCGTATTGGCCGCGCACACCTGGGACCGCATCGCGCAAGCAACGCGGTCACATTACAAGACCCTTTTCTGCTGCGCCTGGCAACTTTCATCTTTCGCCCCTGGCTGGTTCAGCTTGGGCATTGGTATCGCCCGCCACAGCGGTCACGCCAGCAGCAGCAACTGCTGTGGGCCGGACTGGAACATGTCTCGCTGGGCGCCTGGGTCGGGCTGCATCTGATTACTGCCGGAATTGGTGTCCTGGCAATGGCGATGCTGCTGTTACTCTTGGGCACCGGATGGCCGATTGCCTTGATTTTCATCTTGCTTGCTGGAGGGGTCTACGCCTTCTTACCTGAATGGTGGCTGCGCGAACGGATTCAGCGGCGGGATCGTGTGATGGAGAGCCAGCTTGTAGGCTGGCTGCGAGCGATTGCCAGCCAGCTTCGGGGCAGCACGCCCTTGCTTGATGCGATTCGGCTGGCAACAGAAGTGCTTCAGCGAGGCGAACAGCAGACGAGGCTGCCTGCTGGCTTAACGGATCTCTATATTGAGGCGACGATGATGAGTCAGCGGATGGATCAAGGGCAGCTTGCCACAGATGCGCTGGCAGAGGTGGCTGAACGCTGCCACCAGGGCGAAGTGCGTTCCGCTCTACTAGGCATGCGGCGTGCCCTTCTGCTGGGCAGTACGCTTGCAGATACCCTGAATCATCAGGCCAGAACAGCACAGCAGCGTATTCGCGCTCGCCGTCTGCGCTCGCTCTCACGGCGTTTGACGTTTGTGACCGGACTCACCGTTGTTGCGGCTTTTCTCCTCTACGCTGGCTCAATTGGGGGGGTTCTGGTGGTAGGCATTTTCAAAGGGTTTAGCGCCCTACATTAACATGGGCAACTGCTGGAGTGAGAGATGAGCAAGCGATTCAAGAAAACCTGGAGAGCCTTTCCCACTTCTGCGCTCCTGTTCCTGATAGGAGTACCAGGCTTTCTCATTGCCTGTGGAAATCATCCGGCCATGAACTTGCCGCCCGCGCCAACGGCGACGAGGACGGGGCAGACGCCCATAGCCGTTGTGCCAACCGCTACGCCGGATAAAACACGTATCCCCTACCCCTGGCCGATGCAATCGCGCCAGAATCCCTATTCAGGGCAAACAGAGTGGGTTCCAGCCGATCCCAGGGTCTACCAGGAGCTGGAGAAGGATTTTCTGAGCTACTGGGTTTGGAGTGGGCAGGCAGGGCCGACAACCTTTCCGTTCTCCCCTGATCCCAGCCAGATTCCAGTGCTGGCAACGCCAGATTTCAGTGGGCAGCTTCAGATGTATCTTCAGCAGATTCAATCGAGCGGGCAGGTGATCGCGTATCCAGGCGCTCAGATGCCTGGAGAGCAGCAAATCCAGACCTGCACGCAGGATGGCTTACAGTGTGAGAGCTACTATGGATTTGGCCCCGTCACAAAAACCATTTATAACGCCCAGACGGGGCAGGTCATCTCTAAGACCGGGCATATCGAAATTATCATTGATGTTATTCAATCTTATGACAAGGAGATGCAGCGATGGCAACTCAGCGACCTGCGCTTACAAGAACTCAACGGCTAACCCAACGCTGGTCTCGTTCCCGGGGCATGGCTCAGATTCGTTGCTCAGCGGGAAAAATCGTGTTCTTTTTCGTCCTGCTCGGTGTGCTGCTGACGCAGATGGGCCAGGCGGCTCCGCCAGCGCATGCCGCCCCGGCTGGATCACCGGGCTGCCCCACCTGGTACAGCGATGGCGCGGCCCAGTGCAAGGGCAAGGTCACACAGTCAGGCCCGCCTTCGCTGCAACCGCCCTCCAGCTCTGGCTCTGGCCTGGATTACTGGTACGTCTGCATATCGTTCCAGCAGTTCCTGGCATGGTTCTATAATCCTAATCCCGGAGGCTGGCAGGAGGAATGGGATTACCCCTGGTATGATTGGAGCGGGAACTGGTTTGCCGTGATGATTGCTTACCCTAATACTGTAGTCAAGGGTCTCGTCTGGCCTGATGTTTCATCGTCATTTGCCAATATGACTCAGCCGGTTCCCGTGCCACCCAATTATCCGACAGATACCTGGGTAGACGAGGTTCCCCAGGGAGGGTGGCCGCCATGCCCACCACCACAACCACCATGCACTACCTGTTTCCCAACCCCCACGCTCAATAATCTCTACTTTAACTTCTGGTCCTATGCCCCGGTGGCTGTCGTCTCCGGCAAATCGCAGTGTCCTGATGGCACTTTTGGCGAGTGCCCGCCCTCAGTGGGGCATCCCGTGCAGTTGTGGGTCGATACCTTTACTTCCAACGCAGGCCCTACCTATGCGTGTGAGGATTTGGGGAATGTGGGTGTCTATGGCGTCCTCTACCCGGACCTGGTCCTGTGTTTGCGTTGGACTGAGCAAGCGGGATCGCTCTCGTGGAACTTTGATGATGAGTCGGTGAACCCCAACACGGGCCAGGGCACGCCGACCCCTCTCCAGACGGGAGGACAGGATGCCGCCCACCCGGTCACTCATACCTTCCAATATAGCTCGGCCTATGATCCCTTGCGCGGGTGTGTGCGCCCCTGTTCGGGAGACCTGACCGGCCCCAATGGCAGCCCGGCTTTCCAGGTCAGCGTGAGCAGCGAGTGGTGGCTCCAGGAGGGGATCGGTGTGGATGGGTTTGGGTCGGTCAGGTGGACCACGATCAATTTGCAGGATTTTGGGTCATCCACCCCCTTCTTCACGACGACCACCACTGTGCCGGTGCCTGTCTTTAGCTATGGATCGGTGACTACGCCATGAAACAGCAGAGAAAGACCTCTTTTGCGCGGCATGGAAGCCGCCAGCGCTGCCTGGGGGCACGGCGTACAACCTGGCGCCGGGTTGTCTCCCCTCTGCCGGAGGGGAGGTCGGCGCTACGCCCCGCCCCGCGGCAGAAGATTTTGTCAGGTGTTCTTGCTGGCAGACGCGCCTGGCTCCACAGAGGCAGCCCAGGCCAGAGCCTGGTGGAATTTGCGCTGGTCTTGCCTGTCTTAATGCTGATCTTGATTCTGCTCATTACTATCCCCGGCTTCGGCGCCTGGGATCAGCTTGTCGCTTCCAATATAGCGGATCAGGCAGCCCAGGATGGGGCAAACGCTACCGCGAATGCCACCTATGCCAATGAGCAAACAGTTGCCTGTAGGGTTGCAGTTCCTGAAGCCACTCAGCAAATGCGGCAGTCAGCATTGGCGCTTCAATCGCTCAGCGTTACCTGCCGGGCCGATGATGCTTCCGGCAATCCCAACAACCCTGCCGACTATGGAGTGGAAGGATTCCGCCGGATTGTTGTTACGATCAGTTACTCGATGAGGCTCTTTTTGCCGGGCGCCGTCACTCTTTCTGAGACGGTGACTGGCTGGGCGCGCATAGAAAGGGCAACCGGGCCATGAACAGCAGCGCCAGCGTTAGCGGTATGCAAGCAGGCGCAAGGGATACCAAACGAGCTTCGAGAAAGCGCCTGCCCTCACAAGCACACTGCCAACGACAGCGGGGGCAATCCCTGATCGAAGCGGCCTTTGTACTGACGACGCTCGTGGTCCTGCTGTTCATTGGCTTCCATCTGGTTCCGGTGTTCCTTCACCTGGAGGCAGTCGTTGATGCTGCCAGGCAGGGGGCCAGAGCAGCCGCAGAGCAACAGAGTCTGGATCAAGGCTGCGCCGCAGGAATCACCTATAGCAAACAAAAGTTAGCGGATGCCGGTATTCTCCAGGGTGCGCGTATCACCATTACGGTCTCCCCGCCGAATGCCAATCCGCTCTACCAGCGCGGCAATACGATTACTGTCTCCGTTCAGGCCAATATTCCCTTGATCTGGGGAAGCTCCACCCGGTTTCAATCAAGCGCATCGGAAGAAATTCAACCAGGCCGCAGTCACTGGCCTGTCCCGCCTGGCGTCCCTATATCGAATCTCTGCACATTTACTGGCTGAAGCAGCGCAAGAGAGAGAATGATCGTATGTTATCAAGCAAAGACCGCCGCCGGGAGCGTGGGAACGCCCTGCTCCTTGGCGTTTTAATGCTCACGCTGGCGCTGGGCCTCTTCGCGCTCATTACAGACGGAGGGCTGCTGTACGCCAGCAAATCTCGCATGGAGACCTATGCACAAGAGATCGCACGCGCGGGCGCGACGGCGGTAAACCTGAATGGCGTTACCGGGAGCGGGACCGCTCAATTAGATTGGGCAGTCGCACAACAACGCGCAACCCAGTATTTCCAGGCGTTAAATCTTGGCACCAGCTACTCGCTCTTCATCGAGCCACAGGATCCGCGGCGTCCAAATGTTTTCACGGTCCAGCTTAGCCACGACCAGCAGGTTTACTTGATCGGAGCCTTTGTTCCTATTCATGCCGTCACGATTGTTGTGCAGGCAAGCGCTGTACCCCAGGTTGGCTTCTGAGAGCCATTGGGGATGTTGCCCGCTCACTTAGAGGGAAGAGGTGAGAACGACCTATGCGGAGACGCAACGGGTCTGGCTTGCTTGTATTTGTCTTGACAGTGGCACTCACGGTGGGTGGCTTGTATCTGTTCAAGAACATCAACCAGCAGCAGCAAGAATATCCCGGAATAAGCCCTCCTCCACAGGGAGGGCCAACGCTCCCCCCTGGACTGAATACAACTGACATCAATCACTACATCAACAAATATGGTTTTGATCCTCCCCAGTCGGTGCAGCCGTTGTCGTCCGATGAAATGCAGCGGCTGAAATTGATGCTGCCTTACGCGCTTGCAGCGACAGCACGCTATGATGCGCGCTATCAGAAACAGGTCGAGCCAGAGATGCTGCTCTGGTGGACGCACGAAGAAGGGATCGGCGCGCGCATCAACTATAGTAACTGTGCCAACGAGGCACCAGCGTCGGGGAGCTACTTCGTCTCAATCACCAACTGTGACTCCCCCTATTTCTGGCAGTTAGGCTATGGCAATCAGTTTGGCAATATCTGGATACTTAAAGATGCCTTTACTGATATGCACGGCGACCCCAACGATGCTGGGCTGGTGCAGCAGGTTGGTCAGGCGATCCTGAACTACGATTCCTCGCAGCATACGACGCCAGCCTGTGGTGGGTATAGCTGCACCTTCCCAACCATGACCATCGATCAGATCATGGCCGATGTTCACTATACCAGTTCAGACGACAAGGAGACGATTTCCAACTGGTGGGCCTCAGTTCTCTCGCGTGACCCCGGTATCAACTCGTATATGGATGCGCAGGGTCTCTCGAGCTTCAGCCACGCGCAGACCAAGGGCTGGATCGGCTGCTACTATCAGGAGCCGTGCTGGCAACACATATCCGATTCCCTGTGGCAAATCCTGGAGAACTGGCAGGCGCTCGGTGGCTAGAGTGCCAGTCAAGCAGTCGCAAGCGCTGATCGCCTGGCGAGGTTCACTGGCGGCGAGAGGCTGCGCTGGTCCAGCCCTCGCCTTCGTGGGCCAGCACGAATACCCGGTTGCTTGATCGATGCTCTAGAAGATGAAAGCATGCGCTCAGTGGAAGAGGTGAGAACGATCTATGCGGAGACGGGGTGGATCTCCTTTCCTTGTATTCGTCGTGACGGTTGCGCTCACGGTGGGTGGCTTGTATCTGTTCAAGAACATCAACCAGCAGCAGCAAAAGTCTGGCAATATCCTCCCCCGGCCCTTGCCAACCCTTCCGCCTGGCACTCCCCCTCCAACAACACAATCTCTTTATGAATTCACCACGAATACCCAGGTCATGCACAGCGAGGGCTGCTATGAAGACCAGCTTGTACCATATGGATTGATTATTCTGGACTGGGGGGCGCCTCGATATTTTGGCGGGGGGCTGTATGGCGCTGGTACCTGGGCACCTGACAAGAGCAGTGGCTTTGCCGACGACGATACGATTGCAAGAGCCGTTGAGGCTTTCATTCAGGGTGTCTGGGATTGTCGCCTGCCCACCACTGATCTTGCCATTGGCATTGGTGTAAGCAATAATGGTCCCTGCTGGGCCTGTCCTGATCCCGATAATCCCAATGAAACACAATCCGGCTGGTATCATGCCGGGGAGGGATGGGGCCAGATGGTCAATCAAGTGGAGCAGTTTATCACCAGCAAAGGCATGCAGGGCCAGATTGTGGCGGATGGGGCCGATGATATGGAAGTGGAATGGGCTACCTTTGCAGAGACCAAGGCATTTGTGGACGGTTACAACAGTGTAACCAGGCAATTGCTGTTTGATTTTGGGGATGACTCAGGCGGAACAAACCCCTGGCCCTGGACTGCCTATCAGGTCTGGTACGTTGCCTATGGAGCCGCCGATGACCTTCCGCTGCCAGAGATCTATGGGTATGATAGTGGGAGTGTTGGGCAAGCTACGGGCTGGGAACAGGTGAGCCAATGGGCCTGCCAAAATGAAAAAGGCCCCATGCGGATTATTGGCACAATGGATGAGGCGCCTGAAGCCCCCAGCCTCCCTCTGGGGGTTTCATGGAAAGTCATGTACCAGGACATTACTTCTGCTTCATGTACATCTCCGATGGCTTCCTCGCTTATCTTCAGTACCAACATTAATTTTATCTGGGAGCTTTGTTCTGACTATCATCACTGCCCCTGGATGGGCACATGAGGAACGGCTAGCCGATAGGGTACTCAAACGCATGGTAGGCGCGCGGACGGTAAAGCCATCGGGGAGCAATGCGGCCATGTCATCTCCTCAGTTCTTTCTGGTAGCGATCATCTTGCCGGGCGACACGCATGCCAGCGCGCTCGTAGAGGCGGGTGGCACCGGTAGGATTCTGGGAATCCACGCTTAACCCGACCTGGCGCGTGCCACGCCGATAGAACTCGCCAAAGGCGTGGCGGAGCAGCGCCATGCCTAGCCCTTGCTTGCGCCAGGGAGCGCGAACCGCCAGAATATTGACCCAGCCCATCTCATGGAGATAGCCACCCAATGCGACGCCAGCTACCTCGATGCCAGCGCTCGCCAGAAACCAGAGATCGGGCTGGAATTTCTTTGGCTGGAGACGCACGATGGCCCATTCCTCGAAGGTCATGGGATCAGCAAATGCTTCTTTTGTGACTTCATAGATGCGGCGCTCATCTTGCCCAGGCAGGCAGGAGCGCACGGTGATGCCGCTGGGCCAGACTGGCGGCGGTGGCGCCTCGTCAAGCTGAATGAGCATCTGCCAGTTATGATACAGATGGGTGTAGTCGTGCTGCTCCAGCAACTGCCTGGCCGCTGTATTCGCGCTGCTGATTTTGTATAACAGCGTGGCGGGCAGATCAGCCGGAAGGGACCGCGCAAGCTGCTGCGCGCGTGTTTCGCTCAATTGAAGCAAGACGGTTTCAATGCCCTGGCCGCGCTGTTCGGGATGGATATAGCTCTCTGCCCGAAAGCGCCCAGCGCCTCTGGCCCAGATGCTCGCGTACCCGGCCAGGTGTCCATCGGGGGCAATGATTACCCAGGCATCGGTTTCCCGTTGAAAGCCAGGCAGTTCCCAATCGCCGCGCTGGTAGGTTTCGGCAAAGGCGGCAGTACCATCTTCCGCAATGGCGCAAGTGGTGATAAGTTGATTGATGAGGTCAATATCGTCCATCGTGGGAGGACGGACGGTAAAGCCATCGGGCAGCGCGCTCGCCATATGGCACATTCCTCTCTATCACGGCCACCAGATGGCGCCTTCGTCGCGCAGGCGCGTCAGTTCCTCATCGGTATAGCCAGCGTGCAGCAAAATCTCGCGGGTTTGCTCGCCAAGCGCGGGCGGCGCGTGGCGCACCTCGAAGGGCACGCCCTCGATGCGCGGCGCGAACGCCAGCGTGCCAAATTCGCCGCTGGCGCCGTAGTCGGCGCGGCGCACCGTTCCCAGCGCCTCGACCTGCGGATCGCGCAGCGCCTCAGAGAGCGAATTGACTGGCCCAAAGCAGGTTTCGACCTCTGCAAACTCTGCGACCCATTCATCGCGCGTCTTGGTCAGGAAGAGCGCGCGCAGGGCGTCTCTGGCTGCTTCGCGCTCTTCGGCATCGGCGGGCAGGTGCAGACCAACCAGATCGGGCCGTCCAACGCGCTCGCAGAACGCTGCCCAGAACTTGGGTTCCAGCGCGCCCAGGGTGATGGCCTGGCCGTCTTTAGTCTGGTAGATATGATAGGCGGGCAGTCCACCCTGCAAATGGCCCGCGCCCGGCGCTGGCTCCTCGCCGGTATTGAGCGTCGTGGCCGCCAGCAGCGGCATCAGTGTCAGGGCGTTTTCCATCATGGAGACATCCACAAAGCGCCCCTTGTCGGAGTTGGCGCGGCCCGCCAGCGCGGCCAGAATGCCGATTACCGCCGGGAGAGCGCCGCCCGCGATGTCGGCCAACTGGGTGGGCGGCATCATCGGCGGGACATCGCTGCCTGGACGGTTGTGATAGAGCAGTCCGGCATAGCCCAGATAGTTGAGGTCATGCCCGGCGCGCAGGTGATACGGCCCGTGCTGGCCGTAGCCGGTGATGGCGCAGTAGACAAGGCGATCATTGAGTTTGCGCAGGTGGGTGTAGCCAAGCTCCAGGCGCTCCATGACGCCGGGCCGGAAGCTCTCCAGCACGACATCGGCGCGCTCAGCCAGCCGCCGGAAGACGGCGCGCCCGCGCTCGTTCTTGAGGTTCAGCGCCAGGCTGCGCTTGTTGCGATTGATCGCCAGATAGCCAAGGCCCATGCCGTTGAAAAGCGGGGGCATCAGGCGACTGTAATCCCCCATCCCTGGCTCCTCGATTTTGATAACATCGGCGCCCAGGTCGCCAAGCATCTGGGATGCCAGGCCGCCCGGCAGCAGGCGGGTAAGATCGAGGACGCGAATGCCTGACAGCGGCAGCAGGCGCATAGGTCCGGTGTTCATAAAAAGCGCTCCTTCTGGTTTAGAGATGTTGCCAGGTGAAGGCATTGTACTCTTTGAGCCAGGGCTGATCGATGATCTCAAAAGTGTGTTCGTCTTTGTTTTTCCAGCGCAGCAGCCCCATTGCCCCGGACTCGATGACTTTCCCGCGATCTGTGCGATCCCATTCCAGGTCAGCGAGCTTGCACGCGATTGTTTTCCCGTTGCTATCAATGGTCTGCCGACAGGGGCCGCCGTAATGGCCGAAGAAATGGTAGGCGGGCTGATAGCGGTCCAGGATCATCCTGATCTCTTCGATGCCAGACTCCGGGAAGATGTCGCCTCTTGCTGAATCGTGGGTAAGCAGCACATCTGGCGACACGTCCTCAAGCTGATAGAGCCGCTCCAACTCGTAGGGCTGGATGTAGATGGGCCTGGCCTGTTTGACGCGAACCGACGGGCCGATACGCCCGATGCCCAGCAGGGTGATTGTTTCTTCGCCCCGGCTGAAGGTATAAGGGATGCCGCTTTTCAGGCAATACAGCCGTTGATGCGTATCAACGGGGAAGATCGGCGCTCTGGCGCGTCGTTCGAGGGCATCCAGCCAGAGATGATCTTCGTGGTTGCCTCTGACAAAGATCATATCACACGTTGTCTGGCTGAGGAGAGATGCTATCTCAGGCCGCTCGTGCAGAAAGTCGTGAAGAAACCCAAGTTCGGTAGGGTCTTTCTGCGCAAATCTGATGGTGGCTTTGTCCAGCCGCGCCATATCCGGGAAGACACCCAGATCACCAGCCTGAAGGATCAGGTCGAGCTTCTGGCCGGTCTCTTTTTCCCAACGGGTGCAGAGCTTGAAGCAGAGCGCGATACGGCCATGTATATCTGCAAAGACGGCAATGTTCACGTTTTTTCTTTCTTGCTGGAATCTGTCGCGCAAGCCTAAGCGTACCGCGAAGCTGGCCCTGTGTCAATCAGCCCGATTGACGATGCTGCTACAATAGTGATTGCCCCTTCTCTAAAAAGGGGTGCGTGAGAGAAGGCCATTTTTCTGAGGATGCAATGGGGGTTCAATGGTGAATCCTTGATATATGGGACATTGAGGTGCTGAATGCCAATTGCGCTGATTGTACACGGCGGGGCGGGCAATATTCCTGCCAGCCGCTATGATGTGTGCCGGGTGGGATGTCGGGATGCTGTGCTGGCCGGGTGGGAGATTCTCAAGAACGGCGGCACGGCGTTGGAGGCGGCGCTGTGCGCGGTGCAGGCGCTGGAAGATAACCCCAATTTTAACGCGGCCACTGGCGCTACGCTGAATGCCGATGGCGTGGTGGAACTTGACGCGGGACTGATGGACGGAACAACGCTGGATGTGGGGGCGGTTGCCAGCGTGACGCGGATCAAGAATCCGATCTTGCTGGCCCATCTGGTATTGAAGAGTCCGCATGTCTTATTGGCAGGCACGGGGGCAGAGCAGTTTGCGCAAGAGCGAGGGATGACACTCTGTAGCCAGGAAGAGTTAGTGACGCCCGCGCAGCGCGAGCGCTGGCGGCTGGGCTATCGCCCTGTCGATGGAGTTGGCGTTTCAGAGGAGGCGGGCGAGGAGCGACATGGCACGGTAGGCGCTGTAGCCATTGACGGCGAGGGACATCTGGCGGCAGCCACTTCGACCGGGGGCATGGCAAATAAACACCCTGGCCGCGTGGGCGATTCGCCGCTGGTGGGCTGCGGTTTCTATGCGGAAGATGGCCTGGGCGCGGTTTCTTCTACGGGGCATGGCGAATATTTTATGCGCCTGCTGCTGGCGCGGCGGGCGTGCGAGTTTCTGGCGCATGGGATGTCGGCGCAGGCGGCTGCCGGGGCGGCGATTCGTTTGATGGCCGAGCGCCTGGGTGGGACTGGCGGGTTAATTTTGATTGATCGGCAAGGGCATGTGGGCTTTGCCCACAATACACCGAATCTCGTCTATGGGTATCTGATGACCGGGATGGATACGCCCCAGGTGGGGGTTGAATAGCAGGCCACGCCAGGCGGGGCGTGATACCCCGGTTGGGTTTACCCGTTTATAACGGTGTAAAGCCCCTGGGGCAGAGGGCGCCCGGCTGTTACAGGCAGGGCCACGTTATTCCTAGCATCACTGAGGTAGCAGGGACGGATGAGTACAGCGAGCAAAGCGGCGCGCCGAAGCCGGCCAGCGCCTGAACCTCCCGCGTTACAGAGTTTGCCGATGCTGCATGCCGGTCAAGAGGTGCTGCGCTGGCTTGACCACTACTGGCACAAGTTAGGGCTGCCTGTTGAAGAGCGCGCCCGCCTGGCGATCACGCAGGATCGCCGCGAGTTCGCGCTGTGGGCCGGGCGTCGTTTGAATACGCTGGCGCTGGGCTGTTATTGTTATCTTCCCTCTCCGCCGTTGACGCGCCGCCAGCGCCGACACTTGCAGCTTTCGCAGGCGATTGGCGCGCAAACGGAAGAAGCGGCGGCGATATTGACCCAATTGCCGCTGCCGAGCTTTACGGTGCCGCCCGCCGCACCCGCGCAGCCCATCAGCGCCCCGGCGCTCCACCGGCATCTGATTTTTATCGAGCCGGACCTTTTGCCGCAGAGTGTGGAGGTGACAGTGGCACATGAACTGATTCATCTGGCCGACCGGGTGCGCGGTCAGCCCCGGCGCCACCGCTGTCACGGCCACGACTCGATCTCAGTGGACGAGGCAGCGGTCACCGGCTATCCGCCGGAGGAACTGCGCGCCTTGCTGCGCGAAGAAACGGTACGGCGGGAGAAGGCTGCGCGAGCGGTGCGCCCGATTCGCTATATCTATGCCTGCCCGCACTGTGGCAAGGAATATCAGCGAGTGCGGCGTTATCCGCGCCCCGTTTCGTGCGGCACATGCGATCACGCCTATAATCCGGCCTATGCGCTGGTTCTCAAAGAGACGCTGAACAGCGGGAACACATAGATGAGCGCCGGTGTATCAACCGGCGCTTCATGGATGGGATGCGATCTCAGACGCCCGCGTAGCTGTGCAGGCCAGGGATGAGGAAGCTGATGCCAAAGTAGGTGAATAGAGTGGCGGCAAAGCCCAGCACCAGCAGCCAGCCTACCCACTTGTTGCGCAGGCCCCGGATGCCGCGCACATGCAGATAGATGGCGTAGATCAGCCAGGTGACGAGCGCCGAAGTCTCAACCGGGTCCCAACTCCAGTAGTGGCCCCAGGCGTAGTTAGCCCAGTAGGCACCCAGAATCAAGGTCAGCGCCAGCAGCGGGAAGCCGATAATCACGGCTTTGTAGCCCAGTTCGTCGGCGGCCTCGGAGGTAGGCAGCCAGGCATAGCGGTTGGTCTCTCCCTGGAGGAGATAGACAATGCCACAGCCAAAGGAGAAGGTAAAGAGCGCGTAGGCAAAAATCGCCATCGAGACGTGCAGGATCAGGATGGGTTTATCCTGAAGCGCAGGGATGACATTGTAGGCAGTCGTAATCTGATTATAGACCGCGCCTACCCAGACGGCAGAGCCGATCAAGAGGAGCGCGAGGGTAAAGGCAAACACGCCCAACGCGCGTGTGTGATAGCGTCGCTCGAAGAGGAGATAGCAGAACATCAAGGCCCAGGCAAAGCTCAAGCTGTAGCCGTAGAAGTTGACCCAGGGCGGATAGCCCATGACGATTGAGCGGAAGATCAGCGAGACCAGGAGGGTGATGACGCTAAACCAGCCTGCTCCGGTGGCGATGCGGCCCCAGTAGGCGGCGCGGTAATCTGGCTCAACATGAGTGGCGGCGACTTCAAAGTCGCGGGTGAGGAGCGCCGTGCCAGCGCCCCCGCCAGCGCCACCCCCGGCGCCCTCAGTGTTGACCTTGACTGCTGCTTTGCTGCGCGCCCGGCGCATGCGGATGCCAGCGATGCTGGCAAGGACGGCGTGACGGTTGTTCAGGGTGTAGATGAGATAGGCGATGACGGAAACGACAACCAGAAAGGTTGAGATATAAAAGAAGTTTTGCGTTAACGAGACAGCCATCTGGATGAGCGCGGCGTTATTCCCAGAAGACTGCGCGCTGTGGCTGGCGGCAGTGGCGCCAGCCACCAGAATATCGTGCGTGAATGCGGCGGCCATAGCAGACTCCTTAGAAGGAGATAGGGTGAGTTACGGGAAAAGCCATCTAAACTACCCAAAAATAGTAGCACAGTGAGCGAGAACGTGCAACAACGGTTGGAGCGCGATCTGGCGCGGCGTTGGGCCAGCGGCGAGTTGATCGGCGTGCCGCTGCGGACGACAAGCGGCGAGCGCCTGAGTATTCTCTTTCCGGGCCGACCTGGCGGCGGGGCCGGTCCCGATTTTCGAGACGCAGTGATCCGCCTGGGCGACAGCCGCACGCTCTGCGGCGATGTGGAACTGCATCTGCGCGGGGGAGCCTGGCGCACGCACGGCCACGCAGGCGATCCGCGCTATCGGCACGTTATTTTGCATGTCGTCTACACCAACGATCTTCAGCCCACGCGCCTGCTCGATGGCGAGGTGGTGCCGGTGCTGGCGCTGGCCGATGTCGTTGCGCCGCCGACGCTGCCGCTGCGACTGGCGGAGACGGATCGCTGGCCCTGCCAGCAGTCCGCCACGCGCCTGCCCGAATCGGAACTGCTTTTGCTGCTGGATCAGCTTGGGGAGGCGCGCTTTCTGGAGAAAGCCGCTGCCTTTCATCATCAACTTACCCTTCCGGCAGAAAAAACGATCTCCGAAGAGAGCGCGCGGGTGGCCCGGCGTATTGCGGAATCGCCCGCGCGCCCGGAGGGTGTCGGGCAAGAGACACCTCGCCATGAATGGGCGTGGTCAGCGGAAAGCTGCGTGCTTTTCGTCGCGCTGGCAGAGGGGATGGGCTATGGGCGCGAGCGCGAGGCGTTTCGCGCGCTGGGCGAGCAGCTTGTGGTGCTGACCAACACGCTCACCTCGCCTGCTGGGGCCTATGAAGCGCTGCTGGCGCGGCTGACGCCTGCCCCGCGCCTGGATCGTCAGCGGCTGGCCGGGCTGGTGCGACTGGCAGTGCGCTGGCGCGAGCGTGGCCCCTGGCCGCAGGTCTGGGCACTGCTCTCGCGTCCCGATCCGATGGATGCGCGGGAGGCGCTGCTGCGGGCACTGACAATCTCTGGCGATCTGTATCAGGTGACGCCCAGCCAGGATGACGCGCCCGGCGAGGCCGTCAGCGCCGAGCGAGCTGCAATTCTGGTCTGGAATGTGGCGCTGCCTTTTGCCTACGCCTGGGCGCAGGCGCGTGAAGATAAAGAGCTGGAGGAGCGGGCGCACGCGCTGGCGCTCGATTTTCCGGGACTATCATCGAATCAAATTACACGCGCGATGCACAAGCAATTACTGCTGCCAAAGCACCCCCGGCTGGCGCTGGCGCAGCAGGGACTCCAACATGTGCATAAACACTGGTGCCGCGAGAAGCTGTGTGCAGCTTGCCCGTGCGCGAAAGCTGGCGGCTGAAGGCCGCGCCGCAAAGCCCACCTTGACGGGCTAGAAAGCAAGCTTGACCTCACTGAAAAGGAAAACTCTTTTACTTGTCGGCGGCGCTGGCGAGCGGCGCAGCTCGAGCAGGCTGCTCCTCTTTCCTGGCCCAGAGGACATAGCCCAGACAGCCTCAGAGGGAAAAGGGCAAGAGATACCGCCCCCCCTAAAATTTGCTATAACATAGGCATCACCATTTCCGATACAGATAACCTGGCAGCAAGAGAGGATTGTAGATCATGGCTCTGGAGATTGGTCCGGCGCTGGAGCAGGCCAGGCGCTATCAGCCCAGGCTGCTCAGCGACCTTGAAACCCTGGTAAACATGGATTCCGGCACGTATTACAAGGCGGGTGTCGATCAGGTCGCGGCGTGGATGCAGGGGCGGCTGGAGGCGAGCGATCTGGCGGTGACGGTGCAGCCGCAGCAGGAATTTGGCAATAACTTGATCGCCACCAGGCGCGGGACAGGCAAGGCGCGTATTCTCATCATCGGCCATATGGATACGGTTTTCCCAGAAGGCGAACCGCAGCGGCGTCCTTTCACGATCAAGGATGGGCGCGCGCTGGGGCCGGGCGTGCTGGATATGAAATCGGGCCTGCTGCTGGGCGTGTACGCGCTCGATCTGCTGCGGGCGGTGAGCGCAGAAAATTATGCCTCGATCACCTTTCTCTGCAACAGCGATGAAGAGATTGGTTCGCCGGGCAGCAGGCCACTGGTCCGCGAACTGGCGAGCCAGGCCGATGTGGCGCTGGTGCTGGAACCGGGGCGAGAGATAGATGAGGTGGTTATCGCGCGGAAAGGCGTCGGCAATTATCGCCTGGAGGTGCGCGGCGTCGCGGCGCACGCCGGAGTCGAACCGCAGAAGGGGCGCAGCGCCATTCTGGAACTGGCGCACAAGATCGTTGCCTTGCAGGCGCTCAATGGCACGATCCCCGGCGTCACAGTGAATGTTGGGGTGATTGGCGGCGGCGAGCGGCCCAATGTTGTGCCGGACCACGCCCACGCGCTGATCGATATTCGCGCCGCAGACAGGCCAGGTATCGCGGCAGTTGAGGAAGCCTTCCAGCGCATCGCGCAGCAGGTCACAGTGCCCGATACACACAGCACGATTACCGGCGAACTCTGCCACTTCCCCTTTGAGGCCACGCCGGGCAATATGGCGCTGTTCAAACTGGCGCAGGCAGAGGCAGCGCGCCAGCATATCGCGCTGCGCGGCGTCTCGACAGGAGGCGGCTCCGATGGCAATACCACTGCGACGATGATCCCGACGCTCGACGCGCTGGGGCTGGCCGGTGGGCTGGCGCATAATCCTGGCGAGTTTATTGTGCTTGATTCTATCGCCCCGCGCATGGTCCTGCTGGCCGGGCTAATTGAACAGATTGGCGCGGCGTTTCTCGATGGAGGGCTACCCATATGAAGCCGCTCATGCCCGCCATTCAGGCTCTGAGCATCAGCCCGATTCTTCAGCTTAGCGCGCTTGCCAGCCAGCAGCCGGGCTGCATCCGCCTGGAGGTGGGCGAGCCGGATTTTCGCACGCCGGAGCATATCCGCAGGGCCGCGCAGGAATGTATCGCAGAGCGCAGCCTCACCTATGGGCCACCGGCAGGGCTGGCCTCGCTGCGCGAGGCGCTGGCGGCCAAGGTACAGCGCGTTAATGGCTATACGACGAGTGCAGATGAGATTTGCATCACGGTTGGCGGCAGCGGCGCCTTGATGTCGGCGCTCCAGGTTATCTGTGGCCCAGGCGACGAGGCGCTCATTTCTGATCCGGCCTGGCCGCTCTACGAGCATATGCTGGCCTGTATCGGCGCGCGGGCCGCGCGCTACCGGCTCGACCCGGCGGCAGGCTGGCTTCCTGATCTGGACGAGATGGAGCGGCTGGTGACACCGCGCACGAAAGCGCTGATTATCAACAGCCCCGCCAACCCAACTGGCGCTGTCTTTCCGCAGGCGCTGATCGAGCAGTTGGTCGCTTTTGCAGAGCGTCACGACCTTTACCTGCTCAGCGACGAAGCCTACGACGAACTGGTATATGAGGGCGCGCATATCAGCCCGGCGGCGCTGTGCGACGATGGGCGCGTGATCAGCGCCTATACGTTCTCAAAGACCTACGCGATGACCGGCTGGCGCGTTGGCTACGCTGTTGCTCGCAGGGAGATCACCCGCGCGATGGTCAACGTTACCAGCGCGAGCTGCACCAATATTTCGCATCTTGTGCAATGGGCGGCTGAAGCCGCGCTGGCTGGTCCGCAGGACTGTGTGGCCGAGATGCGCAGCGCCTATCACCAGCGGCACAACGCGGCGCTAGAGATTTTGCGTAAATACGGCGTCAAGGCTGTGCCCGCGAGAGGCGCTTTCTATCTGCTGATTGATATTTCACCCAGCGGCCTGCCGTCGCAGGAGTTTGCCGCGCGCCTGCTGAGAGCGCGCAATATTTCTGTGGCGCCTGGGAGCGCCTTCGGGACGACCATCGATGGCTATGTGCGGGTCTCGCTTGCCAGCGCGCTGGATGAGCTTCAGCGAGGAATCACCGGCTTGTGCGAGTACGTGAAAGAGGGTCAGGTTTCCTGACAGTTCGGGCAGCGGCCAAAGAGTTCCAGGCGATGGCCGGAGAGGACAAACCCGGAATGCTGGGCAACCGCCTCCAGGAGATCAGGCGACAGACAGGTCTCGACTTCCACGACGCGATGGCAGCGATCACAGGTCAGATGGTGATGGTGCGAGCCGGGCTGCACGGGATGATAATGCTCCGGCCCTTCGATAAAGGAGACGCGATCTAGCACGCCCAGCGTGACCAGCACCTCAACGGTGCGAAACGCTGTCGCGCGCCCCAGGCCAGGCTCGCGCTCCCGCACGGCATGCCACAAGTCTTCAATGGTGAAGTCGCGGCCTTCCTCTGCCCAGGCAGCTACCTGCTCAGCAATCGCGCGACGGGGATGGGTCTGGCTGAGTCCTGCCTGATCGAGCGCAGTCATGATCTGCTCTGCGCTTAGCACGCTTTGCTTGCTCATCAACATTTCCTTCTTTTACCATGATCCCCTCTGCATAAGTGTACCACCTATCCCATCGAAGAGCGAGCATCACCCTGCGCCCTGCCACTTTGCCCTTGACAACGCCCGGCTTTTTTGAGTATATATTTGATACTTAGTATCTATGATACCATGTATCAAATATATTGTCGGCACTCATCCTTGTCATTCGAGTGAAGGAGGCGGTCATGCTTCGCCCGGTTCTCTGGGCGTTAAGGCGCCTGCTCATCGGCAGCGTTCTGTTTCTGGCGTTGGGGTTGGCGGCGTGTGGCATCCCATCATCCAGCGTGCAAAACGGCATGGTGAACGTGGTCGCTGCCGAAAATTTTTGGGGCAGCATCGCCGCTCAGGTGGGAGGCGACCACGCGCATGTGACCAGCATTATCGTCAACCCGAATACTGACCCCCATGATTACGAGTCCACGCCTGCTGACGCGCGCACGATGGCGGGTGCTAACTATGTGATCTTTAACGGCGTGGGCTATGATCCCTGGGTTCAGCAGTTATTGGACGCCAATCCGGTCAACGGGCGTAGTGTCCTGGAGATTGGCAAGTTTCTAGGCAAGCAGGAGGGCGATAATCCGCATTTCTGGTATAATCCCGACTACGTGACCCAGGTGGCGAACAAGATCACGGCTGATCTCAAACAGTTGGATGCAGCGGACGCGGCTTATTTCGATCAGCAGGATCAGCAGTTCCTGACGACGGGTCTCCAGACCTATCATGATCTCATCAACACGATCAGGCAGAAATATCAGGGCACGCCTGTAGGGGCGACTGAGAGCATTTTCGCCTATCTGGCACCCGCTCTGGGTCTGAATCTGATTACGCCCCCGGACTTTATGAAAGCCATTTCGGAAGGGACCGAGCCGACGGCGGAAGATAAAGCGACTTTTGATCATCAGATCACGCAGAAGCTGATTAAGGTGTTCGTCTATAATGCGCAGAATGCGACGCCAGACACCGATGCTCTCAAGGCAAAGGCGCAGCAAGAAGGCATTCCAACAGTGGCGATTACCGAAACGCTCGATCCGGCCAATGATACCTTTGAGCAGTGGCAATCGGCCCAACTCCAGGCGCTGGAGCAGGCGCTGGCCCAGGCCACCGGAAAATGAAACCTGTCACTCCAGGTCAGGCTATACAGCGGGCGTAATACTTCGCCCGCCAATGAGGGAAATCTACTATGACCAGTCTGCGAACAGGGGCGGGATCGTCACCCATACCGGCTGAATCTCCAGAACCTCTCCAGGTTGCTGAAACTCAACCAGAGCAGGGGCCGATTATTCAGTTTGATAGCGCGGGCGTGCGGCTGGGGGGGCGCACCATCTGGCATGATGTCACCATACAGGTGCGAGCGGGCGAGTTTATCGCCATCCTTGGCCCGAACGGCGTCGGCAAGTCCACGTTGATAAAGGCGCTGCTGGGTCTGGTGCCGCTGAGCGAGGGCAGCGCGCGCGTGCTGGGAGCGCCAGTGAGTCGAGGTAATGCCCAGGTCGGCTATCTTCCCCAGCGCCGCAGCTTTGACGAGGATATACGGGTGCGCGGGCGTGATGTAGTGCGCCTGGGACTCGATGGGGGGCGTTGGGGCATTCCCCTGCCAGGACTGCGGCGCCTGTGGGGGGGCGGCGCGCGCGCCCGCGCGGCTGCCGCGCGAGTCGAAGAGGTGATTGACCTGGTAGGCGCCAGCCACTACGCCAATCGGTCTATTGGCGAACTCTCTGGCGGCGAGCAGCAGCGGCTGCTCATTGCGCAGGCGCTGGTGACGCGGCCACGCATCCTGCTGCTGGATGAGCCGCTCGAAAGCCTGGACCTGAATAACCAGCAGATTGTCTCGGCGCTGATTCGGCGCGTCAGTCAGGAGCAGCAGGTGACGGTCCTTATGGTCGCCCACGATGTCAACCCGATCCTGCCGTATCTAGATCGAGTGATCTACATCGGGCGCGGCCAGACCGCGATTGGCACGCCGCAGGAAATCATCACCTCGGAGACGCTCTCGCGGCTCTATAACGCGCCCATTGAGGTGCTGCACACGCGGGACGGGCGGATCGTGGTGGTTGGTCAGCCGGAGGAGGTGGGCTACCATGCCGGGAGCGCTCGCTGATGCTGTTCAGCTTTCCTGGAATCTGGTCGAGGACATCCAGCAGCTTTTTGCCTATCATTTTATGGAGAATGCCTACCTGGCGGGAACGCTCGTGGCGGTGGTCGCCGGAGTGGTCGGGTACTTTATGGTGCTGCGCGGTCAGAGCTTTGCCGGGCACACGCTGGCGAAAGTCGGCTTCCCCGGTGCCCTGGGAGCCGCGCTTATCGGCGTGTCGCCAGTGATCGGCCTCATCGCCTTCGGCATCGGCGCCGCGCTGCTGATCGGCGCGCTCAGCGCCCGCGAGGTCAAGGGGCAAGATGTGGCGGTAGGCATGGTCCTGGCGTTCAGCCTGGGGCTGGGGCTGCTCTTTGTCCGGCTCTCCCACTTCAACAATACGACGGGGGTGTACTCGCTGCTCTTCGGCTCGGTGCTGGGCATCAGTGACCAGGATATTGGCCCCATCATGCTGACCACCTGCATAACGCTCGCGCTGCTGTCGGCGATTGCTCGCCCGCTCCTGTTTGCCTCCATTGATCCCGAAGTGGCGGCAGCACGGGGCGTCCCGGTGCGCCTGCTCTCGACGCTCTTCCTCTTTTTGCTCGCCCTGGCCGTAGCTGAGGCAGTCCAATTCGTCGGTGCGCTGCTGATCTTCGCGCTGCTCGTCACGCCTGCCGCGACGGCCCAGCAGTTGACGACGCGCCCGGCGCTGGCAGTTGGGCTGTCGGTGGTTCTGGCGCTGCTGTTCATGTGGTTTGGGCTGGCGATTGGCTACTTTACTCCGTATCCGAGCAGCTTTTTCATTACCAGCTTTGCCTTTGGCACCTACGCGCTGGTGCGGATTGCCCGCAGCGGCTCTGGCTGGCTGGGGCGGAGCAGGCACCAGGTACAGGCGAAGGGAGAAGCGCTGTCATGATGGGAATAGACACGGTTCTGTTTTCCATTATTCCGCCCTTCTCACCAAACCTGATCGAAGATGTGCGGGCTATGCTGGGGTTCGATTTCATGCGCTACGCCCTGCTGGCAGGGACAGCCATTGCCCTGGCGGCAGGAGCCGTCAGCTATTTCATCGTCCTGCGCCACCAGACGTTTGCAGGCGACGCGCTCTCAGATGTGGCCTTTACGGGTGCCCTGGGGGCCGCTGTGCTGGGGATCAACTTGCTGGTGGGACTCTTCGTGGGGACGGTTGCGGTGGCGCTGGGGATCGGCCTGCTGGGAGGGCGAGCGCGGGCGCGCGATGTGGCGATTGGCACAACGCTGGCCTGGGTGCTGGGGCTGGGCGTCCTGTTCCTGAGTATCTATACGTCGACGGCCAGCGGCTCCAATGGAGCCATCGGGGTGAATGTCCTTTTCGGCACGATCTTTGGGCTGACCGCGCAGCAAGCCACGCTCGCGGCCTGGGCTGGCGCGGGCGCGCTGGCGCTGCTCCTGCTCATCGCTCGCCCGCTGCTCTTTGCCTCGCTTGATCCCGATGTCGCGGCGGCGCGCGGCGTGCCAGTGCGCGCGCTGGGGCTGGCCTTCCTGGTCATCTTGGGCGTCACAGTGGCCGAAGCCGTGCAGGCGGTGGGCGTGCTGCTTATTTTCTCACTGCTGGTGGGGCCGGGCGCTGTCGCCCGGCGGCTGGTGACGCGCCCCTTCGCCGCGCTGGCGCTTTCAGCAGGGCTGGCCCTGGTGTTCGTCTGGGTGGGTCTGACCCTCGCGTTCTATACGCCCTATCCAGTCAGTTTTCTCATCAGCACGCTGGCGTTCTGCACCTATCTGCTGGTCTTGCTGGGAGCGCAGGGGCAGCGGTTCTGGGCACAGCGCGTGAAAACAGCCCCAGCGAAAAAGGAGCCGGAGGAATTGGCTGTGAGCCGCCCCACTTAATCTGGGGAGCAGTCACTCGTGAACCGTCTCCAGCTTCCAGGGCGTTTCCGGCAGGGTAGACGCTTTGAGCGCCTGGCGAAACTCATCAAAGTGCGGCAGATCGTCGCGGTAGAGGACCAGGGCACGATAGACGCTGCGCGTGCTGCGCGCATAGATCATCACGCCAATGATCTTGCCGTTGGAGAACTGCTCCTCTTTGACGCGCGCAATCGAGTCCCAGGGGATGACCAGCGGTGCGCCTGATTGCTCCTGGCGCACCAACCCTTCTGGCGTCAGCCGCAGGGTAAAGGGCGCGGGCGCGATCATGCGCAGATACCAGATAAAGCCAGCCATCAAGAGAAAGCCCAGCACGGCGCTGACGATGAGCGGCCCCCCGCTGTAGAAGACGACGCCAATGATAAAGACGCCGAGCAGGAAGAGCATGATGGCCGTGCCATAGCGGCGGGCGGGGGTCAGGCCAGGGCTGGAAAACTCCCTGGTAATCACGCGATGACTGCCGGAAGGGAGGGTCTGGCTCGCAGGCGACTGCTCTGGCGCCGATGCGGCGGGCGACGGGGTGGTATCAACAGGCTGGTGAGCGTCGTTTCCAGGTGATTGTGGCAGGCTGTTCTTTGGGTCCATCATCGTGCTGTTTTTATCTACATATTTCTACATATTTGCGTCTCTGCTGTGATCTGAGACAGGCAGCCGGGCGCAGGGAGCACCGCGCTGCGCTTTTATTGTAGCAGCTTTTGCCGCTCAGGCACAAAGTTTTACCAGGGGCGCAGCTCCTGTGACTGAAAAGCAAAACGTCCTCATTGGAGGATGAAGCGAGGCGTCAAGCGGGCAGGCTCGCGGATACCCCTTCAGAGGCGTCAAGCGGCTGTGAGGCGGGCCTATCGGCGCGCCGGGCAGGTGGAGGCGGGCGTCGACGCAGGCGCGGCAGATAGATCGCCAGCGCTCCCAACAGGAGCATGATATTTATCCAGGCGACGCTGGCCTGCAAAGCGCTCGTGACCTGGGAGTAGTGAGTCAGGGCATCTCTCAACTGCGGGACTTGCTGATACAGCGGGCCATCATAGAGGATGGCAGCCATCGCCATATTCACAAAGGCGGTAATTGTCGCCACCCCATAGAGCAGCCAGGCCCTTTTATCATAGAGCGCGGCGATCAACAGCAGCGCCAGCGCTGGATAGAGGTAGCGTTCGTGCTGCAAGGTGGTGAGGGTAAAGAGCGCCACTGCCAGGATTGCCGCTCCAGACCAGAGCGTTTTTGGGCTGTTATCGTTCACAATGCCTTTGATGACGATGGCAAGTATCAGGAAGAACAACGCCCAACCCATGATAGCCTCAACCACCGGAATCCAGCCTTGAGGCGAGAAGCCATGCTGCGGGTCCAGTATCCACCAGAGATTGAGCGCGTCTGCGGGGCGGCTGGCGCGTATCCACCCATCGATATTCTTGATATAGATCGCTATCTCTGGATAGGGAGGCAAGAGATAGGGCAGGCAAATCAGCACCACGCTTCCGACCATCTCGATACACGCGCGCCTGGCTTGTTTGCGCCCACCCCAACGCCAGAGATACACCAGCGCCAGCGGTACAAAAATCACTGGCTGAGGCTTGAGCATGAGCGCCGCGCCAAAGAAGATGCCCGTCCAGAGGCCGCGACGTTTCAGCGTGAAAAGCAGCCCAGGCAAGACCGCAAAGGTGGATACAGCATCAACCTGGCCCCAGAGGGCGCCATCGAACAAGATTGCCGGAGAGAAGGCATAGGTTGCCACTGCCACAAGCGCCCGGCGCGGCGAGCATATCTGGCGCGCCAGGCCATAGATAAGCGCAAGCGTCACAAGATCAGCCAGGATGGCAGGCAATTTGATAAAGACGTTTAAGAGGGGCGACTGGCTAACTGCGTAGGTTGGGTGGCCGCCGATCAGATGCGCAGCGAGGCCATAGGCGCCATCCATCAGCCCAAAAAGATAGACCATCAAGGGAGGGTAATTGAGCGGGATAGTGCCGCTGCCCACCGTAGAATAGACATGCAAGAAGTGGTGATTGAGGTAGACGCCCCAGGTCACATACTGCTGAAGATCGCCGAAAAACCCCTGATAGGGGGCAATAATCAGCCGGGCATAGAGCGCCACGCCCAGGAAGGCTAAAAAAACAGTGCCCTCCTGAGTGGCACACCACTGCCACAAACGTTTAGGTTGCGTGTACATGCCTGGGTCTGATTCTCTATCAGAAGACGTGATACAGTTACATCCAGATAAGAACTTCCAGGGGAACTGGAGCGTCTTGATGTGTGGGAGGAGGGAGAAAGCAAAAATCGTGCCTGCTCAAACAGCCTTGACGCCGTTGACAACGGAACATCCAGCCAGTAGACTAAGAAGCACCATTACCAGGAAGCAGCAAGGGGGCGTATGCAGACAAAGCTCGAAGGGCAGCCATCGAAAGAGCAAAAGCAGCGCAGCTCGCGCGAGCCTGTCATGACCGCCAACATAGGCGACCAGGCGATGACCACGCGCGGCCTTTCGGTTGTCCTACCGGCGTGGAATGAGGAAGAGGTCATTGCCAAGACAGTACAGTCCGTCGTCGAGACGCTGAGCGTCCTGGCGCCCGACTATGAGGTCATTATCGTGGATGATGGCAGCAAAGATCGCACCGGCGAGATTGCTGATGCCCTGGCCGCCGCGAACCCGCGCATTCGCGTGGTGCATAACTGGCCCAATCGCGGCTATGGCGGCGCGCTGATTGCGGGCTTCAACGCCGTCAGTAAGGAACTGACGTTTTTCATGGATGCCGATGGGCAATTTGATATTCGGGACATCACGGGCCTGCTGGCGGAGATCGAACACTACGATGCGGTCCTCGGTTATCGCAAGCATCGCCAGGACCCCTTGCCGCGTCTCATCAATGCCTGGGGTTGGAAGATGTTGATGCGCCTGCTTTTTGGGCTAAAAGTGCGCGATATTGACTGCGCTTTCAAGCTCTATCCTACGGCGCTGGTGCGGCGGGCCAATGTGCAGGCGCAGGGAGCGATGGTCAATACGGAGATGCTGGTCAAGCTCAATCGGTTGGGCTATCGGTGGATAGAAGTGCCGGTCCATCATTATCCCCGCGAGGGCGGCAAAGCCAGCGGGGCAAATCTGCGGGTGATCTTACGAGCATTCAAAGAACTGCTCAAGCTCCATCATCGCATTAAGCACGAACCATTGTGACCCACAGGCATCCTGTCACTGCACCCGCTCCAGCGCCGGATTATCGCAGGCGCGGCGCCCGACTTTTGCCAGATCGTACCAGGTGCCCAGGACTTTGACCCGTACAATATCGGCGGTATAGTCGTTGACGGTGCCCGCCTCATCCGCGTTGGAAAAGAGATACGAGCCAACGGCATAAATATCGACCGGCGCGCCAACCTGCTCAAAGAGCTGAATACGCCTGGGGTTAAAGCCGCCGCTGACAACAATCTTCACAGCGCGGCACCATTCCGCTGCGCGCTCGTGCCACTCCTCTGGTAAGTTCCAATCCCGCCACGCCTCGTCCATTGCCTGGCGCATCCTGAAGACCAGGCGCGGGTTCACCCCGTTATCTAACTGCGGATCGCCCAGCGGCTCCAGCGAGACATCGCGCATGTTGCCGCTGGTATCGGGGCGCACACCATAGAGGCGATACTTTTCGGCTTCCCCTGGCTGGTCGGCATCGGTCAGTTCCCTGAAGCGTTGGAACATCACTCGCATCACTTCCAGCGTCGTGCCCACACAGTCGTTATGGAAATCCACCAGGGCAATGCGCGGAATGCCGACAGGCCGCAGCGCCGCGAAGGCCATCATCGTTTCGGCGGTATCGCCCAGAAACGAGGCGATGGCGGCGTGGGCAACTGTCCCGCCGCCCGCGCCGCCCCACCAGTCGCCCTGGGCATCAGTGGAGATAAACGAATCCAGCTTATGGGCATAGGTGCGATTAAAGAGCTGGACGGCAATTTGATAGGCGTAGCCATCGGCGGCCTGGACCTCGTGGGCGTCGAAACGCGCCGGAAAGAAGAGTACCGGCTTGCCCCGCGCCGCTACCAGGACGTTATAGACATTGGTAGCAATGCGGCTGCCCCGCGTCAGCGTCCCCAGCGTGGGCGTCTCCAGCATGGCAAAATCGCGGTAGCGCCCGCGCACTTTCAGCACCGGCTCTACATGCAGCGGATCGCCCTCGTAATGAACGATGGTGCCATCCTGCACCGCCTCGACCTCAAGCTGCTCGAAGGTGTTGACAAAACGCCCCTGCTCATCGTAGTAGCCGGTGCATTCGCGCAGCATAGCGATGGCTTTATCCACGCCCACCACGATGCTAAAAGGCTTGCGGCGCGTAAACCACTGCATCTCCACCTCGATATTGCCGACATCTACCTGAGCAAGATCAAGCCCCAAATCGCGCAGATCGGGCGAACTACCCCCAAAACGGTAGCCCGCGCGAGCCAGATCGGCCAGCAAGGCGACGATATTGTAGAAGTATTTGTCGGAATACCAGCCGGCGCGCATCCGCTCCACATCGAGTTTGAAAATGGCGGTGGGCAGGCGCTTGCCATCAAAGATACTCATGCAGCTTCCTCTTCCGAATCATGTCAGGCAGCACAGCAGTTCGCGCAGGGCGCGCGAGCAGTGGCATCAGGCAATCTCGCTCACCACTTCGACGCCGTTGAGGCGCAGGTGATAGAGAAAGAGCAGGTGCAGGAAATCGCCAGGATGCGGCAGCGCGCCAACCGCGCGAGCCGTCTCCACTGGCAGGTCATAGGTCTGGACGGCGTTGGCCGGGACAATCACCCGCAGCGGTTGATTGCGCGCGTTAGAGCGCAGGCGCAGGTGCATGGTCAATTGATGCACGCACAGATCAGTGCAATTGCCGCAGATGAGCGCGGCGCCCAGGTCAGGATGGGCATCCAGCCAGCTATCCAGGCCGGTCTCGTGCGAAGCGCTGAGCGAGTTTTTAGGGAGGACGTGAAACTGATCGGCAAAGGGCAGTTCCTGCAATTCGGGAATGGTCTCGGCTTCGGTTGTGCCAGCTACGCAGTGCAGCGGGAAATCATGAAATTCCAGCGCATCCTGGCGATGGGTGTCCTGGGGCAGCACAAACTGGCGCACGCCTCCCCGATGCGCTTCTTCAAAGAGGCGGCGCACCGCAGGAATCAGCGCATGTACGCGCGGGCTGGCAAGATTCCCCGCATGGCAGAAGCCATTGTTCATATCCACGCAGAAGACGCCAATGCGTTCCGGCGGTATCTGCGCCACGAGATCAGCCCAGCGCAGTGCTGGCAATCCCTGCTCCCACTCGACCAGCCATGCCAGAAATGCGTGGTTTTGCTCGATAAGAGCCTCCGCAGTGAGCATCTGCTGCGGCGCTGCCATATATGGGCCTCCAGTCTCTTGCTACGGTGATCTCATCCGGCTCATGATTCGGCTTTCGGGTTGAAGCGATAGAGGCGGGCCGGGCGATGCGTCCCTTCCATCTTCATCTCGCCAGTGCTTTCCAGAATGCCAGTGGAAACGATCTTCTTGCGGAAGTTGCGTTTATCCAGCTTGCGCGTCTTGCCCAGGATTACCTGATAGACCTGCTGGAGTTCGCTCAGCGTGAATTTTTCCGGCAAGAATTGAAAGCCAATCGTCGTATATTCCAGTTTGCCGCGCAGGCGGGTCAGCGTGTAATCCAGGATTTTCGCGTGGTCAAAGGCCAGCGGCGGCAGATCATACATCGAGAACCAGCCGACATCGCCCGCATCATCAGCAGCGCGTGGATGAAGCTGCTGGTAATCTACCAGCGCCAGATAGGCGACGGTAATCACGCGGGTGCGCGGGTCGCGGCCAGGGTCGCCAAAGGTATAGAGCTGCTCCATATAGATGTCGCGCACGCCGGTTTCTTCTTCTAACTCGCGGCGCGCGGATTCTTCCAGTGATTCGTGCATCTCAATGAAGCCGCCGGGAATGGCCCAGTAGCCCTCATAGGGCCAGTGGCGGCGCTTGATGAGCAGGACTTTCAGATCGCCTTCTTGCAGGCTCAAGATCACGACATCAACTGTCACTGATGGGCGTTCCCATTTGCTGGGGTCATAATGATGCCCGGCAGCCTCCGACAAAGGCGTCGTAGGAGAATCAGTAGACATCACCCTGCCTCGCTTCTCTCCTCTTTTCGTGTGCGCCAAATGAATTCAGTCGTTTTGTGAAGTGCTTGACAGAAAGATGGTCGAATATGCTGTAAGTGTAGTTCCGACACCAATTCTAGTCTGCCCGGCAGAGCCTGTCAAGGCAGAGGGCAGCGCTGCGAGGAGGATTGAGGATCAGAGGTATATGACAACAGGAGCATAGCTTTGGGTCTCTGTAACGTTTTTGGCTGCGTATCGACCTCATGAGAGAGCAAACCATGATCTGATAGCTGAAAAGGGGATCGTCACAAACTCAGCAGCCGTGTTACCTGACGGCAGGCTGAGCCGTTTCATTCAGTAGAGGGCAGGCAAGCATATATCCGATCTCTTGCTCTCTGTGCTAACTCTGTGAAACCTTCCTGGCGACCCCTCTATCACAGTGAGCAATCTCTGCTGTCTCTCCGCCGCATGAAGGAGCGTTGGTGGGATGAAAGAACTACTACCCCAGGAGCATCTGGAAGAACACCAGGAAGATGGGAACAGCGACACTTCCTCTGCCGCAGCTTCCACTACTTCGCCTCCTCTACCTCTAGAGAGAGAGGCTGCTGATAACCAACCGCGCGCTGCTCTGCCAGATATACCGGGCGGCGCTCCCGCGCGCCTCCAGCCAGGCTTGCCGGAAAGCGCCAGCCAGAGCCTTGCACCTCCTGATGCAACGCCCAACGGCCAGAGCGCAGCACCAGTGGCTGTGGCCCAACAGAGCAACGGCCCCGCGCCGACAGGCACGATACAGAACGGTCATAGAGCGGCCCGTTCCTCTGGACGGGCACGCACCGGAAAGGTGACTCGTCCGCTGAGGCGAAAGCGTTGGGCTATCACATTCACTGAATATAACCGTACCAAGCGGCTCGTGGTTGGAGTGCTGCTGGTCATCATCGTGCTTGGCGCTACCGTCGTGGGCGCCTCGCTGACGCTGAACCTGACCGCGCGCCAGCAGGCGCAAGCTACCGCCACGCAAACGGCGATCATCGTTGCGGCGACTGACCCATCCAGAATCCAGGACCCCGAACGGCGCGAGGCGCTGTTTATCGATCAGATGATCGCGCATATGTCGCTGGATGAAGAACTCGGCCAGATGATTATGGTAGAGTGGGACGAGGGCGGCACGTTCAATAATGACCTCCAGGAGATGCTCGTCAACCAGCACGCTGGCGGCATCATCCTCTATACCTTCAACGGCAATATCCAGACGCGCAGCCAGGTCACGGCTCTCACCGCTGCTATCCAGGCCCACGCCAAAATTCCTGTGCTGATCTCTATTGACCAGGAGGGCGGCGAGGTCAATCGCTTAGACCCCATCACCGGCCCGCGTCCATCGGCCAGGGATATTGGGGCCACCAACGACCCCAATGTGGCCGAACAGCAGGGAGAAAGCGACGGGCAGGTACTCAAGCAGCTAGGCTTCAACGTCAATCTGGCCCCTGATGTCGATGTTCAGGCGCTCAGCGATGCCACCTTCAATGCCTCCAGCATGGCGGGATTTGAATATCGCATGTATGGCACGACCCCTGACAAAGTGACGACGTTTGCCGGAGCTTATCTGGAGGGACTGCAAGATCAGGGCATCATCGGCACCTTGAAACACTGGCCGGGCCTGGGCGCTGACACTGTTGACCCGCACGACGCGCTGCCCACTATCCAGAGCAGCCAGGATGAACTCAACAGCGTGAACTTCGCTCCTTTCCGCAGTCTGATCGCTCAGGGCAACGTTGACATGATTATGTCCACCCACATACTGGTTCCTTCCTATGACAAGACCTATCCCGCCACGCTCTCACCCATCTTGATTAATCAAGTTCTGCGAGGTGATCTGGGCTACCAGGGCGTGGTTATCACCGATGGGCTGTATATGCGGGCCATCAGCCAGCATTGGACACTCAGCCAGGCGGCAGTGCTGGCAGTGGAAGCAGGCAACGACATTCTCTTAGGCCCCTACAACACGCAGGGCGTGCAGGGTGTGCTGAATGCTCTGAGTGCCGCTGTCAAGAACGGCCAGATCAGCAAGGCGCGCATTGACCTCTCGGTTGAACGCATCCTGGCGCTCAAGATCAAGTATGGGATGATTACCGTGCCAGCGAACTTCATGCCATCCCTGAACGGAGCGTGACGCTATTTTGGAAAGGGGGCCTGGGATGCAAGAAACGCCAGCAGGGGATCGGCTGGAAAGCAGCCGTCGCCGGGCGTTTGCTCAGACGGCGCGAACCGCCTTCGATGAGCAGCGAGGGAGCATCCGGCAGGATACATCAGAAGGTGGCGAGCATCGCCAGCACCAGGCGCGCGCCGGGCAGGAAAGCAGCTTTGCCCGGCACAAACCACCCTCGCGGGGACGCCAGAGACGCGCCCGGTACAGTCGCGGCCAGAAGCTCATCATCGGCCTGGCGCTGGCGGCAGCGGTGATCGCCGCGCTGCCTCTGGGCGGCTATCTGGTGATAAAATTGATGGCGCGCCAGCAGGCGCAGGCCACCGCCACGCAAACAGCGATCATCGTTGCAGCAACGCCCATTTCCAGAATCCAGGACCCCGAACGGCGCGAGGCGCTCTTTATCGATCAGATGATCGAGCATATGACCCTGGATGAAGAACTGGGGCAAATGCTGGTCGGCGCGTTTTTGGGCAGCACGCTGACGCCTGATCTCCAGACGATGATCGTCAACGACCACATCGGCACGATCATCCTCTACGGCGGCAACATGCTGAGCGTGAGGCAGTTACAAGCTCTGGATGCTGCCGCGCAGGCGCAGGCCAGGATTCCGCTCTTCATCTCAACCGATCAGGAGGGCGGCACCGTCAATCGCCTGCTTTCTATCAGCGGCTATCGCCCGTCGGCTGAAGAGATTGGCGCAACCAACGATCCCAACCGCGCCTATCGGCAGGGCGTCTCAGATGGGCAGATTCTCAAGCAGTTAGGCATCAACCTCAATCTGGCTCCGGTGGTGGATGTGCAGACGGTGAGCGATGCGGTCTCCATCCTGCCAACGCGCATGTATGGCACGACGCCCGATAAAGTGACGGACTTTGCGGGAGCGTATCTAGATGGCCTGCAAAGCGAGGGCGTGATTGGCTCTCTGAAGCACTGGCCGGGGCTGGGTTCGGCAACAGTCGATCCGCACGCGGGCCTGCCGGTCCTCAATCGCAGTCAGGCCGATCTGGACAAGATTGACTTTGCACCCTATCGCGCGCTGCTGGCGCGTGGGGATGTGGATATGATCCTGACGACGCACGAGATTGTGCCCGCCTACGATCCGAATCTACCTGCTTCGCTTTCGCCGATTATGATCGATCAGGTTTTGCGCCATGATTTGGGCTTTCAAGGCGTGATTATCACCGATGGCCTGCATATGGGCGCGCTCTCGAACCGCTGGACAGCGGCCCAGGCAGCGGTGCTGGCCGTTGTGGCGGGCGATGATATGCTGTTGAGCTTTCAGGCCAGCGAGATACCGGGCGTCTTTAACGCTCTGCACGCGGCCATCCAGAGCGGCCAGATCACCAAAGCGCGCATTGACCTTTCGGTGGAGCGCATTTTGGCGCTGAAAATCAAATATGGGCTGATTACAGTGCCAGCGAATTTTCAGGGCTGAGACTGAACAGTTCTATGGAGCTTGCCAGATATGGACGTTCAGCCCAGCGCCAGAGGCAATGCGCGTGCCATCAGGCGACCACGCCAGGCCACCCACCATATGCGCGTAATGGCGGCCATAGGTAAGCAGGCACTCGCCAGTTGAGGCATCCCACACCTGAACCAACCTATCAAGTCCTTCAGGAGCATCCGGCCATCCAGGCGGGGGCCAGCCTTTGGTGCTGCCTCCAGAAACGATTCGCCTCCCATCAGGGGACCACGCCAGTGACATCACCATATGGCTGTGGCCGGTATACGTGAGCAAGCATTCCCCGGTCAGAGCGTCCCACAGCCGGACTGTTCTATCAATGCCAGCCGAGGCAAACCGGCTGCCATCCGGCGACCAGGCCAGCATTGGTACTGCGTGACGATGCCCGCGACAGGTAAGCAGAAGCGCTCCAGTTTGAGCATTCCACAGATGAATCACACCATCCCAGCCCTGCGCCGTCTTTTCATCCCCGCTGGAAACGATGCGCCTGCCATCGGGCGACCACGCCAGCGCTCCTACGATATGTGAATGGCCGCGATAGGTCAGCACGAGTTTACCAGTATCGGCCTCCCATATCTGCGCCGTCGTATCATCGCTACCTGAAGCAATAAGGCGGCCATCGGGCGACCACTCGATGGCTCGCACAAAACCGGAATGGCCGCGACCAATATGGCCCTCATAGGTGAGAAGGCGCTGGCCCGGCGCCACAGCCCAGACCTCCACAGGACCGTTCCCGCTGCCAATGACCAGGCGCCGACCATCAGGCGACCAGGCTGCCGCCGTCGCCCAGGTAGAAGAGGGCAGCGAGCAGGTTGTAATGGTCCGGCCCACTGTTGCATCCCATACTGGCACGGTGTTGCCAAGGCTTACCGAAGCTATCTGCCTGCCATTGGGCGACCAGGCCACTCGATGCACCGCGCTGTGATCGTGATAAACGAGCAGCCTGGTGCCCGGCGGCGACGATGGCAGCGGCGGATGGCTCGCCAGCGCCAATGCCTCAGCAAAGGCGCTGACGCTTTCAAAGCGATCTGCGGGATCAGGCGCCAGCGCGCGCATCACCACCTCTTCTACTGCTGGGGTAAGCTCAGGTGGCCGCTGAGACCTTGCCCGATTCAGGAATCCGGTGTCATTGAGATCATCTTTCCAGGGGGTGTCTTTTTTCATCCACAAGGGTTTTGTCTTATCCAGCGCTTCCTCTATTGCTGGAGACAGTGTATACAGCCGATCCTCTTCTGCCTCCCGTGAGCGCCTGGATACTTGCTCGATGAGGGGCGGCGGGCCACGACGCTTCTGGGCAGCCAGGGCTGCCAGATCACCTTTCCAGGGAAGCGCGCCCGCCAGCCAGAAATAGACGGACATTGCCAGCGCGTATTGATCGCTCGCCGGGCCACCTTCACCTTGAAACTGCTCCGGCGCGGCATAAAGGGGGGTCCCCAGGAACCCGGCTGGCCCTCCACCGCGCGTGCGCGGCTGGAGGAGCGTCCCCAGGCCCACATTGCTCAGCCAGACCTCTGCCTGCGGCCCCAGCAGCATATTCTCCGGTTTGACATCCAGATGCAGCAGTCCCCGATCATGGAGATATTGCAATGCTGCGGCACAGTCCTGCACATAGGGCAGGATACGCTCCACCGGGAGAGGAGTGCCCTTGGGATGGTAATGCAGCAGATTGGCCCAGGGCGTATGACGCAACACCAACACCAGCAGATCAGCCTGGATGAAATAGTCTAGCAGCCGTACCAGATGGGGGTGATTGAGGGCAGCAATCCGCTGGGCTGCTGCCAGTAAGCGCTCCTGGTCCTCTGGCGCTCTGGTCGTCGGGAGAAGTCTAATAGCAACCTGAGTCTTGCTAGAGAGATGCTCCCCCAGATAGACCTCACCAGTCTTGCCCTCGCCCAGTTTCTGTGCCAGGCGATAGACACCAAATTGCTCACCAATACGATCCGTCATGGCCCAATGCCTCCCTGTAAGACAAAGCAGCAGCTTCCAACAGCACTTTGTCGATGAATAGCAGTGCCCGCTCGTGCTGGCATTCTACCTCATCAGTGCAAGGTGTCAATTCCCGGTTAGGGCAAGCAGCCACTCAACAGCGGCTATATGGTATACTTATTCCATATAAAACGTCTGATCTAGTCTGCTGCGGGAGGGTACGTGAGCATCAGTTTATCGCTGGCGGAACAGGTCCGGCACGATCTGACCCAGGGCGGCGTGCTGTCAGAGAGTCTGCCGGATTACGAGGAGCGTGCCGCGCAGGTCGAGATGGCCGAACTGGTCGCGCAGGCGCTGGAGAGCGGGCAGCATGCGGTCATCGAAGCTTCAACGGGGACTGGCAAGTCGCTTGCTTACTTGCTTCCTATCGTGCGCTCCGGCAAGGTTGCCATCATCAGCACGGCCAACAAGAACCTCCAGGAGCAGCTCTTTTATAAAGACATCCCGTTTGTGCAGCGGCATGTCAAGTATTTTCGCGCCGCGCTTATCAAGGGCATGGGCAACTATCTCTGCCTGGACCGCTTTGAGCGCGAGAACAGCGAACTGCTGCCCTTTCAGCGCAGCGGCGCGTTTGACCGGCTGCTTCAGTTCTTGCAAGAAGATGCCACTGGCCCGGCGGATGGCCTGCGCTTTGATGGCGATCTTGATCTGACGCCCTTTGCCATTCCCGGTGATCTGCGGGCGCGCATCGCGGCAGACAGCGATCAGTGCGCCTGGAGCAAGTGCAACTGGTTTGGCGACTGCTACGTGCGCGAGATGCGCCAGCGCGCCCGCGAGGCGCAGGTGATTGTCGTCAACCACACGCTGCTGCTGCTGGATGCCGCGATGGAGGGCTGGCTGCTGCCGGAGCGCGATGTGGTGGTCATTGACGAGGCGCACCATCTGGAAGAAGAGGCCACGCGGGCTTTTACGACTACAGTTTCGCCGGGGCGCGTGCAGAGCCTGTTGCAGCAGCGCCGTCTGCGCGATACCGTCAATCCGGCGCTGTACCAGGAGGCCGGGCAGCGCAACATCGCTGCCTGGGATCGTCTGGCAGTCACCGCCGACCCCGGCTTCAAGAATCGCGTCCTGCTCACCCGACCCTTTCAGGAAGGCTTGCATCTGGCGGAGATCATTGATGCGCTGGCCGAAGATTTGAAATACAAACGCCCGGAGAACATGGACGAGAAAGAGGAGCAGTTGTACGAGAAGCTCATCAAGCGAGCGCGCAATCTGGCGAGCGATCTGCGGCTGGTCTTCGCGGTTGAAGATCTGAAGCGCCGTGTCTACTACGTGGAGCGCTTGAGCGAGCGCGGCGGCCAGAACAACGGGCTGCGCCAGTTGAGCGTTTCAGCGGCGCCGCTCTCGGTGACGGAACTGCTGCAAACGCAGTTGTTTGAGAAGATCAACACCATTGCCACTTCGGCCACGCTGGCGGTGGGCGGAGATTTCAGCTTCTTCCGGCGCCGGGTGGGCGCCCTGAAGAACGTTGCCGAGCGCGTGCTGCCGCCAACGTTTGATTATCCCAACCACGCGCTGCTCTATCTGCCGCGCGGGCTGCCGGAGCCAAAGTTTGGCACCGATAGCAAACCCTATCTTGAGGCGCTGGCGCGGGAGATGGCCCAGCTTGTGCGTGCCTCGCGTGGGCGGGCGTTCCTGCTCTTTTCCAGCCACCGCGCCATGATGGAAGTCTATGAGTTGATCCGCGACGAGGTTGATTTCCCGCTCTTGCTCCAGGGCGATTCCTCGCGGGTGGAGCTAATCAAGCGCTTCCGCACGGAAGGCAACGCCGTGCTGCTGGGATTAAAGAGCTTCTGGGAGGGCGTGGACATTGCAGGCGAGGCGCTCTCGCTGGTGGTGATTGACAAGCTGCCTTTCGATCCGCCAGATGATCCGGTCCACGAGGCGCGGGTGAAGCTGATGAAGGAAGCCAACGAAGATTGGTTCAACGGCTATGTCTTGCCGCAGGCAACGCTGCGGCTGAAGCAGGGGCTGGGCCGACTGATTCGTACAAAAGATGACCGGGGCGTCATGGCAATTCTGGACACGCGCCTGCACACCAAATATTACGGCAGCCGCGTGCTGGCGGCGCTCCCTCCAGCGCGGCGCACTGCGAAGATTGAAGATGTCGAGCGATTCTTTCAGGATGCTGATTAAAGATACTACTTCATCACGATGTCTCTCACTACCGACATTAAAGACTACGCCGCCAGCCTGGGGTTTGATCTGGTGCGCGTCACCAGCGCCGAACCGTTCCCGGAGCGCGAGGTAGCAATCAAAGAACGTATTGAGCAGGGGCTGATGGATGGTCTGCCCTGGTTCACCAGCGAGCGCGCAGAGATTTCGTGCGATCCACGCTCGCTGCTCCCTGACGCGCGCTCGGTGATCTCGCTGGCAATGTTCTATCTGACTGACGCGCCGCGCGACCTGACCACGCCCGGCGAGCCGCACGGGCGCATCTCCTGCTACGCCTGGGGCGATGATTACCACGAAGTGATGAAGGCGAAGCTGGAGCAACTGGCAAACTATCTGCGGACACGCGGCGCAGAAGAGGCTGGCACCGCTCCGGGGACCGAGACGCGGCTTTTTGTTGATACCGGGCGGATGGTAGATCGCGCTGTTGCCGAGCGCGCCGGGCTGGGCTGGTACGGCAAGAACACGAATATCCTGACGCATGGCTGGGGATCGTGGGTCTTCCTGTCAGAGATCGTGACCAATCTGGCGCTGGAGCCGGACGAGCCGTTGAAATCCACCTGCGGCAAGTGCGAAATCTGTCTGCATGCCTGTCCAACGGGCGCATTTGTTGCCCCGTATGTCCTAGATAACACACGCTGCATCTCCTTTCTGACTATCGAACTGCGCGGGAGCATTCCCTTGCATCTGCGGCCACTGATGGGCAATCATATTTTTGGCTGCGACATCTGCCAGGAGGTCTGTCCGGTCAATATGATTGCCGTCGAGCGCCTCAAGCGCGCCGGGCGTTTTGGCAGAGGCATAGAGCAGGAGAGCGATGCAGGCGGCACGGCACTTGCCAGCAGCAGAGAACGGCCCGAATTTCAGCCGCGTCCTCAGATTGGTTCCAGCCCGGCGCTGATTCCGCTGCTCAAGCTGGATGAAGAAGCGTTTCGTCAGCGCTTTCGCCACAGCGCGATCAAGCGCGCCAAACGGCGGGGACTGCTGCGGAACGTCTGCGTCGCGCTGGGTAATCTGGGCGATCCGGTGGCCGTCCCGGCGCTGATTGAGACGCTGCGCACCGAGCCAGAGGCATTGGTGCGCGGGCACGCGGCCTGGGCGCTGGGGCGCCTGGGCGGATCGGAAAGCCGCGCCGCGCTGGAAGCCGCTCTGGCGACTGAGCAAGATGAATCCGTCATTCAGGAGATTCGCTGCGCGCTGAAGACGGGCAGGTGGGATGCAGCGCGAGATGAAACTGGCGTGGGGAGTGGAGCGTGTCATGGAGCGTGAGCTTGCGCCTGAACTGGCAGCACAACTGCGCGCGCATGGCCTGAACGTTGAAGATGAGATCGGGCTGCGGCGCACGCTGGAAGAGTGCGCGCCAAGCTGGACGCTGATTCGCTTGAACAGCATCGCCGCTAAACGCTGGAAGGCGCGCTATCGGCTGATGCTGGGCGAGCAGTGGTATGACGCTGAAACCGTCTCAAATGCCTACGCGCTGGCTTTGCTGGCGCTGTTGAACGCGGATGCTGCCCAGGAGCGCCAGACAGAATAGCCCAAAATGGACACACGCCTTGTCTTCCCACCTCAGCTATGCTATGCTGCCAGCGCGGGGAAAAGGGACGGCTTTTGCTGGCTGTTGAAGCGTTCTCTATCATAGAAGAGCGAAAGCTGACCCTGACCCAACCAACTACCAAACGCTGGCAGAGCAAGCCAGCAAGGAGCGCAGAACGGTGCCGCCTGAGAAGAACGAACCACCAGAGGCGAAACGCCCAGAGGCGCGTCAGCCAGCCCAGGAGGCGCGCCCTGGGCAAACGCGGGTGCAATCTCGCCCGGAGGCGCGCAATCTCCCTGCTGACCAGGACTCTGCCATGACCCAGGTGGGGATGGCGCCAGTCATTCCCAATCCGGCGTCTGTGTCTCCTGGCCTGGAACCTGCCTTTCGTGACGAGGCCCCGACACTGCCTGATGTCAGACCGCATCGCCATATCCTGGCGCGGGGCGTGGACGATCCGTATGTTGATAAAGATCAACTTGAGGCTATCTCCATTGAGTCGGGCTTTGCCACGTTCTCCCCAGCGCGTCACGAGAGTGCCTATTTTGACGATCAGCCGTCCTCGGCGCTGAGCCTGTCGGGCATCCACGAGGCAGCGCTTGCACAGGGCGACGTGGCGCTGGCAGAAGACGACCAGCCTTCCGCCCAGATGCGCGCCCTCAAGGGCAATACCATTGCGGTGGCGACGATCATTATCACAGCCTCATTTCTGCTTGGCCGCGTGCTTGGGCTGGTGCGCACCTCGCTCTTCGCCGGATTGTTTGGTGCTACGCCTGATGCCGATGCCTATACGCAGGCATTTTATATTCCCGATACGATCTTTAATCTGGTATCGGGCGGCGCGCTGCTCTCGGCATTTATTCCCATCTTCACCCAATATCTGGTAGAGAAGCGCGATAAAAAGACCGCCTACTATCTGGCGAACGTCTCGCTCAATACGGCGGTTGGGGGGCTAACGATCTTTGCTATTATAGGGATGATTTTTGCGCCGCTTATCGTTCCCCTATATGTCCTCAATACGCCGCAGAGTGAGATTTCTGAGATCGTGATGCTGACGCGCATCATGCTCTTGCAGCCCATCTTTCTGGGCGGCACAACGGTTGTCAGCGCCATTTTGCAGACGCGGCAGCGCTTTTTGCTCCCGGCGATTGGCACTGTGCTTTATAATGTTGGGCTGATTCTGGGGTTGTGCGCCACGCTGATCGACAGCCGGACCCATATCTTTGGCGGCCACCTGGGGATTCTGGGCGCTACCTGGGGGGTTGTCCTGGGAGCCGCTATCCAATTCCTGGTGCAGCTTCCCGGCGCGCTCAGCGGTGGGCTGCGCTATAGGCCAGTCATCAATTTCCTGCACCCAGGCATGCGCAACATTTTCCGGTTGATGCTGCCACGCATTGTGAACGCCGGGATGCTCTATCTGGCCTTTGGTGTGGACCGCGCCCTGGCCTCGCTGCTCTCTACCGGCAGCGCCTATGGCTTCTTTAATGCGTTCCAGTTGATGCTGTTGCCCATCAGCATTTTTGCGATGGCGGTCTCAACGGCTGCGTTTCCGACGCTTGCTACACTCTACGCTACCGGCAATCTGGAGCGGCTTCGGCAGATCATTCTGAGTACCCTGCGCGGCATTCTCTTTCTGTCCATCCCGGCCAGTCTGGGATTGATCGGGCTGGCGCGGCCCATCATCCGGCTGCTGCTCCAGCACGGCGTCTTTAATGCCCAGGATACCAGCCTGGTCTATGATCCGCTGGTTTTCTTGTGCATCGGCATTGCCGGACACGCTTCGGTGGAGATTCTGACCCGCTCGTTTTACGCGCTGCGCGACAGCCGCACTCCCGTCTATGTGAGTCTCTGCCAGTTTGCCTTCCTGATCGGCCTGAGCATTTTGCTCTTCCCGTTGGGGCTGAAGGGCCTGGGGCTGGCAATGTCGATTGGCGTGCTGGGCGAGGCGCTGGTGCTGCTGCTGCTGCTGCGCCAGCGGCTGCATGGGTTCGATTTGCAGCCGTTGTTTATCTTTCTGGTCAGCGTGCTGGCCGCCAGCCTGGTCTCAACGCTGGCGGCACTGATTGGCTATTCAGCAGTAGATCGGCTGATTGCCTTCTTGAACATTGACGGGCTGGGGTTGATTGGCGTGGTGCTGCTGGCAACGCGGATTGCTGCTGGTATGCTGGCCGCCAGCGTCGTCTATTTCCTCCTGGCGCGCTTCCTGGGAATTGACGACGCGGTGCCAATGCTCAACCGTCTTGCCAATCGCTTCTTGCCCAGACGAGCGAGCAAATGATGGCTGGCAGATACATCCGTGCCTGGAGGCTGCGCCGCAAAGGCCGCGAAGGCGGCCCATGTTTGTCGAAAACATGGCCTGACGAAAGAATGCTTATGCCTCGCTTTCTGCCGGGCATTCGCCGATCACATAATAGCCCTCGGCAATGACGTGCGCGTTGCCCGCGTGGCGGAAAATGCCATCAAGATATTTGATCCAGAATGTCAGCCAGCCGAAGACGAACTTGGAGACAAAATAAGCGGTTTTCCCGCTGGTCATGGAGCCTGGGAGTTCGCGCAGCATCCAGGCCAGCATCGAGAACGGCCCGCCGCCGACGCCGCTTTCGATGATCTTGAAGCCTGCCTCGGCAACTTTGCTCTCCAGGCCGGGGCGGGTGTAGCGGCGCATATCAATCGGGTCAGGATGATAGCCCTGAAGGAAGGGGACTTCTACATAGACCTGGCCGCCGGGGCGCACCACGCGGCGCATCTCGGCCAGAATGGCTTCGGGGTTCTCCACATGCTCCAGGACGGCGGTGCTAATCACGCCATCCAGAGCGCCATCGCGGAAGGGCAGGCGATGGGCATCGCCCACGACCTGAACGCCTGGAAACCGGAAGAGGTCAAACGAAATCAAACCAGGCGCTGCCGGGCGCTCGCGCACCCCCAGGTCCAACACCCGCGCGTTTGGCCCCAGTCTGGCAGCCATCGCGCGCATGCGTCGAAAAGCCGCCGGATCAAAATGGGATGAAGGCGGACGCCACTTATAGCCCAGGCGCACCAGCGGATTACGCGCCAGTTTGGCGGCGTGAAAGCTCTCCTCCAGCGCCCGCGCATGCTCGACCATCTGCGGTATCAAGAGGATGGGCACACCATCCGGGCAGTCATAGGCCGCGCCACAGGCCACGCAGACCAGATTGCGTTCCTCGCCCGCGCAGGCCGCCAAAGCAGGCGGGACAAGCCAGCACCTCCAGTAAAGGGGTATCAACCGGGCCGCCTTCATGCTGTGTCTGCCGCACACCTGGCACGTCTACCTGGGCCATAACTCTACGCATCCTTTCTTTCCTACAAGCAATTGCTGTGGTTGCTTTTCAAACCTTCTCTGCTTTTATAACGAGCGTTGGGGCTGTCCAACGATTGGCTGTCTGGAAGAGCCTGCTGGCATATTCGTTTGCTCCCGCCTGGAGCATTCGCGCTGGCGCCCCGCTCTACCCCCACTGGCCGCCAGAGACGGCGGCGCTGCCCCTCTCCTCTGCCGGTTGGGAGACCAGCGCTGCGCTCCACCCCTCAAACGGTTTCGATAGGCACGGCTGTGGTAAGCGGCTGCGCTGTTGCAGCCGGAAGCGCGATGCCACGCCGTTGTAGTTCTTCAGTATAGATCGTTTCGATCTGGCGGACCATCTGGCGGGCATCAAAGCGCGCCCAGGCCCAGGCTGTGCCTTCTGCGGTGAGTCGTTCGGCCAGCGCGCGATCTTCCAGCAATCGGCGCAAGGCTTCGGCCAGTTGGGCAGGCTGCTCCGGCGGGACCAGCAAGCCGCCGCGCTGTCCGCTCTCAATGGCCTCAACCACGCCATCCACCGCCGTGCCAGCCACCGGCACGCCCAGCAGCATCGCCTCGCTGATGACACGGCCCATGCCCTCAAAGCGCGAGGAATGGCCCAGCACACTGGCCGCAGAGAGGATTTCAGCAACATCATCGCGGAAGCCCGTCACGATGATGCGCCCGCGCATGCCAACTTTATCGATCAATGCCTCAACTTCAGCACGCAGTGGCCCATCGCCAACCATTACGCAGGTGACATCAGGCACCTCCCGGCAGAGCGCAGCGGCGGCGCGCACAAAGTTCAGCGGGTCTTTCTGATAGGCCAGCCGACCGATCCAGAGAACAATGCGATGGTCCTGGGGCACGCCCAGATTGGCGCGCACCGTTTCCGGCCCATAGCGCAAGGCTTTCAGACGCTCGACATCCACGCCGCTGTAGACAACACAATACTGCTCAGGCTTGCCAATACGTGCCTCCAGGTGCTTGGTCGTATTGAGCTGCGAGACGACCAGAAAGCGGTTAGTGATCGGCGCGCAGAGGCGTTCCAGCCAGAGATAGAGCCGGTTCACCATCGGGCTTTCTGACGCCTGAAACGAGATCGTATGCACGGTATGCAGGATGATGGGCGTGCGCGCCAGCCGCGCCGCCAGTCGTCCCAGCACGCCCGCCTTGGAGATATGCGTATGCACAATCGTAAAGCGCTCGCGGCGGCAGAGGCGATAGATTTCCCAGAAGGCCAGCAGGTCTTTCACCGGATGGACCGCGCGTTGCAGATGCGGGATCAGCGCGACCTGCACCCCGGCATCAACCGATGGCAGCAGCGATCCGCCGGGCTGCGTGCCCAACCAGACGGCAAAGCGCGTTTTATCATGATAATTTACGGTCAGACAAGTATTTTCCTGGGCGCCGTGAAAAATGGGGAAATAGGTAATCAGGTGCAGCACTTTGACACGCGAGGTCGCCTCGCCGGACTGCGCTTTTTTCATTGGTTTGCTCCGGTTGTCAACGATTGCAGCGGTCGCCCACGCAGGCGCGCAGGCGCCTTGCGGGCCAGATAGTCATAATAGAGTTTTTCGGTTGCCTGCATCATGGTTTCAAAAGAGAACTCTTCCACCACGCGCCTGCGCCCGGCTTCGGCCAGTGAACGACGCAGCACGGCATCGGCCAGCAGGCGTTCCAGCGCGGCGGTGAGGGCTGCCGCGTCGGCAGGAGGGACCAGGAGGCCGTTGATCTCGTTCTCAATGATTTCGACGGTGCCATCAGCCGTTGAGGCCACCACCGGGCAACACATTGCCATCGCCTCCAGCACGGCATTGGGCAGCCCTTCATAGAGGGAAGGGAACGCAAATATATCTGAGGCGGCCAGCAGTTCTGGCACATCTCTGCGCATGCCCAGAAAGGCAACCATTCCGCTCAGGCCGCGCGCCTGGCACTCGCTCTCCAGAGCGGCGCGCTGCGGCCCATCACCGACGATCAGCAGGCGCAGGTGTGGGTAACGATCTTTCAAGCGCCCGGCGGCCTGGAGGAGATAGGTATGGCCTTTCTGCTCGTGCAGCCTGCCGGTCATGCAAACCACGAGATCGGACGGCGCGTAGCCAAGGGCAGCGCGCACGGCTGCGCGCGTGGCCTGGCGATCTGGAACGGCGGCATCGAAGCGGCCTACGTCGATGCCGTTGCGCAGCGTCACGATCTTGGCAGCAGGCAGGCCCTCGCGCTCGATGCTGAACTGGCGCGTCGCCTCGGAAACGGAGGTGATGCAATCTGCCAGTCTGGCTGTCCAGCGATCCACCAGGAAATGCTTCCAGTTGAGCCAGGTATAGGAGCAGCGTACCGAAGAGATAGTGACGGGGACGCCTGCCAGGCGAGCCGCCACGCGCGCCACCAGATTGGCCTGATAGAGATAGCTGTGGACGACATCATAGCGACCGCGCCGCATGAGCGCAGCCAGCCGCCAGACTACGCCAGGCGTGAGCGTGTGTCCCATGTTCACGGTGAAGAGCGGGCAGACCTCGCGGACGGCAGGCGCCAGGGGGCCATCGGGGCGCAGCGAGCAGACGCTTACGTCGTGGCCCTGAGCATGTTGATAGCGCGCGGTCTCCAGCAAGACACGCTCGGCGCCGCCAATCTCCAGGCCGGTGATGACATGCAGCACGCGCAGCGGCGCTCTGGTCGCCGGGGCACCAGGATTGGCGCTTTCTTGCTGTTCCTGTATCGCTGCTTGGATTACTTTATCCTGCATTACTTCTTCTCTGCTCTTTGGGTCAGGTGTTGATAGAGTTCGGCATACTGGCGGGCGGTCTGTTCCAGCGCAAAGCGCGCCAGGATTGTCTGGCGCGCCGCTGCTGCCAGGCGCGCTCGCAGCGCTGTATCTTCCAGCAAACGCGCCAGCGCCGTCGCCAGATGCGCCGCGTCGCCAGGCGTAGCCAGCAGGCCATCGGATTCATCGGTGACGACATCGGTATTGCCTGGAATAGCCGTCGCTACCGGCGCCAGCCCACAGGCCATCGCCTCCAGCAGCGCGTTCGACATGCCCTCCGACCAGGAGGGCAGCACAAACAGGTCTGCGGCCTGATAGAGCGGCAACATGGTATCACGCTGGCCCAGAAAACGCACAGAGGCAGCGATGCTCAACTCCTGGCTCAGCGCCTCTAAGGAGGCACGCTGCGAGCCATCGCCAGCCAGCACAAGCAGCGCCTGTGGCTGGCGCGCCTGCACCGTCTTCCAGGCACGCAGCAAAACATCTGCGCCCTTCTGCGCCTCAAGCCGTCCGGCAAACAAGACCACAGGCTGGTCAGGCGGCCATTCAAGCTGCTGGCGCAGGTCAGCGCGCTGATCTGTGTCAGCAGGGGCAAAGCGCCCGGCGTCTACGCCATTGGCGATTTGCCAGATGCGCTCGCGCGCAAAACCAGCAAGGCAGAGTTCTTCGGTAATCTGATTGGTCAGGCTGATAACCGCGTCTGCGCGCCGCGCGGCGCGCAGCACCCAGCGCCCCAATCCAAGAGGCAGCCCGCGCAGGCGTGCCAGTTCCCCGTGCGGCCCACCACAGGCGACGCGCACCACGACACGCGGGCCGCGCAGCCGCCGGAGCCAGATTGCCAGCGGGACATGCAGATACATCTGATTGAGATGCAGCACCTGCCCCACCCCCGCAGGTAGAGAGACTGGCGCTGCACCCCCTCGCTTCACACGGGCCTGGAAAAGCTGCTGCCAGAAGGCCGAGGCCATATAGCTGAAGAACCGCAGACCCGGCAGCGAGAGGATAGGTAGCCGCCGCACATCCACACCATTGACGACTTCCCGATTGGGAACACCGCCTATTGCTTGCGTCAGGACAGTCATGGGCCAGCCTGCTCCGGCCAATAGTTCTGCCACGCGCTGCATCAAGCGATCTGCTCCGCCGCCTGCCTGGGGATAATAATAAAAGCAGAGCGCGGTCACTGCTGGATGAGATGGGGTGGGAGCCTTAGAGTGTTCTCGCGGGCCTACCGCCATCCCTGTTTCTGTATCAGCGGCGTGGCTGCTCAGGGTATGCAGGGTGTCAGGCATTTGCTCGCTGCTCTGCCCTGTGCGCGCTCGTTGTGCGTCCGTCAACATAGCATCATCCCCCTTACTCCGGTCTTATGCAGCTTCGACTGCTGGGCGGCCCCAGGGCAGGCGCGCCCGCGCCATATTCCAGAGGAGATTTAACTCGCGCATGCGCAGGGCCAGGAGCAGGGCGAGATAGATCAGTGAGCCGATGACACCCAGCACACATATCTCCGCCAATGGCGGGAGGCCAGCGATCAGCGGAACCTGCTCTAACAAGGCACAGGCTGTCGCCATCAACGCGGCAGCAAGAGCCGCCTTGCCCAAGGCCAGCCCAAGCTGTCCCAGGTTAATGCCCCCCAGCTTGCGATTCAGGATCAACAGCAGAATCGCTGCGGTAATCAGATAGGTCAGCGTGGTTGAAAAGGCGATGCCCGCCACGCCCCAGAACTGCATCAAAACAAAATCAAGCACAGCGTTCAGCGTCAGCGAGAGGATGGAGACGTTGCGTAGCGTCCAGTTATCCTGAAGGGCGTTATAGATGCGGCCATTGATGAAGCTGTAGCTAAAGAGGAACATGCTGGGTGCCAGCAGGGCCACCGCCCCGGCGACGACATTGCTGGAAGCGTCGGTAAACTGACCGTGCTGAAGCACAATCGTCACGACCGGGTCTGCCAGCACGCAAAGCAGCGCGCCAGCAGGCAAGAGGGCGATAGCCGCGAAGATAACCGCCTGCCGAAAGGTATCGCGCAGGAGGGCGAACTCACGGCGGGCCACCTGCATCGAGAAGAGCGGCAGCAGGGCCGTTGAGAGCGCCAGATAGAAAAACTGCGATGGCCCATCCACCAGCTTGACGGCGTAACTCAACGATGAGAGATTACCTGCTGGCAGCATAGCCGCCATAAATTGATCGATCAGCGTATTGACATTGACCAGCAGCGCGCTCGCCAGCGCCGGGGTGGTGAGGGCAATGATGCGCCGGACGCCAGGGTCGCGCCAGTCGAACACGATCTGCACGCGCAGCCCTATGCGCGCATAGGCGACCACCAGCAAGAGCAGGTTGATGACATAGCCCACCAGTGTGCCCCAGCCGAGGGCATAGATGCCCCAGGAGTTCGCCAGCAGCAGAAAGAGGATCAGGCTCAGGGGGACAACGCCCGGAGCCAGCGAGGGCAGCGCAAAGCGACCGTAGACGTTGAGGACAGCGCCCAGCAGAGTGATGATGGCCTGTAAGACGACTATCGGCAGCAAGAAGCGCAGGAGAACAGAGGCAAGCGCCTGGGTCGAGGCATCCATCTGATGCCCAAAGCCCTTGATAATCAGCGGAGCGCCCGCGATCATCAGAGCCGTCACCACGATAGTTGCCAGCAGGCCGAGCATGGCCCCGGCCCAGAGGACACGCATCGCCTGGGCCTCACCCTTGTTCTCTCGATAGTCGATGAAGACCGGGATGAAGGCCGCGCCAACAGCGGTGTTGAGAATGTTGGCAATGGTGATCGGCACAATGAGCGCCAGCACATAAGCGTCCATCGACTTGCTGGTGCCAAAGACATCGGCCATCACAATCTGGCTGACAATCGTGAGCAGCCGGGCGGCAACGGTCATAAAAAAGACGACCGAGATGGCGCGGCCCGTGCGCATGCCCTTGCCAGAGCCAGGATAAGCGGGCACTCCTCCTTGCGCCGCTGGAACCGTTTCCTCTACATCAGGTGTATTCATCGCTGCCTCGCGGCGCTCCCAGCCTGGGTCAAGGCATCACTGGAAGCGCCAATAAAAGTATCAAACCAGAGTTGGAAGCACAGCAGCGTCCAAAGCTGGCGGTGGTGGTCGCGGCGCCCGCTCTCATGCTCCTCGATCAGCCGGGCAACAACCGCTGGCTCGAAGAAGCCGTGCGCGTGCAGAGCATCTGCGCTGAGCCGTTCATGCAGCATGGGCCGCAAATCCTCGCGCAGCCAGCGCTGCACGGGCACATCAAAGCCATGCTTCTTGCGCTGGCGAATCTCTTCTGGAAGCAGTCGTGCGGCGATCTGGCGGAGCAGGTATTTAGAAGTCTTGCCGCGCAGCTTCATCTCCGCTGGCATACCGGCTACATACTCGAAGAGCTTGTGATCGAGATAGGGGGTGCGTGCCTCGATGCTGGCGGCCATGCCCATTTTGTCGACCTTCATCAGCAGATCATCCGGCAGCCAGCCGCGCACGTCAAATTCCAGCATAGTGTGCAGGAAATCGCGTCCGCCGCCATGCAGCAAGACCTGCTCAGCAGGGTGCGTGATCTTTCCGGCGCCCAGCGCAGCGCGCAGGGCTGGAGTATAGAGTTCTTCGCGCTCCGCTGATGGAAAGACCGTCACCCAGGCGCGATAGCGCTCCGGGCGGCTGAGTTCGGCGGCGCGCAGAGCGCGGTGGACATAGCGCACCAGGCGGCGATCACTGGTCGCGGGAAAAAGCTGTCCGGCGGCCACGATGGGTTTGCGCGCCGCGTGCGGCAGAGACTCCAGGGGCGCCAGCAGGCTGTCGCCATAGTAGCGCCGGTAGCCTGCAAAGAGTTCGTCGCCGCCCTCGCCGGTCAGCACCACCGTCACCTTCTGGCGCGCCACCTCGGAGATGAGAAACGTGGGAATGGCGGCGGCGTCGGCAATCGGCTCATCCAGATGCCAGATCAGTTTGGGCAACAATTCGGCGGCATCAGCGCGCACCGTGATCTCGTGATGGTCTGTGCCAAAGTGACGGGCCACCAGGCGAGCATGCGCAACTTCATCCACATCGCCGCCTTCGCCAAAGCCAACCGAGAACGTTTTCACCGGCTGATCCATCAAGCCCGCCATCAGGCCAACGATCACGCTGGAATCCAGGCCGCCGCTCAGAAAAGCGCCCAGCGGCACTTCGCTCATCAGGCGGATGCGCACTGCTTCGCGCAAGAGTTCGGTGGTGCGCTCCAGATACTCGGCCTCCGTTGCCGCCGGGTCGTGAGCAGGATAGCGCGGCTCCCAATACTGGCGCAGAGAGAACTGCCCATCGCGCCAGGTGAGCGTCTGGCCTGGGCGCAGCTTGCTGATCCCCTGGAACATGGTGGCTGTGCCGGGCACATATTGATAGGTGAGATAGGCATCCAGCGCGGCGGGATTCACTTTGCGCGGAACGCCGGGGTGGGCAAGGATGGCTTTGATCTCGGAACTAAAGAACAGCGATCCATTGACGACTGTATAATAGAGCGGCTTTTTGCCCAGCCGGTCGCGCGCCAGAAAGAGGGTGCCAGTGCGCATATCCCAGATGGCGTAGGCATACATGCCGCGCATATGCTCAACGGAAGATTCGCCATACTCCTCCCAGGCATGCACCATGACCTCGGTATCGCAGTGCGTGGCAAAGCGATGGCCGCGCCGCTCCAGGTCAGCGACGACATCCCGATAGTTGTAGGCTTCGCCGTTATAGACTACCCAGACGGTGCCGTCTTCGTTCGACATCGGCTGATGGCCGCCGGAGACATCAATGATGCTCAGGCGGCGCATCCCCAAGGCCACGCCTGGCTGTACCAGTGTTCCCTGGTCGTCGGGGCCGCGATGGACGATGCTGGCGCACATGCGCTCAATCAATTCGGCGCTCGCTGCCGGACCGACAACCCCGCAGATTCCGCACATAGACTTTTCTCCTTTTGAGCGTTTATCTTGAGCGCTGTGGCTTCCAGCCCTATTGCTCAGGTTGGTTTTCCTGTGCCCAGGCTTGCGCCGCTTTCCTGGGCCTTTCCCTCGTAATCTATCCACGCAGGAGCCGGTATTCTGGTATCATCCGGCGCCAATGGATCACCCGCGGCGCGCAGTGCTGTTCTGGTGGTTGGGGAGAGTATGCCGCCAACGACCAGCGCGATCAGCATCCAGAACCAGGGGATCGAGAAATTTATCAGCGGCCAGAGCAGGGCCAGCACGCCAAAACCGACGAGCAGGGCCATATTGACCTGGGCCAGCGTCCCCAGGATGTCCATTGGCTGAGCCGTTGGCAGCAGCCACAGGCGCCCGGTGGCTCCAGCTTTAAAGACGCGCCAGCTCAACAGATAAACGCGCCAGATGAGCCAGCCGAACAGCAGGACGCCGATAACGCCAAAATCGGTGACAATCTCTAATGGCAGGTTATGGCAGTGGCTTCCGGTGATCTGCTGCGCGCCAAGCGGGCCAAGGCCAAAAATTGGATGGCCTGGCACAACAGCAGCACACTGACTCATGAATTGCAGCCGCTGGGTGATGTCGCCATCCCCACTGAGTCCATAATCAAAGGCGTGAAATCCCAGGTTAGCGAGCAGCGAAGAGAAAGGGATCAGTGAGAGCGCGGTCCAGCCTGCAATTGCTCCCACTACTGAGCCGACAGCCACCTGCCAACTTCGGCGCATAGCGGCCAGCACCAACAGCGTCAGCAGCACGACTACAATCGTCGATTTCGTGAATGTGACCAGGAACGGCCAGACGGTAAAGGCAATGGTGAAGAGCAGCGCTACGCGCAGCCAGCGCTGCCGCTCGATGCAGAGCAAAGCGGTGGCTATCACAAAGACGGTCAGATAGAAGAACGAGAGAATGCCGGCATCGGAGAGCGTTCCGGCGACACGCACCTTGAAGGTGAGATGTTCGGCCAGTGTCTGCAACGCCGGGTGGATGGCCGTATAATCGATGCCCAGATAGCGAAAGCCATACTGAAGATAGGCAATCACTGAGATGGGGATGCTGATAAAAACCAGCAGGTACAAGAGGCGCCAGACCGTTTTCTCCGCGCGTACCGCGTTAGCCGCATAGAGAAAGAAGACCCCCTGGAGCAGCACGAAGACCGTAAATTGAGGGCTGTGGCTGCTGCCGCTGGTATGCCAGGCGTTCCAGGCAAAGGTGATGATGATCCAGGCAGCGCAGACCACCAGAGGCGCCAGCAGCGGCGTCCCCGTCAGGCGCTCGCGCCGATCAAAACTCCCCAGCAGCAGGCCAATCGCGCTCGACAGGACGGCAACTCCGAAGGTCGTTTCTGGGCCTAATGCCGAAAGCTGCGGGATCAACGCTGGCACGGCCCAGGAGATCAACGACACCACCAGTAAGACTGCCAGCCCGGCGGCTGGTCTCGCAGCCGCCACCAGTGAGGGCAGCGCCAGCAGGAGGAGAAAGACGATCACCACTGGATTTTTCAAGGCGACCTGATGGCCGGCGCCCAGGGCGCTCAGGCTCACTATCAGGCTGGCGATAAACGCCACCCCATAGCGAGCCAGCGGGCCAATACGCCCGCGTGTTGTTTGCGAGGCGAAAGAAACTGACATGGTTGTGTTCCTATCCAGGGGCTTCTTGCCCGTACAAGCGCGCCAGGGGTACTGCGCGCTCTAATCGGCGCCTTCGGGCGCTGGAGCAGGCGCTTGCGCTCTGCGCGGCGTGGGCGCCGGGCGCGTGCCCGCCTGCGGCGGAGGCGCAGCAGGGGCATCCAATTCGATATGTCCCTTCCAGCCCAACGATGGCTCAAACTGGAAGTAGCGCGTCTCCCCGTCTTGAAGGCGCAGATATTCCTCTTTGTTTGAGACAATTCGCAGGCTCTTCCACAAGGCGTGAATATCTTTGGCGAACATGAGTGGGCGCTTGAGCCGCTGCACGCCCATCATCAACGGAATCTTGCGATAATCCAGGCCCATCAGCTTGATGCAGGCCAGATCAACGGCCACCGGATTAAAGCCACCGACCAGCAGCCCAACGGGCTTGGGCGTTGGATGCAGCGGCCCCTCTTTATCACCGGCCAGGATGCCATCGATGCAGCTAAAGTAGCGGCGCTGAATGGTATCGGTCAGTTGGCCGTGCTTATCGGTGTAGAGCAACAGGTGATTGAGGTCCAGCACCATGCGCCAGACGGTATCGTTGCGATACCAGTCGCCTTCGTGCCAGGGAATCCGCGCTTCCTGTTTGCCAACGAGCTTCATCAAGCCCTTGAGCGTTTTGTAACCTGTACGCGCAACCGGCATGACGAGTTTAAAGCCATATTTGCCATACTTATTTGAGACAAAGCGGTCGACGAGGCGCTCATGTACCAGATTGGCTACCGGCGCTTTATCGGGCAGCACATCGCCGCCCTCCGAGAGCCGCCCGGCGCGATGGTGTGGCAGCCAGCGCTTCTCATTATTCAACCCGACCAGATTCTTGAGGCTCAGTGTGACACCCGCCTTGCGGTGAGTCTTCATCTTTGCCAGGCAGATAAACACATCGGACTCTAGAATGGTGGTGGCAAAGCTGTACTTATGATGCTCGGCATTATGCACCTCGGCCATCACATTCTCATAGACCGCTGCGGTACTGCGAAAACGGTCGGCATGCTGGACAATCTCATCAAACATGCTGTCGTGGCCCAGGTCCATGATGGTATAGCCGCGCTGGTCGCCTTCCAGGCGGCGCGATGCCACCATGACACCTTTGGCGTCGCGGGTCACATGCAGATCACGATAATCAATGACTTCCAGCGGCACTTCCGGGTGCGCCTGCTGGAAGTAGGCATAGAGATCAGCGACGCCGATTTTCTGGATAATGACCGGGAAATCCACTTCTTTGATGGGCGAGTCGCCAATGGTGATGCGGCCCTGGCCCTTGAGCGCGATATAGGTATAGTCGACAAACGGGCGAATCACCGAGCCATGCACGGTGGACGCTTCAATGCCGATTTGCCCCAGTTCGTGTTCGCTGATGACCAGATTGGGCTTCAAGACCACCTTATCACCAGGCTTGATGATCTCGCCCAGCGGGTTCCAGCCGGGCGTGCCATAGTTGGCGCGATCCAACCCCAGGCGATAGAGCAGATCGCGCACCGCCGCGTAGACCGTGTTTTCGGGATCGTAGCCCGAATCCTTGAAGGGATATTCGGGATAGGCTTCCGGCGGGTGAAAAGGCGCCTGGGGATAATCGGTTCGCCCGGCATCATAGACACAAACGGTCGTATCTTCGAGAGTACGCACTATCAGACCTCCAGTGGCACGCGCGACATGGTGAAACGGAACTTCCCAGAACTGGAGACCGGAATCCGGTCGACCACTTCAAAGGTGATGTTGAAGGCCGGGTCGCCGTGCTGATGAATCGTATCCTCCAGAAAACGAAGCGCTTCTTCTTGATGGAAGGTACTCATTGGCTCAATCTTGACGGTCAACTGCTCGCGGGTCTCTTGAACGACCTGGAACTGGCGCACGCCTTCCAGCTTATAGAAGAGATGGGTGAAGAACTCGCCATGCAAGAGCTTGCCCGATGGCGTGGTAATGACATCGGCGCTGCGCCCTTCCACGACATCCATCAAAGGCAGGCCGCGCCCGCAGCTACAGATACGGTCGCTGGGGCGCCCCAGATCGCCCATCTGGTAGCGAATCAGCGGCATGGCATAATTGTGCAGGTTGGTGACGGTAATCATGCCCTCTTCGCCTGGCGCCACTGGCTTGCCATCGCGCAAGAACTCGGTGTAGTTGGTTTCGGCCAGCAGGTGCAGGCCCTCGTGATGGTCGCACTCGTGAGCAATATTGCCCACCTCCCGGCAGCCATAGCGGTTAAAGACTTTCGCGCCAAAGGTTTCCTCGATCAAGGCGCGCTGAGGTGGCGTCAGAATCTCGGCGGAGGACTGGATGCCAAGCGGGCGAATCCCTTCAATCTTATGGCTGCGCACCACCTGCGCGAAGAGGGTGAGCGAAGAGACATAGCCGATGAGCAGGTGCGGCTGAAAGCGCACCAGTTGGTGAGCCGCTTTGACCAGATCAGCCTCGCGCACATCAAAAGTATTGATCCAGAGTTGATTGCTTCTGAGGCGATCATGGAAGGTGCGTTTGAACCAGGTTTTGTGATCTTTGGCGTCGTAATCAGACCCCCAGAGGAAGGCCCGGCGCATCCCCATTTTAAAGCCACACATCATAAAGTTGCGCCAGATGTCGGCTGATCCCCAGGCTTTGTAGCGGGGCGTCTGATAGAACGTCAAGGGCGTGCCGGTTGAGCCGCCGGTATGGTTCTCATACATCTGGTCGGGTGTGAAGGTATCCGCGATCATCTCACGGTAATGTTCCTGGACCTCGCACTTAGTCAATGGGGGTAAGGCTTCCAGGTCGCTCAGGCGGGTGAACGCTTCAGCAGAGAATCCCGCTGCGTTGAAACGCTCCCGATAGAACGGGCAATGCTGCTCTGCGTGCAGCAAAAGTGCTTTCAGCCGCTTGATCTGAAGCTGCTCGATCTCTGTCCTGGGGAGCCATTGGGTCCGATTCAACTCCCGAATGTGCGCATACACATTATCCCGCGCCAGCGCCATACGCGCGTTGATATAGGTGCCAAGCGCCAGTTGATGGGCACTTTTTATCAGGTTCATCATCAGCCAGTCCTTAACTTTGATGAGATAGACAGCGAATCTCGATGATTACTGCCGCAGGGACATATAACTAGTATGCCCCTTTGCCTGTGACAGCCACTTTGATCGTCATCAACAAAATCTTGAGGTCGAGCCAGAGTGAGTAGTTGCGAATATAGAACAGGTCATCCTCGGTATGCAGGTGCATAGGGCGGTCGCTGCGTCCATTGACCTGCCACCAGCCGGTAATGCCCTGTGGGACGGTAAAGCGGCGATATTGCCAGGGCGCATAGTTGACCACCAGCCAGGGCAGTTCGGGGCGCGGCCCCACCAGGCTCATATCGCCCTTAATCACGTTAAGCAACTGCGGCAGTTCATCCAGGCTGGTCTTGCGCAGGAAAGCGCCCACGCGGGTAACGCGCGGGTCGCGGCGGCGCTTGTGGATCAGCGCGCCATCTTTCACCTCAGCGACCTGCTGCGCCATTTTCTCGGCCCCGCTCACCATCGTGCGAAACTTATAGATGGTGAAGATGCGATGATACTGGCCCACCCGCTTCTGGGTAAAGATGGGCGATCCCTTTGAATCCAGGCGAATCACCAGAGCAATGAAGAGCATGAGCGGGGCAAGCAGAACCAGCAAGACCAGGGAGACCACCAGGTCAAACGCTCGCTTGATGCGGGCTTGCCAGCCGGTGATGGCGGCTTCGTTCAGGCTAATGAGTGGGAGGCCGCCAAAGTTTTCCACCTGCATGCGCGTGCTGAGTTCCAGATAATCGGGGATCATGCGAATCTGGACCGGGTAACGGTCCAGGTTGCGCACCAGGCGTTCGGACTGCTCGCGCTCGCTCCAGGGGAGAGTGACGATGACATCATCCACTTCGCGCTGGCGAATAATTTGGGGAGCGGCCTTTAATGGCCCCAGCACCGGCAGCGGCGGCATCTCCGGGTCATCTTCGTTGACCAGTTCGCCCGTCTCAGTGTCAGAGACACAGCCGATGAGCCGCAGGCCAGATTGACCATGCCGAAGTACCATCCGTGCTGCCTCCATCGCTACCGGGCCACCGCCGATAATTAAGACGCGCCGTTGATACCAGGAGGCGCTGCTCACCAGCGGCCACAAGATCAATCGACAGAGCAGCAAGACCAGCAAATCAGCGACGATAAAGTAGATAAAGAGCAGGCGGGGCAGGTCGCGGTTGGTGAGATACAGCGCTCCGCTGAAGATGACTGCCGAGGTGAGCGTGGCCCAGAGAACCCGCCAGGGGTTCAGAATACTATCGTGGTATTGGGGGTCATAGACGCCATAGGCGTGAAAGACGACCATCCAGATGAGCAAGACGGTGACGATGTTGGAGGGAAGGACCAGGATAGGATTATCAGGAAGTTGATAACCAAAGGGCAGCATCTGGCGAGCCGCTTCAGCCAGTTCCAACATCCCAACCGTCAGCGCCAGATCGGCGACGAGTAAGATATTGCCCAGTGTTCCCCGGCGGCGGCGGCGCCGGGCCGATGGCCGACCATCGCGCAGGATGGAGGGCTGGGGGCCTGTCCAGGGATAGGCATCGGAAGTCAAAGGGGGCAGCGTCGAATCGGGAGGGCTGGTCAGAGGCCCCTTCACGCTGCGGCCCGCCTGCGGCCAACTCTCAGGTGCTGGTGGATCAAGGCTCACCTGCGGCCCTGGCCGCGATGGTGGGTCAGTAGGTTGATTGAAGCGTCGTTCGCCAATCAAGAGGCCCTCCATGTATGTAACAAACTACCTGGCGAGGCAATGCCGACCAGAAGAACGTCTCTATTGTTCGGCTAGAAAAACGCATTTGCGGCTGAGTATACGCAGGACGCAGCAGCTAACACAAGTAATAGCTAACGCAAAGTGAATGCCATCAAGCGATCTGGTCACTTATTTCTTCAGCCTTCTACTAAGGGGTGACGCAATACAAGAAGGCTGGTAACAGCCTTTTTTTGTCCTAGTACTTTCTGGTGGAGCATCTTCCATACAGGCACAATATTTGAACACACTGGCAGTGTGGTATCGCTGCTCCTATCTTCGCGCAGGCAGCATAAAAATGCAAGGGCCGTTATAAGGGCTGTTTAGCGTTGGTACACATGCTAGCATGATCCTACGGCAGTGTTCTCTGCTATAATCCTCATACCTTTGAGGGCCAAGGGCACACAAACATGCTGACGGGCTGCTGCTGCCAGGCAGCGTCTATTTGCCAGCACGTATCTTCATCTGTGGAGCGTTGTGATGAGTCACCCGTTGATCCCAGCAGGCTGGCGTTCCTGGCTGCCAACGCGCCTGATTGAGCTTGGGTTATGTCTGAGCTTTGTGATCTTTTTTTACTGGCAGCATCCTCCCGCCTCGCTGCTGCTGCTGGCTGCGGCTGCGGCGCTCGCCTGGATACGCCTCGACATTGCGGTGGCGCTGCTGCCCCTGACGCTTCCGTACTATCTCTTTCTTGAGCCGCTTCGATCAAGTGGCTCACCCGCATTTTCCATGGGTGAGCTTGGTCTGCTGATCTGTCTGGGTGTTGCTGCGCTGCGCTCGGCGCTGCTCCCGGCTGATCGGCACGCGACGCTGCAATGGGCGCGCGGCCTCTGGCGGCAGGGGCAACCTTTTTTGCTCCCGGCTCTGGTGTTCTTTATCGGTGGCTCGCTGGCAGTGCTGGTCGCACCAGATATTCACTTGAGCCTGCGCGCCTGGCGCGAGGATATTTTGGAGCCGCTGCTGTATTTCTTGCTGCTGCTGCGCTATCTGCGCACACGCGCTGATCTGCTGCGCATATTGGCAGCCTTTATGCTCTCAGCGCTGGTGGTGGCTGCGATGGGCATTATTCAAGGAGTCTTCTTCCACGCTGATTATCTGGTTCAGCTGAATCCGCCGATCCTGCGGGTGCGCGGCCCCTATGGCAGCGCCAATAATCTGGCCCTGTTCGTGGATCGGGCACTGCCTATTCTGCTGGCGCTCGCCTTTACGCACCTCCGCCCGCGCCCGGCCACGCCTGGGCAATCGCGCCTGCCCGTCTGGCGCGATCCCCTGCGCTGGCTGTGTGCCCTGGCAAGTCTTCCTCTGCTTCTGGCAATCTACTGGACCGATTCGCGGGGCGCAGAGGTGGCGATAGGGGTGGTGCTGCTGCTGATCTTTATCTTTGAAGTCCGCAACTGGATTGCTATTGCAGCGGTGGTCGGCGTGGGGGCAGTGGGCGGGTGGCTCTTCAGGGCACACCTCATCCAACTCTTTACTGAAGGGCACGAGGGCACAACTTCTGAGCGCTTTACCTATTGGAAAGCGGCGCTGCTGATGATCCGCGATCACTTCTTCCTGGGCAGCGGGCCAGATAGTTTTCATACCCTGTATAATCCCGATTCGCCTGGCATCCCGCATTCGCCATCTTCTTACGCGCTCAAAGCGCTGGATGGGCAGCCGTTCCCGGCGACGTATGACCCGACGATTTCGCATCCGCACAATATGCTGCTGGACTTCTGGATCAGCACCGGGCTGCTGGGGTTTGCCGCGCTGCTCTGGCTGCTGACCGCCTTTGCGTTTGTACTGGGGCGATTGTATCGGCTGTGCGCGCCACTGCGCCAGGGCGATTTGCTCCAGCGTTTGCTGCTTGGGCTGGCAGGAAGTATGATCGCTGTTATCGTGCATGGCATGGTAGATAATTCTTATTTCCTCCCTGATTTGTCGATGGTCTTCTGGCTGCTCATCGGCAGTCTGCTGATCGTGAGAGGGATTGCGCGCAAGGAACTGGCGCTTGCTCGTAAGCCAGGTCTGCCCCCATCGGCTATAATGGGTCAGGGGAATGATCCAGCATCTAGTCAAAATGAGATGCCGATCACCGAAACAGTGATAGAGACACCTGAGAATGTCAGCGATTAAGCAGAGTATCATGGCATACGGCCAGGCAGAATAAGGCAAGACATTAGAAGGCTGTACGCGCGGGGCCTACCGCATGTTAAGGAGTCAGGCATTGGGTAAAATCAACAGTACCCTGAAACTAGGGCCAGGGATTGCAAAGAATCTGGCGTTGGGAAATGCGACGGTCAGGGCGATTTACGAGCGACGCCGCATCCAACAGGGTTTCAGCCCTGACAAAGATCAGGCCGAATATCCGCTGACGGTCTTTCATACGCACGCGGCGGCGCTGGCGCCGCTGCGCCCGGCTGGCCTGCTGGACACGGATTTCCTGGAGATTGGGCCGGGCGGCAACGTTGGGGTGGGTCTGCTGATGCTGCTGGCAGGCGCAAAAAGTGTCACATGCCTGGATGTAGCGCCCTGGATGCAAGGCACCGGGCCGGAGGCGCTGTACGCGGCGCTGGTGGAGACGGCGGCCAGATTTCCTGAGACCTATTTTGTGGCGCCGACGCTGCTGGAACGCGCCCACGCGGACCCCGCCGGGCTGGCGCGTGAACTGCTGGGGCGCATCAGGTATCTCTATCCAGTGGACATTGCCACGACCACGCTGCCCGATGCGTCGCTGGATGTGATTATTTCGCACGCCTGCTTTGAACACTTTCCTGATCCGGCAGGGGCGATTGCGCAGATTGCCCGGCTGCTGCGGCCAGGGGGCGTCACCAGCCATCAGGTCGATCTGCGCGATCACCGCGATTTTGACCATCCGCTTGAATTCCTGTATCACAGCGATGCGGTCTGGTATCTGGCAACGCACAATTCGCCTAATCAGGTGCGCAACCGCTGGCGCGCTTCGGAGTATCGAGCGGCCTTTGAACAGCAGGGGTTTGAGGTCGTTTCAGTGCAATCAACGCTCGATGTCACGGTGACAGAGGAGATGCGTCGGCAGTTCTTCCGCCATTTTCAAACGATGGACCTGAAAGACCTGGGCATGGTTGTAATCTTGCTGGTGGGGCGTAAAAAGGAGGCTGGCGGTTAGAACCGCGCCTGATTGTTATTTGACAGCCCTGGAGGGCTGTGCTACCATCAGAGTGAAACATTCGTGAAGCCACTATCGTTACACTATTGCTGAAAGGGGCCGCGCGCCAGGGAGTGTCAACCTGGGGCGCAAAGGCGCTAAAACGATGTTGCCATTTCCCGCGTATGTTCCCATCTTTATTCTGATCGGCCTGGCGATTGTCTTTGCCGCGCTGGTCACGGGCCTGACGTTTGTGCTGGGTCCGAAAAAGCCCTCGCCAGAAAAGCTGGCACCCTACGAGAGCGGCATTCGGGATATTGAGCCGCTCAGGCGCCGCTTTCCGGTGAAGTATCTGGTGACGGGTATGCTGTTTATCATCTTCGATATTGAGGCGGTTTCCTTTTATCCCCTGGCGGTCTTGCTCAAAAGCGATCTGAAAGTCTTTGGGCTGATCGAACTGGTCATCTTCCTGGCAATTTTGTTGATTGCCTATGTCTATGTCTGGCGTAAGGGAGCATTCCAATGGGAATAACGAACCCCTGGGAGCCGGTGCAAACGATCTCGAACGCCCAGACGCCCCGCCTGTCGCGGGGCGTCCATGTGGAGTCCGGGACGGGGATTTTGCTGACTCAAGTAAACAAGCTGCTCAATTGGAGCCGCAGTTCTTCACTCTGGCCGGCGCTGTTTGGATTGGCCTGCTGCGCGATTGAGATGATGGCAACCAGCGCCTCGCGCTTTGACCTGGCGCGCTTTGGCGCGGAGGTGTATCGCGCCAGCCCGCGCCAGGCTGATTTGATGATTGTGGCCGGGCGCTGCTCCGTAAAGATGGCGCCGGTCCTGCGGCAAATCTACGATCAGATGCCTGACCCCAAGTGGGTGATTTCAATGGGCGCCTGCGCGTCTTGCGGCGGCGTCTTCAACAATTACGCTATCGTGCAGGGTGTGGACAAAGTGATCCCTGTTGATGTGTTTATCCCAGGCTGCCCGCCCACGCCCGATATGCTGCTGTACGGGTTTAACCAGTTGCAGGAGAAGATTCGCCAGGGTATCCCGAACCCACCCGATCCGATGAAGGTTGGCTCGGTGAAGACGCTGGGCAGCGAGAACTGATATGGCCGAAGCAGATAATAAGCTGGCGGAAAAAACGGTGGAACTGGTGCGGTCCCGCTTTGGCGAGGCGGTGCTGGAGGTCGTGGAGCATCGCGGCGAAACGACCATCGTGGTGCCAGCGGAAAAAGTACCAGCGATTGCCAAATTGCTGCGCGATCATGCCGCGCTGCGTTATAATTTTATGGCGGACCTGACCGCAGTGGACTGGCCGGAACGGGTGCCACGTTACGATGTCGTCTATCACCTGCTGTCGCTGGAAACGCGCGCCGTGATTCGGTTGAAAACGCGCGTCGGCCAGCCGGGCGAGGAGCATCCAGCCGTCCCGACGGTCAGCACAATCTGGCCGACCGCCAACTGGTACGAGCGCGAGGTTTATGACCTGTTTGGGATTACGTTCAGGGGCCATCCTGACCTGCGGCGCATTTTGATGCCAGAGGACTGGACCAGCCATCCGCTGCGTAAAGACTATCCACTGACCGGCATCGAACTGCCGGAACCGCATTGGGGCGGACAAGTCGCTTTCCAGACGCCCTTGCCGGAAGGCATTGGGCGCCAGACCATGCGTATCAATCAGAGCCGCCCGCCCACTCCGCCCCGCCCCGAACCAGAGCCAGGCGAATAGGCGGGCAAGGACGCAAGAGTTATGCAACTCGGAGAACAGACCGAACTCCACATCACCGACAGCGTGCAGGTTGATGAGACCACTCGTGTCGATACCATGACCATTAACATGGGTCCGCAGCATCCTTCGACGCATGGCGTGCTGCGCCTGATCCTGACGCTGGAGGGCGAAACGGTTGTCAAGGCGGTGCCGGATATTGGCTATCTGCACACCGGCATCGAAAAGACGGCAGAGAGCAAGAGCTATTTCCAGGCGCTGGTCGTCACCGACCGGATGGATTATCTGGCGCCGCTCTCCAACAACCTGGGCTACTCGCTGGCGGTTGAGAAGCTGCTGGGCATCGAGGAGATGCCGCCCAAGGCGGTGTATACGCGGGTGCTGCTGGTGGAGCTTCAGCGCATTGCCAGCCATCTTGTCTGGCTGGGGACCAGCGCGCTTGATCTGGGCGCGCAGAGTATGTTCCTCTACTGCTTCCGCGAGCGCGAGATGATCCTGGACATCTTTGAGCTGGTCTCTGGCGTGCGCCTGATGACCAGCTATATCATGCCCGGCGGCTTGCAAGCCGATCTGCCGCCCGGTTTTGATGAGAAAGTGCAGGAGTTTCTCAACGTCTTCCCGGAACGTCTGCGCGAGTATCACACGCTGCTGACGAATAATCAGCTCTGGATTGAGCGCACCAAGGGCGTCGCGCCGATCAGCGCCAAAGAGGCGATTGCCTGGGGCTGTTCGGGGCCGGTGCTGCGCGGCAGCGGCGTGGCCTGGGATGTTCGCAAGATGTTCCCGTATTCGGGCTACGAGCAGTTTGACTTTGATATTCCAGTTGGCAGCAACGGCGATGTGTATGATCGCTATCTGGTACGGATGCTGGAGATGGAAGAGAGCCTGAAGATTGTGCGGCAGGCGCTGGAAGGTATGCCGGATGGTCCCTATCAGATCAGTGATCGCAAGATCGTGCCCCCGCCCAAGTGGGCAGTTGCCACGAATATGGAGGCGCTGATTCATCATTTCAAGCTCTATACCGAAGGCTACCGGCCACCCAAGGGCGAGGTCTATCAGCGTATCGAATCGCCCAAGGGCGAACTGGGGTTCTATCTGGTGAGCGATGGGACGGCGCGGCCCTATCGCATGCACGTCCGGGCGCCATCCTTTGCCAATCTGGAGGCGCTGCCAAAGATGGTTGAAGGGCAGTTGCTTTCGGATGTGATTGCAGCGATTGGCAGCATTGATATTGTGCTGGGCGAGGTGGATCGCTAGTGTTTCCATCCCTCAGCGGGGCGTCAAAAAGGGCCTCACGTCGCGCCAGCCTTGGGAGCAATGTACCAGCGAGTGCCGAAGAAGTTCATGGATGCTGCGCCTGCGGCAAACTCGCGTAGGAAGGAGCGGGCAGTGGTATCGGAAGCAGCCAAAGAACGTATGCGCGCCGTCGCGGCACAGTACCCGACGATGCGCTCAGCTATATTACCGGCGCTCTATATCGCGCAAGATGAAGAGGGCCATATCACGCAGGCCGCGCTGGAGGCCGTTGCCGAGGCGCTGCGTCTCAACGTGGACGAGGTGAAGATGGTCGCTTCGTTCTATACGATGTTCTATAAAGAGCAGCCCGGCAGGCGCGTGATTAAAGTCTGCACGAGCATTTCGTGTTATCTGCGCGGCTGCGATGCGCTGGTGGAACATCTGGAGCAGCGGCTGGGGATCAAGCGTGGCGAGACGACGCCCGACGGGCGTTTCACGCTGTTGACGGCGGAATGTCTGGCGTCGTGCGGGACGGCTCCGGTGCTGCAAGTGAATAATGAATTCGTCGAGCAGGTCACGCCGGAGCGAGCCGATGAACTGCTGGCGGCGCTGAATCAGGAACTGGACCATGAAGAAGCTGGAGTATCCAGGCAGCAAGGGTCAGGAGCGCCCGGCGGGACAGAGAAGACGAAGACCGAGGCCGCCGGGACCAGGAGGCGCTAAGTTCGCCCCACCCCTGCCGGTTGGAAAACCGGCGCTACACCCCACCCCCGCGCCTTGATGATGCGCCAGCGAAGCTCGCCAGGGCGGGCTGGAAAACGGGGAACGAAAGAATAGAAGACGATGCCAGAATTGATTGTGACGAAAGATTTGGGTGTGCCTGATATTGATATTTTGCCGGTGTATCGCCAGCACGGCGGCTATCAGGCGCTTGAAAAGGCGCTGAAAAGCTATCAGCCCGATGACATTGTGGAACTTGTCAAGAAGTCGGGATTGCGCGGGCGCGGCGGCGCTGGTTTTCCGACCGGCGCCAAATGGGGCTTTTTGCCTAAAGAGAGTCCCAAACCGCGTTATCTGTGCTGCAACGCGGACGAGAGCGAGCCAGGCACGTTCAAAGATCGCATGATTATGGAGAAAAATCCCCATCTGCTGGTGGAGGGGGTGATTCTCTCGGCGTATGCCACGAAGGTGCATCACGCTTTTATCTATGTGCGCGGTGAACTGGCGCTGGCTGCGCGGCAGGTGGAGCGCGCGGTGCGCGAAGCGCGCGAGGCGGGCTATATCGGGACCGATATTCTGGGCAGCGGCTATGATCTGGAGGTGACAGTGCATCGCGGCGCGGGCGCGTATATCTGCGGGGAAGAGAGCGCGCTGATGGAGTCGCTGGAGGGCCGACGCGGCTATCCCCGTCTGAAGCCGCCATTTCCGGCAGCGGTGGGCCTCTATGGCGGGCCGACAGTTATCAATAATGCCGAGACGCTTGCAACGGTGCCCTCCATTGTGCTGAACGGCCCCGATTGGTACGCTGCGTTTGGGACGGAAAAGAGCCGGGGGACGCGCATTTACTGCCTGAGCGGGCATGTCAATAAGCCCGGCAATTATGAACTGCCGCTGGGGACGCCGCTGAGGACGTTGATTGAGGACTACGGCGGCGGCGTCTGGAAGGGCAAAAAGCTGAAAGCTGTCATTCCAGGAGGCTCCTCGACGCCGTTTCTCACGCCCGATAAGCTGGATACGCCGATGGATTTTGAGTCTATCGCGGCGGCTGGCTCGATGCTTGGCTCGGCGGGTGTGATTGTCTTTGATGAGGATACCTGTATTGTGGGGGCGGTGCTGCGGATAACGGAGTTTTACCGCGATGAGTCGTGCGGCAAGTGTACGCCTTGCCGCGAGGGGACGTACTGGCTGGTGGAACTGCTGGAGCGGCTGGAAGCGGGGCAGGGACGCGAAGAGGATGTGCCGCTGCTGCTGGACATCTGTGATAACATCGCCGGGAAATCATTCTGTCCATTAGGCGACGCGGCAACGTCCAGCATTGTCAGCAGCATCAAATTGTTTAAAGACGAGTATCTGTATCACGTCCGCGAGGGGCATTGTATGGTTGGTCCCAGGGCGTGGGCAGCCGTAGGGGCACGATGACATGCAAGCAGGTGAACATGGGGGTATCGATACCATTTTCGGAGACGGGGGGATTAAAAGCTCCAGGCGTGCCGGGGTGGGGCATGCTGCCCATTCTGCCCACTCTGCCCACTTTGCCTGGGATAGAGAATGTTTATTTTAAGAATACGAGATAACGCGCTATGCCAGAAGAAGAAAAGCCACAACTGATCAATCTGACCATTGATGGGCGGCCCGTGAGCGTGCCACCGGGCACAGTGGTCTGGAAGGCCGCGCAGATGGCAGGGATTGAGATTCCTATTTATTGTTATCATCCAAAGATGCCACCGCTGGGCGCCTGCCGCATGTGCTTTGTGGAGATCGAGAAAGCGCCCAAGCCACCACAGACGGCCTGCACGACGGTTTGCACCGAGGGGATGGTGGTGCATACCGATACGCCGCTGGTGAAGAAAGCGCGCGAGGGGACGCTGGAATTTTTGCTGATTAATCATCCGCTTGATTGTCCCATCTGCGATAAAGGCGGCGAATGCGACCTGCAAGACTTTACCCTGCGGCATGGACCCGGCGATAGCCGCTTTGACCTCACCAAGCGACACTTTATCAAGCCCATCCCGGTCAGCGATAACATCCTGCTGGACCGCGAGCGCTGCATCGCCTGTCAGCGCTGCGTGCGTTTCTCGCAGGAGATAGCGATGGATGAGGCGGGCTTGATCTTCCTGGAGCGTGGCTATAAGACCGAGGTGAGCGTCACACCTGGCGGGAAGTTCGACAGCATCTTTTCAGGCAATACGGTCGAGATGTGCCCGGTAGGGGCGCTGACGGCGCGCAACTATCGTTTCCGCACGCGCCCCTGGGAACTGCGCCGGACGCCGAGCGTCTGCGCCAATTGCAGCGTGGGCTGCAACGTGCGGGTGGATGTGCGCGTAGACCGCATTCTGCGCCTGATGTCGCATCCCAACGACAATATTGATGATGGCTGGCTGTGCGACCGGGGCCGCTGGGGTTTTGACTATGTGAACAGCGCTGAGCGGCTGCGCACGCCGCTGATTCGCAGAAACGGCCAGCTTGAGGAAGCGACCTGGGACGAGGCGCTTGATCTCGTCGCTGCGAGATTCCAGGAGATCGCTAAAGGCGACAGCCCGCACGCCATCGGTGGCATTGGCTCGACGCATACGACGAACGAAGAGAGTTATCTTTTCCAGAAGCTCTTCCGTGCCGCGATTGGGACGAATAATATCGATCACCAGCATGGCACCTTTCCGGCGCAGGAGCCGGGGCAGCTTCCCTGGGTCTGGACCGACAGCATCGCCGGGCTGGATCGCGCTTCGCATATTGTGCTTTTTGCCGCCGATCCTTATGAGCGCCAGCCGGTGATTGATCTGCGCATCAAGAAGGCGCTGCGCACAGGGGCAAAGGTGTACGTGGTTGCTAACAAGCCGACCCGGCTTGATCGGCTGGCAACCATGAAGCTGAGCTATCAGGCGGGGCATCTGGACGCGGTGATCCAGGGATTGCTCAATGTGGTGCTGAGCGAAAATCGGGCGTGCGGCTTGTATATCGAGAGGCATCCTGAGTTCCTACAAGCCCTCCAGATGGCCTCGCCAGCGGGGGCAGCAGACCACGCCGCCAAGATCAGCGGGGTTGATGCGGAGGCGCTGCGCACGCTGGCACGCGAGATCGCGGGGGCTAAGGGCGCGGCGCTGCTCTATGACGAGATGGCAGCACAGGAAGAGGAGGCGCCATCGCTCGCCAGCGATCTGCTCAATCTGGCGCTGGTGACGGGCAACGTTGGCCGCCCCGGCGCGGGCGTCGGGCCGCTGTTTGAGGATAACAACTCGCTGGGAGCGCGCGATATGGGGCTGCTGCCTGATAGCCTGCCGGGTTATGCCGGGCTGGAAGATGGCGCGATGCGCGCGCGTCTCCGGCAGGTCTGGGGGATCAGCGCGCCGAAGAAGCCGGGGCTGACGTATGAGCAGATGCTGAGCGGGGGCGTGAAGGCGCTGTATGTGCTGGGGGCTGATCCGGCGCGCCATCTGGCCGATCCCGACGCGCTGAGCAAGCTGGAGTTTGTGGTGGTGCAAAGTCTGGCGCTGAATGCAACGACAGAGTACGCGGATGTGGTGCTGCCGGGTCAATCGTTTGCCGAAAAAGAAGGCACCTTTACCAATACCGAGCGCTGCGTGCAGGCAGTGCGGCAGGCGATGCGCCCGCTGGCGGGGCCAAAGGCCGATTGGCAGATTCTCAGCGAACTGGGACAGCGCATGAACCAGGATTGGAACTATGCCAGCCCACGCGAGATTCTGGCAGAGATTGCCCAGGTGGTTCCTATCTACAGCGGGCTGAGTTGGGAACTGGTCAGCAAGAGCCAGGGGATTCGCTGGCCGGCGCTGCCGGAAAACGCGGCGGATGGCGGTTCGCCCTATCTGACACTTGATCTCTTTGAGCATGGGCTGCCAATGGTGAAAGAAGCCGTCGGGACGGCGGCGGTAAGTGATTGAATAGGTTGCCTGGCGAATGATGAAGCATCCGGCGAATACATTCGCCGCTAAGGTGCCCAGGGCCACGAAACCCGCTGAGCGGGTTGGAGCAGAGACCTGGCCTGGTTAAAAATGAAACTTCATCATTCGCCGATCGAGGCGATGCGGCGCCAGTGAGCACGCCCGCGCGGGCCAGGACGAAAATATAGCTTTTTGACCAGCATTCGAGTTTATTTAAGGAATGCGTTATGTCTGATACCATTCTGTATATCCTTGCCACAGTGGTCAAGAGCGCCATCATTATCTTTGGGCTGCTGACGGCTTTTGCCTACCTGACGCTGATTGAGCGGCGGGTGGTGGCGTTCATGCAGACGCGCTGGGGGCCGAACCGGGTCGGGCCGTTTGGGCTGCTTCAGCCGCTGGCCGACGCGCTCAAGATGGTTTTCAAAGAGCAGATCATCCCCACCAAAGCGCGTGTGCTGGTCTATCTGATTGCGCCGCTGATCTCGATTGTGGTGGCGCTTTCGGCGTTTGCCGTCGTGCCGCTGGGAGGGCGCTGGCTGGGCTGGAATACGCCCAGCCCCTGGGATCCGTTTATCGCAGATATTAACGTTGGGCTGCTTTATATCTTTGCGATCTCGTCGCTGGCGGTGTATGGGATTGTGCTGGGCGGCTGGTCTTCGGGCAACAAATATTCGCTGCTTGGCTCGCTGCGCAGCGCGGCGCAGATGGTTTCGTATGAGGTCAGCCTGAGCCTGGCAATTATGGGCGTGCTGATGCTGTCGGGGACGCTGAGCATGGTGGGGATCGTGAAGGCGCAGGTTGATCTGGGGCTGCCCTATATTCTGGCGCAGCCGCTGGGCTTTGTGCTGTATTGCACGGCGGCGGTTGCCGAGGTGAACCGCGCGCCGTTTGATCTGCCGGAAGCCGAGCAGGAACTGGTCGCGGGCTATCTGACGGAATACAGCGGGCTGCGTTGGAGCCTGTATCAGATGGCCGAGTATATCAATATGATTACGGTCAGTTCGATTGCCGTCACCCTGTTTCTGGGCGGCTGGACACTCTGGCCGGTTGATAATCCGGCATTTTTGGGCTGGCCGTTCATCTGGTATCTTATCAAAATCGCTATCGCGCTCTTTATCTTTATGTGGCTGCGCGCCACACTGCCGCGCATTCGCTACGATCAGTTGATGAAGGTTGGCTGGCGTATTCTGCTGCCGCTGGCAGTTCTGAATATGCTCTTTACGGCGGTTGCGGTGTCGCTGGGTTGGGCCTGGTGGGCAACGGGCACCTTTGGGCTGGGTGTACTGCTGCTTATCGCTGGCGTCTGGGCGGTGCGCCGTGCCAGAGAGCAGGGCGAGAGGCCAAGAGGTGCTGCTGAGAAGTTGGTGATGCCGCCCAGCGTGAAGCTGGTGCATTTTGGCGCGGTGGGCACAGCGAGCCAGGTGGCACAGGCTGAGGCGAGTGAAGAGGACGAGGATGCAGATGAGGGCAGCGAAGTCGCTACAGGTGCTGACAAGACGACCAGAGTAGGCGCTGGCAGTTAAAACCGCGCCTGGAAGCTGCGCCGCCAAGTCCGCCTGCGCGGCCTCGAAAACGAACGCATCACGCAGAAAGAAGTTTATTATCTGTATTCGCCAGGATTTCAGAAATAGAGGGAAATCGTTATGGCGTTTGATATTGTGAAGGGGCTGGGCACCACGCTCAAGAACGCGGGGCGCAAAAAGACCACCATCTCCTACCCGGAGCAGAAGCGGACGCTGCCACCGCGCTTTCGCGGGCGGCATGTGCTGCATCGCTATGAGAATGGGTTGGAGCGCTGTGTGGGCTGTTTCCTTTGCGCGGGAGCGTGCCCAGCCGACGCGATCTATATTGAGGCTGAAGAGAACGACCCGGAGCATCCGACCTCGCCGGGCGAGCGCTACGCGCGGGTCTTTGATGTGAATCTGCTGCGCTGTATCTTTTGCGGCTACTGCGAGCAGGCGTGTCCAACCGGCGCGATTACGCTGGAGCAGGAATATGAACTGGCGGCTTTCGATCCGGCGGAGATGATCTACCACAAAGAGCAGTTGCTGGAGCCGCCAGGACAGGCGACGCGCGGCTCGCTGGATGCCTGGGCTGATCCACCGCCAGAGGAGACGCCGCAGCCGGTGCCACAGCGGCGCGGCTACTTCGATGGGCTGGAAGCTTCGGCGGCTGCCGTCGGGCAGGGTGATCTGCCCGCCAGAGCAGAACCACTAGACGAGGAGGAGGAGTAGGCTGCTATGCACATTACCGCTACGACCGTTGCTTTTGTGGTGCTGGCAGTGACAGCCGTGCTTTCCGGGCTGGGCGTGATTTTGTTCCGCAACGCTGTCTACAGTGCCTTGAGCTTAATCCTGAATTTGTTCAGCCTGGCGCTCTTTTTCCTGCTGCTGAACGCGCTCTTTATCGCCGTCGTGCAGGTGCTGATCTATACCGGCGCTATTATGGTGCTTTTCCTGTTTGTCGTGACGATGCTTGCGCCAGACGCGCAGGACACTGAGCAGCGCGATCCGATTCGTTGGCAAAAAGGCGTAGCGGCGGGTCTGGGCGTGATTCTGGCGGGCGGGCTATCCTACCTTCTGTTCAACACGGTTCTCAGCCCGGCAGCGCGCGCTTCGGCAGGCGATAGTCTGTCGAAGACGGTCGATAAATTCGGCAGCATCCAGGCGTTTGGGATGGGGCTGTTTCACGGCTTTCTTTTCCCATTCGAGGTGACGAGTGTGCTGCTGGTGGTCGCTATTTTGGGAGCGCTGGTGCTGGGTAGGAGAGCGTCGAGGGATTAAAGGAAGATTATTATGCCTCCAGATCAACCAACAGGCTATTTAATTGTCAGCGCGGTGCTGTTCACGATTGGCGTCGTGGGCGTGCTGGTGCGGCGCAATCCGCTGATTATCTTCATGTCGATTGAGTTGATGCTCAATGCCGTGAACCTCTCGTTTATGACGTTTGCCCGCTATCTTGATTCGGTGGATGGCTGGATTTTCGTCTTTCTCGTTTTGACGGTAGCTGCCGCCGAAGTGGTAGTGGGGCTGGCGATTATCGTTTCGATCTTCCGCACGCGGCGCAACATTGATATAGACGAGCTAGATTCCATGAGGGGGTGAGCGATGCAGGTCTTTGACTTAACCCCGCTGGTGCTGCTGCTGCCACTGCTGGGGTTTCTGGTGATTGGCAGTCTGCGCCTCTTCGGTCTGCACGAACACACCGAGATGATTAGCTGGCTGGGATGCGGCTTTGTCGCGGCGGCTTTTGTGTGCGCGCTTGTCAGCTTTGTCACGTTAACCAACGCCATCACGTCGGTGAGCGATACAACGCTCTGGAGCTGGACTGACCACACCGGCAATCTGAGCGTGAGCATTGGCCTGCGGCTGGACGCGCTCTCGGCAGTGATGCTGCTGGTGGTCACGGGCGTGGGCTTGCTCATTCATATCTACTCTGCTGGCTATATGCACGGCGATCCCAGCTACTGGCGCTATTACTCCTTTCTGAACTTCTTTATCTTTGCGATGGTGCTGCTGGTCGCAGCCGATAATTTTCTGTTCTTGCTGGTTGGCTGGGCGGCTGTCGGGCTGGCCTCTTATCTGCTGATCGGCTTCTGGTATCAGCGGCCCTCGGCAGTTGCGGCGGCGAAGAAAGCGTTTGTCGTCAATGTGATTGGCGACTTCGGCCTGCTGCTCGCAATCTTCCTGCTGTACAGTAAGTTTGGCACACTGGCCTACACGGGCATTCTTTTCGATCCACGCAATCCAGGCGCGGCGGCAGCCTCAGCCTTCGGAGTCAATGACCCGATGCTGATTGCGATTACGCTGCTGCTCTTTCTGGCTTGCGCGGCGAAATCGGCGCAGCTTCCGCTGCACGTCTGGCTGCCGGACGCGATGGAAGGCCCCACGCCGGTCAGCGCGCTGATTCACGCGGCCACGATGGTGACGGCGGGTGTCTATCTCGTGGCGCGGACCAGCAATCTCTTCAACTACGCGCCCACTTCGCTCTGGGTGGTGGCGGGCATTGGCGGCGCTACGGCGCTGTTTGCCGCCAGCATCGCGCTGGTGCAGAACGACATCAAGCGCGTGCTGGCTTACTCCACTATCAGCCAGCTTGGCTATATGTTTATGGCCGAGGGCGCGGGCAACTACGCTGCGGGTATTTTCCATCTGACGACGCACGCCTATTTCAAGGCACTGCTCTTTATGTGCGCGGGCGCGGTGATTCACGCGCTGGAGGGCGAGCAGGATATTCGCAAGATGGGTGGGCTGCGCAAGAAGATGCCCTGGACATACGGAACCTTCCTCGTAGGTGGTCTGGCGATTGCGGGGATTGTGCCATTCGCGGGATTCTGGAGCAAAGACGCTGTTCTGGGCACATTGCTTGCGCAGGGTACGGCGAGCGGGGCAAGCCCCTGGTATCTGGTGCTGTATGGCGTGGGATTAGCAACGGCGCTCCTGACAGGCTTTTATATCTTCCGGTTGATCTTTGTGGTCTTTCACGGCACCTATCGCGGCGAGACGGTGGGGGCCGAAACCCAGGCAGAGGCGCGAGCGCGCCAGCGAAGGCGCGGTGATCCGCTGGCACGGGTACACGAGGCGCCCTGGATTATGCTGGTGCCGATGGTTGGGCTGGCGGCGCTGTCCACCATTGGTGGACTTTATGGAACGCCCTGGGGCGATGTGTTGAGCCAGTTTCTGGCGCCGGTCCTGGGCATCAACTTTCTGCCTGATACGTTTGTTCCCCAAGGCGCTTTGCTCTGGATTTCCTTTGGCGCGGGGCTGGTCGCGGCGTTGATGGGGATTGGGGTGGCGATAGTGATGTATCTACGGCGCACTCCGGCGCTCAAGCCGATGCGCAACCCGCTGTACCAATTGCTGCTGCATAAATACTGGCTGGATGAGCTGTATGATTGGGTGCTGGTGAAGCCCGTTGTCGGCGCGGGCAGGCTGGCAAACCGCTGGATTGAGGGCGGGCTGCTGGACGGCGGCAGCCGGGGATTGGCCTGGCTGGTTGGCAAGACCAGCATTGGCTTGCGCACCATTCAGTCGGGTTACGCGCGCAACTACGCGCTCGTTTTGCTGGTGGGCGCGCTGATTATCCTGCTCTACTATATTGTGATGATACGGCCCTGAGTATTCGGCGAATACATTCGCCGCCAGGGGCCTTCGGCCAAGAAACCTGCTGGCGCAGGTTAAGATGAGGTTTGATCAATCGGCAAAGTTGAATGTTCGCAAACCCTTGAGGGGCGATAAGAGAAAATTATGCACGTTCCACTCCTTTCAATCATTATCTTCTTGCCAGTGGTGGCTGGAGTGCTGCTGCTCTTGCTGCCACGCGCGGGAGCCAAGCCCTGGGCGCTGTTCTGGGCCATTGTTGATTTTCTTCTAGCGATGGTTATGACCTTTCGCTTTGATGTTCACCAGACCAGCTTCCAGGCGAACGAGACGATCTCCAACTGGATTCCGGGCCTGGGCATCAGCTACAGCGTCGGCGTTGATGGGATCAGTCTCTTTCTCGTGGGTCTGACGACGCTGATTACGGTTGTGGCGATTGGGGCCTCGCTCTGGAGCATCACCACGCGGGTCAAAGAATATATGGCGTTGATGCTCTTGCTGGAGACAGGAGTGCTGGGCGTCTTTCTATCAACGAATCTGTTCCTGTTCTATGTGTTCTGGGAAGTGATGCTGATTCCCGCGTATTTCCTGATCGGAGGGTGGGGCAGGCCGCGCCGCGTGTATGCCGCGATCAAGTTTGTGCTGTATACAGCGGTGGGCAGCCTCTTGATGCTGGTGGGGATTATCTCGCTGGGCGTTATTCACCAGTTCAACGGCGGGCCAAACGCCAGCTTTACGCTGGACCTGACGCAGTTGATGAATACGCCTCTGTCGAATACGGAGGGGATTCTGCTCTTCCTGGCGTTCTTTGCGGCATTTGCCGTTAAGGTGGGGCTGGTGCCGCTGCATTCCTGGCTGCCCGATGCGTACAGCGAGGCGCCCACGCCGGTCACGATAATGCTCTCCGGCGTCATGACCAAGACGGCGGCTTATGGCTTTATCCGCTTCTGCATTGGCCTTTTCCCCGGCGCGACGCATACGCTGGTGCCGCTGATGGAGATTCTGGCTGTGGTGAGTATTTTGTATGGCGCGGTGCTGGCGCTGGCGCAAAGCGATTTCAAGCGCCTGATTGCCTATTCCAGTATTAGCCATCTGGGCGTCGTGATTCTGGGTATTTTCGCGCTCAACAGCCAGGGCATGGAGGGCGGTATCTTGCAGATGGTCAATCACGGCATCACCATCGCGGCCCTCTTCCTGATTGCCGGAATTATTGAGGCGCGCGTCGGGACGCGCAAGCTGGAAGAGTTTGGCGGGCAGGCGGCACGCTGGCCGATACTCGCGATTGTGTTTTTGATCGCAGCGCTTTCAGCGCTGGGGCTGCCGGGGTTGAACAGCTTCGCAGGCGAGTTTCTGGCGCTGCTGGGGGCTTTCCAGGCGAATGTGGTCTATGGCACGCTGGGGACGCTGGTGGTCATTCCTGCCGCCTGGTATCTGCTGAGCTTCTTCCAGGGCGTGATGCACGGGCGCGAGCCAGAGCGCGGACCGGTTGTGGCTGCGGCGCGCAAGGAACAGGCTCCTGATTTGCAAGGGCATGAACTGGTGGTGCTGCTGCCGCTGCTGGTGTTCATCTTCTATATCGGGCTGTGGCCGGGGCAGTTTACGGGTACGATGGATGGCAGTATACGGCAGGTGCCCGGCGTTCAGATCACCAGCGCGCAGTCGGCCACCGCTCATTACGCTGTGACCCTGCCCGTGTCGAGGGGGACGCTAGCGCTACAGCCCACTCTTCAGCAGGAGTATGTTCTTAGCTATCATCGAGGTGTCTGATGCCATTCTCCTATATGCCTATCGCCGCCGATTGGGGGCGCATCGTGCCGGAACTGGTGGTCGCTGGGAGCGGTCTGCTGCTGCTGGTGGCCGATCTCCTGACGCCAGCCGGGCGAAAGGGCTGGCTGGCCTGGCTGGCGCTGCTGGGCCTGGCCGGTGGTCTGGCGGCGACGATTACGCTGTTTGTGGTTGGCGATAGCCAGCAAGCCTTCTCTGGCATGGTCACGGATGACTGGCTGGCTTTGTTCGGCAATCTGGTTGTTCTCAGTGCGGGCGTGCTGGCGGTGCTGCTCTCACCCGGCTATATCGAGCGCCAGGGAATTCGCCAGCACGGCGAATACTACGCGCTGCTGCTCTTTGCCGCCAGCGGGATGATGCTGATGGGGTCGGCGACTAATTTTATGACGATCTTTCTGGGGTTGGAAGTGCTGTCGCTGGCGCTGTATATCCTGTCGGCCTTTATCGCCGGGCGCTTCAAGTCGCAGGAAGCGGGGATGAAATACTTCCTGCTCAGTTCTTTCGCCTCTGGCTTTCTGCTCTATGGGATGGCGCTGGTCTATGGCTCAACGGGAACGACGAGCCTGAGCGGTGTCAGCACATTTCTGGCAAAGCACGCGCCGAAACTTACCCAGAGCGCCTTTGGCAGCGACTACGGGCCGATGCTGGTCATTGGGATGGGCTTGCTGGCGGTGGGCTTTGCCTTCAAAGTCTCGGCCATTCCGTTTCATGCCTGGACGCCAGATGTCTACGAGGGCGCGCCAACTTCGATCACCGCGTTTATGTCAGTGGGCACGAAAGCGGCGGCGTTTATCGCGCTGGCGCGCGTCTTTATGATCGCGCTGCATCCAGTGTCCTCAAGCTGGACCGATGTGATCTGGGCTATCGCGGTGCTGACGATGGTTGGCGGCAACATCCTGGCGGCCACTCAGACAAACGTGAAGCGGATGCTGGCCTATTCGAGCATCGCGCACGCGGGCTATATGCTGGTAGGCATCGCGCTCAATACGTCGGAGGGCATGAGCAGCGTGCTGTTCTATCTGGGCGCTTATACGTTTATGAATATCGGCGCGTTTGGAGCGGTGCTGGCACTGGAGCGCCGCGAGGGCCAGGGGACCGATCTGAGCGATTACGCTGGATTGTCCCGGAGGCAGCCGGTGCTGGCAGCCGTGATGGCGCTCTTCTTGCTGGCGCTGGCGGGCTTTCCAGGGACGGTGGGTTTTCCGGCCAAATGGGTCGTCTTCTATGCGGCCATTAAGGATGGGCATCTGGAGTTGGCGATCATCGGGCTGGCGGCAAGCGTGCTGGGGTTCTTCTATTATCTGCGCGTGATCTGGGCGATGTACTTCACCGAAGCCAGGGAAGGCGAGGCTGCGCTGACGCGCAGCGGCATCATTATTGGAGCGCGCCAGCGCGAAGCGACGCCCCGGCGCGGCGAAAGCGGGATGTTGGCTGGAACTGCTGCGCGCAGCAAACGCGCGGCTACACCGGCATCCGGCAAAGTGGCGGTGGAAACGCGCAAAGAGTTGGAGAAGGAGGCCAGTCTCGCGCTGCGGATACCGGCGGGCGTCTGGCTGGCGCTTGCCATTACCGTACTTTTTACGATTGGGTTGGGTATTTATCCCAATGGGTTGATTGAACTGGCGAACCACGCGGCGGCGGTTGTGCCCTGACAAGTGCTGCTATCTGGGCGACAAGACACGGGCGGCGACCTTTCAGGTGAGAGGTCGCTGCTTTTTCTTTGGTCTTCATCTGCAAATTTGCTGTTTTATAACCGTTCTCTCAAAAGAGAAAAAGAAAGCGAGAGGGTGGCAGGAGGGGCATGTGCGCCAATTCACTGAAAAAATGTAAGAGCGCACACGGCAAATCAGGCGAAAAAAGTTTAACCTTAGAGCAGGAACAAACGTCTAATAGAAGGATGTATCGGCAGACGAAATGACCTGGAACTTGAGTACCAGGAAGCACAAACTGTCATCTCTCGAAATAATCTGGCAGGTGGTATGTCTGACGATCACAGGAGGCACTCTATGACGACCACAACACAGCGGACCGACCTGAATCCTTTGGAGGAGATCATTATTGCGCGCTCTCTGGAGACGGCTGCGGGCCAGGAGAGCTTGCTGAACGAGATTAACCGGCTGACCGAAGAGCGGAGCAAGCTTCAGGCCGCGCTCGCCCGGCATCCCTGGGGCAACAGCACGACGACACAGCGCATCCGCGAGATCACTGCCGAGCTAGATAATCTCTGGACGGAGCTGCGCAAAGTGCGCGCCGCGCGCCGGGTACGGATGGAAGAGGCGTTGGGCGTGCATGCTGTTGATGAATCGCCGCGCAGCAGCGGTAAAGACGAGGAAGCCGCTTGACTGAATGACGCTGAGCTTTCTTCCCTGGGCTATGTCGGGGGATGAAGAGCAACGTGCATTCTCTGGAGCCGATCTGACATTCATCAGCAGCAACCCGCTGCTTCGTATTCCGAGGGCTGGTCTTTGAAAGGCCAGCCCTCGGCGCGTCTTGAGCGCAATAAAAATCTCAGCAGATGAGGGTTGACAAATGGGGGTGGCCTGGGTTATAATTCAACGTGCCACTGTTGATAGTGGAGTGCTGCCAGTGTCAGCAAAATGAGGAGCCGTAGTGTAGTGGCCCAACACGCCTGCCTGTCACGCAGGAGATCGCGGGTTCGAATCCCGTCGGTTCCGCAGCGAGACAATCCAGTGTGACAAACGGATTGTGATAGCCGAGAGGGCGCCAGTGCTGTACTGGCACCCTCTTTCTTTTTGTCTCGTAATATTATCGTGCTTCCATCCCAAACGGGCAGAGCTAGCCGTTTAGCCGACGATCCATCTCCGTGTCTGCAGGGAAAAGGCTCTGCTGCTTGTGCGGGTCCCGTCAATTCCGATCCACCCCCGCGCCTGCGGGGAAGAGGTCCCACTCCAAGCGAGCGGAGCTAGCCGTCTAGCCTGCCACCTCTATAGTATAGCATGGGAGGTGGCCTCGCACAAGAGGTTCTGGGTCCCGTTGCCAGGTTGACTCCAGACATGGAGCATCTTGAAGCAATTTAGCAGAGTTTCAAAACCAAGGGATATTGTTCTGACCGAAACACGCCGTTTAGGAAACAAGTGCCCCGCTTCTTCCAGCCTCTCAAGCCCCATGATACCATATGGGTGTTGCTGGGACATGTGGTTGTTAGGGTTCGGAATTGTAACGGCTAGCCCAATTCACTATATCCTTAGCTCTGTAAGCCCCTTGGGAATGTCCTTGAGAAAAGCAACCTGTACCCATATGAGCTTTCCGTACCACATGCCCCAGTCAAATATGCTCGCATGGTTTTTCCCAAATACATCCTGGTAGGTAAGAGTAAGACGAGCGAACTTCTCCTCTGGCGCTGTCAGGTCATAATTCCCAATCCTGCTTGCAGCAGGGAGGAGGGGTCTTGGCTTGCCAACTGGTATAGTCAGCGCTTCGTCTTTGGGGAAAGGGCATTCTGGCTCAAGAGTAAATCCGTAAGCCCCAAGCTGATCGGAGGCTAGCAGAATGCACCCGCGAATGGTTGTCGCCAGACCCAACCCAGCATTCCTGAGAGTGATGTTCTGCGTTGGGTCATTCCAATCAGGGTGATTATCGTCCAGTTTGAGTGTTGTGCCTGTGGGAATGAGGAATGGACGGTGCAGGTCCCGTTGGGTTTCTATCTGTTGCTTTTGGGCTTCCTGGGCCTGTTTACGATTTTTCCTGTATCTGTTGGTAGTTATAGATCAGGCTCACGACCGCGACAACAGCCAGGATGAGATTAGCCAGAGCTACTACAATGTCTACGGCTATCATCTTCTGCGTCTCTGCTTTCTCAGGTATTTCTGATCATATTCATCATGCTATCGGCCAGCCACTGTGTTCCTCAAATGGCGTCGTCGATTTCATCCATCATGCGGATGGCGGCGCTGAGCGCGTAAGCTCTTCTGCTGGTGACGCTTCTATGGTATCATGGGAGCGTCACGCCGATGATAGGGGGTTAGCACATGCCAAGTAAACCAAGGAAACGGAAACTTGCTCGCGTGTGAGGAAACGTGTATAATACGCCCACTTGAGTCAGCCTGCCCCTGGCGACCACGTTCCGCTGTGACCATGCACACCCCTCAGCAGGACAGCGAAAGGATCGTGCGGTTTGCCTGGACGGAGCAGGCGGTGCTTCCCCGGCCCCTGTACGGCATCCGCCTGGTTTAGCCGGGGGAAAGGAACCATCTGTTGGGATTGGTGTCGGAGGTGTTGAGGCATGGCGCGTTTGGAAGAGCTGACGCGCGGCGCACAGGTCAAGGGTATCTTGCCCGATGGCCTGGTGACGGTGGTGGATGTGCAGTGGCACGGCGCCGTCGCCCTGGAATTGACCTACAAGGATGCTGCTGGCCGTCTGGGCCATGAATTGCTGTTTCGAGACCGCGAGCCCACCCTGGAAGTGCTGGCTGCCGGACGCCTTTGGAACTTCGATGCCGATGGGCACCTGCTCCGGTTGGTTTCCGAGGCGTACCGCATTCGTCTGGCCTACCTCTTTGACCCCCGGCTGGCCGTCCATACCTCGCTGGTGGAACCGCTCCCCCACCAGATTACCGCTGTCTATGGCGAGATGCTGGCTCGCCAGCCCCTGCGCTTCCTGCTGGCCGACGACCCCGGCGCAGGCAAGACCATTATGGCCGGGTTGTTCATCAAAGAGTTGCTCATTCGCGGCGACCTGCACCGCTGCCTCATCGTCTGTCCAGGCAGCCTGGTGGAGCAGTGGCAAGACGAGTTGAACCAGCGCTTTCATTTGCCGTTTGAGATGCTGACCAATGATAAGCTCGAATCGGCTCGCACGGGCAACTGGTTTGCCGAGAACAACCTGGCGATTGCCCGGCTGGATAAGCTCAGCCGCGATGAGACGGTCCAGGCCAAGCTGGAGCAAACCGATTGGGATCTGATCGTCTGCGATGAGGCGCATAAGCTCTCCGCCACCTTCTTTGGCGGCGAGGTGAAATACACCAAGCGCTACCGGCTGGGGCAATTGCTTTCCAAACTCACGCGCCATTTCCTGTTACTCACGGCGACGCCACATAATGGGAAGGAAGAGGATTTCCAACTCTTCCTGGCGCTGCTGGATGGCGACCGCTTTGAGGGCCGGTTCCGCGATGGCGTCCACAGCGTGGATGTCTCGGATTTGATGCGCCGCCTGGTCAAAGAGCAACTGCTGAAGTTTGACGGCACGCCGCTCTTCCCTGAGCGCATTGCCTATCCGGTGAGCTATACCCTTTCCCCGCTGGAAGCCGATCTCTACCGACAGGTAACAGAATACGTGCGCGACGAATTTAACCGCGCTGATGCGCTAGAGAATGAGGGGCGCAAGGGCACGGTGGGCTTTGCGCTGACGACCTTGCAGCGCCGCCTGGCCTCGTCCCCTGAAGCCATCTATCAGTCTCTCCGCCGACGCAAAGAGCGGCTGCAAAAACGGCTGCGCGAGGAGCAGGTGCTGCGACGCGGAGCGGAGGCGCATATCGAACTGCTGGAGGCACTGCCCCAGCTTGCCCCCGATGACCTGGAGGACCTGGAGGATGCGCCCGATGCTGAGATCGAGACGTTGGAAGAGCAGGTGGTCGATCAAGCCTCTGCGGCGCGCACCATTGCCGAACTGGAGGCGGAGATCGCCATCTTGCAACGGCTGGAAGCGTTAGCGCTGCGCGTCCGCCAGAGCGGGACGGACCGCAAATGGGAAGAACTGGCCGAGCTGCTTCAGAACCGGCGGGAAATGTTCGACGAGCATGACCGGCGACTGAAGCTGGTGATCTTTAGCGAACACCGCGACACGCTCAACTACCTGGCTGAGCGCATCCGCACGCTGCTGGGCCGCCAGGAAGCGGTGGTGACGATTCATGGCGGCCTGGGCCGCGAGGAGCGCAAGAAGGCGCAGGATGCCTTTACCCACGACCCAGAGGTGCAGATACTGGTGGCAACCGATGCGGCGGGCGAAGGCATCAACCTGCAACGCGCCCATCTGATGGTCAACTACGATTTGCCCTGGAATCCCAACCGCATTGAGCAGCGCTTCGGACGTATCCACCGCATCGGGCAGACGGAGGTGTGCCACCTCTGGAACCTGATCGCCAGCGAAACCCGCGAGGGCGTGGTCTTCCAGCGACTCTTTGAGAAACTGGAAGAGGAGCGCAAGGCGCTGGGCGGCCAGGTCTTCGATGTGCTGGGCAAGGTGACGTTCGCCAACCGGCCCCTGCGTGAATTGGTGCTGGAGGCGGTGCGCTATGGCGATCAGCCCGACGTGCGCGCCCGGCTGACCCAGGCGGTAGAGAACGCCTTTGATCGCGCGCGCCTGCGCGAGCTGCTGGAAGAGAGGGCACTGGCCCGCGATACGATGGATGTGACCAGAGTGCAGGAGATCAGAGAGGAGATGGAGCGGGCTGAGGCGCGGCGCCTCCAGCCGCATTTCATCGCCGATTTCTTTCTGGAAGCCTTCCGGCTGCTGGGCGGCAGCGTGCGCGCCCGCGAGCCTGGGCGCTACGAGATTACGCATGTGCCAGCGTCCATCCGCACCCGTGATCGGGTGATCGGCACGGGCGCGCCGATCTTGCCCCGCTATGAGCGCATCACCTTTGACAAAGCGCTCATCGCGCTCCAGGGCAAGCCGCTGGCCGCCTTTGTCTGCCCTGGGCAGCCGCTCCTGGAAGCCACGAGTGATCTGATTCTGGAGCGCTACCGCGACCTCTTGAAGCGCGGCGCGATCCTGGTAGACCCCACCGACCAGAGCGAAGACCTGCGCGTGCTGTTCTATCTGGAGCATGCCATTCAGGATGGGCGCATGGACCGCTCCGGCGTCCGGCGCGTCATCTCGCGCCAGATGCACTTTGTCGAACTCGATGCCCAGGGGCGAGCGCGTCAGGCTGGCGCAGCCCCGTACCTGGACTATCGCCCGCTGGCCGATGAGGAGCGTCCGCTGGTGGCTCCCGCGCTGGAGGCAGAGTGGCTGCGCGGCGATCTGGAGCGCCAGGCGCTCGTGCATGCCGTCACTGAACTGGTGCCGCGCCATCTGGCCGAGGTACGGGCGCGCAAAGAGGAACTGGTGCTGAAAACCCTGGCGGCAGTGCAGGACCGGCTGACCAAGGAGATCAACTATTGGGACTTCCGCGCCGCCGAACTCAAGCGCCAGGAAGAGGCGGGCCGCCCTCAGCGCCTGAACTCCGCCAAAGCGCGCCAGCGGGCGGATGACCTCCAGGCGCGGTTGCAGAAGCGCCAGGAGGAACTGGCTCAGGAGCGCCAGCTTGCGGCCCTGCCGCCGGTGGTGATTGGGGGCGCGTTGATTGTGCCCGCTGGCCTCCTGGCGCGGCTCGCCGGGGAACGCCAGCAGGAGCCAGACCTGTTTGCAGAGGTGTCGGCCCGCGTGGAGCGCCTGGCGATGGAGGCGGTACTGGTGGCAGAGCGGCGGCTGGGCTACGAAGCCCGCGATGTGAGCGCGGAGAAATGCGGCTATGACATTGAATCGCGCGTGCCAGGCACGGGCAAGCTGCGCTTTATTGAGGTGAAGGGACGTGTCGTGGGTTCCGACACCGTTACCTTGACCAAGAATGAAATCCTGACGGCGCTCAACAAGCCAGAGGAGTTTATCCTGGCGCTGGTGGAGGTGGACGGCGACACGACGCGCCCGCCGCGCTACGTGCGCCAGCCCTTCAGCCGCGAGCCAGATTTTGGTGTGACCAGTGTGAACTATGACCTGAGCAAACTGCTGGCGCGAGCAGAAGCGCCAGCCTGACCCATCTGAGCGCTCAGATGGAATACAACGTCGTCCATTGCAATGCAGAGAGGATGGATTCACAGGGCATGGCTACTCAGCGCACCAAATTGCTCGCATCTCTTGCCGGTATTATTGGCGATTACCAGCAGGGAGGGATTACGCCCATTACCCCCACACACGTTGAAATTTGGCTGAAGCAGTTTGATCGGGCAGTGCAACAAACGCTGCTCATTGAGATGGAATCCATTTTCTGGCGCTACTATTTCTCGCGGGCACGCATCAAGGCATGTTTACATAAATTTCTGGCGAAAATCATTGCCAGGCGGCCTCCTGAGCAGGTGCTGCCGCATATCAAGTTTCTCAATATCCAACGAACGGGGGAGAGCCAGCGAGACCTGCTCAATCTCTTGGACGAGGTGCTGCGTGAGCGCTACCGCGTGGCCCTGCCGCTGTGTGGCCGCTCATCCCCGACCACCTATGTCTATCTTGACGACGCTATCTATACCGGCAACCGGATTCGCTATGATTTAACGGAAGGGGAGGGAGCAATAGCCTGGATACCCAAAGAAGCTCCCCCAAGCTGTAGGCTCATCATCTATACCCTGGGCCTCCATACCACCGGATTTCATTATGTGGCGCCCATTATTCAGAGGGCAGCCAGGGAAAAGCGTATCGCTGTCACCTTTTATTACGCCATGAAAATCGAAAACGAACGCAAACAACACGGTCAGGTAGAATGCCTCTGGCCGGATGCGACAGTGGCCGATGCGAGCCATGTTGATGAACACATCGCCCGGTATGTCAGATATATCCTCTGGCTGCGCAAGCAGAAAGGATGGTCTTCTGGCTCCCTGACCCGCCCGAACGGGACGCCTGCTCAAGAAACGTTGTTTTCTTCGGCCCGCGCACGTCATACAGTAGAGTCAGCCTTCTTTAAAGCAGGCGCTCAATTAGTGAGAAAGGGGCAGATGCAGGAATCCTCACTTCGCCCTCTTGGTTTTGAGGTTCTCCCTTCCTGGGGGTTCGGCACCTTTTTCATCACGTATCGGAACATCGCTAATAACTGCCCGCTCGCCCTCTGGTCAACAAGCAGTGGATGGTATCCTCTCTTTCCCAGAAAAAGTAATGCCCAGACCTCCCTGGCATCGGCTGCTACCAGTGCGACGAGACGGTATCCAGAGAGTAGAAGATGAGCCAGTTTACAGACATACAAACCTATCGCCGCTGGGGAGCGGTGATCTTTCTGAAGACCCATGAACTCTACGGCGGCCTCTCCAATATGGCTGCGGGCTACCCGCTGGTGATTAATGGCGCGCGCATCCTGACCTCCGAGGCGCTCTATCAGGCGTGCCGCTTTCCACACCGGCCCGAAGTACAGAAGCTGATCATCGAGCAGGCTAGCCCGATGGCGGCCAAGATGAAGAGCAAGCCCTATCGCAAGGACTCGCGCCCCGATTGGGAGCAGGTCAACGTGGACATCATGCGCTGGTGCCTGCGCGTGAAACTGGCCCAGAACTGGGAGCGCTTTGGCGAATTGTTGCGCTCAACTGGCGAGCGGCCCATCATCGAGGAGTCGAAGCGCGATGCTTTCTGGGGAGCCAAACCAACAGATGCCACAACTCTGGCGGGCAGAAATGTCCTGGGGCGGCTGCTCATGGAACTGCGCGACCAACTGCGCGGCCCGGACGCTGAGGCGCTGCGCACCGTCCAGCCCTTACCGCTGCCTGATTTTCTGTTTTTGGGACAGCCCATTGGGGTGCTTGAGCGTCCGGCCTCATCGCCTGGCGCGGCCAGCGCCCGAACCGTTCAACCGGCGACACAACTGACCCTGGAGACGTATGCAGCGACGACGGCTGGCAGCGCCCAACCGGCAGCCCCTCTACCGCCAACAGCACACACAACACTGAAGCAGGAGCCAACGATGCAACCCACAACCCAGCCCCGCAAGAAGTTGATCGAGGTGGCGCTGCCACTGGAAGCGATCAATAAAGAGTCCGCCCGCGAAAAGTCTATCCGGCACGGCCACCCGTCCACGCTGCATCTCTGGTGGTCGCGCAAGCCCCTGGCAACGGCCCGCGCCGTCTTGTTTGCCCAACTGGTGGACGACCCGGCAAGCTGCCCAGAGGAGTTTCCGAGCGAGGCTGCGCAGAACGCCGAGCGCCAGCGGCTCTTTGACATCATTGAAGATTTGGTGAAGTGGGAGAACAGCACGAACGAGGCCCTGCTGCACCAGGCGCGCACCGAGATTGCCCGCAGCGCGGCACGCGCGTATGGAGTCAGACTGCCGCACCGGATGACGCCCGATGAAGTGGCCGAGGCGCTGAGTAAGTATGCCCCGCCCGTGCTAGACCCCTTCGCGGGCGGCGGCTCCATTCCGCTGGAGGCGCAGCGCCTGGGGCTGGAGGCGCACGCCAGCGACCTGAACCCGGTGGCGGTACTGATTAACAAGGCGTTGATCGAGATTCCGCCAAAGTTTGCCAACCGCCCGCCCGTGCATCCAGTAGACAACCCGGCGCTCTTGCAGCGCGAGTGGCGCGGGGCGCAGGGGCTGGCGGAGGATGTGCGCTACTATGGCAAATGGATGCGCGACGAAGCCTGGAAACGCATCGGCCATCTCTACCCCAAAGTCAAGCTGCCCAAAGAGCAGGGCGGCAGTGAGGCCACCGTGATTGCCTGGCTGTGGGCGCGCACCGTCAAATGCCCCAACCCGGCCTGCGGCGCGCAGATGCCTTTGACCAGCAAATGGACGCTCTCCACCAAGCAGGACAAAGAGGCATGGGTTGAGCCAATGATAGATCAGGGAACAAAAACGGTACGCTTTGCGGTGCGGCAAGGAAGCCCCTCTGCCGAACAAGCCAAAGTAATCAAGAATGGCACGAAAACGGGACGTGGGGCCAATTTTGCTTGCCTTATATGTGGAGCCACGCCTGCCGACTCATATATTAAAGATGAAGGGATGCAGAAGCGTTTAGGCGCTGTGATGCTAGCGGTTGTAGTTGAAGGTTCTAGGGGTCGTGCGTATCTCTCACCCCAGATAATACCTTATCCCCCTTCTGAAGAAGAGCTTGACCTTACTGGTCTCACAGCAGAACTAGCAGATGATCCTCGAAATATTTGGTGTAAACAGTATGGCTTAAATACCTATGCTGATCTCTTCACGCCTCGCCAACTTACAGCGCTCACCACCTTCAGTGATCTGGTGAGCGAAGCGCGAGAGCAGGTGCTGAGGGATATGGGCCTCACCCCCGGCCCCTCTCCACTGCGGTGGAGAGGGGAGCAAGAGGGAACGAGCGCTGCCTCAGCGCATCCAACGACGGACCCACGCGGCCAGGCTATTCCCCCGCTCCATCTGCGGATGGAGCGGGGGCCAGGGGGTGAGGCCCGCCGCGCCCCGCGCGGCCAGGCTATTCCCCCGCTCCATCCGCAGATGGAGAGGGGACTAAGGGGTGAGGCCCGCCGCGCCCTCTGCCGGGAACTACGCCAGAAGCAGACGCCAGCCGAACAATTCTTTTGGGAATTGGTGCGTGATCGCCGCTTCGAGGGCTACAAATTCCGGCGCCAGCATCCGCTGGGGACGTTCATCACCGATTTCTACTGCCCGGAACTGCGTCTGGCAGTAGAATTGGATGGTGGTATCCACGCCACACAGGTCGAGCGCGACCAGGCGCGAGATGAAATACTCGCCCAACAGGGCATTCGCGTGGTGCGAATTCGTAATGAGGAGCTTGTGGCCGACCCAGAGGCCACGCTGGCACGGCTCTCTGATCTGATTGCAGGCTGGACGGCCTCACCCCGGCCCTCTCCAGCTTCGCCGGAGAGGGAGCCAGAGGGTGAGGCCGCTTCCCCCTCTCCAGCTTCGCCGGAGAGGGAGCCAGAGGGTGAGGCCGCTTCCCCCTCTCCATCAAAGATGGAGAGGGGGCCAGGGGGTGAGGCCGCGCCAACGCCCACTCAAGCGAACGCACAAGCCTATGCTGATGCGGTGGCTACCTATCTGGCGCTGGCAGTAGATAAAGTTGCTGATTACTGCTCATCTATTTGCTCCTGGCACTCAGGACGGGATACCATCCGTAACACCTTTGCCCGCCAGGCTATCGCTATGACCTGGGATTTTGCTGAAGCGAATCCATTGAGTGACTCCACCGGCAACTTCCAGGGCGCTGTCGATTGGATATTTGAGGTCATTCAAGAAATACCTGCTGCTATCCCAGGACAGGGCAAACAGTCTGACGCTACAACGGCTGTCAATGGCAACGATACCTTACTTATCTCTACCGACCCTCCTTACTATGACAATATTGGGTATGCCGACCTCTCGGATTATTTCTATGTTTGGCTACGTCGCTCTCTTGGTAAAGTCTATCCTAATCTTTTTAGCACCCTGTTAGTGCCAAAGGCTCAAGAACTTATCGCCACACCCTACAGATTTGGCGGGGACAAGAAGAAAGCACAGGCATTCTTTGAAGAGGGTCTGGAGAAGACCTTCTCACGCATGCGCGAAGCGCAACAGCCTGGTTATCCGCTCACTGTCTACTATGCCTTTAAGCAAGCAGAATCAGAAGACGATGAGCATGGACAAGCTAATGGCTCAGTAGTGAGCGCTTCAACCGGCTGGGAAACCATGCTAGAAGGATTGCTCAAGGCTGGCTTCGCTATTACCGGCACCTGGCCGATACGTACAGAGATGGTGAATCGTAGTGTGGGGCTGGGCACTAACGCCCTCGCGTCCTCCATTGTCCTCGTCTGTCGCCCGCGCCAGGTGGACGCCCCGCTGACCAGCCGGGGCGAGTTCCTGCGGGCGCTCAAGCGCGAACTGCCTGCGGCACTGAAGGACTTGCAGCGCGGCCATATCGCGCCGGTTGATCTGGCCCAGGCCGCCATTGGGCCGGGCATGGCCGTCTTCTCGCGCTACAGCAAAGTGCTGGAAGCCGATGGCTCGGCCATGCGTGTACGCACCGCGCTGCAACTGATTAACCAGGCGCTGGATGAGGTGCTGGTCGAGCAGGAGGGCGAATACGACGCCGAGACGCGCTGGGTCGTCGCCTGGTTCGAGGAATATGGCATGGAAGAAGGGCCATACGGCAAAGCCGAAACACTCTCCAAGGCCAAGAACATTGCATTGGAGCGGCTGGTCGAGGCGGGCATCCTCTCGGCCAGAGGCGGCAAGGTGCGGCTGCTGCGCCGCGAGGAACTGGCCGATGGCTGGAACCCGGCCCGGCAGCCACGCCTGACCGCCTGGGAAGTCACCCAGCGGCTCATCAAGGCGCTGGAAACAGCAGGGGAACAGGGCGCGGCGGCGGTGCTGGATGGCGTGGGCGGCCTGGGCGAAGTTGCCCGCGATCTGGCCTATCGGCTCTACACCACCTGCGAGCGCAAAGGCTGGGCACAGGAGGCGCTGGCCTACAACAGCCTGATCGTGGACTGGCGCGACATCGCGGGCCAGGCCGGGCGGCTGCCGGTCGCCGAGCAGGCGAAACTCTTGTAACCTCATCCCGGCCCTCTCCACCGCAGCGGAGAGGGTGGGAAGACAGCTACACAGGCACAGATCATACCGCTCGCTCCTCTTCCCCTTCTCCATCGCAATGGAGAGGGCCGGGGTGAGGCAAGGAGGTTTCTATGGCACAAAGCAACGCGGAGCGCATCGGGAAGGCGCTGGAGATGCTGAATCAGGGACTGGCTCCGTTTCTCAAACGCGAGCTTCAGGCGGCCTATGGCAACGACTGGCTGGCGAAAGCTACCGACTATCTCTCCGACTACCAGAAGCCCGGCCTGCACGATGGCGAACTGCGCTGGGATACCCAGGCGCTGCTCTCGGTGCTGCTGGACCACTGGCAGACCGTCTTCAGCAAGGCGCTTGGCCCGGCGGAACGCGCACTCGTCCACGAACTGCGCGGCGTGCGCAACCAGTGGGCGCACCAGGAGCCATTCAGCACCAACGATACCTACCGGGCGCTGGACAGCATGCAGCGCCTGCTCTCGGCCATCTCGGCGGCAGACCAGGCGCGCGAGATCGAGCGGCAGAAGCAGGAAGTTCTGCGTATCCAGTTTGAGGAGCAGGCCCGCCAGCAGACGCGCCGCGCCGCCACCGGGCCGCTGGAGGGCCAGCCCGCCGGGGGCCTGCGCCCCTGGCGCGAGATCGTCACGCCGCATCCCGACGTGGCTTCCGGGCGCTATCAGCAGGCCGAATTTGCCGCTGATCTCGGCCAGGTCCACCTGGGCGAAGGCTCGGATGAGTACCGCGATCCGCGCGACTTCTTCCAGCGTACCTTCCTCACCGAAGGGCTGCGGCATCTGCTCACCAATGGCCTGCTGCGGCTGGCAAAGAACGAGGGCGACCCGGTGGTGGAATTGCAGACCAACTTTGGCGGTGGCAAGACGCATTCGATGCTGGCGCTCTATCATCTCTTCTCCGGCACCCCGGCAAGCGCGCTCTCCGGCATCGAGCCGGTGCTTCAGGCCGCAGGCGTTACCAAACCACCCCAGGCGCAGCGGGCGGTGCTGGTGGGCACCCAGCTTTCGCCTGGGCAGGCGCGCACCACATCCGATGGGATTGTGATTCGCACGCTCTGGGGGGAACTGGCCTGGCAGTTGATGGGCGCGGATGGCTACGCGCTGGTGGCCGAGGATGATCGCCAGGGCGTCAGTCCCGGTTCGGAAACGCTGCGCCAGTTGTTTGCCGCGGCCTCCCCCTGCCTGGTGCTGATCGATGAATGGGTTGCCTACATGCGCCAGTTGTACGGTGTTGCGGGTCTCCCTGCGGGGTCGTTCGATGCCAACCTGACCTTCGCCCAGGCGCTCACCGAAGCGGCCAAGGCCGCGCCGCAGACGCTGGTGGTCGCCAGCATTCCGGCCTCGGACATCGAGATTGGCGGTGAAGGCGGGCGCGAGGCGACGATTCGCCTGCGCAATGTGTTTGGGCGCGTTGAATCCACCTGGCGGCCTGCCAGCGCGGAGGAGGGTTTTGAGATTGTGCGGCGGCGGCTCTTTCAGCCCATCACCGACCCCAGGCTCTTTGCCGCCCGCGATGCGGTGGCCCGTGCCTTCTGCGAACTCTATCGCAGCCAGCCCCAGGAGTTTCCTTCCGGCTGCCGCGAGGGCGACTACGAGCGGCGCGTGAAAGCCGCCTATCCGATTCACCCCGAACTCTTTGACCGGCTCTACACCGACTGGTCCAGCCTGGACAAGTTCCAGCGCACGCGCGGCGTGCTGCGCCTGATGGCTGCCGTCATTCACGCCCTCTGGGAGCGCCAGGATAGGAGCCTGCTCATCCTGCCCGCCAGCGTGCCGATGGATGACGCCGGGGTGCAGTTTGAACTGACGCGCTATCTGGACGACCCCTGGGTGCCAGTCATCGAGAAGGATGTCGATGGGCCACACTCGCTGCCGCTTCAGCTTGACCGCGACCATCCCAACCTGGGGCGCTACTCGGCCAGCCGCCGCGTGGCCCGGACCATCTATCTCGGCTCTGCTCCCACCCTGCACACCGCCAACAAGGGGCTGGAAGAGCAGCAGATTAAACTCGGCTGCACCCAGCCAGGGGAGAGCGTGGCAACCTTTGGCGATGCGCTGCGCCGCCTGACCGATCAGGCCACCCATCTCTACGTCCAGGGCAAGCGCTACTGGTATTCCACCCAGCCCAGCGTGGCGCGGCTGGCCCAGGACCGCGCGGCGCAGTGGGACCGCGAGAAAGTCATCGAGGAAATCGAGCGGCGGCTGCGCGACGAGCAGCGGCAGGCAGGAGCGCGCGGCGACTTCGCGCGGGTCCATCCCTGCCCGGCTTCCACGGCTGACGTGCCCGATGAACACGAGGCCCGCCTGGTCATCCTGCGTCCGCAGGCCGTCCATGCCAGCCGGGACACGCAGAGTCTGGCCTCCCAGGAGGCCACCAGGATACTCAACGAGCGGGGCACCAGCCCCCGGCACTATCGCAACGCCCTCGTCTTCCTGGCGGCAGACCGCGCGCGGCTCGCTGAACTGGAGGAGGCCATCCGCCAGTTCCTGGCCTGGCAGTCCATCGAGCGCGAGCGCGTCATCCTCAACCTCGACCCCTTCCAGGCCAGCCAGGCCGAGAAGAAACGGGGCGATGCCGAAGAGGCCGTGAAGCAGCGCATCCCCGAAACCTACTGCTGGCTGCTGGTGCCGAGGCAGGAGCCGCAGGGAACCGCCATCGAGTGGCTGGAATTCCGCCTGCAAGGGCAGGACGCGCTGGCCGTGCGGGCGGCCAGGAAGCTCAAGAATGAAGAACTGCTGATCCCCCAGTTTGCAGGCAGCCGCCTGCGCCTGGAGTTGGATCGTATCCCGCTCTGGCGGGGCAATCATGTGAGTCTGAAACAGCTTCAGGAAGACTTTGCCCAGTACCTCTATCTCCCCCGGCTGAAAGAGCCAGAGAGCCTGCTGCTCAGCGCCGCCCGCGATGGGGTCGCCTCGCTGACCTGGGTGCAGGATACCTTTGCCTACGCGGATAGCTGGGATGCCGACCGCCAGCGCTATCGCGGCTTGCGGGCCGGGCAGCAGGCCACGATCACACCAGATGGTCTGCTGGTGAAACCCGAGGCGGCTGCTATGCAAATCGCTGCCGAAACCACCGCGCCCACCGCGCCAGCGGCTCCAGCACAAGCACCCGCTGCGGGCGTCACCTATATGCCCTCGGCAGGCTCATCTGGCGCGCAGGAGGTGATTGCAGAGCGCGGCGCGGGCGTCGCCATGCAGGTTGAGGCATTGACACCAGCGTCTCCACAGCCAGCCGCGCCTGCTCTGCCCCATCGCTTCTACGGCTCTGTCTCGTTGGATGCGCTGCGCATCGGGCGCGACGCCGCGCAGATCGCCGACGAGGTGATTCAGCATCTGACCAGGCTGTTGGGCGCCAAAGTGGAGATCACGCTGGACATCCAGGCCGAGATGCCCGATGGGGTGCCGGAGCAGGTGGTGCGGACGGTGACGGAAAACTGCCGCACGCTGCGCTTCAGGAGCTACGGCTTTGAAGAATACTGAGTGAATAACTTCACACGCCAGCTAACCCAATGTGGGAGTTTTTCCGAGCCAGAGGCGGTGTGACTGGTATTTGCCCCCCATTCCCTTGAGATGCGTGCCTATAGCTGTGGAAACAGTGTCCGTTCCCAGCCTCCCAGGTCTTGACGGTGGCATCCTTCGATGCCTGAAGCCAGACGGATACTATCAGAAGGCTGTGTCAGCAGGTTGCTTGAAAGGGTCTCTCAAGCTGATTTGTGGTAATGAGCCATATTCTCAAAGAGAGCGAATGGGCAGATTTACCTGACCAAGCTGCACGCTGGAGTCTGAAAGCGCACATTTGTTTCCCCAAACTGACTGGCAAAGTTTCCTGCCATGACTATAGCACGCCTGCCAGGCAACTGCCAGTAGCAGATAAGCAATCTTCCATACAAGCCACAGTGTTCTCCAAAAGACTATTGCCAGTATGAACGAACTATGCTATAGTAGACCAGGCACTCGGGGCGGCCAGGTCTATGGACTGGAAGGGATAAAGGCGAGCAGGTCTCCGCCGCCAGGTCCATCTGTTGGCAGACTATGTGTTCTACGCCTGCATGGGTCACAAGGTGGCCCAGGGGCCGGGCCGCTCCCGGCGAGCAGAACACGATCTCCGTGAGGTACTCAAATGAGCACGATCCATGATTATCAGGTCGATCATCTGCTGCTTCTGGTTGGCTCTAACCAGATACCAAACGCGGTGGCTGGTAAGCTGCTTGTTGCAAAGGGAGGCACGATTACCCTCATTCACTCGGGTGGCAGCTTTCCTCTCGCGCAGCGATTGCAATCGTGGTTGGCTGACCCGAACAAAGACAGAGCAGATATAGCTTTCGCCCTCGTTCAAGTCGACGAGTCGAACGCGGATTCAGTGTACAGGGCTGTGTACGAGAAGCTGGATGCCTACGAGCATGCCCACAGGAACGCTATCAAGGCAGGTACTGCCCGCGTGGGACTCAACTACACGGGGGGCACGAAAGTAATGGCAGTCCAGGCCCATCGGGCGGTAGAGGAATGGGCCAAAACCCACCAGTTGGAGGAACCAGTCTTCAGCTATCTCGACGCCCGCACTCTGCGAATGCGCTTCGACCCGGCCACCGGCAGAGAGGCTACCTCATTCTACGTTGGCCTGGAAGTAGACATCAGCATTGCCGAACTGCTCCTGCTGCACAATTGGGAGTCAATAAACAAACCTGCCGAGAAGCCGGTGTTGCCACAGACTGCGGCTGCCTTGCTCACCGTGCACAGGAATGCCGAAGAGGCCCGGAAATGGACTGGGTGGCTGCGTAACGAGCTTTTCCCCGTCGCCAGGAAACCCGTTTCGCTCCCGCCTCCTTTTTTGGTTTACCAATCGGGGATGCTGTTGCAAGGACAGTACGACGTGAAGCACTGGGGGCTTAACAGCGAGTGGAAAGCGAGTGGTCAGCTACACAATCAAGAAATACCCTGGCCTGACCTGCCGACTCTGAGAGAAACTATGAGTAATGAGCTTGGGCAACACGGCGCCGAGTATCTCAACCTCACGGCAGCGACGGGCAAGGGTTGCAAGGATGAGAAAGAATTTTGTAGGTGGTTGAGCGGAATCTGGCTGGAGTCCGCCGTGCTGGGGGCGCTCCAACAGTGCCCCCAGGAGTTACATCTCCAAGAATGCCGTATGGATATCAAGCCCAAAGTGCCGGGCAGTTCGGGGGGAGAACAGTTTCAATTCGATGTTGCTGCGATACGTGGCTACCAGCTTTTTGCATTCTCATGCTCTACCGAGGGCGAGGGCAAAGGTCTCAAAGCTCTTTTGAAGCAGAAACTGTTCGAGGCCTATGTGCGTGCCCGGCAAATGGGTGGCGACGAGGCATGCACCGCTCTGGTATGCAGCGCGACACAGGAAACAACTGAAAAATTGGAAGCCGAGATGCGCCGTGATCTTAGCCCGGAAGGTCGCATACGAGTCTTCGGGCGCGAACACCTGGAAAACCTCGCAGAGCATATCGCAAACTGGGTTCGCCAGCAAAGCAAGGAGCATTGAACATGTGGCTTGTAGTAGTGGATACGATGCAGATACAGCCATACATCTTTGGCAGTAACCGCCTGCGTGAGAACGTTGGCGCGTCGTATCTGGTTGACGCCGCGACCAGGGTCTGGGCATTCGAGGCGGTCAAAAAAGCAGTGGGCACTGCGTCCGAAACAACCAAGATCGGACATGAAGATGAGCTGCCAGACAACAAACGGATTGAGCAAGGTCTAGCTGCTGAAGTGTTGTACGCTGGCGGCGGCAATTTCGTTGTGTTGTTCGGCGGCAATGACGACCAGGCGCGGGAGCGCGCGAAGGAATTTCAGCGTGCCCTCTCGACGCGCGCTTTGCTGGAGGCTCCTGGTCTTCAACTGGTGATTGCCCAGCAAGCGATGCAATGGGACAATGACAGCCTGAGTGCCAGGCTCAATCAAGCCTTTCGCGCGCTGGCTATAGAGAAGAGAAATCGCGCCTGGTCGGCACCGCTGCTGGGACTGGGCGTAACGGCGTCTTGCAGTTCGACTGGCTTGCCAGCCACCGGGCTGGTGCCGGGCATTGGAGGCGAGCCATCCTATCTGGCGTCCGATGAGATTCAAGCCAAGGTGGATGTTGCTTTGCAGCATGGCAACGAGCTGAGTGCCGCCGATGAGCGGCTGCAAAAAGCCCTCCCCCTAGAAGAGGGAAAAGAACAGTACCTGTATCCCCGTGACCTTGACGAGATGGGCGCTACAGCAGGCGAATACAGCTATATTGCTGTCGTGCATGCCGATGGCAATAGTATGGGCCAGCGTATTCTTCACATTGGCAATGTCTACGAGTCGCCGGGCAAGAATCGGGAGTTCGTGCAGAAGTTGAGGGAGTTCTCGCGCAATGTGGAGATAGCCGCAAAGGCAGCGCTCAACGCGGTGCTTGCCAAACTGGTCCAGCGTATAAAGGAGGGCGGCGGGAAGAGTATCGTCCACAAACCGAACCAGAAGATGCTGATCCAGATTGAACTGGCGAAGAGCAAAGACGGGAAGTACTACGTTCCCTTCCGGCCTATCGTCTTTGGCGGCGATGATGTGACGTTCGTCTGCGACGGTCGCCTTGGCCTGTCGCTGGCTATCGAATACTTGCGAGAGTTTGAGCGCCAGACCGCCCTCGCCCACCTGGGAGAAAATAACGGCGGCCTGACAGCCTGTGCCGGTGTCGCTATCGTCAAGAGCCATTACCCGTTTGCACGCGCCTACGCCCTGGCCGAAGAGTTATGCTCATCGGCAAAACGCTATCGCAGGGATAAAAAGATTGACGGCTCTTGCCTGGACTGGCATTTCGCTTTGAGTGGCCTAGGCGGGTCAATTGAGGAGGTTCGTGACCGCGAATATCTGGCGAGCGCTGGATCGCTCACTTTGCGTCCTGTCACATTGGCAGCCAACCCCAAAGAGGCGCCGCGCGCGTGGCCTGTTATCGAAAAAGGCATCAAAGCCTTTCAAGGAGAGGACTGGGCAGGACATCACAACAAGGTCAAAGCTCTTCGCGACACGCTGCGGGAGGGTCCGGCAGCGGTTGAGCATTTTGTGGGGGCACTCAAAGTCCAATTGCCGACGGTTCTGCCTGAGATGAGTGACTGGCCGACAAAGGGCTGGCAAGGTGGCTCCTGCGGCTACTTCGACGCCATTGAGTTAGCGGACTGGTTCATCCCATTGAAAGGAGAGGCCGATGCGACGACTGCAACTGCGTCTGAGCCTTGAAAGCGACACGACGTTTGGTCGTGGCGAAGGTCTGGCAGGACTCATCGATGAGGAGGTTGAATACGACCTGGCAACAGGATTGCCGTTCGTGCGTGGCCGCGCACTGAAGGGTCTGCTGGTGGAAGAATGCGCTAACCTCATGTACGCCCTTCAGTCGGCAGGTTCATCCGCCTTGTCCACGCTTGAAGCAGCAGCGGCGCGTCTGTTTGGCAGTCCGGGCAGTGGCCTTGACAGCGCGGCGCTGATGCACGTCGGGCCGGCGCTGCTGCCCCAGGAGTTAAGGGACGCAGCGCGCTCCGCGATTGAGCACAACGAATTGAGGCCCGCCGACATCCTGGAGTCCTTGACCGCAATTCGCTATCAGACAGCCATTGACGAACAGAGCGCGGCGCCAGAAGAACACAGCCTGCGCTCGATGCGCGTAGTCCTGCGCCAGACAGAGTTTGCGGCCTGGCTCGATTTCGACGATGAGCCTAAAGAGGGCGATTTGGCATTGTTGGCTGCCTGCGTGCTCAGCGCTCGACATGGTGGGATGGGCCGCAATCGTGGACGGGGCCGGTTGAGCCTGCGCTTGTTGGATGAGTCGGGTGTCGACGTGACAATGGAGCCGCACTTCAAACACTTCGAGCAACTCGTGGCGGGAGAGCAGGCATGAAGATGATTAAGTATCGTATTGAACTACTGGAACCCACGCTCGTCAGATCGCTGGAAGGCGATCCCAACAGCGCAGTGGCCTTCGATTATGTGCCGGGCAGCGTTTTACGCGGCATCTTCATCGGCAAGTATCTCGGCTCAAAGCCGTCCAATGCCACAGAGAACGAATTGGCGCCCGACGATGCCAGAGATGATACGTTTCGGCGTCTTTTCCTGGATGGAACGACTCGTTACCTCAATGGCTATCCGCTGGATAGGCATGACAGGCCGGGCCTGCCGGTGCCCGCGTCCTGGCAGCGAGTCAAAGGGGAAGAAGACAGCATATTCGATTTCGCGGTAGAACCACGCGAAGATACACAGCAATGGCAGTCCGTCTCCGGGCCATTCTATACGCTGGCTGATGATGGCAAGGTGCGGCTGATTCGACCGCTGCGCAATGTGGCGGTGCATACACAGCGCACGGCGCGATTTGGACGCGCGGTGCGGGAGAAAGGAGATAATGATCAGACGAGTCGGAAAGCCTTCAAGCTCGAACCAGACGAAATCCCCGGCACCGTGTATCGCTATGACGCGCTGGCCGCCGGACAGGTGTTTGAGGCCGCAATCATCTGTGACCATGACGAGGATGAGAAAACGCTGCGAAATTTGATAGGTGGTCACGTGACCCTGGGCGGCTCGCGCAGTGGGGGCTATGGGCGGGCAAAAATAAGTCTGGTTACAGACAGTAATTCAGATTGGAACCCGATTGGAGATGCTGATGATCTGCCGCCGGGGAAACTGGTCGTCACGCTGCAAAGCGCTGTCCTGCTGCGCGACGAGAGAGGCCAGTTCACCGTCGATCCCAAGCTGCTGGGTCGGGTGTTGAGCAGACATCTCCAGGTGAAGGAACTGAAGCTGGAGCGCGCGTTCCTGAGCGCAGAGACAATTGGCGGTTTCAACCGCAAATGGGGTCTGCCGCTGCCGCAAACTCTCGCGGCGCGCATGGGCAGTGTGTTGGTCTTCCAGGACCCTGGCTGTGATCCCGCGCTGCTGCGCGCTTTGGAGGTGCGCGGCATTGGCGAGCGGCGCGCAGAAGGCTTTGGCCGTATTGTCTTCAATCGGCAGCGAGCGGCAAAGTTGACCGTAGAAGGGAAGCTCGCTGGGCGCCATCATTTGGTTGTTTCTTCCATCAGCGATCCAGAAGCACGTCAGCTTGCCAGCCTGATGGTCAATCGAATGCTCAGACAGCGCCTGGATAGGAGGCTGCTGGCGGCAGCCAGCGCCGTCACTATCGACAACCCGCCCTCCAACGCGCAGATTTCGCGCCTGCGCGGCGTGGTGCTTGAGGCACTTCGCCAGGAGACGCCGGACACCACCAAGATAGGCCAGTTTATCCAGGGCATTCAAGAGCGAGGCAGCGCCCGCCGCCAGTTTGAACGGAGTACCGTCAACGGAGAACCGTTGCTCGGCTGGTTGGAACGCCGACTCAAGTATAAGAGCCAGAAATCGTGGACAATGGATGACCACACGTGGAAAACGCTGTTGGGTATGAACGATAGCGTGAACAGGGACCAGGTAACTGCCAGGATTGCCGATGTAACGGCGGAAATCAATGACGGCCTGCGTCTGGAGTACATGCTCCGTTTGGTCGATCTGGTGCTGGCGCGAGCAGTGATGCAGCGCGGGAAGGAGAAGTAGCTATGCCCAAACCTTCGTGGTGTGGCGATGTATCGCGCAAGATCGTGCGGCGCATCATCGTGGAGGGAGAGCTTGTTCTGCAAACCCCTGCACACTTTGGCAATGGCGACAGCACTGATCTGGTTGATATGCCGCTGCTGACCGATTCGCTGGATGGCAAGACGCCGCTGCTGACCGGCGCGTCGATTGCTGGGGCCTTACGCAGCTATCTGCGCGAACGCGAACATGGTTTTCGAGCGAAAGTCGATGTAGATACGGGAGCTGACAAATCGGCGAGTGTTCTTCTTTTCGGCGGCAACAAAGGGGATAAGTATGGTGAACAAAGCCCGCTGCTCGTCGAGGACGCGCTGGGCAGACACGCTGCCGTCGAACTGCGCGATGGCGTGCGTATCAACAGGAAAAGCCGAACTGCCGAAGAGGATAAGTTATTCAATATCGAGATGTGGGAAGCTGGCACAACGTTTCCCTTGCGCTTCGAGTTGATCGTGCGCCAGCATGATAACGAGGCTGCGCTCAGGCAAGCGCTTGCTACTGCGCTCGCTGGTTTCAATGATGGCAACATTACAATTGGCGCGCGGAAGCGGCGCGGCTATGGTCAGGTGAGTGTGGTGGGGTGGCGCGTCAGAGAGTATGACCTGACGAACAGTAAGGATTTGCTGGACTGGATCGCCAATGGCTCCAACAAGTTGAACGGCCCGGTCTTCCCTGATATTGCGAAAGCGCTCAATGTTGGTGAGTTGATCGGCGATCACAGGCATGCTTTCCGCCTCCACGCCGAATTCTCCCTGGATGGATCGCTGCTCGTTCGCTCTGGGAGCGGCCCAGAGATTGGACACAGGGACACGAACGCGGCCAGGAACCAGGAGCCAGACACCGTCCATCTGCATTCGGCCCGGCCCGCGTCGTCCCCCGGCGGGAGGCGGGAGCGTCGGCCAATCTTATCCGGCACCAGCCTTGCCGGTGCGCTGCGCGCTCGCGCTTTCAAGATTGCCCGGTTGATTGCTCCTCCTACCAAAGAAACGAAAGACGCCTGCAAGCTGATCGATTGCATGTTTGGAGCCGATATGGGTACGACTGAAACGCCTGAAGCCAGCCGCGTGATCGTCTACGAGCGTGTTGTGACTGGTGTGGAAAACATGTCTGTACAAAACCGCGTGAGTCTGGACCGCTTCACAGGCGGGACACGCGGCGGCGCGCTGTTCAACGAGCAACCATTGTTTGGTGACGAACAGTCGATAGTAACAGTGGATCTGCACCTTGAGAACCCGATGGATTATGAGGTTGGATTGCTGCTGCTGCTGTTGAAAGACCTCTGGACCGGAGACCTGCCGCTGGGTGGCGAGACCTCCCTTGGCCGGGGCCGGTTGCGCGGCAAGAAGTGCCATCTGGAGTACCGAAACGACAAGGTGCAGACCTGGGACCTGGTCGCAAACGGGTCCAATGGTCTGAGTGTGACAGGAGAGGATCGCCAGAAACTGGAGCATTACGTTGCTGAGCTACACACCTATCTGGGCAGGAGCCAACTATGATGAGGCGGGAGATCATCAACACGACAGCAACATGCACCGAAATCAAGATGGATGGCTTTGAGAAGGAAAAAGAGCCGATCAACTGGCTATCTCAGCAGATGTATGAGCGCAACCTGAAATACTTGCTCGCGCATGCCGACGATGGCGTGATCTGGGGTCGGCTCGACGGTGAAGAGTTGATCACTTCGCACGACGTAGCGCCAGCATACTCTCCACCTTTGCGGGCGGCGACGCTCCAGATGGCCCGGATCTTCGCTCCTGCTGGCGAGGTGCTCATCTGGCGCGACGAATCCGGCGCATGGGTAGGTCGACTCATCGCCGAGACTGCGCTGCCGGATGCCACCGCCAGATGGACCACAGCTTTTGAAGAAAAGCACGTCTTGTTGGGGACAAAAGCCGAGCCTCAGAAGCGGGACTTCTCCCTCTTGAGCGAGGGATCACAGGGGCTTTGTCACGTTGTCCCGCTCAATCTTCCGAAGATTATTGACGAGCAAAGGCGTCCGCTGCGGCTCGTGGTTCGCCATTATTTGACAGAAGATGATGATGGTTTCATACGGGTAAACGCCAGTCGTCTCGTAGATCTGCTTGCTCCTGAAGCCAAAGGAGAATGATACCATGCCCGTTTTCAAACCCTGGCCTGAGCATCAGAATCCCACGCGAGAGGGGAGAATTGCCACAGCACCGTACAATTTTGTGCCGCTGCCTGAGAAGATCATCCCTGCCGTGGAAGATGCCAGTAAACTGCCAGATCACGACTGCTACGACCCTAAGCGCCACAGCGGCTACTTCGATGTCACGCTGACGACGCGCTCGCCCCTCTACATTCGTGGTATGATGTCGACTGAAGACTTCCAGCCCCCAAACCAGGATCAGAACCTCAGCAAGCCTGAGTTCTTTTATACGCGCGACCCACAACAGCCGGTGATTCCTGGGAGCAGTCTGCGCGGCATGCTGCGCGCCCTGCTCGAAATCGTCAGCTACAGCAAGATGCAATGGGTCAGCGAGAAGCAGCTCTTCTTTCGCACGGTGGACAATACTGCCATAGGCAAATATTATAACCGCCAGATGGTCGAAGAGTTGGGCAGGGTCCACACGGCTGGGAATCCACCTGCGCTCGGTTATCGCGCTCGAGTCGAGGGGGGCTTCTTCCACGTTCGTAGTAATGGGACGTATTATATCGAAGAATGTACTGTCGCCCGCGTCGAGATCAATGACCTGCTAGGGTTGTTCGGATTAAGGTATAGGTCCGAACTATATGAACTTGATGGTCGCGCTCTGGCTGCCGGGACTGACCGTAATCCCAATCAGACGCCAAAATGGGTGTATCAACATCGGGAGATATGGGCAGATATCGATGGAACCGAGAAGGACTACTTTTTCCCAGCACGATTCGCGAATAACGGTAAGCAAAAGCGCCATCCAGATCTTTACCTGCGCTTCCGGCGTGCCCGGAACCTGGCGACAACCCAGGTACCTGGCAAGCGATCAGGCAGACTAGTTCTGACAGGACACATGAATTTCAAGCACCTGGCATTTCTTTTTGCACCCCTTCAGCAACCGACAATAATTAAAGTCCCTAACGATCCTCACGAGCAGGACCCCAACAAGCGATTGGTTGACCGCTTCCATGACGACGATCAACTTAGCCAGTGGCAAAAAAAAGCCTTTCCTGCTGGTATTCCACCTGCTGGACAGCCAAGACCGAAGGATGGACATTTGCGCGATGGTGATCCTGTCTTCTTCCTACGCGACGAAAACGGGGATCTTGTTTTCTTCGGGCGAGCGCAAATGTTCCGCTTGCCGTACAAGCAGCGTCCCATTGACCTCGTCCCGGAGGAACTACGGCGGCCCACCGACATTGATTATGCCGAAGCGCTGTTCGGCTTTGTCCGCAAACCTGACGAGGTTGGGGCTGGTGTGCCGCAGGGTGACAAGCGCCGCGCCTACGCGAGCCGTGTTTCCGTCACAGATGCCGTGCTCCTGCCCGATCAGACGAATATCTGGCTGGCAGAAGACTTTGACACGGCAATTATACCGAAGATATTGGCAACGCCCAAACCCACTGCCTTCCAAATGTATCTGACACAGCAACGGCCTGATGAGCCGAACAAACTTGATCACTACGATACTAACTTATTAGGCGGCAAGGTTGGTATTCGCGGCCATAAGCGCTATTGGCATCAGGGCTTAGGGACTGACCAGGGCCACACGCTTGAGGAGATTCGCGGTGCTATCGAGGGACAGAATAATATGCCTCCAGGGGATACTCAGCATACGCGCTTCAAGCCGCTGAGGCTAGGAGTCACCTTCTCCTTCCGTATCCACTTCGAGAATCTGTCTAAAGCTGAACTGGGCGCGCTCTGCTGGACGCTGCATCCTCATGGTGAGGCGGGGCGGCGCTACTGCCACCATCTTGGTATGGGCAAACCGTTGGGGATGGGAGCTGTGGAACTTCACGCGCACCTGCATATCATTGACCGGGCGGCGCGCTACAGCGCGCTCTTTAGCGAGGATAACTGGCAAGTGGGCGAATCTCCTGCGGGAGCGGGTAAGCCCCTGGAGGGTGGAGACCTGGCTAATCCAGACGTGCTGACTCGCCTCACACAACCGTTCGAGGATCATCTGCTGCGCGAACTCAATCCTCATCCGCCATGTACCCGCCTGGCAGATATGCGGCGCATTGCTATGCTGCTCAAGCTGCTCGAATGGCCGGGCCAGGAGACAGAGAAAACGAGGTATATGACGATCCAGCACGATCAGAATAAACAAGGTCGCCCCGTATTGCCCGATCCGACATGGTTCGACGCCTCATCCTTCGAGGGCAAGTCGCGCCCGCAAGGGTTGCAAACCGGCAAGAGAGCAGTGAACCAGAGCAGTCAATCTGCTGCGCCAAAACAGCAGAGCAAGCCCGAAACGTCTCATAAGTCGTAGCCATCGAAGCCCGATGAGCCACTTCTCGATGACCGTATCTTTGCATGAGTCGGACGCAAAGTGACGGGGACGGTAGTGGCGCAAAGTCCGGCAGGAGTTATTCTGAAGCTGGACGATCCAACTGGGCAGCAGATTCCGAGGGGCCTGCTCGTTGGACAGCCCAGGCCGGTGGACACGCGGCTGATTTGCCGGGTGCCAGGTGTGCATTCAGGGCAGGGAGAGTGGTTTTTGAAGCTCAAGGCATAGCAAGAGCGTCAGACGCCTGGCAGCGTTTGGGGAAAGAGGGGTTTGCGGGCATCTACTGCCTGTGAACGCTCAGGGCTGCACGCTCATAAAATCTTAGATTGGGTGTCATTTGCGCTAACCGCCAGATCGCTCCATGCGAGGTCTCAAATGATCGTTCCTCTTGATAAGCTACTGGACGATTTAGTGAACGGGGATCACTCCATCAGCCAGTGTCAGTATGAAAGGATGAGCTATCAGGACGGCCAGAGTCAGAATTAGAACGCTGACCAGAAGACTGACGAGATTCCGCATGGTGTTTTTGCTCCTTTCAGGTGCTGAAGTGACCTTTTTGCCGCTTCTAGCTTCCTTGAGAAGCAAAAACACTTGCAGTTCTGCCCTGGCTGGTATGACGGCTCTGGAGATTGCCAGGTCCGATAAGAGTCTCCACTTCAGGTCTCCTGGCCCTTAGCCTGCTATCGTGTCTCCTTACGCTTCTGCTTGCCAGAAGAACACGCCCCATACTGGTGTGAACATAACCATTTTCATTGCCTGCACTGCCCCAGCGAAGGTATCGCACACCCGCTCATAGGCTCTTTTCCAGAGGCGCTGCTTCTCTGATCGGTTGGCCTGGCAAAGCAAAGGGGGGGAAAGAAGTGAGGAGGCCGACAGGTAGTGTGGCAATTCTGCCACACTCTTGGAGCCTGAGATGTAGCAGCGCTGCCACAGCCAGGGCCTTTTGATCGGTGGTGTTGATGAGCAGTCTGTTATAGGAAACTGGGTGTAACGATAGGGCGCATCCCCTCCAGCCGTTCTCGCCAGCCATTGAGATGATCTCGCACCCTGGTCAGATCAGGCGGAAGCGCAGCATCCGCTGGTTCTGACAAGTGAGATGGTGTTTGTTGCCGCTGGGCCAGTTGAAGCACCTCTTGCAAGCTGTTCAGCAGTTGCTCATGTAACGGACGAAGCAGCGGTTGATAGGGCGTGAGTGTTCTGGCACGTTCGAGAAGGGTAGCACCTTCTTCAAAAAGAGAGGAAGTCTGCCAGGTTGCCCGGCCAACATGCTGCGGATCAAAGGACTCGAGTAAGCGCAGCAGCGGTGATAGAAGCTCAGCCTGAGCTACCTGTTGATAGGCATGCCATGTCACGGCGAGCCGGTTGAGGCGGAATTCTCGAGCATAGCGCCGGGCAATCGCTTCTCCATAGGCGCTCAAGTCAAGCGGTCCCTCGGTATTTTCCAGGGCAGTATGAATGCTCTCCGCCGCAGTCTGCCCGGCATCCAGCGCATAACTGATACCCTCCCCCGTCATCGGGTTTATCATACCCGCTGCATCGCCCACCAGGACAAGGTTTGCACGACAGCACCGTTCCTCATCCAGATCAGCACGAATTGGCGCTCCAAAGAGCCTCGAACTGCGGGTCGCCTGGCGAAACCAGGGTGCGCTCGCTTGCAGACGTGCTACAAAGGCTTCAAATAATCGCCGTAGATTCCAGATGCAATCCCCAGGAGCCGTTCGGAAGAGGCCGACCCCAACATTCGCCTGCCCAGGCTTCACAGGAAAGACCCATCCATAGGCTGCCGCTGGGCCATTGTGCAGCATTGGCAAATAGAAGAGGAAACGATCCTCCAGAGCGCCGACCTGGCTAAAGTAAGCCCGGAGGGCAGTCCCGCTCAGTGTATCAGGAGATAGCAGCCCGGCAGTGCGAGCAAGTTTTGAATTCCCGCCATCTGCTGCTACCACTACTTTGGTGGGCACACTTTGTTGCTGGCCGTCATGCTCCACCCGAACCGCTGCAATTTGCCCATCGTTTCCATACTGAAGACCGACAGCGGGAGCCTGCCCCCAAAACTCGGCTCCTGCTGTCTGAGCGTGCTGGCAGAGCAGAGCATCAAACTCCTGGCGAGGAACCATTAGCGCATAGCGGGCGTCGGGAGTGGCTGGCGGACTAAAATCATAGACTGTATCCGTTGGCGTAATCAGGTGCATACCCGAGATATGCAGGTATCCTTGCAGATGCCCTGATAGGCCCATCTGTTTCAGCATAGCAACAGCGCGGGTCGTGAGCGCATCGCCACATGGCTTATCTCGTGGAAACATATCTTTATCTAGCAGCAGAACATGCCGCCCCATCCGAGCGAGGTGGTACGCTGTTGCGCTTCCTGCCGGACCGGCTCCAACGATAACGGCGTCATACATGTGAAACACCTCCTCTTTG